>JACCDQ010471033.1_pt1 | contig 584139 bp, 499 predicted proteins | sample 7446031 | NCBI WGS metagenome assembly JACCDQ01 (sample SAMN15323442, study PRJNA562643) | freshwater metagenome | isolation source: river surface water | place: USA:Blue River Watershed | collected 2017-08-17
AAAGTAAGTAAGCTCCAAGTTATTATTATAAGGCTCCCTTTTGGGGGCCTTTTTTGTTTATAGGAATCTATGAATCTATGAAACTATGAATCTTAGAAATTATGAATCGGAAGAACGGAAGAATCGGTAGAATCGGTGAAGAACTTTAGAAGCTTTCTTCCGTTCTTTCGATTCATTCGATTCTTTAAATTCTAAAAATTTTAGATACTAAGATTCATAGATTCCTAGTTTCCACACTCCCTACAAACTCCCTGTATCAATAAATTGCTTTCCTGCTTACTATACCCCGATGGTAATATGATTTTAGGGATGTAAACCTCCTCTAAACAGGTCGTTTGACCGCATTGTGTACACTTGAAATGCACGTGATCGTGCTGATGATTTGATCCATCAGAATGATGACATAACTCTTTGCAGAGCGCATATTTGACGCCACCGACATCATCTAATACTTTATGAATAATACCTGAACTTAAAAAGCTCTTTAAGGTTCGATAAATCGTTACACGATCAAATTGATTGACCAATGCATTTTCAATATCTCCTTGACTCTGCGCAAAGGGCTTCGCCTCCAACACGCGTAATACTTCTTCCCTGCAGGGTGTATTGCGTAATTGAAATTGCTCTAATTTTTCTTTTGCGCTTGTCAATACTTATTCTGTTATTTGATTACTTTGCAATTTTACCATTTTTTGGTAAACTCCCGATTTTTTTTCCATCAATTTTTCATGACTTCCACTTTCAACTATCTTTCCTTCATTCATTACTATTATTAAATCTGCTGTGCGGATCGTTGATAATCGATGGGCTATAATTAATGATGTTCTGTTTTTCATTAATTCTTCTAATGCACTTTGTACCCATTTTTCAGATTCTGAATCTAATGCACTCGTGGCTTCATCTAATAATAAAAACTTAGGATCTTTTAATATCGCTCGGGCAATGGCAATGCGTTGTCTTTGTCCTCCTGATAATTTTACGCCTCTTTCTCCAACCATCGTATCCCATTTCTCTGGAAATGCTTCAATAAACTCCTTAGCATACGCTAACTCTGCTGCCTTTTCTATTTCTTCTTGACTAGCTCCTGGTTTACCATATCCTATATTATCTCGAATACTGCCTCCAAACAACAAGACTTCCTGCGGAACCAATGCCACCATTTGCCTCCAACTTTCAATATCTATTGTTTGTATATTCTTTCCTTCTAAAAGAATTTCACCAATGTTAGGCTCATAAAAACGCATCATGAGCTGCGCTAATGTGGATTTTCCTGTTCCAGATGGACCCACAATGGCTACTTTTTGTCCTGGTTCTATAACAAAATCAACGCCTTTTAAGATTTCAACTTCTTTTCTGCTTGGATAGGTAAAATGTATATCTTTCAATTCAATTTTTCCAAAAGCAGGAGCTTCCTTACCTATTGCTTTTGTGATATCTATTTCAGATGGATCATTTAAGATTTCTAATATACGATCTGATGCCCCTATCGTCTTTTGCAATTGTGCATAAATATCCCCTAAACCTCCTACGGATCCACCAATAAATGCGGTGTAAAAAATAAAGGTTAATAAATCGGCAAGAATAATGTCTCCATTGGCCACCAAACGGGCTCCAAACCAAACCACCGCCACAATACCCCCAAATAGAGCAAATATGATAAAACTGACAAAGCCTCCCCTAAATGTGGCTGCTAATAAAGCTTGTTGAACTACTTTTTGCAAAGATTCTGTATAGCGCTTAATTTCCCAACGCTCATTTGTAAATGCTTTAACAGCCGTAATAGACTGAAAAGTTTCCTCAACAATTATGTTCGTATTTGCCAATTCATCCTGTGATTTTTTTGATATTTTTCGAATATACTTTCCAAAAATAATAGCAGCCAATACCAATATCGGAAAAGTACACAACATGAAAAGGGTTAATTTCCAAGATAAATAAGTGATTAATGCAATTCCACCAATTAATGTAAAGATTTGTCTAAAAAATTCAGCAATGGTAATGGAAAGTACATCTTGTAATTGTGTGATGTCTGAGGTTATCCTACTCATCATTTCACCTACTCTTCTTTTCTCGAAATGGTAGATCGGAAGGCTAATGATTTTACCATATAAGGATTGTCGCATATCACGCATCGCCCATTCACTTACTCTAGTGAAAGTATAAATCCTAAAAAATGATAAAATTGCCTGAACTACTAAAATACTGATGAAAAAAAGCGTAACCGTATTGATGTCATAGGAAGATTTTCCTTCAATTACCTTGGTCATTTCACCAATTAAAAGTGGAAAACTCAAAGTTGTTAAATTCGATAGTACCAAAAAAACGATTCCCGAAATAAACGTCCATTTGTATGGTAATACAAATCTGAAAATTTTAAGGGCTTTTACGATTCCTTCTTTACTAATTTTAACTTTATCTTTGGGTTCTACGCCTGCCCCAAAACTTTCGTGTCTCTTTGCCATATTATTCTTTCGAATTCCCTTTTCCTCTGTATCCTGATTCCCTTAATAATAAATCAGCATCTTTAATTTGCATGATGTCTGCCAAGGTCTTTGACGGATATTTTTGCTGATAGTGATCAACAATCACATAGCCCAACCACCTTCCTATTGATCCCGGACAAGCTGGTCCTATCTCAGGTGTTTTAGGCCTTTCCCCAACATACTTTGTTTTCAGGAATTCATCTTTTTTGTAAAACAGCGAATTGGCAATAAAATGTTCCCAAATTAAATCTTGAAATTTATACGCGCCGGCTAATTCCTCTTTCGTGTACCCAAAAAGGGTTGAATCAGGTATTTCTGGCACTAATTTTTTAGCAAAATAATAGCTTTTACCATACCAAATCATATCACTTAATAAGGTTCGATTCTTATCATCGTGTTGATTGAAATAATTGGCATAGAGTACTAATAACTGTCCCACAAGGCCATTGGGTTCTAATCGTTTGATTTGATAATCATACACATCGGGTGGTAAAAACAACCCCTTGCTGCCCATGAAATAATCAAGTCCAATAACAATTAAAGAATCGGTTACCACTAAATGTTGGGCGGGAAATTGACCTGCCCCTCCAAAACCAGTAAAAACTGTTTTAATTTGGGGTATTTTTTGCTTTGGATACAAATTCGCAATTTCTTGCATGGCTTGTGTAATTTGATTTTCCCAAGCATGTTGACCTAGAAATTGATTTTCTTTGGATTGAAGTAAAAATTTCTGAAATTCTTTGTTTTGATATATTTGAAATAAAGAATTTGCCAAAGCTGCGCTTTGGCTCTTTTTTGTTTTAAAATAAACTTCTAATACATCCGGATTCGCCAATAAAATGGAATCCATTTCATGCGTCGACTTTGCCTGTTGAAAAGCGTTTTCGAGGTGAGTAATGGTCACTTGTATGGCTTTTTTAGAAGAAGCACTATCTGCTTTTTTTTCAGAACATGAACTTAAAAAAAGACCTATTGTAAGACCTATACCTAAGCAAAAACGAATCATTTTCATTAAGCTAATTTGGCTAAAATTTCTTTCAACGATTGAATTTTATTTTCAGCATCCGCCAATTTCTGACGCTCTCTTTCTACTAAATCAGCTTTAGCATTTTGTACAAATCGCTCATTTGCCAATTTAGCTTCCACCGATTTTTTGAATCCTTCCAAATAAGCCAATTCTTTTTCAGCTTCCGCTTTTACTTCTTCTGGATTTTCATCTAAGGCCAAAGGAACAAAGAACTGATCTGCTTTTACCACAAAAGTTTGTGCATCAGAAAGGGTTTCTTGGGTATAAGTTACAGTTTCTAAATTAGCTAATTTCGACATAATGGGCTTCATTGCATCATAAACGTTCGTATTAGCCGTTTTGATATGCAAAGTCAATGCCATTTTTGGAGACAATTGCTTGCTGTTTCGGATTTCACGAATTTTTGTAACAATCTCAAACAATTGATCAAATTGAATCAATAAATCTTGATTGATTTCTCCACCTTTCGGAAATTCAGCTCGACAAATACTTTCATTTGCTTTTCTTTCCTCCATGTGCTGCCAAATTTCCTCCGTGATAAATGGCATATATGGATGTAAAAGACACATTAATTGATCAAAAATTGAAAGAGTCGCTTCTAAAGTAGCCGATTTTATTGGACTTTGATAAGCAGGCTTTATAATCTCTAAATACTTACCACAGAAATCGTCCCAAATAAGATTATAAATCGATAAAAGTGCATCAGAAATTCTAAATTTACTAAAGTGATCTTGAATTTCAACAACGGTTTGATTCAATTTGGACTCAAACCATTTGATTGCCAGTAGATGTTCGGGTTGACTTGTACCTTCTTCCACTTGTAATCCTTTGACCAAACGGAAGGCATTCCAAATTTTATTGGAGAAGTTTCTTCCTTGCTCACATAATTTATCATCGAATAATAAATCGTTTCCTGCTGGTGCCGAAAACAATAAGCCCGAACGAACGCCATCTGCGCCATATTTCTCAATCAGATCCAAAGGATCTGGACTGTTTCCTAATGATTTGGACATTTTACGTCCTTGTTTATCACGAACAATACCTGTCAAATATACATTTTTGAATGGTAATTCCCCTCTCCACTCATAGCCAGCCATAATCATTCGAGCCACCCAGAAGAATAAAATATCGGGTCCTGTCACCAAATCATTGGTCGGATAGTAGTAGGAGATATCCTCATTGGTCGGATTTTCAATGCCATCAAATACTGAAATAGGCCATAACCAAGAAGAGAACCAAGTGTCCAAAACATCTGGATCTTGTGTTAAATCCTCTTCTACTAAGGCAAACAATTGGTATTTGTCACGTGCAATGCGTAAAGCCTCTTGTTTGGTTTTGGCAACAATTACTGTTCCATCCTGTAAATAGAAGGCTGGTATTTGTTGTCCCCACCACAATTGTCTAGATATACACCAATCTCTCACATTTTCCATCCACACGCGGTAGGTGTTTTTGAATTTAGCGGGTACCAATTGGATGTTGTCGTTCATGACATTTTCCAAAGCTGGCTTGGCTAAATCCTCCATTTTCAAGAACCACTGCAAAGAAAGTTTTGGTTCAATCACTGCTCCTGTTCTTTCTGAAGTTCCAACGGTCGATTTGTATTCTTCCGTATGCACCAAGAATCCTTTTTCGTTCAATTCCTTAACGATACGTTTTCTTGCCTCAAAACGATCGACACCCACATAGATTTGGGCTTTTTCGTTCAAGGTTCCGTCATCGTTTAAGATATCGATTACTGGTAATTTGTGTTTTAATCCTAATTCGTAGTCGTTTAGATCGTGCGCAGGAGTAACTTTTAAACAGCCTGTACCAAAATCTAGGGTCACATATTCATCTGGAATAATCGAAATTTCTCTGTCAATTAAAGGAATTTTGACTTTTTTGCCATGTAAATGTAAATATCTTTCATCGGCTGGATTAACACATATTGCCGAGTCAGCCATGATGGTTTCTGGACGAGTAGTGGCGATAGTCACAAATCCCGAGCCATCTGTTAAAGGGTACTGAATGTGGAATAATTTTGCTTGTACATCCTTGTAGATTACCTCCTCGTCTGACAAAGCTGTTTTTCCTTGGGGATCCCAATTGACCATGCGCACGCCACGGTAAATAAGGCCTTTATTGTATAATCGAACAAAGGTTTCTATGACTGCGTCATAGAGTTTTGGCTCCATCGTGAAACGGGTACGATCCCAGTCGCAGGATGCACCTAATTTTTTCAATTGTTCCAGAATTATACCCCCGTATTTTTCTTTCCATTCAAAGGCATGCGATAAAAACTCTTCACGAGAAATATCCTTTTTTTCGATCCCTTTTTCTTTCAACATAGCCACTACCTTTGCTTCCGTTGCAATGGAAGCATGGTCGGTACCAGGTACCCAACAAGCCTCTTTGCCTTCCATACGTGCTTTTCTAATTAACACATCTTGGATGGTATTATTTAGCATGTGTCCCATGTGCAACACACCTGTTACATTGGGTGGAGGAATAACAATGCTATAAGGCTCTTTCTCTGGATTTGGTTTAGAAGCAAAAAGCTTGTTTTCTAACCAAAATTGATACCATTTTTGTTCAATTTCTTGCGGGGCGTAATTCTTGTCAATCATAGCTACAAAGATACGATTTAGTTGTTAGTTGTGAGGAATTAGGGATTAGATTTTTTAGGGAATAGGGAGTAGGAATGAGGTGTGGTGGGTTATTGGGAGACTGAGATCGAGCGAAGCGAGAAAATTCGAAGGCTCCAAAGAGTTGAAAGTGGAAAGTGGAGAGTGAAAAGTGCGGTCCCTGAGCTTATCGAAGGGTTATTTCCTCCTTGTATACAAAAATCCAAATTCTTTTGCACCGTCTTTGGTGTGGACCTCGTGGTGAATGTAGTGCGCTTTGGTGATGCGATTTAGGTAGGCGTTTTTGCTTTTGAATTTTATTTTGATTCTTCTGTGGACAATGATATCATGGAAAATGAAATAAAAAATGCCGTACAAAGTGATGCCCAAGCCAATCCAAAGTAAGTACCAAAACTCTGGAATCTCTATGCCAACGATGATGGTTAGGGTTGAAATTGTGCCAAAAACAACGGAAAATAAATCATTTTTCTCTAAAACATTTTTATGATGTACATGGTGCGATTGATGCCAATTCCACATCAATCCATGCATGATATACTTGTGCATAAACCAGGCCACAGCTTCCATGCTGAAAAAAGTACCCAGAAAAAGTAATAGCTCAATCATTTTTTTATTTAATTTTTTTAATGGAGCCTCCGAGTTTTCTCGCTTCGCTCGACCTCAGTCTCCACACTTCGCAATGCTCCTCTTCAACAGGGTCTGGGACCATCCTTTCCACTCTCAACTCTCCACTTTCCACTCTATTAAAATTTCGGACAGGCCATCCCTCTTTTAAACAATCTCCTTCTAAGAGCTTTGCCCGTATCGCCGAAAAATTCAAAATTATAGGCAAGGGAAATCTCATGGGCTCCTCCAGAAGAGGGTCCAAGGCTAGAAATGGTTGTGTCGTAGGAATAACCAACAGAAAAATTATCTTTTCGATAGCCTAGCAAGAAAACCAGCGACTCACTACTGCCAAAGTTGCCGTTTACATTTTTTAAAATAGGAATTCCACGATACCAAACTCCTGCGATCAAAGGTGCATAGGTAAAATAGGCGCCAACGTCCATTTGCTGGTAAGGTCCTTGCTTTTTAAAATGAATGACCGGAGAAAAACTTTTTTCCTTATTCGGATTTTCGCCATCTAAATACTCATATTCATTGCCAAGAATAATTTTGGTACCTAAAATGGCTGTAAATTTCATAGGTAACACATTGGATGAACCTTTAAATAGCGATTTGTCGGGCTGATTTAGGTGGTCTACATTTAATCCGAACCATGAATTTCTAGAATTCAATACGAAACCTGCTCCTAAATCAAGATATTGTTTGTTGGGTACAAGTTGCGAGACAATGGGGTCTGTGCTAGCTCCTGCCCCAGCTCCAGTTAAAATGCCTTTTAACTGATTTTCCCAAATTAAATTAGTTAAATCTAATCCCTTATTTACATAACCGGCTTGTAATCCAAAAGAAAGGTGTTGGTTTTCGGAGGCAACAATATGATAGGCATATTGAGCGGCAAATGTAGTAGTACGTAAATTAGAAAATTGCACGTCATTACTCATGACCAAGCCAATTCCAGCGTCTTGCATGGGTAATGCCAATTCGGCCGTGACGGCCGAATATTGGTAATTAGCCATTAAATTTGGCCATTGATTTCGATGAATAAAATTGATTTTTGACGTATTATTAATGCCAGCGAATGCTGGGGAAATCAAAAGAGGTGTTGCATAAAATTGCGACAATTGAGGATCCTGTGCAAAGGTCTTGTTCGGACACAGAGCTAGACTACAAATGCAAGTCAAGATTTGAATAATCTTTTTCATTTTTTAGGCAAAGCCAGGCAATTTACAGCATATTTTCTAAAAATCAATAATTTATGTTAATTTGTATCGTTTAATATAAGTTGCTTTAGGTAGATAAATGAAAAAAATTAGCGTTTTGTTGATGATTTTCTTTGCGGTTGTGCAAGCGGCTTCAGGACAAACAATTGAGTACCGAAACAATTGTTTAGATTCTTGTAATATTCAATCAAATACTGTTTTTGAATTAAAGACATCCACTCCATTTCCTAATGGTACTACTTTTGCCTGGACCATTGATGGTAGGGTCTATCCCGTGCAGACGAATAAATCATCTGTCGTTCATCAATTTGTTAGAAAAGGCACTTACACCGCTTCTGTGAGTATACAAGAGCCTGGCCAACCTGTCAATGTAATAACTAGACCGGTTTTTATAGGTGCTATCATGAATGGTAACAATTATGGCTTTATGATTAATGGGATTGTGAGAGATACTTTAATTGAGTTATGTACTGGTACCCCAGCACCTACCAAACAATTGGCAGTGCCTTCTCCCTTTTCTAGTTCTACCCATACTTTTCGTTGGTTCCCTAATGGAGAAACCACTCCATCAATTACAGTAGATAAAGAAGGCTGTTATTCTGTTAAAGTATTTGAAACGGGAGACCCTTCGGGTTGTTTCTATGAAGCCCATAGTAAGGTTAAAATTTGTGGTTCTTATCCGAATATGCCTCCAAGCACTTCAGGGTCAGGTGGTTTAGGAACTGCAGCCTATGTTCCTGAATGTGTGAATTGTCCACAATGGGATTTGGGTAACAATGTAAAAGTAATTTTCCCGACTGATGGTCGACCTCCTTATTCAGAAGCGATTACTTCTTCAATTTCATATAATGCACCTGCCAATGTTGCCTATGTTTCCATCTACAACAAAGGGGCTAATTATCAAATTGGGGGATTTAGTAGTAACGGTAAATTAGTGATTGATAATCAAAACAATTTGATTGGCCCAAGTTTACTTAATGGAGATGCAAGTTTATCTAATGGAGTGAGTTTCATTCCCAAAAAGAAATGCAAGGGCTGTAACTCTATTTATTATCTGATTACGACGGAGTTTGATGGAACGCATAAAAAACTCTATTATCATACAATTGATTTATCCATGAATATGGGTAAAGGCGGATTTATGACTACCGAAGGGTATTTATCCAATATTCCTGTTTCAGAAAAAATTAGTGTGGTAAAAACCACTGCTGGGTATCAATTGTTGAGTTTAGATGAAAAAGGAGAGAATCTATTGTCTTTTTCGGTGGATGAAAAAGGAATTTCTGAGCCGACTTCCACAGCATTGAATGCCCCTGCAGGAGGGAATACCATGGGAAACATGAATTTGTCTTTAGATAATTCGAAATTGGCCATTGCCTTACCTCCCAATAAAATTAAAATTCTGAATACAAGTCCTATTTCTAATTTTACCGACTTGAGCGTTGCCTCCGGAGAAGTTAATGGAGTGTGTTTTTCACCAGATGGCAACTTGTTGTATGTGTCGGTGAATAACTCCTCGGGAAATTCTAGTGTTTTGCAATTTAAATTAGATGACCCCAATATTCAAGCCTCAAATAGATATATAATGAATGCTTCAGGTAAACTTGGAGCGATTCAATTGGATCCGGCGAGAAACGCAAAATTATATATCACTCGGAGTGGCCTTGATCAATTTTTTACCATTGATCGTCCAAATACGAGAATCATTGATGCTACAACGGCAAACAATGCGGGTGTGAATGACTTTGGTTTTCAAGCTCAAGGAAATTTAGGTTTAGGTTTACCCTCAGCGGTGAAGGAAGATGATCCAGATTCTCCACCATCTATTTCTATGGAATGTAAAGGAACAACGTATACCTTTAAGCTGGATAAAGATTTATGTGAGAATAATAAAAATACCCGAGTAGTATGGGAATTATGGTATGCAAATAGTTCTAGTAGCGCAATTAATCCTCAATTAGATTTAATAACTGGTCAAAAAATTGTTAATCAACTTGTTGCAAATGATCCGAATAATAGGAAATTTGTCAAGGTCAATAGTTCAGGGACTTTAAATCAAATAGATTATGATTTTAAAATTAATACATCCTCTCCGGACCCAGATGGATATTATGTTGTAGTAGTCAGATTAGATAATACATGTGTAAGTAATTATCTGTTAGACGCCCAAGCATTTTATGTTCGAAATTTAAGGCCATATCTTCTTCCGAGTCAATTTGACATCATTCGTGCTCCCCTAAATTGTCCTCCTTCTGCCGTAGTAACGATAAAGGCAAGTCCAGTTTCAAGTTCTCCACTTCTAGATACATACAATGATCGGTATTTTACGGTTCCTAATTTTCCGATAGATTATAAATGGATATTACCAAATGGCGATAGCACTTTTGCAGATCAGCAACAAATTTTATATCCACAAGGTAAGGGAAATTATTCGGTTCAAATTCGAGATCCGGAGACATCTTGTAAAATAAATTCCCCAACGAAGGTTGTTTTTTATACTCCTTCCGATTTGCCTCCCGTATATAATTGGAACATTTGCATGGATGAGGCTTTTCCGCTTACAAAATTAGAAGTGTTCCCTAGTGCGGTTTTTTTAGGGTTTGATTGGAAAGTAACAGCTGTGCCACCTGCTTCGAATTTGGGACATATCCTAAATCCGATTCCAAGCACTCAAAATTTTATCAATGTAGATAAACCTGGAGAATATCAAATTGAAATATTGGATAATGGGGGTTGTAAATTGAATAAGAACTATATCGTTGATGACAAATGCCTCCCTGAGGTCATCGCTCCTACAGTGTTTAATCCTAGAAAGATTAATTCAGATGGGTCGATTCCACGTTTTTATCCTTTATATAATTGGCCAATGAGTTATCTGACACCTCCAAGCCAAGAAACGATTCCGGGGAGTAGTCCGGCAAGGAAATATGAAAAAAATCGGGTAAAGGCCTTGTCGTTTAAGGTATTCAATCGTTGGGGGCAATTAGTTTTTGAGCGTGATTTTAACCAAGCTACTTTGGAAGACCCCAGCTTTGAGATTAAACGTAATGGATGGGACGGTACTTACAATGGCAACTTAGTGCCACAAGATACCTATGCCTGGGTCATTGAGTATGAATCCAAAGATTTTCCTAATTTAGGTAAACAATCTAAGTCTGGAGCTGTGCTGGTGGTTTACTAATAGGCTCTTACTTCAATTCCTTTCATAAAGTTTACAAAGGCCTTGTTTACCACTTTGTTTCCACCTGGAGTAGGGAAGTCTCCGGTGAAATACCAATCTCCTAAATGATTTGGACAGGCTTTGTGTAAATTGTCTACCGTTTGATAAACGATTGAAAGCGCTGCTTTCAAATTTTTCGGACGGACAATTTCAGCAATTTTTTCGGAAATTTCTTCGTCTGTAAATGGCTCATAAATGGCCTTTACGAAGTTAACCTGATCTGCAGTTCCCATTTCTATGGCATGTAGGCAACGCAAGTTAACTTCATCTAAGATATGTTCCATGTCTCGCTCCTTTAATAAGGCCAAAGCCGCACGAAAGGCAACAAATTCCTTCATTTTCGACATGTCGATTCCGTAACAGTCTGGATAACGAATTTGTGGAGCGGAAGAAACGATGACAATCTTTTTAGGTGACAATTTGTCCAACAAGCTTAAAATACTCTTTTCTAAAGTTGTTCCACGAACAATTGAATCATCAATAAGGACGACAGAGTCAACATTTTTATTGATCACCTCATAGGTAGTGTCATACACATGAGCAACCATGTCGTCTCGCTGAGCATCACTGGTAATAAAGGTTCTAACCTTTACGTCTTTGGCAATCAATTTTTCTACTCTTGGGCGGAAGGTAAGCATTTCATCTAAGTCTTCTTCAAACAAAACGCCCTCCATGATGGCTTTTTTTCGTTGCTTGGCTAAATAATCTTCCAAGCCATCAATCATGCCCAAAAACGCTGTTTCTGCTGTGTTTGGAATGTATGAAAAAACGGTATTTTTTAAATCGTTATTGACCTCATTTAAGATTTGAGGGATAACCAAACGACCTAGTTCTTTACGCTCATGGTAGATGTCTGGATCGGATCCTCTGGAGAAATAAATTCGTTCAAACGAACAAGATTTTTGTTCTAGTTGCTCGATAAATTGCTCTTCCTTCACATTGGCTTGTCTGTCGATAAATAAGGCATGGCCGGGTGTAATTTCTTTGATTTGGTCGTAATCGCAATTGAAACTAGTCTTGATCGCTTGTTTTTCAGACGCAACTACAACCACCTCTTCATCTTGGTAGTAATATGCCGGACGAATACCGGCAGGGTCTCTAGCAACAAACGCCGCTCCATAGCCAGTCATACCCACCATGGCATAGCCACCATCAAAGTCTTTACACGAACGCTCTAATACTTTTACTAAATCTATCTTTTCTGCCAAGACTTCAGACATCTCTACATTATTGTATAAATCTTTGTTTTGTACAAAATGTTTTTGATTTTCCTCGTCTAAAAAGTGTCCAATTTTTTCCATTACGGTTACGGTGTCCACTTTTTCCTTAGGATGCTGTCCCAAAGAAACTAATTTGTCAAATAATTCATCAACATTAGTCATGTTGAAATTACCTGCCATTACTAGATTTCTACTTCTCCAATTATTTTGGCGAAGCATCGGATGACAGTTTTCTATTTCGTTCTGTCCGTGCGTGCCATAGCGCAGGTGTCCCAATAAAACCTCTCCAGTAAAAGCAACATTTTCTTGCCACCAATTGGCATCTTGCGAAGGGTCAATTCCAGTTTCGCGTTTGATTTCCTTGGCGTTTTTTAAGGCTTTTCTGAATTTTTTATTGATTTTTCCGAATATATCGGCAACTGCTTGCGGCTCGACTGAGCGGTATCTTGAGATGTATCTACTTCCTGGATTTACGTTTATTTTGATGTTTGCGACTCCTGCTCCATCTTGCCCCCTATTGACCTGTTTTTCCATCATTAAATACAATTTCCCGAGGCCATACGTTGGGGTTTTGTATTTATCTATATAATACTGATAAGGTTTTCGCAATCTGATGAGTGCAATACCACATTCGTGTTTAATCGAATCTGACATAATTTGGGGTGTAAACGTAAAAATTCCTAAAACAAAATTAAAGAAATTTACTTAAGCTCGGAAGAAATTTGGGAAAAAGAATGCAAAGAAAAGTACAAATCCCAAAAGTGCGATAATCCAATAATTTTTGTGAATAGAAATTGTTGAAATACTCGCATCAGTTTTACTTTTAAAATACAATTGAAAGGGTATTTTTAAATAGAAAAACAAGGAGGTAGCAGTGGTAAGGATTGCTCCAACAAACAAAGCCAAAATGGCTTTGCTTTGGGAGATTTGGTAACTATTCCATAAAAGCCCAAAATAATTGAGTTTCGCCCAAAAAGTCCCCAAAGGAGGTATGCCAGTCAAAGCTAGAAAGCCCAACAATAAACTGATTCCATAGATCGGGTATGACTTCCCTAAACCGGCAAATTGTCCTAAGTCATTTTTTGAAATTTCTTCCTGCTGATTATCTGTTAGGTAGAAGACCAAAATAACACTCAAACTATAAACCACCGAATAAAATACCAAAGCCTGGCTTCCATCTTGGTAGGGGAAAAGCCATACCATGGCCATGAATCCACCGTGCGCAATACTTGAATAGGCCAATAATCGTTTGGTATTGGTTTGTAATAATGCCCCAAAGTTACCAATAAGAAGCGTGAGTAGGGCTAAAATGGCAATTACATCAATAGATAAGGTTGGGAAAAGATGAACAATCCGAAGGCCTAATCCAGCAACTGCAATTTTGGGGGCTATGCTAATCCACGACATCCATGAAGCAGGCAAAGTTTCCATAACATCCGGGTTCCATGGATGAAAGGGCGCCCATGCCATTTTAAATAAAATACCTGCGCTAACGAATGATAAAGCCACGCCAACCAAGTACGGATTTTGAGAATTTAAGGCTCTAACCATCGCTTCACCTTGTAAACTCAAGGTTCCGCTCATGCCATAAACTAATGAAATTCCATACAAAAAAATGGCTGAAGTAGCAATGCCAAATAATACATAGGGCAGGCCTGCTCGCGCACCTTCACTATCTTTTCGAATACCAACCAATAGATAGGTGCCGATGGACATTAATTCCAAACTAAGGTAAATACTTAACCAATGATACGAAATACTGGTAAAGAGGGCTCCCGATAAAATGCTTAAGAAGCCAATTTTTTCTTCGTGAGTAAATGCTTTTTGTTGTGTTTGGTTGAGTATGGTAATCAACAAACCTATAAAAAGAATGATTGTATTGAGAATATTACTGGTTGGATTCACGGCGAATAAATTGAAACAAACAAAGCCTTCTAATCCAACGTACATTCGTTGAAATCCTAAAACCAAGGCCAGTAATAGTCCGATTTGGGCAATGAAATAACGCCATGATGAGGCAAATTTTACCGTTCTACCGTGAAGGAATAATTCGGAAAAAATACTGGTTACGATCCAGCAGAGGATGATTAACTCAGGTAAAATAAATGAAAATCCTTGCGTGATTTGGCTTAGGATTAAATCTAAAGGATTTTCTGAAGACTGAGTTAACATAAACAAAAATATAAATTATCTGCCGATTTTTTCTTTCAAGTAAGTGGCTGTTGGGTTATTTTTTAGTAAAATCATTTCCTCCGGACTCCCCTCAAAGCAAATAGTTCCGCCGCCTTCACCACCTTCGGGTCCTAAATCAATGATATGGTCTGCACATTTGATGACCTCCATGTTGTGTTCAATAATTACCACGGAGTCTCCTTGTTCCACCAAATCATTTAAGGCTTTTAATAATTTTTTGATATCGTGAAAATGCAAACCCGTAGTTGGTTCATCAAAAATAAAGAGAGTTTTTCCCTTATTTGCGTTACCTTTTCCTAAAAAGCTTGCTAATTTAACTCGCTGTGCTTCTCCTCCAGATAAAGAGTTGGAAGATTGCCCCAATTTAATGTACCCTAATCCTACTTGCATCAAAGGATCTATTTTTTCGGCAATTCTTGGTTGATGTTCTTTAAAAAATTCTAATCCCTCTTCAACCGTCATTTCTAAAATGTCCGCTATGTTTTTTTCATGGAAGCAAACATCTAAAATTTCCTGCTTAAAACGCTGACCATTACATGATTCGCAAGTTAGGCGGATATCTGCCATGAATTGCATTTCTATCGTAATTTCACCTTCTCCTTGACAGGTTTCACACCTTCCACCTTCCACATTGAAAGAAAAATGGGCAGGTTTGTATCCACGGTTTTTGGAAAGAGCTAGGTCTGCAAATAAAGCTCGAATGGCATCGTATGCTTTAATATAGGTAATCGGATTTGAACGACTTGATTTTCCGATGGGCTGTTGGTCCACCATTTCAATGTGCTGAACCTTATTTAAACTTCCTGCCAATTCTTTAAAGCGACCCGTTTCTTCCGTTCCTAATTGCAGGTGACGTAACAAGGCAGGGTATAAAATTTTTCGTATTAAGGTAGATTTTCCCGATCCGCTTACACCTGTAACTACAGTAAGAACCCCTAGTGGAATTTTAACATCTAAATTCTTTAAATTATTTTCAGATGCCCCTTTGATCTCAATATGTGCCAATGGCTTTCTTCGAATACTTGGAATCTCCACTTGATCTCTTCCTGTTAAGAAATTAATGGTGTGTGATTGCGTATGGGTGTCTTTGAGCGCCTCTTCTAAGCTACCTTGGAAAATTAAGTTCCCTCCATGTCGGCCTGCCTCCGGACCAATATCTATAATTTGATCTGCCGCTCGCATGACTTCTTCTTCATGTTCAACGATGATCACGGTATTGCCCATTTTTTTCAATAATTGCAGGACAGAAACTAATCGCTGGGTATCTCGAGGGTGAAGTCCAATACTTGGTTCATCCAATATATACATCGAACCCACAAGGGCACTACCCAATGAAGTCGCTAATTTGATTCGTTGGAATTCACCACCAGAAAGAGTTGAACTTAGTCGGTTTAGGGTCAAATAACCCAAACCTACTTTGTCCATGTAATCTAATCGATTATTGATTTCGATTAAAATTCGCTTCGCTAATTGTTGGTCGTGGTCGTTTAATTCAAGTTTTTCGAAAAAGTCTTTAACTTTTGAGATGGGCATTAGGACCAAGTCGGTGATCGACTTTTTTGCAATTTTTACATAGGCGGCATCACCTCTTAATCGAGATCCTTTACATTCCGGACAATCTGTTTTTCCACGATAGCGCGATAAAAGTACGCGGTATTGAATTTTATAGGTTTCTTTTTCTAGGTGGTCAAAGAATTGATTTAAGCCCGAAAAATATTTATTTCCCTTCCAAAGTAGTTCTTTTTCTTTTTCTGTAAGTTCCTTGTAAGGACGGTGAATTGGGAAATCAAAATGGATTCCGTTTCGAATCAAGGGGTTTAGCCATTCACTCAATCGTTCAGACCGCCAAGGGGCAATTGCACCTTCGTAAACAGAAAGGTCGTGGTCTGGAATGACTAGATTTTTGTCTAATCCCAAAACTTTGCCATAACCTTCGCAATTCTTACATGCGCCATACGGATTATTGAAAGAGAATAAATTGAGGCTAGGCTCTTCAAATTGAATGCCATCTAATTCAAATTTATCAGAAAAGTTGCGTTTTTCAGTGTCAACAATTTCAACAAAACAAGATCCGTGTCCTTCAAAAAATGCCGTCTGAATGGAATCACCTAATCTAAATTGAGTTTCTTCATCACTTGGTTTTGCTACCAAACGATCAATCAATATATAAACTTCTGTAGGTTTTTTTGATAATTTTTTAATCGTTTCTGAATCAGAAACGAGCTCTTCTAAAGCAAACACTTCCTCTAAAAATTTCAGCCTAGAGTAGCCTTTCTGGATCAAAAGATTGCATTCTTCAGCCAAGCTTCTATTGTCTTGACAAACCAAAGGTGCAAGAATGAGCACTCTTTTACCATCAAATTGGTTGACATAATCAACCACATCAGCCACAGCATCTTTTTTAACCTCTTTGCCAGAAATGGGTGAATAAGTTTTGCCTATTCGGGCAAAAAGAAGCTTGAGGTAATCGTAGATTTCCGTAGTAGTGCCCACGGTAGAACGTGGGTTTTTGGTACTTACTTTTTGTTCGATTGCAATAGCCGGAGAAACCCCTTTGATATAATCGACAGCAGGTTTTTCCATCCGACCCAAAAATTGCCGGGCATAGGAGTTTAAACTCTCCACATACATACGTTGACCTTCCGCAAATAGGGTATCAAAAGCCAAAGATGACTTCCCTGAGCCCGAAAGCCCGGTGATAACCACCATTTTATTTCGTGGAATTGCTACATCAAGGTTTTTTAAATTGTGCACTCGGGCACCTTTGATGATGATATGTGTTTTTGGGTCAATCATAAAACAAAAATAATCCTTTAATTTTGTTTATTCGTAGCGCGAATCATAAACCACAAAAAAAAACGTTAAGATTTTAAAAATTTTTGACCATGAAGAAATGTTTTATCCTATTTGCCTTCTTATTTATGGGTTTTTCCTTGCAATCTGTTGCACAAGATGCAGTTGTAATTAAGGAAGAAGGTGCCCAAGAAGATATTGATCGAGAAAAAGATGTGAGTGAAATGAGTTTCAGAGAACGCTTGCGTTTTGGTGGAGGCATTTCAGGACTTTCATTTGGCAATCCTACCAGTGTTGGATTGGCACCCATGGTAGGTTATCAATTGGGTAATCAAACCACTATTGGCGTCGGGGTGAATTATCAATATTATGCAGTAAATTATGGGGGCTCTGTAGGTAAAGTTTCATCCAGTTTATTGGGACAAAATATTTTTATTCGCCAACATTTGCCATTTTTGACGCAATTAATTGGACAAGGATTTTTAATAGGTAAGGTAGAGAATTTCCAAAATTTGAATGCAAATTCGCCCTACACTTATTCCAATCCAGTGCTGTTAGGCGTGGGAATTGGCTCGAAGATTGGATTGAATCTAAATATTATGTACGATTTTAATTATACCAGTGCGGCACAATCGCCCTATGGGACAGCCTTGGTTGTTCAGGTAGGTGGCTTTTTCTTTTAAGATGAAAGGTTTTTTACTATTTTTTCTTTTAATTTTTTCCAATATGATTTTTGCCCAATGGCAAAAAATCAATTTGGAACCCAATGCCAGTTTCCGAGCATTGAAAAGTTCGGGAGACCATCTTTGGGCCGGAGGAACAAAAGGCACGCTATTACACTTTACTGAGAATTTAGATCATCCAGAGGTTATAATAGTACCAGGAGCCGAAAAGCTAGATTTTCGAGATTTAGCGATTTTGCCTAATCAGCAAGTATTGGCCATGAGTGCCGGACCCTCTGAACAAGGAGCTGCCATTGTTTTTTATTCCAATGATTTAGGAAAAACATGGCTTAAAGTATTTGAGTTAAAAGAACCTGGATATTTTTTTGATGCCATTTTGTATGATGAAGAAAGTCATCGAGGATTTTTGTTATCTGATCCAGTAGGGCAAAAATTGACGCTTTTTTCATTTGATTTGAATTTGGAATTCAAACAAATAAATATGGCAAATATGCCATATTTATTACCCAAAGAAGCCTTCTTTGCAGCAAGTGGTTCTTCGATGCTAATTAAAGATCGATCGCTTTACCTGATAACAGGTGGTTCTGAGCGAGCAAGAGTTTGGCGTTCTAAAGATTTGGAAGCCAATGATTGGGAAATTGTAAATGATGAGGTGTTGGCAGGTCCTAATAGAGGCTTTTTTAGTATGGCTTGTAGTTCCAAAAATTGTTTAATTGCGGGAGGGGATTATACCAAAATTAACGAAGCACCGATTCCGATGCTTGAAGGGGATGGGAAACAATTTAAGGTATTTGGGAGTAATCCAGGTTTTTATGTAGAAAAAGTATTGCCAGTGAAGAAAACTTGGTGGGCAACGGGTCCAGCGGGCACGTCTATTTTTTCAAAGAAAACAAATCAATGGACCTTATTTGATAAAAAACCACTTCACAATATCGTAATTTTTAAAAAGTGGATTGTGGGGATAGGGAAGGAGGTTGTGAGAGTTGAAAGTTGAAAGTTGAGAGTGGAAAGTTGAGAGTTGAAAGTTGAGAGTTGAAAGGTAGTTTTTAATTTTCCACTTCCCACTTTCCACTCTCAACTAATTTTATTTCTTCCTAAAAAACACACTTATCGGTGTGCCATCTAATTGGAAATTTTTTCTTAATTGATTTTCCAAGTAGCGTTCGTAGCTTTCTTTGATGTACTGCGGAAGGTTGCAGAAGAAAATGAACGTTGGGTATGGGGTAGATACCTGCGTACAGTATTTGATTTTGATAAATTTACCTTTCCATGCTGGAGGTGGATAAGCTTCAATTACGCCAAGCATTACATCATTCAACTTTGAAGTTGAGATTTTTTGACTTCTATTTTCATACACTTCGAGCATTTTTTCAACGACTTGGAAGATCCTTTTCTTTTCAAGTACTGAGCTAAAGATGATCGGCATGTAATTAATTGGGGCAATTCGATCTCGAATAGCCTTTTCAAGTTTTATTGAAGTTTGTGTATCTTTTGCAACCAAGTCCCACTTGTTGACCATCAAAACAATTCCTTTTTTAGCTTTATCTGCCATGGAAATGATGTTCATATCTTGAGCTTCTAAACCCGTCAACGGATCAATGGTGGTGGCATCTACTAAAATAATTACCACATCGGATTCCTCGAGTGCTTTAATCGAGCGAAGCACGGAATAATATTCGATGTTGTCGTCGATTTTTGCCTTTCTTCTGATCCCGGCCGTATCTGTAATGATGAAATCTTTCCCGTACAAGGTGTATCGATTTTGGATGGCATCACGTGTGGTTCCAGCTAAATCGGTTACGATAGAGCGTTCTTTACCTAAAAGGGCATTTAAAAACGACGATTTACCTGCGTTCGGACGACCTAAAATAGCTACTCTAGGTACACCCGCTTCTGGATTTTCGATTCCCTCATCTTTGAAATGGGAAATCATGGCATCCAACATATCACCCGTTCCCGACCCACTTTCAGCAGCGATTGGGTAAGGTTCGCCAAGTCCTAATTCGTAGAATTCTACCGCATTCATCGCTTTTTCATTAGTGTCGGCTTTGTTTGCTAACAATAGCACTGGTTTTTTTGATTTGCGAAGTACTTGGGCAAAATCTTTATCTAAATCAGTTAATCCGGTAGTACAATCTACTACAAATAATAGTACAGCTGCTTCTTCCATGGCTAATTCGACTTGTTCGCGGATGGCACCTTCGAACATATCTTCTGAGCCATGTACATAACCGCCCGTATCAATAACGGTAAAGTACTTTCCGCACCATTGGCCGTAGCCATAATGGCGATCACGTGTAACCCCAGAAAGGTTGTCCATGATGGCTTTTTTCTGTTCAATTAAACGATTGAACAAGGTTGATTTACCCACATTGGGTCTTCCTACAATTGCAATTATATTTGACATGCTACTTAATTAATCGAGTATATACCCGAATGAACGCAATTTGTCTGATTTGGCTCTCCAATCTGGTTCTACTTTGACAAATTGCTCTAAAAATACTTTTTTACCAAAAAACTTTTCAAGGTCTTCTCTTGCTTGAATGCCCACTTTTTTGATGCTTTCTCCCTTGTGGCCAATGATTATGGCTCTTTGGGAAACCCTTTCGACATAAATTTCTGCAGAGATACGAATGATGTCGGGTTGTTCTTTAAAACCAGTAATGACTACTTCACAAGCATAAGGAATCTCTTTTTTATAGTTTAAAAAGATTTTCTCGCGAATCATCTCTGCCGCAAAGAAACGTTCAGGTTTATCTGTTAGTTCCTCTGGATCGAAAAAGGGAGGGTGCACAGGAAGTAAGCCAATCAAATGATTAAATATTTGATCTAAATGTACTTTTTCTTGTGCTGATATGGGTAAAATGGGTTTTCCTGGGAAAATAGATTCCCAATAAGCCACTTTTTCTTGTAATCTTTCAGGCGTCACCAAATCGATTTTATTCAATAAAACGATGATTGGGGTAGCAGTATGGTCTTTCCAATTGGTTAAAAACTCCAAGTCTTCGTAATCTTCAAACACATCGGTCACATATAACACCACATCTGCGTCTTCTAGAGAACTTTTAACGAATTGCATCATGGATTTGTGCAGTTCGTATTTTGGCAAAAGGACTCCTGGTGTATCAGAATAGACAATTTGGTAAGGAGTGCCTTCGTGCTCCCCGTTAAGCATTCCTAAAATTCGGTGTCGAGTGGTTTGTGCTTTGGAGCTTACGATTGATAAACGTTCTCCTACCAAAGCATTCATGAGCGTGCTTTTACCTACATTAGGTTTGCCAATGATACTGATGAAGCCTGATTTATAAGGATTTGCCATTTATTGATGAGGAATTCCAAAAAGGAAAAAGATATTTTTTACAAATATACTTGATTTTTTCGAATAAATCCTGCATCTTTGCATTCCAATTTATATCGCGGGGTGGAGCAGTTGGTAGCTCGTTGGGCTCATAACCCAAAGGTCGTCAGTTCGAGTCTGGCCCCCGCTACTACAAAGACAAGTCGAAAGGCTTGTCTTTTTTTGTGCCTGAGAGAGCCTCAGGCACCGATGGCAGGAGGCTTCGAGTTTTCTCGCTTCGCTCGACCTCAGCCTCCTTTCTGGCAAGTCTGAATAATTTTTTATTACCTTGCAGTATGAAAAATTTCCTAACTCCACTTTTAGTAAGTGTGTTGCTTGCTAGCGCTTGTACCTCAAATAAATCGAGCGACTTAAAAACAAAAGAAACATTAGTTAACCAACTTAAAGCTGGAGCAGATGTAGATGCAAACGGTTGTAAAGGCTCTGCGGGATATCAGTTTTCAATAGTAAAAAATCGCTGTATTCGAGTATGGGAGGAGGGAATTCGATTTGAAGAAATAAACCCCACTAAGACTGGTAATCAACCTAAGGTAGCATTTGTGATTTTTTCAGACGATAAGAAAAAAGCCGAAGTGCAATTTGGCGGCACCGATAAGCCGGTGATCCTAGAAAAACAAAAAGTAGTGGAAGGTGAAACTCAGCCTGTTTATTTTGAGAATAAAATGGAAATGATCACTATAGACTTTGCCAAACATATATATTGGATCAATTACAACGGTAAAAGAGTTTATTCTATTGCAGTAAATGACATGGAAAAATTTGAAAACTTACTTTTTTATTAATTATTTTTTGTATTTTACAAATCAAAATTTGAAGTATTTTTATTTAAAACACCTATTTGATTCTTTAAACCTATGGCATCAAGAAAAATTTTATTAGACGAATCCGAAATTCCATCGCATTGGTATAACATAGTGGCAGACATGCCAAATAAGCCACTTCCCCCTTTACATCCTGCTACCCAACAACCTATTGGTCCTGAGGCTTTAGCGCCTTTGTTTCCGATGGAATTGATTAAGCAGGAGGTTACACAAGACCGTTGGGTGGAGATTCCAGATGAAGTAAGAAATTTATACTCTATTTGGCGTCCAACGCCAATGTATCGTGCGTTGGGTTTAGAAAAGGCTTTGGGTACAAATTGTAAAATATATTACAAATACGAGGGCACGAGTCCCGCTGGTTCTCATAAGCCTAATACTGCAATTCCTCAAGCATATTACAATGCCAAAGAAGGCGTTAAGAAAATTTCTACGGAAACAGGTGCTGGCCAATGGGGCTCTGCCTTAAGCTTTGCCTGCTCACTTTTTAATATCGATTGCGAAGTTTTCATGGTAAAGGTTAGTTATGATGGTAAACCTTACCGTAAAATAATGATGAATACATGGGGCTCAAAAGTGCATGCCTCTCCAACAAATTTAACAAATGCTGGTCGACAAATTCTTGCCCAAGATCCGAATTCTCCAGGTAGTTTAGGAATTGCTATTTCAGAAGCCGTAGAAGTGGCAGCCATGAATGAAGATACTAAATATGCACTAGGATCGGTATTGAATCACGTTTTGATGCATCAAACCATTATTGGTTTGGAAGCAATGAAACAATTGGAAAAAGCCGGAGATTATCCAGATATTATCGTTGCTCCATTTGGTGGAGGTTCCAATTTCGCTGGAATTACCTTTCCTTTCTTACAAAATAATTTAACTGGCGGACCCCAAACGCGCGCCATAGCAGTGGAACCAACTTCTTGTCCAAAATTAACTCGTGGCGTTTTTCGTTACGATTTTGGTGATACCGTTGGAATGACACCTCTTATTCCAATGTACACCTTAGGACATAATTTTGTGCCTTCTCCAATTCACGCTGGTGGTTTGCGCTACCATGGCGCAGGAGCAATTATTAGTCAACTCTTGAAAGACGGTTTAATCGAAGCTGATGCTATCAATCAGACTGAATGTTTTGAGGCCGGAATTTTATTCTCAAAAACCGAAGGAATTATTCCAGCTCCTGAAGCAACTCATGGAATTGCCGAGGTGATTCGTCAGGTAAAACAAGCCGAAAAAGAAGGCGTTTCAAAAACGATTTTGTTTAACCTTTGTGGTCACGGAAACTTTGACCTGGGTTCATATGAGCAATTCTTGGCTGGTAAATTGGTAGACTTTGAAGTGACTCAAGAGCAAATTGATGCCTCATTGGCGGAGTTGAGTACACCGACAATTTAGTGACTTAGTGATCAAGTGATCGAGTGATTTAGTAGTGTACAAAGTTACTAGATCACTAGATCACTCGATCACTAATTCACCTGCTTCGGAAACCTCCAACTTTGACCTAAGATTCTTTGATAATAAGCCTCATACTTCGGTAAGATTACTTTTAAATCAAATTCTTTTGCTCTTTCTAGCGCATTTATTTTCATTTGCGAATGCAAATCTGGATTTTCTAAGATTTTAATACTATTGGCGGCCATGTCTTCAATGTCGCCTATTTCACTTACATAGCCGGTAATTCCATGCAGATTAACTTCTGGAATTCCTCCTGCATTTGACGAAATCACAGGAACTTCACATGCCATGGCTTCTAATGCAGCCAAACCAAAACTTTCCTTTTCAGAGGTTAAATAAAACAAGTCGGCTAATGATAGTGCTTCTTCAATGATATCCAATTTTCCTAAGAATCGAACATCTTGCGAAACCCCTAATTCTCTACACAAATGTTCAATGCCCGTACGTTCTGGTCCGTCGCCCACCAATAATAACTTTGAAGGGATGGCCTTGTGTACTTTTGCAAATACTTGAACAATATCTTGAATACGTTTTACTGCCCTGAAATTTGAAGTATGCATTAATAGCTTTTCGCCATTCGGACAAATTGCATGCTTAAAATGTGCTTTTTCTTGGCGCTTGAATCGATTTAGATCAATGAAATTTGGGATAACTTCTATATTACTCAAAATTTCAAATTCATCATAGGTATCTTGTTTCAAACTTTCAGAAACGGCTGTTACCCCATCTGATTCATTAATAGAAAAAGTAACAACGGGCTCAAAAGATGGATCCTTCCCAACTAAGGTTATGTCTGTACCGTGTAGGGTGGTAATAACAGGAATGTGAACTCCTTTGTATTTTAGAATTTGTTTAGCCAAATAGGCAGCGGAAGCATGGGGGATAGCGTAGTGTACATGAATTAAATCTAGTTTTTCATTTACTGTTACATCAACCATTTTACTTGCTAATGCAGATTCGTAAGGTAAATATTCAAACAATGGATAAGAGGCAACACTCACTTCGTGGTAAAAGATGTTCTCTGAAAAAAAATCTAATCGAGGAGGTTGCGTATAGGTAATAAAATGCACCTGATGGCCTACTGCAGCCAAGGCTTTGCCAAGCTCAGTGGCAACCACCCCACTTCCGCCGTATGTTGGGTAGCAAATGATCCCTATCTTCATGCAATTGTGATTTGAATAAACAAAACTACCTTAATTTAATAAAGGTTCAATATTTCAACTTAAATTTGTCTAAAATTTAACACATTTGAAAAAGATCATCATTTTTGCTTCTGGCTCTGGTTCTAATGCCGAAAAAATTTACGATTATTTCAAGGATAAGAATTCTCTAGTGATTAGTCGAATTTATTGTAATAATCCAGATGCTGGTGTGATTTCCCGCGCAGAACGATTAGGAATTCCTTGTCGAGTTTTTAATCGAGAAGAATATAAATCGGGTAAAATCTTGCAAGAAATGATAAATGATCAACCAGATTTAGTGGTTTTAGCTGGCTTTTTATGGCTAATTCCAGCTTCTTTTGTAGAGGCTTTTCCCAATCAAATCATCAATTTACATCCTGCTTTATTGCCTAAATTTGGAGGGAAAGGGATGTATGGACACTTTGTTCATGAGGCCGTTGTCGCTCAAAAGGAAAAACATTCAGGCATCACCATTCATTATGTCAATGAACAATACGACAAAGGAAATATTATTTTTCAAAATTCTTTTGAGGTGCTTCCTACCGACTCACCCGAAGAGGTAGCTAAAAAAGGACAGGTGTTGGAACATCGAGATTTTCCGAAAGTTATCGAGCAATTACTGTTTAATTAAGTTTTTTAACAGGGAGTTTATCTGGACAAGTTTCCAATAGCTCCGCTATTGGTTTTGAACTTGCTGGGTCTATCCAATAAGGGGAAATTTCATGCATAGGAATCAAAATGAATCTTCTTTCCTTTATCCTAGGATGTGGAACCGTTAAGTTCTCTGTTTGAATTATTTCTTGATTAAAATACAAAATATCTAAATCTAAAGTCCTTGGGCCCCAGTGAACGATCCGCTCTCTTTTGAAGTGCAATTCAATAGTTAATAAATTATCTAATAGATTTTGTGGATTTAAATTTGTTTCAAGTAGGATGACTTGATTTAGAAAGTCATCTTGTTCAGCATTACCCCATGCTGCAGTTTGGAAAAGAGAAGATTTTAAGATGATGTTTCCGATTCTAAGTTCAATGAGCTGTAAGGCTTCAACGAAAATATGTTCGGTATTTCCTAAATTTCCTCCTAATGAAATATATGCTTGATTCAACATATTGATTAAATTCGTTTCAAACTTACAAAAATTATGCCTTTGTATCATTCTCAAGATTTAAAACCAGGAACTTTATTAATTGCCGAGCCTTATCTTGGAGATGAGTCGTTTCATCGTAAGGTGATTTTATTATGTGAGCATTCAAATTCACACTCCTTTGGTTTGGTACTTAATCAAAAGCATGATACCGTCTTGGATTCCTTACTAAATGGTCAATCGATGGAAGAAATTCCCTTGTTTTCTGGTGGACCAGTGGACCCTAGCATTATGCAATTTGTTCATCGACGTCCCGATTTAATACCCGGGGGTGTAGAGGTAGGCAAAGATATATTTTGGGCAGGGGATTTTGATCGAGCGATAGAGGCTATTGTCAATCAAGAAATAAGTTTTGAGGATATCAAGTTTTTTATTGGGTATTCTGGTTGGGATGCTGGCCAATTGGAGAGAGAATTGCTTGGTACTTCTTGGCATTTAGCAAAAGCAAGTGCAACCTATGTATTTGATACCCCGCATGAAAATTTGTGGAGAAAAGTATTGTTTGATAAAGGAGGGGATTATCGTGTGTTGTCAACGTATCCTGAAGACCCAAGTTGGAATTAGCTAATTCTTGCCCAATTGGTTTGGTCTTTTCGTTGAGTGGCAATTTGTTGTCTAACAACTTGATGTTCCTCTTTTTCTAAATGAGGATCTTCTGTTAATATTTCAATGGCGGTATCCCGAGCAACTTTTAATATTTCAGCATCTTTTGATATATCCGCAATCATTAAATCAATCGCCCCTGATTGTCGAGTACCCGAAATATCACCTGGGCCACGTAACTCTAAATCCACCTCAGCGATCTCAAATCCATTGCTCGTCCGGACCATCGTTTCGATTCTTTTGCGCGTATCAGCACTTAAATTATAGTTGGTCATAAGAATGCAATAGCTTTGATCTGCACCCCTTCCTACTCGGCCTCTTAATTGATGTAATTGTGAAAGTCCAAATCGTTCAGCATTTTCAATAACCATGACGGAGGCATTTGGGACATTAACCCCTACTTCTATAACAGTAGTTGCAACCATAATTTGGGTTTCTTTTTTTACAAACCGAGCCATTTCATAATCCTTGTCTGCTGCCTTCATTTTACCATGTAAAATACTTAAATGGGCATCAGGGAATGCTCTTGAAATACTTTCAAATCCATCCATCAAATCTTTTAAGTCCATTTTTTCTGACTCTTCGATAAGTGGATAGACTACATAAACTTGTCGGCCTTTGTTGATTTCATTTTGCATAAAACCGAAAACTTGCAAACGATGTGTATCGTATCGATGAATCGTTTGAATGGGTTTACGACCAACGGGCATTTGGTCAATAATAGATATGTCTAGATCACCATAGAGCGTCATGGCCAAGGTTCTTGGTATTGGCGTAGCCGTCATGACCAAAACATGCGGATGTATACTTTTATTTTTATCCCATAATTTGGCGCGCTGAGCGACGCCAAATCGGTGTTGTTCATCAATAATACATAAACCCAGATTTTTGAAAATCACGTTATCTTCTAAGATCGCATGGGTGCCTACTAAAATATGAAGCTCTCCATTCGCTAGATCCTCGAAAAGATCTACTCGATCTTTTTTCTTAGTTGAACCGGTAAGTTTAGCCATTCGAATACCCATTTTTTCAGCAAATTTTGATAATCCCTGAAAATGTTGATCGGCTAAAATTTCTGTTGGCGCAATGATACACGCTTGGGCTTGGTTGTCTATAGCCAATAACATACAAATAAAGGCAACGATGGTCTTTCCGGAGCCAACATCGCCCTGTAACAAACGATTCATTTGCATGCCAGATTTCATGTCTTGGAAAATTTCCCGAATTACTTTTTTTTGCGCTTCTGTTAATTCAAATGGCAAATGCTCATGATAAAATGTTTTTAGCAATTCTGCAGAGGAGAATATTTGTCCGGGAAAGGAGTTTTTTCTAATTAAATTTTGTTTTACGAGACGCAGTTGATTGTAGAATAGTTCTTCAAATTTCAATCGTCTTTTTGCCTGATGCAGCCAAGCTTCTGAAGCCGGTAGGTGAATTTGATATAAGGCCTCTTGCTTAGAAATTAATTTATATTTTTGAATGATTGTAGCGGGTAAAGTTTCCTTAATATAGGGAAATGAAATAGCCAAAAGGTTTTTTTGTAGACCAGCAATAACCTTACTATCAATAAATTTTTTTCTAAGTTTTTCGGTGAGTGAATAGATGGGTTGAAATGCTTTTTCGGTTTGTTCAAAACTTTTGAAGACCTCCATTTCTGGGTGAGTCATTTGTAGTTGACCGTTAAAAAAGCCAGGTTTGCCATAAAAAATATAATCAAGCCCAATTATAAGCGATTTTTCAATCCATTGAATTCCTTGAAACCAAACTATTTCCATTGTACCTGACTCATCACTTATTTCTGCAACCAAGCGCTGTTTGTGTCCGGCACCTATTTTTTCTTTTGAACGAACTCTTCCAATAAACTGTGCATGTTCCAAACCTTCATGAATTTCACGGATGGTAACGAATTTAGTTCGGTCTTCGTAGCGAAAAGGATAATATTGAATGAGGTCTCCGAAAGTAAATAATTGTAACTCACTTTGCAACAAACTAAGTCGCTGAGGCGTTACGCCTTTCAGTTGCGATAAGTCTTGTTCAAAAAAATGAGTCATTGTTTCGTTTAAATAATTTTGTGAATTTAGGTATATTTACAAATGGATAAAAATCCGAGGCATCTAAAATGATATTTCATAAAAAAATAAAAGTTTATTGGATAAATTTAGTTGGATTCATTTTGCTTTCACTAATTTTTCATTTTCCTTCAATTGGACAATGTGGATCAATTCCGTCTAAATTGGTGTACATCAGCAAAGATAATTTTGATGTTAATGCCACAAATTTAAAAGACACCCGTTTGCCTGTGGGAAACAGCACTAGTATCACTTGGGAATACCCGGCTGACTTTAAAGACTATTTTGATTTTTCGGATGAGGAAAAGCCAATGATTTTACTTAGTAAATTGAATTTTTTTGATAAAGAGCCTCAAGAATTTACTTTAAAAGGAACATGTGGAACTGAAAATGTGAGTATCCAACTATATTTTTTACCAGCAGTACATCCTAGAAATGCAATAACGGTTAATGGGGTAAATGATGGCAAAAATGATGTGTGGAATATTATGAATCTAGAGAAATACGAAAATCCAACAGTGAAAGTGGTAAACAGATGGGGGAATGTCGTGTTTGAAAGTAAGAATATTTATAAAGTTTCAACTGATAAAAACGATTCAAATCCATTTAAATATGTGTTTACGGGTCGAGATGAACAAGGAAATCGATTAGCAACTGGTGCTTATGTGTATTCGATTATTCCACATCCGGAATATCCAGAAATTTTAGGTCAATTATCCATCATCCGCTAATGAAAAGTTTGTTAGATCAATCGTTTAATACAGAGGGGCCAATTGTGACCAGTGTAGAGGATTTATTGAATTGGGCGAGAGCGAGTTCTCTTTGGCCGATGAGTTTTGGTTTGGCTTGTTGTGCTATCGAAATGATGCAAACTTTTGCGTCTGGTTACGATTTAGATCGATTTGGCGTATTTCCTCGTCCTTCTCCTCGACAGTCTGATGTAATGATTGTTGCGGGTACTGTGACATTTAAAATGGCAGATCGGATTAGAAGATTATATGAACAGATGCCTGAGCCACGATATGTAATTTCAATGGGATCTTGTTCTAATTGTGGAGGGCCTTATTGGGAACACGGCTACCATGTGGTAAAAGGTGTGGATCGAATTATTCCTGTTGATGTTTATGTGCCTGGATGTCCACCAAGACCTGAAGCTTTGATTGGTGGAATTTTGAAATTGCAAGAAAAAATTCAAAATGAAAGCCTTCAAGCTCCCAAAAGAATTTTACAAGCTTTAGCTGAAAACTCATGAAACCATTAAATTTTTTTCAGGAAATTATTCAAACCCGAATGGGTTTGATTCTTGGCATGGAAGAAAATAATCAGCAGCTCCTTGTTTTACCTGAAAATTTGAAACAAATAGCCGATTTTTTGTGGAAGTCGCCAGAAACCTATTTCGACCAATTATCGTGCATCACAGCAATTGACAATGGACCTGAAAAAGGTACCATTGATTTAATATATACCTTATATTCTATTCCATTTCATCAGACCTTGCATCTAAAGGTTGTGTTTAATCGTTTGGGAGAAAACGACACCCTGCCTCAAATTGAATCTTTGGCATCTATTTGGCGAACGGCAGATTGGCACGAGAGAGAAATTTACGATTTGCTTGGTGTTGATTTCGTTGGTCACCCAGATTTGCGACGAATTTTATTACCAGAGGATTGGGAGGGGCATCCATTGAGAAAAGACTATGTGGAACAAGAGCGCTACCATGGTATTCAAGTAAAATTTTAACATGAAAGTTGCTGGCTTTACTTTTATTCGAAATGCTGTCAAAAACGATTATTCGGTCGTGGAAGCAATAACATCTATATTGCCTATTTGTGACGAATTTGTGGTTGCAGTTGGGCAATCAGAGGATGCCACTTTAGAATTAATTCAATCCATTGAATCTTCAAAAATTAAGATCATTGAGACCATTTGGGATGATTCGCAACGAGAAGGAGGGAAGACCTTTGCATTGGAAACGGATAAGGCTTTAGCTGCCATTTCGAAAGATGTGGATTGGGCATTTTATATTCAAGGAGACGAATGTGTTCATGAAAAAGACTTGCCAATTATTCAAAAAGAAATGGAAAAAAATCTACAAGATCGTGCTGTAGAGGGTTTGCTTTTTCATTATACTCATTTTTATGGCTCTTACGATTATGTGGCGGTTTCTCGTAGATGGTATCGTAGAGAAATACGAATCGTGCGGCCACATGTTGGCGTACATTCTTATCGTGATGCGCAAGGATTTCGATTAAATGGTCGAAAATTAAATGTTCGATTGATACCAGCCTCTATTCTTCATTATGGCTGGGTTAAGCCACCTCAAGGGATCAATAACAAGGTGAGGAACTTCAATCAGTTTTATCAGGACGAGCAATGGATGAATGTGCACATGCCTGAAAATTTTGAATTTGATTATAACAATGCCGATCGCCTATTGCCCTTTCAAGGCGAACATCCGAAAGTCATGCAAAAAAGAATAGCTGCTCAGAATTGGCCCTTGCAAATTGATGAAAAGGCTATTCGCTCGAAAATGAACACAAGGAGAAAAATTTTACAATGGATTGAAGATATTTTTGGTTGGAGAGTCGGGGAGTATCAAAACTATAAAATTTTGAAATAGTTCAATTTATCAATTAGTAGTTAGTAAAATTTATAAAAGTTTAATATGGGGGGAAATGCCTCCCCTTACCCCCTGCAATTTAACTGTTTGGCATAAAAGTATTTTGATAATTTAGGTTACTAAGATTTATTGTAAATTTGTATTCAACAGGATCAATTTGAAAACATATCTCCGACTTATTGTTTATGCCCAGACGGTGCGAAAATACATTTTGCCGTATTTTGGCACCTCCCTTTTTGCAAGTTTGTTTGGCATCCTAAATTTCACCTTGTTAATACCCTTGTTGAATGTTTTGTTCAATCAGTCCTCGTCGGAACTCATAGTTAAATATCAAACATTACCTTCTTTTGAACTAAGTCCTGACTATTTTACCTTTTTGTTCAATCACTATTTCTATGCGTCTTTGCAACAATATGGTCGCATGGGTGCTTTGCAATATGCCTGCACAGCAATTTTAGTATCAGTGATTTTGTCTAATATTTTCAAATATTTTTCGCAACGAATCCTCGTTGCGGTGGGGGCAGATACAATTGCCTCGCTCAGACAAGCAGTATTTGAAAAAGCCGTCCGTTTAGATTTAGGATATTTCAGCGAGCAACGCAAGGGTGATTTAATGTCTCGATTAACGACAGATGTTCAAGAGGTAGAAAATTCGATAGGAAGAGCGTTTACAGCTATGTTTAAAGAGATTTTTTCTCTTATTATGTTTTTTGTTTTTCTTGCTAGCATGTCGTGGAGGCTAACTTTATTTTCCCTCATATTATTGCCATTTTCTGGTAGTTTCATTGCATTAATTGCTAGGAATTTGCGTAAAACATCGGGCAATGTGCAGCAATATTTAAGCGGTTTGATCAGTCAGTTGGATGAAATATTTGGTTCTATTCGAGTGGTAAAAGGTTTCCGTGCGGAGCCAGTCATGGATGAAAAATTTAATGCAGAAAATAATAAATACCGTAGCGCATTTATTAAAATGCGTAATCGACAAGAATTAACCTCACCTGTCTCTGAATCCTTAGGCGTTTTGGTTATGACGGGTATTTTACTTTACGGGGGAACTTTAGTCATTCAAGGCGATTCCACATTAAGTCCATCTACTTTTATTGCATTCATCGCTACTTTCTCACAGGTTATGCGACCAGCTAAGGTGATTGCAGATGCTTTTTCTGGCGTTCAAAGAGGAGTTGCATCGGCAGATCGTATCTTAAGTATATTAGATACACCGATTGAAATAAAAGAAATAGAACCTATTCAGTCAATTAATGGTTTTAGGAATTCTTTTGTTTTAAAAAATGTTTCCTTTGAATATATTAAAGACAGAAAAGTATTAGATGCTATATCTTTAGAAATTCCAAAAGGTAAAACAATTGCTCTCGTGGGACCTTCGGGTGGTGGAAAATCCACCATTGCAGATCTTCTTCCTCGATTTTATGATCCGATAGATGGACAAATTCTATTAGATGGGGTGGATATTAGACACATTCCTTTGCGTGAACTAAGAGGATTGATGGGAATTGTTACCCAAGAATCTATTTTATTTAATGATTCCATCTTTAATAATATTGCATTTGGCTCTGGAGCAAGCATAGAACAAGTAGAAGAGGCTGCCCGAATCGCTAATGCACATGAATTTATTATGCAAAGTAAAGAGGGTTACCAAACAATGATTGGTGATCGTGGGGGTAAACTTTCTGGTGGACAAAGGCAACGTATTTCGATTGCTCGTGCCATATTACAAAATCCTCCTATCTTAATTTTGGATGAAGCCACTAGTGCGCTTGACAATGAATCTGAACAATTGGTTCAGGCAGCACTAACAAATTTGATGAAAAACAGAACGGTTTTAGTTATCGCGCACCGTTTGTCAACTATTCAAAATGCTGATCAAATCGTTGTCGTTCAGCAAGGTAAAATTGTTGAATCTGGGACTCATCAAGAGTTGATGGAAAAGGAAAAAGGTGTCTACAAAAGATTAAATTTGGGATAAAAGATTTATTTCACTTCCCAGCAATATCCTTGCAAGCCCTTTTGAATATATACCCATTTTTCTTTGGGATGAAAAATAATCACAAACTGTGGATTAATCGATTCTTTTGACATCCAATTTCGAAGCACCGAATTGCTGGGTAATTCAATTGAATAATCACTTATTGAACGTATTTCAGGAAATAGATTATTCAAAACTTCCAATAATTTTTTGGTGTCTTGGTAATTCGCCTCTTTACCTTTTAATTGCGCCTCAAAATAATTCGTTTCAAACATCGATTGATACTTCAGAAATTCAAATCCAACTTTTGGGAATTGTTGGATAAAACTAGCGGAATTTTGAAAATATTGAATATGCCCAGGGTCAGGAAAACCAACAAAATCTCCACCCCAATAGAGCCCAAGGTTTTTTGCTTTTTCGCCCATTTTAAGATACTGATTTCCTCTTTTTAAATATCTTTTTCCTCTATAAAGCCCAACATCCAATGCAAATCCAAAATTGTGCAGCGATAAGGGCAATTTGGAGCGACCTATGCGAAGTAAATGCGCTTGTTTATCTAAACTTCGATTCTCTGATACGTACCGCATTCTGTAGGGTTTTTTAGGAAATATTCGTAAGAGGGAATCTCCAATTTGCCTAAATTTTACATGGGTAGAATCTAGGTAAAAGTCCCAAAATTTATGTAAATCGGTCGGTTTATCTATTATTCGATGAACATAAATGGAAAAATCCGATTGGCTATCAAAGGGAGTATTTGTCGAGTCAAGAGTTCGCCAAACAAGTTTTTCATTTTGGTCGAAGGTGCCAAAATGAATGCTTTTAAATGATTCTTGAGTTGGGAAGTGACGATCTTTTACCTGCGCAAAAAGCAATAAAATGTAAAATGTAATTGCCATTAATTATTTTAATGGAATTATTAATTCCTCTCCTCTGGTGGTAATATCTTCTGTTTTATGATTCACCGTCATGATTGATTGTTTAGAGACTTTGTATTTTTCGGCTACTACACGCAGTATATCTCCCTTTCCAACAATATGTATGGCTTTTATTTTTACTTTGACTTTCGTAACACCAACTTTAATTCCTTCTGGTTTTAAGTCGGGATTCATCGATTTTAATTGATCATATTTTATACCGAATCTATTGGCGATTCCCATAAAGGTTTCACCTTTTTGAACAGTATATGAATAATCTTTTCCACCCACCTCGGTTTCTTCTTCTGGTATTTTTTCAGCTTCTGCTTCCTTTTTCTGTTCTTCAAGCGCAACGGAATCTTCCTTGGCTTTGGCATCTGCTGCTTCCTCGGTTGTATTTTCTACCGTTGTTGTTCCTCCAATAATTCCATTTCCGGTTGCATTATCTTCCTCTTCTTGATTCACGATTTTTTCAGCCTTTTCTAGCTCAGTTGAAGAAGGACCCAAAAAATTTTCATACCCAACAAATAGCAAGGCAAGGATGGTAATGATTAAAACAATTAGCGTGATTCCTGGTAATTTATACGTTCCAGAGTCTTTAAAAAAGTTGAATGGATTTTTCATTACTTAAATACTTTTTTTAGTTTTTTCACTCATCTCTGCAACCTTTTCTATTAAGGATTCCTTGTAGATTTCATATTTTTTGGCCAATTCATCATTGCTAATCGCCAACATTTGAATGGCTAATAAACCCGCATTTTTAGAGGCATTTAGGGCTACAGTGGCTACAGGTACCCCATTTGGCATTTGAAGAATAGACAAAACAGAATCCCAGCCATCAATGGAATTTGAGCTTTTAACAGGTACTCCAATTACAGGTAAAATAGTCGCCGATGCAACCATTCCTGGTAAATGTGCGGCTCCTCCTGCTCCAGCTATGATTACCTGGACTCCCCGTGATTTTGCCTCTTGAGCATATTTTAACATTTTTACCGGCGTGCGATGAGCAGAGACAATATCTACCTCATAGGCAACCCCAAATTCCTTGCAAACTTCGATGGCATCTTGCATGACCGATAAGTCAGAACTGCTGCCCATAATGATTCCTACCATAATTTCTTATTTACTAATCACTCGTATAATTTGTTTTACCCGATGTGCTTTTTCTTCTATTTCTTCTCTACTATGACCTAAAATAGTCACATGTCCCATTTTTCTAAATGGTTTGGTTATTTTTTTGCCGTAAAGGAAAGGATATACTCCCGGAATGGCTAAACTTGCCTCCAATCCCTCATAAACTGCCTCCCCTTCAAATCCCTCTGCGCCAAGCAAATTTAACATTCCTGAAAATACTTCTCCTGAGGTATCACCTAAAGGTAAATCTGCAATAGCTCTTAAATGTTGTTCATATTGCGAAGTCGCATTTCCACGGATGGTTTGATGACCTGAATTGTGTGGCCTTGGTGCAATTTCGTTAATTAAAACTTCTCCCTCTTTGGTTAAGAACATTTCAACAGCTAGAACGCCCACTAATTCCATTTTTTCAATTAATTCACACGCAATTTGTTGAGCTCTATTTTCTACTTTTGAATTGATATTAGCAGGTGAAACTAAAAACTCAACTAAATTTTGAACTGGATGAAAGACCATCTCCACCGTTGGAAAAGATTTTATTTCACCCGAAGGATTTCTTGCCACAATTACGGCCAATTCTTTGTCAAAATCGATGGCTTTCTCCAATAGGCCCGGTGCATTAAAACCTTTATTAATTGCCGATGAGTCGGCAATTAATTGTACGCCCTTCCCATCATAGCCTCCTTTGCCTAATTTATGAAAGGCAGGTAGAAAAGATTGATGCTTAGCGATGTCAGACTGGTTTTCAGTTAAAATAAAATCAGCTGTTGGAAATCCATTTTGTTTGAAAAATGATTTTTGAAGTCGCTTATCCTGAATCATTCGAAGCAAATGTGGCTGAGGATAAACTTTTACACCTTCTTGTTCTAATTTTTCAAGTGCTTCAATATTAACATGTTCAATTTCAATACTTACTAAATCCTTATCTTTTCCAAATTGATATACGCTTTCAAAATCATTGAAAGAACCATGTGAGAAACGGTGCGCCAATTGATGGCAAGGTGCATTTTTGTCAGGATCTAAACAATCAATTTCAAAATCCAAATCAATTGCTGCTTGTAAAAGCATTCTGCCCAATTGCCCTCCTCCCAATAAACCAATTTTTGGTAATGCCATAGAATATCTTGCCAATGAATGGGCAAAATTACGGCTTTTGTTTTACCTTTGGAAATTATTTCCCGGCTTCGCAACATAATTCGGAAAATTAAATTTAAAATTATGACTAAACGTACACTTATTCTCTTATCTTTTTTAATCTTAGCTATTGCTAGTAGATTCTTGATTTTAGCAGGACCAGCTTGGGCTAATTTTTCTCCAATGGGTTCGATGGCTCTTTTTGGAGGGTACTATATTAAAGATAAAAAAATTGCAGTACTATTTAGTTTATTAGCACTTTGGGTCTCCAATATGTTGTTAAATAACCTTCTTTATGAAGCTTATTTTAAACGTTTTTCATGGGGATTTTCTTGGAGTCAATTTACTTTATTTGCAGCAATTACCTTAATTGGTGCATGGTTTTCTACCAAAAAAGCACGTGCCTTAAATGTTCTTTTAGTTAATGCTTTCACAAGCTTAGGCTTTTTTATTGCTTCGAACTTTTTGGTTTGGGCTTTTAGTTCAGAGGTTATTTATACAAAAAATATAGCAGGCCTTTCAGCCTGCTACATAAATGCTATTCCATTTTATCCAAATTCACTGTACAGCCATCTATTATTCGGAATCTTGTTTTTCGGTGGATTTGAATTTTTGAAATCGAAAGATAAAGCCTTAGCTTAATTCTTATAGATTTTCCCATCTTTCATGACAAATATTACTTGTGTCATGGTTTTAATGTTTTCTTGTGGATTCTCTGCAACGGCAATAATGTCTGCCAATTTGCCAACTTCTATGCTACCCAAGGTTTCACTTTGACCAAGTAATTCGGCCGCATGCACAGTTGCTGCTTGTATGGTTTCCAATGCAGGCATTCCTGCTTCATGCATAAAAAGAAATTCATACCCATTCTTTCCATGTCCAAAGACTCCAGCATCCGTTCCAAAGGCAATTTTCACCCCAGCTTTATAAGCTTTAGCAAAAGTAGATTGAATTTTAGGGCCAATTTCCAAGGCTTTTTTACGGACCATTTCTGGGTAATATCCTGGTTTTTGAGCTGAATCAGCTGTTGATTTTCCAGCAATAATTGTCGGAACATAAAACGTTCCATTTTTTTTCATTAATTCCATCACCTCCTCATTCATGAAGGTACCATGCTCAATAGAATTTACACCTGCAAGGATGGCCCTTTTCATACCTTCTACACCATGAGCATGTGCAGCTACTTTGAAGCCATAATCTTTGGCGGTAGCAACAATTGTCTTAATTTCTTCCTCTGTAAATTGTGCACCCATTCCATCTTTTGCATAACTTAATACACCTCCAGTGGATGTGATTTTAATTAAATCAGATCCTTCTTTGTAACGTTGACGAACCGCCTTTTGCGCATCTCTTACACCATTAACAACACCATCTTCTGGACCTAAATCCTTTTTAAAGTATTCATTTAATCCATTTGAATCATCTGCATGTCCACCGGTTGAACCAATGGCTACTCCAGCGGTATAAATTCTAGGGCCGTCTACCAAGCCTTTATTTACTGCATTTCTTAATGAAATAACTACGTTACTGCCTCCTAAATCGCGAACGGTGGTAAATCCTGCCATTAAATTTCTTTTCGCAAATACGAGTGCTTGATACGCAACATCTCCCGGGTTTTTGGTAAACCGATCTAAATATGCATTGGGATTTGTTTCGCTCTCCAAATGTACGTGCATGTCAATTAGTCCTGGCATGGCTGTTTGATTTTTCAAATCAATAACCTTGTCGCCTTCATCAGCTTTTATATATCCGTTCGAAACAGATATGATTTTATTTCCTTGAATGACCACACTAACCTTTTCAAGGACTTTTAAATTTTTTGTATCAATTAACTTGCCGCAATGTAAAATTGTTTTTTGAGCATTTAATTGAATACCTGTAAGTACCAAAAAGCAAATGAATAAGATCTTTTTCATGTGTTTAAGAGGTTTGAAGGACAAGTTGGATGTGCTTCCAAAAACTTGGATACGACTTTCCAACAACGTTTGGTTCACGGATAATTATTTCCTGTAATACGCCAACAGGTGCGAATGCCATTGCCATACGATGATCGTCGTAGGTGTCTATTTCTGGAATCCCCCCTATGATAAAGTTACTTCTTACTTCGTATTTATGGTTTTTTTCTACCTCTTCAAGTGTTGCTCCTAATTTCGCTAGTTCATTTTGAAGAGCAAGAACCCGATCGGTTTCTTTGACTTTCAAAGATTCTAAACCTGTAAGTGTTAATTTTATTTTCTTGATTGCTGCTACAACACAAATTGTTTGCGCTAAGTCAGGACAATCCGTAAAATCCCAGCTTAATTCTTTCTCTTCTGCAACTTTTGTCAATAGATATCCTTTGCCTGTGTACGTACTTTTAACACCTAAAGGCAACATAATTTCTTTGATTGCGGAATCCCCTTGTAAGGAGTTTTCTTTTAATCCTAATAATTCCAAGCTACTATCCGGATTTGGCGAAAGGGCTACTAATGAATACCAATAACTTGCCCCTGACCAATCAGATTCTACTGCAAAAGAGACACTTTGATAGGATTGGGCAGGAATTTGAATTTCTCCTTTTTCCCAATTGGTTTTGGCTTCTATTCCGAAATGTCTCATTTGGGTGAGTGTCATTTCTATATATGGTTTTGAACCTAAATCGCCAGTTATTTGCAAGGTTAAACCATTAGGCAATAAGGGTGCCAACATGATTATTGCAGAAATAAATTGCGAACTTACATCCCCACGCATTTGTATCATTGATTTACCTGAATGGGTAAAGCCATTTAATAATAGTGGTGGATAGCCTTCTTTATTTTCATAAGTGATTTGAGCACCTAATTCACGTAAAGCTTCAACCAAAATGCCAATCGGTCTTTCACACATTCTTGGCGTGCCAGTCATTTTTTTTATTTGTCCAGTAACTGCATAATAGGCAGTTAAAAATCGCATCGTGGTGCCTGCATCTAAAACATCAGCCACTTGACCATTTTCTGACAATAAGCGAATCATCGTCTGCGTATCTCTAGCTTCCGCCAAGTTGCTTAATTGATCAATCTGGCCCTTGGCTAAAGCATTTATAATCAATGCTCTATTGCTTTCTGATTTTGAAGCAGGTAATGGAATAATTTCTTGAAAAGCTGATGCTCTTGGATATATACGAATGTTACTCAAAATGCTGGGCGTTTAACGCAATTTAAGGGTTACTAAAGAAAGTACGGCTAAAATAATACCTACGATAAAAAATCTAGTTACGATTTTTGCTTCGTGATAATTTTTCTTTTGAAAATGATGGTGTAGTGGTGACATTAGAAAAATTCTTCTGCCTTCCCCATATTTTTTCTTGGTATATTTGAAATACGCTACTTGGATAATTACCGATAAGTTTTCCACTAAAAAGATTCCACACAAAACAGGAATTAACATTTCTTTGCGAATAACTATGGCAAGAGTAGCAATCACACCTCCCAACATTAAACTTCCGGTATCTCCCATAAATACCTGAGCAGGATAGGTGTTATACCATAAAAATCCAATACATGCTCCTACAAAGGCAGCACAAAAAATGGCTAATTCTCCTGAATAGGGAATAAACATGACGTTTAAATATTGAGAAATAACCTTATTTCCTGAAACGTATGCTAAAATGGCTAAAGCAATCCCTATAATTACCGAAGTCCCAGCCGCTAAACCGTCTAAGCCGTCTGTGATATTTGCTCCGTTGGATACTGCTGTTATGATAAATATGACCACAAGTATGTAAACAATCCAAACATATTGATCCGGAATAAAATCAGGCAACAACATGTTGTAATCAAACTGATTATCCTTTAAAAATGGTACGGTGGTTAGTAAAGACTTTGAATCATGAAAGGTTTGGTCGGGATTAAAAAAACGGATTTTTACATAATCATTTAAGTACATAGTTGTTCCAACAATAATACCAAGTCCAATTTGACCAACGATTTTGAACCTACCTGAAAGGCCGTCCTTGTTTTTTTTGAATACCTTGATGTAATCATCTGCAAAGCCAACAGCTCCTAACCAAATGGCTGAAATCAATAATAAAATTATATAAACATTGGTAATTTTGGCAAATAAAATGGTTGGTATTATAAGCGATAATAAAATGATAAAACCACCCATTGTTGGAGTGCCTTTTTTAGCCATTTGCCCTTCTAATCCCAAATCTCGAATTTCCTCCCCAATTTGTAAGCGCTGCAAGCGATAAATAACTGCCTTCCCCCATATTGCCGCAATTCCTAAAGAAGTAATAATTGCTGCAAATGCACGGAAGGTAATGTATTGGAAAACGCCTGCTCCTGGAACATTTAATTGTTTGTCTAAATATTCAAATAAATAGTAGAGCATATCTCAGGGTGTATAATTCTTAAATTAAGAAACAAAAATGCAAAATTTTCTGGCCAATTACAATAAATTAAATACGAATGATCATTCCAAATATTTTTGGATTTTCTTGCAAAATCACAATTTTATTAAAGTAAAAGTTGTTTATTTTCGTAAAATTTAATCATTCATCAATCCTAACCAGCTATTATGAAATATTTGAAAATTGCGCAGGTTCGTCCTTCATTGGTTTTACTTTTAAGTACTTTTTCCATTTTATTATTAAGTTGTGATGGTACGCGAGATCCGCTTAGTCCTGGTACTGCCTCCACTTTTGAATATCTTTACGTAACCTCTCCAAATTCACATGTAAATGGGAACCCGACAAATAGTTGGGTAATTAGCAAAGAGACCACTGCTGGTGCAGGCTTTGCTTCACCTACCATTTTGAGAAATGAAAATTTAGCACCTAGTTTATTTCCGAACATTTTTAATGAACAATGTTCAGCATACGATAAAGTAAATAAGCGTTATGTGGTTTCATCGGGTGATCGATTATTGTTATATGATGTTTCCACAAATAACCCTCCAGCACCTACCGTATATCCTAATACAAATGCTCAAGCTATCGAATTTGTGAATGGAAGGTTTTTCATGGTTCAAAATTATATACTATCTGAATACGATATTAACGGTAATCGTGTGGCTTCTTTTCCAAGTTATACCTTAGCAAATACAGGGAAAATATCTAACCTGACAACTGATGGGACTTATTTGTATATAATTAGTAGTAATTTATTGTATAAAATAGAAGTGAATCCTGCTCAAAATGCAAGTGGAGCAATTTCATTTTTGCCTGGTTATCCAAAGCCAGTTGCTGTCGCAAATTATTATGGACTTGAATACATTAATTCAACAGGTTGTCCAAATAGTTTGTATGTAGTTAAGGTTTCAGCAAGTAGTGGAATCTATCAAGAATCATTTGTTAAAATCGACCCTGGCACGGGTACTGAAACTGTCAAAATTGCCAACCTAGGAACTCCTTCCGTTTTTAGATTTTCTTCTGCTTTGGATTACCAAACTGAATTTTACTATTTTGATGCATCAAATGGTACAAGTTCTAATCAACATACTTTATACTCAATTGATTTAACTCCAACATCTGGAAACATTTCCGCCACGACGGTTACAAATCCAAATAATGGATATTTATTTGGTTTGCAATTGAAAGACTAAGTACCTAATGCTTTCTGAATTTCCTCTTTATCATCGAAATGATGTTTTACTCCTTGGATATCCTGATAGTTTTCGTGGCCCTTTCCTGCTACCAGAATAATATCTCCTGGTTTGGCAATCTGCTGAACTGCTTGTAAAATGGCTGTTCTGCGATCCTCAACAATCGCATAAGCAAGCTTTTTATCTTTTGGTATTCCAGCTTCCATTTGTTGCAAGATGGAAGTTGGATCCTCCATTCTTGGATTGTCGGATGTTAAAACTACATAATCACTTAAATTCGCGGCAATTTCTGCCATTATAGGTCTCTTCCCTGCATCTCTATTTCCCCCGCAACCAACCACAGTAATTATTTTCTGCTGCTTATTTCGAATGGTTTGAATGGTTTTTAATACATTTTCTAACGCATCAGGTGTATGGGCATAATCAACAATTCCCATTTTTTGGTCCTTTCCTACAAATTGCTCAAACCGACCCGGTGCTGTTCGCAAATTGGATAATTGCAAGATGACCTCCTCTTTGTTTTCACCCAAAATAATAGCAGTGGCATAAATTGCTAATAAATTATAAGCATTAAAATTGCCCAATAATTGCGCATGAAAACTTTGCCCATCAAAATTTAATTGCAATCCATTTACTTCATTAGCAAGTATTTTGCCTTTGAAATCAGCAATAGTCAAAATCCCATAGGTTTTTTTAATGGCAATAGTATTTTGTAACATCACCATGCCTCTTTTATCATCAGCGTTGGTCAAGGCAATGGAATCTTTACCTAAGGCATCAAAAAATCCTTTTTTAGCTTTAATGTATTCATCAAAAGTTTCATGGAAGTCTAAATGGTCTCGAGTTATATTGGAAAATATTCCAATCTTAAAATCTAATCCATAAATTCTTTTTTGCACCACTGAATGCGAACTTACCTCCATAAATACGTGACTACATCCTTCCTGAACCATTTCGGCCAATAGTTTATTTAATTGTAAGGCGTCGGGAGTCGTGTGCGTAGAGGGTATTACCTGGTCCTGAATTTTATTTTGAACGGTAGAAATTAGTCCACATCTATTTCCTAAATTTTTAAACAATTCAAACAATAAGGTAACAGTTGTTGTTTTTCCATTAGTACCTGTAATTCCAATTAATTGGATTTTTTTTGAGGGGTAATCATAAAATGCCCCTGCAGCTAAGGCTAAGGCTTCATTTGCATCTTTTACCTGCACAATACTTACAAAATCTGGGATATTGCTTGGTATTTTTTCTACGACAAGGCATGTACAACCAGCTGCGATTACTTGATCGATGAATTGGTGCCCATCTACCTGGGTGCCCGGTATAGCAAAAAAGGCGAAGCCTTTTTTCGCTTTTCTTGAATCAAAACATAAGTCTACAACTTCTTGATTATCACCAATTTCGACTAATGGGTGATTTTTTTCGAAGAGGTCAAAAAAATGTTTCATATCAATTTAGGGTTATGTTTAAATGCAAGTTTTTTTGCAAGGGTGTTCCAGGTGCAATAGATTGAGCAATTACTTTACCCATCCCATTGGCTTTTACTTTCAAGCCTCTATTCTCTAACGTAAACAAAGCGTCTCGTAAACTCATGCCAATTACGGATGGAACGGTTTTAACTGGATTTAATAGAGGTGTATGAATTACCGTTTTCTTGTCAATTGAAAAATTAAACCATCTTCCATCTGAATCGTATTTCGGTAATCCTAGATGAGCAAATAAAATCTCACTGTCATAAGGGTGGATGGTTTGTGATAACTTATTGTTATTCAGGGAATCAGGTAAAATTCCACTTAATTTTTTCTGCAATTTCATATCTCTGGCAAAAATATTGTCAGAGATTTCTTTAAATACCGGCGCAGTCACTTGTCGGGAGTTGGTTTCTTTCGTTCCTCCTTCTGGACTATCCATTGTTACCAAAACGGTATATTTAGGATTTTTTGCAGGGAAATAACCCACGAAGGTTACATAATATTTATTGGAATATCCACCTTCCTTTTTTACTTTTTGGGCCGTGCCCGACTTGCCAGCAATTCCATATACTGAGCCTTTAATATTTGTTGCGGTTCCTTGTGTTACCACCCCTTCCAACATGATTTGTAATTTTTTCAATGTCTCTTTAGAACAAAGCGGATTGGAGTCTTTTACTTGGGTTTTTGTATAATCAATTATAGTTTCTCCACCTCGTTTCGCGTATTTTATCAACAATGGTTGAATCCAATATCCTTTATTTGCAATTGCATTATAAAACGAGATAATTGTAAGTGGGGTATAACTTGTTGAATACCCTACCGATGCCCACAACATATATTCTTTTGTCCATTTTGAAGGTATTTTAAATACGGGCTTTTCATTGGCAGATTTTAATTGAAAGCCAACTGGATCAATTAAATGAAACTTTTTTAGATAGTCGTAATATTTGGTTCCTTTCCCATTGAAGGTCCTGTACATAAGTTTCATGGTACCAATATTAGAGGAACTTTCAATGATTTTTTGTACTGAGGCATAACCCATAGCATGTGAATCACTCATCCAACGACCGTAAAACATTTGTCGCTCCGGACCAACATTAATCATTTCATTTAAATCTAAATTGGCCTCCTCCATCATCGCCATCATAGAAGGTAATTTAAATACAGATCCTGGGTCGTTTCTGGTATCAATCGCATGATTTCGAGCCTCCATATAACCTGTTGGTGAATTAGGGTTTTTAGACAAGTTTGAAATGGCTTTAATTTCTCCTGTTGCCGTTTCCATCACTATTCCAACGGCATATTCACCTTTAAAATCAGTTAGACCATTTTTTAAGGCCGTTTCTACAATATCCTGAATATTTATATCTATGGTAGTAAATAAATCATAACCAGGTATTGGAACCGTTTTTGCATCATTTTCCACAGGTCTCCAGGTGTTTTTATCCATTTTTTCAAATAATCCTACTCCTGGTGTACCACGTAATTCTTTATCAAAACTTCCCTCAATACCAACAGACACCTTGTCTTTTAAATAACCAATGGTACGATAAGCCATTTGTCCAAATGGTGCATAGCGCACATTTACTTTATCAAATACAATTCCCGTTTTGGTCGGATTCCCTTTGTGCTCTTTAAACAAGGGAAAGGCAAGAACTTTTTTTCGTTCTTGGAAATCCAATAATCGATTATTTACTAAAAGGTATTTGCGCTTATTTCGAACTGCCGATTCAATTTTGTTTTTATATTCTTCCGCTGTTCGGTCTTGGAAAAAATTTGCCAATGCCTCTGCCAAGGCTTCAACATTTTTTTTATATAGTTCATTATTGGCTTTGTTTCTGGTATAGACCGATGGGTCTATCCCTAAACGGTATTTAGGAAGAGAGGTTGCCAACAGGCTTCCATCGGATGAATATATATTTCCACGAGTTGCATCAATGCTCCTTTCTTTTACATACGTATTAGCTGCTTCTTCACGAAGCTGAGGTCCTTTAATGACAATTATTTTGTACAAATTGAACATTAATAGTGCAAAACCAATAAAGATAATGGATATAAAATAGGCAAAACGAGTTGTGATTTCTCTTTTAATCCCTTTTCCTTCCAATTTTCCCATAATTATTCTTGCTCCTTTAACTCTTTATTGATAACTATTTTCGTTGCAGGTATGAGTGTGGGTTCCATTCCATATTTTTTCACCTCATTCGCCAAAAAACTTTGTTTTCCCATTTTCATGTATTCAGCTTTTTGGGTGGTATAATCTGCTCTAATTTCTTCTAAATCTGCTGTTTCTTTAGCTATTTGGTGGATTTTACCATCGGCTAACATGGTATAATAGATGTATACCAAAATCAACAAGGCAATATAACAAATTCTGTAAACCCATTTAATAGGTATTTCGCCGTTGGTTATATGATCTAAATTAAAGATCATATCCAAGGTCCCTGCCTTACCCGTAGGCTTTTTCTTCTTCTCGTTTTCGTTTAAAGATGTTGCCATGTTATATCTTATATGCGATTCTTAATTTAGCACTTCTAGATCTAGAATTTTGTTTTAATTCTTCTTCGGAAGCAGTAATAGGTTTTCTAAAAACAGATTCCATAGGTTTATTGACATTTCCAAATAAATCTTTGTCTTCCTTTCCTTCTGTATTACCTGTTTTTATAAAATTCTTAACCAAGCGATCTTCCAAGGAATGAAAGGATAAAATGCAAAGTCTACCATTGGTCGCTAACACATTTGGACATTGTACTAAAAACTCCTCAATAACTTCTAATTCCTTATTTACTTCAATCCGAATAGCTTGAAAAACCTGAGCAAAGTATTTGAATTCTCTATTTCTTGGAGCAAATTTGAGCAACAATTGCTTTAAATCGTCTGTTGTTTCAAATGCCTTTTTGATTCTTTGTTGAACAATAGCCTCCGCTAATGTCTTTGCATTTTTAACTTCTCCATACATACCTAAAATTTTTTGCAAATCTTTTGCAGAATAGGTATTAATAATTTCTGCAGCATCTATGCTTGCTGATGGACCCATTCGCATATCTAATGGTCCACTAAATCGAGTAGAAAAACCTCTTTCTGCTGCATCCAATTGATGCGAAGAAACTCCAAAATCTGCCAAAATACCATCTACCTGCTTTATTCCATGTAAACGTAGGTATTTTTCCAAATGCCTAAAATTGGCTGTTATTAAGGTCAAGCGTTCGTCATCAATCTGCTCTGCTTGCTCCCATGCATCAGGGTCTTGGTCAAAAGCAATTAAACGCCCATCTGGACCAAGTTTTTCCAGAATTGCTTTTGAATGCCCCCCACCTCCAAAAGTAACATCTATATAGGTGCCATTTGGCTTAATAGATAAGCCTTCAATGCATTCTGATAACATGATTGAAACGTGATATGGATCCAATAGAGAAAATTTTTGAGATATAAACAAATTTACAAAAAATAGTAGGATGTTTGGAGGCTAATTTGTCAAAATTGTCGGATTTTTTTTGAGACCTTTTTGAATAAGCTATCTTTGTTCTTTAATCCTAGAAAATTAATGAAAAATTGGTTCTTGATTTTATTAGTATTTTTAGTTCATACTGTAATTGGACAATCAACTCATAGTCTTAAGCCTGGTGTTTGGAGAGGCGAAATTGCCTCAAGTGGTGGTAAATTACCTATCAATTTTATTGTCGGCGATTTAATAAATAATAAGGTTCCCGTCCAAATTCAAAATGGTTCTGAAAAATTTTCTTTTGGTGAAGCCTTTTTTAGAAACGATTCACTTGTTATTCCTTTTGATTTGTATGATTCGGAATTGGTTTTTGGATTTCTATCCAGTGAACAACTAAAGGGTTTTTGGCAAAAAAGAAGAAATGGATCTGTTATTGGAATCCTGAAAGTGAATGCTCAATGGGGAACCACCGACCGTTTTCAGGGTTTAGAGATTCCTAAAGCACAGGTTGCAGGGAAATGGAGAACAGACTTTATCGGTGATGATGGAAAACCGAGCCTTGGGGTGGGTGTTTTTGAACAAAATGGTTCAAAAGTAACTGGCACATTTTTGCGAACTTCTGGTGATTATCGATTCATGCAGGGAAATGTTAGTGGAGATAGTTTATTTCTTAGTTACTTTGATGGTTCAGCAGTCTATTTGATGAAGGCAAAAGTTGAGGGAAATAAGTCGTTCACAGGTGTTTTTTATTCTGGTATCTCTGGTAAGAGAATCGTTAAAGGTACCTTGGATCCTAAAGCTGCTTTGCCCGATTTAAAAACTTTGACCACCTTAAAACCAGGATCAAATAACATTCAATTTTCTTTGCCTACTCCGAATGGGGAGCAAATTAGCCTTTCTGATGGTCGCTACAAAAACAAGGTTATTGTTGTAGAATTGATGGGTTCTTGGTGCCCAAATTGCTTGGATGAATCAAGATATCTTGCACCGTTTTACAAAAAAAATAAATCTAAAGGGATTGAAGTGATTGGTATTGCTTTTGAATATTCTAACGATATAAAGGTTTCTGGACCTAAGATTGAAAATTTCAAAAAAAGAATTGGAATCGACTATCCAATTGTATTTGCTGGCCAACCAAACGAAGAAACAATTGCCAAGGTGTTACCCAATTTAGATAAATTGAATGGATATCCTACAACGTTCATTATCGATAAAAAAGGTATTGTTCGCGAAATTCATACAGGTTTCTCAGGCCCTGGTACAGGCGTTTATTATACAGATTGGATTCATGAATTTGAAAAAACAATTCAAAAATTGTTAAATGAATAATTTTTTAAAATCATGTATGATTTTTTGTTTGTTGATTTTTCAACAAACAAATTTATTTTGTCAAGAATCAAATACAAAAAATTGGTGGATTTTGCCCAGTAGTTTAGTGGGTCTTGGTATACTTGCCTCTTCACAAGATGTTAAAAATTTTCAGGTAGATGTTTATCATCATTCATTTTCTAGCTTTCATACTTCTGTCGACGATTTTTTGCAATATACTCCAACTTTAATAAATGTTGGCTTAAGCTTGGCACATCCAGATGCCATTAAACGAAAAGAGAAAGTCGGGAGGTTTGTTATTGGTACCTTGTCCTATGCATTATTAACGCAAGGTTTAAAGCGAACCCTAGAGGTAGCTCGCCCCAATGGGGGTGAACATTCGTTCCCATCCGGACATGCAGCAACTGCATTTTTTGGAGCACATTTATTAGCAAAAGATATAGGGAAAGAAAAGCCTGTTTTGGCTTATTTAGGGTATGGCTTAGCCTCCTCTACAGCACTTCTAAGGATGGCAAATAATCAACATTGGTTGTCTGATGTTTTGGTTGGAGCCGGAATTGGAATTTCTGCTGCTGAATTTAGCAGGTATATTTATCCAAAATTAGAGGGTAAATGGAAACAAAAACATGGGTTTCAAATGAACCCTCTAATGGGTAATAATTTTTATGCTATCCAATTAAGCCTTGAATTACCTTAAGAGTATATAAATAATAGCTCCTGCCAAATAACCCAATAAAGCAATAAAGCTAATTCGTTTGAGATACCAACCAAATGAAATTTGTTCCATTCCCATTACGGCAACCCCTGCAGCTGATCCAATAATCAATAAACTTCCTCCTGTACCTGCACAAAAGGCGATAAATTCCCATAATGAATGGTCCATTGGAAAGTCAGCTAACGAATACATGCCCATCGTAGCTGCTACAAGTGGTACATTGTCAACAATTGATGAGGCAACTCCAATAAGTAAAACAATGAGTTGCTGATTGCCTAATTTATTTTGGAGGACGAAAGCCAATTGCTCCAAATACCCAAGGCTCTCTAAAGCCCCAATGGCCAATAATATACCTAGAAAAAATAAAATACTTGAAGTGTCTATTTTACTTAGTGCATGAGCTACAGATAATGGCTTTTTTTCTTCCTCGTCTTTTTCAGCATGTAAGATTTCAGAGATTATCCAAACGATACCCAATGCTAGCAAAATGCCCATATATGGTGGCAAATGAGTCACAGTTTTAAATATGGGCACACCGACCAAACTTATAGAGCCAGCCCAAAGCATAATTTTGCCTTCTTTTATCTCTTTGGCAGATTGTTCTATTTCTAAACTAGATTCACCTAGGGACATTTTTTTTACACTCGGACTAATCAATATCAGTGGAATTAATAATGAAATGATAGATGGAAGAATTAAAATTTTCATGATTCCAATGGCAGAAATTTGTCCACCAATCCATAACATCGTAGTGGTTACATCTCCAATGGGTGACCAAGCCCCGCCCGCATTAGCTGCAATAACAATTATACCTCCATAAAACCATCGGGTCTCTTTTAAGGAAATCAATTTTCTTAACAAGGTGATCATCACAATAGATGTTGTTAGATTATCTAGCAAGGCAGAGAGGAAAAACGTAGCAATGGCACTAATCCATAATAATTTGACAGGATTATCAGTTTGAATCAGTTTGCTAATTACTCGAAAACCTTGGTGAGCGTCCACCAATTCAACAATTGTCATTGCACCTAATAGGAAAAATAAGATTTCAGCAGAGGATGCTAAATGATGGGAAAGGCTTTCCGTTCCAGTTTGTCCACGTAAAAAAGCAATTACAACCCAAACCAGAACGCCAGTCACTAATGCACTTGCAGTTTTATTTAACTTCAAGGGATGTTCAAAAGCAATGGCTAAATAGCCTAGGACAAAAATGAGTACCGCAATTATTTCCATGTCCAAATTTAGGGGTATTAATTCTTAAAAAAAATACCCTAGGTTTTAACCCAGGGTATATACTTTTATTTTACGTTGGCTGAGGTGGTACGTTGAGCTTGTCGAAAGGCTCTCGAATCCATTGTTCTCTATTTTAACTTAGCAACTGCCTCAGCAATTCGTGCACACGCTTCTTCTAATTGTTCATCTGCTGCTGCAGTAGAGATACGCATGCAATTAGGAGCTCCAAAACCAGAACCAGCGACTGTTGCAACAAATGCCTCCTGAAGCAACCAGGTGCAAAAATCGTCTGAATCCTTAATGGTGGTTTTACCATCAGATTTTCCAAAATAATAAGAAATGTCAGGGAACGCATAAAATGCTCCATCTGGCATATTTACCTTAAATCCTGGTATTTCTCTTAATTTATTTACAACTAATTTTCTTCTTCTGTCGTATGCTTCTTTCATTTGTACCGCATGTTCCAATGAACCATTGAAAGCTGCAACTGCTGCTTTTTGAGCAATCGAATTGGTGCCTGAAGTAACTTGTCCTTGTAACTTTTCAATACCATCGGCAATCCATTTTGCACAGGCAACAAAACCAATTCTCCAACCTGTCATGGCATGCCCTTTGGCTACCCCATTAACAGTGATCACTCTTTCTTTAATTTCAGGGATAGAACCGATTGAAAAATGTCCACCTGGAGTGAAATTAATGTACTCATAAATTTCATCGGCTAAAACGAAAATGCGTTCGTGTTTTGCCACAACTTTTGCAATGTCGCGTAATTCTGATTCAGTATAAACCGATCCTGTTGGATTATTAGGTGAAGCGAACATAACCATTTTTGTTTTTGGTGTAATTGCTGCTTCAAATTGTTCCGCTGTCACTTTGAAATTATTTTCGAAAGCCCCCTGTACAATCACGGAGGTGCCTTCAGCTAATTTTACCATTTCTGAATAAGAAACCCAATAAGGGGAGAAGATAATAACTTCATCTCCTGGATCAATTAAAGCAGCAATAGCATTTGCCAAGGAATGTTTTGCACCTGTAGAAACAACGATGTTCTCAGAAGCCCACTCCAAATTATTATCTCTTTTTAATTTATTAGCAATCGCCAAACGTAAATCAGGATAACCTGCAACGGGTGAATATCCATGGAATCCATCATCAATGGCTTTTTTTGCAGCATCACAGATGTGGGCTGGAGTTTTGAAATCCGGCTCTCCAACTGAAAGACTGATCACTTTATGACCTTGAGCAGCTAGTTCGCGTGCCTTTTTCGTCATACCAAGTGTAGATGATTCTTCTAATGCTTGAATTCTTTGGGCTAATAATGACATGATGTTCTCCTTTTTTAATTTCCTGCAAATTTACCCTTTTATTGCTGAATTTAAAACATATCCTCGTAAGAATTCATCGATTTTCATTTTTTTCTTTCCCTCCATTTGCCATTCTAAAATGTCGATTTCGCCATCTTTAACTTGAAAACGAAGATATGTTTTCCCATCGCTTAGCGCTGAGCCAATGGCTTCTTTTTGTGACAATTTTGGGATAAATTGAGCGCTTTGTATTTTGAAATTTTTTCCTTCAAATATCGTATGGGCACCAGGGAAGGGTTGTAAGCCTCGAATTAAATTGTAAATCTCTATGCCAGGTTTCGACCAATCTATCTTACCAGTTTCTTTGCTTAACTTAGGCGCTGGTTTTAGGTCAGTAGCATTTGTTTGGGGAATTTGTTGGTACGTATTTGCCTCTATAGCTTCTACTGTTTTTACAACTAATTTGGCGCCAATTTCCATCAACCGTTCATAAACATCCCCAGTGGTTTCTGTGTTAGAAATTTGTGTTTTTTCTTGGAACAAAAGGTCTCCTGTGTCAATTTCATGTTTAAGAAAAAACGTGCTGACGCCCGTTTCTTTTTCTCCATTGATCACTGCCCAATGAATAGGTGCAGCTCCTCTATAATTTGGTAAAAGTGAGCCATGCAGATTAAATGTTCCTAATTTAGGCATATTCCATACTGCCTCTGGCAACATTCGAAAGGCCACTACAATTTGAAGGTCGGCTTGATAACTTTTTAGGGTTTCTAAAAATGAGGGATCTTTTAAATTAGTTGGCTGAAGAATAGGTAGTTGATGTTTTTCAGCACATATTTTTACTGCAGATGCTTGGATTTGCTGGCCTCTTCCCGAAGGTTTATCAGGCGCAGTAACAACCGCTACAATATTTTTTCCTGCTTCAATTAAGGCCTCTAAGCTGGCCACCGCAAAATCAGGGGTGCCTAAAAATATAATTCTCATGAATAATTAATACTTGTCGTTTGAGAAAGATGTTGTAATTCTTGAAGGATTTTTTTTAACTTTGTCCTAATGAAATACAACATCCTATTGATGCTTATTCAAATTAATTAACACCGAATACGAAACAAAACTACAAATAAATTAGGTAGAACGGTCGGTGACCGTTCTATTTTGTTTTTAAATAGATCAAGAAAACCCTAAATATTACATACATATGGCAAAGATACAGTATTACACAGCAGAGGCATTGGATAAGTTAAAGGCTGAATTGCATCATTTGAAAATTCAGGGTAGATCCGATATGGCTAAACAAATTGCTGAAGCAAGAGATAAGGGTGATTTGAGTGAAAATGCAGAGTATGATGCAGCTAAAGATGCTCAAGGCCTTTTGGAATTAAAAATTTCAAAATTGGAAGAGGTAGTTGCCAACGCACGTATTTTAGATGAATCTACGATTGACTTATCTAAGGTATCCATTTATTCAATCGTAAAAATTAAAAATTTAAAAAATGGGGCAAGCGTTTCTTATACGATTGTATCCGAAGAAGAGGCAGATTTAAAAACAGGTAAAATATCTGTTTCTTCCCCGTTTGGGAAGGGGTTACTTGGTAAAAAAGTAGGTGATTTAGCCGAGATTCAAGCTCCTGCAGGTAAAATGGAATTCGAAATTTTAGAAATTAGTAGATAATTATTTTCTCGGGCCAAAGATGGCAGAACCAACACGGACCATCGTGGATCCTTCTGATGCAGCAAGTAAATAATCGCCCGACATCCCCATAGAAAGTTCCTTCCATTGAACATTTCCTGCTGAGATACCTGCTTCCATTTCTTTTAATCGATCAAAAATCGATTTTAAGGAATGGAATTCAGATTTTATCTGCTGCCTATTTTCAGTAAAACTGGCCATCCCCATCAGGCCAACAATTTCAATGTTTTTTAAATTGCCTAATTCTTGAGATCCTAAAATATCCATTAATTCAGATTCATCTAAACCAAATTTACTTTCCTCTTGAGCAATATATACTTGTAAAAGACAAGCAATAATTCGATTGTTTTTGGTAGCCTCTTTGTTTATTTCCTTCAATAATTTAAACGAATCAACCGAATGAATTAAATGAACAAATGGTGCAATGTATTTTACTTTATTAGTTTGCAAATGACCAATTTGATGCCAACGAATATCTTGCGGTAAAACTAATTGCTTTTCTACCATTTCTTGAACCCTATTTTCTCCAAAATCCTTTATGCCGGCCTCATAAGTTGACAATAAATCATGAATTCCCCTCGTTTTCGTTACAACAATTAAATGGCTCGAAAACGGCTTTAATTCATTCAATACATGGTTAATGTTGTGGGCGATAGAGCTAGACATGTTCAATATTTTTTTACAAAAGTAAGCATTGTAAAATTATTTTAGTATTTTTGATTCATTCCAAATAAATTGATTTACACGATTTTTAATGGATTCCTCAGAAAATAAGTATCAGAAAACAAGCATTTTATTCGCTGTAATAGCCCTCTGTTTTTTCGGGCTCTATCTTGCAGAGCGTTTCAATATACCTCTAGGTTTTTTGACAACAGCTGAGGAGAAATTTGTTGATTCTGCTGAGCATCAACTAGATTCTATTGCCAAAGAATTGAATATTCGAATGGTTGAAATTAAAAAGCTTGGGGGAAAGGTGAACGAATTGGAATTAGCTAAAATAGAAATTGATAAAGATCGAAAAAAACTACATGATGGTTCAGAGAATGTAGATGTTTCAGAATTGAAAAAGAAGCTCGCATTCTATGTTCGATTGATCAGCCAGAAAGATCAAGAAATTAAAAAGATTAAGCGCGAAAATGTTGCGCTTATTGCCAGAAATGACTCCTTAAGCAGGGAGGCTAGAATTTTGAAGCAAGACTTAAACTCCGTTCAAAAAGCCTTGAAAGACTCGAGTTATTTGTTTGATGCCAAACAAAAGGCCCTTTCCGAAAAATCTCGTTTCTTAGAGGCAAGAAATCAAGAATTAAGCGAAAAGGTTAGTGTGGCTGCTGCCATGCACGCAGAGGGAGTCAATGTGTATGCGATTTCATCAAGAGGAAAAGAGTTTGGAGTAAATAACCAAAAGGCAAAACGAATTGAAAAAATTAGAGTAATTTTCCATTTACAAGAAAATGCACTTACTGCCAAAGAATTAAAAACTATTTATTTACGAATTATTGAGCCAACAGGTATTGTTATTTCAGACTACGCCTCTGGCTCCGGGACCTTTATCTTTAAAAATAGGGAATTGCCTTATACGGCCAAACAACGTATCTTTTACGAAAATAATCATCAGTCTGTTGAATTTATTTACGCTCGAAATGGGGCCTATCGCGAGGGTCGACATGAAATCGAGATTTATTCAGAAGGCTTTTTGATTGGCTTGGGCTCCTTTGAAGTTCGATAATTTTTTTCCTAATCCTTTGATATCGAACAAGTTTTTACTAACTTTGCAGTCCAATTTTAAAATTTATTACAAACAACATTTTTTATGGAATTAAAGAACTATGAGACGGTGTTCATTTTAACTCCCGTTTTGTCTGAACAACAGACAAAGGACGCCGTTGAGAAATTCAAGAAGCTATTGACAGACAATGGCGCAACGTTAGTTCACGAGGAGGCATGGGGATTGCGTAAATTAGCATACCCAATTCAAAACAAGCACACAGGTTTCTACCAAATCTTTGAATTTGCAGGAGACCCGCAATTGATTGCAAAATTAGAATTAGAATACAAGCGTGATGAGCGTGTGATTCGATTCTTGACAATCGCATTAGATAAGCACGCAGTTGCTTACAATGAGAAAAAAAGAAAAGGTTTAGTAGGTAAAAAAGTAGAAAAAACAGAAGCATAATCATGACACTTGTAAACGAACCTGTAGATAAAAATAGCAATCGTAAAAAATACTGTAGATTTAAGAAGTCTGGTATCAAATATATCGATTATAAAAATCCGGATTATTTATTGAAGTTAGTGAACGAGCAAGGTAAGATTTTACCTCGTCGTATCACAGGTACTTCTTTGAAATTTCAAGGAAAAGTAGCTCAAGCTGTTAAAAGAGCTCGTCACTTGGCTTTAATGCCATACGTAGCGGATGGCTTGAAATAATTCGGAAACAATTAAAAAATTAGCGATTTAATCAAAATGGAAATCATATTAAAAACTGATATTGCCGGATTAGGATATAAAAATGATGTTGTAACGGTTAAAGCTGGTTACGGACGTAATTATTTAATTCCACAAGGATTCGCAATAATGGCTACTCCTTCAAATATGAAGGTGTTGGCTGAAAATATTAAACAAGCAGCTCATAAAGTTGAAAAAATTCGTCAAGATGCTGCTGATTTAGCTGCTGCTATCGGAGATTTAGCACTTACTATTCCAGCTAAAACAGGAGAAAGTGGTAAAATCTTTGGTCGCGTGACTAGTCTTCAAATTTCTGAAATGTTGAAAGAAAAAGGATTCGATGTTGATCGTAAGAAAATTTCATTCGATTCAGAAGTGAAAATGGTTGGAGACTATGCTGCAACTTTAGATTTACACAAAGATGTAAAGCACAAAATTACTTTTTCAGTTGTTTCTGAATAATTGAAAGAAAAAAAATTAAAGTCGCAAGTGGAAACTTGCGACTTTTTTTTGCCTATTTTTGAAGATTGTTTCAAGCGAAGATTTTTGGCAACATTGATATGCGAAAAATATTACTATTTGTACTTCTGATCACTAGCTTTAGGGCATTTTCTCAAATGTCTGTTGATTATCCTTATAATAATCAGGTTTTTCAAAGAAATTTTGTCAACAGTTCTGATGTTTCTTTTTTAGGTAAAGCACCAAAGGAGGCTAATCGAGTTGAATATCAATTAATAACCATAGAAAATGGACTGGAGAAACCTTCGGTATGGAAAGTGCTTGATACAGCCGCAATTGGAGGTTTTTACCAAGGTAAATTAGAGGTTATTGGTGGACTTTACAAATTAAAAGTTCGCGCACTAAATAAATCTGCTGTATTAGATTCAGCAGTTTTGAATAGATTTGGGGTAGGGGAAGTTTATATTATCTCTGGACAATCTAATGCGCAAGGAATAGATCGAAGTTTTTATGAGGCTGGGACTTCGAATGAAATGGTAATAACTGCCAATTTTAGTAATTTCTATTCTCCACAAGGGAATGAACAATTTTCTTTTATTGGTACGAATAATTTAAACTTCCCGACGAATAAATTTGAAGTACTTAAATCATCCTCCATTATTGGTCCAACGGGTTCATCCAATTTCTTTTGGCCTCAACTCGGAGATAAGATAGCAAAATCCTTAAGTGTTCCTGTTTGTTTTTTTAATGTAGCATGGGGAGGAACTTCCATTCGTAATTGGGCGGAGTCTTCCAGAGGTATTGCCTCTAAAAACCCTTGGATAGATGCCTATTATGCGAAAGGTTTTCCTTTTGAAAATTTAAAGCAGGTCATTAAATCATATGCAGGCACCAACGGATTCAGAGCCGTATTGTGGCAAATAGGAGAAACAGATAACGTGAAAGATATGTCTACTGCTGATTTTGTCAATTATTTTAAAGAGGTTTATGATAATATATACACCACTACTGGCATAAAGATCCCGTTTGTTTTAGCACAATCTACTTACATTACTAGTTTAAATAATGGAGTTTGTGGTCCACCTCCGAATAATGCTAAAATCGTAGCTGCATATGAGGAATTATTCAAACTAACAGACTATTCCTTTATTAAAGGGCCTAATACTGATGTGATAGATGTTCCAAGATTAGTGACTGATCCAGAGAGTTGTACCCACTTTTCACCTGCAGCATTTACTACGCTCGGGAATGCTTGGTATGATAAACTTATTTATTTATATTCATCCGTTAAAATTGCAAATACTCCCATATCACTACCAATTTTTCAAAAAAATTGCTCCAACTCTAATGCAAATATTTTAAATTTTTCAGATCCAAAATTTGAATTATTTAATGATTCTAATGAATTGATTCAAAAGAATAATCAAGTTTATGAAGACCTATACGACAAAAAGATTTACATGAAATATATGGGGAATCAAAATATTGCATTTTCTAGTCCATTGATTTCAATTTCTAAATTTGTAAATCCCAAAACGCCCGAATTGGTTTCCCAAAGCTCACTTTCTATTTGTGAGGGATCAAATGTGATTCTTTCAAATAAAGTTAGCGAATCAGTTTATTGGAATACGGGTGTATTTGGTGAAAAAATTACTGTCAACCAAACAGGTAGTTTTTGGGCTTTTACAAAAGATAATTTTAATTGTCAGTCAGATAATTCAAAACCTCTTAGAGTTGTTGTTTATGATAATCCAAAACAACCAACTATCACTCAAAGTAGTCCCTATTATTTGTATGGCGGTTTAAAGGTTTTTGATACAGATTATCATTGGTCCTATAATTCAACAGATTTGAATAATTCAGATGTCTATTTAAGAGTTAATCAAGCTGGGACCTATAAATTATATGCAACAAAAAACTACAATAAGGAGTTGACTTGTAAATCTCCTACTGCAGAGTTTGCTTATTCCTTACCAAATGATGGTGGTTTAACTGCATATCCAAATCCCGTAGGTGTATTTGGTCAATTAACAATTGAATCTGTTTCTAATTTAAATGGAGCTTCATTTAAATTAGTTGACCTTTTAGGTAATATCGTACAGGAGGGTTCCATTTTTTCTGATACTGCATTTAAATTAGATTTAAATGGATTGGCTACAGGAAAATATATCTTAAGTATTTTTTCAAAAGACAATAAGGTTTATACAAAGCAAATTATTGCTGGTAAATAAAAAAATGCTACCATTTCTGGTAGCATTTTTTTATTACTTCTTACTTCTTACCTCTTACTTCTTCAACGCCGTTTGTAAGTTTTCATCTAAGGCAGCTAAAAATTCTTCAGTATATAAATAATGTTCTCCATGATTAACTTTATTTCCATGGATACAAACTGCTAAATCTTTGGTCATTTTTCCAGACTCAACAGTGGCAACACAAACTTTTTCTAAAGTTTGACAGAAGTGAATTAATTCCTGATTATTATCTAATTTTCCACGGAATTCTAATCCTCTTGTCCAAGCAAAAATAGAAGCGATAGGGTTTGTTGAAGTTGGCTTGCCAGCTTGGTGGTCTCTGTAGTGACGTGTTACCGTACCATGTGCTGCTTCTGCTTCCATAACCTTCCCGTCTGGAGTTACCAATACAGAAGTCATTAAACCTAAAGAGCCAAAGCCTTGTGCAACTGTATCAGATTGAACATCCCCATCATAGTTTTTACAAGCCCAAACAAAATTTCCATTCCATTTTAGGGCAGAAGCAACCATATCATCAATTAAACGGTGCTCATATACAATACCAGCAGCTTCAAACTTAGATTTATAATCTGCTTCATAAATTTCTTCAAAGATATCCTTAAAACGACCATCGTATTTCTTCAAAATGGTGTTTTTAGTTGATAAATATAAAGGCCATCCTTTGCCAAGTGCCATGTTAAAACATGAATGTGCAAAACCACGAATCGACTCGTCCGTATTGTACATAGTCAAGGCAACTCCATCACCTTTAAAGTTATAAACTTCAAAAGATTGAGCATCTCCACCATCTTCTGGAGTAAAGGTAACTGTTAACTTTCCTTTTCCTTTAGTTACAAAATCAGTTGCACGATATTGGTCTCCAAACGCATGACGACCAATTACGATAGGTGCCGTCCAGTTTGGTACCAAACGTGGTACATTTGTACATACAATTGGCTCTCTGAAAACAGTACCATCTAGAATATTACGAATCGTTCCATTTGGGGATTTCCACATTTGCTTTAATCCAAATTCAGCAACACGTGCTTCATCTGGAGTAATAGTAGCACACTTAATTCCTACACCATATTTTTTAATGGCTTCAGCAGCTTCAATGGTTACTTGATCATTCGTTTCATCACGATATTCAACTCCTAAATCATAATACTTGATATCAACATCAACGTAAGGTAAAATCAATTTATCCTTGATGAATTTCCAAATAATTCGGGTCATTTCATCCCCATCAAGTTCAACAACCGGATTGGCTACTTTAATTTTTTCCATTTTGAATAAATACTTTAATTAGTTTTCAAATATTGAAGTCTTTCTTAGACCCTTATCCTACAAAGGTACTACTAATTCTTTTTTACTCCATTATTTTACTCTAAATTTGAAGAATTTTTAGTGAAATTTTTGATGGAGACAATAATAAAAATTTCCTGTCGTGATGAAAAAGGGCTGGTTCATAAAATAACTGGTGTACTATTTGATCAGAAGGTAAATGTTACTCAAACCAACGAATTTGTAGAAGAAGATTCAGAACGTTTCTTCATGCGAATTTCATTTACGGGTGCTTGCGATCTTAATTCAGTAAAGCAACAAATAATACAACTTTTACCTCCCGGAGCTGAAGTGGAAATGATCCCTTCCATCCGTAAAAAAGTCGTTATTTTAGTTACTAAAGAACACCATTGCCTAGGCGATTTGTTAATTAAAAACCAGTTTCAAGATTTGCCTTTTGAAATTTTAGCTGTAATTGGTAATCACGAAATCTTAAAAAATTTATGCGAACAGTTCACAATTCCTTTCCATTGGATAAGTGCTGATGGACTGGAAAGAGAAGCACATGAAGACCTAATTATGCAAAAAATAGATTACTATCAACCTGATTTGATTGTTTTAGCTAAATATATGCGAATTTTAACGTTCAAATTTTCATCTACATATCGCGGACGATTAATTAATATTCATCATTCTTTTTTACCAGCATTTATTGGGGCTAATCCATATGTTCAAGCTTTTCAAAGGGGGGTTAAAATTATTGGGGCTACTGCACATTTTGTAACCGATGACCTTGATGAAGGACCAATTATTTGTCAAGAAGTTGTGACCGTAAATCATACTCTTACTGCAAAAGATATGTCAAAAGCTGGAAAAGAAGTAGAGAAAATTGTCTTGTCTAAGGCATTAAAGCTCGTTTTAGAAGATCGTGTGTTTATTCACCAAAATAAGACGATTTTATTTGAATAAAATTTGGTTAAAAAAGGCTAAATTTGCCTTCCTTTTAAGATTATAAAAAAATGTTTGAAAGCTTAAGTTCCAAGTTGACCTCCGCAATGCGCACCCTCAAGGGTAATGGTCGTATTACAGATGTTAATGTTGCATCTACTATTAAAGAAATTCGCCGCGCCTTAATGGATGCCGATGTGAATTATAAGGTAGCAAAAGAAATTACCGATCGAATTAAAGATCAAGCCTTGGGGCAAAAAATCTTAATTGCTGTTGAGCCTGGACAATTATTGGTTAAAATCGTTCATGATGAATTAACCCAATTGATGGGTGGCGAAAAGCAAGAAATTAATTTAAAAGGTGATCCTGCTATTGTTTTAATCGCAGGTCTTCAGGGTAGTGGTAAAACAACGTTCTCTGGTAAACTTGCTCAGTACATTAAAAAATCTGGTAGAAATGTACTTTTGGTTGCTTGTGATATTTATCGTCCAGCAGCGATTGATCAATTAAAGGTCTTAGGAGAACAAGTAGGGGTCGAGGTTTATGCAGAACCTGAAAATAAAAATGCAATTTCTATCGCAGAGAACGCTTTATCTTATGCTCGTAAAATGGGCAAAAAAGTAGTGATCGTCGATACCGCCGGTCGTTTGGCTGTAGATGAAGCAATGATGGCCGAAATTGAATCGGTTAAAAAGGCAATAAAACCAACGGAAACCTTATTTGTTGTGGATTCCATGACAGGTCAAGATGCTGTCAATACAGCTAAAACGTTCAACGATCGGTTAAATTTCGACGGGGTTGTTTTAACTAAATTAGATGGCGACTCACGTGGTGGTGCCGCTCTTTCTATTCGTCAAGTTGTAGAGAAACCTATCAAGTTTATTTCTACAGGTGAGAAAATGGAAGCCCTTGATCAATTCTATCCAGACCGTATGGCTAATAGAATCTTGGGTATGGGTGACGTTCTTTCTCTTGTTGAACGTGCCCAACAAGCTTTTGATGAAGATGAAGCGGCTCGATTAAATAAAAAGATACGCCAAAATAATTTCACTTTCGAAGACTTCTATGCCCAATTACAACAAATCAAAAAAATGGGTAACATCAAAGACTTGATGGGAATGGTGCCCGGAATGAGTCAGGCAGTGAAAGATGTTGATATTTCAAATGATTCCTTTAAACCAATTGAAGCCATCATTCAATCGATGACTAAAAAAGAAAAAGAGAATCCTGATATTTTGAATGCTTCGCGCAAAAATAGAATTGCAACAGGCTCTGGAACATCCATTCAACAAGTAAATAATTTGTTGAAGCAATTTGATGACATGCGGAAAATGATGCGCATGATGAACAAGGTTCAAGATGGAAAAATGAAAATGCCGAATCTTGGAAATATGTTTAAAAGATAATAAAAAGCCCTGATTTAATCAGGGCTTTTTTTATACGCTAAACTCAAGGAGTTTAACGCTTCTTTATCCTAAAAAATTATCAGTTATTTGATATGAATTCGATAGGATGAATGAATAAAAAAAGGTAAGGGGAACAACCTCCCCTTACCCCCTGCAATTTACAAGATAAATATATAAGTAAAGTTATATTAAAGTCTTTTAAACAAAAATATCAATTACTTGCGGATTATAGCTCCTAAATCCTTTTCAAATCCTTTCATCAGTCGCTCCATCGTCGAATCAATAACCTTGTCCGTTAAAGTTTGTTGATTGTCTTGCAAGATAAAAGATACCGAATAAGATTTTTTGCCTTCACCTAAGTTTTTCCCTTCGTACACATCAAAAATACTTACCGATTTTAAAATGGCTTTTTCATATTGATTTGCAATTTTCTGAATAGCCTGGAAAGTAACACTTTTATCAATCACCAAAGATAAATCTCTCCTTACCTCAGGAAATTTTGATATTTCTTGATATGTAAAGCGGTCTTTACTTTGTTTTACCCAAAAGTCCCAATCAAAATCTGCCATAAAAACATCTTGCTTAATGTCAAACTTGGCAGCTAATCCGGGTTGAATTTGTCCGATTTGCACAACTGGTTTTTTATTTACCAATAAGTTTAGCCCATAGGCATAAACTGCAGAGTTTTCAATGCTTTCTGTGTCAAAATTAGGATTGCCCATTTGATAGATGAGCGATTGAACAATTTGATAAATTTGATAAAATTGAGATTTACCTGGATTGATTTCCCAAGTTTCACCCATCCAAGAGCCCGAAACATATAGTCCCAAATGTCTTTTTTCAAGATATTTTTCGCCTTTCTTATGATAGGTTTTTCCAAATTCAAACAACTTTAAATCTTTCTGACGTCGATTAATATTATGCGCCAAGGTTTCTAATCCCTGAAATACCATATGCTGACGCATTACACCCAAATCTTCCGATAATCGATTTAAAATGTCAACGGTTTCAAAATTTAAATCTTTTGCAATCCATTGGTGAAATTCACCTTTCGTTAAGGAATTTGTAATTATCTCATTAAATCCTTTAGACGCCAAAGAATTTGCAATTGTCGCTTGATTTTTTTCCTTGTCAATACTTGGAAATTCAGACAAAAACTGTGCACTTAAATGATCAGAAAGTGGAACATTGTCTAATCCATGAATACGTAAAATTTCCTCAACTAAATCAGCCTCTCTCGTTACATCTACCCGATACAAAGGCGCTAAAACAGTAAATAATTGCCCATCATTTGATATGAATTCAAAATCTAATGCGCTTAATATTTCTGCAATTCGCTCATTCGATAGTTCAATTCCAATGTAATCATTGATTTTTTGAAAACTACTTTGAATTTGTACCTTTTCTGCTTTTGTTGGATAAATATCTATTATTTCAGAACTGATTTTACCTCCTGCAATTTGCAAGATTAATTGAGTCGCATATTTCAAAGCAAACAGCTTAGCTTCCACATCAGTGCCTCTTTCAAAGCGGAAAGATGCATCAGATTTTAAGCTATGTATCTGAGAAGCTTTTCTAATTCTATCTGGTTTAAAATGAGCTACTTCTAAAAATATTCGATGAGTACTTTCTTTAATTCCTGAATCTGCTCCACCCATCACACCAGCCATGCCAATGGCTTGTTCTGAGTCACAGATCATTAATTCTTCTCCACTCAATGTGCGTTCAACTTCATCTAAAGTTTTAAATTTAGTTCCTTTAGGAAGTGTTTTCACTATTAATTTGCCTCCTTTAATTTCATGCCAATCATAGGCATGCATAGGTTGACCTAAACCATGACAAATGAAATTCGTTACATCAACAATGTTATTGATTGGCCTTAAGCCAATAGCTAACAAGCGTTCTTTTAACCACTCCGGAGATTCTTGAACCTTTACATCGTCAATCGTAATTCCACAGAAACGCGTACAACCCTCATCTACCAATACAACATCAATCGGGTAAGTGTCTACCTCAGATTGTATTCCCTCTACATTAGGTAAAGTAATTGGAATGCTACTTACTGCATGTATATCTCTTGCTACACCCCAGTGCGAGGCCGCATCCGCTCTATTGGGAGTTAAGCCAATTTCAATCACACGATCTGATCGTAAATTAAAATATTCTGCAGCCGGAGTTCCATTTGGTAAACTTGTCTCTAATACCATTATCCCGTCATGAGATTCTCCGACGCCAATTTCATCTTCCGCACAAATCATCCCCTCTGAAGGTTGTCCATAAACCTTTCTTTTTTCTATGGTAAACAAGGCCTTTCCCGACTTATCATACAATTGAGTACCTGGGGTCGCTACGATTACCTTTTGACCTGCAGCTACATTGTTTGCTCCGCAAACAATGGTTAAAATTTCATCAGTCCCAACATCCACAGTCGTCAATGACAAAGTTTTTTCTTTTACTTCAAATTTTTCACAGGTTAAAACCTCTCCAACAACAAATCCTTTTAATCCCCCAGGAATATTTTCATGATCTTCAATACCCTCTACCTCCAAACCCGTATTTGTTAATAATACATCCAATTCCTCAGAAGTACCTTTTTGTGGAAGTAAACTTGTATTGATAAAATCGTTAAGCCAATTAAGTGATATTTTCATAATGTTATCGGGAGAATTTCATTTTATAGTCTACAGAAACTTTTCCCTTAGTAATATCTGTAAGTTTATTTTTAATCATTCTTTTCTTGACCATATTTAAATGATCCGTAAATAATATACCTTCAATATGATCATATTCATGTTGAATAATTCGAGCTGCTAATCCTTCGAATATTTCTTCTTTTTCTTCCCCTAATTCATTCCAATAATGAATTTTTACATATTCAGGTCGAAAAACCTCACCTCGAATGCCCGGAATTGATAAACAACCCTCCTCAAATCCCCATTCTTCACCTGTTTCCTCCAAAATAGTAGGATTTACAAATACTTTTTTGAAATCCACTAAAGAAGGATCGTTGTCCTCCTCATCCTCCTCGTCATTCATCGGTCTGCCATCTACCACAAACAAGCGAATTGGCATACCAATTTGGGGCGCTGCTAAACCAACTCCGCTGGCCGCATACATGGTCTCAAACATATCCTGAGAGAGTTGAATTAGGTCTAAACTTCCAAATTCAATATCTGTGGCAACTTTTCGTAAAACAGGATCGCCGTAAGGAATGATAGGGTAAATCATAATTAGTTTCAATCAAACCACAAATTTAACGATTTTTTGTATTTTTGTAAGCTAAATATCTAAGTAGATTTAATATAACCCTTATGAATAGAAACTTTTTTAAAGCACATCCTTGGCATGGTATCAATATTGGAGAACAAATGCCTGAATTAGTAACGGCATTTATCGAAATCGTTCCAACGGATACAGTGAAATACGAGATTGATAAACAAACAGGATTTTTGAAAATAGATCGACCTCAGAAATTTTCTAATATTGTTCCTGCCCTTTATGGTTTTTTACCACAGACGTATTGTGCCGATGGAATCGCAGAATTGGCAAGAAAATACTCTGGAAAGGATATTCAAAAAGGAGATGGTGACCCTCTAGATATTTTAGTACTTTCAGAACGTGCCATTACGCATGGGGATATCATTTGTGAAGCCATCCCAATCGGCGGAATTCGAATGATTGATAAGGGTGAAGCAGATGATAAAATTATTGCTGTTTTAAAAGATGATCCGATTTATGGAAAATGGCGTGATATTTCTGATGCACCAAAGGATATTGTTCAGCGTTTAAGACACTACTTCTGGACTTATAAAATGTTGCCAGGCGAAACTACCTCTCTAGCAGTAGATATTGATGATGTGTATGGTCGAGATATCGCTCATGAAGTAATCATTCAATCAAGAGAAGATTATCGTAAAAATTTCGGATAATTGCCGTTGTTTGATGCTATTTTCCGTTGAACATAAATTATACCTTTTTGTCTTAAATAACAGATAATTTAAAGGATAAATAAAAATAAAATTATGTGGCAATTTATTAAAAATACCCTATCTACTATCGTAGGATTATTCCTATTTTCTATTTTAAGTATTGTTATTCTTGCTGGCGTCGGAACCATTATGAGTAGCTCGGATGAAAAGGTTGAAGTGGAGGAAAACTCCATTTTAAGAATCAACCTCGATCGACCAATGGTTGAAAACGCCTCTACCGAAGAAAATCCTTTCGCTGAATTAGCAGGCCCTTTTATCGATAATTCAGAAAAAGTAGGTCTTATACAAATTCTTTCCGCTATTGAAAGAGCAAAAGTAGATCCTAAAATTAAAGGCATAGAATTGGAAACTACCATGCCTTTTGCTGGCTATTCCCAACTTTCAGAAGTTAGAGAATCAATCGAAGATTTTAAAAAATCAGGAAAATTTGTGGTGTCTTTTGCTGATTCTTACACTGAAAAAGGATATTATTTGGCTTCTGTGTCGGATGAAGTGTACTTGAATCCAAATGGCTTACTTGACTTTAATGGTATTTCTGCCAATTATATGTTTTTCAAAAAAGCCTTAGATAAACTTGAAATTGAACCATTGATTTTTAGAGTGGGCCAATATAAATCTGCCGTTGAGCCCTTTATTCGTGAAAATATGAGTGAGGAAAATAAGGAACAAACAAGTTCGTTTTTAACATCAATCAATAATTTTGTCTTCGACAAAATTGCTCGATCTAGAGCATTGACTGTTCCAAAACTAAATCAAATTGCAGATAGCCTTTCAGCGTACAGTTCAAAAAAAGCTGCTAAATTAGGAATGGTGACTTTGGCATATCATGATGAATATCAGACAGTTTTATTGAAAAAATTAAAATTGAAAAAGGTCGAGGATATTGAATATGTGAGTTTGAATGATTATTTGAAGGCAAAAAATCCAATTAAAGAAGTAGAAAGTAGCAACAAAATAGCGGTTCTTGTGGCAGAGGGTGAAATAGTTGGAACAAAAGCTGGAGAAGGTGCAATTGGTTCGGAATCCTTTATCAAAGAATTAAGAAAATTAAGAGATAATAAATCGGTAAAGGCAATCGTACTTAGAATTGATAGCCCGGGTGGCTCATCTCTTGCCTCAGATAATATGTGGAGAGAAATTCAATTGGCAAAGAAAGTAAAACCAATTATTGCGTCTATGTCAACCTACGCAGCATCAGGTGGTTATTACATGGCAATGGGTACAGATGCCATTGTGGCACATCCAACTACCATCACAGGTTCTATTGGCATTTTTGCTCAATGGTTAAACTTAGATAAATTTCTTGAAAATAAATTGGGAATTACTCATGATCATGTGAATACAAATACCCATTCCAATTTCATGACAACTGCGGGAGAATTATCGGATTTTGAAAAACAATTAATACAACAGTTCGTAAATGAAGGGTATGAATCATTTACTTCTAAAGCAGCAGCTGGTAGAAATATGCCAATCGAAAAATTGAAAGCAGTTGCAGGTGGACGAGTTTGGACAGGCGCTCAAGCCAAACAAATTGGTTTAGTTGACGAATTAGGAGGTTTAAATACAGCCATCCAATTAGCTGCTAAAAAAGTGAAATTAAAATCGGGTGATTACAAAGTATCGGTTTATCCAAAAGCTAAATCGTTTATAGAGACTATTTTAGAATCTACCAATACTGAATCAAAGCTGTCAGCACGATTAATTCAACAACACATTCCTTGGGTAAGTGCCATGATAGAAATTGATCGAATTAAACAAAGAGAAGGTTTACAAGCTTTAATGCCATATATGATTGAATTAAAATAATTATCTTTGTTAAAATTATATTAGAATGATAAGACATAATTGGACTCGAGAAGAGGTAGAGAAAATTTATAATCAACCATTTTTGGATTTAGTGTACCAGGCGTCCACTATACACCGACAATTTCACGATCCAAATGAAGTACAAGTAAGCACACTTTTGTCAATAAAAACTGGAGGTTGTCCCGAAGATTGTTCTTATTGTTCCCAAGCGGCCCGTTATCATACAAATGTAAAAGTACAAAAGTTACTTCCCTATGAAGAAGTAATTCAAGCAGCAGTTCGTGCAAAAGAAAATGGAAGTTCTCGTTTTTGTATGGGTGCTGCATGGCGAGAGGTAAGGGATAATAAAGATTTTGACAGAGTCTTAGAAATGGTGAAAGGGGTAAATACACTCGGTATGGAAGTGTGTTGCACGCTAGGTATGCTTTCTGAAGAGCAAGCAGAAAAATTGAAAGATGCTGGTTTATATGCCTACAACCATAACATTGATACATCAGAAGAATATTATGATGATGTGATTTCAACCAGAACCTATGACGATCGTTTACAAACATTAGAAAATGTTCGTAAAGCAAAATTATCAGTTTGTTCAGGTGGAATTATTGGAATGGGTGAGTCGGCAAATGATCGAATAGGTATGTTGCTAACTTTGGCTAATTTACCAGAGCATCCTGAGTCTGTTCCTGTAAACAATTTAGTTCCAGTTGAAGGTACTCCATTTGAAAATCAACAAACAGCCTCTGTTTGGGATTTGGTTCGTGTTATAGCAACGGCCAGAATCATGATGCCTGCTTCTGCTGTCCGCTTATCAGCAGGTCGATTGGAGTTATCCTATGAGGGGCAAGCTTTCTGCTTTATGGCAGGTGCCAATTCTATCTTCTCAGGTGATGTTCTCCTTACTACACCTAATCCCGATTCGAAATCTGATAAAGAATTATTCCAAATCTTGAATCTGAAACCGAAAGAAGCGTTTAAAGACGCAAAGGTCTCTTTTAATCAAATTCCTAGCGCACAAGGATTAGAGCATGTACATTAAGGAAGAATTAAGAAGTAAGAAGAAAAAAATACATAAATTTCTTACTTCTTACTTGAATAAATTTCCTTCCGCATTGTGTAGTGTTGAATCTCCCCAAATAACAAATAAGACTTTTTTATAATGCTGTATCCAATTTTTTCATAAAAGGGTACAGCATTTTCTCTTGCTTCTAAAATGATTTCGCGCATACCAATTCTCTGCGCTTCATTTTCAAGGTATTGCATGACTAGTTTTCCTAATCCTTTGCCTTGTTGATTGGCAGCAACTGCCACGCAGCGGACCTGACCTACACCTCTCTCAGCTTCATGAAGCCTCGCAACAGCTAATACAGCATTGTTTTCCACTAACATAGCATGAATGGCAATTTCTTCATCATTTAGTACTTCAGATCCTGTAGGTTGATTCCAAGGTTCTCTCAGTACTTCATAGCGAAGCGCATAATAATCGTTCCAGTCTTTTTGACTTGAGGGTTGTCTGATTTCCATAAATAAAAAAGGCTACTTCAATGAAGCAGCCTTAAATTACGTATTTATAATTTTATTTTGCAAAATTCACTGCACGCATTTCACGAATAACCGTTACTTTGATTTGTCCAGGATACTGCATTTCTTTTTCGATTTTTTGCGAAATATCAAATGATAAATTACTTGCTTTTTCATCAGATACATTTTCAGAATCTACTAGAATACGCAACTCTCTACCTGCTTGAATCGCATAACATTTCTGCACACCATCAAAAGATGTTGCTAAATCTTCTAAATCTTTCAAGCGTTTCATGTAAGACTCCATCATTTCACGTCGAGCCCCTGGTCTTGATCCAGAAATGGCATCGCAAACTTGAATGATTGGCGAGATCATGCTCGTCATTTCTACCTCATCGTGGTGAGCTCCAATGGCATTACATACTTCTGGATGTTCCTTGTACTTCTGCGCCAATTCCATACCGAGTACAGCATGTGGCAACTCAGGTTCTTCATGCCAAACTTTACCAATATCGTGTAGTAAACCAGCACGCTTAGCTAATTTAACATTTAGTCCTAATTCTGCAGCCATTGTCGAGCATAGCTTTGCAACTTCGCGAGAGTGTTGTAATAGGTTTTGGCCATATGAAGAACGGAAACGCATTCTTCCTACCATTTTTATTAATTCAGGATGTAAGCCATGAATTCCTAAATCAATTACCGTTTTTTCTCCAATCTCTACAATTTCATCCTCAATATTTTTACGAGTTTTATTCACCACTTCTTCAATACGAGCTGGGTGGATACGTCCGTCTTGTACCAAGCGATGTAAGGATAATCTCGCGATCTCTCTTCTTACTGGATCAAACCCTGAAATTATGATGGCCTCTGGGGTATCATCCACTATAAATTCAACACCTGTTGCAGCTTCAAGAGCACGAATGTTACGACCTTCTCTACCAATGATTTTTCCTTTTACATCATCAGATTCAATGTTAAATACAGAAACGCAATTTTCTATAGCATTTTCAGCGGCAGTACGTTGAATCGTTTCTATTACTACTTTTTTCGCTTCTTTAGTTGCTGTTAATTTCGCTTCTTCAATGGCTTGTTTTACCAATGATGAGGCTTTGCTTTCTGCTTCTGCTTTTAATGCATCCATTAATTGCTCGCGCGCCTCATTAGCAGATAGATTAGAAATACGCTCTAATTGTGCTATTTGATTGGCAAGCATTTCTTCGGCTTCTGCTCTTTTGCGATCAGCCTCTTCATTCTTCTTGCGTAAATTTTCCTCTTTAGACTGAATACTTTGACGAGCTGAATGAATTTCTTGTTCAACTTGTTTTTGTTGTTCAGCTTGTTGTTGTAATGTGCGCTCTCTTTCTTTTAATTTTTGTTCATTCTCAATAAGAATGATTTTCTTAGATTGAGTTTCTTCTTCAAACTCTGCTTTTAAGCGAATGAAATTTTCTTTCGCTTCCAATATTTTATCTTTTTTGAGGTTTTCAGCAGAGAATTCTGCATTTTTAATAATGTCGTCTGCTTTTTTTTGAGCTTCTGCCTCTAGATTTTTGTTGACTTTTGCAAAAAATGTTTTTCCTGCAAATACACCCGCAATTAATGCGATGGCAGGAATTAAAATGGATATAATCATAAAGCTATGTGTTTAAACATTAGCCCCGACTTACCTGAAAAATTTAGTTAGAATATGATTCGACTAATTCCAACAATTCTGTATTGTTGCGATTTATTTGTTCAATATGTGCATCAAATTCTTGATTGAATTTTACGCCACACATGGCTAAATCTAGCGCTACCATGGCCATTATTGTGCCAGGGTCTGAATTATTCGTCTTTTTTTCATAGTATTTAACTAATTCGTTAACTAGTTTGGCAGCTCGTCTTACACAAAATTCCTCATCAGGTTGAACCTTTAAGGCTAAAGCCTGAATTCCTAAAATAAGATTACAAGGAAGTTTTTGGCTCATTTGTTTTTCAATGCTTCAATACTATGATCTATTATTGAAATATATTGTTCTAATTTTTTCTTCAAGTCAGTAGTTGGGACTACCGTATTTTCAGTATTAATTACAATTTTAGCAATTTTATCTGATATTTTATTATTTTTTTCTAATTCTTTTAATTTTTCTTGCAATTCTTTAGTCTCAATTTCTTTCTGATTTGCAAGGTCTCGAAGTCGTTGATTTTCTTTACTTAGTTCCCGAATACTTCCTATTGCCTCTTGCAAATTTTTTCCCATTTGCGAGATTTTTAGTTGCAATTGCAAATATTGAGTTCTAATTTCTGATTTCACGATTTATAACTTTAGTCTAAATTTCCCATTTTTAAATGAGAATTCTTTTAAAATTACAAAAAAACCTAATAAAATAATGCCTATGTTTTGAGTCAAAATTTGAGGTAAACTACTTGATTTCAATAAACTTGGTAGTATAATCACACCTAAACCCAGGCTTATATAAACAATGGCTGATAAAATTTTGTAAGGGGCAGGGTCATATTTTTGACCACTAATTAAACATAATAGGGTCATGAGAAAAGCAGAGGCTAAAAATGAATAAGCACTTGCCATATATCCATATTTAGGAATAAAAAGGATATTGCCAGCGATTGTAATGGCAAATCCTATAAGCGTAATAATTGTTCCTAAATAGGTTTTGTCTTTTAATTTAAACCAAACGGATATATTATAATAGACTCCTAAAAATAAATTTGCAAGTAATAAAACAGGTATAATCCCTATCCCTTCCCAATAAATGGGCCTTTTCAAGAAAATACTTTTTAACCAAAATAAATTATTGGAAACCCCAATCCAAAGAAAAACACAAATTATGATAAACCAATGTGTTACAAGTGCAAGGTTTGCTTTTGTATTTTCCTTGGAAACTCTTCCCAAAAAGAAAGGCTCAGCGGCATATTTAAATGCCTGAATGGCTAAACTCATAAAAATGGAAAGTTTGTAACAATTGCCATATATTCCAAGGGCATCTTGGGACGATCTTCCTGGGTAAAAGCCCGCAGGGAGTAATTCTTCTAAAAGCAAACGGTCAAACATCAGATTCGACATCGCTGCTAAACTCATAAACATAATTGGAAAAGCATAAACAAATAGCTTTTTTAATTCTGTCCAATCCCAAACCCATCGATAAGCTTTTAATTCATCTCTCAACCAAAAGAAAAAGCTGAAGTTTGCCACTAAGTTTGCTAGAAATATATAACCTGCCCCTATAGATGGTTGATAAAATGATTTAAATTTTTCTTGCAATTCTAGGCCCCAAAGTCCTTCATGTATCGGTTTTAAAACCAGTAAGAATAACAAGTTTAAGCCGATATTGACAAAAATGGAGAATATTTTTGCACTGACAAATTTCTTGGTTTTCTGCTCAAGTCGGAGCCTTGCAAATGGAATTGCTGTAAGGGTGTCAATCGCAAGAATTAGGGCAATCCAATATAAGAATTGCTCTTGTCCAGGATAACCTAATTGATTCATGATGGGCCCTGCAAGTCCAAAAAGTACAGCGGTAAAGAGAAAAGTGCTACCCATAATAGCACTTAAAATTAGTCGATAATATTTTTCAGGATTTTCTTTAGCATAGCGAAAATATGCCGTTTCCATTCCATAGGTGTATAAAATATTAGCAATCGCAATGTAAGAATATAGCTTTACATTAACACCTAATTCGGACGGACTGAAAGCTTTGGTGTGAACCAATACTAATAAAAAATTAAGCGATCTGCCTAAAATTGTACTAAATCCATAAGATAAGGTTTCACCCGCTAATTTTTTTAAAACCGACATAAATTGGCTCTAGGAAAGTCAAAGTTACATAAATTTTGAACGAGAAGTAAAAATCCTCTTACTTTTACTAAATTGCAATGATTTTAAACGAAACGAATGAGAAATATAATTTTACTTAACCTCTTTTTGTTGGTAATTGCAATGTCAACAAAAGCGCAAACCATCAGTTATTACCCCTTCAATTCTCAATTATCAATTTCAACAAAAAATTCATCTGCCATATTTTTAGAGGCTCGAGTTCAAATGAATTCCTCAACTTCTTTGATTACTACGGAACTTGGACCACAAATTCGACTTTCAAATAAAAATAATACCTTATTTTATCTTGGTGGTGGAGCAAGTATTGGCTGGTTTAATGATTTGATTGTTAAACAAACTTCAAATCTGAAAGGATATTATGCTTCTTTAGGCGTGAGATCTTATCCTTTTGAAAAGGTTAGTAAACTTGGACTGAATTTTGAAATTACTCCATATACAGACAGAAATATGACAACCGGACTACTTAGGGCTTGGTTAGGGGTTTCGTATCGCTTCAAATAACTAGTTTTTGGAGTATCCTATTGCTTGAAGGAAACTTTCAGCCATATTTTCACTTAAAGGAATATAATTTTCACCAATTTTTATTTTTTGATTGCGAATGGATTCCATTTTCTTTATGGATATGATGAAGGATTTATGGACTCTAAAAAATAAATGATTGGGTAATTTTTCTTCGATTGCCTTCATCGTCATTCGGCATACAACTGGATATTTCTGGCTAGTTAAGTGAATTTTGATATAATCTTTTAATCCTTCTACATATAAAATTTCATCGAAACTAATTTTCATTAATGAGTAATCTGCATGAATGAAAATGTAATCTTTATTTGCTAAATCATCTGTTGATTTAGCTGCAATTTTAGTGGTTTTGTAATAGTCTAAAGCTTTATTGCATGCTTTTAAAAATCGTTCAAAACTAATAGGCTTCAATACGTAATCTATTACATCAAGATTAAATCCCTCAATGGCATATTGTTGATAGGCTGAAACAAAAATTACCATTGGCTTTTGTGTTAGTCCTTCCAAAAATTGGATCCCCGTAAGCCCAGGCATCTGGATGTCTAAAAAAATAAGGTCAATTGAGGTAGTTTGTAAAACTTGAAGTGCCTCCATGGCATTTCGGCAACGTTTTTCAAGTTTCAAAAATGGAATTTTCTGAATGTTATCTTCTAGCAAATCAAGTGCCAGATTTTCATCATCAATGGCTAAACATTTTAAAATAACAGGACCAGCAGCGTGATCAAAATTTTCTATTTCTTCCATAAGTTATGCCCCAATTGAAAGTTCTACAATGAATTCATTTTCGGTTTCCTTAATATTTAATTGATGATTTGGATGTAATAATTCCAAACGTCTTTTAACGTTTGTTAAGCCAATTCCCGAACTGTCATCCTTTTTTTCAAGCTTAGTGTTGGTACTAACTTTATTTTTAACACTAAAATATAGTCCTTTTTCATTGCTTGAAAGCGTGATGTGGATAGATGGGTTTTCTACTAATCCAACCCCATGTTTAAATGCGTTTTCAACAAATGGAATGAGTAACATGGGCTCTATAAATACGCTTTTGTTTTTTAAATCCTGCTGAAAATGAATGGCAATATCGTTTCCAAATCTAATTTTTTGAAGATCAATGTAACTTTCTAAATAAAGGGCTTCTTTTTCTAATGGTACATGTGAATCATTGGTTTCATATAACATGTACCGCATTAATTCCGACAATTTAATCACAACGGGTTCCACCATTTCGGGTTTGCGTCTAGACAAAGAAACCACACTGTTTAACACATTGAACATAAAATGGGGAGAAATTTGTGATCTCAAAAAGGATAATTCTGATTTTAAAGTTTCATTTTCAGATTCCTTTTGAAGCTCTTTTTCCTTTAAATTGTCAACCACATTTTGATAAATATAACCAATAGCGAAAATGAATAAAATTTGAAAAATACCAGACATCAGAGGCCCCCTTCTGAAAAAATTACCTCCTTTTCTAGCTTCTCCCTGAGGTTCAAATATCCAATCCCTTAACAAATCATTGAAGTGAAAACTTAAAAAAATGAGGATCAAAATTCCGAGTAAATATAAAATAACCCCTCTCTTTTTTAATATTTTTTTTATGAGAATTTCTGTATGAAAATAGAAAATGGGTAAGTGTGAAAAACAAACTAATGAATATAAAATTGTCCATCGCTGAAATTTTTCAATTTCATGTACGTCTCTCACTGTTGGATTGGGACGTACCATGAAAGGTAATGCTAAATAAACCGCCCAGAAAGCAATATGTATTAACCAAGAATTAATTTTATAGGCACTTTTATTCATCAATTTGGGTCTTAATAATTAACAAATCAAGTAGTTTTTTGAAATAAATTTGAAAAAAATATACGATTGTCCTGATTGTGCCGATAAAATACAAGTTTTTTTTTGATAGATTTACATGAACAACCTATAATTATGTAATAATGAAACATTTAGTTTTTCTTGTTTTCCTTCTTCCATTTTCTAGCCTTGCACAACAAATCATAAATCTAAAAGATTTATCTGCATTTGAATCTCCATCTAAAAACTGGACAATTGAAGGAAAAGTAGTAGGCGCTCCAACTGATAGCTTGTTCCAAGTTAGTATGGGAGAAGGCATCTTATTGAATACACTTAGAAATGGCAAATATCATCGAGAGGATGATTTGAAGTTTAAACTTCACCATGGGGATATTCATTTAAAATTGGAATTTATGTTGCCTAAAGGAGCAAATTCAGGTATTTACCTTCAGGGTAGATATGAATTGCAATTATTTGATTCATGGAATAAAAAACAGTTGAAATTTGGCGATTGCGGAGGTATTTATGAACGCTGGGATGAAAATAGGGGAAAAGGAAATGAGGGATACGAAGGATATGCGCCACGAGTAAATGCAAGTAAAGCACCAGGGTTATGGCAACAACTCGAAGTAGATTTTCAAGCACCACGATTTGATGCCACAGGAAAAAAAATCCAATCTGCAATCTTTAAAAAAGTTATTTTGAATGGAGTCGTTATCCATGAAAATATTATGGTTTCTGGAATGACAAGAGGCTCATTATTTGAAAAAGAAGCTGCTTTTGGTCCCATCATTATCCAAGGAGACCATGGGCAAGTTGCCTTTAAAAATATTTGGTATGAAACCTATGATTTACCATCTGTGGTTTCTAGTAGTGTTTCATATAAAATCTATGAAGGAAAATTTCCTGATTTAAAAGAAGGAAATGCAAAAGTCGTATTTAGTGGAAATAGTGACAAAATCACCCAAAAATCAATCGAGTTAAGGAGTGATTTTTTAGCAAAATTTGAGGAGGATATTGACGTACCTGCAGCAGATGAATATGAATTTAAAACAAATTGGACGGGCTCCGGTTATTTAACTGTAGATGGACAAATGTTGAATAATGGAGCACATTGGTATACAGAAAATGTGCTTCAAAAAATTAAACTTGAAAAAGGTAAACATCATTTAGTTTTAGTTTATGCCAAGGATTTCCCTTGGGGTCCAAAATCTCTTGGGATTAGTGTAAAACGAGTAGGGGCTCATTGGGTAGACTTACACGAACGAACTTCCTTACCAGATCCTGAGGCGGTTGGTATGATAGAATTAAAAGCAAATGCAGAACCTGTGTTTCAGCGTTCTTTTTTCATCCACAAGGGAGTGAAAAAAACTCATGTTATTCAAGTAGGAGACCCAAGCGGCTTACATTACACATATAACTTAAAGCAAGGGGCATTGCTTCAGGTTTGGAAAGGAAAATTTTTGAATGTAACCCAAATGTGGGAGAATAGAGGCGAGCCTCAAACTTCTGAGGCGATGGGCCTTTCTATTGTGTTGGATGGTAAATTCCCACTTGTGGTAGATCATCAAATTCAACCAGATTCTCTGCAAGCAAATCAATTTGTCTATAAAGGATACAAAATTGAAAATGGTCGGCCGGTGTTTATGTATGATTGGAAAGATACCAAATTGCAAATTGAAGATCGAATTGAGCCAAATGAAAAAGGTACGGGGCTGATGCGAAAAATTAAGGTGATAGGAGCAAGTCCGAGTAAGGCAAATTTAGAATTAGTTGTGGCAAAAGGTTCTGAAGTGGTTCCCATTTCGAATAATTTAAGTGCGATTAATGGAAGTGAATATTATGTGAAATCGAAAAACGGTAATGGAGAAGAGTTTAACTATGAAATTATTTGGTAAGATTATGAAAAAGGGGATTCTATTATTTTTTACAATCATAAGTTTGAGCACTTTTGCTCAGAAAAAAAATGTGCCGCAAGAGCTTGATTTTTATGAAATCAAGACCATCCCAATTCCTAAGGAAATTTATTTGGAAGTTGGAGGTATTGCTACAATGCCTGATGGCCGGTTGGCAATTAGTACGAGAAGAGGTGAAATTTGGATTCTTGAAAATCCATATCAACAAGAGAATCATCAAGTAAATTATCACCGTTTTGCTTCTGGTATGCATGAAATATTAGGTTTAGCTTATGATAATGGTGTGTTTTATTGCTCTCAACGTGGTGAATTAACCAAAGTGTCTGATGTTAATCGTGATGGGATAGCTGATTTATATGAGCCAATTTATCAATTTGAATTATCAGGTAATTACCATGAATACACCTATGGCCCTGTGATTGATAAAAATGGAGATATGTGGGTTTCTTTAAATTTGGCATGGATTGGATTTGGAGAGGGTAAATTTTCAAAATGGAGAGGTTGGTTTGTGAAAATCACAAAAGATGGAAAATTGGAGCCGTTTGCCGGGGGATTGCGTTCACCAGCAGGTTATAGTTTCAATCAAGACGGAGATTTGTTTTATGGCGAGAATCAAGGTGATTGGGTAGGTTCTGGTCGAGTTACACATTTGGCGAAGGGAGATTTTGCAGGAAATCCTGGCGGATTGAAGTGGGCTAAAGAGCCCAATAGTCCGTTTAAATTAACATTAGAAGAAATTCCGGATAATGGTAATCCTATGTTTGAAGCAGCTCAAAAAGTAAAAAATCTTAAGCTCCCTGCGGTATGGTTTCCTCATGCAATTATGGGTATTTCAACTTCTGATATTTTACAAGATACAACAGGAGGGAAATTTAGCCCGTTCCCAGGTCAATATTTTGTTGCCGACCAAGGACAATCAAAAATTATGCGGATGGGACTGGAAAAAGTGAATGGTGTTTACCAAGGTTTTTGTATTAATTATAGAGAAGGATTTCAGTCTGGTATCTTAAGAGAACGATTTGGATTAGATGGTTCGATGTTTGTAGGTATGACCTCGAGAGGATGGGGATCTACGGGTAAAGATGAATTTGGCTTACAACGCTTGGTTTGGAATGGTAAAACGCCATTTGAAATAAAAGAAATACATTCAAAACCGGATGGTTTTGAAATTTCGTTTACAAAACCTGTAGACGAGAACTCCTTGAAAAAAATATCTTCTTATGCACTTAGAAGCTATATTTATAAATACCAACATCAATACGGAAGCCCAATTATTGATTTAAAAGATTTAAAAATTAAAGCGATAAAGGTTTCGGATGATTTATTAACTGTTCGTTTGAGCTTAGAAGGAATTCGTCAATTTTACATTCATGAGTTAAAACTTCCAGGTATTTTGAGTCAATCAGGAGAGAATTTGTTACATGAAACGGCTTATTTTACCTTAAATCAAATCGGGAAGGAAACCGAAAGCGAAACTACCAATAAGTTATTAGCCTTGGAAGTTGAGAAAAAAACCGAGTTAAAAGTAGAGCCAAATGTAAAGGCAGTAAGTAAACAAACAAAACAAAGTGCTGGTTTAATTTCAGATACAGAAGCAAATGCTTTATTGAAAAAGCACACGTGTAATGCTTGTCATGCACGTGATAAGCGTGTAGTTGGTCCGGCTTTTGAGGAAATCGCCAAAAGAAAATACTCAGATAAACAGATTTTGAATTTGGTGTATAAACCTAATCCTGCAAATTGGCCTGAATATGCCACAGAAATGGCTCCAATGAGTCATGTTCCTGCAGGTGATGTGTTGAAAATCGCTAAGTGGATTAACTCTTTAGGGAATCGAAAAGAGTTGGAAAATAGGGACTGATAATTGTTAATTGTTAATTGTAAATTTTATAAATCACAATTAACAATTAACAATAAACAATTATTTTATTTCTTCTCAACCGTTCCTTGAATGGATAGAACGATATTACCAACCTCTCCATTATTAACTACCGTAATGGTTTTGTTGAATGCACCAAGTGCTGCGGCATTATAAGAAGCGGTTACTTTACCTACTTTGCCTGGCATAATTGGTTCACGAGTCCAATCTGGTGTTGTACAACCACATGATGGTTGAACATTTGAAATAACAACAGGAGATTTTCCTGTATTTGTAAATTCAAACGTATATGTTGCTGGTACACCTTGTTGGATTTTTCCAAAATCGTGTTTATCAGCTTTGAACTTAATTACTCCTTGTGCATTTGAGTTGAAAACAAATCCTAAAACAAAGGCAATGACTGCAAATAATTTTTTCATGGTTAACTTTCTTTTAATTTTCTAGATTGATAATTGGCAAATCTATAACATTGGGCTATGAACTCAAAAAAAAAGCAATTTTTTTTACAAATTTTAGATTTAGTTTACGTTTTGTAGACAGCTGTTTTTCTTGTAATTTTACAAATATTTAAAAAGCATTTGAGCAACTTACACGAGATTGTCTTTTCTGAAACTTCTATTTCTTTTGACCCTCAAAAGGTTTTAGAAGACTATCAATTAGCTGCCATTAGTAGGCAATGTAGCTTGTTGGTGAGAAAAGAAGTGTTTTCGGGTAGAGCTAAATTCGGAATCTATGGAGACGGAAAAGAGCTTTGCCAGATAGCATTGGCTCGTTCTATGCGAACTGGAGATTATTTTTCAGGATATTATAGAGACCAAACGGTTGTAGCCGCCATGGGAGATATGTCTTGGCAACAGTACTTTGCTCAATTGTACGGTCACCCAGATATTTTATTTGATCCTCATTCTGGAGGGCGACAAATGAATAATCACCATGCGACTCGTTTATTAGATGCCCAAGGAAATTGGAGAGATCAAACACAGCAGTGTAATTCTTTAGCTGGAATTTCTTCAACAGCCGGGCAAATACCGAAAGCCTTAGGGATAGGCTATGCATCCAAATTATATAAAGAAAATCCCTTATTAAGTCCTCACAAGCAATTGTTTTCCAAAGACGGGAAAGAGATTTGTTTTACTACTATTGGTGATGCTTCTACTTCCGAAGGGATGTTTTTGGAATCAATCAATGCAGCTGGTGTACTTCAAATACCAGTAATTTTTTCTGTCTGGGATGATGGATATGGTATTTCAGTTCCCATTGATTATCAAACGACAAAAAAGTCTATTTCCAAGGCTTTAGCGGGTTTTCAACGAACAGGTGAGGAAAAAGGTTTAGAAATTATTCGTGTAAAAGCATGGGATTATCCTGGTCTAATTGAAGCTTACCAAAAAGCTGTTGTTTTGGCAAGAGAGCAATCTGTACCTTGTTTAGTTCATGTGGAAGAATGTACGCAGCAGCAAGGTCATTCAGCCTCTGGTTCTCATGAGCGCTATAAATCTGTGGACCGTTTGGCTTGGGAGATTGAAAAGGATTGCAATCTTTTGTTCAGGAAGTGGATTTTGGAAAAAGGATTTGCAACTGAAGAGCAACTTAATCAAATTGATGCGGAAGCAGTCATTGCTGCAAGAAAGTATCAAAAAGAGGCATTCGCCTCTTATATGGCCTCTATTGAGGTTGATAAAAAAGGCTTTTTGAGAATCGCTAAAAGTTTATTGGAATCTACGAATCAACCTGAATTAATTCAGCCGATTATTGATGAATTATCCCAATTGTCGTATCCAATTTTTTCAGATTTGGTTCGGGCAGGAAGAAAAACCCTACGGACCTTCCGTTTTTATCAAGGACCTGCGGTTAAATTATTACGTAAATGGTTAAATGACCTGGAAGAAAAAAATAGGAGAAGATTTAGCTCTCATCAATACAGTGAATCAGATCTTTCACCACTTCAAGTAAAAGCTGTTTTGCCCAATTACAGCAAAGAAGTTGTGATGGTGGATGGAAGAGAAATAATTAATAGAGGGTTTACCTCATTTTTGCAGGATCCAAGAGTATTTGTTTTAGGAGAAGATGTAGGAAAAATTGGAGATGTCAATCAAACGTTGGCTGGTTTACAAGAAAAGTTTGGCGAGCTGCAAATTACAGATACAGGTATTAGAGAAATGACAATCGTTGGGCAGGGAATAGGAGCTTCCATGCGCGGTCTACGTCCAATTGTTGAAATCCAATATTTAGACTATATTTTTTATCCATTACAAATATTATCTGACGACTGGGCTTGTATGCATTATCGAACTGCAGGAGGACAAAAAGCGCCGATGATTGTTCGTACACGTGGACATCGATTAGAAGGGATATGGCACTCTGGTAGTCCTATGGCAACATTGTTAAATTGTTTGCGCGGGGTTCATTTTTGTGTGCCAAGAAACATGACACAAGCAGTTGGGATGTATCGCACCTTGTTAGAAGGGGATGATCCAGCTTTAATGATCGAATGTTTGAATGGGTATCGATTAAAAGAACAATTACCAGAAAACCTAGATGAAATTAAAATTCCTTTGGGAGTTCCTGAAGTATTAAGAGAGGGAACAGATATTACCTTAGTGACCTATGGTTCTATGTGTCGTATTGTGTTAGAAGCTGCCCAGCAACTTCATGATATGGGTATTTCAGCTGAAGTAATAGATGTTCAGACACTTTTACCTTTTGATTTACCGAAAAATATTTTGAATTCTATTCAAAAAACCCATCGAGTAGTTTTTATAGATGAAGATATGCCAGGTGGGGCTTCGGCATACATGATGCAAGAAGTGTTAGATAAGCAAGGAGCATTTGAATGGTTGGATAGCCCGGCAACTTGTATTGCATCGGCTCCTCATCGACCAGCTTATAGTTCAGATGGTGACTACTTTTCAAAACCTAATGTTGAAAACGTAGTCGATAAGGTATATGAAATTTTAAGAGAATCTGATCCAACCACCTTTCCAGCCATTTATTTTTAATGGGGGCCTTCTATATATATATCGAACAAATTTGGAAGGGAATCATATCCACTAAAAAAGGATTGTCTCTTACTTGGAAGCATTTGAGGGCTGCCAAGTCTCAAAGAACGATTCATGATATTAAGGATCCAAACTACTTTCAACAAACTGAAGGAATTTTTACAGCTCAATATCCAAATGATAAATTAAAAATTCCAGAAAGAGGACGTTATCAGTTAGATAATGTAATGGAAGATTGTATTGTTTGCGATAAGTGTGTGAAGATTTGTCCAGTTGATTGCATAGAAATAGACCCAATCAAAGCTACAGGTTTAGTTGGATACGCATCTGATGGCTCTCCCATTCGATTATATGCAGCAAAATTCGATATTGATATGTCGAAATGTTGTTTTTGCGGTCTTTGTACAACGGTTTGTCCGACAGAATGTTTAACCATGACGTCTGAATATGATTTCTCTACTTACGACATCAAGGATCACCTATTCCATTATAGTAATTTGAGTCCAGAGGAGGCAGAAGAGAAAAGAAGATTATACGAACAGTTTGTAGCAGAAAAAGAAGCTGCCAAAAATAGTGGGCAGAGTGAAATTAGTGGGCCAAGTGGGCCGAGTGAGGTTAAGCCAAAGCCGGCATTTAAGCCAAGTTTTAAACCGAAGGTAAAAGTTGAGGAAAGTGGGCAGAGTGAAATTAGTGGGCCAAATGAACTTAGTGGCACGAGTGAGGTCAAGCCAAAGCCGGCATTTAAGCCAAGTTTTAAACCAAAGGTGAAAACTGAATCGTCAGAAAAGAGTGAAAATTCTATCCCAGATAAAAAGGAGAAAGGAGAAGAGGATGAATAATTCAATTGCTTTTTTGATTTTAACAATTATAACTTGCGGAGGAGCATTAGGAATGTTAATAACCCGTAATTTATTACATGCCGCCATGTTGTTTTTTTTAACCATGTTTGGCCTTGCTGGCTTGTTTGTATTGGCAAAGGCAGATGTGTTGGCGGTTGCGCATTTAATGATTTATGTTGGCGGTGTTTTGATTTTAATATTATTTGGAATTATGCTTACGCAAATGAGAAATGTAGCCAATAAAAATCAAATGATTGTTAGCGAAAATGCAAAATGGTTTCCTTTTTTACTGATTTTGGCAATATTTTTTGCTTGGATTAAACTCATTGAAATGTCCAATTTACCTACGGATATTGTTGGAGGAGATGAAAGTAAAATTCGACAAGTAGGCTTTTTGTTTACCACTCAATATAGTTTTATTTTTGAATGGGTTGGTGTTTTTTTATTAATTTCCTTGGTAGGGGCCACCTATATTGCTAAAAATGATGAATGATATATCAATAAATGCTTTTTGGTTAGTATCAGCTTTCCTATTTACTGTTGGTGTTGGAATCATTTTACTGAAGCGTAATGTATTATTTATTTTAATGGGAATCGAACTTATTTTAGGTGCAGCCAATTTGAATTTTGCAGCATTTAATCGAGGCGATCAAGACCAACAAGGTCTTTTGTTTTCCTTATTCGTTTTAGTCATAGGAGTTTGTGAAATTGCAATTGCTTTAGCAATAATTATTTTGGTGTATAGAAGTGGAAATTTGAAAGGGGAAAATTATAAAGTATAAAGTGTAAAGTATAAAGTATAAAGTGTAAAGTATAAAGTGTAAAGTATAAATTCATACCTCATACCTTATCCTTCATAATTATTAAGTTCTAACTTGAATTTTTTTGCTTTAGATTTTCCGAGCACTTTTTCTAATTCTTCCAAACTTGCCTCTTGCATATTTTTAATCGTTCCGAAATGTTTGAATAATTTTTGAGCAGTTAATTTTCCAATTCCATCCATTTCTTCCAGGTAACTAATTAAAAAGTTTTTACTTCTTTTATTTCGATGTGCCGTAATACCAAATCGGTGGGCTTCATCTCGAAGCTGTTGAATTAATTTCAATGATTCTGATTTTTTGTCGATATAAATGGGAAGGGAATCTTCTGGGAAATAGATCTCCTCTAATCTTTTAGCGATTCCAATAATTGGAATTTGACCATATAAATTCAGTTCTTTCAAAGCATCACTTGCAGCACTAAGTTGTCCTTTACCACCATCAATGATGATTAATTGTGGTAAATCTGATTCTTCCTCAATCAGTCTTTTATATCTTCTAAAGACTACCTCCTTCATTGTAGCAAAGTCGTTTGGCCCCTCTACCGTTTTTGGGGTAAAAATTCGATAATCTTTTTTAGAGGGTACTGCATTTTTAAAACAGACCATAGCCGATACAGGATTTGTACCCTGTAAATTTGAATTATCAAAACATTCTATATGAACAGGAAGTTGTTTAATCTGTAAATCATTTTTTAAAGTAAGGAGAATTCGTTTTTTACGATCTCCACCACTTTCTTCAGCAGCCTTTCGGGCTGCTTTTTCTTTTTTGAAATATAAAACATTTTTAAGTGACATTTCAAGAAGTTTCTTTTTATCACCTATTTGAGGTACTGTATTTTTAATTCCTGTAAAATCGATGGATAAAGGGATATTTGTGATTACTTCTTTGGCTTCACTTTTAAATTGTTCTCTTTTTTCAAGAACCATCATTTCAAGTAATTCAATTTCACTTTCATCCATTTTACGTTTTATTTCCCATGTCTGTGCTTGTATGATAGTTCCATTAACTACATGCATAAAATTGAAATAGGAAATATCTTCATCAGAAACAATGGTAAATACATCAGCATGATGAATGGAAGGATTTACAACGGTTGATTTTGCTTGAAAGTTTTCTAGTAATTCCCATTTTTCTTTTTTCTCTTGTGCTTTTTCAAATGCCAATGCCTTTGATGCCTCTAGCATATCTTGGTAAAAAGAGTTTTTGGCAATTTGAAAATTTCCTTTTAGAATATGGTGGATTTGTTCGATATGTTCATTGTATTCCTTTTCATCTTGTAAATTTTCGCATGGCCCCTTACAATTACCAATGTGGTATTCTAAACATACTTTAAATTTTTCAGCCTGAATGTTTTCAGGTTTTAAGTTTAGGGTACAAGTGCGAATTGGATAAAGTTGACGAATCATTTCAATCAAGGTATGCATGGACTTTGGATTTGCAAAAGGTCCATAAAATTGTCCGATTGAATGATCAATTTTTCGAGTAGTTATTAATCTCGGAAAATGTTCTTTAGTGATGCAGATAAAAGGATAGGTTTTATCATCACGCAGTAGAATGTTAAATCGAGGTTGAAATTGTTTGATTAAGGTGTTTTCAAGTAAAAGTGCATCGAATTCAGAGTGAACAATGGTGAACTCTACGTGTTTTATCAATTGAACTAGTCGCCGTGTTTTATTATCTTGGTGTTTGTTGACAAAATAAGAGCTAATTCTATTTTTTAAATTTTTTGCTTTCCCAATGTAAATGATCTGATTCTTTTCATCGAAATATCGATAAACTCCAGGTTCTGAGGGGAGTGTTTGTAGTATTTCTTTCGGATGAACCTGCTGCATATTTAAATTCGAATCAAATTTTTACAAAAATAGAATTATCTTCTTTTATAAATACAAAAATCAATATTTTCTCAAAAATGTTACTTTTCAAAGATTAATAAAAGGGCTTACAGTCTGTTTGGGTTCGGAAGGTGTAAACGTTTAAAAATGCAAAAAATCAACAAATAGGTTAAAAATCCTGAGTATTTGCTTGAAAAAATTGTACTATTTGAAGTTGAAAACGGCCATTTTCTTGTATTTATTTAATAATTCCTAAAAAAAAGTAAAAAAATCAAGTTTTTGTTTCCAGATAATTTGCAATTGTACATATGTTAAGTGATATTTGGTAGATTAGAACAGTTTAGTACAGCTACGTGCTATTTATTTCTAATTAACCTATAAACCTATTTAATTGTAATTTTTAAAGAGTTCAGAAATTTTATTTAACTAATGAAAGGAGGTCAAATTCAAGAAAAATCAAAAACCGTTCAAACAGTAAACATTATTAACAATTATTTTAACTAATTATGAAAAACAAATTTTACCAAAGTATTGGGAGCTTTCTTCTACTAGTGATGGTAATGCTAGGAAGTTTCTCTTCTTTTGCTCAAGACCGTAAGGTTTCGGGTAAGGTTTCTGGACCTGATGGTCAAGGAATTCCAGGGGTTACAATTTTCGTTAAAGGGACATCTACAGGTACAACTACTGATGTAAATGGATCTTTCTCTGTAAATGTTAAATCTGGAAGTAGCGTTTTGGCAGTTTCTGCTATTGGCTACAAATCAAAGGATGTTAGCGTAGGATCTCAATCCAATGTTGCAATTTCTTTAGATGAAGACGTATCTCAGTTGAGCGAGGTTGTTGTTACTGGTTATACCATTGATAACAGAAGAGAAACAACTGGAGCGGTTTCAATTGTTAAAGCAACAGATTTGACTATCCGTCCTTCAGGTAACGTTGAGCAGCAATTACAAGGTCGTGTTGCCGGTGTTACTGTAATTACAAACGGTCAGCCTGGTACATCTTCACAAGTTCGTATTCGTGGTTTTGGTTCATTCGGTCCTGCTGGTTCAAATGATCCTTTATATATTGTTGACGGTTTACCTGTTCCTTCTACAGATTTTATCAACCCAGATGATATTGAAAACGTAACTGTATTAAAGGATGCAGCTGCTGCTTCAATTTATGGAGCTCGTGCTGCCAATGGTGTTGTGGTATATACAACTAAAAAAGGTACAAAGTCGGCTAAGAAATTAAATGTTTCTTATGATGCAATGTACGGTGTTACTGATCCAGGAACTGGTCAAGCTATGATGAATCCAACTGATTTTGCTACTTGGACTTGGAATGGATACAAAAATTCAGGAATTACTCCTAATCACCCACAATTTGGAAATGGTGCTACTCCAGTTATTCCAGAATATATCAACGTAGGTGGTGCTGCTGGTCAGTCAACTGTACCTGCTGATTGGAAATCTAAATATAACATTGATCCAACTGCGGGTGCTATTTATCAAGTAGTTAGAGCTAATAAGACTGGTACTGATTGGTACAAAGCAATTACTCGTACTGCGCCAATTCACCGTCATTCATTAGGATTCTCTGGTGGTGGAGAAAATAGTCGTTATTATTTAGGCTTAGGTATCCAAGATCAACAAGGTATCTTGATGTCTAACAGCTTCAAGCGTTACAGCTTCCGTGCTAACTCTGAGTTCAATGTATTAAAGAACTTACGTGTTGGTGAAAACATGCAGATTACTTACCGTCAGACTTTAGGTCAAACTGGTGGTGCAGGTGGTCAAGGTATTGCTCAAGATGAAAATGATATCTTACAAGCGTTCCGTATGCCATCTATTATTCCTGTATATGATGAAGCAGGCGGATATGCTGGTACTGCGGCAAAAGGATTCAACAATCCACGTAACCCAGTTGCTAACCAAGAAGGTTTATTGAATAACAGAAGCTTTACTGGTAGTGCTGTAGGTAACGTTTATGCTGAGTGGGATATTATTGATGGTTTAACTGCTCGTACATCAATCGGTGGACAGTATTCAAACCAATACAACTGGTCATATTCTCGTTTACAGTATGAAAACTCTGAAAATAACTCGGCATTTGGTTACAACGAAGGTGCTGGTTATTCATTTGCTTACACGTTCACAAATACATTGAATTACAAAAAGAAATTTGGTAAGCACAATGTAGATGTTTTAGTAGGTCAAGAAGCATTAAATACTGGTGCTGGTCGTTCAATGTCAGCAGGTGGTTTCAATCCATTCTCAATTGATCCAAACTATATCACTATGAGTACTGTTGCGGGTTCTGGTAAAACAGTTAACTCAAACTTATTTGGTGGTGTTAATTTCGCATCTTTGTTTGGTCGTGTAAACTACATGTTCGATAACAAATATATCTTAACTGCTGTTGTTCGTCGTGACGGTTCATCTCGTTTTGGTGCTAATAATCGTTATGGTGTATTCCCTGCATTCTCTGCAGCTTGGAGAATTTCTTCTGAAGACTTCATGAAGGATTTAACTTGGATTAATGATTTGAAAATCCGTGGAGGTTATGGTACAATGGGTAACTCTAACCCAGTTGATCCAAATAACCAATACAGTTTATTCTCTACTAACATTGGTCGTTCAGTATATGATATCAACGGTTCTAACTCATCAGTTGCTGAAGGTTATTACAGAACTCGTGTTGGTAACCCAGATGCTAAGTGGGAAACTGCTATTACAAAGAACTTTGGATTTGATGGTACATTCTTAAACGGTCGTTTAGATGTTATCGTTGATTTCTGGCAAAAAGATACTAAAGACTTATTATTAGCTTTACCTATCCCTGCTACAAATGGTTTTGATGCATCAGCTCCTTCTGTAAACATTGGTTCAATGGTTAACAAAGGTTTAGATATCGCTGTTAATACTAAAGGTAAAATCACTTCTGATTTGAACTATGATTTAGGAGTTACAGCTGGTTTCTTGAAGAATGAAATTACTGGTATTGCAGATGGTTTGACTTATATCTCAACAATCAACCCAGGATATCGTGGATTAACACCAATTCGTAACCAATTAGGTTATTCAATTTCATCTTTCTATGGTTACAAAGTTCAAGGATTGTTCCAATCTGCTGGTGAAGTTTCTTCAGCTGCTAAACAAGATGGTGCAGCTCCAGGACGTTTCCGTTATGTTGATATCAACGGTGATAACAAAATTGATGCGAACGATAGAACTTATTTAGGTTCTCCAGTTCCAACATTCACTGCTGGTTTAACATTCCGTTTAACTTATAAGAACTTTGATTTAGTTTCTCAAGCGAATGGTTTCTTTGGAAACAAGATTTTCAATGCATCTAAATGGTTTACTGATTTCTTCCCATCTTTCCAAGGTGCTGCAATCAGCGAGCGTGTTAAAGATTCTTGGACTCCTAGCAACCCAAGTGCTACTATTCCTATTTTCGAAACTGCTTCAAACTTCTCTACTAATACACAAGCAAACTCTTTCTACGTAGAAAATGGTGACTATATCAGATTGCAAACTGTAACTTTAGGTTACACAATGCCTCAAAGCATCCTTTCTAAGTTGAAAATGAATAAGTTGAGATTATTTGCTTCTGCTAACAACTTGTTCACTATCACCAAATACCAAGGATTAGATCCAGGTGTAGGTGGTAACGCAGATACTCAATTTGGTATTGACGTAGGTAACTACCCTATCACTAAGAGTTATACTGTAGGTTTGAATATTGGTTTTTAATTTAAAATCAGACAAAAGAAATGAAGAATAAATCATATTTAGTAAAAAGAGGCAAAGTTGCTGCAGGTTTTTTAGCCGTAGCACTACTAGGCTTCGCTTGTAAGGATAGCTTCTTGGAGGTTAAGCCTGCAGGTTCAATCTCAGAATCTCAATTATCTTCTAAAAAAGGTATTGAAGGTTCATTAATTGCAGCATATTCAATGCTTTCTGGTTCGGGTACACGTATGGTGCATCCATGGAACTGGGTTTGGGGTTCTGTTCGTGGTGGAGACGCTAACAAGGGAACTGACCCGGGTGATTTCTCGGATATTAACCCTATCCAGACGTATTCTTACCAATCAACGCAAGGTGTAATTAATGATAATTACAGAGGTTTGTATGAAATTATTGCTCGTGCAAATAACGTGTTACGTTTATTAAAAGTTGCTGCATCTGATGTAACAGCTGCTGATAAAACAAGAATTGAGGCTGAAGCTAAATTCTTACGTGCTCACGCTTATTTTTCATTAAAGCGTAACTACAACAACACTCCTTATGTTGATGAAACACAGGATTTACAAGTTGTTAAAAATGATAAAGATTTATGGCCGTTAATCGTTGCGGATATGAACTTTGCATACACAAACTTGCCTGAAACACAAGGTGCTGCTGGTCGTGCGAACAAGTGGGCTGCTGCAGCTTACTTAGGCAAGATTAAGTTATACCAAAAAGATTATGCTGGAGCTAAAACATTGTTTGATGCTTGTATCGCTTCTGGTGTAACTGCTAATGGTAAGAAATATGCTTTAATGGATAAATTTGGTGACTTATTTAAGGCTTCAAATGATAACAATGCTGAGTCTATTTTTGCTGTTCAAGCTGCATCTAACACAGGTTCAGTAAATAATGCAAATGCTGATGGTGATTTGAACTGGCCATACAATACAGGTCCTAATGGTCCTGGTAACTGTTGTGGTTTCTTCCAGCCATCTTTTGAATTAGTGAACTCATACCGTACTTCAAATGGCTTACCATTATTAGATGGTTCTTACAACACGGGTGCAAACCAAGTGAAGACAGATATGGGTATTACTTCAGAAGCTTCATTTACTCCAGATGCTGGTGAATTAGATCCACGTTTAGACTGGACTGTTGGTCGTCGTGGTATCATGTTCTTAGATTGGCAAGATCACCCAGGTGCTGCATGGATTCGTAACCAACCAAATGGTGGTCCATACTCTCCTAAGAAATATTCTTACTACAAATCTGATAAAGGTTCGTTACAAGATAACTCTTCTTGGACTCCAGGTTATACTGCATTGAACTACACTGTAATCCGTTATGCTGACTTATTATTAATGGCTGCAGAATGTGAAGTTGAAGTTGGTTCATTAGCTAAAGCTCAAGAATATGTAAATAAAATTCGTACTCGTGCTGCAAATTCATCTGGATTTGTTAAGAATTCTGGTGGTGCTGATGCTGCTAATTATGTAATTAAAACATATGATGCTGCTTGGACAGATAAGAATGCTGCTAGAGCTGCTGTTCGTTTTGAGCGTAAGTTAGAGTTAGCGATGGAAGGTCACCGTTTCTTCGATTTAGTTCGTTGGGGAACAGATGTTACTGAAATCAATAACTACTTAGACTATGAGTCAGGTGCTGGCCGTTTACCAAATACATTACCTAAGAAAGGTGCGTATCAAGCTAAACATGCTATTTTACCGATCCCTCAAGCTGAGATTGACTTAGTAAACAAAAAAGAAACAATCATTACTCAAAATCCTGGGTACTAAGATTTGTTTGAAATACCTTAAAAGGGTGGTACGAAAGTGCCACCCTTTTTTGTTTGAAAATACCTTATACTTGCTTTATTAACCTTTTTTGACTAATTTCAATTATAATTTTATTAGTAATTATGAAAAAGTATTTTGGTTTTTTGTTGGTCATTTCTTTATTCATTTTTTCTTCTTGTGGAAGTAAAAAGACATTTGAATTATTAGATGCTTCCCATACTGGTATCTCCTTTTCAAATGATGTAAAGGACAATGATACCTTAAATATTTTGACTCAAGAATATTTATATAATGGTGGTGGAGTTGGAATGGGGGACTTTAATCATGATGGTTTACAGGATTTGTTTTTTGCTGCTAATATTGTTGAATCTAAATTGTATTTGAACAAAGGTGAGTTAAAATTTGATGATGTAACTGCCAAAGCTGGATTAGATACTAAAAAACGTTGGTGTTCTGGAGTTAGTGTGGTGGATATCAACGCAGATGGCTTGTTGGATATTTATATCTCAGTAACCATGAAAAAAGCAGATGCTGATCGAGAGAATTTGCTTTTTGTTAATCAAGGAATTAAAGATGGTATTCCAACTTTTAAAGAGATGGCGAAAGAGTATGGGGTGAATGATAATGGATTTTCTCAACATGCAGTGTTTTTTGACTATGATAAAGATGGTGATTTAGATTTATATGTACTGACTGATAAAATTGATGATTCTCCTGCTATTTATCGTCAAAAGGTTACAGATGGTTCTTATCCGAATACAGATCGATTATATCGTTGTGATTTTTCCAAAGAATTGAATCATCCGGTTTACACAAATGTGTCAAAAGAAGCAGGAATTACTATTGAAGGATTTGGTTTAGGAGTAGCTATTTGTGATATTAATAGGGATAATTGGCCTGATATTTATGTGACAAATGATTATGTGTCTGATGATTTGCTTTATATCAATAACCAAGATGGAACTTTTACCGATCAAGCGAAAAAGTATTTCAAACATACTAGTCAGGCAGCGATGGGTAATGAAATAAATGATATCAATAATGACGGCTTGGCGGATTTTGTGGTATTGGATATGTTACCCAAAAATAATGAGCGTAAAAAGCAATTTTTGCCAGCAAATAATTATCAGGTCTATGTAAATTCTAATAATTTCAATTACACCTACCAATATATGCGTAATTCAATGCAATTGAATCCAGGTGTTTATGATAAAGACCATGTTAAGCAATTTAGTGAGGTTGGTTTGTTGGCAGGAATGGCCGAGACAGAGTGGAGTTGGTGTCCGTCAGTAACAGATTTTGACAACGATGGCTACCGTGATTTATTAATTACGAATGGTTTCCCAAAAGATGTGACGGATCGAGATTTTATGATGTATCATGCTGAATCTGCTCTTTTGGCTACGCAGGATATGTTATTGGATCAAATTCCTGTGATTAAAGTTGTTAATTATGCTTTTAAAAATAAAGGAAATTTAAAATTTGAAGATGTATCAAAAGAATGGGGTTTTGAAATTCCATCCTTTTCAAATGGCGCAGCTTATGGTGATTTAGATAATGATGGTGATTTAGATTATGTGGTAAATAATATCAATGATCAAGCATTTGTTTATCGAAACAATTCTATTGAAAACAATAAAGATGAAAGCCATTTCCTTCGGTTAAAAGTTGAACCAGCTAAAGGTTCTCCAGCAGAAGGAGCTTTAATGTGTAAAATTGAAGGGAAATATGACAATGGAGAATATTTTTACTATGAATATTCGCCTTATCGTGGATATTTATCTAGTGTTGAGCCCGTTTGTCATATTGGGTTAGGTAAAAGTCGTAAAATAAGTGAATTACGAATTCTTTGGCCAAATGATAAAATGCAAGTGATCAAAAATCCGGGTTTAGATAAAGTCATTTCTATTAAACCAATGGATGCGAATTTAGCTTATCAGTCTATTTTATTGCCTAATAAACCGTTGTATACAGATGCTTCTACTCTCGTGATAGACCATTCAACTCATCAAGAGTTTGATTTTGTTGATTTTAATTTTCAAAATCTAATGCCTCAAAAGTTATCTGAGTTGGGTCCGTGTTTAGCTCAGGGTGATGTCAATGGCGATGGTAGATTAGACTTTTTTATGGGTGGCGCTAAATTTACTTCAGGAGCTTTCTATATTCAACAAGCAAATGGAACGTTTAAAGCGCGTTCATTAGAAGCTGAATTTACCGTTTTGAAAAAAATGGGCGAGGATTTGGGGGTATTATTGGTAGATATGGATCAGGATAAAGATTTAGATTTATATATCTGTAGAGGTGGAAATGAAAATAAGGTAGATGATCCTGCTCTTCAGGATGTAATTTATCAAAATGATGGAAATGGTAATTTTACTTTGTTGGCTGATGCCTTACCAAAATTTTATGAGTCAAATTCTATTGTATCTGGAAATGATATAGATCATGATGGAGATATAGATTTGTTTGTTGGAGGTAGGAATGTGCCATTTCAATATCCAAAGGCTGCCAATTCACGAATTTTATTGAATGAATCGAAAGGAGGTAAAATTATTTTTAAAGATATAACCTCCTCACAATCCCCTGAATTACTAAATTACGGCTTGGTTTGTGATGCAAGTTTTGCGGATATAGATGGTGACCATTGGGAGGATTTAATCCTTGCAAGCGAATATGCTCCTATTCAAATCTTTAAAAATTCGCAAGGGAAATTTAAAAAGGTTTCAGATAATGGTTTAGAGAAAATTACCGGAATTTGGACGAGCATTCGTGCTGCAGATTTAGATCATGATGGAGATGTAGATTTCGTTGCTGGTAATATGGGCAAAAATACCTTATTACAAGCAAATGTTGATCGACCTGTAGACATCGTGCATGGTGATTTAGATGGAAATGGTATTTATGATCTTTTTCCATTTGTACATTTTGTCAATGAAAAAGGGGAGTATAATTCTTATCCATTACATGGGAAGGATGATGTGAATAAAATGTTGATTACAACTAAAAAGCGTTGGGTCTATTTTAAGGATTATGGGAAAGCTACTCAAGCTGATTTCTTTACTGAGGAAGAAAAGAAAAAGTCAACCGTATCAAGTTTTAATTCAAATGCTTCCGTTTGGATAGAAAATTTAGGAAAAGGAAAGTTTAGAACACATGAATTACCTGTAGAGGCTCAATTCTCTTGTATTAATTCGATTGAAATTTTGGATGTAAACAAAGATAAAAATTTAGATATCGTATTTGTTGGTAATAATTATGGAAATGAAGTCTTTATCGGTAGATATGATGCGTCAAATGGTGGAGTTTTATTAGGAAATGGTAAAGGGAAATTTACTTTCTATCGTGATTCTGGTTTTGAGGTAACAGGAGATGCTAAATCATTAATTCGAATGAATGATTTACTAATAGCTGGTCAAAACCGAGGTCCACTAAAAGTATTTAAAAAAATTAATTAACAGCTGTTGAGTCTGCTTGAAGTCCATTGCAGGTGAAATCAAAATGGAAATTTTCTGGTTTTATAAAAGGCATTTTGGTGTAACCTTCAATGGATAAACTAGGGTCTGCATACACCTTTTCCATAAATTTAGCATAAGCAGGCATGGCCATTTTGGCTCCTTGGCCTAAGGCTAAACTTCTGAAGTGGATACTTCGATCGTCTCCACCAACCCAAACTCCAGCAACTAATTTTTGGGTTACGCCCATAAACCAGCCATCGGAAAAGTTAGATGTTGTACCTGTTTTAGCACCGATTTCATTTCCGTCAACAATAGAAGTTCGTTTTAAGCCTTCTGCTGTTCCTAGTGGTTCATCTACAGCTCCTCTCAACATATAAGTCATTAAATAAGCGGTTTCAGGCTTAATTGCAGCTTTTGCTGTAGAGGAGTATTCCTTTAGTACGTTACCTACTTTATCGGTAATTTTTAAAATCATGATTGGTTCATTTTTTTCGCCTAAATTGGCTAAGGTGCTATAAGCAGAAACTTGTTCAAATACACTTACTTCTGATGCTCCTAGGCACAAGGCAGGGCCTTCATACAAGGGACTTGAAATGCCGCACTTATGGGCAAAATCAGCTATTTTAGATGGGCCTAATGTTTTCATTAGTTTAGCTGAAATGGTATTGATGGATAAGGCCATGGCTCTACGTAATCGAAGATTTTCATAGGAGTATTTTCCATCGGAATTTTGGGGAGTCCAGGTTCCTCCCGTTAATCCGTCTTCCTCTCCAAAAGTTACGGGTTCATCTATTAATTGATCACAAGGAGTCGCAATTTCGTTTTCAATTGCTGCGCCATAAACAAAAGGCTTAAAAGTAGAGCCAGGTTGTCTTTTACTTTGTGTGATATGGTCAAATTTGAAATATTTGTAATTGATACCACCGATATAGGCTTTGATATGTCCATTGGTTGGGTCCATGGCCATAAAACCACAATTTAAAATTCTTTTGTAATAATTCAATGAGTCCATCGGACTCATTAATGTATCGATATCTCCTTGGTATGAAAATACATTCATTCGAACTTTACGGTTTAATTCTTCCCATACCTTGTATTCATCATTATTATAGGCTTCCATCAATTCTCGGTAACGAGCCGTTCTTTTCATAGCATCTCGAAGAAAGCCCTTCAATTCTTTCATTTCTTCATTTACCCATGGATTTCTGCCTTTCCAGTGGTCATAAAATAACTTTTGTTCAGCTTTCATGTGCTCTTGAACTGCTTCTTGAGCATATTTTTGCATTCTGGAATCTATGGTAGTATGAATTCGTAAGCCAGAAGTATAAAGGTTTAATTGTTGGTCTTCTGGACGCGATTCATTAATTTCTTTAAGTGCTGCTAACACTTCTTTTCTAATTGCTTCTCTGAAATAAGGGGCATCACCCGTATTTTGATTTTCTACTTTGAAATGTAAATTTAGTGGGTTTTGTTTGAATTGGTCAGCGTCCTCATCTGTAATATACTCGTATTTAGCGAGTTGGCCCAGAACGATATTTCTTCGATTAAGTGTTTTTTCAGGTCGAACTCGAGGGTCGTATAAGGAAGGATTTTGCAATAATCCAATGATGGTTGCCGCTTCAGGATAGGTGATGTTTTTTAGATCTTTTTGAAAATAGGTTCTACATGCTACTTGTATCCCATAGGCATTGTTTCCATAACTAACCTCATTGAGGTACATGGCCATGATTTCTTGTTTGGTATATCTTCTTTCTAATTTAATAGCTAGAATCCATTCTTTAATTTTTGCAATGGCTGTTTTAAGTCCACCTACTTTCATGAGCAATCCCATATAAAGTGGATCTTCTTCCCCGTATTCAAGGGTTCGGGTATTGAATAAATTTTTTGCTAGTTGTTGTGAAATGGTACTTCCGCCACCTGAGGTTCCGAAGGAGAAAACCACTCGCAACATAGAACGAAAATCTATTCCAGAATGGGTGGTAAATCGTGCGTCTTCTGTAGCCATCAAAGTATTGATGATGACAGGTGAAAGGTCTTCAAATTCTACTGGATTTCTGTTTTCTCGAAAATATTTACCAATTTCTTGACCGTCTTCAGAAATAATGAGAGAGGCCTCTTGGCTCTTAGGGTTTTCTAATTCTTGTAAACTTGGCATGCCACCAAAGAGCCAAAATAAGTTGAAATTGACCGCAGCAATAAAAAGTACAATACTAATAAAACCTCCTATGAAAGCTTTGTATAAAAACTTGATTAATTTTTGATATTTTCCAACTTCAAATGAAATCATTGTTTTTTACTTTGGTATGTTTTCAATAAATCTTCCGCTTCCTTAAGTAGTTTACTTTTAGGAAAGCTTTGTATGAATAAGGTTAATAAATTTTCATAATTTGAAAAGTCTTTTAACTCACCTTTATTTAAGGCTTTTAGGAAAAGAACTTTGTCTTCTAAATTACTACCTGGGAATTGGTGATCAATTAATAGGCATTGTTGAAAAGCTTGCTCAAAATCGCCTTGCTTATAAAGTAAATAGGCTTTTTCATAAGCATTTTTTGCTTCTAGTTCTTTGTTATCACTTAAACTTCCCGTCTCATTTTTCAAAATAAGGGTTTTGAAATGTGATTCTGGATATTTTTCAAAAAGTGTTTGTTTGTAGGTTTCGCGATCTTTTTGACTAATTTCTTCACTTAAATATAACAAATATAAAGTTTCTGCTTCATAGGCAGTTTGTGGGAATCGTTTCAACAATTCAACTAATTGTTCCTTTGTTAAATTATTGTCTGCCAATTCAAATTTGGCAAATTTGCCTGATTCAAAGTAGAGTTTTTCGATCTTTTTTTGGATTTCTACTTGTTGTTTTGGGAGCTTTGGGATTTGTGATAACCAGATACTCAAAGAATCTTTTGGCTCTTCTTTATTACTAATCGATGCAGTTTCAGCGTTTTGATTTTTCTGGGTCTTTATTTCGTCAACTTGTTTTTCAATAGTATTGAAAAGGTTTGAATTGTTTTTAGTTTTTCGATTCCAATTATCTTCTAAAGTACGTACTCCCCATTTCGTTACAAATTCTTGCTCACCTCGCACACGAACCATATCGTTGTAAAAATAGAAAGACTGTTGCTCGGTACTACTTTGTCTTCTTGTGAAAATAAGTTGGGGTCCTAAAGGTTTTACGGGCTGATTAGAATTAATTAAGCTGTCTTTTTTTGTGTTTTTCTTAGATTGAAAACTGGCATAAATGCCTTTAAGTTCTTGCTCAGATTTTGTTGCTAAGAGTATTAATGAATCATTCATTTTGATTTGATCTATAATCAAATCAAATTTTTTCCATTTCTCTGTCAATTTTTTTATTTCAGAATATTCTGAATGGCTAAACGGCAAATAATTTAATGCACTATCATAATAGGCAACAGCTTCTTTGGGTTTTCTAAATTGTTTGGCGAATAAATGGCCTAACTGAAGGTATAATTCTCCTTTTTGGTCGGCATTCTTTGCACCAAGTGTCCAATATTCCTTAGCTTTTTCAAATTCATTTTTTTGATAATAAATTTGTCCGAGGGCCACATAGATATAAGGTTTTAGATCTTCATTTTTTCCTTCTTTTAGCATGGCTAAAAGGGTGGGTTCTTCATCTAAAATTTGTGCGATGGCTAATTGTGCCTGAAAGGACAAATTATAATTTCCTTTTACTTTGGTAACAGATTTGAAATAAGAAAGAGCTTTGTCATTATTCCCTTGCAAAAAATGCAATTGTCCTAATATATATAAGATACGAGATTTTTCTGAGGGATTATTAATGAAAGAAATAGACTCTTCCAATAAAGCAATAGCTTTAATAGGTTCTTTCTTTTTTTGGTGATACCAGGCATTAATTAAATAGAAATCTTTTTTTTGATTTTTATCTAATGATTGTGAGAGTAAGAATTCATTTACTTTATCAGCTTCCTGAAATTCATCTGTTTGTACATAAATTTTAAAAAGGAATAAGAGTGACCCAATTTGCATCTTTTCATCTGGATCAATTGAATTTACATATTTGAAGGTTTCAGTTGCATTTTTCCAGTCAGATTGATAGACTCTACCTTTACCAATTAAATAATAGGCATCATCCATATAAGCTGAATTTTGATGTCTATCGATTACCAAGGATGCTTTTTTGATAATTTTATCAATTGCACTTTTATTGTATTTAGCAAAAGTTGAATCTGGTAGGCTAATTATCGGAAGAAGGTTACGATAATTTTCTTTCGTACTGTCTCTTAAACCTTTTAAAATTTCTTTTTCAATTCTTTCTGCCTGCCAAATAGCATTATATTTCGCATTGATGTTATGAAATAAAACAGCTGCAGGTTTTCGACTAAACTGCGAACAGGAAGTAATTAGGATAGATAAGAAACAAAAGGTTAGGAACCTCTTCATTAGGTTGTCAATAATTTTACAAATTTAAGAGTTTATTTAACGAAATTTAGATAAATTTAGCATAATTCGTTAAGTTTTTTTAAATCATGAACCCATATCAGCGTTATATAGGAGCAGCTTTTCAAATGCTAGTAACGATTCTACTTGGGGTTTGGTTGGGGCAATATTTAGATGGATATTTTAATTTAATTAAACCTTGGTTTACCTTGACACTTGCTATACTTTCCATTGTTGTTGCAATGGTTGGATTAATTAGAAGTTTGCCAAAATAAAATTGACCATAATTATTCGTAATATTGCGTTAATTTTTCTTTTTAAATGTTTAGCGGAAGAAACCGAATCATATTTATTTTTTTTACTTGCATTTGTTTGGCATTTCTATCCAAGCTTTTGTTTTTGCAAGTTTTTGATGATTCGTACGTAAAGGCCGCTGATAATAATGCCATTCGTAAAATCATTCAAATTCCATTTCGAGGTGAAATTTATGATCGAAAGAATAAATTAATCGTTTTTAATACTCCAATTTACGATTTGTATGTAACACCTAAAAAGGCAAAAGTGTTAGATACCATTCGTTTTTGTCAATTATTTGGCATTGATAAAACTTATTTTGTTAAACAAATGATAAAGGCAAAGGCTTATAGCAAGTTGAAGCCCTATTTGTTTTTAAGGAATTTGTCGAAGGAAGATTTTGCAAGGGCGCAAGATGCAATGATTGATTTTCCAGGTTTTTCTTTTGTAACGAATTCGTATAGGACGTATCAATCCTTAGCTTTTTCAAATGCTCTTGGTTATGTTGCTGAAATAAATCCAAATAAACTGTTAGAACAAAAAGAAGAATATTATCGCCAAGGTGATTTAATAGGAATTAGTGGATTGGAGTCATTTTATGAAGAAGTATTGCGTGGCCAACGAGGAGTAAAGTATCGGATGGTTAATAGCAATGGCGTGGAAAAGGGCGTTTTTAAAAATGGTGAGTTAGATATTAATCCAATAGCAGGACAAAACCTATATACCAGCATTGATATTAAATTACAAGAGTATGCGGATAGCCTAATGCGTTATAAGGTAGGAAGCGTAGTTGCTATCGAGCCATCAACGGGAGAAATATTAACGATGGTATCTGCACCTTCCTATGACCCAAGTATGTTGGCTGGTCGAAATTTTTCTAAGTATTATGGAAAATTAGCGCTTGATCCTTTGAAACCACTTATAAATCGTCCACCTTCGGCTTACTATCGTCCAGGTTCGACGTTTAAATTGGTACAAGCCTTAGTAGGTCAGCAATTAGGTATTATTAATTCAGGAAGTGTGTTTACGCATGCTGGAGCACCTGTGAAATGCCATAGTCATAATACCTCCCACAACGATTTACATAATGCGATTCAATGGTCTTGCAACCCATATTTTTATCATGCTTTTAGGAAAATATTGTATGATGGTACAACGGGAGATACCTATGAGCGATCTGCACAAGGATTACAACGTTGGGAACAATTGGTAGCAAATTTTGGATTTGGAAGAAAGTTAGGCGTGGATTTAGGAAACGAAAAAAAAGGCAATTTACCTAATGTAGATTATTATAATAAAATTTACAAAGGGGAGAAAACTTGGAAATTTTCAAATATTTATTCCTTGAGTATAGGAGAAGGAGAGTTGGTTGTAAGTCCATTAAAAATGGCAAATTTAGCTGCCATTATAGCTAATAGAGGTTGGTATATTCCCCCACATTTAGTAAAGGGAATTGGGGATAAAAAGAGCATTGATCCATTTTATAAAACAGTTATACCAGTAGGGGTTGATCCTAAATATTTTGGAGTAGTAATAGCTGGCATGCGAGATGCAGTTGCTCATGGAACGGTGGGTGGTGATGGGAAAATTCCGGATATTGTGATGTGTGGAAAAACAGGTACCTCACAAAACAAAAAAGGTCAAAAAGACCATTCGATATTTATTGCTTTTGCTCCTATGGATAAGCCCAAAATTGCAATTGCTGTTTTTGTGGAGAATGCTGGTTTTGGTGGATTTGCAGCCGCCCCGATTGCCTCTTTGATTGTTGAGAAATATTTAAAAGGGAAGGTAGATCGAAAAGCAGTGGAGAATAAATTCTTAAATATGAGTTATATGGCAAACGTTATTTCAGCGAATGCCAATTTATTTAATAAAACCCAAAAGGATAGTACAAAACGTGAAAAGCTTTAAATTAGATTGGTTGGCCTTGACACTTTATATCCTGTTTGTAACAATAGGCTGGTTAAATATTTATTCAGCTGTCTATAATCCGGAAGCTCCATTGTGGATTTTTGATACCGGATTTTATGAAACAAATGCGGGCAAACAACTTATTTGGTTGGGTACGAGTCTAGTTTTAATTATTTGTATTTTAGCCATTGATTTTCGTTTTTTTGAAAGTTTTGCACCTATTATCTATGGCGCATTTTTATTACTATTAATAGCTGTACCATTTTTGGGTGTAACGATCAATGGTTCACATTCTTGGTTTAAAATTGGTTCAATTACCATACAACCTGCGGAGTTTGCCAAAACAGCAACAGCTTTATTGTTGGCAAGGTATGTGAATGATTCTCAAGTTAATCTAAGCAAATTTAAAAATCAATATGTAGCAGCTGCTATTATAGGATTACCAATGATTCTAATTATTGCCTCTAATGAAACAGGCTCAGCTTTGGTTTTTGCCTCTTTTTTAATCCTACTTTATCGAGAAGGATTGCCAGGAGAATATCCGGGATTGATTTTATCTATTATAACGATATTAGTTTTAGCTTTAATGGTGAAACCATTAAATATTCTTTTGTTCCTAATTATCGTCGCCATATTAATCGCACTTTCCCTTCCGATTTATTTACAAAGAATGTATCAAACCTATTTAAAGTTAGCCATGGGAATTGGAATTATTATGGCAATTACGTCAACGGTAGATTTTTTGGTTAATAATGTTTTAAAAGAACATCAACGAAATCGAATTAAAGTATTAATTGATCCTGAATTTGACCCAAAAGGTTTAGGATATCAGTTAACTCAATCAAAAATTGCCATAGGGTCAGGAGGATTTTGGGGTAAGGGCTACTTGCAAGGTACACAAACTAAATTTGATTTTGTGCCAGAGCAAAGTACGGATTTTATATTTTGTACCATTGGAGAAGAGCAGGGTTTCTTTGGTGTATTTGTAGTGATAGGTTTATTTTTATTGTTCCTTTGGCGTTTGATGTACCTAGCAGATCAGCAAAGGTCAAGGTTTGCACGGGCCTATGGTTATGGGGTGGTAGGAATTATATTTTTCCATTTTTTGGTGAATATAGGTATGACGATTGGCCTCATGCCAATCATGGGTATCCCTCTTCCTTTTTTTAGTTATGGGGGGTCCTCTCTTTGGTCTTTTACTATTTTATTATTTATCTTTCTGAAATTAGATGCACATCGTGCAGATATGTTATCCAGATAAACCTTTAAAACTATGCAATCTGAATCTATTTCTTCAAAAGCCAAATTGTTAATTTTAGTTGCGTCTCTTGGCTATTTTGTGGATGTCTATGATTTGATTTTATTCACTGTTGTACGAAATCCTAGCTTAAAAAGTCTTGGTTTGTCTGGAGATGAATTATTAAATCAAGGTTTGAATTTAATGAATATTCAAATGGGGGGGATGTTGCTTGGAGGTATTTTATGGGGAATTTTTGGAGATAAAAAAGGTAGAAAATCTGTTTTGTTTGGTTCTATTTTAATGTATTCCTTGGCGAATGTTTTAAATGGTTTTATAACGGATATGAATACTTATGCGCTATTACGTTTTATTGCTGGCATTGGATTGGCAGGTGAACTTGGTGCAGGTGTGACACTGGTAAATGAGAGCCTACCAGCATCTAAAAGAGGTATTGGTACACTATTTATTGCTGGCGTGGGGGCCTCGGGAGCCATATTTGCACCTCTGGTGGCAAACATAAGCAATGATCCTGAATGGTGGAGAACATGCTATTATATTGGCGGAGGCATGGGTTTGGCTTTATTGTTGATGCGATTGGGAACGTTTGAGTCTGAACTCTATAACGACATGAACAAGCAGGTTAAAAAAGGGAATTTTTTACAATTATTTAGTAACAAAGAAATTTTCTTACGCTATTTATATTGTATTCTAATGGGTGTGCCTATTTGGTATATTATTGGAATTTTAGCATTTTCGACGCCTGAAATCACTAAAATTATTGGTATTGATGGGGTAGTAACGGGTGGTGATGCGGTGATGTTTTGTTATTTAGGTTTGACCATAGGTGATTTTGCTGCTGGCTATTTGAGTCAATTTTTGAAAAGTAGAATTAAGGTTATGCAGTATTATTTATATGTTTCCATCATTATTATGCTAGCATATTTATTTTTGATTCATGACATTGATGTAATTATTGCAAAAGTAATTTTAACACTTTTAGGATTTTTTGGAGGTTATTGGGCTGTTTTTGTAACGAGTGCCTCTGAACAATTTGGAACTAATCTTCGCTCAACAGTTACCACTACAGTACCAAACTTTGTCCGGGGGTCTTTAATTTTGGTAAGCCTCTTATTTAAATTTTTAATTCCTAGTGTTGGTTTATTAAATAGTGCCGCACTTGTAGGCGTTATTTGTTTTTCTGTTGCCTTATTTGCATTGTCGAGGTTGAAAGAGTCTTTTGGGCAATCTTTAGATTTTGTTGAATAATGGCCTTAATATCTAAAAAGAAAGAGCTTTATCGTATAAATAATCGTTTGCGAAAATATTTAATTAAATACAATCGTGAATATCCAATGGCAATATCTTATGATGATTTACTTCGTTATGAAAATGCCATCATTCTTTATGATAAAAATGGTAATGATACACTTTGGGAAACGGTGTTTTATTCACCAATTGATCGACAAGAAGTTTATGAAGCTTTAAAACAAATTTATGCCGATTTAAAAACCGATGGAAACGAAGAGGTAATCAAACACTTAGTTATTGACCGAGTAGATTTTTGTACCTATGGAAATACACATCCATTTCGTGTACGTATCGTAAATGAAGTGAATGACAATTTTGACTATTTCTATATTAAAGTAGCAGATGCTAGTCGTGTTTATGGCTTGGAATTGGAGCACATTCTATCGCCCAATCGTATCAATTATGTGACATATGGAAATACCTTAGTAGAAGAACATATTGCGGGTGTGCCAGGTGATATATTTTTACAAAACGAATCCTTAGAAACGCTTGAGTCCCCCGTTCGATTAGCAAAGGAATTTGTGAAATTTAATGAACGTTGTTTGGTTCAATTATTAGGTGATATGCATAGCTCCAACTATGTGATCATTACTACTCCAGATTTTGAAGAAATTTATTATCGGATTCGACCAATTGATTTTGATCAACAATGTTATGAAAGTAAGAAGTCAGTTTATTTACCTCAATATTTTAAGCAAAATAATCCATTAATTGAGCTTGGAATGAAGTTGATGACTTCTGAATCTATGCATCAATATCAGATTGAGGAACGCTCAATGATTTCAAGTCGTTTGAAATCAGAAAGTCAACGTGTTTATGATTTAATGGAAGTAATGTCAGTGGATGAAATTTCACCCATGGATCACGTAATTCAATTAAGAGCTGAACTAGCTAAGCACTATAAAGATGATAAATTTTTGGCATGCCAAACCATGGGTCAGATTGTTTGGCATAGTTTAGAATTAGTTCGTAAGCATTAATTATTTTGATTGATACGCGGCATATGCCATCAAACAAAATCCAATGATGTATGATAATCCACCTATGGGAGCAATCGCACCAAATACTTTAATTCCTGTTAAACAAATTAAATAAAGAGATAATGGGAAGATTACACTACCTACAATTATTAGTCGGCTTGCTCTTCTGATAATTTTATTGCTCATTTGATTTTGCCAAAGGCCGAGTAGGATTAAGGCAAGGCCTCCATACATTTGATATTTTGCAGCTGTTTCGAAGGTTGTTAAGTGATTTTCTTTAAGAAGATAATCATGAAAGCTATGTGCACCGAAAGCGCCAAGAGCAACGGAAAGTGCTGCTTGTATTGAACCAATTATTAAGCAAATTTTTTTCATAAAATAAAAAAGCCTTGCGAGGCAAGGCTAGTATTTTTAAGAGGCTAATGATACTTTTAAATCATTGATTTTTCTTCGAATTGAATCATCAATTTGTTGATCTCCTACACGTAGAATAAAACCTCCAATTAATGAAGCATCTACCTTTTCGATTAATTCTACCTCTTTGCCAGTATGTTTTTGTACAATTTGTGCGAAATTTTTTCTTTGGTCATCTGTAAGTGCAGTTGAGCTAATTACTTCTGCTTTTTGGATGCCTTTAAAATCAGCATAAATTTGAATAAACTGTTTGGCAATAGCTGGTAATACTTTTTCTCTATTTTTGTTTGTAATAATTTCAAAAATTGAGAAGGAGATTGGATTAAATGATTTTTTGAATAATTTGGTCAAGATGGCCAATTTATCTGTATGTTTGATAATAGGGCTTTTCATGGCCAATACTAAGTCTTGACTTGCATCACATGACTCAGCAAAATCGACCATATCCTTATAAACTGCATCTACAACTTTCTTTTCTATTGCTAGATCTAAAAGTGATTTTGCGTATCTGTTTGCTACGATTAATTCAGACATATTTGCTGGTAATTAAATTATAAGGAAACCTCTTTCATCCACTCAGAAACCAATTTTTCCTGAGCATCTTTATCTTTTAATTGGCTCTTAAGCACCTTTTCAGCTAATTCTAAAGAAAGAACTGCTGCCTCTTTTCTAATGGAAGCTACCGCAGCATTTTTTTCTTGTTCAAATGCCGTTCTCGCTTTCTCGATTTCAGCATTTGCAGCGGTTTGGGCATCATTTTTTGCCTGAGCAATCATTGCATCAGCCGCTTCTTTTGCTTGTTTGATTAAGGAATCTCTTTCTTGACGAGCATCTGCAACTAATTGTTCGTTACCTGCTTTTAGGTCAGCCATCTCTTTACGGGTAGTTTCTGCTAATTTGATAGCCTCTTCGATTGATGCTTCACGCTCGTTTAATGAGTTAACGATTGGTTTCCAAGCAAATTTGCTCAATAAGAAGAACAAAAGACCAAAGATGATCACTTGCCAGAAAATTAGTCCAAATTCGGGAGTAATTAAATCCATTGTATGTTTTTTATTTTTATTCTTTAGGTAAAATGTGTGACAATTATTCCTAATGATTAAAAGTCACACATTAAAAATCTACTATCTATATCAAAGCTAACCTTTGAAAGATAGATTGTTGAATTACTTTAAAGTAACCAACAAACAAATTACTGCAGCGAAAAGAGCAACCGCCTCAACGAAAGCAGCTACGATCAACATCGCACCTTGGATTTTTCCAGCAGCTTCTGGTTGACGAGCGATACCTTCCATTGCAGAAGCACCGATGTTACCGATACCTAAACCAGCAGCGATAGCCGCTAAACCAGCACCGATACCTGCCAAACCTGTTCCGATAGAAACTTCCAATAAAACTGATAAAAATGACATAATAATAAAATTAAGTTATGAATAAAAAATAAATACGTATTAATGATGATGCTCTTCAATCGCAGCTCCAATGTAAGTTGAAACCAACATCGTAAAGATGAAAGCTTGAATAAAAGCAACAATTAGTTCAATAACATTCATAAAAAGAGAGAAAGGTACTACTGCTAGTCCTAGAAAGGCACTCTTGAAAATGAAGATTAAGGAAACTAAACTTAATAAAATAATGTGTCCAGAGGTTAAATTGGCAAACAAACGAACCATTAATGAAAATGGTTTCATGAAAATACCAATAATCTCTACTGGAGTTAAAATTACCAACATCCATTTTGGAACTCCTGGCATGGCAAAAATGTGCGTCCAATAAGTTGATTTTCCGTTGAAATTAGTAACAAAAAAGGCAATAACTGCTAAAACCATTGTAATGGCAATGTTACCTGTAACGTTTGCACCACCCGGAATTAAGCCTAACATGTTATTAAACCAAATAAAGAAAAAGATTGTTAATAAATAAGGCATAAAACGCTTGTAGTGTTTTTTACCAATGTTATTAATTGCAATTTCATCTCTAACAAATAAAATGATTGGTTCAAATAATGATTGAATACCTTTAGGCGCACGATGTGGATTTTCAGCATATCTTTTACCGATTCCGATAAAAATACATAATAATAAAATTGCTGAAATTAACATCGATGCCACATTTTTAGTAATCGATATATCCCAAACCTTTTCTCCGTTTTCAGCATGTATTTTACCATGTTCCAAAACTAAACCATTGTATGGTACTTCTTCATGATGCTCGTTTACAAAATTAGACGACATGAATACTTGTAAACCATTCGAAGCTGTATAAACGATGCAAGGAAGTGGAATAGTTGCATGAAAATGACCAACTGTAAATAAATGCCAGTCGTGCTCATCAGCAATGTGATGTAAGATTAATTTACCCGCATCAAACTTCTCTTCCGTACCTGCTTCCGCATGCTTTACAGTATCAACTACTGCTTCATGTGCTGCTTCAGCAGCGGCTGGAATAGCTTGGCCTTCATTGGCAAGACTTGAAAAACTGATAAAAGTTAAAAATACCCCAATCAGAATATTTATAATTTGCATTTTTGGTTTGAAAACCCTTTCCAAATTGCTCATTCCCACTTTTTTTACTTTATGTGTTGATTTTGTTACTAAAAACGTCGCAATTTACGAAGCAATCCACTTATTTCAAAATATGTACTAAATAAATAAAGTACAAAAAAGTTGATTATGAATAAGTAGATGTTTTGAACCTTTAAATAGGCAAATGTTCCGACAAAAATTAAACTGCATAAAAAGCGAAGTCCTTGGGTAGCCATATGAAATGGGATAAGCTTTTCACGGTCTTTTTGTAGCCCCATATGGTGTAATAGATGTGATAAGTAGGCTAGAAATGCGAAAAATGCCCATATAAAAAGAATATCTTCGTGAATCCAATCAGGATAAAAGCTTTTGATCCCAAGTATTAATCCTAAAACACCACCATAAGATAGAAGGTCTCTAAGCATTTATGCAAGTTCTAATTGTTTGAAAAAAGCTTCCATCGGATTAATCTCTAATCGAATTAGTTTTTGCCATAAGCGGATAGCTTTGGTCATTAAACTGCTTTCAATTAAAAATCCATCATGACCATACAATGAATCTATGATTTGAAAAGAAGCATCTGGTATGTGCTTGGCTAAAAATTCTTGTTCTACGATTGGGAATAAAGCATCTGACTTAATACCAATCACCAAGGTTTTTGCTTTAATTTGTTTCAAGGCAGCAATTACGCCCCCTCTGTTTCTTCCTACATCTTGACTATCCATCATTTCCGACAAAATATAATAGGAATAGGCATTAAACCGTTTCGCTAGTTTTTCGCCTTGGTATCTTTGATAAGAAATTGCTCTAAGATTATTTCCTAATGAGTTTTCATTTCTCGTTTGCGTAATTTGATAGGTTTCGTAGTTTCGATAGGAGATTAATGCCGTTGCTCTTGCAGCCTTCATGCCTTCTAGGCCTGCATCAGGACTAGAAGATTTCCAAGTTGGATCAACCTCAATCGACATTCTTTGTGATTCATTAAACGCTATCCCCCATGGCGAATGTACCGCATTTGTGGCTACTAAAATCAATTGTTCAAATAAATTTGGGTGCATGATACCCCATTCCACTGCTTGTTGTCCACCTAATGAACCTCCAATACCTATTTTTATTTTTTTAATCTGTAAATGACTTCTCAAAATTTCAAAGCTATTTACGACATCCCTAATTGTGATTTTAGGAAACTCATGGAAATAGGGTGTTCCTATATTTGGATTAATTGATAAAGGTCCAGTACTTCCATAATGAGAACCCAAAATATTTGCACATACGATGAAATGGGTTTCTGGATTAAATAATTTGCCCGAACCTACTAAGCCTTGCCACCAATCTGCTACATCATGACTTCCCGTAAAGGCATGACATATCCACACAACATTATCGCCTTTTTCATTTATTTTACCAAGGGTTTGATAAGCAATATGCAATTCAGGAAGAACTCCTCCCAATTCTAAAGAAAAAGGTTTTGTATAATGAAATGTTTGAAAATTAACCTGCATATCAAGAAAGGTTTATATTTCCCTCAACATTTTGTTGGGGTAGGAATTAGCACCTTAATGAGTTCTTAATCATTTGGTTGCCAGAAGTTCTTAGAGCCTAGTCTCTCCCTTCTTCTTTATAAATCAATGCAGTAATCATTGACTTGTCTGCAAAGATACTCGATTTTATCTAATTTGCTTATGTATTGCTGATTTTTCTTAAAAGCCATGGAAGAAGATTTGGAAAAAAACGTTTGACAAAAAGACCAAAAGCTTCCTTTTTTCCACCTATGAAAAATTCGTTTTTGTTTTCAAAAACGGCTTTTTTTATTTTTTCTGCTGTCCAATCAGGATCCAAGCCTTTGGCTTGGTTCGGATCCATTTTACCATAATGCCCTCCTGATGCATCCATAGCATGAATGGAAATATTGGTTTTGATATATCCTGGTAAAATGGTTGTAACTCGAATCCCATAAGGATGTAATTCCGCTCTAAGTGAATCAAAAAAACCTATTAAAGCATGCTTTGATGCTCCGTAGGCGGCCCTTCTAGGTGTACTAATTCTTCCGGCAACCGAGGCAATTGGAACGAATGTGCCAGATTGTTGTGCCTGAAATTTGGGGATAATTTGTTGTACTAAATGAACGATGGAAAAGAAATTGATTTCAAAAAGTTTTCGGTACACGTCAAAGGAAGTATCCAATACATAAGATCGCTGACTTACACCCGCATTCAAAAAAACTAGATCTATTCGTCCAAAAGTTTGATAAATTTCTTCAACTTTTGACTGATGGCAGCTTAGGTCCGTCATATCAAATGGCAAGACCATAACCTTATTAGTGGAGGTTTTACATGCTTCTGCTACTCGATTTAGCTCTTCCTCTCTACGGGCTGATAAAATCAAATTCGCATTTTCTCTTGCATATGCATAAGCTAATGCTTCTCCAATTCCAGAAGATGCACCGGTAATCCAGATGGTTTGTTTTGTGGACATTTAATTGTTGTTGAAAGTTGAAAGTGGAGAGTTGAGAGTTGAAAGTCGAAAAATTCGCGCTTATCTTTCCTGAGTTCGTAATGTCTGTTGAACATTTTGTTCAGTTAAAATCAAAATGATTTTACAATTAGTCCACACTCGGCACAGCCGAGCGTGAGTTTTCCCTAAAAAACAACAAAAATAACACCAAAACCACTAAGGCAATACCAGCAGGAACCATCCAAACCGATTGCCAATCATGTATCCCATTTGACGTATATTTATCTAAAACCACGCCTGATATTTTCGAACCAATTCCCATTCCTACTCCGTAGGTGGCAAATGTTATTAGACCTTGTGCTGAATTTTTAATTTTTTCTCCAGCTTGTTGATCTGTATAAATTTGTCCGGTAACAAAGAAGAAGTCATAGCACACTCCATGTAAGATAATACCAATAAATAAAATCCACTCACTGCTTATTCCATCCCCATATCCAAAGCACATAAATCGTATAATCCAGGCAATTAAGCCCACCATTAACATTTTTTTGACACCAAGTTTTGTGAACGCCAACGGAATTAAGAGCATAAATACTACTTCGGAAACTTGGCCCAGCGACATCTTATTTTCAACATTGCTCATGTGAGATTCTGAAAGTGAAGGATTTGCCAGAGCGTAATAGAATGACAATGGGATGCAAATTAATATTGAAGAGATAAAGAAAATGACAAAAGATTTACTTTTAAATAAACTGAGGGCATCGAGGCCTATGATTTGTCCTATACTTGCATTAGAATCTGCTTTGGGAGGAGTATTGGGTAAGAAAAATGCAAATACTCCCAAGAATAAAGAAGTAAACATGGATAGTTTAAAAATACTTACCTCACCACCAATCCCATAAAATCCGATGATGTTGGTTACGACAATCCAAGCAATGGTGCCAGTTACTCGAATGGCAGGAAATTCTTTTTCTGGATTTTTCATTTGATTCATCGCAATAGAGTTGGAAAGCGATAAATTAGGAGCAAAGGTTAACGTATAAGCTAAAATGTACCAAAAAAAGTCGTCAGCCGAGGTGTTTTGAATTAAGAAATATAAAATAATAGCCCCTAGAATATTTAAAAATCCCATTACTTTTTGGGCCGCAAAAAAACGGTCTGCTATTAAACCGATGAAAAACGGTGCAGCAATGGAGGCAATAGAAAAGGTTGTATAGGCCATACCGACTTGATCACCTGTGGCATGTAAAGTGTCCAATAAGTACTTACTCATTTGTCCATACCAAGAACCCCAGGTAAAGAACATTAAAAACATCATGAACATTAATTGAATCTTCGTCGTATTCTTCATATTTCGGTTTAGTTTGACCGCTAAAGTACAAAAAAATAAATTTTTATTAATTTTTTTAAAATTTTTTCTAATGGTAAAATAATTCAAAATAAACCTCAAATTATTCAAATTTTAGAAAAATCCAGAAAAAAGGATTTTTTATAAACTAGTTTTTTGTGCTTATGCAAATTTTGTCATTTTAAAGCCTAAAAATTAAACTTAAGCCTTGGTTTTCAGCAGGTTTTCAAAATTTTGAAATAAAAAATATTTAGTGTTTTTTCGCATCAAATAGATAAGAAGAGAATGAACTTAATCGGTATTTTATTAATTGCAGGAAGACCAACAGGCGAATTTCAGGGTTCGTTTCAGTTGTTCAGTTCTTTCTTTATTGGAATATCATTAGTATTGCTTGCCATTGGAGTTATTTTGTATTCCCAAAGAAAATATTGGATTTCTCATTCTAATGTAACGATTGGTAAAATCATAGAGGTTTCAAAGCGATATTCTCGTGACGATCATTTGGGAAAATTTCCAACGTACTTTCCGATTGTGTCTTACTTAGTAAATGGACACGAATTTAAAAAAGAAGCAGATAAAGGGTTTAATATGGATAATTTGATTGGTCAAGAAGTTCCAATTCGTTATCTGAATGAAAATCCAATGGAGTCAACCTTATCAGTAGATGCAGCTCCAACCATGAATCCTACCTTGTTTTTTGTTTTAGGAGGTCTGTTATTTCTTTCCTCTTTATTTCTGATTTTAGTCAATAATCAGTAATCTATTCCAAAGCTTTGTTTGAAAATTAGGATTTAGTTCTAATTTTGTTCAAAATCTTTTAATTATGGAAACTATCGCCAAAGAAAAATCTGAATTTCGTAATTACGAGCAGGGGGATATCACTGCTGCTGTAAAAGAACATTATCGCAAAATGCGTTCTAGACAAACCTATGAGTATGTTCAACGGATGAAAAAAAAGTATTTAACTTTTAATCGTCCAATGGATCTTTGGGAAATGATGGAAAAGTTAAATGTTTTAGTAGATGTGAGTGATCCTGATTTGAATCTTCCAAATATTATCCATCTACTTCAAACTTCAGAAGGTATGCGTAGAGAAGGCAGGCCAGACTGGATGCAATTATGTGGTTTGATTCATGATTTGGGCAAGGCGATGTATTTATTTGGCTCAGATGAAGATGGAACTAGTCAGGCAGAACAATGGGGTTTAGTAGGAGATGTATTTGTTGTTGGATGTAAATTGCCTGATACCTGCGTTTACCCAGAGTTTAATGCTTTGAATCCAGATATGGCCGATCCTCGTTATAATACAGACCTTGGAGTTTATGAAGAAGGATGCGGATTAGATAATTTAGAATTAGCTTGGGGCCATGATGAATATATGTACCAAGTTCTAAAAAATCATAAAGATAATAAAATACCGGCTGATGGAATGGTGATGATTCGATACCACTCGTTTTATCCATGGCATACTGGCGGTTCTTATCGTCAGTTTATGAATCAAACGGATGAGAAATATTTGGAATTGATCAAAGATTTCAATCAATATGATTTATATACGAAGTCACCAGTCGTACCAAACTATGATGAACTTCGTCCTTATTATGAGCCTATTGTTGAAAAGTATTTAGGCAAGGGGCCAATTTACTGGTAGGAATTACCAGCCATCATCCTTTTTAGGTTTGATATTAGCTGAGCTTGTTTTTTTAGGTGCAGGTTTAGCTTCTGTTTTGATTGAAGATTTTGAGGAAGCGGAAACGCTTCCTTTTATTTCTGTTCCAATATCAACTCTCGAAAATACACGAGCAACAATTTTCCAAGAATCATTTATTTTTAATAGACTTAACTGGTCGATGTATTTGAAATCTTCAAATGCTAATTCCACGGTTGCAGATGCTGAAATACCTGCATAGGCATAGGAAACGATTTTTGGATTGGCTTTAACGCCTCCTGCAGGTGTTTTGGCTATGAAGCTTTTTACTGGGAAGTCTTGTATCTTTCCCGTGTTCGCATTGACTGTTTTTAAGATAGCAGAAGTATGGAATGCTTTGTTCAACTTACTCGTATCGCCCTGAACCATACCTTCTAAATAATTTGAAAGAGTTGCTTGAATGGCAGTGTCTTCTGACTGGCCAAAGCTTTTTCCTAGTGTAACAAGGATAAAAGCAAAAATAAGGGATATGTTTTTCATATTTTTAGGATAAGCAATTAATTTCCGCCATTTGTAAACTCTAGAGGTAGGGGTTCTCCTTTCATGAAAAAAGAAGCTTTTTCTGGGTATAGGATTGATTGAACAACATTTACCTTAGATAGGCTATGTCCGGCCATGTTACCTAATATTATAATAGCAGAATTGTCTTTCGGATTGTGGAGATAATAGTTTTTAAAGCCATGCCACCAACCTGTGTGGTAGGTCAGCCATTCTCCATTTTCTAGTTGTGTTAGTCTCCAACCAAAGCCATAATTTTTAGGTAAAACTTTTGGTTCGGTGTGTTGAGGGGTAAATGCTTCTTCTAAGGTGGCTAATCGGATAAGTTTTTCCTGATTTAAAGCCATGTCCCACTTATGCATGTCCTCTACTGTCGAATAAATACCTTTGTCGCCCGTTACACCATCTAGGTGGTCGAAATTTGCCACTGCAGGTGCCCCACGTCTTGGAAGATAACCAATGGCTGCATTTTTCAATTGTTCTGGGTGTGCTGGGTCATAAACAAAAGACTCATTCATTTCAGCTGGGGTGAAAATGTTTTCTTTGACATATTGTCTAAAGTTTTGTCCAGACAATTTTTCAACGATATACGCTAAAAGTAAATAATTGGTATTGTTATAGGCAAATTTAACGTTTGGTCGATAGTCGATACCTGGTTTGTATTTAATTAAAAGCTCAACCACCTTTTGATTGGTTAATGGCACCTTTTTGTTGTAATATTTATCCAAACAATAGGCATAATTAGGAAGTCCAGATTTGTGGGTAAGTAGCGAGCGTATGGTAATTACTGAATCATATGGAAAACCAGGGATGTGTTTTTTAATCGGATCGTCATAGTTAATGAGTCCTTTTTCCTTTAATTGCATCACTGCAACAGCTGTAAATTGTTTTGAAACGGAAGCGAGTTGAAAGTGTGTATGCGTATTCAAAGGAGCTTTTGAAAAGTAGTTTGAATATCCGAAAGCCTTTTTATAAATGATTTTACCATATTGTGCTACCAGCACTGTTCCATTAAATCCGAAATTTTTGTGAAGTTTTTGAAAGAAGGTATCTAGTTTTATGGCCTTTTGTTGGGCAATTTTGGGGTCAAATAAGGAAGCTATGCTATCGTTTCTTTTTTCTGCCTCATTGCTGCCACTAAAGAAATGGCCAGATTGATGAGAACAAGAAAGGAATGTAATAATGCAAACTAATAGGAGTCCCAAAGATTTTGATAACTTCATAGTACGTAAGCGGGGGCAAATGATTTACTTTGTAACAAATATACTTATTCTTCAAAGAAAAGCAATACGAAAAAATTGATGAAATATCTTGCAATGGCAATCATTCGCCTTTATCAAGGAATGATTTCTCCTTTTTTACCAAATGCTTGTCGGTTCACGCCAACCTGTTCGAGCTATGCCATGCAGGCCTTCCAAAAATACCCATTGGGGAAGGCATTTTTATTAAGCATTAAACGAATTTCTAAGTGTCATCCATGGGGTGGGTTTGGGGAAGATCCCTTGCCCTAACTTAAATTAATTCAATTATCAATTAGGTTTAAAAACAGTTTAGCACAGTTTGTGTATACAGTTTAGCACTGTGCTAGCTATTTAAAAAATTGGATTTTTCTAATATTTTCTAAAAATTAAAAGTTTGGATTAATTCTCGAATTTTTTTTCATTTTTTCTCAAAAAAATTTTTTATTGAAAAAATACAATGAATTAAAGAGTGTTTTCTCTTTAACCAAGAGGTAGGAGTGCGCAAAAATGGTTTAAATTATTTGTATGCGAATTTATTCATTATTCCAATAATCAGTTCTATACTGTGCTAGCAAATTTAAAATTCTCAAATTTGTTCAATTTTTTAAAATTTAATTTTAGGGTAATAATGGATAAGTATTTTTTTATATGATTTATTCTTCTTTTTTTTGCGCAGGTTTGTGAAAACCTATGGAATCATTATTCATTATTAACCCTTAAATTTTTACTTATGATTCATTCTTACAAAAGAGTGGGTCGCCTAGTGCGATCAGGTGCAGGCAAGCTGAGTATTACCAAGGTATTCGGTTTAGCTGTTGCTCTATTGTTTTCTTTGGGTGCTTTTGCCCAAGATGTGGTTTCAGGTAAAGTTACTGATGCTGCTGACGGCTCAGGCTTACCTGGTGTTTCTGTTGCTGTTAAAGGTACTACAAAAGGTACTCAAACAGATGTTAGCGGTAACTACAAAGTAAATGCTTCTAAAGGAAGTACTTTAGTATTTACATTTGTTGGTTACGTTAAAAAAGAAGTAACAATTGGAACAGCTTCTACGATTGATGTTGCCTTAGCTGGTGATACTAAATCATTAGAAGAAGTAGTTGTAGTTGGTTACGGTACGCAAAAGAGAAAAGAAATCTCTGGTACAGTAACTTCTTTAGGTTCAAGAGAGTTTAATGCCGGTGTTGTAACAAACCCTTTAGCTGCTGCTCAAGGTAAAGTTGCAGGTTTGGTAATTACTCAAGCTTCAGGTGATCCAAATGCTACTCCAACTGTACGTTTGAGAGGTACTGGTTCATTGAACGCTGGTTCTGAGCCATTGTATGTGATCGACGGTGTAATTGGTGCTCCAATTCAAAACGTTGCTCCAGAAGATATCTTATCAATGGATGTATTAAGAGATGCTTCATCAGCTGCTATCTACGGTTCTCGTGGAGCGAATGGTGTTATCATCATTAATACAAAGCGCGGTAAGTCAGGTGTTCCTTCAGTAGATTATTCTGCATATGTTGGTTCTGAGAGTATTTCTCAACGCCCAGATTTATTAAACGCTGCTGATTTCCGTGCTGCTGCTTCTAAATACAATCAAAAATTTGATGATTTAGGTGCTAACACAGATTGGTTGAAAGTGATTACTCGTAATGCAGTTTCACAAAACCATAACTTAGCAGTATCTGGTGGATCTGAAAACTTATCATACCGTGCTTCAGTTGGTTATTTAGATCAAACTGGTACGTTGTTAGGTTCTGGAAAAGATCGTATGTCAGGTCGTTTGAACTTAGATGCAAAAGCATTAAATGGTAAATTGAATTTGAAATTTAACATGTCTGCTATGCAAACTAACGCTCAAATCACTGATACAAGAGCAATTGGTTTTGCAATGAACATGCGTCCAACAGATCCAGTTTATAATGCAGATGGAACATACTTCCAAATTCCTGGTACATTTGCTAACTTCAACCCTTTAGCGGTTTTAGAAAACAAATCTCAAAAGGAAAGATTACATGATTTCTTATTTAACACACAAGCTTCTTATGCGTTAACTAAAGATTTATCATTAAACGTTGCTGGTACATTACGTACGCAAACTAACGATGGTTCTGCATTCTCTAAGTCTACTCCTGGTAACTTGTTAGCTACGGTAGGTGGAAATGCTGCATCTAGATATTTGAACTCAATTACTGATAAGCAGTTTGAAACAACTTTAAATTGGAACAAGAAAATTAATGATGTTTCTAATTTAAGCTTATTAGGTGGTTATACGTACCAAGATGTTGTTGCTGATGGTTTTGCAGCTGGAAATAATAATTTCTTAACTGACGCTTTCGAAGCAAACAACTTAGGATCAGGTTTAGGTATTCGTACGAATCCAAACTTAATTTCTTCTTATAAGAATGAATACAAATTAGTTTCATTCTTAGCTCGTGCACAATATAGCTTAATGAATAAGTATTTTGCTACTGTTAACGTACGTCGCGATGGTTCTACTAAATTTGGTGATAACAACAAGTGGGGTACTTTCCCATCAGTATCAGTAGGTTGGACTTTAAGCGAGGAGCCTTTCTTGAAAGGAAATGCAAATATTGATAACTTGAAATTACGTGTGAGCTGGGGTAGAACTGGTAACTCGGAAGGTATCCGTCCATTGTTATCTAAATCATTCTACGGAGCTAATGGTTCTTATTATGATGGTTCTGCAGATGATTTCTTACCTGCATACGCTATTCAGTCGAACCCTAATCCTAACTTGAAGTGGGAGATTAACGAAAACTACGGTGCTGGTTTAGACTTCTCTTTCTTAAAAGGTAAAGTAAGTGGATCATTAGATTATTACACTCGTTCTACTAACGATTTATTATATACAGTAAACGTTCCTCAAGAGAAAGGTTATGTATATCCTACTATGTTAGTAAATATTGGATCAGTTAAAAACCAAGGGGTTGAATTAACTTTAACTTACCAATGGTTAGAAAACAAAGATTGGAGCGTATCTTCAACTTTCGCAGGTTCTTTCAACAAGAACGAAGTTGTTAGCTTGAAAAATGACCAATTTGCTGCTCCAGATCAGGTATTCTTATCTACTTCTTTGGGTAGCTTTATTCGTGGTACATCAAACGTTAACTTCTCAGTTTTACAAGCAGGTCACCCAATTGGTGAATTCTATGGTGCTATCGTAGATCGTATCGAAAACGGAAAATACGTATTCAAAGATTTGAATGGTGATGGAACAATTGATCCAAATGCTGCTGATAGAACTTATATTGGTAATCCAAACCCAGTATTCGTAGGAAGCTTAACAACTTCTGTACGTTACAAGGATTTTGATTTACAATTCATGTTAAACAGTAACTTAGGTGCTAAAATTGTAAACACTAACCGTTTATTGTTAGGTCGTCAAGATGGTCGTATCGCTGAATCAGGTGCATTGCGTTCTGCATTGACTTCTGTAATCAACGATGAGCGTACAATCCCAATGGATTACTATGTTGAGTCTGGTGACTTCTTACGTATCGGTAATGCTTCTTTAGGATATACAATTCCTGTAAAAGGTGTATTCAAGAGAGCTAGAATTTATGTAGCTGGTAACAATTTAGCATTGTTTACTAAATATACTGGTGTAGATCCAGAAGTTAGCCAAAAGTTAGCTATCGGTTCTGCTGCTCCAGGTGTTGATGTTCGTGAAACTTACTATAAGACACGTGCATTCACTGCTGGTGTGAATCTTTCGTTCTAACAAACAATCAATAATTAATTGTTTTATAATCGAAATTTAAAATTTAGTTAAAATGAAAAAATATATTTATAAAGTACTTTCGGTTGGTGTTATCGCTTCGTTAGCATTACAATCTTGTACAGATTTAACTGAGCCAGTATACGATGCGATCCCTGCGGATCAATTTTTGAAAACTGACGCTCAAATTGCTGCGGCGCTTGGACCTGCCTATTCAGGTTTAAGAGGTATTACTTGGGATTGGTTCAATCCAAGTGAGGCATCTTCAGATGAATTAATCGTTCCTACTCGTGGTGGTGACTGGTATGATGGAGGTGACTGGTTGGCGTATTCTCGCCATACTTGGACTCCACAACATGGTCCAATCAACGGTATGTGGGGCTTTATCTTCGGTAACATTTCTCAAATCAACCAATTGATCCCTGTTGTTAAAACAAATCAAAAAGCTGTAGATGAGTTACGTGCTGTAAGAGCGTTCTATTACTTCATGGCAGTTGATGCATTTGGTAATGTACCTATTATTACTGATAATGCTTCAGCAGGTGGAACTAAGTCTCGTTCTGAGGTTTACGCTTTCATTAAGACTGAATTAGAATCTGCTATCCCTAACTTGGTTACAGGTAAGGCATATAGCCGTATGACTAAAGATGCTGCTTTGATGTTGTTAGCTAAATTGAAATTAAATGCAGCTGTATATTCTGGTACTGCTGATTGGCAAGGTGCTTATGATGCTGCTAACGCAGTAATCAACTCTGCTAACGGATATTCATTAGCTTCTTCAACTGTTTCGAACTTTATCGTTCAAAACCAAGGATCTTCTGAAAACATCTGGACTATTCCTTTCGATAGCTTCAAAGCAGGTGGTATGAACTTCCAAATGAGAACCTTACACTATGCTAACCAACAAACATATGGTTTAGGTAACTCACCTTGGAATGGTTTCTGTACATTAGCTGATTTCTATAACTCTTTCGAAGCGAAAGATTTACGTCAAGCAATGTGGATCAAAGGTCAGCAATATGCTGCTTCTGGTGCTGCTTTGAAAGATGCTAAAGGAAATCCATTAGCGTTCATCGCTGATTTCAATAAAGATCAAATGACTGATGCTGATCCTGAATTCCAGGTTGCAGGTATCCGTTCTCAGAAATACGAAATCCAACGTAACAACCCGAACGGTGACCAGTCTAATGACTACGTTGTTTTCCGTTTAGCTGATGCTATCATGATGCGTGCAGAAGCAGCTTTCCGTTTAGGAAAAACTGCTGAGGCTTTAGCTGATGTAAACAAAATTCGTACTCGTTCTGGTGTAGATGCATTAACTTCTTTAACTGCTGCTGATATCTTGGCAGAAAGAGGTCGTGAATTTGCATGGGAAGGATGGAGAAGAAATGATATGATTCGTTTTGGTGTATTCTCTACACCTCGTAAGTTTATGAAGGTTACTGATAAAACTCGCGAATTGTTCCCAATTCCTCAGCCTCGTATCGATGCGAACCCATTATTGAAACAAAATCCAGGTTATTAATCTGAATTCAATAAAATTTAGGGCAGAATCTTAGATTCTGCCCTTTTTTTATCTATCAGATATATTTTAATTTTGCATTTATTCTTTTATTCAAAATGAGATACCTACTCCCTGTTGTCATTTCAATTTTTCTTTTTTCTTGCCAGTCCAATTCTGATACCTTGTTCGAAGAAATGTCTTTAGATCAAACGGGGATTGATTTCGTTAATCGAAGTCTTGAGAAAAAAGAATTCAATATTTTTAATTATCGAAATTTCTATAACGGTGGTGGGGTAGCAATTGGAGATATCAATAATGATGGATTATCTGATGTGTTTTTAACCTCTAATTTTGAAGACAATAAATTGTATCTAAACAAAGGAGATTTTAAATTTCAAGATATTACAAAAGAATCTGGTATTGTTGGTAAGAAATTTTGGTCAACTGGTGTGACCTTTGCAGATGTAAATGGCGATGGAAACATGGATATTTACGTTTGTAATTCGGGTTCTCGTGATGAACGTGGCAACCAATTGTATTTGAATGAAGGTGTAAAAAATGGTGTTCCCCATTTTAAAGAAGTTGCAAAAGAGGCTGGTTTAATTGATGGTGGATTTTCTACCCATGCCGCTTTTTTTGATTATGACCGTGATGGAGATTTAGATATGTATCTCCTAAATAATAGTTTTACACCTATTGATAAATTGGGTTATATGAACCTAAGGGATACAAGAGACGCCCTAGGAGGGGATAAATTGTTTAGAAACGATAGCCCAAATCAGTCTGTTTTGAAATTTACAGATGTCTCCGAACAAGCAGGAATTTATGGTAGCCTAATCGGATTCGGATTGGGGATAACAATTGGCGATGTAAATAACGACAACTGGCCGGATATTTATATTTCTAATGACTTTTACGAAAGAGACTATTTATATATCAATCAACATAATGGAACTTTTAAAGAAGATTTGGAGAACCAAATGCCTCATATTTCTTTGAGTTCTATGGGGGCTGATATTGCCGATATAAATGATGATGGAAACTTGGACATATTTGTAACAGATATGCTGCCAGGTGATGATTATCGATTGAAAACTACTTCGATTTTCGAAGGGCATAATTTAGTGAAATTGAAAGAGGAAAGAGGCTTTTGGCATCAATACATGCGTAATAACCTTCATCTGAACAACGGAGATCAAACATTTAGTGAAATTGGACAATTTGCGGGTGTGCATGCAACTGATTGGAGCTGGGGTGCTTTGATTTTTGATATGGATAATGATGGTTCAAAAGATATTTTTGTGGCAAATGGTATTGCTAAAGACCTAACCGATCAGGATTTTGTCGATTTCTTGGCTGATAGAAGTAATATGCAACAAATGCTTAATGGAAAGAAATTTGACTACAAAGAATTTGTAGATAAAATTTCCTCCGTTCCAATTCCAAATTATGCCTTTAAAAATCAAGGTAACTTGAAGTTTAAAAATGTAGTAGAGGATTGGGGTTTAAAAGGTCCAGGGTTTTCTAATGGTTCAGCCTATGGCGATTTGGATAATGATGGCGATTTAGACCTAATCGTAAACAATGTAAATGCTCCTGTATCTGTTTATAAAAATAAGTCTACTGAAAAATTAGGTGCTCATCATCTAACGGTTAAACTAAAAGGAGACAGACAAAATCTAAATGGCATTGGTGCAAAAGTGAGTATTTTCCAAAATGGAAAACTTAAATTTTTACAACAGATGCCCAACAGAGGTTTTCAGTCGAGTTGTGACTTGAAAATGATTTTTGGTTTAGGGTCAACTAGTAAAATCGATTCTTTGGAGGTAATATGGCCTAATGACCAAAAACAAGTGATCTTAAATCCGAAGGTTAATTCAACTATTGAATTGAATATTGCTAATGCGAAGAGCAAATGGGTTTTTAAAGAAAATAAACCAAGCCCAATTTTTAGTAATAACACAAGTAGCTTAGCCTATAAGCATATTGAGAGTCCGTTTACCGACTTCGACCGTGATATTTTAATTAAACAAAAGTTATCTACACAAGGCCCAGCCTTGGCAGTTGGTGATGTGAATGGTGATGGACTGACTGATTTGTACTTAGGTGGTGCAGCCGGACAAGATAAAAAGTTATATATTCAGTCGATGTCTGGTGCCTATATCGATTCCCCTCAAGCAGATTTTAGTTTAGACAAAACAACAGAAAATACAGATGCTATCTTTTTTGATGCAGATGGCGATAAGGATTTAGATTTATATGTTGTAACAGGTAGTAATGAATTTTTAGAAAATGCGCCTGAATTGCATGATTTGCTTTACCTCAATGATGGAAAAGGAAAGTTTACTCGTTCTTTAACCTTACCATTAATTTATGAAAACGGCTCAAGCGTTGCAGCCAGCGATTTCGATAAAGATGGTGATATCGATTTATTTGTGGGTTCAAGAATGATTTCTAGTAAATATGGAATTTCTCCGGCAAGTAGCTTGTTAATTAATGATGGACACGGGAACTTTAAAAATTTGCCGAAACGTTATATCCCTGAAGTAGCACAACTTGGAATGGTGACAGATGTTCAATTTGCTGATGTGAACAAAGATGGTTATGAAGATCTTTTAGTTGCACAAGATTGGGGTCCTTTATTGGTCTTGCAAAATAATCGAGGTAAGAAGTTTGATGTTAAACCTTTAGCGGGTACAGAAGGCTTATGGAAAACGATTGAACTTGCAGATGTAGATTCAGACGGAGACTTGGACATCATTGCTGGTAATCAGGGTGAAAACTGTAAATTACCCGTTAGCAAAGAGCATCCTGCTCAATTATTAGCCAAAGATTTGGATCAAAATGGTATTGTGGAACAAATAATTTCTTGTTACACAGAAGATGGTAAAACCTATCCTATGGTTCTAAAAGGCGAACTTCAACGTTCGATTCCAACCATTAAAAAGAAATTTATTAAGTATAAAGAGTATGCCAATAAAACAGTTGAGGAATTATTTACAGAAGAACAAAGAGAGGGTGCTGAAATAAAAAATATTACCACGCTTCGCACCTCAATTTTCATCAATAATGGAAATGTCAACTTCGTTGAAAATGAATTGCCAGCTGCTGCACAATTTTCGCCTATTAATGCAATTGTTTGTAAAGATTTCGATGGAGACCAAAAGGTAGATTTATTATTGGCAGGTAATTTCTTTGATTCACTTCCTGAGTGGGGACGTTTTGATGCGAGTTATGGTACGTTCTTGAAAGGGAATGGCAAAGGTAAATTTGTCGAAGTAAAAAATTCGCAGGTTGGCCTGCGAATCAATGGTCAAGTTCGTGCCATGAAAATTGCCAAAACCGCCAAAGGTAATGAAGTGATTATTGCAAAAAATAATGAAAATGCCCAAGTATTACATGTTAAAAATTAGTATGAAAATGAAATTAGTAAAGTCTCTTATTTTATTAGCTTCTATTTTTTTATTTTTTGCTTGTTCAAAGCAAAAAAATATTCAACTTTTTGAAAAATTAGACCCAAAACAAACGCAGATTACTTTTGCCAATAACATTACCGAAACACCAGATTTTAACATATTAGATTATTTATATTTTTATAACGGGGGTGGAGTGAGTACCGGTGATGTTAATAATGATGGTTTGGTAGATATCTTTTTTGTGTCTAATCAAGGAAAAAATAAATTGTACCTGAACAAGGGAAACATGCAATTTGAAGATATTTCTGAAAAAGCAGGAATTGAAGGTTTTTCTGATTGGAAAACAGGAGTAACCATGGCAGATGTAAACGGGGATGGTTTGCTAGATATTTATGTTTGCGCCTTGGGAAATTACAAAGGATTAGAAGGATCTAATGAATTATATATTAATAATGGCAATCTGACTTTTTCTGAAAAAGCGGCGGATTATGGCCTCGATTTTACCGGATTTTCAACGCAAGCTGCGTTTTTTGATTACGACAAAGATGGCGATTTGGATTGCTATTTGTTGAATCATGCGGTTCATAATACGCGCTCCTATGATCGAGTGAATACACGCATGTTGAAAGACAATGAAGCGGGTGATTATTTGTACCGCAATGATGGAGGAAAGTTTACCGATGTCTCTAAAGAATCGGGTATTTATCAAGCAGCCATGGGTTATGGACTTGGACTTTCTGTAGCGGATATCAATGGCGATGGTTGGTTGGATATTTATGTGAGTAATGATTTTCATGAAGATGATTATTACTACATTAATCAAAAAGATGGTACTTTTCATGAAGGGATAAAAGAACATTTTAAGCACTTAAGTCGCTTTTCAATGGGTTCTGATGTAGCAGATATCAACAATGATGGATACCAGGACATCATGACTCTGGATATGTATCCAGAAGATGAAAAAGTAGAAAAATCATCTGTTGGAGAAGACCCATTGGATATTTATTTGTACAAATTACAATTTGGCTATTTTAATCAGTATAGTAGAAACTGTTTACAACTCAATATGGGTGGCGAGAAATTTACCGATATCGCCGCGTCATCTGGAGTTTCTGCAACAGATTGGAGCTGGAGTACCTTGTTTGCTGATTATGATGGTGATGGTCTAAAAGATATTTTTATTAGTAATGGTATTTTAAAACGTCCGAATGACTTGGATTATTTGAAATTCGTCATCAGTGATTCGCTTCATTATGGATTACCAACATCAAAAAAATTAGACAAAGAAGCCATCGATTTAATGCCAGAGGGAAAATGGCATAATTATCTATTCAGAGGTTCAAAAGATTTACACTTTGAGGACAAATCTATTGAATGGGGATTTGATGCTAAAAATTTGTCAAATGGCAGCTCCTATGCCGATTTAGATAATGATGGCGATCTAGATTTAATTACCAATAACTTAAATGAAGTAGCTGGTATCTATAAAAATAATAGCAGAGAAGAGTTACAAAATAACTTTTTAAAAGTTCGTTTTAAGGGAATAGGACAAAATACCTTTGGTGTCGGTGCTAAAGTAATCATTAAATCCAAAGAAGGTCAACAAATGATGCAAATGATGCCGACTCGAGGATTTTTAAGCTCAGTTGATCCATCTCTTTTATTTGGTTTAGGAGCACAAACGCAGGTTGATTCGCTCATTGTGATTTGGGAAAATCAAAAAGCTGAAATCATTAAAAATCCTAAAATCAACGCTACTTTGATTTTAGATCAAAAAAATGCCAAAATTGATGCAAATTCCATCCAACTGTTCCCCAAAACTTCGCCAAGTTTTGAAAACATGAGCAGCCAGTTGGCCATTGATTATACACATAAAGAAAATATGTTCTTCGATTTTAATCGTGAACTTCTCGTTCCTTTTAAAGTGTCAATTGAAGGGCCAAAAATGGCGGTTGGGGATGTTAATGGTGATGGATTAGAAGATTTTTATGTGGGTGGGGCTAAATACCAGCCAGGACAATTATTTGTACAACAAGCCGGGAAGTTTGTAAAATCTAATCAAATAGCCTTTGAAGTGGATTCTTTGTATGAAGATGTGGATGCGGTATTTTTTGATGCTGACCAAGATAAAGACCTAGATCTGTATGTGGTTTCGGGTGGGAATGAGTTTTTTGGAGATATGGTTCAACAAAATGATAGACTTTATCTCAATGATGGAAAAGGGAAGTTTACCAGAAATGTCAAGGCTCTGCCAAACATGTTTGAAAATAAATCTGTTGTTCGTCCAATAGATATCGATCGGGATGGAGACTTAGACTTGTTTGTTGCGGGTCGAGTGGTTTCGTATAATTATGGGAAAAATCCACAGTCGTTTTTGTTAATTAATAATGGCAAAGGACAATTTAAAAATCAAATCGATCAATTAGCACCAGATTTGAAAAACATTGGCATGATTTCAGAAGCTATCTGGCAGGATTTAGACAAAGATGGCGATTTAGATCTAACTGTTGTTGGGGATTGGATGCCGGTGATGACTTTTGAAAATATAAATGGTCGATTGAAAAAAGTTGACAATGGTCTAAGTGAAGCTATTGGCTTCTGGAGCGGAATTTCTGCAGGTGATTTTGATAAAGATGGAGATATTGATTTAGTGGTTGGTAATTTAGGAACTAATACTAAATTGAGAAAAGAGCAGAATGGTACTTTGAAAATGTGGATCAAAGATATAGACAACAACCAAAACAAAGAACAAATTATTGGTTATAGTCGTGGTAAAAATTATTATCCAATCAATAGTAAAGATGAAATGGGTAAGCAAATCCCAAGTATTATCAATAAAAAATACACCGATTATAAAAGTTTTGCTGGTAAATCGATTGATGAAATTTTTGATGATAATGAGTTAGATGGGGCAGAAGAAAAGATCGTGAATACCTATGAGTCACTTTATTTAGAAAATACTGGGAACTTCAAATTTAAATCTCATGTATTGCCTAGTTTAGCTCAAGTATCCAAAATTATGGTCCTTAGAACAGAAGATACCAATCTGGATGGTCATTTAGATATCATTGTTGGAGGGAATTTCAATGGAGCGTCTATGTATCAGGCCAGATACGATGGCTTTTTTGGTTTGATTTTATTGGGCGATGGCAAAGGTAATTTTAAAGCACAAGTGCCAACAGAATCCGGATTTATGATGGATGGCGATGTACGTGATATTAAACAAATTCGATTAGGAAAGGAACTTATTTATTTGGTTTCCAGAAATAATGAAAATATTCAAGTCTTTAGGAAACTTAAAAAGTGAAAAAATACCTACTATTAATTTTTATCTGCTTTTGTGCAATTTCTTGGAACGGACTTGCACAAAAGTCGGTCAATAAGACCTTTTCTGGAACCATTCAAGACGCACAAACCGGACAAGCCTTGGAGGGTACCACCATTTTATTTTCTGGATTTAGTTTTGTTGCGATTTCAGATTCATTAGGAAATTTTTCGATTCAAATTCCAGCTCGAAATTATCATATTACCATTCGTCGATTAGGATATAAGTTTCAATTGAGTAAATTAGATTTAACACAATCCGTGCATCAAAATTTCAAATTGGAGCCTCAAGAAAAATTGCTTGATGAGGTAATTATTTCTGCTGAAAAGAGTGAGTCGCAAGTGCGCCGTCCTATTTCTGGCGTGGAACGAATGTCGAGTAAAACCTTGAAGAAAATGCCTACCTTGATGGGAGAGGCCGATGTGGTTCGTAGCATTTTGGCCTTGCCAGGAGTTTCCACCGTGGGAGAGGGGGCCTCCGGATTTAATGTGCGTGGTGGTAATGTGGATCAGAATTTAGTTCTTCTCGATGGCGTTCCCCTGTACAATACCTCCCATTTGTTTGGATTTTTCACGGCATTTAATTCTAATATCGTTTCCGATTTGAGTTTGTACAAGGGTGGAATACCTTCTACCTATGGCGGAAAAACATCTTCTGTCTTAGATGTTCGATTAAAGGAAGGAAGTTATGAAAAGTGGAGCTATCAAGCTGGAATTGGTCCACTTTCGTCTCATTTTACGATTGACGGACCAGTTTTTAAAAATAAAACTTCAATTCTGATCGGATTTAGAGCCTCTCTTTCTGATTTTTATTTGAAGTATTTTCCTAATCCAAAATTGTCTAAAAGTAAGGCAGATTTTTTTGATTTAAATGTCAAAATTTCGCATCAGTTTAATCCAAAAAATAAACTTTCAATTGCCTATTACCAAAGTGGCGATCAATTTAAATTTGGTTCAGATACCTCCTATTTTTGGAAAACCAACACCCTAAGTTTAAAATTTAATTCGATTCTAAACACCAAACTTTCCAACAGCTTACTCGTTTTTCATAGCGATTACCAATATGGAATTGATGGATACAAACCTGGGCTCGAATTTACTTGGCAGCCGGGTATTCAACAAACATCTGTGAAAGAAGAATTAACCTACGAGCCAAGTGCTAAATTATCTTTGGAATCAGGTTATGAGTTCAATCAATATGTGAATAAGCAAGGCGATTTTTTGCCCGCGAGTAGTAATTCCATCATTCAGAATTTTTACATGCCTAAAGAAAAAGCCAAAGATGCATCTTTGTTTGTGAATGCCACCTCACAGTTGTCGAATAAGCTTTCGGTAAATTTGGGTCTCCGATTTGCCATGTATGGCTTGTACGGTGATGCCATGAAGTTGTTGTATGCAGAAAATAAACCACGTTCTCCACTTTCGGTAAAGGATACTATATATTATGGAATTAATGATTTAATCAAATCCTATTCAGGATTTGAACCTCGTTTTTCCCTATCTTATAAAACAAGTGAATTAAGTTCTTTCAAGCTAGGCTATAATCGTATGCGACAATTTATGCACTTGTTGTCGAATACCATGGCCATTTCACCCGTGGATATTTGGAAATTTTCGGATCAATACGTGAAGCCGCAGGTGGTGGATCAATATTCATTTGGCTTCTTTAAAAATTATGATTTGGAATCGAAAGGATCTTTTGAAACCTCTATTGAAGCCTATTATAAAAAGTATCAAAATGTCATTGACTACATAGATGCTGCTAATTTATATTTGAATCCAACGGTAGAAACAGAGCTGTTGAATGCTCAAGGACGTTCGTATGGATTGGAAATAATGCTGAAAAAATCGCGTGGAGTGCGAACTACCGGGTGGATTTCTTACACCTATGCACGAAGTTTCCGATTGGCATTGCCAGGCGAAGATCAACTAGGTGCAAATTTTGGAAAAGAATTTCCGGCTAATTTTGACATTCCGCACAGTGTGAAATTTGTCTTGAATCATCGTTTGAACAAGCGATTCTCTTTCAATGCAAACTTTAATTATTCATCAGGCCGACCGATAACTTATCCCAATGCACGTTATAAATTATATGCCTTTTCTGATATTTACGACTATGCCTATGGAAACGGAATCTATCCGAGAGAGGGACTTGGTCAAAAATCGTATGTGTACAATGGGCAAACTTACACCTTTTTACAAGCGACCAATATTGCGCCTTTGTTGGATGGCTATTCCTCGCCAAGTTTCACCCTGCGCAATCAGGAGCGAATCCCGTACTACATGCGCTTAGATGTTGGCATAACCATTGAGCCCAAACAGCACGCAAAGTTTGAACAAAGTTGGAATTTCTCGATTTATAATTTATTGTCACGTGCCAATGTGTATTCGATATTTTTCCGCTCATCAACAGGCCAAATTAATCAGTCTAAAGCCTTTGAGCTCTCTGTTTTAGGAGCGGCTATACCTTCCATTACCTATAATTTGAAATTTTAATGATCAACAGATTACTTATTTTGTTTTTTAGCCTATTCCTGTTCAGTTGTGAAACAGAGATCTTTGATTTTAAAACGCAAAATCTAAGTAATGCGCTTGTGGTATACGGAGAGGTGAACAATTTGCCTGGACCTTACCAATTTCGCATCAATTATACCTCTGGTTACACTGCTTACGACGTAACGCAGTTTTATGGGCAAGCTGTGGAAAAGGCCAAAGTTAGTATCCTAAAAGATGGGGTAGAGGAGATTGTTTTAAAAGAAATAAAAGCCGGCGTTTATCAAACGCCGATTGGCTTTCTTGGAAAAATCGGAAGTTCGTATCAATTGAAAATTAAAACGGCAGACGGATTAGACATTGTTTCTAGCAATGATAAATTGACAGAACCAGCGGATTTCAGTAAAATGGATTATCAATTTAAGCCAGCCGAGAAGGTGGAAGATATGCGATTTGATATTCAGCTGAAAATTAAGGATACTAAGAATAAGGAAGATTTTTATTTTGTAAAGCGACAAGATTTCATTCAATTTTTAACCACTTGTCCGCCACCCCCGCCACCGCCAGCACCCGTGCCACCCTGCAATTGTAAATGTTGGCAGGCCCCACCCAATTCGCAGCCCACGCTCTTGAACGATTTTTTATTGGATGGTCAGGAATTAAGTTTAGAAATGAAGCCTGTGAATTACCATGATTTCACCGACTGGGTTGTGCAATTTGATTTATACCATGTAAACAGTGCCTATTATAATTTTTGGAAACGTTTGGAGGAGCAGCGACAAATAGGAGGAGGCCTGTTTGATAAAATTCCGGCACAGGTAATCGGTAATTTATCTTGCACCAATAATCCCGATCAGCAGATATTGGGGTATTTTGTTGTAGCAGGAAAAACAAAAAATCGTTTAAAAATCGACCGCTTCAACGGCATCCCCGACGCCTATTATCAAAAACTTGTACAATACGTCGAGTTCAAAAATATCCGTTTCAAAGATTACGTCCTCTGGGACTGCAAAAACGCCGCCTGGATACCCTATAATTTAGGCTATCATTTACCTGAGTAAAAATGTATGCTTGCATACATTTTTTTTATACATTTGCTATAACTAAATCTCAATCGCTATGGCAAAAGAATATGATCGTCGGAACCTTGACTTTATCTTAAAAGAAGTTTTTCATTATGGTGATTTGTGTAAATACCCCTATTACGCAGATTATGCCCCTGATATGTTTGATATGGTCCTCGACCAGGCAGAGGCTATCGCCGAACGACACCTGCGACCCATCTATGTGGAGGGCGATCGTAAACAGGCGGAATTGGTAGGAGATACGGTTCAGGTGCTGCCGCAAATAGAGGCGTACTTGAAAGAAATGGGGGAGTCGGGTATGATTGGAGCGACCTTCTCTTTCGAAAAGGGCGGACAACAATTGCCGAGTATCGTGGGTGGTGCTAATGAGTTCATTCGTGGCGCGGCTAATAATTCTGTAGTCATGTTTAGCGGATTGTCTAATGGGGCGGCTCATTTAATTGCTGCTTTTGGCTCCCAAAATTTAAAAGATCGTTTTGTGCCAAATATGCTTTCGGGTAAATGGACAGGCACTATGTGCTTAACAGAACCTCAGGCGGGCTCGTCTTTAAATGATGTGTCCACCACTGCTTCTCCGGCTGCAGATGGTTCGTATTCAATTAAGGGTCAAAAAATATTTATCTCCGGAGGAGATAATCAGTTTTCTGAAAATATCATCCACTTGGTCCTAGCGCGTATCGATGGTGCTCCGAAAGGAACGAAGGGAATTTCATTATTCGTGGTGCCAAAACGTTTGGAAGATGCATCGGGACAATTGAAATCCAATTTCGTGAAATCCATTGGTGTGTTTCATAAGATGGGACAAAAGGCTACTCCGGCTCTGCATTTATCGTTTGGCGATGATGGCACAAGCGTCGGGTATTTAGTGGGAGAGGCCAACAAGGGTCTATTATATATGTTCCAAATGATGAACGAAGCGCGTTTGGGCGTGGGTTTGGGTGGTGCATACATTTCATCTGCGGCCTATCATTTCTCTAAACAATATGCTTCGGAACGTTCGCAGGGTAGATTGTTGACCAACAAAGATCCAGAAACACCACCGACCTTAATCAAAAATCACCCAGATGTACAGCGTATGTTGTACTTCCAAAAAGCAATCACAGAAGGTGCAATGGGCTTATTGTTCCAATGTTTCTTGTGGGACGATTTGGCGAAGTGTTTAGAAGGGGAAGAAAAAGAAACCTATGAGTTATTGTTGAATTTGATGACGCCGGTGGCCAAAACGTACCCAGCTGAAAAAGGAATTGAGTCGGTGAGTCAAGGCTTACAAGTACTGGGGGGCTATGGCTACACAGAAGATTTCCCATTGGAACAAATGGCGAGAGATATGCGTATTTTCTCTATTTATGAGGGAACAACGGGTATACATGGCTTGACCTTATTGGGTCGAGAAATTCCTTCCCACAATGGAAAAGCCTTGAAGGCTTTATCCAAACTCATACTGGAAGATGTGGCCAAAGCGAAGTCTATTCCAAGTTTAGAGAAATATGCGAGTAGATTGGAACAAGAAATTGCCAATTTGGGCAAGGTGACCATGCATAAATTAGGAATTGCCGCATCCGGAAAAACAGATGTGTTCTTGGCGGATTCTACCTTATATATGGAATTGTTTGGCTTAAATGTGGTGGCTTGGCAATGGTTGAAACAAGGTATTGTTGCCGATGCACAATTATCTGCAGGAAATTTAAGCGGAGAAGACCAATCATTTTACCAAGATAAATTGCATACCATGAAATTCTTCTATCATTACGAAGTGCCGAAGGCCAAAGGTTTGACGGAACGATTGCTAGATGAAGAAATTCTGACAATTTTTTAATAAATTACAATCATTAACAAAATATTATGTTGAAAAAATCTTTATGGCTTGTTCTAACACTTGTTTCTAGTGTTACCACTTTCGCCCAAACGAAATCGAATTACAATCAATACGACTTATTTCATCCGCTTTGGAATTATCAATACAATTCTCCTCAGCGTGCTGGTTCTGGTGCTCCTGGTGCAGCTTATTGGCAAAATGCGGCGGATTATAAAATCTCTGCAAGTCTTGACGAGGAGGCAAAGCGTATCACGGGAGAAGTTGAAATTACCTATAAAAACTATTCACCTGATAAATTGAATCATTTGTGGTTGCAATTAGACCAAAATCAATTCAATACTTCTTCTCGCGGAGGAAAAACAACTGCTGTTTCAGGTGGTCGTTTTGGAAATATTGGTTTCGATGGGGGCTACCAAATTGGTAGTGTTTTGGTCGATGGTAAGCCTGCTAACTTTATCATTGAAGATACTAGAATGCAAATTCGCTTGGCTCAGCCGATGCCAGAGAAAACAGGTGTGGTGAAAGTGAAAGTAGCATTCTCATTTGTTTCGCCAAAAGATGGATCCGATCGTATGGGTATTCAAGAGACCAAGAACGGACCAATTTTTACAGTGGCGCAGTGGTTCCCAAGAATGTGTGTCTATGACGACATCGAGGGTTGGAACGTGTTGCCTTACTTAGGAGCCGGTGAGTTTTATTTAGAATACGGAAATTTCGAATACAACATTACTGTTCCGGCATCGCATATTGTGGTGGGTTCTGGTGAGTTGACCAACACGTGGGAAGTTTATACGTCCGAGCAAGTAAAACGTTGGGCACAAGCTGCTAATTCAGAAACTACGGTGGCTATTCGTGCGGAGTCGGAAGTAGAAAATCCTGCTTCTCGACCATCGAAAGGACAATTGACTTGGAAGTTTAAGTGTCAAAATGCGCGCGATGTAGCTTTTGCTACTTCTCGTTCGTTCATCATTGATGCGTCTCGTATCAATTTACCTTCAGGCAAAAAGATTTTAGCGGTATCGGCTTATCCTAAAGAGTCGATCGGAAATGGTGGTTACGAGCGTTCAACGGAGTTTGTAAAAGCATCGATTGAATACTACTCGAACTGGTTGTATGAATTCACCTATCCAGTAGCTACCAATGTGGGTGGTACCGTTTCAGGTATGGAGTACCCAGGAATTGTTTTCTGCGGGTATCAAGATAAAAAAGAGGCCTTATTTGGGGTAATTGACCATGAATTTGGACACAACTGGTTCCCAATGATTGTGGGTTCTAACGAGCGTAAATTTGCTTGGATGGATGAAGGTTTTAATACCTTTATTAATTTCTATTCAATGGATGCCTTTAACAAAGGGGAATTTAAAAACAGAAAATTTGATATGCATCAAATTGCTCCGCGTTTGTTTAGAGAAACCGCCGATCCAATTTTAAGCATTCCAGATGTCATTCAGCCAAACAATTTAGGTTGGGAGGCATATAATAAGCCGGGTTTTGGTTTACGTTTATTGCGTGAAACCATTTTAGGTCCTGACCGTTTTGATTACGCCTTCAAAAATTACATCAAAAATTGGGCTTTCAAACATCCAACGCCCTTAGACTTCTTTAAGTCGATGGAAGATGGAGCAGGAGAGGACTTAGGATGGTTCTGGAGACCTTGGTTCTATGAATTATGGAAGTTAGACCAGTCGGTCAAAGGAGTTCAATACATTGAGCAAGATCCTGCCAAAGGCGCTATCGTTACGATCGAAAACGTAGAAAAAATGGCCATGCCTGCTGAGGTGGAAATTGAAGTGGCGGGAGGAGAAAAACAACGTGTAAAATTCCCAGTTGAAATTTGGCAGCGCGGAGGCACTTGGGAATTTAAAGTAAATACCAAATTGCCTATCAAATCGGTTACCATCGATCCAGATCATGTATTACCTGATATTAATTCAAAGAACAATACCTGGAGACCTTTGGTGTACAGAGAGCCGAAGGGGAACTAGGGAGGTGTAAGGTGTAAGGTGTAAGGTGTAAGGTGTAAGGTATAAGGTGTGAGGTATAAGGTGTAAGGTATAAGGTATAAGGTATAAGGTATAAGGTATAAGGTGTAAGGTATAAGGTATAAGGTGTAAGGTGTAAGGTGTAAGGTGTGAGGTATAAGGTGTAAGGTATAAGGTGTGAGGTATAAGGTGTAAGGTATAAGGTGTAAGGTATAAGGTATAAGGTGTAAGGTATAAGGTATAAGGTGTGAGGTATAAGGTGTGAGGTATAAGGTGTAAGGTGTAAGGTATAAGGTGTAAGGTATAAGGTGTAAGGTATAAGGTGTGAAGTGTTTGGTATTACATAAATTTACACTTCAAATTTCACACCTCACACTTCATACCTTACACCTAATTTCACCCCCTCAACACCCTTTTAATCTCATTCGCTTTTTCCAATTCTCCTTTTAGTTTTTCGTAACTGCCGGCTAGGAGAAGTCCTTTGTATTTGAGAAGGGTATTGATGTATTCGTCTAAAACATCTAATAAGTTTTCTTGGTTTTGATGGAAGATTTGAATCCAGGTTTCTGGAGATGATTTTGCTAGTCTGACGGTCGATTCAAAACCGGTGGAGGCTAATTCAAAAATTCGTTTTTCGTCTTTTTCTTTTTCTAAAACCGTATTGGCTAGGGCAAAAGAACAGATGTGTGAAATGTGTGAAATGTAGGCTGTGTGAACATCGTGATCAATGGAATTCATGTAAATCAGGTTCATGCCTAAACCACTCGCATACATGTCTTCTACCAATGAAACAGCTTTGGGGTCACTCAATTCTTTATCGCAAATGACCGCTCTTTTGTTTTTAAAGAGGTTTTCAATGGCTGCATCCGGACCCGAAAATTCGGTACCTGCCATAGGGTGGGTGCTGACGAATAGTTTTCGTTTTGGATGATTTTTGATGGATTCGTAAATTGGAGTTTTGGTTGAACCCACTTCAATGACTACCTGCTCAGGTCTTAGTTTGTCCAAAATAGTTGGTAGCTCCGCTACCAAATTGTCAACAGGCACCGCGATAATCAACAAATTGACTTGTTTTAAAGCTTCATCTAATGGCAGTAACTCATCAATTAGGCCTAATTCGAGCGCTCGTTTCTGATTTTTACGTCTGGTGTCTATTCCAATACATTTGCTCGCCCACTGATTATTTTTTAAATCAAGCGCCATGGAACCGCCAATGAGTCCAATACCTAAAATACCTACTATTTGTTTAGATTCCATTTGATTTGTTTTTTATGCGATCGATAGCTGCTTGAAAAACGTCTTCTTTTGCACAAAGAGAAATACGAACATATCCATTTCCTTGTGAACCAAAGATGCCTCCAGGGGTAATAAATACGGCATTTTCCTCTAAAATTTTGTCCGATAAGGCATAGCCATCTGTAAATTCAGATGGGATTTTTGCCCAAACAAACATGCCAGTTTGTTGTGAATCATATCGACAATTCAACAAGTCCAACAATTCAAATACTTTTTGTTGTCGACTTTTATAAATTACATTTTGTTGATCAAACCATTTCTGATCTGCTTTTAAAGCCTCTACTGCAGCCTCTTGCAAAGGAAGAAACATGCCAGAGTCCATGTTTGATTTGAATTTCAAGGCAGGAGCAATGAATTCAGCCTTACCCAAAATAGCACCAATTCTCCAACCTGCCATGTTATGCGATTTGGATAAGGAGTTTAATTCAATGGCCACATCCTTCATTCCTAGGATAGAAAGAATTGAAATTGGGTTTTCGTTTAAGATGAAGCTGTATGGATTATCGTTAACTAATAAAATGTTATTTCTTTGGGCAAAAGCTTGTAGTTTACTAAAAAAGACTTTGTCTGCCTTAGCACCAGTTGGCATGTGTGGGTAGTTGACCCACATAATCTTTACTTTCGAAAGATCTTCTTTTTCTAATTGCTCTAAGTCGGGCAACCAGTTATTGGCTTCAAAAAGGGTGTATTCGCGAACGGTGGCACCTGCTAATTTACAAGCTGCCGCGTAAGTTGGGTAGCCCGGATTGGGAATCAAGGTTTCATCGCCCGGCTCTAAATAGGCCATGGCCAAGTGCATGATTCCTTCCTTCGAACCAATTAAAGGAAGAATTTCATTGATTGGATTAAGTTCAACTTGATATTGTTTCTGGTAAAACTGAGCAAAAGCCTCACGCAAAGCTGGAATTCCTTGATAGCCTTGATAGGCATGGTTGTTTGGGTTGCTTGCACTTTTTGTTAAAGCAGCAATGGTATCAGCAGAGGGGGCCAAATCTGGCGACCCGATGCCTAAATTAATCACGGGAATGCCTTCTTGTCGCATTTGTGCGATTTGTTTCAATTTGGTAGAAAAGTAATATTCTTCTACAGAATTGAGTCGAGAGGCAGGTTGAATGTGAATGCTCATAAAATAAAAAAACCGACATTTTGGTGTCGGCAGCTAAATTTTTACTAGAAAAAAAGAAATACCGACTTATCTACAAGTGTAATAACCTGCATAATAATAAGTGCTGTAATACTTGTTTTCTTGATTGTTCATAGCTCAAATATAGGAATTTTTTTTAGTTTGTCAATTTCTTCATAAGCTAATTTGAACCTATGTGATTTGGTTATTATGTATGTGGATTGAGTATTTTAAGGTTTTTGATCTTGTCGAAATCTTTCTGATTTCTTGTGATAAGTGTAAAATTGTTCGCTAATGCAGTTGATGCAATGATTGCATCGGGTATTTTAATCTTGTGCGATTTTCGAAGGTTTATACAAATATCGGTTACAGCTGGTGTTAAATTAAAAATCTCAGATTGAGCTATAAATTCAGAAAGAATGTTTTGATTTTCTTTTGATGCATTATAACCTAAAATTTCAATTTGACTTAGAATAGAAATTTTAGGTACTAAATCTATTATTTGATTTAAAACTTCTTTTTTTTCCTCAGGTATTTTGTTGGCTAAATAATCAATTATAACATTTGAATCTATTAAATAGGTCTCCATTTTTTTCGACTTTGATAAATATAGTGGTTTATATCTTCTGCAACTTTTTCATCAAGCTTTCCTTGAAATTTATCAGAAAGTTTATTTTTTTTAGGAATCAAAGTCTTTAAAGGTTCGTTCATATGAAGCATATTTTCCCAATCCTCTATAGGGATTACAACAGCAGTGTGCTTTCCACTTTCATCTGATATGTATTGTAATTCCATACTCTAATTTTTGATTAAAGATACAATTAATTCTAATTCAAAACCTCTGCTAGTCAAATAATTAACAGTTTTCTGATTTTTTTCCCAATTATTTAAGGAACGATTTTTTTGAAGCGTTTTTTCGATTAAATTTTTGAGAACCTTTAAATAATCTTGTTCCTCAATTTCAGCCAATCCGCACTGAATCAATTCGGCAGAAAGATTGCGTTTTTTTAATTCAAATCGGATTTTGTTTCGCCCCCATTGTTTTTGATTAAACTTCGATCGGGCATAGATTTCTGCAAAGCGCTTTTCGTTGAAATAATTTTCTGCTGTTAACCAATCAATATAAGCTTCATAATCGGTATTTGGAATACCTAGATCTTGCATTTTACGATGCAAATCTTGCGTGCAACGTTCTTGGTACGCACAAAATCGGGCTAATTGATGGAGCAGGGTGGAGTCCATCGCTTGACTTATTTATTGTGAATAGCTTTATCTTCTACTTGCTCAAGATTGAACAAGTCGTTTAATACATCCACCAAGGTATCAGAATCCCCTCTTTTGCAGGCAGCTTTCAAATGAATGATAGGTTGTTTGATGATTTTTTGAACTAAACTAGAAGTGATTTTTTCGAGCTTTTCAATTTCTTCAGGACTCAGTCCTTTGATATGTCGATTGATTTCTTCTTTTCGAATTTGCTCTAAGGAATTTTTTAATTTATGGATTACTGGCGAAACTTCCATTTCTTTCGACCAATCCAAAAAGCTATCAATACTCTCTTCAATGATTCCTTTAACCTGCGGAATAGCGGCTAAACGTTGCTGTAAGGCTTGGTCTGCTCTTTCTTTTAGGGTGTCAATATTGTATAACAACACACCTGGTATTTTTTCAATTCCCTCTTCAATACTTCTTGGTACGGAAAGGTCAATAAAATATTTAAAAGATAAGATTTGAATCTTTTTTAATTCTTCTTGGGTAATAATTGGGTCTGAACTTCTAACAGAAGAAATGATAATATCTGCTCGACTGATTTCGTCCCAAAGATTATCTATTGATGAAACCCTGTATGCTTTACCCTGAGCCAGTTTTTCAGCCTTTTCCATGGTGCGGTTAATGACCGTGATTTCTGCGAAATCTTTATCTTCCATGTTTTTGCAAACATCTAAACCTATTTCTCCTAATCCTAAGATAAGTACTTTTGGATTTGGGATGGATTGAGAAAGTTCTTCTGCTAAGGCAACAGTAGCATAGGAAACAGAGGCTGCACCATCTCGGAAGGAGGTTTCTTGCGCAACACGCTTATTTGCATAAAAAATCGTATGCATTAAGCGGTGTAAGTAAGGACCAGCTAAATTCAAATCTGCCGCTTGTTGATAGGCACGTTTGATTTGATTGGGTATTTGAATATCACCCACTACTTTAGATTGCAAACCAGTGGCTACCTCAAATAAATGATGTAGCGAAGGTCTGGTCTCTTCGTTTTGTACAAAGTATTGTGAGTTTTCTGCTGAATTTTCTAAAGACTTTTCCTTTAATAAATCTTTAATGATAGATTGAGAAAAATCTTGATTGGCTGTGTAATAAATTTCTGTACGGTTGCAAGTGGAAACAATCAATAAATCATTGATATCGTATTTTTCCTTGCATTGGATTGCGAATGACTTGCTTTCATCGTCACTTAATGCCACTTGCTCACGAATGGTGAGTGGTGCGCTTTTATGAGAAATACTAACCGACTTAAACGGAACTTGCATTTTTTAAATCCTACAGAAATTACAATTTACAAAAATACAGAGCAATTGCTTATTTTTATAGTGTATTGTCAAGAAAATTGTAATTTAGACCAATTATAAATTAAACCAGATGAAATTAGTCAATAAAACGGTGTTTATTTCGGGTGCATCCAGAGGCATCGGTCTTGAAATTGCCAAAAAATTTGCTTCCGAGGGTGCAAATATTGTGATTGTTGCCAAGACAGATCAGCCACATCCTAAATTGGAGGGTACGGTACATTCGGCAGCTGCAGAAGTAGAGGCTTTAGGTGGTAAGGCATTGGCGTGTGTGGTGGATATTCGGGAAGAAAGCCAGGTTTTGGCGGCTGTGGAACAAGCTGTGGCAAGGTTTGGTGGAATTGATATTTTGGTGAATAATGCTTCGGCCATTCAGTTAACAGGGACCTTACAAACAGATATGAAGCGGTTCGATTTAATGAACGGAGTGAATGCAAGGGGTACTTATTTGTGTGCTAAAGCATGTTTGCCCCATCTGTTGAAAGCAGATAATCCACATGTGATCACCCTTTCTCCACCGCTAAATATGGAAGCTAAATGGTTTAAACATCATGTAGCCTATACGATGGCTAAATTTGGGATGTCGATGGTCACTCTGGGGATGTCGGCAGAGTTTGCTGGTAAAGTGGCTTTTAATTCACTTTGGCCGAAAACGATTATTGCTACAGCAGCGATTGAATTTGCTGTAGGAAATGCCGAGATGATGCGTTTGGCTAGAAAACCTAGTATCATGGCCGATGCTGCTTTTGAAATTGTTCAGAAAGATGCAAAATCATTTTCTGGTCAGTTTTTAATTGATGAAGAAGTATTGAAGGCCGCCGGCCTTCAGAATTTTGATACCTATAAAAACGATCCTTCTGTTTCGGATCAGCAATTAATTCCCGATTTCTTTATTTAATATGAATCATTATGCCGGTCTTATCTTCTTCAAATCCTTTTGAATCACCATTTTGGTTGCCTGAAAAGCATACGCAAAGTATTTTTCCTGCATTATTTCGAAAAGTGGAATTAGCGGGTGCACGAAGAGAGCGAATTGTATTAACAGATGGCGACTTTATTGATGTAGATTGGTACCTTCAGCAACAGGTCGGAGATCGACCTTTGTTAATTATTTCGCACGGACTTGAAGGGAGTAGTCGAAGGCATTATGTCTTGGGACTTGCAAAACTTGCCATTCAAAATGGATTTGATGTGTTGGCGTGGAATTACCGGTCGTGTTCTGGTGAAATGAATAAAAGTAAGCGATTTTACCACTCTGGGGCTACGGATGATTTGGAAGCGATGGTTCAAATGGTGATTGATCGAGGGGCAAAAGAAGTGTATTTGGCTGGATTTAGTTTGGGTGGAAATTTAACCTTAAAATGGTTGGGGGAAAAAGGTGAAAAACCTCCAAAAGGAATTCGCAAAGCTGTGGTATTTTCCGTACCTTTGCACCTTTCAAGTAGTAGTCAAACGCTGGCGAAGCTTGAAAATTGGATGTACACCAATCGCTTTTTGAATACCTTAGTGGAGAAAGTAAAGCAAAAGGTTCAGCAATTCCCAGATTTAATTGCTGATGAAAGGCTTTCAAAAATCAAAACACTTTGGGATTTCGATGAAGTTGTGACAGGCCCTTTACATGGTTTTGCTGGTGCAGAAGATTATTATCAACAATCGAGTTCAATCTTCTTTATACCGAAAATCGAAGTTCCTGTTTTGATTGTTAATGCAGCAAATGACCCCTTTTTATCGGAACAATGTTTTCCATTTGAGCTAATTAATCGTTTGGAGCATGTTTTTTTAGAGGTACCTCAGGAGGGTGGTCATTGCGGCTTTTATCCAAAAGATTATAAAGATTTTCTCTGGTCTGAAATCAGGGGAATTCAATGGTTGACGGAATGAAGTATTTTAATATATGATGCCTACTAAAAACAACGATAATTTAACGATTGTCATCGATTTCGACAGTACATTCACCAAAGTTGAAGCATTGGATGAATTAGCAGAAATCGCCTTAAAAGGAAATCCAAAGCAAAAGCAAATTGTTTCTCAAATTAGAGAAATAACCGATAAAGGCATGGCCGGAGAAATTGGATTTGCCGATTCATTGCGTGATCGAGTGGCTTTATTGTCTGCAAACCAGGTTCATGTCGAACAATTAATTACTTTTTTAAAAGGAAAAATTTCAGATTCTTTCAAAAGAAATAAGGCTTTTTTAGAAGAAAATGCTCAATCAATTTTAATTGTTTCTTCCGGATTTAAAGATTTTATTGTTCCAGTAGTAGAGGAAATGGGTATTCCTGCGTCCAATGTGTATGCCAATGAGTTTACTTACGATGCAGAAGGAAATATTTCTGGTTACGATCAAGAGAATTTATTATCCAAAGATGGTGGCAAGGTATTATTGTTGAACTCTTTGAATTTAGATGGCGAAGTGTATGCCATCGGTGATGGTTACACCGATTATGAATTACGCGAATCGGGTTTAGCGAATAAATTTTATGCCTTCACAGAAAATGTTTCTCGTGAGAAAGTGACTGAAAAGGCAGATTATGTGGTGCCATCTCTTGATGAGTTTTTATATATCAATGGTTTAAGTAGAGCGCAATCGTATCCTAAATCTCGTATCAAGGTTTTACTATTAGAAAATGTCCATCCAAAAGCAGTTAATGCTTTTAAAAAGGAGGGTTTTCAAGTTGAATTATTAAAAGGAGCCTTAGATGAAGATGAATTGATTGAGAAAATCAAAGATGTGTCGATTTTAGGTTTACGATCAAAGACGAATCTGACCAAACGTGTTTTAGAGCATCCAAACGCTTCGCGTTTGATGTGCGTGGGCGCTTTTTGTATCGGTACTAATCAAATCGATTTAGCAGAATGCGAAAAACGTGGAATTGCCGTATTCAATGCACCCTATTCAAATACCCGTTCTGTTGTTGAATTGTCGATCGGTTTAATGGTGATGCTAACGCGTAACATTGTAGAGAAGTCGAACCGTATGCATGCTGGCGTTTGGGATAAATCTGCCACAAATTCGTATGAAATTCGTGGAAAGAAAATAGGTTTGGTAGGTTATGGAAATATTGGTACGCAAATTTCTGTTTTGGCTGAAGCCCTAGGGATGGAAGTTTATTTCTATGATATCGTAGATAAATTGGCCTTAGGTAATGCAAAAAAATGCAATAGCTTAAAAGAGTTATTGTCGACTGTCGATTTTGTAAGCTTACATGTGGATGGAAGAAAATCCAACACAGATATCATTGGAGAAGAACAATTCTCATGGATGAAAGAAAATGTGATTTTCTTAAATTTATCTAGGGGACATGTGGTTCAAATTCCAGCCTTAGTAAATGCCATTAAATCGGGCAAGGTTTGGGGTGCTGCAGTAGATGTGTTTCCTTACGAACCTAAAACGAATGATGAAGAATTTGTTAATGAATTGAGAGGACTACCGAATGTGATTTTAACTCCACATATTGGTGGTTCAACAGAGGAGGCTCAAGCAAATATAGGTGAATTTGTGCCTTCCAAATTGTTACAATTCATGAATAATGGAAGTACCTATGGATCAGTTAATTTTCCAGAATTACAATTACCTCCATTAGAAAATGCGCATAGATTATTGCATATACATCAAAATGTGCCAGGTATATTGGCACAAATCAATAATGTTTTTGCAAAATATAAAGTGAATATTATTGGTCAATATTTGAAAACAACCGAAAAAACAGGTTATGTGATTACTGATATTGCCAAAGAATACGCAGAAGAAATAGTGAATGAGTTAAAATTAATTGATAATACAATTAAGTTTAGAATGTTATATTAATCCCATGAACGTGCAGCATAAATTATTTTTCACTCCTGGTCCTGCCGGACTTTTCCCGACCGTTCAATCTCATTACGAACAGGCATTTAGGGAGCAGATTGGTTCTTTATCGCATCGTTCTTCTGCGTTTCGTAAAATTTATCAACATGCAGACGAGCAATTAAGAGAGTTGTTCGGATTGCCAAAAGAAACGGGTGTCTTATTTACGGGCTCAGCGACAGAGGTTTGGGAACGCGTGATCATGAACACTGTAGAGCACGAAAGTTTTCATTTGGTAAATGGGTCTTTTTCTAAAAAGTTTTTCGAATTCTCTCAGCAATTACATAAATACGCACATAGTATTCAAAAACCCTTTGGAGAAGGATTTGATGCAAAGGACGTAGAAGTACCGGATTATGCCGAATTAATTTGCTGTACCACCAATGAGACCTCATCTGGTGTGCAAATGCAAGCCCAAGAAATTCATAAAGTTAAAAAAGCAAATAAAGGTAAGTTTTTGGTGGTAGATATGGTGTCATCAGCTCCCTATACCAACTTAGACTTTAGCCTAATCGATTCGGCCTTTTTTTCTGTGCAAAAAGCCTTTGGTATGCCTGCTGGTTTAGGGGTATGGTTTGCCAATGAAGCGATGGTAGAAAAGGCAAGACGAATTCAGCAACATGAAGGTATCGTAGGAACATACCACTCATTGCCCTCTCTATGGGAAAATTATCAAAAATTTGAAACGCCTGAAACTCCTAATGTATTGGCCATTTATGTATTGGGCAAAATTGCGGAAGATTTTAATAAAATAGGTGTTTCAACAATTCGAAAAGAAACCGACAGAAAAGCAAAAGCCTTGTACGACTTTGCTCAAAAATCAGACCAATTTGAGGTATTTGTAGAAAATGAATCACATCGATCAGCAACTGTAGTCGTTTTGAATTGTAAAGATAAATCAAGTAAAATCATTCAAGATTTGGAAAGTCAAACCGGAATGGTTGTGGGTGCAGGTTACGGAAAATTAAAAGAATCTCAAATTCGAATTGCTAATTTTCCAAATGTTGATTTCGACCAAGTACAAGAATTGATTGAAAATCTAAAAAAAATATTCTAATTTAAGCTTTGGCTTAAACCTATTTTAAAAGCTATGATGAAAAAAGATTCACCTATTCGTTGGGGAATTTTGGCATGCGGAGGCATTGCCGAAAAATTTGCAGACGATTTAGTCGCACATGTCAAAGATGGTTATTTAGCAGCAGTGTCCTCAAGGGATTTGACTAAGGCGCAGCAATTTGCTAGCAAGTATGGTCCTGAGGTAAAAGCCTATGGTTCTTACGAATCTATGGTCAATAGTGGCGAAATAGATGTAGTATATATCGCCTCACCTCATGGTTTACACCATGAACATACTCTTTTATGCTTGAATGCAGGCATACCTGTTTTATGTGAAAAGGCCTTTGCTGTCAACTCCAAACAAGTAGGAGAGATGATTCAAACGGCAAGAGAGAAAAAAATATATTTAATGGAAGCCCTTTGGACTCGCTTTCATCCATCTATGGCTAAATTGTTAGAAATTTTGTCGAGTGGTGTTATTGGTGAGGTGGTTCATTTAATGGCAGATTTTGGTTTTAAAGCAGATTATATTCCTGAAGCACGTTGGTTCAATCCGGCTTTAACAGGTGGTTCATTATTAGATATTGGGATTTATCCACTTTTCATTTCAAAATTAGTCTTAGGTTTGCCCAAAACGATAAAGGCCAGTGCAACCTTTGCGCCAACTGGGGTAGATATGAATACTAGCATGATTGCCACCTATGAGTCTGGTGCAACAGCTACTTTATTTTCAACCTTTGCAGCTAAAACAGATACCACATGTACCATTTATGGAACAAAAGGGAAAATTTTTATTCATTCTCGTTTCCATGAAACCTTTGGAATTACTTTAGAAATTGAAGGAGAAGAGCCGAAGCTCTTTGAAACTGAGCGATTAGGTTGGGGGTATTCCTATGAAGCAGAAGCCGTTCAAGCAGATTTAAGAGCCGGAAAATTAGAAAACGATTGGGTTTCCCATCAGCATTCTATCGAAATGATGGCATTATTAGATGAAATTAGAAGTCAAATTGGTTTAGTATATCCAAATGAATAATACGATGAAAAGAATTTTATTTTTTGCATTATTATTAATTAATGTCAGTCTCTTCGCACAGAATCCATTTGAGCGGGAAATTCTGGCCTACGAAAAACAAGACTCACTTTCGATGCCTAAGAAAGGTCAAATTTTATTTTTAGGGAGTTCTAGTTTTCGATTGTGGAAAACATTTGATGCTGACATGGCTGGTATTCCTGCTTTTAATCGTGGATTTGGCGGCTCAACACTGAAAGATGCTTTGTATTATTTTGATCGGATGGTGGTGAAATACCAGCCTTCTTGGATTTTTTTGTATGAAGGAGATAATGATTTAGCAAAAGGACAAAGCCCAGAAGAAATTCATGATGAATTTCTTGATTTTGTCGGCCGGTTAAAAAAAGTATTACCTAAGACTAAATTGGTATTTGTTGCCGCGCGACCAAGTATTTTACGCACCAATTTAGTGGATAAACAAAAAAAGTTGAATTCCTTAATTGAAGAGGTTGTTCGTACGGATAAAAATTTGTATTACCTAGATATGCATTCACCATTTTACCTGCCCTATGGAACGCTCATGCAAGATATTTTTGTTGCTGATAAGTTGCATTTAAATGAAAAAGGGTATGGTATATTTGCTAGTCAAATTAAGAACTTCATTCAACAGCATAAAGTAAAATAAATGAGTGTAATTTTTGATGCATCGAAGCGTCCCTGGTTGCCTTATATTTCTGTGGATTGTGTCATTTTTGGTTTTAAAGATGATCGCCTGAAAGTATTATTATTGACTTTCAAGAATTCAAAAGTGCAATGTTTATCGGGTGGATTTGTGGCGCCTGAGGAAGATGTAGATGATGCTGCAAAGCGCATTTTATTTAATCGAACAGGATTAAAAGATATTTTTTTAGAGCAGTTTTATACTTTTGGTGACGTTCGGCGAAATGATACGGCCAATGAGGAGCACAAACAAGTGAATATCGACATGGGCCGATCTAAGGAGCATTTTGAATGGTTGTCCGATCGTTATATTACCATTGGCTATTTTGCCTTGGTAGATATTGAAAAAGTAAAAGTGAATCCCGACGAGCTGTCATCTGAGGCAAATTGGGTGGATATAGACCAAGTACCTGAACTTTTTTTAGATCATAATTTGATAATTGAAAAAGCACTGCAAAGGTTGAGATGGTCTTTAGATATTCAATTACTTGCTTTTAATTTGCTTCCAGAAACCTTTACGATGGCAGAATTGCAAAAGGTATATGAAGTGATTCTTGGCAAGAAATTAGTTCGTACTAATTTTCAACGTAAAATTTTGAGTATGGATATTTTAGAACGAATTGAGAAAAAATATACAGGTGGAGCACATAAGGCGCCGTATGTATATAAGTTAAAAGTGATTTAGTGATCGAGTGATCTCGATCACTAATTACCCCATATTATGATACACATTTTGCACATCATCATCTTCTTCTAACTTCTCGATTAGCTTTTCGATGTCTGCAACTTGTGCCTCACTTAATTCTTTGGTTTCGTTCGGAATGCGTTCGAAATCAGCTCCTAAAAGTTCGTAACCTTTTTCTTCTAAAAATTTCTGAATAGCCCCGAAAGACGTAAATTCACCATAGATATTGATTTGATTGGTTTCTTCATCAATAAAAACCTCATCTACGCCAAGATCAATTAGTTCAAATTCAAGTTCTTCTAAATCGATATTTTCAGCATTCGCAATTTTAAAAACAGATTTACGTGTAAAAATAAAATCCAACATACCTTGGGTTCCCAAAGATCCTCCGCATTTATTGAATGCCGAACGAATATTAGCAACGGTGCGATTGATGTTATCGGTTGTGGTTTCAACTAAAATGGCAATACCATGTTGCCCGTATCCCTCGTAAACAATCTCTTTGTAGTCTTCTTGATCCTTTGATGTAGCACGTTTGATGGCTCTTTCTACATTATCCTTTGGCATATTAACAGCCTTCGCATTCTGAATAATTGCACGCAGACGCGAGTTTGAACTTGGGTCTGGTCCACCTGCTTTTACTGCAATAACAATATCTTTACCAATTTTAGTAAAGGTCTTCGCCATCTGACCCCAACGTTTAAATTTTCTGGCTTTTCTAAATTCAAATGCTCTTCCCATAATTTTTAAATTTGATGCAAAAATAATGTAAGTGAAATGAATTTCATAATACCCAACAAAGACAAACAAGAAGTTTTCAAAAAACTTTTAACTTGCAAGACCTTAAGCCTATTTTATGTTTAAAAAAATTCACTTTTTATTTCTTGCCATTTTGCTTTCTGGTTTTCAAATGAACGCTCAAAGTGTTCGGAAAAATGGAAATTTTCAAATGCACATTAAGAAGGCAACGAGCGACATAAAAATTGATGGTTTAATCAATGAAAAATCATGGGCCGAAGCTGCCTTAGCTTCCGATTTTTACATGTGTAATCCATTTGACACCTTATGTGCCAATATCCGGACGGATGTTCGGATGGCTTATGATGATAAATATCTGTATATCTCTGCTGAATGTTTTTTGCAACCGGGTCAGCCATTTGTTGTTGAATCGCTTAAGCGCGATTTTAATTTTAGTGCCAACGATAATTTTTTGGTTTTTATTGATACGTTTGATGATAAAACTACCGGATTTTCCTTTGGTGCAAATGCCGCTGGTGCCCAATGGGATGGACAGATGTCGGAAGGGGCAAAAATGAATTTAAATTGGGATAATAAATGGGAGTCCGCAACAACGTACAATGCTAATTCATGGATTTGGGAAGCTGCGATACCCTTTAAATCGATTCGATATAAAGATAATTCTAAAATATGGGGGATCAATTTTAGTCGTTTAGATACGCGACAAAAAGAAAAGTCTGCTTGGGCCCCAGTGCCCAAACAATTTCCAACAGCTTCTTTGGCCTATGCTGGCGCCTTAGTTTGGGACACTCCACCACCAGCACCCAAGAAAAATATTTCCATTATTCCTTATGTGTTGAGTGGAAAAACAATCGATTTTGATAACAATAAACGAGATACGCGCAATCAAATTGGTGGGGATATTAAGGTTTCTGTTACCTCAAGTTTAAATTTAGATTTGACTTTAAATCCAGATTTTTCTCAAGTAGATGTAGATCGACAGCAAACCAATTTGGATCGATTTGAGTTATTTTATCCTGAAAAAAGACAATTCTTTATCGAAAATTCTGATTTGTTCGATGGTTTTGGTACGGAATCGATTCGTCCTTTTTTCTCAAGAAGAATTGGACTCGCATACAACAGTATTACCAAATTGTATGATCAAACTCCAATTACGTATGGTGCACGATTAAGTGGAAAATTAACAAAAGACTGGCGAATTGGAGTCTTGAATGTGCAGGCTGCCAAGGTGGATTCTAATGCAAATGCGTACATCCCTTCACAGAATTTTTCTATGCTCGCCTTTCAGCGAAAATTATTTTCTCGCTCAAATATTGGCTTCTTTTTTATAAATAAAAATTCAATCATCGAGGCAGATTCTCAACGGACGAAATATAAGTTTAATGATTACAGCAGAACCATAGGTTTTGAATATAACTTAGCCTCGGCAAACAATTTTTGGACGGGTAAGACATTTTTTTATCAAACAATTGGATCGGTAAATACCAACAGAAATTTTGCACATGCTTTAAATTTATCTTACAAAGACAATGATTGGATCGCAGTTTGGAGACACCAATGGGTAGGAGAAGGGTTTAATCCTGAAGTGGGATATGTGCCTCGTGTCAACTTTTTTAATATCAATCCAGAATTTGGAAAAATATTTTATCCTACAAATAAACAATCTAAATTATTTTACGCTCAAACAAAAGCCATGGTTATTGGGTATTGGAATTTAGCTGGCCAGTTAACGGATAATACAAACGTGGTGATGGCGGATTTTGTCCTAAAAGATCGTTCTTCTTATAGTGTTTGGACAGCTACTGATTATATAAAATTATTGTATGATTTCGATGCTACTCGAGTAGGAAATGAAAAGTTAAAAACAGGTACAGAGCATACTTGGAAATCTGTAGGATTTAATTTCCTAAGCTCTCCAATTAAAAAATTTACCTATTCATTCACTTCTCGTTTTGGTGGCTATTATGCAAACGGGTCACGAGTAGGAATAACTTCTGAGCTGGCCTATCGGTTTCAGCCATATGTAAATCTTTCTGTTGCCTTAGATTACAATAATATTACCGATGTAGAATTGAGGAATGAACTGGGGGTAATAAAACAAAAATTAAATGCCGAATTTTGGATTATCCGCCCAAAAATGGATGTTACATTCACCAACAAATTATTTTTTACAACCTATTTGCAAATTAACCAGCAAACGAAAAATGTAAATTTAAATTCGCGCATTCAATGGAGATATAAACCAGCCTCAGATATCTTTTTAGTGTATACCGATAATTATTTTCCAGAAACGATGTTAATTCGTAATCGTTCCATTGTGTTGAAACTAAATTATTGGCTTAATTTGTAATTCAATTTAAAATAAATACCTATGAAAAAGTTAATTTTTGCCTTCTTAAGTTTTATTTCTCTTTCGGTTTTTGCTCAAAATCAAGCTTCACCTCCAGCAGTAACTTCTCAAAAAGTAGGAGATTTATCAGTTTTGATCAAGTATTATCAACCAGCTGTTAAAGGTCGTTTAGTTTTTGGAACAAAGGAGCAGAAAGCCTTGGTGCCATATGGTGAAGTTTGGCGTACTGGTGCAAATGAAGCAACTACAATTGAATTATCTCGCGATGCGCAAATTCAAGGAAAAACATTAGCAAAGGGTACCTATTCAGTATTTACCATTCCTGGTCCAAGCGAGTGGACAGTTATTTTTAATAAAGTAGCTAAACAATGGGGTGCTTATAGTTATAAAGCAGATCAAGATGTTTTGCGAGTAACAGGTAAAGTTTCTGAAGTAGCTCCTACTGAACGATTCACCATAAATTTATCTTCAACAGGACAATTGAGTTTTGTTTGGGATAAAACCTCTGTTTCGGTTTACGTAAAATAAGTCAAAGGTTTTCCGTTTTAATCCATAATTCACAAAGGTTTTCTTTTGTTTTAAGAAAGCCTTTGTTTATTTTTGTTTATTACCAATTAGCAAATTGCATATTATGAAAAAAGTTTTAATCGCTGAAGATAGTTCTGTTATTCAAAATCTAGCTAAAAAGATTTTAGAATTTCAAAATTTTGAAATTCATGCTGTAAAAAATGGACAGCAAGTATTGGATGAATTAGCAAAATCTGATTTCGATATTATTCTTTTAGACATTAATATGCCCGTAATGGATGGAATGGATTGTGCGCGTGCTGTACGTGGACTATCAGATGCTAAAAAAGCAAAAATTCCAATGATTGCGATTACTGGTAATGCAAGAAATTATTCAATGGAAGATTTCAAAGCCGCAGGCTTTGATGACTTTTTAGCAAAACCATTGAACTTCGATGCTTTAGTGAACCAAGTTAAGGCTTTAACAGAATAATCTTATGAGTCCGATAAAGGTTACCTTTCTCGGAACAGGAACTTCTCAAGGCATTCCCATGATTGCGTGTTCTTGTGAAGTTTGTCAATCAAACGACACCCGTGATAAAAGATTACGGGTGTCGTTGCATTTAGAAATAGCTGGTAAATCTTTTGTGATTGATACTGGGCCCGATTTTAGGCAACAAATGTTACGCGCACAAATAAATAGGCTAGATGCAGTGCTTTACACGCATGAGCATAAAGACCATACAGCTGGTCTAGACGACATACGCGGATTTAATTATTTTCAAAAAGCAGCAATCCCACTATATGCAGAGTCTCGAGTAATCGATCAAATAAAGCGAGAATTTGCATACGCCTTTGAAGAAAACAAGTATCCGGGAGTGCCTGATATTCATGTGCATGAAATCGATGAACATCCTTTTGAAATTTACGATATATCCATAATTCCTATTCGAGTAAAACATTTTTTATTAGATATTTTGGGATTCCGTATGGGTGATTTTACGTATATCACAGATGCTAATGAAATTTCAGAAGAAGAGCTTGAAAAGATAAAAGGAAGCAAAGTTTTGGTTCTGAATGCGCTTCGTAAAGAAGCCCATGTATCGCATTTTACACTACAACAAGCACTTGAAATTATTGAAAAGGTGCAGCCCGAAAAAGCATTTTTAACACATGTGAGCCATCAATTGGGTAAGCATGCGGAGGTGGAAAATGAATTGCCTGATAATGTATTTCTAGCATTTGATGGATTAAAAGTGATAATTTAATGAAGATAGAAGCAATTTTATTTGATATGGATGGAGTGGTAGTGGATAACTTGCCCTATCATGTAGACGCTTGGTTGTTGTTTTGTGAAAAAAATAATATTCCTTTGACAAAAGAAATTTTTTACAAAGAATTGAATGGGATGAATTCAAAAGATACCTTTGAATGGTTTTTCAAACGCTCGATGTCGAAGGATGAAATTCTACCTTTAGAAGAAGAAAAAGAACTTATTTATCGAGCTTTTTATAAGCCTCATTTAACACCCGCACCTGGTTTAGTAGCGTTTTTAACAAGAATGAAAAGTCAAGGCATTAAAACCGCATTAGCTACTTCAGCAGGACCAGGAAATATCGATTTCACCATTGATGGTATTGGGTTGAGGGATCAATTTGACGTGATAGTAGGTGGTGCGGAAGTGTCAAAGGGTAAGCCAGATCCAGAAATTTATTTATTGGCGGCGGAAAAATTACAAGTAAATCCAGCCAATTGTTGGGTGATTGAAGATTCGATGCAAGGAATAAAGTCGGGCCAAGCAGCAGGATGTAAAGTCGTGGGAATTACCACTTCCCACACGAAAGAAGAATTAAGTCATACCAACTTGCAATCTAAGGATTTTGTGGGTTTGGCAGAAAAACTTTTAAATTTTTAATTTTATGAAGTATATACTAACAAGTCTCATTGTATTTTTTTGCTTTGTTTCAAGCATGGCGCAAAAGCATAAATTGGAAGTTCGCGCAGGAAAAGAGATTGTTGAATATGTACCTCAGAATCCAGAAGTTTTCAGGCCGTTGCCTGAAAATTATCAAGTTGAGTTATTGAAAAAGATGGCTCAGGAGCAATTACAAATTCGGACTTTAGGGATTCAAGAAACAAGTCAGAAAATGTTTAATTTCGTTTATGCTGCCAATACACCTTCCGAAATTGTAGCCATTTTTGAGAAAGCAGGAAGTATTTGGGAAAAGGTATTTACCACCGACCAAACGATTAATGTGCAAGTTTATTGGACTCCTTTGGCTTCAAATGTTTTAGGTAGTGCAGGGGCATCAAATTATTATGCAAATTTTCCGGGAGCAAGTAAGCTAAATACCTTTTATCCCATTGCACTTGCTGAAAAAATAGCACATAAAAATTATAATGGGACAGACCCAGACATTATCGCTCGTTTTAATTCCGACTTTTCAAATTGGTATAAAGGTATAGATGGATTGCCCAAAGCAGGAAAGGAATATGATTTACTTTCGGTTGTTTTACATGAATTGGGTCATGGATTAGGCTTTATTGGCCAGTTTGAGCTGTCAGCCGACAAAACAAATGTGGGTTATGTGTATCCTGGGATTTTTGATCAATTTATGGAGACCAAAGCTGGTGTGAAATTGACCGATACTACCAGTGCCTTGAAAAATAATTCAGCGCAATTGCTTAGTGCTGTTACCTCAAAAACTAGTTTGTTTTTGAATGCGCCTAATTTGGTAAATTCGAATAAAACAAAGGCCTTATTATATGCGCCAAATCCATATGTAGATGGATCCAGTATTTACCATGTCGACCAATATACTTACCCAGTAGGAGATCCTAATGCTTTGATGACTCCACAAATTGCTCCTGGTGAGGTGACTCGTTCAGTCGGGCCAATTGTTGAAGGATTTTTCAAAGATATAGGTTGGTATGGAACAAGTATTTTTGGTATTAATTACGATGATACCGAAGCTACAGATAAAGATTTTGTATTTGAAGCAACTTTGTATTCAGATACATTAGTTAAAGCTGGCTCATTGAAATTAATGTTGGCCTCCAATGCTTCCATTGTTTCTGCTACCCCGATTACTCCTACACTCGTTCCAGGTACGACCAACAAATACCAATATGTGTTACCAAAATCAAGCACAGATCGAGTAATTCGTTATTATTGGTCGGTTCAGAATGCTGCAGGAAAAACAATTGTTACTCCAGCCGAAGCCCCATATGTGACAATTTCAGGCAAAAATTATGGTAGTTATTATCAGTTTACCATTGGAGCTGATACTGTCAAACCCAAAGTAACCTATTCAAATCCCTTGAAATATGTATTTGCCTCCCAAACGTCTATCGCCTTACCGACCTTGTATGCAACGGATAATTTAGGAGTCGCTTCGGTAACCATTGAATATGCACTCAATAATGGTTCAATTGTTTCTAAGCCAATGGTTTTGTCAACTTTAGAAGCAAACGCTTATAATTTTAGTTTCGATTTCGGAGTTAATGCATTAAAATCAGGTGATATTATTAAATACCGTATCCTAGTGGTGGATAAAGCAAAAAATAAAAATACGGTCAATTCGCCTAGTTCTGGATTTTACGAGTTTAAAGTGTTAGATTTTTTAGACCCAGTGAATGAATATGTGACCTCGTTTGATCGTTTTCCAACGAATGATTATTATTTGAAAGGTTTCAATATTACTAAACCTAATTTTTTCAATAATGCAGGTTTACATTCGGAACACCCCTATAAAGATGGCGATGAAGATACGGAGCCAGGCACAAATGGTTTAGATAAATTCACCAATAATGATGCCTTGTTGTTGAAGCCAATTGTTGTTCGATCAGATACAGCAAAAATATATTTTGATCAAGTGGTATTAGTGGAACCAGGTGAAAATGGGGAAAGTTTTTATAATCCTGACGGAACCATAAATCGTTATTTTTATGATTATGTGATTGTGCAAGCATCAAAAGATTTAGGTAAAACTTGGATTGATTTATCGGAAGGATGGGATGCCAGAAAAGAATCTATTTGGTTAAAAACCTATTCTTCAACGATCGATAAATTAGGTAATTCAACTTCTTTGGGTAGTTATGATATGTTTAAACCGATGGAAATCGACTTGAAACAAAACGGGCAAATCAAAGGAGGTGATAAAATCGTTTTACGATTTAGATTGCATGCAGATTCTGGAGCGAACGCTTGGGGTTGGGCAATTGATAATTTAAATATTCAAGGCCCAAAAGGGAAAAAAGAAATAGTTCTCGGAGTAGAAAATAAATTAGAGGCTTCTGCCCTTAATGTATTCCCGAATCCAAGTAGAGGTAAAGTTAAGGTTCAGCTGAATAGCCCTGCTGAAATCAAAATGCTTCAATTAAATCTATTGGATTTGCAAGGTAATAGCTATTTTGTGGATGAAGTTCAAGTCAATGGAACAAGTTTTGAAAGAGAACTTGATATTAGCAAATTGGAGACTGGGGTCTATATTATTAGTCTTCAAGTAGAAAATCAGCAAATCACTAGAAAATTGGTGGTAATTAAGTAATTTAAATGAAATTTCTGTAATTTTGCTACCCGTTTAATACGAAACATATGTCTTGGTTTACCAGAAAAGATAAAGGGATTCAAACCCCTACAGAATTTAAAAGAGAGGCCCCAGACGGACTTTGGTATCAATGTCCATCTTGTAAAAAAGCCATTCACACAAGAGAACATCGAATGTTTGCCTATACATGTTCTGCATGTAATTATCATGAAAAAATAGGCTCACAAGAGTATTTTGAACTATTATTTGATCAAACTTTATATACTGAATTAGATCCAATGATGGGTTCTGGTGATCCACTTGAATTTGTGGATACTAAAAAATATGTTGATCGTATTAAAACGACTGAATATAAAACAGGATTAAAAGATGCTGTTCGTTCAGCTTACGGAAAAATGAATGGTATTCCATTGACAATTTCGGCCATGGATTTTAGCTTTATTGGAGGATCAATGGGGTCTGTGGTAGGAGAGAAGATTGCAAGAGGAATTGATTATTCCTTGGAGCACAAACAGCCATTTTTGATGATTTCCAGATCGGGAGGTGCTCGTATGATGGAAGCTGGTTTTTCATTAATGCAGATGGCTAAAACTTCTGCTAAATTAGCATTATTGGCGGAGGCAGGGATACCTTATATTTCTTTATTAACTGACCCAACTACTGGTGGAGTTACCGCATCTTATGCCATGTTAGGGGATTTTAATATTTCTGAGCCAGGTGCTTTGATTGGATTTGCTGGTCCACGTGTAATCAAAGAAACGATTGGTAAAGATTTACCCAAAGGATTTCAAAGTGCAGAGTTTGTTTTAGAGCACGGATTTTTAGATTTTATTGTAGATCGAAAAGATTTAAAAGATAAATTGACTTCACTACTTAGTATGTTGAAGTAATCTCATAAAAAAAGCGCCTTCCGGCGCTTTTTTTGATACATATTATTTATTTTCTTATTCGGCACTTGCTGCTGCAGCCGCAGCTGAAACTTTAGTTGCTCTTGTTTTCTTTTCTTTTACTTCACCAGGTAGTGGGTCATTTACGCCAGCTAAAATTCTACCGCAATGCTCACAAACGATAATTTTCTTCTTGTCTTTGATATCAGTTTGTCTTTGTGGTGGAACTGAACTGAAACATCCTCCACAAGCACCACGAGAAACCATTACTACCGCTAAACCATTACGAGCATTACTTCTTAATTTAGAGTAAGACTTTAAAAGACGCTCATCGGCTAATTTCAAAGCCTTTTCACGATCTTTTAATAATTTTTGCTCGTCTTCTTCGCTTTCAGCAATAATGACATCTAATTCTTTTTTCTTGATTTCAAGATCTTTATTTCTTTCAAATAAATTCGACTCAACACCACCGATTTCATCATTTTTGTTTAAAATTTTGAATTCGATTTCTTTGATTCTCTTGTCAGCAATCTCCATTTCTAAACCTTGAAGTTCAATTTCTTTTGAAACAGCTTCAAATTCACGGTTATTGCGAACATTCATTTGTTGTTCCTTGTATTTAACAATTAACTTCTCTGAATCTTTTTTCGCATTACGGTAATTGTTGATTTGAATGTTGAAATTCTCAACCTCAGCCTGGAATTTAGCCAAACGAGTTTCCAATCCAGCAATTTCATCTTCTAAATCACGCACCTCTTCAGGTAAGTCACCGCGTACTTTTAAAATATTGTCTAATGCAGAATCAATGCCTTGAAGCTTCATTAAAGCTTCTAATTTTTGTGCAATCGTAGTATCTGTAGCAGTTGCCATTAATTTGTTAATTTGAATTTGTTCTACAACGCTCTTTTTAAGCAAAATTTACCGGGTTGGTATTAATTTCACTTTTGAGAACGGCAAAATTACAAAATATATTTGATAAAAACGAACACATTGCGTCCTTTATCATAACTTCCGATTCGTAATGTCCGATGTCTACTAATAACATCTTATTTTCGGCATCAAAAAATTCATGGTATTTGATGTCGCCAGTTAAATAAGCATCTGCACCTGCAGCTAAACTATTTTTAATTAAAAATGATCCTGCCCCACCACAAACTGCTATTTTCTTGATTTGTTTCTTTGTTTTAGGGGTATGTCTGATTATTTTCAAACATAATTTATCTTTAATATATTCGATAAATTCATCTTCGCCTAAGGATTGATTTAATTCTCCAATATACCCTGCACCTACTTCATCCCAAGTATTATCTATTGCTTGTATATAATAGGCGACCTCCTCATATGGATGTGATTTTCGTAATGCTTGAAGAATTTGTGATTCTAGATGTTTGGGATAAATCATTTCAACTTTTACTTCCTTCACTATCTCGGGTTGTAAGATGGATCCGATGTGTGGCTTGCTTGATTTTCCTGGTGTAAATCGTCCTTCTCCTTCTGTAGTAAAGCTACACTCGGTGTAATTGCCGATATTGCCAGCTCCTGCTTCATGCAAGGCGTATCTTACCTCCTCTTGATTTGCAATTGGGACAAAAAAACTCACTTTTTTTAATCCATCCTTAATGGGTGCTAATACTTTCCCATTTTTTAAATTTAATTGCTGAGCCAAGTGGTAACTAACACCCAATGGAGCATGATCTAAATTGGTATGAGAGGCATAAATAGCAATGTTGTTTTTGATGGCCAAAATGATTGTTTTTTCAACATAATTTTTGCCCGTAAGGCTCTTCAATCCTTTAAAAATGATTGGATGATGCGCAATGATCAAATTACAATTTTTATCAATGGCCTCTTGTACAATGGCTTCTGTGCAATCTAAGGTTACCAATATGCCGCTTACCTCCTGATTCCTTTCTCCAGTAAGTAAATCAGCATTATCATAAGACTCTTGCCATTGTAATGGAGCCCATGTTTCCATGGCCTTACAAACGTCATTTATTGAAATTGCCATTGTTTTTAATTTTTAAATCCTCCAAATTTATCGTAAATTTAGTAAAAGCCTTTTGGCAACCCTAAATATATTTAAATAAGTAAAAGCTATGCGATGTAGGCCCGCTATTGTAATCGTGGAAAATAGCCATGTGTTGTTAATGAAATATCTATATGGTAATCAAGAAATTTATAATTTCCCCGGAGGAAATGTGGAAGGAGAAGAGTTGTTTACTGATACGCTGATTAGAGAATGTCAGGAGGAACTTGGTGTTGATATAGAAGTTGGAAAAATGCTATGTGTAGGACAAATGGGTTCAAATTCTTTTCGTAAAGCAGCTTTGCATGTGCTTTTTGATGGACACATCATTTCCGGTATTCCTGCCTTACAGGCAGCTGAAACTACCGCAAACGAATTAGTTTGGTGGCCTGTATCAAAATTGGACCAAATTAGATTGTACCCGAATGTGGGGGAGCTTATTCAGGATTACTTGATTACAGGAAAAACAGGGAAATATTTGGGTGAAATAAAACAAGATTGGATTAGTTAAATTGTAAGCAATGTATAAGTATTTATCTTTTTTAGGACTTGTTTTATTACTCTCATGTTCCTCGGCTCGTTTGAATAAAGCGATAAAAAATAGCCGTTTAGATCAAATTCATACCGGAATAATGATTGAAGATTTGAATACAGGCAAAGTCTTGTATGCAAAAAATGAGAATCAATTTTTTATGCCTGCATCAAACATGAAATTGTTGACTTTCCTCCTGGCAAATAGGCATTTGAAAGATAAAACGCCTGCTTTTATTTACCAGGAAAAAAATGATTCTTTGTTTTTTTGGGGAGCTGGCGACCCATCATTTTTACATCCAAATTTCAACAACCAGAAACTAATCGAATTTTTAAAATCGTCTAAAAAAGAATTGATTTACGCTGAAGAAAAAGCTTTGCCTCCATTAGGAATGGGGTGGGCATGGGACGATTACACGGATTATTATTCTGCTGAAATATCTAGCCTACCCATGTATGGGAATGTGGTTAGTTTTACAAAAGATCAAGAAAACTGGACTGTTGCCCCAGGTTTCTTTCGAAATTCAACTTACTTTACAGAAGAAATTCGACCGGTTAGGGACCGAAATGAAAATCGTTTTTTTATCAATAAAAAATTGAAATCATATCAAAGCCCATTTTTAACTAGTCCAGAATTAGTGACCCACATGCTCGTAGGCTTAGTTAATAAAACCATAAATTACGAACAAAGGGCCATTCCTAATGATGCTCAAATGATTTTTGAGACACCTTTAGATTCTTTATTGAGACCTTTAATGTATCATTCAGATAATATGATTGCAGAGCAATTGCTTGTTCAAATGGGCTCTCAATTGAAAATAAGTCAAAATCCAAGTGATGTAATTCAGAGTCTTCAGACTGGTTCAAAGGAGTCTTTTTTAAAGGAAATCAAATGGGTAGATGGTTCGGGATTATCTAGGTATAACCTGATGCGCCCAAAAGATTTATCGGGTATTTTGAAAGCAATCTATGCTGAAATGCCAGCAAATAGATGGCAAGCCCTTTTGCCTCAGGCTGGAAAAAGTGGAACCTTGAAAAATATCACTATTAATAATTCAGATTTGAAAATCTGGGCAAAGTCTGGATCTTTTGCAAATACCTATAATTTGTCAGGTCTTGCAAAAACACCCAAAGGAAAATGCCTTGCATTTTCTTTTATGACCAATTTGGCCAATCAATCTGTTTCCGAATCGAAATCCCAGATTGTTCAGTTCCTTAATCAACTGGCTTCTTTTTAGGTAATAAAAAGTAATAGATACCATAGCAAACAACGATAAAGCCGAGCAAATATCCTATATTCTTTTTATTCTCCAATAGGGTGCCTATTAAAAATAACAAGGATATACAGACCATAAACCATGGTAAATACGGATATCCAAAAACCTTGTAGGGTCTTGTTAGCTGAGGCTCTTTTTTTCGCAAACCCAATAAAGAGGCAAATCCAGCCAAATAACTGAATACAAAGAAAAACGTTGCAATATCTGAAAGCGAATCACTCATTGATTGTCCAATTAGTAAAAATAGGCACGATAATCCAATGGTTAAATGCGTTGCAATGGTTGGTGTTCCACCTTGATTAACAAACGAAGCGGCCTTAAAAAATAAACCGTCTTTGCTCATGGAATAGATGACCCTCGGAGCAAACATAACTTGCGTGTTTAATATCCCGAAGATGGATAGCATAAGAAAGATGGTCACCCATCTACCAACTGTTGCACCTAATACAAACTGCATGGCATCAGAAGCTGCTAATTTACTTCCAATGAGTTGTTTAAAGGGTAAAACATACAGAATTCCAATGTTGATGAGCAAATAGATGCTAGCTACACTTATCACGCCAATATACATCGACTTCGGCATCGTTTTTTCTGGATAGGCATTTTCCTCCGTAAAGTAGGCTGCCGTGTGCCAACCATCAAAGGCATAAAAAATGGATAAAAGTGCAGCTAAAATTCCTGAAACCGAAGCTTTGTGAGTTGCCACTTGGTCGGCAAAACTACCTCCTGAACCATAACAAAAACAGATACCTATAAAAATAATCAAGGCAAATGCCTTGAGTCCACTTAACCATTCCTGACTCTTTCCTGCGCTTTTAACACCCAGTTGATGAAAGCCCCATAAGGCCATTAGGGTTCCAATTGCGATAATATTTAAATAGTTGTTTAAATATGGAAATAATAAACCTAAATATTCACTAAAGGTGTAAGCTCCGAATCCTAAGGCTGAAACTGTACCTAGCCAAGAAGAGATACCTACTAAAAAACCAATAAATCGACCAAAAGCGCGTTCAGCATAAACGTACCATGCACCCGCCCTCGGGACAGACAAGCTGAGTTCTAACACACAACTAACCCCTAAAATGGCATAAATGGCAACAGCAAGCCATAGTAAAAGGATGATACCTGGGTCTCCAACCTGACTTGCAATATACCCTGGTTTACGTAAGATCCCTGTGCCAATGGTTCCACCCAAGGTAACTGCAATACCGAAGCTCGTGCCAAGAACTTTCCACAATTGATTTTTTGAAGAATTATCTGTCATGGTTTAGTTCATAAGTGCCAATGATAGGGAAATGATCTGAAAATTTTACCTTTCGAAGAGTTTGAAATTGCAAGATGTTAAATTCTTCTGAAAAGAATTGATTGTCTATTCGCACCACATAGGGGCTCCGATTTAGCGTAAATCCAAATCCATTTCCGGCCTCCTCAAAGCTGTTTTTTAAGCGCTCGCGAATGGTTCCGTAGGCATAGCCGTAGGGAGTTTCATTTAAATCACCCATAACCAAAATTGGGTATGGACTTTTTTGAATCATTCGATTTATTTGGTCCATCTCACGTCTATGATTGATAAATCCTTTCTTAAGTGAAGCTAAAATCCCTCGTCCTTCTTTCTTCGCATTGCTATAATCTTGCTCTCGTATGTTACCAGTTACTTTTCCAACCCGAATACCCATCGACCATAGTTGAACATTTATTAGTCGAATCGTATCTTTATCTATTACAATGTCGGCAAGTAAATAGCCATTTGAGGAGTTTTTATATTGTTCTCCTTCAAAATGAATGATGGGGTACTTTGAAAAAATAGCCAATCCCATTTTTTCATTTTTATCAAAATTTTCCTCCTTTAAAGGGATAAATGCATAATGTGGATAATCTTCAGATAAATATTCGATGCTTCGGAAGGCTTTTCTATCTTTATTTGAATAAAATTCCTGAAAAACCTTGATATCTGCCTCTTCATTTTTCATGAATTTCTTTAATGCTTTTACGTTTTCTTCATTCCCTTCATAATCATTTGAATACATTCCATAAACATTGTAATTCAGAATTTTAATTTGTTTGTGGAGGCTTGCTTGGGAATCATGCATCACAAAGGTTCGTTTGATGAATCCATATCCAAGAAGAAGCACAGTAAGTGGGAGTAAGGCCCTTTTTGCTCTTCTTAGCAGCCAGTAAACCAATGAAATAAAACATAAAATTTGGGCATACGGCAGAGTCATCATAATAAAACCCGCTAACCAATGATCAAAAATCAATGTATAAGACAGCGTGTAAGTGATTAGCGTGTAAATGCATAAGGGTAGAGTGCCCAGCCAAATCAAAGAAGAAATAATCTTCCCTGTAAGCGACTCATTTTTTTTTCTGCTGTTTGCCATATTCAAAGATAAGAAGAAGCATTTAAAGTCTCAATGCTAAAAACTTATTAAATTTTATGTAATCCATTTTGAAATTTTGAAAAATTTTCTTAATTTCGCCTTCCCAATTCGGGAATGATTTAGTAAACAAAGGGTAAAAACCCGTTAAAGCATAAGATTATGGCAAAAGTTTGTCAATTGACTGGAAAAAAGACACAAGTTGGTAACAACGTTTCTCACGCGAATAACAAAACAAAACGTAAGTTTTATCCAAACTTACAAACAAAGAAATTTTTCTTAGAGTCTGAAGGTGTTTGGGTTCGTATGAAGGTTTCTGCAAAAGCTATTCGTACGATCAATAAGAATGGTTTTGAAAAAACTTTGATTAAAGCTGCTAGAAAAGGTACTTTAACTGTTTAATTTTTCAATAAAAATAAAGATATTAGCCTCTCCGAAAACGGAGAGGCTTTTTTTGTTTTTCTATGTTTAATTCTGAAGATTTACATCGTTATCGTAAACAATTAAAATTGCCAGAGTGGAATCTTCCCGAGCAATTAAAATTAGCTGAATCGACCTTGTTGGTTGTGGGCGCAGGCGGACTCGCTTGTGGTGCTTTGCCTTATTTAGTTTCTGCTGGGATCGGTAAAATCATTTTAATCGATAAAGATTGCGTGGATCTTTCAAATTTAGGTCGACAAGTGATATATGCAACAGAAGAGGTAGGTTTGCCTAAAGTTGAAGTAGCAAAGCGAAAATTGAATGCACTTAATCCTAATTGCGAAATTGAGGCAATTTCTGAAAATTTAGATGCAAACAATGCTCATGAACTCATCGCAGCAGTAGATTTAGTAATAGATTGTACAGACAATTTTACTACCCGTTATTTAATTAACGATACCTGTGTCCGATACGATAAGCCTTTTGTTTATGCTGCAATCCATTCGTGGGAAGGTTTAATTAGTGTATGCAACGGTACTGTATTTGGTGAAAACAGAAAAGGGCCTACCTATCGATGTTTTTTTCCTGAAGAGCCTGGTCTCGACGAAATCCCAACTTGCGATGAAGCGGGTGTTTTAGGTTTTTTACCAGGAATCTTGGGTATTCTTCAAGCTAAAGAGGCGATCTATTATTTAGTGAGTTGGGAATCTCCAGCCAATGGTGCATTAGGAAGATTTGATGCCAATGATTTATCCTTCCGTTTTTATAAAACCCAAAGAACTCATACGGCCGATCAATTTTCCGCTACCTCGTCTATTCCTTCTCATGAACAAGTGAAAGAGTTGGATGTTCAAATGGCACAAAATCTCTTGAATGCAGGTGAATTGAAATTTATTTTAGATGTCCGAGAGCCTGATGAGTATGAATTGGCTTCCCTAGAAAATTCAATACAAATACCTATGCATCAAATAGGAGAACAGATTAGCAAAATTCCCAAAGACCAAAAAGGACTGGTGATGTGTCATCATGGCATGCGTTCTGCCTATGTAATTAAGCAGTTACAAGCCTTGGGCTTTCAACATTTATTTAATATGAAGGGAGGAATTGATGCTTGGTCGATTCAGATTGACCCTTCCATCCCGAGGTATTATTGAACAATATCGCCGTAAAGATCAAACTCTTCCGCTTTATTGATTTTAACTTGAACAAAATCTCCCATTCTTGCATATTGTTCAGCCGGAATTAAGACTTCATTATCTACTTCTGGTGAATCAAATTCTGTTCTACCAATAAAGTATCCACTTTCCTTACGATCAACCATTACTTTGAAGGTTTGTCCAACCTTTGCTTGGTTTAATTCTTCTGAAATCCCTTGCTGCAAGGCCATGATTTCATCTGAACGCATTTGCTTAATTTCTTCGGGTACATCATCTTGTACCAAATAAGCATGTGTATTTTCTTCGTGACTATAATTGAAAATACCTAAACGTTCAAATTTCATTCGTTCTACGAATGAATAAGTTTCTTCAAAATCTTCTTCTGTTTCACCAGGATATCCTGAAATTAAGGTTGTTCTTAACGAAATTCCAGGTACTTTTTCACGAATTGTATGAATTAAATCTTCTGTCTTTTCTCTTGTTATACCTCTTCTCATTCGCTTTAAAACAGCGTCTGAGCCGCTTTGTAAAGGCATGTCGAGATACTTACAGATATTATCTCTTTCGGCCATTACTTCCAAAATGTCTAGCGGAAAACCAGCTGGATAGGCATATTGCAAACGAATCCAATCTAATCCTTCAATATCTGAAAGTCTTTGTAAGAGTTCTTTTAATTTCCTTGTATTCGGTTTTCCTTCTTCTTTTAAATCTAAGCCATAAAAGGTTAAATCTTGTGCAATTAAAATTAACTCCTTTGTCCCTTTTTTAACTAAGGATTTTGTTTCAGTAATCAATTCGTCAATCGGGCGAGAAATATGTCCTCCTCGCATTAATGGAATTGCACAGAAACTACATGGTCGGTCGCAGCCTTCAGCAATTTTTAAATAAGCATAATGAGCTGGTGTGGTTAAAAGACGCTCTCCAACTAATTCTTTTTTATAATCAGCTTTTAGGGCTTTAAGTAATCGAGGTAGTTCATTCGTTCCAAAAAAAGAATCAACGGCCGGGATTTCTTTTTCTAAATCGTCTTTATATCGATGCGAAAGGCAACCCGTAACATATAATTTGTCTATTTTCCCAGCCTCTTTTGCATCTGCATAGCGTAAAATCGTATCGATAGACTCTTGTTTCGCATTATCAATAAAACCGCATGTATTGATAACGATTATATTGGCCTTGTCTTTTTTAGCTTCATGCGTTACTTCAAGTCCATTTCCTTTTAACTGAGTAAATAATACTTCAGAATCTACTAGGTTTTTGGAACAACCTAAAGTGATGATATTAATAGAAGATTTTGGCGCAACTTTCGTTTTCATACATTTCGTTTCAGCCTGCAAGTTACAAAAAACTGTAGATTGAATCGTAATCTTTGCTGGTCGGTATATAAATTATACTAAAATTTAGTAGTATTGTAAAAAATTTAAACTATGAAAAAATATCTATTACTTACCTGTTTGCTTTCTCTTGGTTTCGGGATGAAGGCACAAAATACCTTGACAAAAAAAGAGCAAAAAGAAGGTTATCAACTTTTGTTCGATGGAAAAACATTTAATAATTGGCATACCTACGGAAAACCTGGAGTAGTTGGAGCTTCTTGGACAATTGAAGATGGTGCAATTGGTTTTGATGCATCTAAAAAAGATGGAGGGGATTTAATTACAAATGAGGATTTTGAAAATTATGACTTTTCTGTTGATTGGAAAATTTCAAAAAATGGTAATAGTGGAATTATTTTCAATGTTACGGAGGATAAAGCAAAATACTATGCAACGTATGTGACAGGTCCGGAAATGCAGGTTTTGGATAACGATGGACATGCAGATGGTAAAATCATTAAGCATCGTTCAGGAGATTTGTATGATTTAATCAAATCAACTGTTGAAACGGTTAAACCAGTAGGTGAGTGGAATACTGCTAGAATTGTTAATAATAAAGGTTTATTGCAATTGTATCTTAACGGAACAAAGGTTGTGGAAACTCGTACGGATGATGAAAACTGGAAGAATCTAATTGCAGGCTCTAAATTTAAAGATATGAAAGCCTTTGGTGTTACGATGAAAGGTAAAATTGCTTTACAAGATCATGGAAATCCGGTTTGGTTCAGAAATATTAAAATTAAAAAATTATAATTTTTAAGAGGAAAAAAAGAAAGGCCTGCATGTGCAGGCCTTATTTATTTATAGGGAAAATGAATCTAGACAAGCGCCCTAATCCATTTAGATTGATGATTTCTCTCAAGGGATTTATACGAGCGGTTAGGATACTATTCTAATTACGTATACAAATATTGAAGAAATATTTTAAATATAAATTGATTTAAATCAATTTCTTTAAAATAAATTTAAATTTTCTGAATCGGACATGATGTGTCCATTTGCAATTTTTTTACGAATTCGACTTAATTCAGCCTGACTAATGCACAAAAAAGATGCTTTATGTTTCTCCGGAATTCGATAAGCGATCTTTGAAAATATTTTTTCAAAAAATTCATATCTTAATTGTGCAGGGTGAATGCGAATTAAATAATTCAAGTTTTCATACAACACTAAATTTTGTTCGACTACTAATCTTCCGATCTTATTTGTTTGTGGAAAATGTTCATAGAGGTAATCCAAGTCTTTTTTTTCTACATAATAAATCACACAATCTTCAATTGCCTCGATGGCAATTTTGCTAGGCGTTTGTAAATAAAAGCTTGTAGCAGAAATCACAAAATTTCCTTCTCCTGTGAACCATCTAGTGATGGTGTTTTCTTGTTCCTTACTGTCGTCGAAATACGAAAATTCTCTTAAAATGCCAGTTTCTACAAAATAAACTCGGGTGTTTATTTCCTCAAAATGTAATAAAATGTCATGTTTTTTCAGTTTTTTGATTTTAAAAAACTGTAAAAATAGTTCAATTTCTTTCGTATTAAAGCAATTGAATTCAGACAGAATGCTGGCTAATGAATTCATTTAAGAGTGGTTAAAGAAAAGGTGTAGTACTTTACTAGCAAAGATAAGACACCTTTTTCTTTGTAAAATTGAGAAAAGAGAATTTTTACAATCCTTTTCCTTTAATTTTTGTTTTAACCCTTAATAAATTCATGTCTGAGGTGATAAAAAGGGTTTTACCATCTTCTCCGCCAAAGGCCACATTGGAATTTGCGTTTCCCGTTTCAATTCGGCCAATTAATGTTCCTTCGGGGTTTATAATTAGGATGCCTCCTGGACCAGTGGCCCAAATATTTCCTTCAGCATCCACTTTCATGCCGTCTCCTGCTCCTTTTAAACCTTGTTTTTGTAAAGCCGTTCCGTCAAAGAAAATTCTTGGTTTCCCCAAATTACCATCTTTCCCGATCGGATAAGCGTTCCAAATGATTGCTCTTGGGTCGGATTGGGCAACAATTAATTCAGTTTCATTCAAATTAAAGGCTAAACCATTGGGTCTACTCATATCAGTTGCCTGAACACTTACCTTTCCATGGGAGTCAATTCGGTAAATTCCTTGGTAATCAATTTCTTTGGCGGGTTCTGGTTTGCCTCTTCCAGGTAAACCATAGGGTGGATCGGTAAAAAAATAATCACCTGTTTTTTTCTGTACGATGTCGTTTGGACTATTTAATTTTTTACCATTCTCTACGATATGCGCTAAAGTAACTTTTTTCTCTGGAGCATTCAATGGCATTTCTGCTACTCTTCGATCTCCATGTTCGCAACTTACCAAATTTCCCTTTTTATTGATAATTAAGCCATTTGCGCCAGGCTCTTCAGAATAATAAGAACTTCCGGTGTATCCAGATGGTTTGAGGAAGGTACTTAAACCTTCCTTTTCCGACCATTTATGTATAATATTTTCAGGTACGTCCGAAAATAAAAGATAATTACCTTTTTTTACCCAAACAGGACCCTCAGACCAGGTGAATCCTTCTGCCACCACCTCAATTTTAGCATCAACTTCTAATAAGTGATCTAATTCTGGATCAATCCGATGTATTTTACCAACCGTAGCATAATTGCTTTGTCCAAATGCGATTGATTGTATTGCCATTGCACCTATAAATATGAGAATCTTTTTCATCTTATAAATTATGTTTTTTCAATTCTCCAACAGCGAATGCTGCTGCTCTTGCAGTTAATGCCATATAGGTCAAGGATGGATTTACACATGAAGTGGAAGCCATACTAGCGCCATCAGTTACAAAAACATTTTTACAAGCATGAATTTGATTGTTGCCGTTCAAAACGGATGTTTTAGGGTCTCTACCCATTCTGGCTGTTCCCATTTCATGGATAGCCATACCCGGATAGCATCCGTTGTCGTAAGCACGAACGTTTTTAAGTCCTGCCGCTTCCAACATTTCTTTAGCATCATTCAGCATGTCGATACGCATTTTCTTCTCATTTTCTTTGAACTCAGCATCAAACACCACCAATGGTAAACCCCATTTGTCTTTTGAATTTTTATCCAAATACATCTTATTTTCATGATAAGGTAAGCATTCCCCAAATCCACCCAAGTTCATAGTCCACGGACCAGGTTTGGTCATCGATTCTTTATAATCAGCACCAAAATTCAAATCATTTACTCCTCGATTCCAACTTTGGCGAGAACCTCCTCCTTGGTAACCAAAACCACGGATATAATCACGTTTATCATTGCCAATATTGCGATAGCGAGGAACATAGATTCCATTGGCTCTTCGGCCAATGTAATATTTGTCTTCATCTCCTTCCCAAATACCAGATGCACCAATTCTGAAGTGATGATCCATTAAATTATGTCCTAACTCTCCTGAATCATTACCAAATCCATTTTGAAAACGATTTGACGTGGAGTTTAAAAGTAATGCAGTTGTACTAACAGTTGAGCCGCAAACAAAAATAACTTTTGCGAAATATTCGCGAACTTCATGGGTGACTGTATCAATTACGCGAACTCCTTTTGCCTTTTGTTTTGTATTATCAAAAATAATTTCAGAAACTAAAGAGTTTGGTCTCAATGTCATGAGTCCAGTTTTGGCAGCCGGTGGTAGCGTACAAGATTGGGAGCTGAAATAGGCTCCGTACGGACAACCTAGGTTGCATTTATTTCGATATTGACACTGCGAGCGACCAATCTCTAGTTGGGCTTTCTTTGCCTCAGATAGGTTGGCAACACGACCAATCGTTAAATTTCTTCCAGGGAAGGTTTTTTCGATACGCTTGCGTACTTCTTTTTCTACGCAATACATATCCATTGGTTTTAAAAATTCCGAATCGGGTAGTTGCGGTAAACCTAAAGCTTCACCAGAAATACCAACATGTTTTTCTACATAGGAATACCATGGAGCGATATCTTTATAACGAATCGGCCAATCAACACCAATGCCATCTTTTAAATTTGCTTCAAAATCGATGTCTGATAAACGGTATGATTGACGACCCCACATGATTGATTTCCCACCTACAATGTTTGGTCTAAACCAATCGAATCGTTTATCCTCCTTGTACATTGCATCCGAATCATTGAACCAATAATCCTGCGTTCTTTCGTTATAAGGGTAGTCTCTGGCGAGTTTTGGGTGAGTGTTTTTTTGTTCAACTGTTAATAAACCATTGTATTTGAAATCCCAAGGATCTTTATAGGTTGGTTCGTAAGAAGTAATGTGATCAAATTGTTTTCCTCGATCCAACACAAGGGTACGTAAGCCCTTTTGAGTTAATTCTTTTGCGGCAAAACCACCAGATACTCCAGAGCCAACCACAATGGCATCATATGTATTTCCTTTTATTGCGTCTATTGCTAAATTCATGTCTTGATAAAATTAAAGAGCCCACGTTTTTTGATTTGGAGAAATTGGCATGCAACCGTCAAATTTGCCTGGAATTGGTAGATATTCTAGCGCCTCCGTTGCACCAATTTTTGAAGTGAAATAACCTGTAGTAGTTAATTCTTTGATCATAAAAAAGAAAGGATTAGGTGCTTTTTTACCACGATTAGCCTTTCTCTCCTGGTCGGCTTCTAACATGCATTTGGTTAGTGCCTCTTTTCTTTGAGTCAAAGATGCTTCAACAAAATCTTTTCCGTATTGACTTTTGCAATCGGTATTTAACTTTGTTAAACCAGCATAAAAGTGTTCTTGATCTTCTCTTTGGTAGCAATCACGAACTACTCGAATGATAAAATCTTCTACTTTTGCATCTTTTGCTCCACCTGTTTGAGTAGCAGGGATGATCACATCTGCAATTTCACGGATGAGGACAATTTGGTCTTCATTTGCCAGGATAGATTCTCCATGATAGGTTTTTTCTCCACGAATTCCTGCAATTGCTGGTGCAGAAATCATTCCGCCCAATAAAAGGGCAATACGCTGAACAGCGTCTCTTCTATTTAAATTGTTCATAGTTTAACATTTGAGGTTAAACAAATATATAAATTTTTTGATTTTTTTTTGTGAGGGCTTGAAATTTGTTTGAAGTGTTATAATTTCAGGTAATGAAAAATATGAAGGGAAGTAAGGAGGTTTTTCTGGAAATAAAGCATTCAATTGAATCCATTTATGGTGCGCAAGAATCAGAATCGATTGCATATCGGATGTTGGATTTGGTCTTTGGAGTAGGGAAATTAGATTTTTTGCTCAACAAAGAGCTTGAATTGCCCGCTTCATGGGATCGTTGGTTAAAAGAAATGGTGCAAGGGAAGCCCTTTCAATATGTGGTTGGAAAAGAATTTTTTAGAGATTTAGTCATTGAATTGAATGATTCTACCTTAATTCCTCGACCTGAAACGGAGGAACTTGTTCAATATATGTTGCAAGTGGTACAAAAAATACCAACACCCATCCGGGTGTTGGATATTGGAACTGGGAGTGGTTGTATTCCATTGGCCTTGAAAAATGAATATCCTGCAGCTCAGGTTTTTGGATGGGATATTGCAGAAAATGCAATCAATCAAGCAAAATTAAATGCCCAAAGGTTGAATTTGGAGGTTAAATTTCAGCTTCAAAACATTTTTGAATGGGAAAATAGAGAAGAAAAATGGGATGTGATTGTATCAAATCCTCCTTATGTTTTGGACCATGAAAAAAGTGATATGCTTTCCCATGTGTTGGAATATGAGCCAGCATTAGCACTTTTTGTTCCTGATGAACAACCCTTGTTATTTTATGAGTGTATTGCCGAGATGGGTAAAAATCGTTTGAATGGGGGAGGATATTTGTTTTTTGAAATTAATCAAGCATTTGGCAAAGAGATACAAGAAATGTTGATTTTTAAAGGATTTAAGGAGGTGGAAGTGATAAAAGATTTCAGGGGGAAGGAGCGGTTTGTGAGAAGTAAGAAGTAAAAAGTAAGAAGTTTTGATTTTCTTACTTCTTACTTCTTACTTCGTACTTAATTTTTGAACTTTTATCCTTAAAAAATGATTTCTATGTAAAATGTATACGTTGAAACATTGAAAAAGGTACATTTGTAAATTAAAACAACAAACCATGAAAAGAACAGGATGGATTATTTTAGGCGTAATTGCGCTAGTGATTTTTTGGGGAGTAGGATCCCGCAATAGTATGGCTACAAGCGATCAGGATGTAAAACAATCTTGGGCGAATGTGCAAAGTGCGTATCAGAGAAGAGCAGATTTAATCCCTAATTTAGTAAAAACGGTACAAGGCGTTGCCAATTTTGAAAAGTCGACTTTAACAGCTGTGATTGAGGCGAGAGCAAGTGCAACGCAAATGAAATTGGATGCGAAAGATTTGAGTCCAGAAAACGTTCAAAAATATCAGGCTGCACAGTCGGGATTAAGTGGAGCTTTGTCTCGCTTAATGGTGGTTGCAGAAAATTATCCGCAATTGAAAGCAACAGAAAGTTTCTCTGAATTGCAAGCGCAATTGGAAGGTACAGAAAACCGAATTAAAGAAGAGAGAGACAATTTCAATGAATCTGTAAAGAACTACAATAAATTAATTGTAACCTTTCCAAATAGTCTAATTGCGGGTATGTCTGGATTTACAGAAAAAGGATTTTTTCAAGCAGATGCTGGGGCAGAAAAAGCACCAGAAGTGAATTTTGATTCGAAATAATGAAGCATTTGACAGAAACTCAGGAGCAAATTGTTTTACAAGCTATACAGGCTGCAGAGCATCAAACATCAGGAGAAATTCGAGTGCATATTGAAAGTCATTGTGAAGGGCACCCTGTGGAAAGAGCAGAGGTGCTCTTTCATTATTTAGGAATGGATAAAACCGATTTACAAAATGGTGTTTTATTTTATTTAGCAAGTAAAGACAGAAAGTTTGCCATTATTGGCGACAAGGCGATTGATGCACAAGTTCCTCATGAATTTTGGGAAACAATCCGTGACGAGATGCGACCTTTGTTAGGGGAAAATAAATTTGAACTTGCTTTGGAACTTGGAATACGTAGAGCGGGTGAAGCCCTTGCATTGTATTTTCCTTATCAAAAAGATGATATAAATGAGCTTACGGACGAGATTTCGTATGGCAATTAAACGAATGGTAAAGCGAATACTAGTACTATTTTTTGTTTGCATTAGTACATCTACTTTTGCGCAAGAGACCTTGCCTATTGCTAAGCAACTGGTTACCGATCAGTCGGGTGTAATGTCAGCAGATCAGGTGCAACAATTAGAAACTAAATTAGAGGCATATAGTGATTCTACTTCTACGCAGATTGCTATCGTGATTCAAGAAACTACCCAAGGAAAGGATCCATACGATTATGCAATGGAAATTGCGAAGACATGGGGAATTGGCCAAAAAGGAAAAAATAATGGGGTACTTATTTTTATTGCTTCCGGAGATCGCAAGATTCGGATTTTGACCGGTAGAGGTATAGAAGATCGATTACCTGATGCAATCTGTAAACGAATTATTAATCGAATATTAAAACCATCCTTAAAGGCGGAGGATTATTTCGGAGGATTGAACGCTGCTACGGATGAAATGATGGAGCGAGCAAGTGGGGCATTTGTAAATGATGAAGATCCTGATGGAGGAGAAGGAGTGCCCTTGGTATTTATTTTCATCATTTTGTTTGTCATAATCTCAATTATAGGGAAAATTATTAATCGCAATAATAGAGGAGGAGGAAATAATTCTAGAGGTGGAGGAATGTTTTTCCCTCCAGTATTTTTAGGTGGAGGCAGAAATTGGGATTCTGGAAATAGTGGTTGGGGTTCTGGTGGTGGATTTGGTGGTTTCGGTGGAGGAAGTTTTGGTGGAGGAGGAGCAGGTGGAGATTTTTAAGATAATCTCTTAACTTTGTGATATGATTTTATCAAATGACATTTTAATCTCTTTGCAAGAAGCCCAGCAAGTACTTGCTACGTTTTTGGACAAGAAGGAAAATTTGCAGCAAATTCAAAAAGCTGCTGATGTAATGATTGAAGCCCTTTCTAAAGGAAACAAAATTATTTCTTGTGGAAATGGTGGTAGTCATTGTGATGCGATGCATTTTGCAGAAGAACTTTCTGGTAGATATCGCGAAAATAGAAAAGCATTAGCGGCTATAGCTGTTTCGGATCCATCCCATATTTCCTGTGTGGGAAATGATTATGGATTTGATTATATTTTTTCACGATTTGTGGAAGGTCTTGGTAAGGAAGGTGATGTTTTATTGGGAATTTCTACCAGTGGCAATTCAAAGAACATTATTCATGCGGTGGAGTCTGCAAAGGCTTTAGGTATGGAAGTTGTTTTATTAACGGGTAAAGATGGAGGTAAGTTAGGCCTTTATGAACATGTGACTGAAATTCGAGTGGAGCATTTTGGCTACGCTGATCGAATACAGGAGATACACATTAAGGTGATACATATCTTAATATTATTAATAGAAAAAGGGCTTAAATTATAAGCCCTTTTTTATTACCATTCTTTTGAAACATCGTCATCATTTCCCATGACAACCTCTACTACTCGATCTAAGAATTTTTTGAAATTCACTTTTGGCTCCTTTGGTTTAGAAGGTTCAGGGATTGGATTCTGGGTTGGAGTTGCATGGTTATCAGCCGTATTTGTATCTTCTAAATCAAATTCTGAAGGAATTTCAATCTGTTGAAAGAAAATTTTAACTAGTCCAATAGCTGAAGCATATTCTGGAGAGTTAATTTCATCTTCTAAGGCAATGGATACGGCACTTTCATTTGGTTCTCCAATTCTAGTTTCGATGCCTGTTATTTTTTGAATACTTTCAGCAATATCTGGAAGTTGGGCACCCGCACCTACTAAAACAATACCGGCTTTTAAGGATTCCGGCTCAGCGATTTTTGCAATTTCTACCCAAATAGCAGCTGCAATTTCACGAATACGTTCTTCGATAATAATGGCTAAATTTTTAGCAGAAATTGGTGTAGGTTTTCTTCCTGCAATGCCAGGAATTAGTACGATTTCTTTAACATCTATTTCTTTGCTCAAGGAAGAACCGTATTTGGTCTTCAGAGCTTCAGCATGTTCGATGGATATGTTTAATCCTGTTGAGATATCTTCTGTTATGAGGTCGCCTCCCCAAGGAAGTACCTTGGAATGACGCAGTCTATTATTTTGGTAAACGCTGATTTCAGTAGTGCCACTTCCTAAGTCAATTAAGGCAACACCAGCATTTTTTTCTTCTTCAGAAAGAACGGCTAAGCCAGTAGCTAATTGGCTAAAAAATGTCAAACCATCAGAAATAGTTGATAAATCAGAAGCTTTAATAGTTTGTTTTAAGGTGTCTAAACGTTCTTCGTCTGCTGTTACAAATAGATAATCGCCATGAAGCATTGTGCCCACCATACCAATAGGATCTAGTGTTTCTTTTGATTGATCTACTTTAAAACCAAGTGTTAAAGTGTGTAAAACGCAATGATTGTTTTCGTAAATAGATTTGGTAGCCTTTTGCGTAATATCGTAAATTTCTTTTTCAGAAACCGGATTTCTAGGATTTTCTCTAACGTGTTGAATGGTAAACGGATGAACCTTAATATGCGCACCAGTAATGTTCGTCACATAACTTAAATCTTGTATTTTACCTGTAATTCCTGAGGCGGTAGATTTTAAAACTTCCGAAACAGCTTGTGCAGTCTTATTGATATTGATGATTTCACCATTTGAAATATGGCCTAAAGTAGGCACTTTGGCAATGGATAAAATTTCAATATTTCCTTCAGCGTTTTGTTTTCCTAGAGCCGCTCTAACAAAGGAACTACCAAGATCAACACCAATAACAAATTCATTTCGCATCATGCAATTATTTAATTTAGCACACAAAAACTTGCGTTTTCATCTAAACTTTAAAAATACGGAATTTACTATTTATTCACAAATTAGCTGATTCTTATATTTTACTCGAACCCACTGGTATTTGTTCCAGCCTTTGTTTGGAATAATTTGTTTGTAGAAAACGGAAAGTTTTTTGAACTTATTTTCAATGTTAATTGGAAGTCCAAAGTCTACTTTCGCATTTCCAATGGTTGGAATTAAAATAATTCCACCATCTTTTGCTACTTCAATTTGTCCGATTTGGGCTTTCCAAAATTCATCATCATTGATGAATTTAAATAAGGGTAATAAGGTTTTAGATTTTTCATCTTTTAAATTTTTTCTAAAAGTTGAAAAATAGGGTCCTGAAACAACCAGTACTCTTGGTGTGAATAGTGAGCTTGTACCAATAAATTCTCCATTATTGGTTACGTATTGGTCGGGTTGAGGGCTTGTATCAAGTGTATTGTAAAGAATTCTTGCAATTGGACTATATTCTTGAACAGAGACAACTATTTTCCCGCTGAAATCAAAGTGTGCTTCGCAACTTTTTACCAGTGGAATTTTTCGTACTCGGTCTTCCATTTTATGTAATGAAATTTTGTCGAGTGGTTTATCCAAAAAATAACTTGTTCCTTCTTCAGTAATTACATTGTCGATATCTTTTTTACTTAACAAGGATTTTTCATTTTCTGATTCAAGTTTTATTTTAATTCCGCTGCAAGTAACTTCATTGTATGAAATTTCTGCGAATACAATAGCCGACACCCAAATGATTAGAAGGATAATCATAGATATCACTCTTTTCAGGAAACGAACGCGCAGACTTTGCATATCACAAAATTACAAGGAAATTATGGCATTTTTTATGTCTTCCAAAATCAAATCGATATCGCCCGCTCCCATGGTTACCAAAAGAGCTGGTTTTTTAGATTTCATTTCTTCAATCAAGTCTTTTTTTGAAATGACCTTTATGTATTCCGAGTTTATTTTACTTGCTAAAAGGTCTGAATTTATTCCTGGAATTGGCAATTCTCTTGCGGGATAAATGTCTAATAAATAAATTTCATCAGCTAAAGATAAGCTTTTTGCAAAATCATCTAAAAAGTCTTTTGTTCTACTAAACAAATGGGGCTGGAAAATTGCTGTTAACTTTTCATTTGGATAAAGTGCTTTTACAGATTTTAGGCAGGCACTTATTTCTGTTGGATGGTGCGCATAATCGTCTATAAACACATGTTTATCCGTTTCGAGGTGGTATTCAAAACGTCTTTTGACTCCTTTGAAACTTGCGATTCCCTCTTTAATTTCCTCTAAACTTAATCCTACCTGAAGGGCTAAAGCAGCTGCGGCTAATGCATTTTCGATGTTATGAAAACCCGGGATTCGCATTGGAATATTGGTTACATGGCCATTTGGACAATGCAAATCAAAAACCATTCGATGGTTTTCAATACGAATATTAGTTGCTTTAACATTTCCTTGGTCAATTCCGAAAGTATCTGAATTTTTATCAAAATGTAATCCAAGTCCATTTTTTTGAATAAAATATCCGTCTTTTTGAACTTGATTTACAAATAATTGAAAGGATTCTTTTACTTGTTCATCACTACCATATATATCTAAATGGTCTGCATCTGTTGAGGTGACAACCGCTGCATACGGATATAGTGTTAAAAAAGATCGATCGTATTCATCTGCTTCTACCACACAAATGATTTCGTTTGGGGATTCATTAGGAATAAAATTGGTCCCATAGTTTTGGGTTATCCCCCCTAAAAATGCAGTTACATTTTTTCCGGCATGTTTTAACAGATGCGCTAAAAGAGATGATGTAGTAGTTTTACCATGGGTTCCTGCAACTGCTAATGTTGGAATTTGTTGTGTGATCCATCCAAGAATTTGTGATCGTTTGTATAAATTAATACCTTGATCTAGCAAGAAATTTTTTTCTAAATGATCTTTCGGGATTGCAGGAGTATAAATGAATAAACAATGTTCTCTATCGGTTAAAATCTCATTTGGAATCAGGCGGACATCATCTTCATAATGAATTTTCATTCCTTCTGCTACGAGGGTTTTGGTGAGCGGACTTTCTGTTTTATCATATCCTGCTACAGGAATTCCATTTTTTAGAAACCACCTTGCAATTGCAGACATACCAATGCCACCAATACCTAGAAAGTAAACCTGTTTAACTTGTTTTAATTCGATACTTGGATTCATTTTAGATGGTTAATTTGAGGATTTGTTGGGCAATTTCAGTTGCTGCTTGGGGTTTGCCTAAAAGTTTGGCAGCCTTACCTAATTGGGTAAGTGTTTCTTTTTGATGGATTAATTTTAAGGCTTCATCCACTAGTTCCTTGTTGGCATTTGCATCTGTAATTAAGACAGCAGCTCTTTGATGTACTAAACTCTTTGCATTTTCGGTTTGATGATCTTCTGCGGCGGCTGGAAAGGGAACTAAAATACTTGGTTTTCCTGCTAAGCAAATTTCAGAGACAGAAAGTGCACCAGCTCTGGAGCAAACTAAATCGGCAGCGGCATATGCTAAATCCATTTCATATATAAAGGCAGAGACGTATGCATTAAAATTAGGGTATTTTTTTGCTAATTCTTTTGCTTCATTTTCGAAATGAACGCCGGTTTGCCAGATAAGTTGAATATTTGATGCTGCTAATTTTTGAAAACTATTTGCTATGGCATGATTAATACTCCTTGCACCCTGACTTCCTCCTATTACCAATAAGCAGGGTTTATCTGCTGTTAAATGGAAATGAGTCAAGGCTTTATCTTTTTTACTCGAACTATCAATTAAATCTTTTCTTACGGGGTTACCTACTAATTCAATTTTTTCTTTTGGAAAAAATTGATGCATGTTTGGATAAGCTACGAATATTTTTTGTGCCTTTTTTGATAAAAATTTATTAGTTACACCTGCAAATGAATTTTGTTCTTGAATGAAAAATGGAATTTTTTTTAAGCTTGCTGCAAGAAGGAGTGGTCCTGATGCATAACCACCTACCCCAATAGCCAAATCAGGTTTAAAATCTTGGATAATTTTAATTGCTTTATTGAAACTATTCAGCAATTTAAAAGGGAATAATAAATTTTTGAGATAATGTTGGCGATTAATTCCTACAATGGGCAAACCGATAATTGGATATCCCGCTTTGGGCACTTTCTCCATTTCCATTTTACCTTCGGCACCTACAAACAATATTTCAATTGTTGGGTCTTCTGCCTGAATTGCGTTGGCTATTGCTATGGCTGGATAAATATGTCCACCAGTTCCACCACCCGATATAATTACTTTTTTGATGCTCACGCTTAAATTGTTGAAGGTCTAACGTTTCGTTTTTTATCTTCGCTAACGGCTAGGATTAATCCAATGGATATTGCTGTGAAGATCAAGGAGGTTCCACCTGCTGAAATCATTGGCATTGGTTGGCCCGTTACTGGACCCGCATCTACGGATACGAACATATTAATAAATGCTTGGAAAACAATAGAGGAGGTGAGTCCGGCAGACAGTAATCCACCAAAGGGCACCATGGCCTCATGAACGGCTCTTGCGCCACGATATAAGAAATAGAGGAAGAGCAAGGGGATACCGATGGCAGCTATTAAGCCATATTCCTCGATAATGATTGCATAAATAAAATCAGATTCTGCTTGAGATAAAAAATATTTTTGTTGACTTTTACCAGGGCCCTTTGGTGCAATTCCTCCAGTAGCAATGGCATATAAACTTCGGGTAATTTGATAATCTTCTCCCATTTTTTTATCGATATTTACTTCTTTTTGGTCTCTACGAGCCATAAAGTTTTCAATTCTCGATTTAATGGTTTGTGCTCTTTGCCCGATTCCAAGCATTACAACTAATACCGCACCTCCTACAAAGATGCCAATCATGGTACCGATGTGTTTAATTGGTACCCTTCCAAATAGCATCAATACGATACTTGAAGAGAATATAAGGGCTGATGTAGAAAAGTTCGACATCATAATTAAGAAACAAGTTACCCCGATTTTAAAAAAGATGTAGAGTAAAACAGGAGGAGTATATAAATTCGAGTCGGATTGTTTGGTTGAAAAATCTTTTGCTAAGCTGGCGGTTAAGCATAACTTGGCCATATCTGAAGGCATAAAGGATATGGGTCCTATTTCTAGCCATCTACTAGCGCCACCTTTACTGGTTCCGAATAAGTAAGCTGCTCCGATGAGAGCCCAAGAAGCAATTAAGGCTATTTCACTGAATTTAGCTAGTTTGATATAATTTTGGCGGGAGAAATAGGCCATTAGCCAAAAAGAAAGGCCTAAAATTACGATAGTTTTTAAAAATGAAGTGATGGGATCCCAGGGGCTCATCATAGCTATTCGTCCCTTTGCAGAAAATTGAACCAATAAACCAAAAAGGTTTAGGACTAACACGATTAACCAAATTTGATAATCGCCCTTTAATTCAAGTTTTAAAGATTTAATTCTATGCATGGATAAAATCTTTTACGGATTGTTTAAATTGTCTTCCTCTATCTTCGTAGTTATTGAATAAGTCGAAACTAGCACAAGCAGGGGAGAGTAAAATGGTGTCACCTGATGCTGCCCAATTCGCGCTTGTTTCAATTGCCTCTTTAAGGGATTGAGTAGAAAGAATACTTGGAACGAATGGGCCAAAATGTTGAATTAGTTTTTCATTATCCTTTCCAAGACACACGATTCCTTTTACTTTGTCTTTCACCAGTTGGTCTAAAACTGAATAATCATTTCCTTTATCAACGCCACCAATTATCAAAACAATGCCTCCTTTGAAGCTATTTAAGGCATAATATACTGCATCTATGTTTGTTGCTTTTGAATCGTTAATAAACTGAATACCATTCCATTTTCCGCATGGTTCCAAACGATGTTCTGCATTGATGAAGGAAGAAAGGGACTTTTTTATTTGGTTTGGTGTAATGCCCACTGCTTCAGCTGCTAAAACCGCAGCTGATAAATTGATTGCGTTATGAGGACCTTTTATGGGTAGATCTTCTCTATTGACACTCCAAGTTTGGTGAAAAGTTATTTCATTTTCGCCAATAAGTGCATCTGCATCTAGTTTTGAGAAACTAATATGTTGGTGTTTTCCTTTGCTTACTTGTGCGCTGTATTGATTTACTACCTCATCTTCTGACCAAGTAATGCAAGTAGTTTGTTCGTCTGCTTGTTGGAAAATTCTGAATTTAGATTGAATATAATTTTCAAATTTATACTCGTAACGATCTAAATGATCAGGCGTAATATTGAGTAAAATGGCTACATCTGGTTTGAAATGGAAGCACCTGTCTAATTGGAAGCTTGAAATTTCGATTACGAAATAATCCATTTCGTTGTCCATTACTTGTTTGGCAAAACTTTTTCCGATATTGCCAGCTAGACCCACTTTATAGCCCGCTTCTTTTAAGAGGTGGTAGGTAAGTAAGGTAGTGGTGGTTTTTCCGTTTGATCCAGTGATGGCTATGATTTTTGCTTGAGTAAATCTTGCAGCAAATTCAATTTCAGAAATGAGGGAGATATTAGCAGCTTTAATTGCCTTTACAATCTCTGCTTTTTCTGGGATACCTGGTGAAATAATAATTTCGTCGGCTAGTAAAATTTTATCTGCAGAGTGCTTTTCTGCTTCAAAGTCTATTTGATGTTCTTGTAAGATGTTTTGGTATTCTAATTTTAATGGACCTGCATCTGACAAGAATACCTCATAGCCTTTTGATTGCGCTAAGAGAGCTGCGCCAACCCCACTTTCTCCTCCCCCGAGGACTACGATTTTCGACATTGATTAATCTAGATTAAATTTTACTACAAGTTAAAAAATCTTTAGGAATTTTTAAAGCAAAAAAAAGACCATCCGGTTTCGGATGGTCTTCTATTATTTTTCAAAAACCAAATTAAGCTAATGCGATTCTTTTGAAAGAAGCAATGCTTAAACCTTTTTGCGTTTGTTCTAACAACTGACGGATATTGATAGAAGAATCTTTTACAAATTGTTGGTTCAACAAAGTTTGTTCTTTGTAGAATTTCTCCAATTTACCAACTGCAATTTTTTCTAACATTGCTTCTGGTTTTCCTTCTTGACGAGCTTGATCTTTACCAATTTCAATTTCTCTTTGAATGGTATCAGCATCTACACCGTCTTTATCTAAAGCAACTGGTTTCATTGCTGTGATTTGCATCGCGATATCTTTTCCAACTTCTGCAATATCTGCACCTTGAACATTATCGAATGCTACTAAAACACCGATTTTGTTGTTTGAGTGGATGTAAGAAACAACTTTTTCAGCTGTTACGTTTTCGTAAGCAGCTAAAGTGATTTTCTCACCAATTTTACCAGTTAGATCAATAATGTGACCCTCTACCGAGCGACCATCTGCTAAAGGCTGAGCCAATAAGTCGTGGATGGAAGGCGCATGAGAAGACACAGCAGCTTCTAAGATATTTTGAGCTAAAGTGTTGAAATCAGCAACTTTAGAAACTGGTTCAGTTTCACAAGCTAAGGCAATTAATTTACCATTTGAATGATCTGCATTAAGAGCAACTAATACGATACCTTCGTTGGTCTCGTTGTCTGCACGTTTTGCAGCTACTTTTTGACCAGCTTTGCGAAGGTAATCGATTGCAGCATCGAAGTCGCCATTGGCTTCTGTTAATGCTTTCTTGCAATCCATCATTCCTGCGCCAGTCATTTGGCGTAATTTGTTAACGTCTGCGGCTGTAATTGACATTGTATGAATGTTTATTATTCGTTTTCTGCTTCTTTTTCGTATTTTGCAGCTACTTTTGCAGCTTCTTGAGTTTCCTCATCAACTGAGCGCTTTTCTGCTTCTTCTTCTGCTAATTTAGCATCATCTTTATCTTGCTTTCTTTCAGCTAAGCCTTCTTCGATTGCTTTACTAATGGCGTTGATAATGATAGAGATCGATTTGAAAGCATCATCATTTGCTGGAATTGGGAAATCAACTGTATCTGGATTCGAGTTTGTATCACACATAGCAAATACAGGAATACCTAATTTCTTAGCTTCTTTAACTGCAATGTGCTCACGCTTAACATCAACTACAAACAATGCTGCAGGAAGACGAGTTAAGTCAACGATACCACCTAAAACACGCTTTAATTTTTCCTCTTCACGAGTCATCATTAAACGCTCACGTTTTGCGATTTGCTTAACAATTGTTTCGTCTTTCAACATTTTGTCGATGCTCGACATTTTTTTGATTGATTTACGAACTGTAGCGAAGTTTGTTAACATACCACCTAACCAACGATCGGTTACGTAAGGCATTTTTAACTTTTCTGCTTCAGCAGTTACTACTTCTTGAGCTTGTTTTTTAGTAGCAACGAACATTACCTTGCGACCAGAACGAACGATTCCGCGGATTGCGTTTGATGCTTCATCAAGGCAAGAAATAGTTTTGTTTAAATCAATGATGTGGATACCATTTTTCTCCATGAAGATATATGGAGCCATTTTAGGATCCCACTTACGAGTCAAGTGACCGAAGTGAACGCCTGCATCTAGCAGGTCTTTGTAGCTTACTTGTGCCATTTTTAAGGTTTTAAAATGTAAAAATAAAAATGTGGAAAAGGCATCGGCAACACACAAGCCTTTTCCACGGATAAAATCTGTATGAGATTAACGCTTAGAGAATTGGAATCTCTTACGTGCTTTTCTACGACCAGCTTTCTTACGCTCAACCATACGAGGATCACGAGTTAAGAAACCTTCTTTTTTCAAAGGTGAACGTAATTCGGAATCTTGTGTTTGCAAAGCGCGAGAAATAGCCAAACGAAGAGCTTCCGCTTGACCTTTAATTCCACCACCGTCAACATTTGCCTTAACGTCGAAAGAACCTAAGGTATTTGTTAATGCAAATGGTTGGTTTACAACAATCTGAAGGATTTCAGATGGGAAGTAATCAGCAAATGCGCGACCGTTTACAACGATCTCGCCTTTTCCCGGCGTCAAAGAAATACGAGCGATAGCTGTCTTTCTTCTTCCTATTTTGTTAGTTAATTCTGCCATTGGTATCTTAAAATCTTTCCGTTAAAATTTAATTTCTTTAGGCTGTTGAGCAGCATGTGGATGTTCAGAGCCAGCATATACATAAAGGTTGTTGAACAAAGCACGTCCTAGACGATTCTTTGGTAACATACCTTTTACAGCTGCTTCAACAACTCCTCTTGGGTTTTTAGCTAAAACCTCTCTTGGAGTAGCAAAGCGCTGACCACCTGGATAACCTGTGTGGCGAGTATATACTTTATCAGTTAATTTTTTACCAGTCAAACGAACTTTGTCCGCATTGATTACAATTACCTGATCTCCACAATCTGTGTGTGGAGTATAAGAAGGCTTGTTCTTTCCACGAATAATTTTCGCGATTTCAGAACATAAACGTCCTAACACTTGATTTTCAGCATCTACCACAACCCAATCCTTTTGAATGGTGGCCTTGTTGGCAGAAATGGTTTTGTAACTTAAAGTATCCACTTTCTTTTCTTTTTTTAATGTGTAATCATTTCATTTGTTGCAACGGAATTATTCACAAACTTCCTGATTTTGACCTATTTTACAACATTTGGGCATCAGTTGAAAATTGGGATTGCAAAAATAATGATTTGTTTTGATAATTGCAAATGGTATTCTAGAAAGTATGAATCTATGAAATTATGAATCTATGAAATTATGAATCTATGAAATTAAGAATTTAAGAATTGGAAGAAACGAAAGAACGGAAGAAACGGAGTATTCTAATTAAAGATAGCTCCATTTCTTCCGTTTCTTTTGTCCTTCCGGTCCTTTCGATTCTTTCGATTCTTCAGATTCTTTCGATTCTTTCGATTCTTTCGATTCTTCAGATTCTTTCGATTCTTCAGATTCTTTCGATTTCTCTGGTTCTCAGTTTCTTAGATTCCAAGTTTCTTAGATTCTTAATTTCTCAAATCCCACTCATATCAAAAGTCTCCATAAACGCAGTGGTAAATTGACCCGATTGGAAACCTGGATCATCCATCAATTTGATGTGGAATGGAATGGTTGTTTTGATTCCTTCAATGACAAATTCTTGAAGGGCACGTTTCATTCTTTTTAAGACTTCTTCACGACTCTGACCGCTAACAATTAGTTTCGCAATCATTGAGTCATAATTTGGTGGAATCGTGTAGCCAGAATATACATGGGAGTCAACGCGAACGCCATGTCCACCAGGTAAGTGTAGGTTGGTGATTTTGCCTGGAGAGGGTCTAAAACCATTCGCTGGATCTTCCGCATTGATTCGGCATTCTAAGGCATATAATTTGGGGAAATAATTTTTACCAGAAATAGGAATACCCGCTGCCACTTTAATTTGTTCTTTGATCAAATCAAAATCGGTTACTTCTTCCGTGATTGGGTGTTCTACTTGGATACGAGTATTCATTTCCATGAAGTAGAAGTCGCCATGTTTGTCAACTAAAAATTCAATCGTACCTGCTCCTTCATACCCAATGGCAGCTGCACCTTTGATGGCCGCTTCTCCCATTTTGGTACGCAATTCTTCTGTAAGGGCAGGGGAAGGTGTTTCTTCGCATAATTTTTGATGTCTTCTTTGGATAGAGCAGTCTCTTTCCGAAAGGTGACATACTTTTCCGAATTTATCTCCGACTACTTGTATTTCGATATGGCGAGGTTCTTCTACGAACTTTTCCATGTATAAACCATCGTTTCCAAAAGCTGCACCTGCTTCCATTTTAGCATCATCCCACAGTTTTCTAAATTCAGATTCTTCTCGGATAATACGCATTCCTCTTCCTCCACCTCCGGCAGTTGCCTTAATGATAACAGGGTATTTGATTTCTTTGGCCAAGGCAATTGCTTCCTCAACGGTATCAAGTAAGCCATCTGAACCTGGAATGACAGGAACACCTGCTTTTTTCATGGTATCTTTAGCAGTTGCTTTATCTCCCATGGCATTGATCATCTCAGCCGACGCTCCGATGAACTTTATGCCATGTTCGGCACAAATTCTAGAAAATTCTGCATTTTCTGATAAGAAACCATAGCCAGGGTGAATGGCATCTGCGCCAGTTACTTCAGCAGCAGAAATGATAGCTGGAATACTAAGGTAAGATTGTCTACTTGGAGGAGGACCGATACAAACAGCCTCATCCGCAAAACGTACGTGTAAACTCTCACGGTCAGCGGTTGAATAGACAGCAACAGTCTTGATGCCCATTTCTCTACAAGTACGAATAATTCGTAATGCGATTTCTCCGCGATTGGCAATGAGTATTTTATTAAACATTTTTATGAATTTGAATGGTAGTTAAGAAACACAATTAAGCTTTTTCAACCAAGAATAATGGTTGGTCAAATTCAACTGGACTTGCGTTTTCTACTAAAATTTTAACGATTTTACCTGATATTTCAGAATCGATTTCATTAAACAACTTCATTGCTTCAATGATACATACTGTTTTACCTGGCTCAACAGATGAACCAACCTCTACAAAGTTGTCTTTGTCTGGTCCGGCAGCGCGGTAAAATGTTCCAATCATTGGAGACTTAATCGTAATTAAATTATCATTGCTTGCGGCAGCAGCAGGTGCAGGAGTAGTTGCAGCAGGTGCGGCAGGTGCTACAGGTGCTGCAGCAATAGGTGCAGGAACAGCAGGAGCCGCTGCAACTACGGTTGCAACTGCTGAATTTTTTTTCACAGAAACCTTTAAGCCTTCTGTTTCAATACTTACTTCTGCAAGTGGCGACTTGGCAATATAATCCAATAATCGCTGAATTTCTTTGGTATCCATTTAGATTTTATTTCGAAATATTAAGGTCTTGAGTACAAATGTATAAAATTGTTTGTCAATTATTTCACACGTTCAGCATAACTGTAAGTTCGGGTATCTACTTTGATAACCTCATCTTGTTCTATAAAAATAGGAACTGTAATGGTGGCTCCGGTTTCTACAGTTGCAGGTTTTTTAGGTGTGTTTGTTGTATCTCCACGAACTCCCGGTTCGGTGTAGGTGATTTTCAATTCAACAAAAGGAGGCAATTCGCAAGAAATTGCTTTTTCATTTTCGGTATTAATCAAAATTTCAACTTCTTGGCCTTCTTTCATTAAATCTGCAGCCTCAACCATTGGTTTTTCTAACAAGATTTGTTCGAATGTTTCATTATCCATGAAGTTATAACCGTACTCATCTTCAAATAAGTATTGGAATTTTCTTCTTTCTACACGTACTGGATAAATAGCAACACCTGAGTTGAAGGTATTGTCTATTACTTTTCCAGAAGTTAAAGAACGTAATTTGGTACGAACAAACGCTGGTCCTTTACCAGGTTTAACGTGTAAAAATTCGATGATAGAATACAGGTCATTATTATAATTAATAACCATTCCGTTTTTGATGTCAGCTGTAGTTGCCATAAAATGTAATTAAGAATTGTATGCCCATTTAACAAAAGCAGAGCCCCATGTGAAGCCTCCGCCAAAGGCAGCGAAAATTAAGTTATCTCCTTTTTTTAATTGTTTTTCATAATCCCATAAACACAATGGAATCGTAGCGGCTGTTGTGTTGCCATATTTTCCAATATTCAACATTACTTTGTCTTCTCCCACATTCATTCTGTTTGCTGTTGCGTCTATTATTCTTTTGTTTGCTTGATGTGGAACTAACCAAGCGATATCGTCACCGGTTAATCCATTTCTTTCCATAATTTCAGCGGATACATCAGCCATACGGGTAACGGCAAATTTGAAAACTGCCTGACCTTCCTGACGGACATAATGCCAACCTGCATCAATTGTTTCATGTGTTGGAGGGTAAGCACTTCCTCCTCCTTTTTGCATTAAACTTTCGCAGCCTTCTCCATCTGATTTAAGGATAAAGTCTTGTACGCCTAGTCCTTCTGTATTAGCCTCTAATAAAACAGCACCTGCTCCATCACCAAATAAAATACAAGTAGTACGATCTGTGTAATCGACAATGGCCGACATTTTATCTGCACCTACTACGATTACTTTTTTATATCGACCAGATTCAATGAATGATGTAGCTGTTCCAAGAGCATTTAAAAATCCAGAACACGCAGCTGAGATATCGAATGAAGCTGTATTTCTGATACCCACCGATTTGCAAATTAAATTTGCTGTATTTGGAAAAAGGTAATCTGGTGTAACGGTTGCGCAGATTAATAAATCAATTTCTGAAGGATCGGTATTTGTTTTTGCAAGTAAGCCTTCTACTGCTTTGGCTCCCATAAATGAAGTACCTAAGCCTTCTCCTTTTAAAATTCTTCTTTCCTTGATGCCGGTACGTGAGGTGATCCATTCATCGTTTGTTTCAACATATTTTTCAAGTTCCTGATTTGTTAAAACATAATCAGGTACATATCCATGAATACCTGTTATCGCAGCAGAAATTTTATAGCTCATTTTTTATATGGTTCATTTATTGTTTTCTAAAGCAGCTTTAATTTTTTGGCAAACTCCAGAATTCACTAAGGATTTAGACAAATTTATCATATTTTTAATTGCTTTGGGACTAGAAGCTCCATGTGCAATTACTACATTTCCATTGATTCCTATGATGGGGCTACCACCATAGGTTTCGTAATTTGTTAGGTCGATGAAGTCGTTTTTAACGCCCTGTTCCTCCATGATAAAGTAAAAGGATTCGGCCATTTTTAACATGATGTTTCCAGTGAAACCATCTGTTACAATTACATCTGCTTTGTTACGAAATAAATCTTTACCTTCCAGGTTTCCAATAAAATGAATAGATTTATTGTTTTTTAGAAGGGTATGGGCTGCTTGTGCAAGGATCGAACCCTTTTGTTCTTCTTCACCGATATTCATCAGTCCAACCTTTGGTTTTTTTTCACCCGTAGTTGCTTCAAAGTAAATAGAACCTAGCACAGCAAATTGTTCAAGCATTTCAGGTTTGCAATCTGCATTAGCACCAATGTCTAACATTACTGCGTATTTACCATTTGTTTGAGGTACAAATCCAGCAATTGCCGGGCGATGAATGCCTTGAATTGTTTTGACAGAAAAAAGTGATCCGACCATCATGGCACCCGTGTTCCCTGCAGAAGCAAACACATCGGCTTGGCCACTCTTTAAAAGACTAAACCCAACGCCGATGCTCGAGTTGGGTTTTTGTGATAAAGCCTTTGTGGGATGTTCTCCCATTTCAATTACTTGCTCTGCTGGTACAACTTCAATCTGTTTACCAGAGTACTTACGTTCTGCAAGCAATTGTTGTATTGTTTTTTCTGGCCCAATTGCCAAAATCGTCTCGTTTTCAGATAACGAATCTAATGCCAATAAAATCCCATCTACCACTGCTACCGGGGCAAAATCCCCTCCCATTACATCTACTGCTATTTTCATTGACAAATTTTCCTAATTTGAAGCGTAACGCAAAAATAGTACTTATTTAAGTGAAAAAATAGCATTTTATCGGGATTTGTTGAAAAAAATTCGAAAATCCTTTACAAGGAAGTGTTTGTTTAGGCAGAGTAGCCTTCTACAATCATTTTCCCTTTGTAGTACAAATTGCCCTCGTGAACGTGTGCACGGTGGTAAAGGTGTGTTTCACCTGTCATTTTGTCTACAGCGATTTGCTTTGGAGTACCAAAATCGTGAGATCTTCTTTTGTCACGGCGTGTTGTCGAATGTCTTCGTTTAGGATGTGCCATTGTATGTTACTTTTTATTGTTATCTGTTAAATTCTTTAAAATATTCCAACGAGGATCCGTTTCTTGCTCTTTTTGCTCAATTTCTTCCTCCGTTTCGGTTGTGTATAAAAATTCGTCGTCTAATGAAGTGTCATTTTTATCCACAAATCGAGGATGCAATTTTTTCATAGGTACCTGAATAGCTATGAAATCATAAATATCCTGCGACAAATCTAAATAGGGTTCTTTTCTGTCTAACAAGTACAAATTGTCTCCCATGTCTTCCGAGTGGTCTGCAAATTTGAAAATTAATTTCTCGTTTACAGCAATCGGGTAATCAAATGATTCTAATGAACGATCACATATCATCTGCAATACAGCGTCAATGTACAAATAGACCTGAATCATTGTTGGTGATTTGTCTAATTTAACGTTCACTTTGAAACGTCCCTTTTCTATCCAATCCTGCTCGAATGCCTCAAAAAAAGCAGAATCGCCTTCCATTTGGTATTCGTAGGCCTTGTTTTCCAAAGACATGATTGGTATCTTAAAGGCTTCGAATGGCTTCATTTTTACAGCTTGTATAAAATGGGACTGCAAAATTAGCTATTTTTTTTCTAATTGACAATATGTGGCTTCGGAATTTCATAAAATTTCCGACCTTTGTTTTTATGAATCAGGTTAAACCTTCCATACAGGGTTATTTCTTAGCTTTTTTAGGCTTTATTGGATGCGCCTCCTTGTTTTGCTTTTTATTTACCCGCCAACAACAAATGGAGTTGGTCAACCTACATCATTCTGTAGTTTTCGATTATTTTTTTTTAGGAATCACGAATACCGCAGAAGTCGTTTTTCCAATTGCTTTTTTGCTCATCCTTATTTTTAAGTATAAATCATTGCTTAAGCCTTATTTAATTTCTTACGCTTGTTCTACTTTGGTGGTTCAATTGCTCAAACATATTGTTTTTGCTAATTGTGTTCGACCTATTTTGTACCTAAAATCTTCTGGCATTCAATGGCATTTGGTTGAGGGCTTAGCCATCAATGAGTTGAATAGTTTCCCTTCCGGACATACCAACGCTGCTTGGTGGATGTATTTTTGGATGGCTTATTTTTCTTCAAGTCGATATTTAGGCTTTATGTTCGGGATATTGGCTTTTTTAGTAGCCTATTCTCGAGTATATTTATTTCAACATTTTCCAATTGATACATTGTTTGGAGCTGTTTTTGGTTTTTCAGCCTCATTTATAACCTATTATTTTCTCGTTTTAAAGAAAAAAAGCAATGCTTAGACTTGTTCAAAAATATCCAACTACTTCTTGGTTTATCATAGGTTGTCTTCTTTTTTTGCCTTTTTTGGGACAGTCGCATTTATTTGATTGGGACGAAATTAATTTTGCTGAATCGGCAAGAGAAATGTTAGTAACGGGTGATTTTCTAGGCGTGCAAATCAACTTTAAACCATTTTGGGAAAAACCTCCTCTTTTTATTTGGTTGCAAGCTTTGAGTTTTTCTTTTTTTGATACGTTTACGGAAAATGCATGGGTGTCTATGGAATTTGCTGCTCGGTTCCCAAATGCAATTATCGGCGCCATTTCATTAGTTGTTTTCTATCTAATTGGTAAAAAAGTACATCAAAATTCTCGATTTGGACATTGGTGGGCATTTTCTTATTTAGCGGCATTTACACCTCATTTGTATGCGAGTACGGGCATAATAGATCCTTTATTCAACTTGTTAATATTCTTGGGTATTTACCAATTTTATCAATATTTAGTTCAGTTTTCAGGTTTGAAACATGCCATTTGGAGTGGCGTGTTTATTGGAATGGCGATGTTGACTAAAGGTCCTGTTGCGCTTTTGGTCTTTGGTGTAGTGTTCTTTATTTATGTTGCATTTAATCGCTTCAAAATACCCGATTTCTGGTCTAAGTTTGGTGTATTCTGCCTCTCTTGCCTACTTGCATTTTGCTTATTTGCTTCTTGGTATATGCTGATTGCCCAAAAGTATGGCATGCAAATTATTTATGATTTTTTCCAATATCAAATTCGATTGTTAACTACCGGCGATGCAGGCCATGGACAGCCTTTTTACTATCATTTTATTGTTTTATTAATTGGTTGTTTTCCTGTTTCCATTTGGGCTGGTGCTCGTTTGTTCCGTTGGAAAGGTTTGAAAGAAAGTTTTTCCGGCGCCAATCAGGCGCCGAATGAATTTTCATTAATCATGAAAATTCTTTTTTGGTTCGTCCTAATTTTATTTAGTATTGTTAAAACAAAAATAGTTCATTATTCTTCCCTATGTTGGATTCCATTGACCTATGTTTCTGCAGAGGTTTTAAGCGCCTTTGAATCGGGCGATTGGCAATGGAAGAGGGTATATACTATTTTATTACTTACCGTTGGATCTTTGTTTAGTTTGATTTTATTTTTAGTGCCTATCATTGGGCAATATGCTTATGTATTTTCTCCAATGATAAAAGATCAATTTGTACAAGGAAATTTACAAGCTCCTGTGTATTGGTCAGGTTATGAAAAGTGGATTGGCTTATTTTATCTAGTTTCAATCTGGTACCTTGTTTATGATAAGAAGCGAAAAACCATACAAAAAATATATCATATTATGCTCGTGGGAATAGGCGTTTTAATGGCCTATATTGCTCTTGTTGTGCCAAAAATTGAGGGCTATACGCAGGCTACTCCAATCGATTTTTATGAGTCGAAAGTGGGGCAAAAAGTGTACATTGAAACCTTAGGATTTAAGTCGTATGCACATTTGTTGTATTTCCAAAAACCAGCGGGTTCTCCAGGTGCCGAGGAACTACTGGAGGCAATGAAGGTGGATAGACCTTGTTATTTTATTATGAAGGTGAGTGAGGAAGATCGCTTAAAATATCATCCGAACTTGGAGTTGTTGAAAGAGGAGAATGGGTTTTTGTTTTATAAGAAGAAAAGGAAAGAATAAGAAGAACGGAAGAATTGGAAGAACGAAAAAAATGTTAGGCAATATCTTCGATTCTTTAAATTCGTCCGTTCTTTAGATTCTTAAAATTACAATTTCTGCTCCAACTCCTTCTTGTTAAAAAAGAAATTTGCTTCAATCGTTGCATTTTCATCGGAGTCTGAGCCATGAATAGCATTGGCTTCGAGCGATTTGGCAAATAATTTTCTAATGGTACCTTCTGCTGCTTGTTCTGGATTGGTTGATCCAATAAGGGTTCTAAAATCAGCAACTGCGTTATCTTTTTCTAAAACCATTGGAATGATTAATCCTGAGGACATATAATCGCACAAGCTTCCGTAAAAGGGTCTTTCAGCATGAACCGCATAAAATTGTCCAGCTTGTGATTTAGTTAAATGAACTTTTTTAAGGGCTATGATTTTAAAACCAGCTTTTTCTATGTGAGAAATGATTGCTCCTGCATGGCCATCTGCTACTGCATCCGGTTTAATCATTGTAAATGTTCTGTTTGTAGGCATGTTCAAATTTTTCTCAAATTTATCTGTAACTTTGCGAATGCCCAAATTTAAGGGCTTAATTTCCAAAATGAATTCATTGCTTGCTCAAAAAGAGCTGTTTAAATCTGGACAAAGAGTTATAATCACCACGCATTTCAATCCCGATGCGGATGCAATCGGGTCCAGTCTTTCGCTCAAAAACTATTTCATCAAATTAGGAATGCATGCGGAAGTATGGTTAGCATCTCCTTTGCCTAAACATTTTAAATGGATGAAAGGAGCAGAAGAGGTATTGGATTATGAAATACCAGCAGATCGCCAGCAGATGCAGCAAAGTGTGGCAAGTTTTGATTGGATATTTTGTTTGGATTTTTCGGGAATGCAGCGTTTGCATGGACTGGCTGGATTGATTCAAACGGCTACACAAGCGAAAGTTGTGATAGATCATCATCTGGATCCGGAGGATTTTGGGACCTATTATTTTCATGATACCCGTGCAGCATCTACCTGTGAGTTAATTTACGAATTAATTAAAAATTGGGGAGACCAACACCTAATTGATGAAGAAATTGGAGCGACCCTTTATGCAGGAATTATGGCAGATACTGGCTCGTTTCGTCATCCCAATACAACTTCTCGAGTGCATCGAATTGTTGCTGAATTAATTGATTTGGGTGTGAATACCAACATGGTTCATCGTAAAATATTTGATTCTTCGTCGATAGATAGATTAAGATTCTTGGGGCATGTATTAAGCAATCGCATGGAATATTTACCTGAATATCATTTAACCTTGATGTGGATAACTGAAGAAGACCAACGAAATTTTAATTCGCAAGCAGGTGATACGGAGGGAGTTGTCAATTATGGATTACAAGTAGCTGAATCAATTTGGTCTATTTTACTCATACAGAGAAATGATGGGGTGAAATTATCTTTCCGTTCGATTGAACCTTTCGCAGTTAATCAATTTGCCGCGACTTATTTTGAGGGAGGGGGGCATAAAAATGCATCTGGAGGAAGAATTCAAAAATCAAATATCGAAGAAGCAAAGAAAATTCTAATGGAAGTGTTACCTTTGCAGCTTGACCAGATTAATCGAGTTAAAAATTTATAAAAGAAATCTTAAAAATAGAATTATGTTAAAAAGAATGATCACCCTTTTTGCGGCAGCTGCTTTGTTTTCTGCTTGCGATTCAAAAGTAGAATTAGTAGATGGCGTTAAAATTCAATTTTTCAAGCACGACGATAAGGCTCCGAAATTGAAAGATGGTGATGTTTTAACGTTTCACGTTGTAATTAAGAACCATGCTGATTCGGTTTTACAAGATACTTATAAGGACGGAAATCCAACAAAAGCATTGATTCAGCCAGTACAAGGCTTCAAAGGAACATTTGAGAATGGATTACGTCAGTTAGCTGCAGGTGATTCTGCTACTATTTTAGTTCCAATTGATAGTTTGATTAAGCAAACGCAAGGGCAATTGCCTCCATTCTTGAAAAAAGGGACTGATTTAAAATACACCGTGAAGATCTTGAAGGTTCAATCGCGTGCTGAATTTGAAAAAGAAATGAATGTAGAAGCAGAAAAGGCCAAAGTTGAAGCAGGTAAGCGTATTGCTGAAGAGCCAGCTGCCATTGCTGCTTTTATTCAAAAATCTGGAAAGACTTTCCAAAAGTCAGCTTCAGGTTTATATTACTCGATTGTATCAACAGGTGCAGGTGCGGGTCCAAAGGCAGGAGAAACTTGGTCTGTAAGTTACAAAGGTACGTTTTTAGATGGTAAAGAATTTGACAAAGGAGCAGATGTTCCGATGCCAATCGGACAAATGATTCCAGGCTTTAATGAAGCTTTAAGCTTATTGAAACCAGGCGGACAAGGGATCTTTGTAATTCCATCTAATTTAGGATATGGTGCTGAACCTAGAGGTCCGATTCCTGCAAATTCTGTTTTGGTTTTTGAAGTTAAATTACAAGGTAAAAAGTAAAAAATAATAGGTAAGAAGTAAACAATAAATTGATTATAAATTCGTTTGGTAAAAATGAGTAAAAAGCGTTTAAGATTTTTAGGAAGTATCGTAAGTTTAATTACCATTTCTTTCTTGATAGTTTCCTGTTTATCAAATGTTGAACTTGAGGATGAATTGCGTGCCAAGGAAAATCAAAGTCAAATTGTTGCGTATTTTTCAAAATCAGGGATCAATGCCATTGCTCTTTCTAATGGGGCTTATTATGGTGTTACCAAATCAAATTCATCAGGCGAATTAGCGACTAGGGGCGACTCAATTATTGTTCATTACGAATTGGCTAATTTATTAACCGGACAGGTATTAGATAGTACCAATCGTAAAACAGATGAGCCTCTTATTTATCGATACGGTTTTTTAAATCCGATATTTGGCCAAATTATGGCAAATATCCGAGAAGGTGAGCAAGCAGTAATGGGAATTCCGGGTACTTCTCAATCTTTTGCAGGTTTACCCGCTTATACGCCCTTAAAAGTCACGATTAAATCCTTAAAAATTCGTTCTCAAAATGATTTGATTGATGAGTATATCAAATCGAAAGGATATAAAGTGACAGAGAATTTAGCAGATGGACTTCGTTACATTCGCTTAGTGGAAGGAACGGGAAATGCAGCAACTTCAGGACAAGTCATGTACCTGAAATATGTTGGCCGATTCACTAATGGTAAAATTTTCGATGGTAATGTAGCGAAAACAGATTCATTTCAAGTAACAGCAGGAGGAACCTCAACAGTTATTGGTTTTCAATTAGGTGTTGAAAAAATGAAGGTAGGTGAAAAGTCGGTTGTTATTTTCCCCTCTCCGATTGGCTATGGTGAAAAAGGTTCAGGTAGTATTCCAGGATTTACTCCTTTGGTATTTGAATTAAATATGACAAAAATTAAATAACCACCCCATGAAATTGTTAAAAAGTATTTTTTTTATTGGATTACTTTTCATTCTGGCATCTTGTTTGAAAGATGAATATCAGGCACAATTGTTAGATAATGATACAGAAATTCAGAATTATGTTACTTCAAAAAATTTAACTGTTCAGAAAAGTTCTGAAGGAATGTATTACCAAATTACTTCGGGAGGACAAACATCAAAGGCAAAAACAAGTGATTTAATTGAATACTATTACAAGCTGACCGTTTTAAGTGGTGGTGTAATTGATTCGTCGCAAACGTCTAAAGGACAAGTTAGATCCTTAATTTTTGGAGGGTTTAATGGTAGTATTTACAATCTTCCTCTTAGTTATTTAAATGTAGGAGATAAGGGAATTTTCTTGTTGCCATCTAATTTAGCATACGGTGGTAATTCTACCGATTTATACAAAGCCTATTCTTGTTTTCGAGTAGATGCTCAAGTGGTTAAAATTCTTACTCAAGCGCAATTGCTTGAACGTATGAAGGCAGAGAATAATATGACCGATGCAAAAACTACTACATCAGGACTCATTTACAAGAAAATCGTTGAAAAGCCAAGTGGGAAAAAGCTAGATTATGGATATTCTGGTAAATTCAATTATGTAGGAAAATTTGGATTTAATTATAATCATTATGATGCTTCTAGTAATTCGGTGGTATATAATGCGGTATTTGATAAAGGTTCAGGGCTAAATTTGGCGGTAAATGCGGGAAGTTTTATCAAAGGATTTGAAGAAGCCTTGTTGTTAATGAATGAGGGGGAAAAGATACAAATTATTATTCCTTACGAGTTGGCCTATGGAGCTGCAGGAAATACCTCAATTCCTGGCTATTGCCCTTTATATTTTGAACTTGAAGTTCCTGCCCCTTAAAACATGGAATTGTTTTTAGCAACACAAAATAAGCATAAGATTGAAGAATTATCGGCCCTTTTACAGGGCCGTTTTTCAGTACGCTCTATCGCAGACCTCGGTCAAACGGCTGACATTCCTGAAACAGGAAATACAATCGCCGAAAACTCCATGCAAAAAGCAGCATTTATTGCTCAAAAATTTGGGGTAACTTGTCTTTCAGATGATTCAGGATTAGAGGTATATGCATTACAAAATGCACCAGGGGTATTTTCTGCTCGATATGCTGGTCCGCAAAAAAATGATCAAGATAATGTTCAATTGTTACTTAAAAATTTAAGTAATGAGGTCAACCGCTCCGCACGATTTGTTACCGTTCTTACCTTTCACTTAGACGGAAAATATTATCAATTTGAGGGTAGTATAGAAGGCAAAATTATTCACGAACCTATCGGAAATCAGGGTTTTGGGTATGACCCAATTTTTGTTCCCGATGGATATGAGCAAACTTTTGCACAAATGACAATGGAACAAAAAAATGGCATCGCTCATCGGGCATTAGCTTTTCAAAAATTTGTTAATTTTATCGACGAATCAACATTTTTTTAGTATCAATTAGGCATATTTAGCGTAAATTCTGTATTTTCGAGAAATTGTATAGTACTCTATGTCTTTAAAACTACTTAAGTCTTTCGTTTGGATCATAATGCCTCTGTTGGTATTTAATCTGAAGGCGCAGTATGTTTTAAAAGGTCGAGTAACCGATGCTTCCACAGGAGACCCCATTCCTTTTGCATCTGTAGGTCTTAAAGGCTTACCTTATGGAACAAATACAAATTTTGAAGGCCAATTTGAGCTAAAAGCCAAGTCATTATCCGATTCTCTTTTTGTTTCATTTGTAGGATACAAAAAGAAAGTGAAAAAGATTTCAAAAGCTACTAGTCAAGAAATAGATTTTCAATTAGAATCTTCCCAAAAAGCATTGGCAGAAGTAATTGTCTATTCTGGAGAAAATCCGGTGAACAAGGTATTACGTAAGGTTGTGGCCAATAAAAATAAAAATGATCGAGCAAGATTGAGTGCTTACGAGTATGATTCCTATTCAAAAATTGAATTAGATGTTGATAATATTTCGGATAAATTTCGAGAGAAGAAATTTATGAAGGAAATTGAATCTTCGATTCAGAAATTTCAAAAAATTGCAGGCGAAGATGGAAAATTGGTGATTCCAACTTATATTTCTGAAGCCATATCTAAATTTTATTTTTTAAACAGTCCAACGCGTAAGAGGGAAGAGATTTTAAAAACTAATATTAAAGGTATTGGCGTACAAGAAGGAGGGTTTGTTTCTCAATTACTTGGAGGAAACTTGTTCGCGAGTTACAATTTTTATCAAAATTATGTGCCCTTTTTTGGGAAGGATTTTGCGAGTCCAATCGGTGATGGATGGAAATCCAATTATAAATATTACATGGGTGATACGCTCAAAATAGATGGTCATGTTTGTTATCAAATAGATTATGAGCCTAAAAATCCGATGGATTTGTTGTTTTCTGGACAAGTTTGGGTTGATACCACTTCTTTTGCTCTTGTTCAAATAGACGCATCGGTTGGAAAAGAAGCCAATTTGAATTTCATTGATAAAATTCGAATTAGTCAGGAATTAGAAGAAACGAATGAAGGAGCCTGGTTGCCATCTAAAACTCGCTTCATGATAGATTTGGAAGAAATTACCAAAAATTCAGCAGGGATGTTGTTGAAAATATTGGTATCCAATAAGAATTTTGTTGTGAATAAACCGCATGAAGTAGGTTTTTATGACTTGATGTCGGAGGTGATGGAAGACCATAAGGAACCTAATCCTGATTTTTGGCGAAATGCCCGACATGAGTCGCTAAGCAATCAAGATTTTGAGGCCTTTGCCTTGGTGGATTCTGTTCGAAATTTACCAACCGTGAAAACCTACGTTGAAATTGCAGAATTGATATTAAGTGGGTATAAAAAATTTAATGACATTGAGGTAGGGCCCTATATCTCTTCTTTTGCACTTAATCGCGTAGAAGGAGCAAGGATACGAGTGGGCTTTCGGACCAATGCAAATTTTGATAAAAATTGGATATTAAGAGGTAATGTTGGCTTTGGTACAAAGGATTTAATCCCGAAATATCAAATGGAGGTTAATTATTTGTTTTCCAAAAAGAAGTGGACGATTGCCGGTTTGAAACACTCTTATGATATAGAGCGGGTAGGTCTTACCCCTGAATTGATTGGAGATAACCGCTTGTTTTATTCATTTACTCGATGGGGTGCATTTTCAGGAGCCTTTTTTAGAAGAGCCTCTGAAGCATTTTTTAATACTGAAATAGCAAAAGGGTTTTCAATCAATACCTCATTTACTTCTCGTTCTTTTGAGCCTTTGTTTAAGTTTTATTACCGAACCCAGCCAGAATTAGGGGCTACTTCTCCAGTGAAGGATCATTTGCATGAGTCATTCCTAACCGTTCAACTTCGTTTTGCTAAAAACGAAAATTTCATTATGAACGGAAATGAACGAATTACCCTTTCTACTAAAAGAGTTCCTGTATTAACCCTTATCTATCAACATGGATTTAAAGGATTATTTGGCAGTGATTTTGATTATCAACGATTTACGTTAAAGGCTTACCAGACCTTTAATTTTGGTAAATATGGTCATTCCGACTATACGTTTACGGCTGGCTACACTCCTTCAACCTTACCGGCACCCTTGTTATTTCCTCATTTAGGAAACGAAACTTTCTTTTTTGTGAGGAGTGCTTTTTCAACCATGAATTATTTTGAATTTGTGAGTGATCAATTCATGAGTTTACAATTGAATCATAATTTCGAAGGATTGTTGTTTAATCGATTACCGCTGATTAAGAGATTAAAATGGCGCTTTATTGGTAGCGCAAATGCGGTGATGGGATCTCAGCGAACAGCCAATATAGATTTGATGAAAGATGTTAATAATCCCTTGCGTTCAAAATTTTTGGAAAATTATGCATTTGATAGTTTAGACCCGAATAAACCTTTCGTAGAGGTGGGGTATGGTATCGATAATATTTTTAAATTATTTAGAATTCAGGCTTTCCATCGTTTGACTTATTTGGACCGTCCGAATGTGTCGCCATTTCGCTTAATGGCATCCGTTAATTTCTCTTTTTAGTATAAAATCAAGAGGGAAATTTAACGATTTCAAGAATTTTTAGCCACTTTTTGTTTTAAGGATTATTGCGTTCTATATTTGATTTCTAATGATTTTTGAACCTTAGTCGTTTTGCATGGGTATAATTTTACTGGTCATCTTTTTATCCATTTTGAGTTACATTCTTGGTTCGATTCCAACCGCTTTGTGGTACGGTGAAAAATATCATCAAGCTGATATTCGAACTTTGGGAAGTGGCAACGCTGGGGCTACAAATACCTTTCGTGTGTTTGGGAAAAAAGCAGGAATTATTGTGCTTATGATTGACGCAATCAAAGGATTTTTTGCTTCTTCACAGGCTGCAATCTTGTATTATTTCGGTTTTATTGATTGGGAAACCTGTGTTGCGTTAAAAATCATTTTTGGATTTTTGGCAATTATCGGACATTTATTGCCAATTTTTTGTGATTTTAAAGGGGGGAAAGGCGTAGCCACCTTATTGGGGATGGCCCTATGTTTGCATCCTTCGGCTGCAATTTTAAGTATTTTGTTATTTTTGATTGTATTCGGAATATCTCATTATGTTTCTTTAGCCTCTATTGTAGGGTCATTTTCCTTTCCAATTCTGATGATTTTTAAAGCTTTTGGAGAGGAATTACCTATTAGTATTATTTTTGGTTTTTTCGTTAATTTATTGGTGATCTATACGCATCGAAAAAATATTCAGCGAATTATAAAAGGTACAGAAAATAGAATGTACCTATTTCCTCGAAAGCGAAAATCCTTTTAGTATATTTGTGTGAATTTTAATTCCACACTATGCAATTATCTCAACAATATATTCAGGCAAACAAAGATCGTTTTTTAAACGAGTTATTAGAAATTCTTCGTATTCCATCTATATCAGCTGATCCTGCTTATGCTGGAGATGTTCGTAAGGCAGCTGAGTGGGTAAAGCAAAATTTAGAAACTGCCGGAGCAGATCATGTACGTTTGGAAGAAACGGCGGGTCACCCTATTGTATATGGTGAAAAACTAATTGATCCTGCTGCACCAACTGTGTTGGTTTATGGCCATTATGATGTGCAACCAGCTGATCCTTTGCATTTGTGGGATAGCCCACCCTTTGAACCCGTTGTTAAGGATGGGGTAATTTATGGCAGAGGAACCTGTGATGACAAGGGCCAATTCTTTATGCATGTGAAAGCCTTTGAAGCCATGTTGAAGTCAGGGGAGTTGAAGTGTAATGTTAAATTTATGATTGAAGGAGAGGAGGAAATAGGTTCAGATCATTTGGGTTTATTTGTGCAGGCTAATAAAGAATTGTTACAAGCCGATGTAATTTTAATATCGGATACCTCAATCATTGCCAATGATATTCCTTCTATAGATGTGGGTTTACGTGGCTTGAGTTATATGGAAGTTAAGGTACAAGGACCCAATAAAGATTTACATTCAGGTGTTTATGGAGGGGCAGTAGCAAATCCTGTGAATATACTTTGTCAGATGATTGCATCCCTTCAAGATGAATTCAATCGTATTACCATTCCAGGTTTTTATGATGATGTCCAGGAGTTAAGTGCTGCTGACCGAGCAGCGATGGCCCAAACACCCTTTGATTTAGACTCATATCAAAAAGAATTAGGCATTGCTGCTGTGCATGGAGAAGCAGGATATTCAACCTTAGAACGGGCTTCTATTCGCCCAACGTTAGATGTAAATGGTATATGGGGTGGTTATACGGGAGAAGGAGCCAAAACGGTTTTACCTTCCTTAGCACATGCTAAAATATCCATGCGATTGGTTCCTAACCAATCCTCTGCTAAAATAACAGAATTGTTTACACAGCATTTTTTATCTATAGCGCCTAAAGGGGTAAAAGTGACCGTTACACCTCATCACGGTGGAGAAGCATACGTGATGCCAACAGATAGCGTAGCATATCAAGCTGCTGCAGAAGCGATGGAGACAACCTTTGGAAAAATGCCAGTACCAACTCGCGGAGGTGGCAGTATTCCGATTGTTGCCTTGTTTGAAAAGGAACTTGGCATAAAATCTGTTTTGATGGGATTTGGTTTGGATTCAGATGATATTCATTCGCCCAATGAACATTACGGTTTATTTAACTTTTACAAAGGAATTGAAACCATTCCTTACTTTTTTGAAAACTATTATCGTTTAAATCAATAATGGCAGAGAATTTAGGTGCCTTAGCAACGGAGTCTTCTTCGCAATATGCGGACTTGGAAAAACAAAGCGTATTAACGCTTTTGCAGCAAATAAACCAAGAAGACCAGACAGTACCCTTATCCGTTCAAAAAGTAATTCCTTCCATTGGAAAATTGGTGGAAGAAATTACTGCAAGGATGAAAAAAGGTGGACGTTTGTTTTATATAGGTGCAGGTACAAGTGGAAGATTGGGTATTGTTGATGCCTCGGAGTGTCCACCAACCTACGGTGTTCCACACGACTGGGTGATAGGTTTAATTGCAGGTGGCGACAAAGCGATTCGTAAGGCGGTAGAAAATGCGGAGGATGATATGGAGCAAGCTTGGAAAGATTTGGAAGCTTATAAAATAGATGCCTTAGATAGCTTAATTGGAATAGCAGCCTCAGGTCGAACACCTTATGTAATTGGAGGAGTTCGTGAAGCCAAAAAGCGAGGAATTTTGACAGGGTGTATCGTATGCAATGCTGATTCTGCCTTATCAAAAGAAGTAGATATTCCGATAGAAGTAGTTGTTGGGCCTGAGTTTGTTACAGGCAGTACGCGTATGAAATCAGGAACCGCACAGAAATTGGTTTTGAACATGATTTCTACGACGGTTATGATTCAATTGGGAAGAGTGAAAGGGAATAAAATGGTAGATATGCAGCTGAGTAATCACAAATTAGTTTTGCGGGCAATTCGAATGGTTCAAGAAGAAATAGATGTTAGTGAGGAGGTAGCGGCTGAATTGTTGGAAAAATACGGTAGTGTGCGAGAGGCAGTATTGAATTATGAATGTTGAGTTATGAATTATGAAATTTAAATTAACAATTAACAATCAACAATTAACAATTTCTTATTACCTTTAAAATTATTTTTAAAATTACATTGATGAAAAAGATTTCTAAACTTATTTTTTCCGCTGCAGTAGTTTTACTTGCTTTTGGAAATCAGGCGAAAGCAGAAGATTTTCCTGCAGACATTAAGCCTTTAATGCAAAAATATACTTGTTTTGCTTGTCATAAAGTAGATGCACGTTTAGTGGGTCCAGCTTATAAAGATGTAGCAAAAAAGAAGTATTCGGTTGATAAAATTATTTCTTTAATTGCAAAGCCTCAGCCATCGAATTGGCCGGGTTATCCTCCAATGGCACCTATGACTGTTCCGAAGGATGATGCAGTTAAAATTGCGAAATGGATCAATTCTTTAAAATAATTGATGAAGCAAATACGAAAAAAGGATCCGAAAGGATCCTTTTTTATGTCAAATAATTTGTAAACTATTTCTTTTCTTTTTTAGCTTTAGCCTTTGGCTTTTCTTCCGTAGCATCTACTGTTTCTTCCTTGGTAGCTTTTTTGGTTTTTTTAACCTTGATTTCTTCAGAACTCGATTCTTTTGGTTCTTCAGCGGCAATTGCAGTTTGGAAAATTTCAGGTAAATGGTTGAACATGATTAGATACCAAGATAAGATTTTCTTGATATCAGAAGCGTACACACGGTCTTGATTATAATTAGGAACAACCTCTGCTAATAAGGTGAACAATTCAGCATCTGCTGCTTTTTTGGGTTCAAGCGGAAGCGTTCCTTTGAATTTATTGTGAATTGCCAAGAAGATATCTCCTAGAGGAAGGGTACTATCTTGGTGGTCGTCCAAATACAAAGATATATCTTTTAAAACCGAAATTCTTGTTTGTCCACCAACAACCGATTTTTGCTTAGCTGCATCAAGGGTTTCAACAATTACACCAGTTCGTGTTGGTTTTAAAACTCTAAACAAACCACTTTTCCCAGAGATATGGGCAATTTCATTTAATAATTCCATTTATTAATTTTTTTCGATGCAAAAATAATAGTTTTATTTATTTGTATGGAGAAGTTTTGATTAAATCCTCAATAGATTCAAGAATTTCTTCTCTACCCAGATGTTTTTCAGCTGAAGTAATAAACATTTCTGGGAGTTCTTCCCACGATTCACCAAGTATTTGTTTGTATTGCTCAACAGATTCTTGAATTTGTTTTTGAGATAATTTATCTGCTTTCGTGAACACCACATAAAAAGGGATTTGAGCTTCCCCCATGCGGTTCATAAATTCAATATCAATACTTTGAGGTTTGTGTCGGATATCAACTAAAATGTAGAGACAAACTAAATTCTCTCTTTTTAGGAGGTAGTCAAAAATCATTTTTTCAAACTTCTGACGAATATCTTTACTAACTTTCGCATAACCATACCCTGGTAAATCCACCAAAAACCAACGATCATTGATTAAGAAATGGTTGATTAATTGGGTTTTTCCTGGAGTTTGGGATGTTTTTGCTAGTCCTTTTGTGAAAGTCAATGAGTTAATCAAAGATGATTTCCCTACATTTGATCTTCCGATGAAGGCAAATTCGGCGCGATGAGGAGGCGGACATTTTTGGTATTCCGAATTACTCATTACAAATTTTGCACTTTTAATTTCCATCCTAATTTATTTTTACCACGATTGTATCGTGTCAATGAAGCATGCTACTTTATCTGGATCAATATCAGGGTAAACACCGTGGCCTAAATTGGCTATGTAGCGTTGTCTACCGAATTGTTCCAACATATGTGTGGTTTCTTTTTTAATGGTTCCAAAATCGCCATAAAGCACACAAGGGTCGAGGTTTCCCTGTAAAGTCTTATTGGATCCTACCAAGCGGCGCGATTCTGCAATGTCCATGTTCCAATCTAATCCAATTGTTTGGCAATTTAACTGTCCCATTTCTTCACGTGCAAAAAATGCACCTTTAGCAAATAAGGTAACAGGCACCACATTAATCGCATCACAGATTTGTTTCATATACTTGGTAGAAAATTCTGAATATTGAGCAGGACTTAAAATACCAGCCCAAGAATCAAAAATTTGAACCAAATTTGCACCTGCAGCGATTTGAGCCTTTAGGTAACTGATGGTAGACTCGGTAATCATTTGTAATAAGGTATGAGCGAGGCTTGGATTTGCGTAGAGCATTTTCTTTGCCTTTGAAAAAGTTTTAGAACCTTTACCCTCCACCATGTAACAAAAAATAGTAAAAGGAGCTCCAGCAAAACCAATCAAGGGTATTTTATTATTTAGCTCTTTTTTTACCAATTTAATGGCCTCTAAAACATAAGATAAGTCTTCTTCTGGATTAGCGGGACGTATATTTTTTAAATCTTCTTCAGATCTAATGACTTTGGGGAAAACGGGTCCTTTTTGTTCTTCCATTAAATAAGGAAGTCCCATGGCCTCTGGAACCACTAAAATATCTGAGAAAATAATTGCGGCATCTACACCAAATCGTTCAACCGGTTGAATGGTCACTTCTGCGGCCAATTCAGGTGTCGTGGCTAGATTGATAAATGAGCCTGCTTTTGCTCTCACTTCTCTATATTCTGGAAGAATTCGGCCAGCCTGACGCATGACCCATACAGGCACGCGCTCCACTTGTTCGCCTCTTGCAGCGCGAAGTATTAAATCGTTTTGAATAATTTCCATTTACTTGGCAGAATAATTTGGTGCTTCTTTTGAAATACTTACATCATGAGGATGTGATTCTTTTACACCCGCAGCAGTAATTTTAACAAATTTTGCTTGTTGCATAGATTTTATATCATTTGCGCCACAATAGCCCATGCCTGCTTTCAAGCCACCAACCATTTGATATAAAATTTCCACAACAGAACCTTTGAATGGAACTCGTCCTACGATTCCTTCAGGTACTAATTTTTTGATATCGTCTTCAGCATCTTGGAAATAACGATCTTTGGAGCCATCTTCCATTGCTTCTAAAGAGCCCATTCCACGATAAGATTTAAACTTTCTACCTTCAAGGATGATCATTTCACCAGGGGCTTCTTCTGTACCTGCCAACATGGAGCCAATCATAACCGTACTTGCACCTCCGGCAATTGCCTTTGCGATGTCGCCTGAATAGCGAATACCGCCATCTGCAATCACTGGAACATTGTATTTTTCTAAGGCTTTGGCTGCTTCATAAACGGCAGTTAATTGCGGCATACCAACACCTGCGATGATACGAGTGGTGCAAATACTACCTGGGCCCACACCAACTTTTACAGCATCTGCGCCAGCTTCTGCCAACGCAAGGGCGGCATCGCCCGTTGCGATATTACCAACAATTACATCTAGGTTAGGAAACTCCTTTTTTACAGATTTTAATGCATTTATTACACCTAAAGAATGACCATGTGCGGTATCAATACTTACAACATCTACTCCCACCTGAACCAATGCCTTCACGCGTTCAAGTAAATCGGCAGTTACACCAACCGCTGCGCCTACACGCAATCGGCCTAATGAGTCTTTGGAAGCTAAAGGGTGGCTTCTTCTTTTGAGTATATCTTTATAGGTTATTAAGCCAATCAGTTTACCTGTTCGGTCTACAATGGGTAATTTTTCAATTTTATGTTCTTGTAAGATACTTTCAGCAGATTCCATGCTAATGCCTTCTGTTGCTGTAATCAAGTTTTCTTTGGTCATGATTGCAGAAATTTTCAGGTTTACATCTTTCTGAAAGCGAAGGTCTCTGTTGGTTAAAATTCCCACCAGTTGACCAGATTTATTGATAACTGGAATCCCACCAATTTTATTTTCGCGCATGAGGCGTTGGGCATCTCCAAGGGTTTGGTCATCATTTAAGGTAATTGGGTCAATGATCATTCCTGATTCTGAGCGTTTTACCTTACGTACCTGAGCGGCTTGTTTTTCAATGCTCATGTTTTTGTGGATAATACCAATTCCGCCTTCTTGAGCCATTGCAATTGCTAACTCAGCTTCAGTAACGGTATCCATCGCTGCAGAAATGATTGGCGTATTAAGCAGGATATTTTTTGTAAGATGAGTTTGAGTGCTAACTTCACGAGGTAAAACTTGCGAATAAGCAGGCAACAACAAGACGTCATCGTACGTTAATGCTTCAAAAAGGAACTTGGATGTATCTAACATGGCAAATAATTTGAATGGGTTGAAGGAAATTATTCGGATGAAGTCGAATAAAACCCTTATTTGCCGGACAAAATTACAAGATTTTTTTGAATTTTAAGCATTTGCAAGAAGTTATTTTGTAAGAAGGGTAATAACTTGAAAAAATTCGAAAGTATTTTTTCAAAATAATTCTCGAATATAGATTTTAGTGAGTAAATTGCATTTTGTTTTAAGAGAGGAAATATATGAATTATCAACCTTCTGATTTTTTACCCATATTTGTTCAATTGGCGGCTGCCTTGGGTTTCATTGTATTTACGATGATTGTAACGCACATTCTTGGTCCAAGAAGGAGTACAAAGTTGAAAGATGAGGTTTTTGAGTGTGGTATTGAAGCGCAAGGGGATGCAAGAACGCCCATTTCGATTAAGTATTTTTTGGTTGCGATTTTGTTTGTGTTGTTTGATATTGAAATTGTATTCATGTATCCATGGGCGGTAAATTTTAAATCATTGTCGTGGACAGGCTTTTGGGAGATGGCAGTCTTTATGGGCTTGTTGTTGGCAGGATTTGTATATGTAATTAAAAAAGGAATTTTAAAGTGGGAGAAGTAAAATGCTTTCCTTTTTGTTTAAAATAGCTTAGATAGAAAAATGAGTAATTCAGGTGTTCAGATAGTAGAGGCTCCTCCGGGAATTGAAGGGCAAGGTTTTTTTGCTACCAGTTTAGATCATTTAGTAGGAATGGCCCGTTCAAATTCATTATGGCCATTGCCCTTTGCGACATCTTGTTGTGGTATTGAGTTTATGGCAACCATGGCGGCGCATTACGATATTTCTCGTTTTGGGTCTGAGCGTATGAGCTTTTCGGCTCGTCAGGCAGATGTCTTGATGGTAATGGGGACGATTGCTAAAAAAATGGCTCCGGTGGTTAAGCAAGTGTATTTGCAAATGGCAGAACCTCGTTGGGTGTTGTCGGTTGGTGCTTGTGCAAGTTCAGGGGGTATTTTTGATACGTATTCTGTTTTGCAGGGTATTGATCGTGTGATTCCAGTGGATGTTTATGTACCTGGATGTCCGCCTAGGCCAGAGCAAATATTAGAAGGGTTTATGCAAATTCAAGAGTTGGCAAAAAATGAATCAACTCGTAGAAGACATACACCTGAATACAAAGAATTGTTGGCATCATACGGAATTGAATAGAAGATATGGATCATAAAAATCAACAATTAGTAGAAGTTCTTCAAAATCAATTTGGGGAGCAGTCCATTTATGGTGTTGGTGAATCACATGGGATTTTACAAGTTACAGTTGGCGTAGATACAATTGTTCCTTTAATGCATTATTTATACCAACATGAAGATTTTAAATTTCAGTTTTTGACAGATTTGGCAGGTATTCATTTTCCTGAGGCAAAGGGTCAAGAATTAGGAGTGGTATATCACTTGCATAGTTTAGAAAACAATATTCGATTGTGGGTAAAGGCATATGCACCAATAGAAAATCCGGTATTTCCTACGATCACAGGTTTATATGCTACAGCCAATTGGATGGAGCGTGAAGCATTTGATTTTTATGGAATTCTTTTTGAAGGACATCCAAATCTGACCCGTATTTTGAATGTTGATGAGATGGATTACCATCCTTTGCGCAAGGAGTATCCTTTGGAGGATGCTACTCGCCATGATAAAATAGATGAAATGTTTGGTAGATAGACTGAAAAAATATGTCTGAAATAGCCTTAGTAACAAATCCTAATGTAGGGATTGATCATACAAAAAAAAGTGGTCCTTATGTAAATGAGTTAACTACTTTAAATCTTGGACCTACTCACCCGGCCACGCATGGTATTTTTCAAAATATCTTAACGATGGATGGTGAAACTATAATTGATGCAGAGCAGACGGTGGGTTACATACATCGTGCGTTTGAAAAGATTGCAGAGCGCAAACCATTGTATCAAATTACAACTCTTACCGATCGCATGAATTATTGTTCAGCCCCAATAAATAATATGGGTTGGCATATGACTGTTGAGAAATTGTTGGGTATTGAAGTACCCAAAAGAGCGCAATACATGCGTGTAATTTTGATGGAGTTAGCAAGAATCGCTGATCATATTATCTGTAATTCTGTTCTTGCTGTAGATACTGGAGCTTTAACAGGCTTTTTATATGTATTTCAGTGGAGAGAGTTTATCTATGAAATTTATGAAGAGCTTTGTGGTGCAAGGTTAACGACCAATATGGGTCGTTTTGGAGGTATGGAGCGTGATTTTTCTCCGGTAGCAATCGAAAAAATTAATAAAGTATTGGCAGAATTGCCTAAAGCTTTAAAGGAATTTGAGGGATTAGTGATGCGTAATAGAATCTTTATGGATCGTACGCAAAATGTAGGAGGAATTTCTGGGGAGAGAGCCTTGAATTACGGCTTTACAGGTCCAAACCTTCGTGCAGCTGGTATTGATTATGATGTGCGTGTGATGAATCCATATTCATCTTATGAGGACTTTGAATTCGAGGTGCCAGTTGGAACCAAAGGAGATACCTATGATCGTTTCATGGTCCGTCAGGAAGAAATGTGGCAAAGTTTGCGAATTATTGAGCAAGCGATGAAAAATTTGCCTGAAGGTCCTTATCATGCAGATGCACCACATTATTACTTACCTGAAAAGAAGGATGTTTATAAAAACATGGAAGCCTTAATCTATCACTTCAAGATTATCATGGGTGAAATTGATGCTCCAGTTGGTGAAGTTTATCATTCGGTAGAAGGAGGAAATGGGGAGTTGGGCTTTTATTTGGTATCAGATGGAGGGCGCAGTCCTTACCGTTTGAAATTTAGAAGACCATGTTTTATCTACTATCAGGCATTTCCTGAAATGATAAAAGGAACGACCTTGTCTGATGCAATCGTGACAATGTCTTCGATGAATGTAATTGCAGGTGAATTAGATACATAGTTAATTGGATGGAAGCGAAAAATCAAGTTGCCTTTCCGGCAGAGACCTTAGAATTAGTTAAAAAAATAATTGCCCGTTATCCAGAAGGAAAACAAAAATCTGCTCTTTTGCCAATTCTTCACTTGGCTCAAGCTGAGTGGAAATGGATGCGACCAGAAGTAATGGACTATGTGGCAAGTTTATTGCAAATTCAACCTGTTGAAGTGTATGAAGTAGCAACTTTTTACACGATGTTCCATTTAGAGCCAGTAGGAGAGCATGTGATTGAATATTGTAGAACGGGTCCATGTTGCTTGATTGGTGGCGTTGAAGTGTATGATCATTTGAAAAAACGCCTAGGAATTGAAACAGGTGAAACAACAGCTGATGGAAAATTTACGATTAAAGAAGTAGAATGTTTAGCTGCTTGCGGTTGGGGACCCGTATTTCAAATTAGAGAAAAATATTATATGAATCTGACGAAAGAAAAGGTAGATCAAATCATAGACGAATTAGGAAAATAAGCGAGGATGAAAATATTAACCGAACATATTGATGTCCCGAATATTGATAATATTGATATTTTTATCAAACACGGTGGCTATCAAGCAGTAACAAAGGCATTAAAAAAAATGAGTCCGGATGAGGTTACTGAAGAAGTGAAAAAATCTGGTTTGCGTGGTAGAGGTGGAGCAGGATTTCCTGTTGGGATGAAATGGTCGTTTTTAGCAAAGCCAGAAGGTGTACCGCGTTATTTGGTATGTAATGCTGATGAGTCAGAACCGGGTACATTTAAAGATCATTATTTGATGGCAAAAACACCTCATACCTTAATTGAAGGTATGATTGTTTCATCATTTGCCCTAGGCGCTAATACCTCCTACATTTATGTTCGTGGTGAATTAATGTATGTTATTCATATTCTTGAGAAAGCAATTCAAGAGGCATATGATAAAGGTTTTTTAGGTAAAAATATCTTAGGTTCGGGTTATGATTTAGATTTATATGTTCAACCAGGGGGTGGTGCCTACATTTGCGGGGAAGAAACAGCCTTGCTTGAATCATTAGAAGGGAAAAGAGGTAATCCAAGAAATAAACCGCCATTTCCTGCTGTGAAAGGCTTGTGGCAATGCCCAACGGTAGTAAATAATGTAGAGTCTATTTCTGCAACATCTTGGATTGTAAATAATGGAGGAGATGCCTATGCGGCAATTGGAGAAGGAAGAAGTACGGGAACAAAGTTAATCTCCGTATCTGGTCATGTGAAAAAACCAGGTGTATATGAAATCCCATTGGGAATTACTGTAGAAGATTTTATATACAGCGATGAGTGGTGTGGAGGAATTCGTGATGGACATAAATTGAAAGCAGTTGTTGCTGGAGGTAGTTCAGTACCTATTTTACCTGCAGAGTTGATTTTAACGACGGCATCAGGAGAGAAAAGAAGAATGACGTATGAATCCTTATCTGATGGTGGATTTGCAACAGGCACCATGTTAGGTTCTGGAGGTTTTATTGTCATGGATGAAACCACCTGCATTGTTCATAATACTTTAACTTTTGGACAATTTTATCATCATGAATCATGCGGCCAATGTTCTCCTTGTAGAGAGGGTACAGGTTGGATGGATAAAGTTCTACGCAGAATTGAAAACGGTGAAGGAAGAAAAGAAGATATTGATTTATTAGTAGATGTAGCTAAGAAAATTGAGGGAAATACGATTTGTCCACTTGGCGATGCGGCTTCATGGCCTGTCGCTGCCGCAATTCGTCATTTTAGAGATGAGTTTGAATGGCATGTGGAACACCCTGAATTAGCTACAATGCCAGGAGCTGTGTATATGCGACCTGGCGCAAGTTGGACGATGTAATTAGATATGTCAAAAAAGATTTTGTTCGTTGGTCATGATGCTAATCGTGCAGGTGCACAGATTGTGTTATTAAATTGGCTAAAAGAACAAAAGAAAAAAGGGATTGATAATTACTTGTTGTTAGAATCAGGTGGACCCTTACTTACCCAATATCAAAGGTATGCCAAGGTATGGGTGTGGAAGGCTGAGCGAAATAAAGGAAATAGAATTTTAAAAAATTTACCTTTCTTCAAACGTGAAGAAAGAATAGATGATCAACCAACCAGAGAAGAGGTAGCGGTGATTATGCGTGACCTAAGAAAAGAACGTTTTGATCTTTTAATGGCTAACACGGTAGCATCTCTTACTTTGCTAAGAAGAATACAAGTATTACGTGCTGAATTAGCATGTTATGTACATGAATTGGATTTTTCTTTGTCAATGTATGCCTCAGAAGAAGATTTAAAATTTTTGGCTGAAAAGGTAAATAATGTTTTAGTTGTTTCCGAAAAAGTAGGAAAAGTTTTACAAAAACGTTGTAACCTTTCGTGTGAAAAAGTTAAAATTTTTCCTCCAATGGTTGAATTGTTTAGAACGTCTCGTTCAAAGCAAGTTGCTTCTATCCGACAGGAGTTAAATATACCATCCGATGCAAAAATTGTATTAGGTTGTGGTTTAGCGGAATGGCGAAAAGGAACAGATATTTTTGTTCGTGTTGCACGTAAAATAAGTAGAATTGAGCCTAATGTGCATTTTATTTGGCTTGGAATTAGTTCAAATCTGTTTTCAGAAGAAATTAAGGCAGATTGTAAAATGTTTGACCCAGAAGGGAAAATACATTTAGTTCCTGTTAAATCGGATGCAAAACCCTATTTTGAAATGGCTGATGTGTTTTTTCTTTCTTCAAGAGAAGACCCATTTCCATTGGTGATGTTAGAAGCGGCTTCCTTAGGGATGCCAATTATTGGCTTTAAAGGAACAGGAGGAATCGAAGATTTTTCCAAAGAATTAGAAAATATGCTTGTAGAAGATTTGGATGAATCTGAAGCTGCAGAATTGATCATTCAACATTTACATTTTTCGGAAGAAAAATTAAATCTACTTTCTGAAAAATTAAAAAAACGTGCCAAAGAATTTGATACCTATTCTTTTAACAAAAGATGGGAGGTAATAGAAAAAGAATTAGTTTAAAGGTTATAAAGATTACATTATGAAAGTTACCATAGACAATATAACCATTGAGGTAGAAGCAGGAACCACCATTATGCAGGCCGCTCGAAAAATCGGCCCGGAAGTGGCACCTCCTGCCATGTGCTATTATGAGCCTCTGAAAGCCTCAGGTGGAAAATGTCGTGCTTGTTTGGTAAAAGTTACAGCCGGCTCAGAAAAAGATCCTAGACCAATGCCTAAGTTGGTGCCAGCTTGTATTACACAAGTACAAGACGGTATGATTGTGGAAAATACAATCAATGAGCAAGTTCTTGAAACAAGAAAAGGTGTCGTTGAGTTTTTGTTACTGAACCACCCCTTAGATTGTCCAGTTTGTGATCAAGCTGGAGAGTGTCACCTTCAGGATTTTTCATTTGAACATGGTGTATCATCTACACGTACAGTAGAAGAACGTAATACCTTTGAAGAAACAGATTTAGGTCCATATATTACCCTAAATAAAAATCGTTGTATTTTGTGCTATCGTTGTGTGTATGCAGCAGATCAAATTACAGATAAGCGTGTTCATGGTGTAATGCATCGTGGCGACCATGCTGAAATCAGTACTTATATTGAAAATGTAATCGATAATGATTTTTCTGGAAACGTTATTGATGTTTGTCCTGTGGGTGCATTAACTGATAAAACTTACCGATTTAAAAGTCGTGTATGGTTTTCAAAACCTGTAGATGCACACTGCGATTGTTCAACATGTTCGGGTAAGGTGGTATTGTGGTATCGTGGAGAAGAGGTAATTCGTGTAACTTCTCGTAAAAATGAATGGGGAGAATCACTCGATTTTATTTGCAATACGTGTCGATTCGATCGTAAAAAGACGGCAGATTGGGTCATTGAAGGTCCCACTAAAATTGCAAGAAATTCAGTTATTTCTGCCAATAAATATGGTGCGAATTTAATTCGCCCTGCTTTCCCAATCCAACAAGCTGCTCAAAGTTACAAGCAAATTGATGATGATAGAGATAGAAGCTTTTTGAATATCCCAACTTCTTTGCCAGCTTCTGAAAAATAGTATTATGGAACCAACAAATTCAATATTTTTTGCAAAAACCATCCTGATTTTAATTGTGTTCGCAATAACGTTAGGTGTGGCTGCTTATTCTACGTATTTCGAACGTAAAATTGCTGCTTTCATGCAAGACCGTGTGGGACCAGATCGCGCAGGACCATTTGGTATTTTTCAACCTTTGGCTGATGCAGTAAAAATGTTCATGAAAGAAGATTTTATCCCTTCACATGCCAATAAATGGTTGTTTATAATGGGTCCTTGTTTGTCTATGCTTACAGCCCTTATGACCTCTGCAGTAGTGCCATTTGGAGATACTGTAACCATCGCAGGTGTTACTTTTGACCTACAAGGAATAGATGTGAATATCGGAATTCTATGGGTGTTTGGGATTGTTTCTCTTGGTGTTTATGGTATTTTAATCGGTGGTTGGGCATCTAATAATAAATATGCCTTGCTAGGTGGAATACGTGCTGCTTCGCAAAATATTTCGTATGAATTAGCCATGGGATTATCCATCATAGCCATTTTGATGTTTACGGGTTCTCTTTCAACAAGGGCTATTGTGGAAGCACAACAGGCAAGTCATTGGAATATCCTTTATCAACCATTAGGCTTTATCATTTTTATTATTTGTGCCTTTGCTGAATGTAATCGTACTCCTTTCGATTTGCCAGAATGTGAGACCGAGTTAATTGGAGGGTATCATACCGAATATTCATCGATGAAATTAGGGTTTTACTTATTTGCAGAATATATAAATATGTTTATTTCTGGAGCGGTAATGGCAACTTTGTTTTTTGGTGGCTATGATTATCCTGGTTATGAATTCGTAGTAAGTAAATTTGGAGAAACACCAGCTGCATTGATTGGCGCAGGTGCATTAATAGGAAAAGCCTTGTTTTTTGTTTTTGTATTTATGTGGGTAAGATGGACCTTACCACGTTTTAGATACGATCAATTAATGAATTTAGGATGGACAGGATTAATTCCTTTATCTATTTATAATGTATTGGTAACTGGCATTGGAATATTGTCTGGTCAACCAATTATTGCGGGAATTGCAGGTATTGTGATTTTATTGCTTGCCTTAATCGCGTACGATCAAATTAAGTTTAAGAAAAAAATTGCCTAATATGAAATTGACCAATCGGACTAAGGTGCTGGAGCAAGGAGAAATGACCCTAGCGGAGCGTTTGTATTTGCCGGCAATTGTGGGCGGAATGGCTACCACATTAAAACACTTTTTTCAAAAACCAGTGACTATTAAATATCCTGAACAACAACGTTATTTAGGTCCTATTTATCGCGGTCACCATATTTTAAAAAGAGATGAAAATGGTGCAGAAAGATGTACAGCATGTGGCTTGTGCGCTGTTGCTTGTCCTGCTGAGGCCATTTCTATGGTAGCAGGTGAAAGAAAACCTGGTGAAGAAAACCTATATCGTGAAGAAAAATATGCCCAAGTTTATGAGATCAACATGTTGCGTTGCATCTTCTGTGGCTTGTGCGAAGAGGCTTGTCCAAAACAAGCAATTTACCTTCGCCACGATAAAATAGTTCCAGCATTTCATGAAAGGGATGAAGTGATTTACGGAAAAGATAAATTAGTTGAAAAAATGGACCAACGCTATTTACGCGAGGGTTGGAAATAATAAGATATGGAAGTTGCAAATTATTGGTATTTTCTTTCTGGATTGACTCTTTTGAGTGCCTTGATGGTGGTTTTAGCTAAAAATCCAATTCACAGTGTATTGTATTTGGTCTTTACATTTTTTTGTATTTCAGGTCACTACGTATTATTAAACGCCCAGTTTTTAATGGCTGTAAACATTATAGTTTACGCGGGTGCAATTATGGTTTTGTTCCTTTTCGTGATTATGATGTTTGATTTAAAAAAGAACATTCCTGACTCTAAAACGAATTTGACCAAATTAGCAGGTGTGATTGTGGCTGGTTCAATGATGATTATCCTTATTGCTGCTTTTAAAAATACCAATTATGTTGCTCCTACTGAAGCAGAATATGTGCCTCAAACGGGTATGGTGGAAACCTTAGGTCAGGTATTGTACTCAGAATATTTACTACCTTTTGAGTTAGTGACCATCCTATTCTTTGTGGCGATGGTTGGCGCGGTGATGTTGGGTAAGCGTGAAGTGGGTGATAGAAATTTTTAATTTTTTTAAAAAAATAAATAAAAAAGGCCGGATTTTCCGGCCTTTTTGTTTATTAAGAATAGAAAGGTTATTTCTTAATTGCCTTGTTGAAAAGTCCAAATTTGAATCCAAATTGTCCTCCCAATCCTTGAATGTGGTCATTAGCATTTTGTCCCATCGCAAATCGATAATTTACTCCACCAAATAATTTGGCATATTTAAATAAATTAACTTCTAAATTAACTCCAGGTTGAATGCCAAAGGATTTATCAAAGTTATTTCTGTTATCTCTATTATGCATATCTCCCGGGAGATAATTGATGTTTTGGTTGGGTGTTGGGTCTAATTCATAAAGCATTGGTAATCGCTCTTCACCAATCACACCAATGGTTAATGGAAACGAAACATGAACCAGAGCATTAGCCTTTGGAGTGTATTCTACATGAAGACCACCAAATACTTGTTTTTGAGGTATAACTCCAAAATTAGGATCCTCTTTACGAAGTGAACCCATCATGCTCATTCCCACTCCCCATGAATTGTTCAGATGGAATAAGGCGGTAATTCCGCTTTGTCTTCCCATGTGTCCAAATTGCATAATCGGAGAAACAGAGACACCCCAAGATGTAAATTTTAAATTGGAATTAATTAAGGTTTTCATTTCTTTTTTGGCAGGTGTTTTGGTCGAGTCGGAAGCCATCGGATTAGCCAAAGAAGTTAAGGTAGTTAGGCTGCTTAGGCAGACGAATAAAGCAATTGATTTTTTGTTCATGAGTTGTTATTTTTTCGAATGTAACGAGAATTATTCAATTTAGTATTTGAACAAAGACCTAATCATTTTAAATGACGATGAAATTTAGTTTAAAATCGATTTGGACAATTTTGACGATTGTTGCCAAATAGTGTTTATTTATCTACAATTTTAGTCTACTTGTTGTTTATGTTTTCTTATTGGTGGATAATCGATAGTTTTGTGATGAAATAAACCTTTATGTGGCAAGTTTGGAATTCTAAAAAGACGCTTACAACGTTCAAGGTTCTCTTTAATTTATTATTATGGGGAATGTGGATTGGACTACCTTTATTTAGTCCGGTCCATCATACTCATGAATTATCTGCCCACGACCATCCTGAATTTTCGGAACACACCTTAGTTGAATTGGGGGTGGTGGTTCCTTTGTTTTACTGGATTACTTTATTTTTAGTGCCTAAAGTTTTTAAAAGATATGGAGTTTTTTGGTACATCGCAGGGATATTACTGTCTGTATTAGCTTTTTATTACCTTGAATTCATTGTTCAAGAATATGTGATTCAATTTGAACATGAGGAGGCTACGGTTTTTGGAGTAGAAGGTGTATTTCCCATTATTATGATAGCAGGGATAGGTTCTACCTATGGCTTATTATTAGAATTTATCCACATTCAGGCTGATAAGGCAGAGGAACATCAAGAACAAATGAAATCAGAATTGTCTTTTTTACGTTCACAAATTAGTCCACATTTTATTTTTAATGTATTAAATAGTATTGTTTATTTGGTTCGGACGAAGGCCCATCAAGAGGCAGAGGCAGTTACCTTAAAGTTGTCTTCATTGATGAGATATATGTTGTATGATTCGGATCAAACGATGATTCCCTTGACGAAAGAACTAGAATACCTCAAAAATTATATTGATTTGCAAGAAATTAGATTTGGTGAGGATGTATCAATTTCTTTTGAACAAGTTGGGGTAGTTCGTAGTTGTATGATTGAGCCCATGTTGTTAATTCCTTTTGTGGAGAATGCATTTAAACATGGAATTAATCAAGTGCTAAACCCTGAAATTAAGGTGTTTTTCTCAATTAATGATGGGCAATTTGAATTTTCTGTATGCAATAAAATTGGTGAGGCTAATGTGGATTCTAATGAGCCAAGCTCTGGTATTGGTCTAAAAAATGTGACCAGAAGGTTGCAATTGTTGTATCCAGAAAAGCATCGTTTGCAAATAGTAGAAAAAGATGGTTTGTACAATGTACACCTTTCAATGCTTTTAGATAAAAAGATTTAATATGGAAAAAATGAATTGCTTGGTACTCGATGATGAGAGTATGGGAAGGAAATTAATTGAAGAAAATATTCGCCAAATTCCCTTTTTGAATTTAGTTGCCTCTTGTAAAAATGCCTTTGAAGCCATGGAAGCACTTTCTGCCCAAACCATTGATTTGATTTTTTCTGATATTCAAATGCCTGGAATGTTAGGAACACAATTTTTACAATCTCTGACAGATAAACCCTTGGTTATTTTTGTGACTGCCTATGATCAATATGCAGTTGAAAGTTTTTCGATGGATGTGGTGGATTATTTGGTCAAGCCTGTTTCGATGCAACGATTTAGTTTGGCTGCGCATAAAGCGCTGAAAATTTTTAATGCAGAAAAAAATAAGAATATTCCTTTTGTAGAAAGTAAGCAAGAAGAAGCACCCAAAGAAGATTTTTTCTTTGTAAATGTGGAGTATTCTTTGGTCAAAATTTCCATCTCCCAAGTAACTCACATTGAGGGTTTAAAAGACTATATCAAAATTTATTTGGAGGGAGAAAAAAGGCCGATTTTAACGAAAATGACAATGAAATCAATTGAGGCCCGCGTGGTAGATCATTTATTTATGCGAGTTCACAAATCCTTTATTGTAAATCTTCGTAAGATTGAGTCGATCAAACATCAGCGAATTAAAATAGGTACGTTTGATATTCCTGTAAGTGATTCACATGCAGCTGAGTTGCTGGAAAAAATTGGGAGTTTTTAAAATTCCATTCTCGCAAGTGGACTCACCTCTTGACCACAGAAATCACCAGCGACCGCTTTGAAATGTCCGGCCATGGCTATCATGCCTGCATTATCTGTGCAGTAAGAAAAGGCAGGAATAAATACATTCCAATGTTCTTTATCTCCCAAAATTTGTAAACTTTTACGCAGGCCAGAATTGGCAGAAACACCACCTGCAATGGCAATTTGTTTACAGTTTTTTTCTCTCATGGCGCGCTTCACCTTTTTCAATAAAATTTCGATGAGCGTGTATTGAACAGAAGCACAAATGTCGGCTTTGTTGTGCTCAATAAATTGAGGATCTTTTTGTAATTCTTTTTGCAAAAAATATAGAATCGATGTTTTAATTCCTGAGAAAGAATAATTTAATCCTGGGATTTCACTCAAAGGAAATTTGAATCGATGCGGGTCTCCTTCTTGGGCAAATTTATCAATCAAAGGTCCGCCCGGATAGGGTAGTCCAATTAATTTGGCTGTTTTGTCAAATGCTTCTCCAACGGCATCATCTAAGGTTTCACCAATAATTTCCATTTCAGTAGGAGAACTTACCCAAACTAATTGGGTGTGTCCGCCAGAAACTGTAAGACATAAGAAAGGAAATTGAGGTTTTGGTTCTTCAATAAAATGAGCCAAAACATGTGCTTGCATATGATTTACCTCTACTAAAGGAATATTTAAACTAAGTGCCAATGATTTGGCAAATGATGTTCCCACTAAAAGTGCACCTAATAATCCAGGTCCACGTGTAAAAGCAATCGCATTGAGTTGATTTTTGCTTATATTTGCTTTTTGTAGGGCTTCTTCAACCACCGGAATGATTGCTTTTTGATGTTCCCTGCTTGCTAATTCTGGAACAACTCCACCCCATTGGGTATGAATTAGCTGAGTTGAAATAATATTAGATTTCAATTCACCGTTTATCATAACGGCGGCAGAAGTTTCATCACAAGAAGATTCAATGGCTAGAAGAATCATTCAGCAAATATGGTAAAATTTGTCAAAATTCTTGCTAAAACCTTTCTCTATTCTTTAGTGATTGTGTTTTTTTTGCTTTTTGGCATCAGTGTTTTACTGAAGGCTCCGGGAAATCAGACCCTTTTGGCGCGTTATTTTTCACCCAAGATTGAACAATCTATCGGGTATCCTCTAACTTTTGAACGTATTCAATTTAAGTTTTTTGATGAGTTAAGTCTATGGAACGTTCAGGTGAAAGATCCTTGGGGTAAAGAAATGATTAAAATTGAACAATTGGATGTTAATTTTAATCTTTCGGATTTATTTCTTCACGGGGATAAACCCACCATGGAATTTGCACGTTTGGTAAAACCAAAAGTGCATTTAATCTTTGACAAAAAAGACGGTAAAATGAATATGGATGAATTCATTGTTCGTTTAACCAACTGGTTGAGTAATCCTAATGCGCCTAAAAATGCTCCAAGTGCCTTGTTCAAAATCAAAGAAGTAGATGTGATAAACGGTCAGTTTTTACTCGATGATGACCAAGTAAAGAATCTTTCTAGTCCCAAAAATTTTGATATTTCTCATTTTTCCTTGGCCCAAATAAATTCGAAAGTTCACAATTTTTGGGTATATGGAGATACCATTGCCTTGCAAACAATTGGGTTTAAGGCCATAGATCCAATGACGAAATTCAAGGTGCATCGATTGGATACTAAATTCCTTATTTGCGAAAAGCAAATGCGTTTTGATCAATTGAGTTTATTTTTTAATCAATCTTGGTTAGGAAATAAAGTTACCATGAACTATAAAAATTTTAAGTCGCTCAAAAATTGGAATAGAAATGTATTTATGCGTGCCAATTTTAAAGGGGCCAAAGTAAAAGGAGAAGATTTGGGTAGATTTGTAAATGCCATGTACGATTACCCGGGTGTTTATCGATTGAATGGTCAATTGGCTGGTACTGTTTCCAATCTAAAATTACAAAAATTTTCACTAGGATTTGGTCAAAAAAGTGCATTAAAGGGTGATTTCACCTTTAAAGGTTTACCTGAAATCAAAAAGACAAAAATGGATTTTGCCATGCAAGGTTCTACTTTTTTTCCGAATGATTTGGCCATATTTATATCCACTTCAGCTGCACAAAAAATGAAAATTTTGGGTGCAGTAAACTTTTCTGGAACCTTCAATGGAACCCATTCTGCCTTTTCTACCTTTGGAAAGTTGAAAACAGGATTGGGATATTTGGAGGCCAAATTTCAACTAAATTTGAAAGATTCTATGGCTCGTTCATCCTATGATGGACAGGTGAATTTGACAAAATTTAAGTTAGGTAAATTACTTGACTTGCAAGAATATTTAGGAACCATTGATTTAAATGGGAGAATTAAAGGAACCGGATTTTCCAATAAATCAGCCAATGTAGATTTTGATGGAAATATTTCAGAAATAAATTTTCATCAATATTCCTATAAGCGTGTAAACTTGAAAGGAAATTTGCAGAAACAAATGTTTAAAGGAATTGTCTCCGTTCGAGATAGCAATCTGCTTGCAAATATGATTGGAGAAATAAATTTAAGAGGGAAAAGGCCACATTATCAATTAAATGGACTCATCAATCGTGCGAATTTACATGCTTTGCATTGGGTGAATGATCCTTTGAAAATATCATCTGAATTTGAGGTGGATCTATTCATGAACAATTTAGATGATTTGGAAGGGAAAGCCTCATTAACGGATATCGTATTATCTAAACCCAAAATAGAGGATTTACCTGTTCGCTTGTTATCTTTCCAAGCAGACTTGTCAAATCCGAGTAAAAAGACTTATAAAATTAATTCTGATTTATTGTCTGCTGAACTTACTGGATCTTTTACGCCAAGTGTATTGCAGCAGAATTTTAATCAATTAGTTCAAGAATTGGCCTTGTATTTTAAGCCTAACCAATTAGAACGTTTAGCGTATTATGTAGAAAACAAACCCTTAGTTGGTCAAAAATATCAGTCAGAATTTTCGCTCACTTTTCATGAACCTAAACCTATATTGAGCAGATGGTTTCCAAGTATTGAGATGTCGAAAAATACGGTATTTTTTGGTTCACTCAATAGTGCAAGGTCTTTTCAATTTAGTTTAGAAAGTTACCCAGACACCTTGGTGTTTGGTAATTATAAATTTTACCAATCCATTTTTTCGCTTCAAGGTTCTAAATTTTTGGGGTCCCCTGAGTTGTCAAGTAGCTTATTGTTTCAATCTAGAAAACAGCAATTGAATTTTTTAGCACCTACAGAATTATTAAAATTTGATGCCCTCTGGGATCAAGATCGAATTCATTTTAATTATGATTTTAAACAGCAAGGTGAAGAAAATTCAGCTCATCTTTCTGGTCTTTGGAAATTTGAAAATGAAGGCTTTGGATTAAAATTTAAGGATTCTTATTTCAGAATTTTAGGACAAGATTGGGCGATTGACCCTCGAAATCAAATCAGTTTGCTGGGGAAAGATTGGAAGGCAGAAAACCTCTATTTAAGCAATCAAGATCAATTGATTGCAATGAATGGTTCACTCTCGAAAGATTCTTCAGCCGTTTTAAGTTTAAAAGCTGAGAAGTTTCAGCTAGCCACTTTAGGTCCACTTTTTAGTGTAAAATCCAATGGGATTTTAAACGCTGAATTGAATTTGAAAAACTGGTATCAGAATTCAGAAATTGATTCTTGGATGAAAATTGATTCTTTGTACTTAGGCAAAGTGTATGTTGGTAATGTACAGGCCTTAGGGAATTTTTCTTCTGAACTTAATGCCATGGACTTAGATGTCAATGTGAATCGATTTGATACCTCGATTTTAATAATTAATGGGCTATATCGACCTTCGGAAGAGGAGCAGAAATTAGATTTGATAGCCGATTTGAATAAAACAGATTTGAAGATTTTAGAGCCTTTTACACAAGGCGTTTTTTCAAATTTCTCCGGAGATGCGGTTGGGAAATTACATATAACCGGGCATTTTCGTGAGCCAGAAATAGAAGGCAAAATAGTCGTAAATAAGGCAGGCGTAACTTTTGATTATCTAAATACGCAAGTATTTGTTTCTGATACCGTACAGTTTTTTCCACGAAAATTAGTAGCAAAAAATTGGATCTCTAAAGATTCAGAAGGTAATCAGGCCAAATTAAATGTAGACGTGAATTTTCCAAAAGGAAAGGAATTTAATTTAGAGGTAAGCGCTGATTTGAATAGGTATAAGATTCTTAATACAAAAAGAAATGCAAGTTCTATTTACTACGGTTTAGGATATGGAACGGGCCCCATGCGTGTTTCTGGTACTCTTAAAAATTTACTCATTTTTGCGGATTTAAAAACTGAAAAAGGATCTCGATTGTATATTCCTTTGGATCGTGATTATGGGTCGAGTTCATCCAATGAATATCAGCTTTTTAGTACCTATATACAGCAAGAACAATCGCTTGAAAAAGGGGAGCAAGTGGCTACAAAATTAAATGAAGATGGAATTGAATTAGATTTAAATTTAAAACTTACACCAGAAGCTTATGGTGAAGTCTTGTTTGACTCGCAAAAAGGAGACCTCATGCGGGTTTATGGAAATGGTCAGATAAAGATGACTTTAGATAAAAAGGGTAAATTTTTAATGAATGGCGATTATGCTATTGAACAAGGTGATTACACTTTTTCACTCCAAAATATTATCAATAAAAAATTCAATATTGAACGTAATTCAAAAATTTCTTGGTCCGGAGATCCATTGGATGCCAAGGTAGATATCAAGGCAGTTTATACACAATATGCTTCCTTGTTTCCAATTCTATTAGATACAACCAATAAAAGTAAATTACCAGAATTTAAAAAAAGATATCCTGTTGATATTGCCATCATGTTGAAAAACCGATTGCTGAGTCCGGATGTAAATTTTGATATCAATATTCGCGATTACCCGAAAGATGTAACTTTTAATGGTTCGGTTACGGCCTTCCAAAATCGTATTAAAACAGATGAACAAGAATTAACCAAACAAGTGAGTAATGTCTTATTGTTCGGTCAGCTTGTGTCACCTTTTGGTAGTTCAGGCTTAACCTTAGGAAATTTAATGGGTAATTTCACCGAAATGCTTTCCAATCAATTGGGGAATTTGGCCTCCAAAATTGATAAAGATTTGAATGTAGATGTATATTTGGGTGGAGGGTCGTTTGGAACCGACTTGCTTTCAAATTTGCAACTCAGGGCTTCTTATAATTTAAATGATCGATTACGATTAACAAGAAGTGGAGGTTTTACTGATGCCAGAAACCAAACGAGTCCACAATTGTTATTGGGTGATTGGTCTGTGGAATGGTTTGCCACACAAGATGGAAGTGTTCGATTAAAGGGCTATAACCGAAATGTACAAACATCCTTGGCAGGCTCTTTAAACTCCTACCAAATTAATCAAACCTTTGGGGCATCCATTTTATTTCAACGAAATTTTAATAAGTTTTTTTGGCAAAAATAAGTAGGGATTCCTCCTTAAATTTTCGTATTTTTGACACAATTTTTGCCAATTCAATTAAAAATATAGACAGTGGGTTTTAAGGAATACAAAAATCTTGATTACGCTCAAGTAGCTGACGAAGTTTTATCGTTTTGGAAATCAAACCAGATTTTCGAAAAATCTATCTCTTCTCGAGAAGGACATCCAAGTTTCACTTTTTTTGAAGGACCTCCTTCAGCCAATGGTACGCCTGGTATTCACCACGTGATGGCGCGTACAATCAAGGATATTTTTTGTAGATACCAAACACTCAAAGGTAAACAAGTAAAGCGTAAAGGAGGTTGGGATACTCATGGTTTGCCGGTCGAATTGCAAGTAGAAAAAGAATTAGGAATTACTAAAGAGGATATTGGTAAGTCTATTTCTGTCGAAGAATACAATCAGAAATGCCGTGAAACTGTTATGAAATTTACGGATCAATGGAATGATTTGACAGAAAAAATGGGCTATTGGGTGGATTTAGAAAATCCGTATGTAACCTATCATGCCGATTATATTGAAAGTATTTGGAACCTTTTGAAACGATTGTATGACAAAGGTTTACTTTACAAAGGATACACCATTCAACCGTATTCACCTGCTGCAGGAACAGGACTATCCTCACACGAATTAAACCAGCCTGGTTGTTATCGAGATGTGAAAGACACTTCGTTAACGGCTCAGTTTAAGGTTAAGAAGACTGCAACATCTAATTTTTTGTTTGATGGCACGGAAGGGGATGTGTATATATTGGCCTGGACCACCACTCCTTGGACGCTACCTTCCAACTCGGCACTTACTGCTGGTAAAAACATTGAATATGTTTTGGTGAAAACATTCAATCCATATACATACCTGCCCGTTAATGTGGTTTTAGCAAAGGATTTATTAAAAGGGTATTTCAAAGCAGAAGCCGAAAATGGCGACTTCGCAGCCTATTCGGCTGCGGAAAAAAAGCCGCAGGCTATTCCTTTCCAAATCTTAAAATCATTTAAAGGTAGCGAAATAGAAGGGGTAGAATATGAACAATTGATGCCTTATGTACAACCTGCTTCGGCTGCTTTTCGAGTGATTTTAGGCGATTTTGTGACTACGGAGGATGGTACAGGTATTGTTCACACCGCACCAACTTTTGGTGCAGACGACTTTAGGATAGCTCAACAAAACGGGATCCCAGCCATTACTGTTAAAGATGAAAATGGCAAAGAGGTGCCATTAGTTAATAGACAAGGTAGGTTTGTGCAAGAAGTTACTGATTATGCCCTTGAGCCTGTGAAAGAAGCTTATTTGACAGAAGAGGAAAAAGCGGAGGCAATTAAGCAACAAGGTAGAGATAAGTATTTGTCGGTTGATGAGCGCATCGCTATTCAATTAAAAACCGAAAATAAAGCATTTAACGTTCAAAAATTTGATCACCCCTATCCACATTGTTGGAGAACCGATAAGCCTGTTTTGTATTACCCTTTAGATTCTTGGTTCATCAAAACTACAGCAGTAAAAGATAAATTAATTGCCTTAAACAAAACTATTCAATGGAAGCCAGAATCGACAGGTACAGGTCGTTTTGGAAACTGGTTGGAAAATTTGGTGGATTGGAATTTATCTCGTTCTCGTTATTGGGGAACACCGCTGCCAATTTGGAGAACAGAGGATGAAAGTGAAGAAAAATGCATCGGTTCTTTAGAAGAATTAGTTACAGGTTTAAAAGCGGCATTAGCTTCTGGGAAATTAGACGCAGCTCAAACTAAAGGAAATGAAGCTTTTATTGATGCAGCAGCAAAAGGAGATGCCGATTTGCACCGACCTTATGTAGATGATATTTATTTGATCAGTTCAAAAGGTCAAGTTATGTCGCGCGAATCTGATTTGATTGATGTGTGGTTTGATTCGGGTGCCATGCCATTTGCCCAATGGCATTATCCCTTTGAAAATAAAGATATTTTTGAAAAAAGTTATCCAGCCGATTTTATTTCAGAGGGGGTAGATCAAACGCGTGGTTGGTTCTTTACCTTACACGCCATTTCAAGTATGGTAGAAGATTCGGTGGCCTTTAAAAATGTGGTTTCTACCGGTTTGGTATTGGATAAGAATGGCAATAAGATGTCGAAACGATTGGGCAATGCCATTGATCCTTTTGATACCTTACAAAAGTATGGTGCCGACCCTACTCGATGGTACATGATCACCAATGCGCAGCCATGGGATAACTTGAAATTTGATTTAGCCGGTATTACGGAAGTCCGAAATAAGTTTTTTGGGACCTTGACCAATACGTATAATTTCTTTGCCTTATATGCAAATTTAGATGGATTTGATCCTAAAACGAGTAAAGGTTTAGAACTTGCAAATTTAACAGAATTGGATCGTTGGGTGTTGTCAAAATTAATGACCCTAATCCAAGAAGTAGATGAGGCTTATGCACAATATGAGCCAACAAAAGCGGGTCGTGCGATTCAAGATTTCGTATGCGATCATTTGTCTAACTGGTATGTTCGTTTGTCGAGACGTCGCTTCTGGAATCCTGAATCGGCTACTCAAGGTTTTAGCGCAGATAAACAAGCTGCTTACCAAACATTATATACCTGTTTAGAAACGGTTGCACAGTTGATGTCGCCAATAGCTCCTTTTTATGGGGAATGGTTATATAAAAATTTGACAGGCAAAGAGTCGGTTCATTTGTCAGATTTTGTACAAGTAAACAGCGATCTACAAAATCCATCTCTTGAGCAATCAATGGATTTAGCGCAGCGTATTTGTTCATTAGTACATTCGTTGCGTAAAACCCATAAATTAAAAGTTCGTCAGCCGCTTGCACAAGTATTGGTGCCTGTGTTAAATGAGCAAACACGCGAGCAAATCAGACGTGTAGATGGTTTGATTAAGACTGAGGTGAATGTGAAAGAGGTAAATTATTTAGATGATGCTTCTGGAGTATTAAGCAAAAAAGTAAAACCAAATTTTAAAGCTTTAGGGCCGAAATTTGGAAAAGACATGAAACAAGTTGCTGACTTGATTACTCAAATGGATGCTAATACTTTGGCTAATTTAGAAGCAAATGCTAGTGTTCAAATGAATGGTTTTGAAATTGGCTTGACCGAGGTAGAAATCATGACAGAAGACATGCCAGGTTACTTAACTGCCTCTGAAGGAGGTTTAACAATTGCTTTAGATAATACCTTGAGTCCAGCATTAATTCGAGAAGGAATGGCAAGAGAGTTCGTGAATAGAATCCAAAATTTGAGAAAAGATTCAGGATTTGAGGTTACAGATAAAATTTCCATTTTAATTGAGGGGGGTGCAAGTACTTGGGAAGAAAGTATCAATGAATTTAAATCATATATTTCTCAAGAAGTACAAGCTTTGGCAATCGATTGGACGGCCAAGCTGGAAGGCGGTACCGCTCTGACTTTTGATGATGACACGTTAATGGTTCAAATTTCTAAATAAGTATCATGGTTTTTAATTCCTTGCATTTTTTGGTGTTTTTTGGAATCATGACCAGTGCTTATTTTTTATTAAATCATTCATATCGTTGGTTCTTATTGTTGGTGGGCTCATGTTATTTTTACATGGCATTTGTGCCTATTTATATTCTAATTTTAGGAATCACAATTGTTGTAGATTATTATGCAGGAATATTTCTTGAGTCCTCTGAGGGTGTCAAGCGAAGGCTGTTTTTAATCTTAAGTCTAGTAGCCAACATCGGCATGTTGGCTATTTTTAAATATTATCATTTTGTTGATCAAAATATTGCTGGACTTTCTCATTTATTGGGATTTGATTACCATTTACCAGCCTTCAATATTTTATTACCTATTGGTTTATCCTTTCATACATTTCAAGCGATGTCCTATACCATTGAGGTGTATCGGGGGAATCAAAAGGCAGAAAGGAATTTCGGAATATATAGTTTGTATGTAATGTTTTACCCTCAGCTGGTGGCAGGGCCCATTGAGCGACCACAAAATTTATTGCATCAATTCTATGAAAAGCATCATTGGGATTGGCAACGTGTTCGAGCAGGATTACTCTTAATGCTTTTTGGTATATTTAAAAAGGTCGTGATTGCAGATCGAATAGCCTTATTAGTAGATTCAAGCTATCAAGATTTAGTTCATCAGTCGGGATTGAATTTAATAACAGCTGCCAGTTTATATTCCTTTCAAATTTATTGTGATTTTTCAGGATATTCAGATGTAGCGATTGGTGCGGCATTAGTGATGGGTTTCAAACTGATGAATAATTTTAATAGCCCTTATCTAGCAAAATCATTGCCTGATTTTTGGAGAAGATGGCACATCTCCTTAAGTACATGGTTTAAAGATTATGTGTATTTTTCACTAGGGGGTAATCGAGTAAGTATTCCCAAATGGTATTTGAACATTTTAATTGTTTTTTTACTTTCTGGTATTTGGCATGGTGCTAGTTGGAATTTTGTGATATGGGGTTTCCTGCATGGTTTTTTCCAAATTGTAGGATTAAGTATTAATCGAATCTTTCCGAGTTTAGCGGCAGATAAACAAAAAAACAAGGTAGTCATATTTTTATACCAAGTTTGGACTTTTGTTTTAGTGACACTGGCCTGGGTCTTTTTTAGAATTGCCAAGTTTTCAGAAATCAAATTGTTTTTTAAACAATTGCTTACCATTTCTTGGAAGGATTCTTTGCAAGTTTCCTTAAATAAAAATGAATTGATTTTGACCATTTTTTTGGTCGTAATGTTATTAATTGCTGAAAAAAAACAGTGGAAGCAGGTATTGCTAAATGGTAAATATTTTTGGATCATTTCGCTGATTACTGGTTCTTTGATTTATTTTTTAGGGGTTTTTGATTTGAAACAATTTATCTATTTCCAATTTTAGGATGAAGAAATTGCTTGCCTTTTTGGTCTTACTTATTTTGCTGTATTGGCTCGTTTGTGCGAGTTCAACTACAGGAATGAGGTGGATCAATAAATTGCGGGATCAACAGTGGACTTTTCTACAATCTGATAAATATACCTATGGTGATTTATATGGGATTTCCTATTTGAAAGAGTTTAGGATTCCTAAAGAACCAGAATATGTACCCTTGCCAAAGCCTGATACAAGTATCAAGCGACCGTATGATTTATACATTTTAGGGGATAGTTATTTGTACAGCTATTTTGATAAAAAGCCAGATTATTACACCGGAGTGAAGCAGGTATACTTTAAAAAATGGTCAGAAGACACGCTTTTGAATGCCGATTATATACAGAAACATCCGTCAATTTTGTTGATTGAATGTGTTGAAAGAAATGCACAAAATAGATTAAATTTTTCAGATGCAATATCTCATTATCGGATGGAGGAGCCAAAAAAATCCCAAGCCGTGGAAGCAAATACATCTGTTTTTTCTAACCTGCACGTTAATCAGTTCTTGAGAGAATTATTATACCATCCAACATTAGAGGCAAATTTAGATTATATTTTATTTTCGAGAGGACTCTTTAGACACTTTAAAGAATGGAAATCTGCCTTAAATGAAAAGATTTTTGGTAGAAATGCGAAGGATGTACAAATTGCCAAAGATCATTCATTTCTATATTTGACTGAAACAACCGACCCAAGTTTAAAGGGGAGTTCCTTTTATCCGATAAGTCAACAAGAGGTCAATGTGGTAGTCGATCAGATGAATAACATTCAATCGTTTTATCTTCAAAAAGGATTTAAAAAGGTATTGTTTAGTATTCCGGCAAATCCGGTTGGTATAATTGGTACAGAAAAAAAAGTAACGAATCAATTCATTGAAAAATTGAAACATCATCCAAGACTGAAGGTTGAATTAGTAGATGCTTCAGATTCATTGAAAGTTAATGCCTCAAGTAATTTTTTTAAATCGGATTCACATTGGAATCAAAAAGGAGCAGCAATATGGTTAAGCTTTCTCAATCAGGCCTTGGAAAAAAAGTAATTTTTTTCCTTTTGCTGTTAGTTTGCAATTTTGGTCTTTATGCCCAAAAATCAACTAAAAAGATTTCAAAAACCGACATCGAAAGTCAGTTTACAGAAGGTTTACGTTTTTATTTAAAGGAAGATTATCAAGAAGCTTTGTTGATTTGGGAATCTTTACTTTCAGAGAAAGTAAATGACCCGGGTTTGTTTTACTACCTTGCTAAAGCCAATGCTGTTCTTAAAAATGAAACAAATGCCTTGTTGTACGCTGAAAAAGCCCATTTGTTAAGTCAAGCTTCACTTGATTATGGACTTTTTTATGTGGATCTTTTGTTGAAAAAACGCAAGTTTCAAGAGGCCATCGACGTATTGCACAAAATTTCTGCCTTCGATGAAACCCAGCCTGAGGTTAATGTCCGATTGGCTCAATCGTATTTAATGCTTGAGAATGGTGAGGAGGCAATAAAAGCATTAAATAAATCTGAACATTACATTGGTGATTTTCCGGTGATCATTCGTACCAAGCAGTTCATTTATTTGAAGCAAAAAGATTGGAAAGGGTTCCAAGAAGCAAGTTTACATTTTCTTGAAAATTTCCCAGAAGAAAATATGATTGAGTGGGAGTTGTTGGATATGTTTCCCGTAGAAGATGCTAAACAGTATGAGCCCCTATTGGATTCAATTGCAATAGATTACCCAGACGTAAAACAAATTGAACTCATTAAGGCCATCAATCGTACAAAAGAAAACAAATGGTCTGATGCCTGCCAGTTGGTTCGTAAAACATATGTTGATGTGCGAATTGAGCCTGGGATTTTAGCTATTTTTTTTGAGGATGTTCAAAAAAATATTGCCAAAAATAAAGATACTTTTGACCTTTTGCCTATTGTTTATGAAGCATGGAGTTTATACCCTAATGCTGCTGAATTAGCCTATCGGGTTGGTGAAATAAGCATTTTGCAAGAAAAGCCAGACAGTGCGTACAAAGCCTATCAAGCTGCTGTAAGATTGGGAAGTAAGCGTTTTGAAGCCTTTGCGGAATTAGTACAATTAGATATGTATTATGAGCAGTTGGATTCAGCGATGGCACATGTGAATTTGGCACTTCAAAAATTTCCAAGTAATGGATTCTTTTATTTTCAAAAAGGATTTGTTCAATCTTTTCGAAATGAAACCAAGGAAGCTGTTGAAACCTTGGTAAATGGTTTGCCTTTTTCCGACAAACGATATGATTATTATGTTCGCATACAATCTTTATTGGGCGATTTGTATCATAAACTGGGTAAAAATTTAGAATCAGATGAGGCTTTTGAAAGAGCTTTAGAAATTGATCCAAAAGATGACCATGTGCTAAATAACTATAGTTACTTTTTGTCGATTCGAAAAGAAAATTTAGAGAAGGCTTTGAAAATGTCTGGACAATTAGTGGAATTGTTGCCTGAGGTGGAGTCGTATTTGGATACCCATGGATGGGTGTGGTTTCAATTAGGAAATTACGAAAAAGCCTTGCCGTTTATTCAAAAAGCATTTGATAAATCGTTAGATCCAAGTGCTGAAATTATGGAACATTTGGGAGATGTGAAATTTAAATTAGGACTTAAAAAAGAGGCGATTAAATTGTGGAAAAAAGCTTTTCAAAAAAATAATCAGAATAAATTGTTGGAGAAAAAAATTCAAAAGAAAGATTATTTTGAAAATTGATTAATTTTGTCAAATTATACATGTCAATGCTAGCAAGAATTACAGTTTTATGGGTATTAGTAAGTGCTGTTTTGTTGCAAGCCTGTTCTACATCGAAGCCTGCCATGAGTCTTCAAGATACAAGTCAAGTCGTGTCTGTTCCTGGTAGAATTATTGTGGATTCGTTGAAGCCTAGTGAAAATCCAATTAATGTAGAAATAAAAAAAGAAGAAGTTGAAGAATCTAAAAATTTAACAGACGAATTGAATTTTAGTTACTTGAAGGCTAAATCAAAGGTTGTTTGGAAGTCAGAACAAAATCAAGAACATTACACGGTAGATATTCGAGCAAAGAAAGATAGCATTATTTGGATCAACATTTCCGTAGCAATGGTATCTGGTGCAACAGGTGTTTTTACGAAAGAAAAGGCACAATTTTATGATAAAATTAATGGAAAATACTTTTCTTGGTCATATGATAGTTTAAGTAATGTCTTGGGTTTTAAGGTTGATTATTCCATTATACAGTCCTTGATTGTTGGGAATGAGCCATTTAAAAAGAAGAATTCTAAAGTAATTCGCGAGAACGACAATTTTGTGATTCAACAACAAGAGGGGATGGTAAAAATTGACAATTTTGTGGGACCCAATAGAAAATTGAAAAAATTATTAGTAAAAGAAGTCGCATCTGAAAATCAGATGCGTATGGATTTTGAAGATTTTTCCAGTATCAATCAGTTCTTGTTTCCTTTCTCGAGTCAAATCACTTTAGATGTAGTAAACAAGCAAAATCAACTTAAAAAAACGATTATTAGTATCAAATATTCAAAAGTTGAGTTATTGGAAGAGCCCTTAACTTTTCCATTTAAAGTGCCTGAAAAATATTTAAATAAATAATTAGAATCCGTGCGATCCATACTCTTACTCTTTTTTGTTTTTGTTCAATTTGCTGGCCTTTCGCAGGTCGACCGTAAGTCGCAATTAGAGCAGCAAAAAAAGGATAATTTGGCAAAAATTAAGGAATTGAATTCCATCATTTCAAGAACTTCAAAAAAGAAAAATGCCTCTTTAGGAAAATTGAACGTGTTAAAAGAGCAGATTGTCGTTCAAAAAAAACAGATTAATGTTTTAAATGAAAATCAACAAGTTCTTCAAAAAGAAGCGGAGAAATTGACTTATGAAAGTGATTTACTTGCGGCTAAACTCAAACGTTTGAAAAAAGCCTATGCGGTAATGCTTTTTGAAGCACAAAAAACTTCAACGGTTTATAATAAATTAGCCTTTTTATTGCTTTCCAAAAATTATAGCCAGTTCGTTAAACGATTCGACTACCTTCGTCAATTTACAAGCAACAGAAAAGAACAAGCGCATAAGATTTTTGTCACTCGACAAGATTTGATGACTAAAAAACAGCAAGTTGTTTTTAAGAAAGAAGAGGAGAAAAAAGTTATTGCTGTAAAAGAATCTGAAAAGAAAAAGTTAGAAGTTTTGAAGGTTAAGGAAGATAAGGTTGTATCGGTTTTAACCCAACAAGAGAAGAAATTAAAACAAGAATTAGAACGCAAGAAATTGGCTAATCGAAAATTAGATAATTTGATTGCTTCAATTGTTCAGACTGAAATTAGGAAAAGTATTGAGCGTGAACGCCGTTTGCGAGAAACCAAGAAGGCGAAAGAATTGGCTGTTAGTAAACCAAGTCTTCCGAAATTGAATACTGATATAATTAAATATCCTGAAACAAAACCTTCAGCAACGAATGCCGGTTCAGAAGTGGCAAAAGCTGAAGCACCTAAAGCTGCTCCAAAAGTGCCAAAAGAAGTAGTTAAAGCACCTGAGCCAAAAGAAGAAAAACAACCTGAGATTTCGAATAATACCTATTATATGAATGCCGATGAGGCAAAATTGGCAAGCTCTTTTAGTGCGCTAAGAGGAAGAATGCCATTCCCAGTGCCATCAGGATTCATTTCAGACCATTTTGGTGTACATAAGCATCCATTGTTGAAAGGGGTGATGATTAATAATAACGGGGTGGATATTCAAACCTCGCCGGGAGCTCCTGTACATTCTGTGTACGAAGGTGTGGTGATGTCTGTGGTGAATATTCCTGGATTAGGAACGGTAGTAGCCATTCAACATGGTGACTATTTTACGGTCTATTCTAAATTAGCCAATGCTTCGGTAAGTACAGGCCAACGAGTTCGTACGAGTCAACGAATTGGTTCGGTAGCGTCAGATGAAGACGGAACAGCTGAAATTAATTTCCAAGTTTGGAAAAACACGATTCGCCAAAATCCTGAACAATGGCTTAGACGCTAGGAATATTGTATAAAAGTCTGAAGCTGATATTTCTACCTTGTTCATCAACAAAATAACGGAATCGATTCATATAATCTCTGTAACTCGTATTTAGCGCATTTGAAACGCGAATGCCAACATCGAATTGTTTGAATTTTGCGCCCCAATTTAATTCAAGTAATTGATAAGCTGGAGGTGGTGCCAGAAAATCTGAATTAGCCTCAACACGGTTTTGTTGTTCGACGCGAGTAAATCCGATTTCGGCATATTGTTTTTCTTGATTAAACGTATATTTTAGTGACAAATCGAAACGGTAAGGCGGGATGTTAACTAAGAATTTTTTATTCTTTGTATCGTAGGCATTTACTATGTCAATTTTTTGTTGAAGATTTAAATGCTTTCCTAATTTAATATTTATTTTACTATCAATGCCAGTAAAATTGGCATTGATTTGTTCATAAACAAATCCAGGAAATGCCCCTCTAACTGTGATAAAATAAACGGGAATTCCATCTTCAACCAATGGCCTTAAATAAATAAAATTAGAGATGTGATTGGTATATAAGCCAAGTTCAACATAAATTTTTTCATCGTTGTAAACGGAATTCAAACTTACATTTGACGCACTTTCTCCCTTGAGGCCCGGGTTTCCAACTTCAAAAGAGGCTGCGCCATGGTGTATTCCATTCGAATATAATTCACTTGGGTTGGGCGGTCGAAAGGCGTGTGCTGCAATCAAATGTTGTTCAAAAAATGGCGTCCATCGATAGGTTCCGCCAAGACTTGCAGAAAGCCCATAAAATGCATTAAAATCTGAAAAGAATTGTCGTGTATTACTTATTTTAACACGGTGTGTTTCGATGCTTTTTGAGTCGAATCGGAGTCCTAATTCAAGGTCATATTTAGGTTTAATCATTTTTTCAATAGCAAATAAACCTAAATTTGAGGAATAATAATTTGGCAATAAACCGTTTGAAATCGTAGGATTTCTTACGTCTTTTCCAGACGTAAGATTGGCTTGTTGTTGAAAAGAAACGCCGAATTGTCCTTTCCAAAGTTGATTCGTACTCGATTCATCATAAAGGATTTCTCCGGAAAGTGTCCCTAAATCAAACTGTAAGGTATTAACATTTTTCCCTGCTCGTAAGATGTCAAATTCCAATCGATTGTTCGATTGCAGGGCAATATTTGCCCGAAGGTAAGCCTCATTCAAAAACTTGTAAAATCCCTTTACTTTTAGCATTTGGTGAATGACATCTTGATTTGGGCGGTCGATGTTTCGAATAAATTTATTTGGAGTAAATTGATCGGGAGGGGTGGATTGTGCAATTGCATTTTCTAAATCACCCACATTTCCGATATGAGACCCTGCATAAATTCCTATAATGGTATGAAAAAAGCTATAATATAAGTCAGATCCCCAGTTTTTTCTTTTTAAACCAATTTCTGTTGAAAAATTTTGTTCACGAACACCCGTATTGGCTAAATAATACGTTGGGGTTTGCGTATTCCCTCCGTTTTTAATCGTACCTTGGGCACGCCAAGCTAGTCCTTTTATTGATGAAATTGCCCCTTCTAAATATCCAGAGCCAACCCATTGTCGACCATTCGTAAAATAAACCGTTTGCATTTGGCCTCCCAATTTAACCGTATCTGGTAGGGCATCTGGTTCCATCATGACAATTCCACCGATGGCATCTCCGACATATCGGAGTCCGGCAGGACCTTTAATTACTTGAATATTTTTTGAAACAAATGGATCAATTTCTGGTGCATGTTCACTGCCCCATTGTTGGCCTTCTTGCCGTACACCTTGGTTTAAAATAAGCACTCTAGAAGAGTGTAAGCCGTGAATAACTGGTTTAGAAATACTACTTCCAGTTTGTAAGCTTTGGACACCAGAAATACCTTTGAGCATTTCACCTAAGTTTAGTCCACTTTTTCTATTTTTTTCCTCTTCATTTAAAACGCTATTTAATTGAGCAGTATGCTCAGAATGATGGGCTTGAACGAAAACCTCTTGTAGTTCTTGTTGATTTTCTAGCAGCTCAAAATGATGGATTTCGTTCTGGTTGATTTGAATATGAAATTCTTCTTTTTTAAATCCTGAAATTTCACAGACTAATGTGTAAGAACCTGGACAAATCTTTTGGATTGAAAAATGTCCTTTTGAATCACTTTGAGTGTAAAATTTGGTCCCTTGTATATATACTATTGCTCCGGGAATAGACTCCTTGTTGGATTTTTGAAAAACACTTCCATCAATAGATAGGGTACAGGTTGTTTGTCCAAATAGATTTGAAAAAGTTATGAATAACAAAAAAATAAGATAAAACTTTTTGTACATTTCTGTGCGAATAATTTCTATTCGAAGCGTTAAAATTAAATCTTTCTGATCAAATTTTAATCATAGTGATTATTTATAACGATAAGTAGGGTATATTTGGCTATGTTTGTTTCATTTCAGTCGATGAAAAAATTATATTATTTTAGTAAGCGAAAAATTTAGAAAAATTCTATGAAAAAGGTTATTGTCATTGGTGCAGGATTTTCCGGTTTGTCTACTGCTACTCAATTGGCTGATTTTGGCTATGACGTTGAAATATTAGAAAAAAATGATCAAGCAGGGGGGCGTGCAAGAGTCTTTGAAAAAGATGGATTTGTTTTTGATATGGGTCCTAGTTGGTATTGGATGCCAGATATCTTTGAAATGTATTTTTCAAAGTTTGGGAAAAAGCCTAGTGATTATTATAATTTAGTGCGTTTAGATCCTTCTTACTCGGTTATATTAAATCAAGATGAAGTTTTGGATTTGCCTGCTAATTTTGAAGAACTAAAGCAATTGTTCGAGTCAATTGAAAAGGGGTCTTCTGAAAAATTGGAAGAATTTTTAAAGCAAGCCGCGTATAAATATGAGGTTGGCATCGGGAAATTTGTTTGGAAACCTTCTTTAAAAATTTCTGAATTTTTAAGTTTAAAGTTATTAGTTGATGCAATTCAGATTGATGTTTTTCAGTCTTTTTACACCCATATTCGTAAATTTTTCACCTCGGAAAAGTTATTGAAACTGATGGAGTTTCCGATTTTGTTTTTGGGAGCAATTTCGCAGAATACCCCAGCTTTATACTCCTTAATGAATTATGCAGAAATTAAATTAGGTACCTGGTATCCGATGGGTGGTATGCATAAAATTGTGGAAGGTATGGTGCAATTGGCTAAGGAAAAAGGAGTGAAAATTTCATTTAACCAAGAAGTTCAAGGTTTTGAATATGATCAAAATCAAATAAAGGGTGTACGAACAAATAAAGGGATTTACATTGCAGATGCTGTCATTGCAAGTGCAGATTATCACCATGTTGAGCAATTATTGAAGCCTACTTATCGAAATTATTCGCAAGAATATTGGGACAAACGTGTGATGGCTCCATCTTCTTTATTATTTTACCTTGGAATAGATAAAAAACTTCCCAATTTGAAGCATCATAATCTGTTTTTTGATCGTGATTTTGCCATTCATTCAGATGAAATTTATACCCATCCGAAATGGCCTTCAGATCCATTATTTTATGTTTCCGCACCTTCAAAAACGGATCCTTCAGTTGCACCACCATCAGGAGAAAACTTATTCTTGTTGATTCCAGTTGCGCCAGGATTAATTGATACAGAGGAAGAAAGAGAAAAATATTATGATCAGCTTATTGGTCGATTAGAAACGTATTGTGGTACTTCTATTAGAGAACATGTGGTTTATAAAAGGTCATATGCTCATAAAGACTTTATCAAAGATTATCATGCCTTTAAAGGTAACGCTTATGGACTTGCGAATACTTTAAAACAAACGGCCATCTTAAAGCCATCCTTGAAAAATAAGAAATTAAAAAATTTATATTATACCGGACAATTAACAGTTCCTGGGCCTGGGGTACCACCATCTTTAATTTCAGGACTAGTGGTGGCACAGCAATTGCATGATGATTTAAAAAGTTGATATGAACGATTTCTATAACCAGGTATCTTTGGCATGCAGCAAGGGCTTCACCAATGCCTATTCTACTTCCTTTTCCTCTGGAATTAGTAGTCTTTCCCAAGAACTACATGATCCCATTTATGCGATTTATGGTTTTGTTCGCCTGGCCGATGAAATTGTAGATACTTTTTATGGATTCAATCAGGTTGAATTGTTGAAAAGATGTGAGCAGGAAACTTACTTGGCAATTCAAGAAGGAATTAGTTTGAATCCAATTCTACACTCATTCCAAGAAGTAGTTAATGAATATAAAATTCCCTTGGACTATATAAAAGCATTCTTGTATTCAATGGAATTGGATTTAACAAAAACTAGCTATTCTGAAAAAGAATATAAAGAATATATTTATGGCTCTGCCGAGGTAGTTGGCTTAATGTGTCTAAAAGTTTTTTGTAAAGGAGATGATGCACAATTTGAATTATTAAAAGAAGATGCTTGTGCCTTAGGATCTGCTTTTCAAAAAATCAATTTCTTGCGAGATGTGAAATCTGATTTTGAGGATCGGGGAAGGGTCTATTTCCCGCATTTAGATTATGAAAATTTTTCTGAAGCTGACAAAAAAAGCATTGAAGATGATTTAGCCTTAGAATTTGAAAAAGGTTTAAATGGCATCCATCGATTACCTGGCTCTGCTCAAAAAGGAGTTCTCTTGGCCTACCAATATTATGTACGTTTGTTTGAAAAAATAAAGAAATGTTCGGTTTCAGATTTAAAGAAATCACGAATTCGTGTGTCGGGTTGGGAGAAATTAGGAATTTTTCTTCGCTTAAAATTTAGCTAAAATTAATGGAAGCTTCTTTTATATTACTTTTGTCGCTTATCGGTCTGATGGCTTTTTTATATGCATCTGTAGGTCATGGTGGTGCAAGTGGTTACCTAGCTGTTTTAGCCTTATTTGCTGTACAACCTGTCGTAATGAAGCAGAGTGCATTGATTTTGAATTTGTCAGTTTCTTTATTTGCGGCATATCATTTTTATAAGCAAGGGTATTTTAAATGGAGAAATTTTTGGCCATTTGCTCTGGCCTCAATTCCTGCGGCATTTTTAGGGGCACAGTGGCCCTTGTCTGATTCTACCTACAAAAAAATACTAGGTTTTTGTTTACTTCTTTCCATTGCTCGTATTTTATTTCAATGGAAGGAAAAAGGAAATTCCAAGCAAGTTCCTATTTGGGCCGGATTATTAGTTGGAGGCATCATTGGTCTTTTATCCGGGATGATTGGCATTGGAGGCGGTATTATTTTGAGCCCTGTGATGTTGTTATTCAATTGGGCAAAAATGAAAGAAACAGCAGCGGTTTCTGCATTGTTTATCTTGGTCAATTCAATCTCAGGAATTGCTGGCTTAAAATCATGGTCGCCAATGAACCAAAGCGAATTAGTAAGTCTTGTTTTAGTAGCTACTACTGGAGGATTATTAGGAGCTCGATGGGGTGCCCAAAAAGCTTCTCCTTTTTGGCTTAAATTTGTTCTTGCTATAGTTTTATTAGTGGCAAGCGTAAAGCTTTTATTTAGTTGAAAGTTGAGAGTTGAAAACACGCTTGGCTTTGCCAAGTGTGGAATATCTGTTGAACATTTGTTCAATTTAACTAAAATCAACATGATTTTCAGTTATTCCACACTCAGCATAGCTGAGCGTGTTTTTAGTTTCTCGCACCCGATATTGCACCGGCACCGTTGCGTTGATTTTGGATCTGCATAGGGTTAGGGGCAGCATTTCTTTGCATTTTAAACAATTGTACTCTTGTTGGTTGAGCAGGTTCTCTTGGAAATGCATTATCATCTGTATCGATATCAGCTATTTCATAGAATGGATCTAAGGTCCATTTTGTAACCTTTTTGTCGGTTGGAATTACCTTTTTGATGCTCACATCGTTCAATCTCCAGATTTCAGCAGGGAATCTCATGATTTGCTCCGTGCCATCTTCAAATTGTAATTTTACAATAACAGGCATCGGTAATCCGCCTTTATTTTTGAAATTAACCACATAGAAGTTTTTGCCAGATAATACTAAGTTTCTTTCTTCTTCCGATAAGGAGGCTAAATAGTCTTGGTATTTTTTCTTTTCTTCATCTGTTGTTGCAAAACGATCAAATGCATTGTAAAAATCATTCATATCCTTTTCCTTTTCAACAACTGTTTCTTTGATGTCCGTTTTATTGCGGATATTCGACATCGTTTGACGTTTTGCTTCAAAGGTTTCTTTTTCCTTTTGCTTTTTTACCAATGGGTTTTGATCATCAATTCCAAACCATTCTACCGTTTCAATCGACTGATTTACAGGCTCTGTTCCATAGAACCATCCTTTCCAGAACCAATCTAAATCAACTCCTGAGGCATCTTCCATCGTGCGGAAAAAATCGGCAGGATAGGGTTGTTTAAATGCCCATCTGCGAGCATATTCTTTAAAGGCATAATCAAATAATTCACGACCCATCACGGTTTCTCGTAAAATATTCAATGCTGTTGCTGGTTTTGCATAGGCATTGTTGCCAAAATCCATGATGTTCTCTGAATTGGTCATGATTGGCACTTGATTTTTAGCATCTAAACGCATGTAAGGTACGATGCTTTGTGGCTCCCCTCTGCGGGCAGGGAAATTGCGATCCCACTCTTGTTCGGCTAAATATTGACAAAATGTATTCAATCCTTCATCCATCCAAGACCATTGTCTTTCATCTGAATTTATGATCATCGGGAAAAAGTTATGACCCACTTCATGAATTATCACTCCAATCATACCATTTTTAACAGCTTCAGAATACGTGCCATCTGCTTCGGGTCTTCCACCATTAAAGGAGATCATCGGATATTCCATTCCACCTCCTGCACTTGCATGACAAGAAATGGCCACTGGATATGGATAGGCGATGGTGCGTTTTGAGTAAGATCTTAAGGTATGAGCAACCACCATGGTTGAATATTTACCCCAAAGAGGATTGCCTTCTTTTGAGAAGTAGGACATGGCCCAAACCTTTTTGCCTTCTACATCTACTTGCATGGCATCCCAGATAAATTTACGAGATGAAGTGAAAGCGAAATCGCGAACATTATCTGCTTTGTAAATCCAGGTCTTTTTGCCAGTTGGCTTTCCTTTTTCTGCCTTTTCTGCTTCTTCTTGCGTTACCATTTGAATTGGACGTGTAGCAGTTTTAGCTTGTTCCCAGCGTTTTAGTTGGGTTGGTGTTAATACCTGATTTGGATTTAATAATTCTCCTCCAGCACCAACTACGTGGTCATTTGGTGCAGTTATGGCAACTTTATAATTTCCGAAGTTTAACGTAAATTCTCCTTGACCCATAAATTGCTTATGCTGCCAGCCATATACATCATTATATACAGCCATTCTTGGGAACCAATGTGCAATAAAATAATTGGCATTGCCATCTTTAGGAAATAACTCGTATCCTGAACGGCCATAATAGGTTGTGATCAAATAATTCCAATCGATACTAAAGCTTACACTTTGGCCAGATCTTACCGGACTAGGTAAATCAATTCGCATCATTGTTTGGTTGATTGTATGTCGTAAAGGATTTCCTTTCAAATCTTTAACTGCGGTAACTTTATATCCGTACTCTTTTGGATCAGTTAAATCTTTGAATGCTTCTGCTGAAATTCCATTGTTTGTAATTCCTCCTGTGCTAGCAGTCTTGCGAGAAGAATTTTTTTCAAACAAATTTTGATCTAATTGAATCCATAAATAGGGTAAATCGTCAGGCGAATTGTTAAAATAAGTAATGGTTTCGGATCCAATAATTTTACGATTAATATCATCTAGTTCAACCTTGATGTCGTAATCTGCCCTTTGTTGCCAATAATCCTTGCCTGGTGAGCCACTGGCGGTACGGTATGAATTGGGTGTCGGTAGGGTTGATTCTAATTGTTCGAAACGGGTGTTGCCATTGTATGAGCCTTGCTGTGCATGGCTACCCAGGGAAATACATAAAAGTCCAATAAATAGGTAAAGATTTAGTTTCATTAGTTGTGAATTTTATTAACTATGCTATACTGTGCTAATTTTTTTATAGGATTTATTAGGTAATTAATTTAAGAATTATTAGTTTTGAAAAAATCAAGAATTTAAAAATACTAAAAAATATGAACGTTATCATAGGAGAAAAGGAATATTTTAAGGGAATCGATCAAATTAAGTATGAAGGTCCGGATTCTGATAATCCTTTAGCATTTAGATACTACAATGAAAATCAGGTAATTGCAGGTAAAACAATGAAGGAACATTTGCGTTTTGCCATTGCTTATTGGCATTCATTTTGTGGAGATGGATCCGATCCATTTGGACCGGGAACTCATCATTATCCTTGGGATGTAGCTTCAGATGCTCGTCAAAGAGCTAAAGATAAGGCAGATGCTGCTTTTGAATTTATTACCAAAATAGGTGCACCTTATTATTGTTTTCATGATGTAGATGCTATTGATGGACACAATGATCCAAAAGAATTCACGAGTCGTGTACACTATATTTCTGATATTTTTGCTGAAAAACAAGCTGCTTCAGGTGTAGAACTTTTGTGGGGAACGGCAAATTTGTTTTCTAATGAGCGTTATATGAATGGAGCGTCCACTAATCCAAATTTTGAAGTGGTTGCCCATGCAGGCGCGCAATTAAAAGGAGCCATTGATGCAACTATTAAGTTGGGTGGTAAAGGCTATGTATTTTGGGGCGGTAGAGAAGGTTATATGACCTTGTTGAATACCAACATGAAATTGGAGCGTGAAAATTTTGCTCGCATGCTACATACTTGTGTAGAATATGCTCGCAGAAAGGGTTTTACAGGTAAATTCTTTATTGAGCCTAAACCTTGTGAGCCGACCAAACATCAATACGATTATGATGCTGCCACTGTGATTGGTTTCCTACGTGAATTTGATTTGCTTTCTGAGTTTGGTTTAAATTTAGAAGTTAATCATGCAACTTTAGCTGGACACACCTTTGCTCATGAGTGTCAGGTAGCTTCTGATGCAGGGATGTTGGCTTCTATAGATGCAAACCGAGGGGATTACCAAAATGGCTGGGATACAGATCAATTCCCAACTGATATTTACGAGTGGGCAGAATGCATGAAAATCATTTTACAACAAGGCGGACTTGCTGGTGGTGGGATCAATTTTGATGCTAAAAGAAGAAGAAATTCTACGGATCCTGCTGATTTATTCTATGCGCACATTGGTGGAATGGATACTATTGCAAGATCATTAATCATGGCAGATAAAATTATCAAACATGGTGAAATGGATCAATTGAAAGCTGCTCGCTATGCAAGCTTCCAATCTGGCAAGGGGGCCGATTATCAAGCTGGTAAATTAAAATTAGAAGATTTATATGATATCGCCGTTTCTGTTGGAGAACCAGCTATGATATCAGGCAAACAAGAATACTTAGAAAATTTAATTAATCGATTCGTTTAATCGCCAATGAAAAAGGTGTTTACTCAAACCTTATTGGTTTTAACCTTATTCTTTAACCTATTTTTAATGGAAATTAAAGCAGCAGGGCCGGATGGCCCTGCTCTTTTTTCTACAACAAAACCATGGACCTATTGGTGGTGGCCAGGGAGTGCTGTTAATGAAAAAGGAATCCGATTTCAATTAGAGGCCTATGCTAAGGCTGGATTTGGTGGTTTACATATTATTCCCATTTATGGTGCCAAAGGATTTGAAAAAGATTTTCTTCCTTATTTATCTCCAAAGTGGCAAGAACAATTTCTTTTTGTTTTAAAAGAGGCTAGGCGTTTACATCTTGGAATTGATATGACTTTGGGCACTGGTTGGCCATTTGGTGGTCCACAAATTACCCCAAAAGAAGCCGCAAAAGCCTATAAAGTCCTTTCATTTGATTTACAACAGGGACAAGCATTACCCAATATTTCTCCTACTTTAGAAAACACTGTAGCTTCCTCTATCGTTACCATTTGCCTTTTTGATGGTTCCCATTTTTTGAAAGAACTGAAACTAAATCAAGCTTATCAAGATATAAAAATTGAGAAACCTAATCAGAAATTATATGTGATTTATCAAACGCTGACCAAACAAATGGTTAAACGTGCTGCACCTGGGGGCGAGGGTTTGGTAATGGATCCGTTTTCAAAAAATGCATTTGAGGTATATCAAAAACCTTTTATTCATGCCTTGCAGCATTCAAAAGGTAATCTGCGAGCAATTTATAACGACTCCTATGAGGCGTATGGAGCCAATTGGACCGACGATTTACTGGAAACTTTTCAAAAAATCAATAAATACGATTTACGAAATTATTTGCCAATACTAACCAAAGATAGGGCAGAAACGGAGGAAGAAAATCATGTTTGGGCAGATTACCATCGAACAATTAGTTATTTAATTCAACAAGAATTTACCAAGAGTTTTCACCAATTTGCCTTGCAACATGGGGTGCAAAGTCGCGACCAAGCTCATGGGAGTCCGGGTAATTTACTTGACTTATACAGCGAAGTAAGTATTCCGGAATCTGAATTTTTTGGTAGTAAGCCTTATGCAATTCCTGAATATCGAATTGATCCTGATTATGATTCTACAACATTTGGGATTCCTGATCTTAAAATTATCAAATTAGCTTCCTCCGCTGCCCATTTTTATGGGAAAAAACTCGTGACCAGCGAGACCGCCACTTGGTTGGGAAATCATTTTAAAGTTTCTTTGGCACAAGTAAAACCTGTGGTTGATGAGGTGATGTTGGGAGGCGTAAATCACTTGTTTTTTCATGGAGCAACCTATTCTCCTCCTGAAGTAAAATGGCCCGGCTGGTTGTTTTATGCCAGTACTAATTTTAATTACAATAGCCATTTTTGGAGTATTTTACCTGATCTTAATGCCTACATTGAGCGTTGTCAGTCAAAATTACAAAATGCTAAAGCAGATGCTGAAATAATGCTTTATTTTCCGATGGAGGATATTTGGCATAAAGAAAATGGCAAAGGTAAATTGCATACCATGGAATTACATGCCAAAAGTAGAATTTGGATGAAAAATACGGCCTTTGCCCATTGGGCAAATTTATTGCAGCAAAATGGTTTTCAGGCAGATTACGTTTCAGACGAGATGTTGAGTAAGGTAACTTTAAATCCAAATAAAACCTTTACTTCGCCTGGCGGACAAACGTATAAAATTTTGTTTCTTCCTGCAGTCGATTACTTATCCCTTGAAACGTTTGAACGGGTTACTTCATGGATTAAAAAAGGATATCCGGTTTACTTTTTGGATCATTGGCCTCAACAAAGAAATACCTTAAATTGGTCGGATGAATTTCAGGCTCGGTGGGAGGCAGCAAAAGAACATGTGATGCTTCGGGTAGTGGCCGACCCAAGAGATGTTTTAAAAAAGCATGGAATTGTCCATGAAGAAGATTTGTCGAACCTGGGTTTAACCTATTTTAGAAAAAAATCTAAAAAAGGAGTCTTGTATTTTATTGCTAATTTAGGTTCTAATACGAAAGAATCTTTTGTAAAATTGGGCAAATTAAAAGGAGCTTATTCCATTTTGAATCCTTTAACTCAAAAGGAAATATCGGGTAAAATTGATCAAAAACAACAGCAATTGTTTTTACGATTAGAGCCAGGAGAAACCATTTTTATTGAGCAATCGCCCAAACAAATTAGTCAAACAAAATTGCCAATTGTTAATTATTTCGAACAAGAGGTTCAAATAAATAAGCCCGTTTCGGTAACCTTTACAAAAGGTAGTCCATCGATTCCTGATTCTCTTCAAATGAATCAAATAAACTATTGGACCCAAGATTTACGCACTCAATATTATTCAGGGGAAGGGGTCTATAAATTCAAATTTACTTTAGATAGTGCAGCGATACGCCAGACGAAATTTCTTCATTTTACTCAAATTAGGGATTGGGCTCAGGTGAAATTAAATGGAAAGGATTTAGGGAATATGTGGTCTATTCCTTTTAAAGTTGAAGTTCCACCAGGAATTTTAAAAGTGAATAATGAAATTGAATTGGCCGTTCAAAACATTTCAGCAAATCATATAAGATGGCTAGATCAGCAAAAAGTGAATTGGAAGAATTTTTACGAAATAAATTTTGTAGATATTCGCTACAAACCATTTGATGCATCAAGCTGGTCTATAGAGCCTGCAGGTTTTGCAGGTAAACTTTTTATAAGCAACCGATGAACCCTTGGATTGAACAATTGAATCAAGATTTATTACTTCATGCGAATCCGGAAGATGCTTTTTGGATGAAAAAATACATGCGTAATCAATTTGATTTTTTGGGTGTAAAAAAGCCTGTTCAAATTCAAATTTTTAATAAGGCATTTAAAACCTTACAAACACCAGATCAATATCTTGAAATTGCCACTGAAATGCGGAATTTGCCCATGCACGAATTTCATTATTTATCGATGGTTTTAGTGATAAAAATGAAAAGAAAATGGGATGCTCGCATACCAATTTGGGTAGAAGAAATGACGCTCATGTATCCATGGTGGGATATAACTGATGTATTGGCTCCCAAGATATTAGGGCCCTATTTTTTATTATTTCCAGAAGATAAAGACAATCACATCAATCGATGGATGAAGAGTGGGAATATTTGGTTACAACGTTTGTGTATTTTATATCAACTTGATTATAAACAGCAATTGAATGTGGAGGACTTAGGAGCTATTATTGTGCCCCTAGCAGCTTCTAAAGAGTTTTTTATTCAAAAGGCAATTGGTTGGATTTTAAGGCAGTATGCAAGAACGAACCCAGAATGGGTTCGTCAATTTGTTTCCAACAATACCTTATCTTCTTTATCAAAAAGAGAAGCTTTAAAACACCTTACATAAATTTTTTCAACCAAATTCTAGCCTTTTGTTCGCTAGAGAAAGTTTTCATAGGAATGGGAGGTTTTTGTAATTTAAATAATAGATTTAAAATAAAACTCCCCAAGTTTCCTTCTGATACCATGGCCATGGCGCTGTAAATTTCAGGTAATTTTTTCTTGCTTAATTCCCTCGTTGCCTTATCTGGCATGGGAGAAGATTTTAAGAAAATCAATAAAGGAACTGGTTTGTTTTGGGTAATTGACTTGACTAATTCAACGTTTTCAGTGATATTCTCTACCGTTCTTTTGATTTCCTTAGAATAAGAAATTAACAATTTTTGATCTTCAAATAGGTAATCTGCAATGGTGCCTTGAATGATATTATTCGTCATTATTTTTGGCTTTATTATTTGTATAAGGGTTTTTTTTCGTGCTATTTTGTATTTATAAAAATATTTATTTTTTTTTAATTATTAAAAAAATACAATTAATATGTGTGGAATAGTTGCGTATATCGGTTCACAAAATGCATTCCCTATTATTCTAAAAGGCTTGAAAAGGCTGGAATATAGAGGTTATGATAGTTCGGGAATTGCCCTTTTTGATGAGCATATTTCTTGCTTTAAGAAAAAAGGTCGTGTGAGTGAATTAGAAGCATGGAAAGATGCTGTAACCCAAACCGCACAAGTTGGTATTGGACATACGCGTTGGGCTACCCACGGAGAACCATCTGATGCCAATGCGCACCCACATCAATCGAATAGTGGTCGCTTAACTTTGGTGCACAATGGTATTATTGAAAATTATGCCTCATTAAAAAAAGAATTAGAGCAAAAAGGATATCATTTTAAGTCGCAAACTGATACTGAGGTATTGGTTAATTTTATAGAAGATATTCAAAAAAACAACAATTCAAGCTTAGAAGAGGCTATTCGTTTTGCACTTAAACGCGTTGTAGGAGCATATGTAATTATTGTGATGGAAGAAGGTTTCCCAGATCGATTAATTGCTGCACGAAAGGGAAGTCCGCTAGTGATTGGGATTGGCGATGGAGAGCATTTTTTGGCTTCAGACGCTTCACCTATTATTGAATATACCAAGAAAGTAATTTATGTGAATGATTATGAATTAGCCATCATTTCTAAGGATGAGGTTAGTTTGAAAAATTTAGGCAATGAGCCAGTGACACCTTACATTCAACAATTGGATATGGAGTTGGCTCAAATTGAAAAAGGTGGATATGATCACTTCATGTTGAAGGAGATTTTTGAGCAACCTGATAGTTTGACGGACTGTTTGAGAGGTAGATTAGAATCTGATGCGGGAATTTTAACTCTTGCTGGTGTGGAGCAAAACCTTTCAGCTTTTGCCCAAGCAAAACGTATTGTAATTATTGCCTGTGGTACGAGTTGGCATGCAGGTTTGGTTGCAGAATATATGATTGAAACCCTTTGTCGAATTCCTGTTGAAGTTGAATATGCTTCTGAATTCCGTTATCGTAACCCGGTTATCGGTTCTGGTGATGTAATTATTGCGATTTCGCAAAGTGGAGAAACGGCTGATACCTTGGTGGCAATTGAAAAGGCAAAAGAGCAAGGTGCCTTTATTTTTGGAGTTGTAAACGCTGTTGGATCCTCAATTTCTCGTATTTCTCATGCAGGTGCCTATACCCATGCAGGTCCAGAAATTGGTGTGGCAAGTACCAAAGCCTTTACGGGTCAATTAACCGTTTTGGCCATGATGGCAATAAAAATTGGAAAAGAGAAGGGGACAATTACTTCTCAAACTTATCAACATTTGATCAAAGAATTAGGTGCGATTCCAGAAAAGGTAAAAAATACGCTTGCCGATCATTTAAAGGTGAAAGAGGTAGCGGAAAAATATAAAGATGCAAGAGATTTCTTATTCTTGGGTAGGGGCTATAATTTTCCGGTAGCCTTGGAAGGAGCTTTGAAATTAAAAGAGATATCGTATATTCATGCTGAAGGTTACCCTGCTGCAGAAATGAAGCACGGTCCAATTGCTCTGGTAGATGATCAATTACCTGTATTATTTGTTGCTACTAAAGATGCATATTACGAAAAAATCGTAAGTAATATTCAAGAAATTAAGGCTCGAAAAGGAAAAGTGATTGCTGTGGTAACAGAGGGAGATACTTTGATTAAAGGAATGGCAGATGATATTATTGAGGTTCCAGAAACTGATGAATTATTGGCACCTTTGGTGTCGGTATTGCCGACCCAACTTTTATCATATTATATTGGTGTAGCAAGAGGATTAGATGTTGATAAACCTCGTAACTTAGCAAAATCAGTAACGGTTGAATAAATTTAAAGTTGAAACAAAATGAAAAAGAGTGTACTATTTCTATTGATTTTTACTATTTCGCTTATCTCAAAGGCACAATCTTTGAAGGTAGAACCCATGAATTGGTGGGTAGGGATGAAAAATCCTAATCTTCAATTGTTGATAAAAGGAAATGATATTACTGGTAGTCAGGTGATTTCTACTAGAAAGGGTTTGGAAGTAAAAAAAGTTAGCAATGGAGATAGCCCAAATTATCTTTTTGTTGATTTATTAATAGCTTCCACTGCCACAGCAGGTGTTTATCCCTTGCAATTGAAAAAAAATGGAAAGGTGATTGAAACAATTTCATATAGACTAGAAGCTCGTGAGAAGGGTTCCGCTAATCGATCTAGTTATTCAAGCAAAGATGTTATTTATTTAATTACTCCTGATCGTTTTGCAAATGGAAATGAATCGAATGATCAGGTTGCTGGCATGTCTGATATGTCTTTAAATAGAAATGCTTTGTACGATCGTCATGGTGGCGATTTACGAGGTATTCTTAATCATGTTGATTACATTAAAAACATGGGATTTACGGCAGTTTGGAATATGCCCGTGATGGAAAATAACCAAAAATTAGAAAGTTACCATGGTTACGGTATTACAGATCATTACAAAATTGACCCGCGATTTGGTAGCAATGAAGAATACCGTGAATTGGGTAAAAAATTAAAAGAAAATGGGATGTATCTGATTCAGGATATTGTCCTTAATCATTGTGGTGATGGACATTGGTGGATGAAAGATATGCCATTCAAGGATTGGATCAATTTTGGAGGAAAATTTGTTTCCACGACTCATCGTCGTGAAACGGTTCAAGATCCTCATGTTTCCAAATATGATACAAAATTGCAAACGGAGGGTTGGTTTGTACCTGCTATGCCAGATTTGAATCAAAACAATCCATATATGCAAAAATATATTATTCAAAACACAATTTGGTGGATTGAATATGCCCATTTAGGTGGATTACGAATTGATACCTATCCATATTCAACCAAACAGTTTGCCACCCAGTGGTCGGATGCAATTTTGGCAGAATATCCAAACCTTAACCTGGTGGGAGAAGAGTGGTCCACCAATCCAATTATTACCTCATATTGGCAAAAAGGAAAAGTAAACAGAGATGGATATCATTCCTCTTTGCCTGCATTGATGGATTTTCCTTTACAAAATGCAATTTCTGAGGCAATGAATGAAAATGACAAAGAATGGGGTAAGGGTTTGAATAAAATTTACAGTGTGATTTCCAACGATTTAGTTTATCCCAATCCAGATAACTTAGTGGTATTTGGCGATAATCATGATATGTCTAGAATTTTCACTCAAGTAAAACACGATACTGCCTTATTGAAAATGGCAATGACTTATATTTTAACCACTAGAGGAATCCCTCAAGTGTTTTATGGAACCGAAATCGCAATGTCAAATCCTAAAAGTAGCGAACATGGTGAAATTCGGGGAGATTTTCCGGGTGGTTGGAAAAGTGATGCAAAAGATGCATTTAATGGAAAAGACTTAACGGTTTCCGAAAAATCAATTCAAGATTTTTTTAGAAAAATTCTAAATTGGAGAAAGTCGGCAGATGCGATACATCATGGTAAATTGTTGCATTTTGGTCCGGAAAATTCAGGTTCAGGCAATGGTGTGTATGTTTATTTTAGATATACAGACAAGTCAAAAGTAATGGTCATTCTAAATAAAAATAGTGAAGCTAGAGAGATTGATTTGACGCACTATCGTGAAATTTTACCTGAAAATGCAAAGGCAGCGAATGTGCTAGAAGGAACGCAATTGACATTAGGTAATGCCTTACGATTACCAGCTAAATCTGCTCAAATTTTTGAAATTAGATGAGAATTTTAGTCCTTTTATTTCTCTCATTTAACCTTTTTTCTCAAGTTTCTACAGAAGAGGTTTTTCCCTCTGGAGATAAAGAAATAACACTAATTTTTGATCTAAAGCTCGCGAAAGACCCGCGAGCTTTTGCTCTTTTAGGGAAAAAATCAGATGTTTATTTATGGTCTGGTGCTGGAGATTCAGAAACAGGGGATGCCTTCAAATATCAGCCAAATGGACAAACAAATTTTGGGCAGGTTTTTGAAAAAGGTAAAATGACTTTTTTGGGAGATGATAAATGGTCTATCAAATTGGTTCCTTCCATTTTTTTCAATGTACCTACAGGTGTCAAGCTTGTTAAATTAGGGTTATTATTGAAAAGTGGAGATGGTAAGGCTCAAACTGAAGATTTTATCCTAAAACTATATACAGGCTCATTCGCCCAAAAAGTTATTTTACCCAAGGAAAAATTTGCCTTGTCAGAGGCAAATAAAACTTTTTTATGTAAAATAAAAACCTCCTCAAAAGCAACTATTACCTGTAAATTAGAAAATCAAATCATCGCTTCAGTAAGCAATGCTGATTCATTGGATTTGTCCTATTTCTTAGGTCCAGAAAAAGAAAAAAAGTATCAATTTATTTTCGAATCAAATAAAGATCAGGAGAAATTAGTCGATACAATTCAGGTGTTAACCTTGCCAGAGGTTGCAATTGAAAATGTGCCTGATGGAATTAATGAAGGTGTAAATTATCTAGGGAATCGAGTGGTGTTAAATTTTTATGCCCCTCAAACTTCATTTGTTTATGTACTTGGTGAGTTTTCAAATTGGGAGGCTAAGTCTAGCTATTTGATGAAAAAGTCGCCTGATGGCATCCATTTTTGGTTGGATTTAGGAGAATTTGAAGCAGGGAAAGAGATAGCTTATCAATTTTGGGTCGACGGCAAACTAGCAGTTGCCGATCCATTAGCAGAGAAGATTTTAGACCCCATTAATGATCCATTCATTTCTTCAGCTACTTTCCCTGCACTTAAAAAATATCCCCAAGGAGCAAAAGGTATTGTCTCCGTTTTTGAGGCTGGACAATCGGCCTATGATTGGAAAGTGAAAAATTTTAAGCGACCAGTTGCTAATAAATTAACCATCTATGAATTGTTGGTTAGAGATTTTAGTGCAGATAAACGATACAAGACCATCGCAGATTCTATTTCATATTTTAAACGATTGGGGATAAATGCGATTGAACTTATGCCCATTACCGAGTTTTCGGGTAACAATTCTTGGGGGTATAATCCCATTTTTTACACAGCTCCAGATAAGGCCTATGGTACTAAAAATGAATTAAAATACCTCATAGATGTGTGTCATGCGAACGGCATTTCTGTTATTCTTGATATGGTTTTCAATCATGCAGATTACGAAAATCCATATGTGAAAATGTATTGGGATGGTTCAAAACCTGCGAGCAATAGTCCTTTTTTCAATCCTTCGGCTACACACCCGTATAGCGTTTTTTACGATTTTAATCATGAAAGTTTGCATACGCAGTGGTTGCTGGATAGGGTTTGTAAATTTTGGTTAACCGAATATAAAATTGATGGTTTTAGATTTGATTTGTCGAAAGGATTTACACAAACTAATTCTGGTTCAGATGTACAAGCATGGGGAAAGTATGATGCGTCAAGAGTTAAAAATTTAAAACGAATTTTTAACAAAATTCGATCTTTCGATCCAACTGCATTTGTAATCTTAGAGCATTTTGCAGAAACCAATGAAGAAAATGAGTTGGGCAATGAAGGGATGTTGTTGTGGAGTAATGTGAATGCCGATATGAAACAGGTCTTGAAAGGTTATAGCCAAGATATTAGTAATGCATCTTATATCAAACGTAATTTTCTAGGACCAAGCTTAGTAAATTATATTGAATCACATGATGAGGAACGCCTCATGGTTGAGTTGGGAAATGCACCCAAAAAAGAGTTTACACAAAAGGAAAAGCTTGAAAGGTTGAAGCTCGGTTTGGTAAGTTTATTTACCATACCAGGACCTAAAATGTTGTGGCAATTTGGTGAATTTGGGTACGATGTTCCGATTAATGAAAATGGTCGAACGAGTATGAAACCTCTTAAATGGGATTACCTAACTGATCCTGACCGGTTAAAATTGTGGAAGGTTTACCAACATTTGATTCAGCTTAAATCAACTAAGACAATCTTTAATTCATCCAATTTTACGATTGGATCCATTGGAGTTGTCAAACGACAATTAATCACACAAGATTCATTGCATTTGGTGTTTTTAGCCAATCCAGATACAAACAATCAATTCATTAATACGAATTTCCCAAGTAAAGGGAAATGGTATGATTATTTTTCAGGAAAATATGTTGAAATTAAAACGAATGATGTGGCAATGACCTTATTACCCGGTGAGTTTCACTTATTGACCAATATACCTTGGAATGATAAAGACTTGGGTTTGGTGCCATGGTCGATACCTGATTTCAATGTATTAGGAACGGAAGAAAAAGAATTTCCGATTGAGGTATACCCAAATCCTGGGAACGAAATGCTATATGTCAAATGGTATGGAACTTCAGCTCAGAAAGCTTCCATAATACTTTATGATTTAATGGGGAAATTAGTTTTTGAGCAAAATGTTTGGCAAACTGAAAATCTGAATCAAACCAAATTGTCTTTGAGTCATCTTCAAAAGGGAATGTATATCCTTCAGATAAATCATCAAAATACAAGAATTGTTATCTACTAAATCAAAAAAATACTAAATTTGATTATGAAGAAACTCATAAGGCCCTTTCAATATGCATCAACGTTTATCCTTTTTGCATTGGGTTTTATTTCTTTTACACAGCACGGAATTGCAACTTGGGGTACTTTTTTATTTACCTTTTTTCTCGTACCAGGAATTGAATTATTCATCAAGCCCGACCCTAAAAATTTAGAAGAAGCTGAAGAGCAAATTGAAAAGGAAAATATTTTTTATGATCTAATTTTATATCTGGTTTTACCTTTGCAGTTTGCTGCCTTATGGACTTTTTTAAATAGCATGATCGAACCTAATTTAAACAATTGGGAGATCTCAGGCCGAATTGTTTCCATGGGCCTATTATGTAGTATTTTTGGAATTAATGTTGCGCATGAATTAGGACACAGAAACAGTGCTTTCGAAAAAACGATTGCAAAATCCTTATTATTGAGTAGTTTGTACATGCATTTTTACATTGAACATAATAAAGGTCACCATCGTATGGTGGGTACCCCCAATGATCCGAGTACTGCGAAAATTAATCAAACTGTTTATCGGTTTTACCTTCAAACATTTATAGGAACCTATCTCCATGCTTGGAAAATTGCCATTGAAGAAGCGGAAAAAAAACAAAGGATTTGGCCAAAAATTCTTAATCAAATGGCCTTATTTCAATTGAATCAATTCCTATTTTTATCACTAATTACCTATTTATTTGGATGGTTTGTAATGGCCTGTTTTTTATGTGCTGCCATATTTGGAAGTACCATGTTGGAAACGGTTAATTACATCGAGCATTATGGATTGAGTCGGAATCTGGTTCGAGAAGGTGTGTATGAACGTGTAAAATCCAAACATAGTTGGAATAGTAATCATGTGGTCGGACGATTATTATTATTTGAATTGAGCAGACATAGCGACCATCATTATTTAGCCTCGAAGAAATATCAATTATTACGAAATTTAGATGATGCACCCCAAATGCCCACTGGATATCCAGGTATGATTTTGCTCTCTTTTATTCCTCCTCTATGGTTTAAAGTTATGCACAAGCAGATGATAAAATATCAAATATGAATCGATTTTTACTGGGAATAATTTTATTTTTTCTTTGCTTTCAATTGTTCAGTTTTCTATTCTTGAACATTTCTCATGATTGGGATTTAGATTCATTTGTTTATTTAGGAAGTCGATTAGTAAACCACCATGAATTACTTTTTACTCATGATTTTGAAACCAAATTTCCTCTAGTTCAATATCTATTTGCTTTCGCGTATCTTTTTGGGGGAGTTGGAGTTTGGAAGATAATGACTTTACTATTTAGCATTTTTGTAGCATTTTTGGTACCAGGAATGCTGATACGGACACCTAAGGAAAGTGTAAGGCTAAGCCTCTTTAAAAAGGAAACTTTTGAATATGCTTTATTTTATTTGTTAATCATGTATTCACTTCCAGGAGGTGAAACATTTCATTTAGAGGTCGTATCTGCTTCACTCTTGTATCTTTTTCTAGCAATATGGTATATTAATCTAAAAGATGCCAAGTATCTTCAACTTTTTGTTGCAGGTATTTTACTCGTATTGGCAGCGCTAATTCGCCCAAATTATCTTTATTTAATTCCAGTCTTTTCATTAAGTTTTTTCCTTTTGAAAACTGAATTTAAATGTAAGATTATTGCAATTATTGTTTTTGGAATTGGATTAGTCATTCCAATTATTTGCGTTTTTTTACCTTATTTTTTTATAGAAAACGGGGTAAAGCAATTGTCTGAAGGGCTTGGATTAATAATTCGCTTCGATCAATCTCCAATTGGATGGAAAACCTTGATTCTCCATAACTTGTTCAATACTTTTCAATTACTTTTTTTCTTCGGAATTTATTTTTTTTCACTTGCCTATTTGCATTATACAATCTATCGAAAAAAAATAGTATTTTCATCTAATCACAATATTGTAGCAGGAATTTTACCAATTTGTTCCCTATTTATTTTATATAGTTTTTCAAAAACCCATTTTTATTTTCATTATGTAATTTTGTTTTTACCCTTTTTCTTATTTGTTATTTATTTGCTTCGTTCAGAAATAGATCGATTTAAAAAATATACCAATAGATTTCTTTTTGTTCAAGTTTTAGTTGTTTTTACGCTTCCCCTTTATGTTTCTGGTAAAATAATTGTTAAAAAGCAATTTGATCTAAGGAAATTTAATTGGCATTTGAATTCAATTAATTTGAATCCGAATTTATTTCAGTATTTAAAACTTCAAAAGGAACCAGGGAAAACATTTTTGGTTTTAGATAATCCTGTATATCATACATTTCTTGATGAATCTAGAATTGGCGATGGTCATCCTTTTTTATTAAATGAATTTTTAATTGGGAAAATGAATGGTCCTGTTGGAAATTGTTATTTTCTTAATCAATCTGAAAATCAAACTCCTTGTGAAGTGTTGAAATTATCGCCCAAATCAATTTTTGTGCTATCTAAGGATCATTTCTTTTTTCAAAATGTACCTGAATGTCTGTCAGATACTTCATTATTTGAAATCAAAAATCTCCCACAATTAGAAGGGTATTTAATTTGGGAACGCAAGAAAAATTAAGCTAATTTGCCAGCAATAAAACCGGTAGTCCAAGCTGCTTGAAAATTAAATCCACCCGTAATGCCATCTATATCCATCACTTCTCCAGCAAAATAGATACCTTTTTGTTGTTTAGATTCCATGGTTTGATTATTTATCTGTTGTAAATCAATTCCCCCCGCAGTAACAAATTCCTCCTTAAAAGTGGTTTTGCCCAATACCTCAAACGCATCATTTATTAAGGTGTTTACTAGTTTATTAAAATGTTTCCCTTGTAATTCTTTCCATTTTAAGGTAATGGGGATTTGAATCTTTTGTAATAAATATACCCAAAACCGATTTGTAAAGGGGAATGGGCAATAATTTTGCAATTGTTTTTGGTCTCCCACCTGAATCGATTTTCGTAAATCTTCCTGTACTTCACTTTCAGATTTTTGACCCAGCCAATTTACCAAAATTCTAAATTGGTAATTTTTCTCTTCTAAAATTCGGGCACCCCACGCAGATAATTGAAGAATCGCAGGACCACTTAATCCCCAATGGGTAACTAAAATGGGGCCAATTCCTTTTAATTTCTGTCCTTCTATTTTTGCAGATGCTAATTCAACCACATTTCCCATTAATTGATGCAAGGCCTCATCTTCAATGTTAAAGGAAAATAAGGAAGGAACAGGGTCGATGATTGATATACCTAGCTCCTCAATCCAATGAAACCCATTTTTTTTAGGGTGACCTCCTGTTGTAATGATTACCTTGTGTGCTTCAAATCGGTCTGTTTTGGTATATACTTGAAAGAGTTCTCCTTTGGATTCAATTTTTTCGACAGCTTGTTGATTGCCTAATTGAATTTCTAATTTTTTTGCTTCTTTATGAAAACAATCTATAATAACTTGTGAGTCATTTGCAACAGGAAAAACACAATTGTCAGGGTAGGATTTTAAGGCAACCCCTCTAGACTCAAACCAATCAAAGGTATCTTGTGCATTGAATTGTTCAAATGCTTGGCGAAGAAACTTTTCCCCTCTGGGATATTTTTCTGAAAGAAGTCGATTATTGAAGGTTGCGTTGCAAACATTGCACCTGCCACCACCTGAAATTTTTACTTTAGATAAAAATTTCAATGATTTTTCTAAAATCGTTACTTCAGCATCAGGATGATGCTGTTTACATGAGAATGCTGCAAAAAAACCTGCGGCCCCGCCGCCAATAACAAGAACTTTCAATGAAAATTAATAACTTTGTTTATGTTTTATATTCGTAAAAATAGACTTTTCGTACTTGTTTTCACATTTTTCGGCCTACTTAATTCAGTTTTTGCTCAAAATGAATGGCAAATTCAAGGTTTCCGAAAACTAGACGATGTGAATCCGATTTTGCAACCTGATTTAAATCAAGCGTTTAAATGCCCAATTCAAAATAAATGGGTCAAATGGGAAGCCAAAAATGTGTTGAATCCTTGTGCAATTATTAGAAACGGAAAAGTTTTTTTATTGTACAGAGCACAAGACTCCTTAGGGACTTCTCGTATTGGATTGGCTATTTCTAATGATGGTATACATTTTAAAAAGAATCCTGAACCCATTTTGTTTCCAACTAATGATGCATTCCAAAAATATGAATGGAAAGGTGGTATAGAAGATCCTCGAATCATTGAAACTCAAGATGGAGGATATTTTTTAACCTATACGTCTTACGATGGTAAAACTGCCCGACTTTGTGGTGCTTTCTCTAAGGATTTATTGCATTGGGAAAAAATTGGTCCCCTGTTTTCTTCTGATAAATATAAAGATCTTTGGTCCAAGTCTGGTGCGGTAATAGTTAAACAGTTCAACAACCATTTAATTGCTGAAAAAATAAATGGCTATTATTGGATGTATTTTGGTGATACCAATTTATTTTTGGCTAAATCGACTGACTTAAAGAGTTGGGAAATTTGTGAAGATGCCGAAAATAAAGAGCGGATTTCAGTAATGAATCCGCGTAAAGGTTATTTTGATTCCCGTTTGGTAGAGCCAGGTCCATATGCGCTGCATACCAATGCAGGAATTTTACTTCTTTATAATGGATCCAATGCGGCAAATTATGGGGTTCACTATTTGCATATCTTTGCTTATGCAGCCGGACAAGCCCTGTTTGAGGCTTCCAACCCACATAAATTAATCAAACGTTCAATAACTCCATTTTTATGGCCCAATAAACCCTATGAACAAGTGGGAGAAGTAAATGAAGTTTGTTTTATTGAAGGACTTGTTCCCTACCAAGGTAAATGGTTTTTGTATTATGGGACGGCCGATTCGAAAATTGCTGTTGCTACAAGTGTCATTAAATAATGAGTTTAGGAATTCAAAACATACATCATATTGCCATTATTTGCTCAAATTATGAGCAATCAAAAAGATTTTATGTTGATATTTTAGGGTTTAATGTTAAACAAGAAGTATTTCGTGCGGAACGAAATTCCTTTAAACTAGACTTGAACTTAGGAGACCATTATGTAATTGAATTGTTTTCTTTTCCGAATCCTCCTAAAAGGGTAAGTAGGCCAGAGGCCTCCGGATTACGGCATTTGGCTTTTGAAGTTGCCAATTTAGAGAAGTCAGTTGCTCATTTACATCATCATGGAATTCAAACTGAACAAATTCGAGTAGATGAGTACACAGGTAAACGATTTACCTTTTTCGAAGATCCAGATCATTTGCCTTTAGAATTGTACGAAAAATGAATAAAATATATAAAAAACCCTTAGCTGAGCTTGGCTTTCAATTTGTTGGAAAAGAATATTTAGCTGAGGGTAGAGATGAATTTTATTATCGAAACCAGAAAATAGATCAATCGCAATATAGGTCCTTGACCCAGCGCGAAATAGCCATTTTAGAAGCAAATCTGAATGAGGCAGAAAACTGGAAAGATATATTTGTAAAAGAGGGTTTCAATGCGGCATTAGTTAAAAATTGTCGGTTTTTTGGGATCAATAGAATCGGCATCCTTGAGCATTGTTTTTTAGAGTTTAAAAACTTGAGAATGCCAGTTGGAATTTATAATTCAACTATTATTTCTTGCGATTTTGGCGATAACGTAGCCATTGATCGAGTAAATATGTTATCCCATTATCAGGTTGGTAATGAGGTAATGATTTTACAGGTGAATGAATTGGCTACCACTGCCACTGCCAAATTTGGAAATGGAATTGTCAAACAAGGAGAAGAAGAAAAAATTCGAATTTGGTTGGAATTAGGAAATGAAAATGGAGGAAGAAAAGTTATTCCATTCCTATCAATGAAACCAGGTGATGCGTATTTGTGGACTCGTAATCGGGATGACCAAGATCTGCAAGCCAAATACATGGAAATGACCTTGAAAGAATTTTCAAGTGATCGGGGTTTTTATGGACAAATCGGTGATCGAACTGTAATTAAAAATACAGGCATTATTAAGGATGTCAATATGGGTTCGGACACCTATATTAAAGGTGCCAATAAATTAAAAAATTTAAGTATTTTGTCATTGCCAGATGCCCCAAGTCAGATTGGAGAAGGCTGTGAACTAGTCAATGGAATCATCCACGAAGGTTGCCGCATTTTTTACGGCGTCAAAGCCGTACGTTTTATTTTGGCATCACATTCACATCTAAAATATGGTGCTCGCTTAATTAACTCCTATTTGGGTAGTAATTCCACCATTTCGTGTTGTGAGGTATTGAATGCATTGATTTACCCTGCGCATGAACAACATCATAATAACTCGTTCTTATGTGCTGCAATGGTTCAAGGACAAAGTAATATGGCAGCTGGTGCTACCTTAGGTTCAAATCATAATTCGAGAGGAGCAGATGGAGAATTACAAGCTGGCCGTGGTTTTTGGCCAGGACTATCCGTTGCCCTCAAGCACAATTCAAAATTTGCGAGTTTTAATTTAATCTCAAAGGGTAATTACCCGGCAGAAATACATAATCCGATTCCTTTTTCATTGTTAGGGAACGACGACCAAACAGGTGGACTCTTAATTATTCCTGCCTATTGGTTTCAATACAACATGTATGCCATAGCTCGAAATGCCTGGAAGTTTGAAGCCCGCGACCAACGCTTGGTGAAAGATGATTTGTTAGAATTTGATTATTTGGCACCAGATACCGTTTTTGAATTACTCAATGCCATTCAATTATTTCAACAATGGGTGGGTTCAAGCTTAGATACAAATGAAAAGGATAAAGTAATTCTTCAGGAAATTGGAAAGAAATGGTTGGGTAATCCAGCCAATGAACAAGTGCCGTTAGATGTTTGGGTGTCTGGAATTGAAAATTCAAAACGAAAAACCAAAATTGCTAAGGTTTATAAAGCCTATCATATTTATAAGGATTTGTTGGCTTTTCATGCAGCAAAGGAATTGCTTGCTACCATGGAAAGAAGACAAACTCAAGATAGTTTTGAATTACTAAAAACAACAATCCAAGAATCGACTCCGATTGTTGATTGGGAAAATGTAGGCGGACAATTGATTCCAAAGAGTTCTTTGAAGCATTTAAAAGATTCAATTGTAGCAGGGTCTATCAATTCGTGGAAGCAGGTGCATCAATTTTACCAAGATCAAGCCGCGCTTTATCCAGATCAAAAGTTTGAAAATGCACTCAATGCTTATATGCAAATCTCAGGAACAAAAGAATTATACCAAAAGGATTTTTTCAAACAATGGATGCAAAAAGCCATTGATGTTTCTGCCATGCTCAGCAATGGCATCTTGAATTCTCGTAAAAAAGACTTCCAAGACCCCTTCCGTTTAGCCATGTTCGGAAACGAAAAAGAAATGGTTAAAGTCATTGGAGACTACCAATCAAATGAATTCATTCACGAAGCACAAAAGAAACATCTGACATTCGTTGAATCGCTAAAATCGATAACCGACTTGAATCATAAATCTTAAATTCAATCTTGTAGTGTTGATATCACCGGTGTTTTCTGAACTTCTTGAATTTGAAGTGAGATTAAATCCTGGAACTTTTTCCTCCAAGATATTTCTCACTTTTTCAAACAAAAACTTTCTGTCATTCAAATTTAATTCACTATTACTAGATTCTTTTACATTGAATTTTCCAATACCTAAACCAAGAAAAGTTAAATCTAATGTATATCGTTCACGAATTACAAATTGATAGCCCATTTCCGCACCTATTGTATGGATATTCAGGTTGAAATTAGTGTTTAAGTTTCCATTAAAAAGTAATGTTTTCATGTCCCAACTATTATTTTTTGAATAGTTGTTGAATGAATAATATGGAGCTATATAAATACCCCTTGGTGCGGGGTATTTATTTTCTTTATGTAAATAAAATCGATATTCAAAGGATAGGTGGTAACCACCATTATCCTTTGAATTTAATAAATTTAGTCTGCCATTTTCTGAAATAAATGCCTGTGGATTTAAACTAGGTAATCTGTTAAGCCCTACATTTACTGATAGTGATTGATTAGGCTTTATGATTCGTTCATAACCAATAAGAATATTTTCGGTTCCAAAAATTAATGGATTAGATACATTGTATTTAATCGTATGATTGAAAACTTGTCCAATTATTTGTTGGCTAAAAAGCGATAAGCAAACTAAAAGATATTTCATGATTATTTATTTTTGATCTCTCCTATAAAGGGAATATTGTTTTGAAGAGTTGATTTTATTTGTGATTGAATAAAAACCTCCAATTGAATTAATTTAGCAGCGTTTAATCCGCCAACAATTTTTTTGAACTTTGCATAGTATTTTTTGTTCAATTGTTCTAAGTGAAGATTGTTTGCCAGTATCTCGGTTGCCAATTGATCTGCTTTTATATCATTTAGGTTAAAATAATTCGTTGCATAATCATTTATTGTCGTAAATCTTTGGCGACTGATTGATTGTCTTTCAAGTTCAAACTTGTCATAAGTAGCCCAAAATTCAGTTTCTTTGTCACTCGATGGTTTAATGTAATTGGAGATCAAATCCTTTTTACTCATTCCAAAAATGGATTGTAGGATTTGTAATTCATCAACTTGTGCTTTTTGAGCAAATGAGAATTGAGCAATTGTAAGTAGAGCGAAAATGATAAATCCTTTTTTCATAATGTTTTTTTTTAATTTTATTTGACAAATAATAAGACAATGGATCCTCTGATTCCGAAATCAGTTTTCATTCCATTGGTGGCTGCTAAATTGAATCTTGGACCAATAGCTAATTGTACTTTCTGTGTCCCTAGGCTTGTGATTCCACTTAAAGTTGGATTCAGCCAAATCGAATGTGAGTTACTAACCCAGTTTTGAGAATACTCCATGTTTGCTCCTAATCCTGCTCCAGACTTCCAATTGTAGGTAAAGAAAGGCTGCAAGAAAAACTGACTCACATTTGAGCTCGTTTGAGATCCGGTAAAACTCCAGATTTGATTGGCTAGCGCTCCGATAGTCATTTTATGGTGTTGTTTCAATAAAACGACACTTGGACCCAAGCCAAATTTGTTGGCAGTTAGGTATTTTTCAGATCCTGTTGGTAACAAAATAATCGGACCTGCACCCCATGTTAGTCCATTCGTATTTTTCTTAGGACTCAAAAATGCACTGATGGTTACATCTGAAATTCCATTTTGTGATTCTCCCCATTTCGTTAGGTTATTTTGGTAAACAATTGGTATGATCGTACGTGTAATCAAATTGAAATTTTCATTGACAGATACTGGTATAACAGGTTGAAAATTTAATGTATATCGATTACCTAAACCATTCGAAACCCCAAAATCCATATTGTTTTGAAAGGGTACGCTGATCATATTGGCAATCGGATTAGCTAATTTCTTAGCTAATTCCGATGCATCATTTGTTTGTGAATATCCAATTGAAAAGGAACAGACTCCAATAATGGTCACTAAAATTGATTTGAATTTCATGTAGTTAATCTCTAAATTTTGATCTTGCTTCTTTTTCCAAATCAATATATTGGGTCTTTTCAATGGTTACACCAACCCCTAAAATCTCTCCCCCAGTGAACGTTCCTGGTGACTTGTATGAAGAACTAACAGAATCGCCACTATCATATCCTACACACAATCCATCACCTGACAAGGTGAATTTTCCAGGTTGAGTTCGCATGGGTCCTTGAGCTACAACTTTATCATTGATATATAGCTTCATATTTCCGATTTGCTCTCCATTCGAACCTGTTTTTTCTCTGTTAAATTCCATCCCTAACACATATTTACCAGGTGTCAATGGTATTGAAGAGGTAAATTTTTGCTCTGGATTAATTCCTAAGAAATTGTATACATAATGCAATTTCTTGTCTTTGATAAACAATGAATGTCCACCAAATCTAGATCCGTGTGCAAAAATGACTCCGTTTGCCTGTGAGTCTTTAATTTCTACATCCGCAAGAATTTTGAATGATCTTCCTCTTACATTTACGGCAACTCCTTCAGGTACGGGAGCTGTGTGTGGGTAATAAATGTAACGATCTCTTACGGCTTCTTCCGTTGGTCTTTCAATACCCAATTGTTCCACGGCTCTTCTATCATCTAATGGTAACACAAGGTTTTTATCAGCCTCTTCAAACCAAGCATCTACAAGGCTCTTTAGTTTTTCTGGGTATTGTTTTGACAAGTCATTGGCCTCCGCACGATCTTCATCTACGTGGTATAATTCCCATTGATCTTTTTCAAAATTGCCCTGTCCTGTAATTGGAACGTGTTTCGCAACTGCTTTCCATCCGTCTTCCCAGATGGCACGAGTTCCCAACATCGCAAAATATTGTCTCTTCTTTTGAGTTTTAGCATTTGGCGCACTTTCGAAGGTGTACTTCATAGAAACTCCTGAAATTGGATATTGTTCAACTCCTTTATACACACTTGGCATTTGTAAGCCACATACATCTAAGATAGTTGGTACAATATCTGTTGAATGGTGGAATTGATTTCTAACTTCACCTTTTGCCTTGATTCCTTTTGGCCAAGAAATTACCAATGGGTCACAGGTTCCTCCCGCATATTCAGAATATCTTTTGAACATTTTGAAAGGTGCTGAAAATGCGGCTGCCCATCCTGTTGGGAAATGTTCATAGGTGTCTGGACTACCTAAAATATTTAGATATTTCATGTTTTCTGCCAATTCATCAGGGTAGCCATTGAAAAACTTGTTTTCATTGACAGAACCATTTGGCGATCCTTCTCCTGAAGCACCGTTGTCTGCTGCATAGATGACAATGGTATTATCCAATTGACCTGTTTTCTCTAAATACTCTACAATTCTTCCAATTTGAACGTCCGTATATTCAGAAAATCCTGCAAATACTTCCGCCATTCTAGCGAATAGTTTTTTCTCATCAGCATTTAATTCATTCCAAGGTCGTACATAATCTCCTGGTGCTGCAATATCTTTAGAAACCGGATTGAATGGTGTAAGTTTCGTATCAGCAGGTACAATTCCTTTGGCAATCATTCTTGGTAACACCCATTCTCGATAAGCTTCGTATCCGCTGTCGAATTTTCCTTTATACTTGGCAATATACTCTTCTGGAGCATGATGTGGCGCATGGTTTGCACCTGGACAATACCACATAAACCATGGTTTCGATGGATTGGTAGCTTTTTGGTCCTTGATGTACTGAATAGCTTTATCCGCTAAATCTTTTGATAAGTGATACCCTTTTTCTGGTCCGTATGGAGCTTCAATAAAGCTGTTGTCCTCAATCAAATCAGGATACCATTGGTTGGTTTCTCCACCAATGAATCCATAAAAACGATCAAAGCCCATTTGAAGCGGCCACTGTTTTCTGCTCGCGCCAGAGGCTACATCTTGTTCAGGTACATTGTGGTTTTTACCTAGCCAAAACGTACTCCAACCATTATCTTGAAGTATTTGTCCAATGGTTGCTGTTTGTGCTGGAATTCGACCATGAGCACCTGGAAATCCGTTCGCTCCTTCAGTGATCGCTGCATTACCAGTCAAATGGTGATTTCTTCCAGTTAACAAGGTAGAACGAGTAGGAGAGCAAAGGGCTGTGGTATGCCATTGTGTATAAATTAGTCCGTTTTTCGCTAATTTATCCAATGTTGGCATATTGATTCCTCCACCAAATGGCGACCATGAAGCCAAACCGGTATCATCATACAATACGAATAAGATATTTGGTGAACCAGCTGGTGCTTTTTTAGGGGTATATGGAGTCCAATCTGCTTTAGAATTCCTTACATCTAATTGAATAGTACCTTTAAAGTTTTCATCGCGCAGTTTTCTTGGGTCTGCCTGACCAATAGATTGCGAATGATAAAAAATCGATAAGGTAAATGCTATCAATAGCATTTTTTTGAACCTTGCAAAGGAAGTTTTGTTGATCATAGAAAATGTATTAAAAATGGTTAAAAAATTACTTTACACATCGAAAACCAGTATGGCTCATGCCTGAATCAAAAGAGGCACCTTGTCGACCACTTGGTTTGAAATTGCTACAGTATTGCGTACTGCATAGAAAAGATCCCCCTTTTATGACATGCTTAACTGCCAAAGGATCGTAGGGGTCTTTGGTGCGATCTGGTCCTTTGGGATTTTGTACGGGTGTGCCGTGACAAGAGGGATTAACAAATGGTTTTACCTCATAAAAATCACTGCAAAGCTCCCACACATTTCCTATCATGTCGTAGAGTCCAAATTTGTTGGGAGGGAAAGATTTTACTGGGGCACTCAAAAGGAATCCATCTCCATTTGTGTTGTGATAGGGAAATTCACCTTGGAAATAATTTGCTAAATATGTTCCATTTGGCGTTAATTCATCTCCCCAAGCAAATTCTTTGTATTCTTTAGTCGCTCTACATGCATATTCCCATTCTGCTTCTGTTGGTAATCTTTTTCCCGCCCACTTACAATAAGCAAGCGCATCTTCATAAGCAATATGTACAACTGGGTGATTTTCTCTGCCAATAATAGAACTATTGGGTCCTTCTGGATGTCTCCAATTGGCTCCTTTAACCCACTTCCACCATTGGGTGTAATCGTTCAATGGTACTGGTTTTTCAGGAGCAGAAAAAACGATTGAGCCGGGTGCAAGTTCATCCTCACTAGGTTTAGGTGTTCCTGGCGGAACAATTTTTTTCATCTCTTCCCAATCAACTTTTCGCTCGGCGACTGTCACATAGCTTGTGCTCTCTACAAAGCGTTGAAATTCCGAATTTGTGACTTCTGTAGCGTCCATCCAAAAACCTTTTATTTTGACAGTTTTAGCAGGTAGTGCATCTTGAGTGTTGCTTTGCTGCATGGATCCCATTACAAATTCACCAGCCGGTATCCAAATCATTTTGCTGTCAGGCTTCTCGAATAGAGAAAAGAATGAAAGTGAAATAATGGTTAGAATAGTGGTTATCATGAGTCGTTTTTATTAGATGATTAGGCCTTTGCCATATTTTGTTAAGATTCGTTGCACATCTTTCAATGGGATCTCCAATGGTTTTATTTTACTTATGGGAATGATTCTGATTTTGCCAATTTTGCCATCAGGTGGAGAGGGTAAATAGATGGTTGAAAAATCAGTGGATATTTTTTCTATTTCAATGCCAATAAGCCAATTTTCATTTTCATTAATTAAAACAGCCCTACTGTTTTCTTCTGTCAAATTAGCTAACTCGTTAGTTTGTGAATTGATAATCTGATAAGTTGGTATAATAACACCTAAAATTTCATTCATCTGCTTAATCCATGGTTTAAACCTTTTATGCTGAGTTAAGCGACCAATAGCATAACAAATACTTATAATTATTAGAAAGACAAAAAAAGAAAACATGCCAATTCCTAAGATTTGATGTCTTGGTAGTAAATCTTTTATGGGATGAATTAAATATCTAACCAATTCCATTGACCTTTCAATACAATAAATCGTCAAGATTAGTGGAAATAAAAACAATACGATTCCATTCAAAATGTTATTTGAGACGTTTTTTAACATAAAAAAATTGTTAAAACTTGTATTCTAGGAATAAAGTATTGGCATTTAATGCATTTGGATGGTATGTTTTGTAAAAGGATTCAAACTTGTAACCAAAATTGATTTCACTATTTAACTTTTCTTTGGTAAAGCGCAAATAATATTCTCTTGAATTTGCAAAACGCTCACCAGTTGATGGACTGTTTAAATAAAACCATTCTATGCCAGGTTTAATTGAAAAATTTACTTCTTTTTGAGCAGTTGGAATTTGAATTTCTAAATGGATTCGGTAGCGAAGACGATGATAATTTTCGTAATTGTAATATTGATTATAAAAATAATTCCTCCATTCATTTTTTAAAAATTGGGAAAAATAAATATTTCTTCCAATTTTTGATTTAAGACCTATTTGAATCCATGGTCTCAATTCAAAATAATTGGCTGTTTTTTGATCACTCACATAATAATTGTCTAAACCTCCTACCAATGACCAATTGTTTGAAAAGTCCTTCCTTGTTGAAAAATTAATGCCCAATCTGTTCCATCCAGATTCAGTGTAAAATAGTTTCCAGTTTGCATCTACAAAATAACTGAAAGACTTTTCTCCTTCAATTTTTTTGCCAATTTCAACTTCGTGGAAAACTTCCTGAGCTTGGAGTGAAGAAAATATGAAACTAGATAGAAATAGTAAAGTCAACGACTTTTTTGAAATCATTATTACTAATAATTAGTGGTTAATAATAGGTAGCTTTATGTAAAAGCTATACACAAATTTATATTTGCTTTTGAAAAATTCCAAATTAAATTTTATAATAATTTTCCAACTTCGGATTAATCAAATGAATCAATCCCCAGGCAAACACATAGGCACAACCACAAATGATAAAGATTAAATTGTACCCGTCTGTAAGTTGGTTACTTGACTTATAGGCATCTAATATCAATCCTATGATTAATGGGAAAATTACACCACCCAATGAGCCTGCTAAGCCTCCAATACCAATCACCGAACTGATGGCCGATTTGGGTAACATGTCAGAAACGGTCGTATAGATATTGGCCGACCAAGCCTGGTGTGCCGAAGCCGCCAAACTGATCAATGCCACTGCTTCCCAAATATTTGTTGCATATTTTGCCATAATAATAGGAACCGCTAAAAAGGCATAGAAAAGCATGGAATATTTTCTTGCTTTATATACAGGCCAACCTTTTCGCATCAACCAGCCTGGAATAAATCCACCTCCTATACTTCCAATAGAGGTACATGTAAACAAAACCGCAAGGTGAATACTTGGCTTTTTTAAATCCAAGGCAAAGGTCGAATTGAAATAGGAGGGTAACCAAAACAAAAAGAACCACCAAATCGGATCTGTAAAAAATTTTCCAACGATAAATACCCATGTCTGCTTTAATGTAAACAATTTTGCATAGGGTATTTGAATATTTTCAACTTCTACTTCCTCTGTAATTTCTTTTACATCGATTCCTTTTTTACTTGGGATCTCATAAAAAATAATCCATAAAATCAACCAAATAAATCCAATCGCCCCGGTGATAATAAAGGCTTCTTCCCAACCATACATTCCTAAAATCCAAGGAACCATAACGGGTGCAACCATCGCTCCAATATTCGCGCCAGAGTTGAAAATGCCAGTCGCAAATGCTCTTTCATGTTTTGGAAACCATTCGGTAACAGATTTAATAGCGGCTGGGAAATTACCTGCTTCTCCAATTCCCAAAATGGCTCTTGCCGTTCCAAATCCAAACGTACTTTTGGCTAAAGCATGGCCCATAGCGGCAATTGACCAAATGATAATGGAAATAGTATAGCCCAATTTACTTCCAATGCTATCTATTAATTTTCCAAATAGCAACAGACCAATGGCATAACTTGCTGTGAAGCACATGACAATGAAACTGTAATCGGTCTCCGACCAATTCAATTCTTTTTCCAAAGTTGGTTTCAATAAACCAATTACCTGTCGATCTAAATAATTGATCGTGGTAGCAAAAAATAAAAGGGCAACTACGACCCAGCGAAAATTCTTGTTCATTTAAAATCCGATTGAATTACCGCCATCAACTGGCAAGGAGACTCCTGTTACATAACTTGACGCATCTGATGCTAGATAAACCGCTGCCCATGCAACATCTTCTGGTTTTCCAAAATGACCCGCTGGCGTGCGATCCATCGCTTTGTTCTTCCTATCCGGATCCGAATTCATGGCTGTTCTACTCATGGCTGTTTCAATAAATCCTGGGGCAATGGCATTTACCCGGATGCCAAATGGCGACCATTCAGAGGCCAATACACGCACCAATCCATAGATTCCTGTTTTGGATGAAGCATACGCCGCTACGCGATCAATGCCATAATAGGCAGCCATGGATGAAATCATGATAATGGATCCCGATTTTCTTTCCAACATGTGTTTTCCTACTTCTCTAGTTAAGGCAAACACTGCATTTAAATTCGTCTGTATGATTCGATTAAATTCTTCATCTGAAACTTCAATAGCATGCTTTTTCATGTTAATGCCTGCATTGTTTACTAGGATGTCGATTTGACCAAATTGTGAAACAATTTGTTGAACCAAAACAGTCGTTTTGTTCAAGTCGCTCACATCATTAACTATATAATGAGCACCTTGTCCTATATCTTGAACAGCCTCTTTTAAAACGTCTTCTCTCCGGCCAGTAATGATCACTGTGGCACCTGATTGCACAAAACATTTGGCCATGTCTAAACCAATTCCAGTTCCGCCACCTGTAATTAGTGCTATTTTGCCAGTTAAAGAAAAGGGATTTTGCATATTATTTCAATTGATATATTTCTACTATTTTTTTCATTTCTTCCAAACTTCTTTTTGGAGCCTCATAAGGGATGGGCTGCTTTGAAAAAGTTTGAAAATACAAGACGCAAGCATCTCGCCAATTCAAAGCTTCTCTATGTTGTACGGCTAATCGTCCCTTTACATCTTTAAATATTTCTTCATCTACCGTGCCTTTTACGTTGTCCCAATCTGTTTGCATTTGCTTCACTTCCTCTACTCCTGAATAATATCTATAACATAATTCATTCCAGAGCGTGCGACCACTACTCAATTTTTCATTCCATGGGATGTGATGAAACCAAAGTAGGAATTTTAAATCGGTACTTGCTGGGTCTGCCCACTGTTTCTGGACCTCCGGATGATATAGGGAAAGCGCATTGCTTCCAGATGCCTTTCGATTAAAACCTAGGCCCACAGAATCTGCTCGATGATAATAAATCGATGTCCAGTCGGGTCTTTGGCTACGAGTCAACCAAGGTTCCGGGCCAAAATGGATCGATTGTCCCATGATATGATGCAAACCAAGGGGTGTGGTGAAATTTACATAGGTTTCTCTCGATTTCATTAATAATTTTTCAATGATTTCAACCGATTTTGGTTGATGCGTAAGTGACATGTGCGTCCACTCGTTTGCAATTTTTTCTGAACTTAAATCATAATCCCAGGCCAATCTGCCAAAGGCATACCAATTGGCCTGAGACATCAAATGCCCGGTCCAATTTCTATCTGAACCAGTATTGGCTACCCCGGCAATCATCGAAATTTCTTTTGCAACGGTGGAGCCTTTTCCTTTCGAATAGGTGTCTGCATCAAGTGTTTCTTTGAATAAAATAGACTGGTAAAATAGGTTCGTCGAAAATCCTACGTATTCCTGCGTAATCTGAAATTCTAAACCTAGTGGCGTTTTGGGCATTGCTCCAAAAAGTGGATGAAAAGGCTCTCGGGGTTGGAAATCAATGGGTCCATTTTTTACCTGCACCATCACATTTTTGGCAAATGTGCCGTCTAATGGTTTAAATTCATTAAATGCTTCCTTAAAACGATCTCCATTGGGGTTGGGACTATACACAAATGCTCTCCAAATAACTTTTCCGCCAAACGGTGCAATTGCCTCTGCCAACATATTTGCACCATCTGCATGAGTACGTCCATATTCTTGGGGTCCGGGTTCTCCTTCAGAATTGGCTTTTACTAAAAATCCACCAAAATCGGGAATGTATTGATATACTTCTTTGGTTTTTTCCTTCCACCAATTTCTGACTTGCGGGTCTAAGGGATCCGATGTTTTGAGTTTGCCTAAAATTTTAGGCGAGGCAAAATTTAGAGATAGGTACAACTTAATTCCATACGGCCGAAACACATCTGCCAAGGCCTTTACCTTACTCAAATATTCAGCGGTTAAAAAACGGGCACTAGCGTTTACATTGTTGATGGCAACTGCATTGATTCCAATCGATGCATTGGCTCGAGCATAATCGGTGTATCGTGGATCAATCGTTTCAGGTAATTCATACCATTTCCACAAAGAAGATCCCGCATAACCTCGTTCAATCGTGCCCAACACATTGTCCCAATGGTTGAGCATACGAAGTTGAATTTTAGGAATACTTTTTTCATTATGTAAGGTTTGGTTTTGCTGCATTTGTCTCAACAAACCAAAGGCTCCATATAAGATTCCGTTAGGTTCAGAGGCCTCAATGCGAATTTCTTTTTCCGAAATGTTTAGTTGGTATCCTTGAAATTCGATGGATGTGTTTTTTTTGAACACAATTTTTTTGGAGCCCGGATGGGCTCCAGTATGGCCTAAAAGGCCATTGATTCCATTTAATAATTCTTTTTTGGCCGTTAGAATAATTTCGTTTTCCGCAAATTGATTTTGAATTCTTGTATCAATTTGTTGGTATTTAGAGGTGTTAGCTAATTTGTCAAATTTCAACCACAAGCGATATCCGTCATCCGCTTTTAATCCAAAACTGATGAAAAAAAGTATCATCAACATGGATTTTACGGCTAATTCCACTCCGCGTAATTCTGCTAAGCCTTTCAATCGACCAATGGCAGAATAACCGGGATAGGTGTTTTTTTGTAAATCATCCAACATTTGATGGCCGTGGTCTGGTCGCATCGGAATTTCAGAACCCCTTTTATTTTCTTCCTCTACAATTGCTTTAATGACCTCCACCATTGGTACATCGCCGGTTAAATGGGCGGCTTCATGGAAAATCAGCGGGTTTTCTTGTTCTCTTTTGGTTGCTCTTAGATGAATAAAATGAATTCTATCTGCAAACTTCCGAATCATGCTGGGTAGATCATTATCTGGTCTAACCCCCAAAGATCCGGTACAAAACGTAATTCCATTGGCTCGATTGGGATAGGCCTCCATCAAATCTGACAAGTGCTTTTCTGTGCTTACTACTCTTGGTAGGCCCAGAAGTGGGAAAGGTGGGTCGTCGGGATGGATGCATAAATTTATCCCTAATTCCTGTGCAACAGGGGCGACTTGACGAATAAAGTTATGCAAATTTGCTTGTAACTGCTCTGCATCAATGTTGGCATATTGGTCCAATAAAAATTGAAAATTCTCCAAATGAAACGCCTCATTTGAACCAGGAAGACCCAATAAAGCGGTGTTTTTCAATTCCTCGATTTCCTCATTCGACATATTTTCGAACCGAATTCGAGCCGCTTCTTGTACCTCTTCCGAATAATCAGTGGTCGCATTTGGGCGTTTTAAAATAAATAAATCAAAAATGGCAAAATCGGTCCATACAAAACGCAAAGCTTTTGAACCATCAGGCATTTCAAAATTCAATTTCGTTCTCGACCAATCCAATACGGGCATGAAATTATAGCAAACCGTGCGAATGCCACAGGCAGCCAAATTACAAAGGCTGATAATGTAATTTTCAATATATTTTTTTCTACTTGGAAGTCCCTTTTTAATGTCTTCGTGTACGGGAAGACTCTCTACGACCAACCATTTCAATGCTGACCAATCCTTGTTTCCAACTTCAATGATTTGAATTCGTTCTTGGATAGCTTCTTTTGTCCATATTTCGCCAACAGGAATCTGATGTAGGGCACTTACAACCCCTGAGCAACCCGCTTGTCGAATGTCCATCAAAGAAACTGGATCGTTGGGGCCAAACCAACGCATCGTATGTATCATATCAAATAGGTTTTAATTGATAAACCATAAAAGTACTTAAATTTACTAATCAAGATGGGCAAAATATGCCGAAATTTATAGGCCTGATACATCCATCACTACATGCTTGATTTTTTCTCTTTTCCAGGTATAGGTAATATGTACTTTTCCATCTTTTGTTTGGATCACTGCCGGGTACGAAAATTCCATTTTGGGCTCATTTTCTAAAACGGCAATTTCCTTCCAATGAACACCATCTTCTGATAATGCCACATTAAGTGGTGATCGCTTGCCTCCCCATTCTACCGAATTTTTTGTCACATGATTGTAAACCAAAAGTTGTTTGCCATTTTGTAAGGTCACAGCATCTGTTCCCGAATTGGGATTGGGTAATTCCGTAGCTTGTAAGTGTGACCAATTCCTTCCTTTGTCGCTGGATTCTGCACTAACTAAGTACCCGTTTTGACTTCTGCAAATAATTTTTAAATCGCCATTGGATAAGAAAAGAATACTAGGTTGAATGATGGAAAATTCTTTGCCATCATTGATGACTTCTGTTCTCGTCCAAGTTTTTCCTAAATCCTTACTACTTTCTAGGTGCACTCTCCATCCTTTATCTTCAGAACTACTTGGCGATAAAATAGTGCCATCTTTTAAAATAACAGGTTTGTTTTTTATGGGTCCAACAATGCCTTCTGGTAAACGCTCTGCTTCAGACCAAGTTTTTCCTTCATCGTATGAACGCTTGATTAATCCCCACCATTGTCTTGGGTTGGGTCCCACTTTATAAAATAAGAGTAATTCCTTGCCTGGTACTTGAAATAAAACCGGATTCCAGGAAGGATACCTTTTTCCGTCAACTTGTAAACCATTAGCTACCTCTGTCGGATTCGTCCAACGACCGTCCTCAAATCTACTGATCCAGATACCTACATCTGGATTTTTTTCTTCTGTTCCCCCAAACCAGGCACAAATTAGTCCATTGGGGGTTTCAGCAAGGGTGGAGGCATGACATGATGGAAAAGGCGCCTTATCGTAAATAAACTCTTCTTTACTAATTTGTGCAAAACAAAAACTGGATAAAAAGAATAAGTAAGCCGTTAAAAGTAATTTCATGAATCTGTAAAAATGAAAATTATAAAAATAATGTAAATAAATATAATTTTATTTCAATTATCTTTGGCATAGTTTCCTTAATTTTGTAGGATAAAATAGCCCCTTGATACAACTCCTAACTTTAGATTTAGTTCATCCTATATATAATCCCAAAACTGGTTGGGCAGAAGAACTTGTATCTTATTTTAAACAGTTTCAAACGCCTGTTCAAGAGCATTTCAAGATCACCGTTTATTTAGTGAATGATGGAAGTTCACAAGGGATTTATGAAGAAGAAATTGACTATTTGAAAGAACAGATCCCTAATTTAGTTTATATCCCTTTAGAGAAAAATCAAGGAAAAGGGGCAGCGCTTCGCGCGGCCATGCATTTGTGTGATTCAGAATTTATCATGTATACAGATTTCGACTATCCCTATTTGCTGACTAATATGTGGGAGATGTTAGAAAAATTACGGCTTCGAAAATCAGACATAGTAGTAGGGGTGAGAGATGAGCAATACTACGACCAGCTGCCTTTACGAAGAATGATTTTTTCTTTGAGTTTAAAGGTGATGAACTATTTATTTTTTCCTCGTTTGAAAGTGAAAGATACACAGTCGGGTTTGAAAGGATTTAATCAAAGGGGTAAACAGATTTTTTTGAAAACTAAAATTGCTGCCTTTTTGTTTGACATGGAATTTTTAGTTTTGGCTTCTAAAAACAATCAAATAAAAGTAGATTGGATTTATTTGCACGTACGAGAGGGAGTAGTTTTTTCGGGTATGAAATTTAAAACAATTGTTATCGAACTATTGAATTTTATGAGTATCTGGATTCGGAAAAAATAAAATGGAATGAATTTTTTATTTATTTTTTTTTATTTTGTTTTAAGCCTTTTATTTTTCTTAATAGGTACTAAACTTATTTTATTCAAAGGTAAAATTGCCAATAAATTTCTGGGTTTTCAGTTTTTAAATTTAACATTATTAATTGTTGTAGCCTATTTTTCAAATGAAAGAGACTTGTTGGCTTATCCATTTCTCTTTAAGGTTACCTCTCCATTAGTTTATTTGATTTATCCATTTGCATTTCTTTTTCAGGAATTTATGTTTTTCCCTGAAAAAAAAATCAAATGGTATCATGGACTACATTTTTTACCTTGCCTTTTAAATTTCATTGAATTTTTGCCAATTTATTTAAGTTCGTCAGCATTTAAAATTGAGCTAATTAAACAAGCAATTGTAAGTAAATCTTTGTCTATTACTCCTTCAAAATACTTTTATATACTTGATGGAAGGGTACATCAAATATTACGATTGGTTCAATTTTTAGTTTATACAATTCTTTTGAATTTAAGACTTAAAAACTTTTTAATGCTTGATGGCATTAAAAAAATGTACAGAAATAAAATTTTAATTAGATGGTTAATTGGTGATATTTTTCTTAAGTACTTTACAATCATACTTAGTGGGTATTATTTTTTCTTTCCTTATTTGAATGATTTAAAATTTAATTGGCAGGATATTTTAAAAATTATTGATTATGTTGTTTTAGCTTTTTTATTGTTTTATTACCCCAATTTATTAAATGGAATTGCCTTCAGCGGGCTAAATACACTAAAGCCTGTTTCAGATTCAAAACATGTTGTAAATCCGCTATATAAAGTGATTGAAAGATATTTTGCTGTGGAAAGATGTTATTTGTTAGAAAATATTGGACCCCAAATTGTTGCTGATAAGTTAAATTTATCCAGTAGAAAAGTTTCAAACTGTATTAAAGAATGCACAAATTTATCATTCCCAGATTATGTTAACTATTGGAGACTTCAATATATCGAAGAACAATTGTTATCAAATAAACAATGGCTAAACTATACCTTTGAGGCGATGGCTTTAGAAAGCGGTTTTGGTAGTAGATCAAATTTTTATTTAGCCTTTAAGAAAATCAAAAAAGTTTCCCCAACGGAATATTATTCTGATTTTAAAGCTTTTCACAAACTAAAATAAGTCTTTGTCTAATATTTTGCAATTTGCAAAAAACTAGACAAGTGGTATTTTTCGTTTTTATATCTTGGAGCAAAAGTTCTAAAACATGAAAAATATCAATTATTCTCCAATAGCACAATTAGGTGATCTTAGTCAATATAGTTTGTACAGATTAATAGAATTGTTGTCAGATATGAGCGTGAAAATTTCTAAGGAAAATTTAAATTTTCTTCATGCTGAATGGTCAAATGAGTTTACTATTATAACCATACGGTATCACATTAATGGCAATTTTGATTGTATATTACGAGAAGTGTGGAAGGAGTCAAAATTGGAGGTAACTTATAAAGAATCTAACGACTTTAAATAAACTTCTGTATACAATTGTTGAACAGAATCTTCGAAAAATCTTTTGAGGTAATTATTTTGATAAGCAATTAATTTGCTGTTGTCATTAGACAACAAAAAGGTGATTTTTTCAGCTAATTCATCTTTATTTCCTTGTTCAAAAAATTGTCCACCTTCACCTACAACCTCTCTAAAACAAGAACCATTGGGTACCAATACGGGTATTTCTGAAACCATCGCTTCTAATATGGGGATGCCAAATCCTTCAATAATAGATGAATAAGCAAATAGTGAGGCTCGTTGATAAATGGCTGGCAAGTCTTCGAAACTGATGTAAGGCAAAATGTGAACATAAGCCTCTAAACCATAGGATTTAATTTTTTCTTCAACCACTTTGGTGTAGGACGTGCGTTTTCCAATTAAAACTAAATGAGGACGGTTATTCGTAGCAATTTTCGCAAGTGCATCTACCAGTAAACTAACATTTTTTCTTTCCTCAATACTACCTACGTTTAGAATGAATTGGTCGGGAAGTTGATATTTTTTCTTTACGTCTAATTTTTTTTCTTCGGTAATTTTATTAAAATAAACTTGGTTACAACCTTGATAAATAACCTTTATTTTGGATGCTGAAATCCCAAAAAGTTCCACTATATCATTCTTGGTTTGTTCGCTAATGGCTACAATGAGGTTTGCTCTGTTACAAGCACTTTTAAGTTTTTGTTTATAAATCCAGACATCAATAGGATTAAACAATTTTGGATAGCGTACGAAAATTAAATCATGAACAGTAACAATTTTTTTAACGCGATGGGGCAGGCCCATGGGTAATTCATGGCTTAGTCCATGGTAGATGTCTAAATCTTGAATAGTTGGATCTTTCGCCAGAAAAAAGCTCCTCCAAATAGATTTTAAAAATGAAAAACGAAAAATACCTTTGGGTTCGATGATATGAACCCTTTTGTCTGAAAAATAGGATTGCGTACTGGCGTTTTTTCTAGTTTTAGTGGTAAATAAATAATAGGTATTTTCGGGATAATAGGCAAGCAAGGAATCAAGCACAAATCTCGAATAATTTCCGAGTCCGGTTTGATTCAAAAAAAGCCGCTTGGCATCAAATCCTATTTTCATCTTTAAATCCCTCAAAAGCATCAAATTAACTCTCAACTCTCCACTTTCAACTCTCAACTCTCCACTTACTTGTAGCCCCTACAGGAATCGAACCTGTATCTTAGGTACCGGAAACCTACGTTCTATCCATTGAACTAAGGGGCCATTTCCATTTTTAATCTACACTCAAACCAGTAGCCGTGATGGTACTAGATTCTTGGTATTCATAATCGGTATTGATTTCCCAAAGATTATTATCTTCCGAATCTGTGATATTTTTTGCAGCTAAAATTCCCATTAAAATAGAATGATCTTGATTATTGTATTTAAAAGAACCATATCTTCCGATCAATTGTAAGCCTTTAAATGGCTTGAAGAATTCAACGATTTTGTCTAAATGTTGTTGGTAATCTCCAAAATATATTGGATAACATTTAGGCACTTTTAACGATCTGAAACCAATAACTTCGCTGTCTTGATTAATGAATTTACAAACCTTCAAATCCATTAATGCAATAGCCCTCAATTCTTCTTCTGAGGCACTCCAAATCGCATCATTTTCAAAACACCAATATTCTAATGCCAAAACGGTATTTCCTTCATTTCCATGAGTGATTTCTGGCACCCAATTGTTGAAATTTGTAATTCGACCGCAAACTGCTGAATTATCCTGAATATATAACCATTGATCTTTAAAAAGATTCGATTTTTGGATATTTACATACAAAATCAACGTGTTTCTAAAGGTTAACTTAGAAGCATGCAACTTAATTTCGTCTGTTGAAGAATTGAAAATGGAAATTAAATTAGTAATTGGCATAGTACTAATTAATTCATCGCCAATCAGCGTTTCACCAGTTGATAATTGAATTTGGTAGTTTTGTTCATGTTCCTGGAAAGTAATACTTTTTGCAAAAGTATTTAAGCGTATTTTCCCTCCATTTGAGGCATAAATTTGTGCCATTTTGGTGTAAGTTTCGCCATTGCCCCCTAATGGATAGGCGAATTGGTCAACCAAAGTTTTATGTTTATTCTTTCCAAAAGGAAGTAAAGATAAAATGGCCTCTCCCAAAGAGAATTTTTTAATACGTTGCTCAGCAAATTCTGTGCCTAATTTTGTGCAAGAGATTCCCCAAAGTTTTTCTGTATAATCTTTGAAGAAAATAGAATATAGGCGATGCCCAAATCGACTCACAACCCAAGATTCAAAATTGTTGATTTCTTTTGGTGGAGAAATTTTTGATAGGAAATAACTACCCAAACATAAAATAGTCTCCCAGATTCCTAAATTGGAAAGGGCATTAAATGCTTTTAATGGATAATTGAAAAATTTATTTTTATAATAAATTCGGGTGATCCGATTCACCATTTTATACTCTTTCCCAACAACTTCCAACCATAAGGAATTTATTCTTGGATCACTTGAAAAAAAACGATGTGGTCCTACATCAACAGTTTGATTGAATAAGGAAAAAGAGCGAGCCATCCCACCCACTTGATCTGAAATTTCAATTACTTCAATATCTAGGTTGTTATTTTTAGACAAACAGTACGCAGCTGTTAAACCTGCGGGTCCTGCCCCTAATACGATGACTTTCTTTTTCAAATTACTATGGTTAATCTACAAATTTACGAATTCTTATCTAACTGCTTAATCAAAACTCCAAAATCTTTAGGGTAAGGTGCTGTCACTTCTTTTACCTCTCCATTCATGAGGTGGAAAGTCAAACTAAAGGCATGGAGTGCTACTCTTCGCATCAATGGGAGTTCTTCTGTTTCTTTTTTTAAGTTGAACTTACGTTTTAAATCAGATAGAAATACCAAACTTCCGCCATACATTTCATCACAAACAATCGGGGCTTTCAGACAAGTTAAATGTATTCTAATTTGATGCATACGTCCTGTAATGGGTAGGCATTCAACTAATGTATAGCCTTTGAAAACCTGAAGAGTTCTAAACCATGTCTCAGCATGTTTTCCCTTCTGGCGATCTATAATTACTTTTCCGTCTTTGAGCGGATGTATAGGTAAATTTACCATAATTCCATCCCAATCATGCATTCCTTCAACCACCGCATGGTATCTTTTTGCTGTTTCTCGATGTTCAAATTGCATCGAGATGTGGCGATAAGCCTCTGGGTTTTTCGCGATTACCAGGGCTCCTGTGGTTTCTTTATCCAAGCGATGACCTACTTGCGCATCTTCCGAATAATTTTTTGCCATTCGCAAGATACTTGGGGCAAAATCATCTTTACGCTCATCTAAAGTAGAAATGCCAGCTGGTTTGTTGATCACGATGAAGTCTTCGTCCTCAAAAAGGATTAGATCCTTGAATTGTAATTTCATTTTGTAAATTTAATGCGGAAGGCTAATTTTTCCTAAAGTTGGCCATGGAGTATCTCCTAAATGTCTTTTTGGGTAAACTTCATCATCCATAACACATTCATTTGCTAAAACTGCAAATAATACTGCTTCCTTGGCGCTCGAATCAAATCCTAATATATCAAAATCTTCACATGTTAATGTTGGATTTAATTCTTGAAGCCTTTGCATAATGTATGGATTACTGCTTCCTCCTCCACTAACTAATAGTCTTGTCGGATAATTTGGATCGATTTGTACATAGTTTTCAATTGCCTGCGTGATGCTTTTGGCAGTTAACTCACTTATTGTACAAATTAAATCTTCTGGCGTAAGAATTAATCCTGCATCAGAAATTTTCTGGTTCAACCAATCTAAATTAAATTTTTCAGGACCCGTACTTTTCGGAAAGGCCTCCTTAAAAAAAGCATCCTTTAATATCGTTTCTAATAAACCTTCCGCTATTTTTCCTTGTTTGGCTATCAGCGCATCTTTATCGAATTGTTTACCTGGAAAGTATCGTCTAACAAGTGCATCAATCAAGGTGTTGCCCGGACCTGTATCGGTCACTCGGATCAACTCCGGGCGTAAATCGCCCGGAATATAGGTGAAATTCCCTATTCCTCCGATATTTAATAAAATTCGATTTTCACCTTTTTCCCCAAATAATAAAAAATCCCCAAAAATAGCCAATGGTGCTCCTTCACCTCCCGCAGCAACATGTTTTTGACGAAAATCTGAAAGGGTAATAATTCCCGTTTTTACTGCCAAATGATCCCCGTCACCAATTTGCAAGGTCGAATGAGGTAAGGAATGGTCGCGCATGGGTCGATGCATCACCGTTTGTCCATGACTGGCAATTAAATCAACTGAATTTGCCTCAACACCCCATTCTTGCAAGGTAGATTGTATGATGGAGGCATGCTTGAGCGCAACCTCTACATTTAAAGTGGATAAATCTGGGAAATGGATTTCTTCCTTGGCAAATACTGCTCGTACCTTTTTCTTAAACGACTCCTCGAACGGAACGGTCTTAAAGTGTAAAACTTTAACCTTTGTTTGATTCCCATGCCCAGTGAATTGACATAATGCCAAATCTAATCCATCTAAAGAAGTGCCCGACATCAGTCCTAAAATGATGCGTTGGTCTTTTTGACAAATTTGAAAGAGTTTTTGTAAGCCTGGATTCATCCCGCAATTTACATATAATCCTTCGAACTAATTGCGTATCTTTGTTGTTTAAATCTTTTATATGGCCTTAGATGTAATCATTGTTGGTGGTGGTATTGTAGGTTTAGCAACTGCCCATCGTTTATTGGAACAAAAACCTGGTTTGAAAATTGCACTTTTCGAAAAAGAAAAGGCGGTTTCCATGCATCAAACAGGAAATAACTCTGGTGTGATTCACTCAGGTTTGTATTATAAACCAGGCTCTTTAAAAGCTAAAAATTGTATTGATGGTTATCATCAATTAATTGAATTTTGTACCCAATACGATATCCCATTCGAACTTACAGGAAAAATTGTGGTAGCTTCTACGGAAGAACAAAAACCTTTGTTGCATAATTTGTTTGTGCGCGGACAAGAAAATGGTTTAGAAGGAATAAAAAAAATTTCTCTCGAGGAAATGCGTGAACATGAACCCTTTGTTACAGGTGTAGAAGGAATGTGGGTTCCTCAAACAGGTATCGTTGATTATCGTGTGGTGGCATCAAAATTGGCGGTTTTAAATGAAACCAACGGCGTAGACATTCATTTGGGAGAACAGGTAATCGGTATCACCAAAGGACAATCTTTGTCGATAGTAGAGACTAATAAAGGGTCGTATGAAGCAAAATTGGTCATAAACTGTGCCGGATTGTATTCAGATAAGGTGGCCCAGATGTCGCAAAGAGAGCCTTTAGATGTTCGTATTGTTCCTTTTAGAGGGGAATATTTTAAATTACGAGAAGACAAAGAATATTTAGTAAAGAATTTAATTTATCCTGTTCCAGATCCGAATTTTCCTTTTTTAGGTGTACACTTTACACGAATGAAACGTGGAGGCGTGGAGGCTGGTCCAAATGCCGTTTTGGCATTCAGAAGAGAGGGCTACAAAAAAATGAATATTGATTTCAAAGAATTATGGGAAACTTTGTCATGGCCAGGTTTTCAAAAAGTAGCAACGAAATATTACGAAACCGGTTTAGGTGAAATGTATCGTTCTTTCTCAAAATCTGCATTTACTAAGGCCTTGCAGGTTTTGATTCCAGAAATTCAAGAATCTGATTTAGTAGAAGGTGGTGCAGGCGTTCGTGCACAAGCATGTGATAGAAATGGGGGCTTGTTGGATGATTTTTCCATTGTTGAAGATGCCAAGGTGATAAACATCTTAAACGCTCCTAGTCCTGCAGCAACTTCTTCACTTTCTATTGGTAAAACAGTGGCAACAATGGCATTGACAAGGTTCTAGGGAAGAGGGAAGAGTACAATTAACAATTTACAATTAACAATTTACAATTGAATATACTATTTAAATATCTAAAAGAATACCGCTACCGAGTGTTGGGTGCATTGTTGCTAGCGGCAACGAATCAAGTATTTTCCTTGATGGATCCATACATTTTTAGAAAAATAATTGATGATGTAGCGGGAGTATATCGTTCGGAAACCCATACGATTGATCAATTTATTCAAGCAATTTGGCCATTGGCATTGGCATCTGTGGGGGTAGCATTTGTGTCGCGTGTAGCAAAAAACTTTCAAGATTATGTGATTAATACCGTCACTCAGAAGGTTGGTGCAAAATTGTATTCAGATGGGATCAGGCATTCACTTGAGTTGCCCTATGAAACGTTTGAAGATCAACGTTCTGGAGAAACCCTCGGAAAATTACAAAAGGTTCGTGTTGATGTTGAAAAATTGATTACAGTTGGCATAAACATTTTATTTCAAAGTGTAATTGCCTTGGTATTTATTTCAATTTATGCGTTTTCAGTGCATTGGTCGATCATGCCCTTGTTTTTAGTGACCGGACCCTTGATTGCTTTTGTTTCTTCTGTGCTGAGTAGAAAAATTAAAACAATACAAATTCAAATTGTGAAAGAATCTGCAGGTTTGGCGGGTTCAACAACCGAAAGTTTACGAAATATTGAATTGGTTAAATCTCTTGGATTAGCAGAGCAAGAAATCGGGCAATTGAATGCAACTACAGAAAAAATATTGAAACTCGAATTAAAGAAAGTTCGCTATGTGCGTTCAATGGCATTTGTGCAAGGTACTTGTGTGAATTTGCTGCGAATGCTAATGGTTGTCGTTTTGATTTATTTGATTTACAAAGGACAAATTACCATTGGGCAATTTTATTCGCTAAATATCTATTCATTTTTCTTGTTTAATCCTTTGCAAGAAATTGGTAATGTGGTCAATACGTATCGTGAGGCAGAAGTGTCTTTGCAAAACTTTGCACAAATTTTTGACATACCCAAAGAAATTAAGCCTGTTCATCCAAAATCGTTGGGTACCATTCAAGAATTACAATTTGATAAGGTAAGTTTCAAGCATCAATCTGCAACATTGAATGCCCTAAATGATATATCTTTTCAAGTAAAAGGAGGAGAGAGCATTGCTTTTGTGGGTCCTTCAGGTGCGGGTAAGTCCACCTTGGTGAAATTGTTGGTCGGCTTGTATCGTCCGAAACAAGGAAATGTATATTACAATCAAATTGATGGGGCAGAAATTGATTTTGATGAACTAAGAAAGAAAATTGGATTCGTAACCCAAGACACGCAGTTGTTTTCTGGCTCAATCAAAGAAAATTTATTGTTTGTGAATCCAAATGCGACGGATGAAGAATGTATGGATGTGTTGCAAAAAGCGGCATGTCAAACCTTATTGGCTCGAGCTGATAAAGGACTAGATTCTTTAATTGGCGAAGGTGGAGTGAAAGTCTCAGGAGGTGAAAAACAACGATTAAGTATTGCTAGAGCCTTATTGCGAAATCCAAATTTGTTGGTTTTTGACGAAGCTACATCTGCTTTGGATTCATTAACTGAAGAAGAAATTTCAGAAACCATTCGTGCTGTATCTCAAAACACCAGTCATATTTCGATTTTAATCGCTCATAGATTATCAACAATTATGCATGCTACCAGAATTTATGTTCTCGAAAAAGGGAAAATTGTAGAATCTGGAAATCATGATGAACTCCTGAAATTAAAGGGATTATACTATGCAATGTGGAGACAACAAGTCGGAGAAGAAGTATAAAATATAATTTTCCTGCTTTTTGTTTGTTTTTATCCAATTGAACCAATTTTTATTTGGTTTAAAGGCTGATTTTGCAAATTTGATTATGTATATTTATGGTTTGAAAAAATTTAACCAACTATGGCATTAAATAAATTCTCGAGAACTTTAACACAAGAGGTTACCAATCCGGCAGCGAAAGCGATGCTTTATGGCATTGGTTTAACGAAGGAAGATATGGACAAACCCCAAATTGGTATCGCAAGTACGGGTTATGAGGGTAATCCATGTAATATGCACTTGAATGGTTTGTCGGTTCATGTAAAAAAAGGGATCCAAGAAAATGGAATGGTGGGATTGATTTTTCATACCATCGGTGTCTCCGATGGTATGACAAACGGAAACGATGGAATGAGTTATTCCTTGCCTTCACGTGATATTATAGCAGATTCGATTGAAAATGTAGTAGGAGCGCAATGGTACGATGGAGTTATTGCTGTAGTGGGTTGTGATAAAAACATGCCAGGAGCAATGATGGCCTTGGCTCGTTTGAACAGACCAGGTATGTTGGTGTATGGTGGTACGATTCGTACCGGAGAATATAAAGGTAAAAAATTAGATATTGTTTCGGCTTTTGAGGCATTGGGACAAAAATTCACCGGAAATATTTCTGATGAAGATTATGAAGGTGTGATTCAGAATTCAATACCGGGTCCTGGTGCGTGTGGTGGAATGTATACGGCTAATACCATGGCATCCTCGATGGAAGCAATGGGTTTAACTTTGCCAAATACATCAACCTACCCTGCCACTCATGAGGGTAAAAAAGCAGAGTGTTTGGCTATTGGTGCAGCCATGAAGAATTTGTTGGAAAAGAATATATGTCCAAGAGATATCATGACGCGTAAAGCATTCGAAAATGCGATGACCGTTGTAATTGCTCTGGGAGGTTCTACAAATGCCGTATTGCATTATTTGGCTATTGCCCATGCAGCGGGTATTTCATTTACTTTAGATGATATTCAAGCAATTTCTGATAAGACTCCTTTAATCGCTGATTTAAAACCTTCTGGAAAATACTTCATGGAAGATATGTTATCAATCGGTGGAGTGCAGGCAGTGATGAAATATTTGGTCAAAAATGGATACATGCACGGTGATTGTATTACTGTGACTGGAAAAACCTTGGCAGAGAATTTAGAAGGAGTGGAGGATTTAGAATTTGAAAACCAACAAATTATCAAACCACTTTCTAATCCAATTAAGCAAACAGGTCACTTACAAATATTGTACGGAAACCTTGCCCCAGGTGGTTCTGTAGCAAAAATTACTGGTAAAGAGGGCGAACGATTTGAAGGTACTGCCAAAGTGTGTGAAAGAGAAGAAGATATTATAGCCTTTTTATCAAAAGGTGAAATAAAACCCGGCCATGTGGTGGTAATTCGTAATGAAGGGCCAAAAGGTGGGCCAGGTATGCCAGAAATGTTAAAGCCAACTTCTGCAATCATGGGAGCTGGGTTAGGTGATAAGGTGGCGATGATTACAGATGGTCGTTTTTCAGGAGGTTCTCATGGATTCGTTGTGGGTCACGTGACACCAGAAGCGCAAGAAGGTGGTCCGATCGGTCTCGTAAAAGATGGAGATAAAATTACCATTGATGCAGTGGCAAATACCATGACCTTGCATGTATCTGATGAAGAAATGGAGGAAAGAAGAAAGGCTTGGAAGCCAATTCCTTCACCACATACTTCAGGGGTTTTAAGAAAATATATTAAAAATGTGTCAACAGCTAGTCAAGGCTGTGTAACAGATTTGTAAAAATTAACGAATTAGGTTTTTTTTCAAAAAAGGAAAGTTTATATTAGATTTTTGAAAACTAACTACATTTAAATTATAAAGGAATTTGACTATGGGACAAACCCAGACCCTTTCATCTGAATCCATTCAAACAGAACAGCCAAAATTTTTGACTGGTGCGCAAGCCATCATGCAGTCCTTGGTTGATCAAGGCGTTAGTGTGATTTTTGGGTATCCGGGGGGTGCAATTATGCCAACGTATGATGCACTGTATGATTACCAAGATCATTTAAAGCATATACTTGTTCGACACGAACAAGGTGCAGGACATGCGGCTCAAGGATATGCTCGTATGCTAAATAAAGCAGGAGTTTGTATGGTAACTTCTGGGCCGGGTGCGACGAATTTAATTACACCAATCGCCGATGCGATGTTAGATTCTACTCCTTTAGTTTGTATCGTTGGTCAGGTTAAAGGAAATTTATTGGGTACAGATGCATTTCAAGAATGCGATGTAATTGGTATGACCATGCCCATAACTAAGTGGAATTACCAAGTTGTTGATGCAAATGAAATTCCAGAAGTTATTTCCAAAGCTTTCTATATTGCTGAAAGCGGAAGACCAGGACCAGTACTTATCGATATTACTCGTACTGCACAAACAGATTTAATGACGGTTCCATTTTCATATGAAAAATGTTCGTCTATTATTTCTTATCGCCCAAGAGTAGAACCTAAAAAGGAACACATTGAAGCTGCAGCTAAATTAATAAATGCAGCTAAACGACCTTATATTTTGGCTGGACATGGTGTCTTGATTGCCAATGCTGAAGATGAATTGAAAGCATTTGTCGAAAAGTCTGGCGCTCCAGTTGCTACCACTTTATTGGGAATGTCGGCCATCGATGCCGATCATCCATTATATGTTGGCTGGCCAGGAATGCATGGAAATTATGGCGCCAATGTATTAACCAACTCATGTGATGTGTTAATAGCGATTGGAATGAGATTCGATGATCGTATTACGGGTGATTTAAATACTTATGCAAAGCAGGCCAAGGTTGTTCATATAGAAATCGATCCAAGTGAAATAGATAAAAACGTAAAGGCAGATGCGCCAATCGTTGGAGATGCTAAAGCAACTTTAAAAGCCTTATTGCCTTTAATTAATCAGGCAGACCATTCAGATTGGAGGAAGGAATTTCAGAAATATGATGATGAGGAGTACGAGAAAATCAATAAAAAAGAGTTGTTTCACGAAGGGAACCAAATAAAAATGGGCGAGGCGGTGAATCTTTTGTCTGAAAAGACAAAAGGTGAAGCGGTAGTCGTTACAGATGTGGGTCAACACCAAATGATTACGAATCGTTATTATCGTTTTAAACGTAATAATTCAATTGTAACAAGCGGAGGCGCTGGAACCATGGGTTTTGCCTTGCCGGCTGCCTTTGGTGCTAAAGTGGGAGTTCCTAATCGAGAAGTTATTGCGATAATAGGAGATGGAGGATTTCAAATGACCCTTCAAGAGTTAGGAACGATTGCACAAAGTGGCCTTCCTGTGAAAATAATTATATTGAATAATAATTTCCTAGGCATGGTTCGTCAATGGCAACAGTTGTTCTTCGACAATCGATATTCATTTGTTGAATTGCAGAATCCGGATTTTATTACAATCGCTAAAGGATTTGGCATTGAGGGACATACCGTAAAAGATAGAGGAGATTTATCTGAATCATTAGATACCTTATTAAATTCTGATAAACCGTATTTATTAGAAATAATTTGTGAAAAAGAAGAAAATGTTTTTCCAATGGTACCAGCAGGTGCTTGCGTAACTAAAGTAAGGCTCGAGTAAAAGAAATGTCAACAACATATACTATATCCATTTTTACCACCAATACCGTAGGCCTTTTAAATAGGATTACGATTGTATTTACACGTCGTCGCTTAAATATCGAATCGCTTACCGTTTCGGAAACTGAGCGTAAAGGTGTTTCTAGATTCACAGTCGTTATTCGAAATGAAAGTAGAGAATTTGTTGAAAAATTAGTGAGACAAATTAGAAAAATTACAGATGTTTTAGCTGTTTTTGGGTATTTAGATCACGAAATTGTCTTTAATGAAATAGCATTGTTTAAAATTGCTGCGCCCTTGGGTGGTAAGCCAATTGATACCAAAGCTATTAATTTAGACTGGAATGCTAAGGTGGTGCATTTTGGAATGGACTATGTGGTGGTGGAGAAAAATGGAACAGAAGAAGAGATAGGAGAGTTTTACCAGTATTTAAAACAATGGGAAATTCTCGAATATATTAAGTCTGGCAGGGTGGCTGTTGGAAAAACTGAGAAAGGCTTAGTTGAATATTTGCCAGAAGGCAATTGGGAAATTGTATAAAATTATTGAATAAGAAAGTATAAATTAAACAAATCAAAACATGGCACAGATTAATTTTGGTGGGGTAGTTGAACAAGTAGTAACTCGTGAAGAGTTTCCATTAGAAAAAGCTAGACAAGTATTGGCTAATGAAACCATTGCAGTAATAGGATACGGTGTACAAGGTCCAGGACAAGCCTTGAACATGAAGGATAATGGATTGAATGTAATTGTTGGTCAAAGAAAAGGAAAAACCTATGATAAAGCAGTAGCTGATGGTTGGGTTCCAGGTCAAACTTTATTTGAAATTGAAGAAGCTTTAGAAAAAGGTACCATTATTTGTTACTTATTGTCAGATGCTGCTCAAATTGAAATGTGGCCAACGGTTAAGAAATATTTGACTGCAGGTAAATCATTGTATTTCTCACATGGTTTTGGAATTACCTACAAAGAGAAAACTGGAATCGTTCCTCCAGCTGATGTAGATGTTTTCTTAGCTGCTCCAAAAGGTTCAGGAACTTCTTTACGTCGTTTGTTCGTAGAAGGTAAAGGCTTGAACTCATCCTTTGCTGTTTACCAAGATGCAACAGGTAAAGCACGTGAAAAATGTATCGCAATGGCTATTGGTGTGGGTTCAGGATATTTATTTGAAACAGATTTTTACAAAGAAGTAACATCTGATTTAACTGGTGAGCGTGGTACATTAATGGGTGCTATTCAAGGTATTTTTGCTGCTCAATACGAAGTGTTACGCGAAAATGGACACTCGCCGTCTGAGGCTTTCAATGAAACAGTTGAAGAATTGACACAATCATTGATGCCTTTAGTTGCAGAAAATGGAATGGATTGGATGTATGCCAATTGCTCAACAACTGCACAACGTGGTGCTTTAGACTGGTGGAGACCTTTCAAAGATGCTACGAAACCAGTTTTTGAAAAATTATATAACTCAGTTAAAACACAAGCAGAAGCGGCACGTTCAATTGATTTGAATTCACAAGCTGATTACCGTGTGAAATTAGAAGCAGAATTAAAAGAATTACGTGAATCTGAAATGTGGCAAGCAGGTGCTGCTGTAAGAAGTTTACGTCCTGAAAGAAACTAATTGTTTTTTTACAATTTAAAGGCGGTTGCATTAAGCAACCGCCTTTTTTTGTTATTTTTAGGCATGGAATTCAATAAATTTAAAATTGTTCCAAACCTTCATCAAATAAAACTAGTTGAAAAACAATTGCAAGGTGTTGTTCTTGAAAGTCCTTTGCAGTATTCATACGAACTTTCTAAAAGGTTTGAGGCAAATGTCTATTTGAAAAGAGAAGATTTGCAAGTGGTTCGTTCTTACAAGATAAGAGGGGCCTATCATAAAATAGCAAATTTGCCTGTCGAATTCCATCAGAAAGGAGTGGTAGCTGCCTCCGCAGGTAATCATGCTCAAGGTGTTGCATATGCTTGTGCTGCACTTAAAATTAAAGCCACCATCTTTATGCCCCTCACAACACCTGCACAAAAAGTTGATGCAGTTCGTTTATTCGGAAAATCTTTTGTGCAAATAAAACTTATCGGTAAAACATATGACGAAGCTTTTGTAGCCTCCCGGAAGTATTGTGAGCAATTGGGTAGTGTATATATTCCTCCGTTTGATGACTTTGATATTATTGCGGGTCAAGCTACTGTGGCTTTGGAGATTTTTCAACAAAGTAAATCTGAAGTTGATTATCTTTTTTTGCCATTTGGTGGTGGTGGATTAGCAGCAGGATCTTGTCTTGTGGCTCAGGAACTTTCTCCAAAAACAAAAATTATTGCGCTTGAGCCCCAATTAGCTTCCTCCTTTTCCGCTTCTCTCCAAGCAGGAAAAGTGGTAGAGCTTCAAACCATTGACCCCTTTGTAGATGGTGCATCGGTGAAAAAAATTGGGACTTTAACTTTTGATATCTGTAAAGATGCTATTTATTCGTGCGTTGGGGTGCATAAGAAGCAACTTTGCCAAACCATGCTTGATCTATATCAAACAGAATCCCTACTCACAGAACCAGCTGGCGCACTTAGTGTGGCAGGTTTAGATAATTTCGCCTCAGAAATTAAAGGGAAAACCGTAGTTTGTATTATATCTGGAGGAAATTTTGATTCTAAAAGGTTTCCAGAAATCTATCAATTAGCAAATTCTTAAAATTATTGGATTTATGCTATAAATCATTTTTTCTATTTGAAATCGAAATAATAGATTATTGGTATTTATTTGGTATATATTTTAGATTTATTGTATAAATTTTCTACATATATTTATAATTAATGGATTTTTAGTCTGTTTTGTGTAAACTGTGTAATTTAAAATTGGTTGGAAAATAATATAATTAAAGTTAGTTTTGTGAACAATTACACAAAAACAATGAGTCAACGCATACAAATTTTTGATACCACATTAAGAGATGGTGAACAAGTTCCAGGTTGTCAATTAAACAAAGAAGAGAAAATAGAGGTTGCCAAGCAATTAGAATTGCTTGGGGTAGATATTATTGAGGCTGGTTTTCCAATTTCATCTCCTGGTGACTTTGATGCTGTTAAAGCAATTGCAGATACAGTTAAAGAGGCCACGGTGTGTGGTTTGACTCGATCTAAAAAGGAAGATATTGATGCGGCTGCAGCAGCACTTAAATTTGCTAAAAGACCTCGAATACATACTGGCATTGGGGCTTCTGATGTGCACATCAAGCATAAATTTAATTCTACGCGGGAGAAAATTGTAGAACAAGGAGTTTGGGCGGTCAAATATGCAAAATCATTTGTAGAAGATGTGGAGTTTTTTGCCGAAGATGCTGGTAGAGCAGATCTAGAATTTTTGGCAAAATTAACTGAGGCGGTCATTGAGGCAGGAGCCACCGTTGTCAATTTGCCTGATACAACTGGGTATTTATTACCTCACCAAATGCATCAACGTATATCTTATTTATACGAAAATGTAAAAAATATTCATAAGGCAACTATTTCCATGCACAATCATAATGATTTGGGCTTGGCAACAGCAAATACCATTGCGGGCATTGAAGCTGGGGCTCGACAAGTGGAGGTTACCATCAATGGTATTGGAGAGCGTGCAGGGAATACTTCTTTAGAAGAAGTTGCCATGATTTTAAATGTGCATAAGGATTTAGGTTTCTACACAGGGATCAATCCTAAATACTTATATCCAACTTCTGTATTGGTTTCTAACTTAATGGGAATGCCTGTACAAGCTAATAAAGCAATTGTTGGAGCTAATGCATTCGCGCATTCATCAGGTATTCACCAAGATGGATTCTTGAAGCATGCACAAAATTATGAAATTATGAATCCTGAAGATGTTGGAGTTCCTTCTTCAGCGATTGTTCTGACCTCTCGTTCTGGTCGAGCGGCCCTTAGACATCGATTAAGTTTATTAGGTTTTGAATTTGAAAAACCAGATTTAGATAAAATATACACACGATTCTTGATCATGGCAGATGAGCGAAAAATGATTCATGATGAAGATTTGAAAGAATTAGTAGGATAAATTAAAAACCCCGAGAAATCGGGGTTTTTTTGTTGTTTATGGTATCCGATTTTTAAAATGGACTTGATAAATTAATTTATTCGGATCAATTAAACTTGAAGCCGTTTTATATAAAATCGAATATTTTTTACCAGTATTAGTTTTGATATACAATACAACCACTTCATTTGGTTTGGTTAAAAAAGTTTCATAAAATCCTTTGATAAATCCATTCGCAAATTTGTAGGCAGCACTTATTTGAACGGGAAATTCGTTTGGAAGTACTTTTGTAAAATTAGATAAAATAGGATTAATCGCTGTCGAGTCTAACTTGTCAGAAAAAAAAGTTGTAGGGAAGGTAGATAGGTCATTGTATTTCAAGCTATCTAAAGTAATTCCTTCATCTTTACCTTTTTTCAAATCGATTTCAGAAAGGTTTGCCAAAAGTTTTTTTACAGGTAAGATATCAATTGGTTTTTTTTCTACCCCATCAATTATCCAAGAAGCTGGATCGATACTTACGCGAAAATTTTCAATTTGTTTATAATTCTGATCAATTTGATCAATTGTCTGTGAATAAAAATTTTGGCTCGAATTACTATTGGAAATTCCTAGTTCGTAAGAGGAACTACTGTTCTTTTTAAATGTAAATTGAATATCATTTGTTGCATTGGTATTACTTAGTCTATTATAAATAGCTTGTCCTTCAATGGCATTACTCAAAAGTTGATAGTTTTTGGGATTTAGTAAATTGAGTAAAAGCGAATTTAAATAAGTTCTTTCATAGGTTTTATTGAATGCAGATAGTTTTAACGGACTTTTTGTGATTGTACTATCCTCGTTAGACCTATTAAAAGAAAACAACAAGTTAAAGAAATCAATGTTTTTAGCTAAATCTTTAAAATCATTAGGCTTACTAAGTGACTTGGTACTAAATACAAATGGATTGAATGTCTTGGAATACAGAGAGTCGAATTCAGTAATTTTAATCAAAATTTCATCTTTATCAAGCTTTTTAGGTGTTCCTATTACTTTTACTTGAAATTGGAATTTTTTAGCTAATGAGTCGTTTGAGATTATGGTTGCAGTTAGGCTTTTATCTTTGTTATAAAATTCTTTAACGTTTTTTAAAACTACAGGAATTTTTGTCCTAACTGTAAAAATACTTTCAAATGGAATTTCCTCGTATGCTTTATTATTGTCGGAAGTAATGTCGTTAACTGGATCTATGTTTAATTTGCTTACTGGTTCCAACATAATCTCTTCCTTACATGACACAAAAAACAAGGAAATTATTAAAAAGATAAAGGGATACTTATTCATTAATTTTTCAATTTTAGATTAAAACGTAATAATTTGAATAAAATTTCGTTTTATGCAAAATTATCATAAAATTGTTAAAGTTTGCCTAGAAATAGGTGAATTGGATTTTATATTTTAATTTTAAGATCATTCTAGCCCAAAGCATGTTTAAAAAGAGTTTTTTCTTCCTTAGCTTTTTGTTATTGTTTGCAAGCCAATTGGCTTATAGTCAATTTTGGTTTCTCGGTCAAAGAGGTCGTGAGCGATATGTGAATATGAAATTTAGGTCCCAAGCTTCTTTGTCAATTGGAGCTGGATCAAGTACATACATTGGGGAATTACTACCAAGTGCTGCACTTTTATCAATGTCGGGTATTAAATCCACCAGAATGAATATTGGTGTGCAGTATATCAAGCAATTTCATCCACATTTTGCCTATAAAGCTGGACTTACCTACCTGCAAATTGCGGGAGATGATAATTATTATGGATTAAAGGTAGGAGATGAAACCAGTGTCTATGCTTCTAATTTTGAGCGAAACTTACATTTCAAAAATGAGTTGGTAGAATTGTCATTTTTAGGTGTTTATGAACTGCTAAAAGGTAATAATTTTAGAAAAAAAAGAGCTAATTTTTCCCCCTACATAACAGCAGGGGTCGCTGCACTTTATTCCAATCCAAAGGCTAGAGGGGTAGCTGAAGTAATTAAAGGTGATAATGGTGAAGTTTTAGGTTACAGGCAGTCGGGATGGGTGAGTTTAAGAAATGTTCAAGTTGGTGAAAATGGAGGAGTTGCAGGTACAGAAGAATATACTAATGGAAAAGCATATAGTCCTTTGCAATTGGCCATTCCTGTTGGTGTAGGATTTCGTTTAAAAATGACAAATTCAATTGATTTCGGTTTTGAATTCATGTATAGAAAATCTTTAACGGATTATTTGGATGATGTTTCCGATAATAGAAGGGAATATTTAACAACTAATTCTGTGTATTCTAATCGTTCTATAAATAAAGATTTAAGTTACGGTTTAGTGAATAATCCTGGATATAATGAAATTTATGCGGCTAATACCTTCAATGCCTTACCTGCTCCTGGTGCTTTCTTGCCCCAAAAACCTCTGGTAGAATCACAAGGAACTGATAGCTATTTTACCACTCAAGTCATGTTGATTTTTCACTTAGGTCGACCGATGGGGACCATCAATTGATATCGAATTTATTTTGAAAAAAGTATTATTCTTTTTTTTGTTTTTAACTTATTCTGGCTTCGGGCAATCGTATTTCTATAGCCTAGGTGTAGGAGGAAATTTATTTAAAGGAGATGTTCAGCAATGGAATGTTCGACCAAGTTGGGGGCAAATAAAAACAACAATGCCTTCTTTAGTAGGATCTTTTGGTGTTCAAGTAAATAAGACTTTCGATTTTCGTGCACAGTTAAATGTTGGTTATATTAAAGGTGATGCCTCTTTATTGCCTTCTCCTGCTGTACCCTTAACCTCGTTTTATTCACCGCCACAATTTAGCTCACCGCTGGTGCAACTGAGTGTGTTGGCAGATTACAATTTTTTTGATTTTAAGTCGAATGAAGAAACTTGGTTTAGTTGGACTCCCTATTTTGTTGGAGGCATTGGGTCATTTTATGCAAATTCAAGGTATGGTAACCTAGATCCAAAGCCTTTAATTTCCTTTTCTATACCCTATGGGGTAGGGGTAAAATGGAAATTGAATAAACATATGATGCTTCGCTTTGAAGCCTTGGCTAATAAATTAACGACGGATAAATTAGATTGGGTAAGTGAACATGAAGTTAGTTACAATGATGCAATAACTGGGGATCCAAAAACAAAAATGGTCTTGGATATAACAGGTACTAAATCATCTGCTTTTAAACTCAATAATACTGACCAGTATTTTAATTTTTCAGTATCGGTGATTTATTCCATTTATCCGATTATTTGCCCAAGTGGATATTAAAAAGTGTTAAACTAGGATAAATTCTGTTTGAATTTATTAACTTTGTTTCTTAAATTGATAAATAGCGTACATTTAGTGAAAGAATCTATTGACTTAAACAATCTTCCAGCTCATATTGCCGTTATCATGGACGGTAATGGAAGGTGGGCAAAGCAAAAAGGATTTACCGACCGTATTTTCGGTCATCGTAATGCTATTAAGGCGGTAAGAGAGACGATAGAAGGTTGTGGAGAATTAGGTGTATCTTTTTTAACATTATATGCATTCTCTACTGAAAATTGGAATAGGCCGCAGTCAGAGGTTAAGGCTTTAATGAGTTTGTTGATTGGAACTATTAAGGATGAATTACCTTCTATGATGAAAAATCAGATTCGCTTAAAAGCGATTGGAGATACTCATTCTTTGCCTGAGTCAACCCAAAAAGAACTTCAATTTGCAATTGAACAAACAGCAGACAACAAGGGCTTAACCTTGGTGTTAGCCTTATCCTATTCAGGTAAATGGGATATTGTTCAGGCAGTTAAAAAAATTGCAAATAATGTAAAAGAAGGAATAATTGAACCGGATAATTTAACAGCTGAATATTTTCAGTCGATGCTTTCAACGGGTGATATTCCCGATCCCGATCTTATGATTCGTACGGGTGGTGATCATCGAATTAGTAATTTTATGTTGTGGCAACTGGCCTATGCAGAATTATATATTTTTGAAGATTTGTTTTGGCCAGATTTTAGAAAAGAGCATTTGCATCAAGCAATTGTAGATTTTCAAATGCGTGAAAGACGATTTGGAAAAACTAGTGAACAAGTGAAAAGTGAGGGATAAATTTTAGATTTGAAAAAATAACCAAAGTGGTAAAGAAGATAGTATTTTGTTTGATTTTTTTGATGTACTTCTGCTCGTTTGAAGGAACATCTCAGGCTTTAGGAAAAAGATTGTTTAGTCCATCGTTGACTTCTGGTAGTAACTCTTCTGGCCCAAGTTTCTCGTATGCGGATCCGAAAGATTATGAAATAGCAGGTATTGTTGTAACAGGATCTAAGTTTTACGATGGAAGTTCAATGATTAGCATTTCTGGTTTGCAAATTGGAGATAAAGTGAAAATTCCTGGTGATGCTTTAGCTTCTGCGATTAAAAAAATAATGGATCAAGGGATTCTTGAGGATGTTCAAATTTATGCAAATAAAGTAGAAGGAGATAAGGTATGGTTAGAGATCTTTTTAAAAGAGAGGCCTCGTCTTTATTCTCTAGATTATTATGGTATTAAAAAAGGCGAAAAAGAAACCTTGAATGAAAAGGTTAAGACCTATAAAGGTAAAATTATTACTGAAACACTACGCAAAAATCTAGAGTTAGCCATTACTAAGTTTTATCAAGAAAAAGGTCGATTGAATGCCAAGGTAAAAACGGTAGTTAAAACGGATACCTTACGAGGAAACAATGCTGTGGTAGCAGTTTATGTTGAAAAAGGAGATAAAGTTAAAGTTGATAAAATTATTTTTGAAGGAACCAATCCCAAGGATAGAGGTTTATTGCTTCGTAAATTAAAAAATACAAAACAACAACGTTTTGGTAGAATTTTTAAACCTTCTAAGTTCGTTCCTAAAAAATGGGAGGAAGATAAGGAGAAATTGTTGGCAGCCATGAATAAGTTAGGTTACCGAGATTTTAGAATCCTTACTGATTCAATTCAGAAGAAAGGTAAATCTGAGGTAACAATTAAAATCAAAGCAGAACAAGGAAGAAAATATTATTACAGAAATGTTTATTTTGAAGGTAATTACATTTATCCTGATTCCGTTCTAAATGAAGTGTTAGGAGTTAAAAAAGGTGATGTATATAACACAGAGGAACTTGATAAGCGAATGGGAGGAAACCCAGGAGAAGATTTAAGTTCAATTTATATGGATAATGGATATCTATATTACAGTGCAGAACCTGTTGAAACTACTGTTGAAGGGGACTCGATTGATTTAACTATTCGTATTTCAGAAGGAAAGCAGGCTACCATTAACAAAGTAATTTTAAATGGAAATACGAAAACCTCTGACCATGTAGTTATGCGTGAAATTCGAACTTTACCAGGTCAAAAATTCAATAAATCGGCTATTATACGTACTGTTCGAGAGTTGTCAACCATTGGCTATTTTAATCCAGAGAAAATTGAACCAAAGCCAAATCCTCGTGCTGATGGTACCGTAGATATTGAATATAATGTAGAAGAAAAACCATCAGATCAAATTGAGCTTTCCGGTGGTTGGGGTGGATACATTGGTTTTGTAGGAACATTAGGAGTTACGTTCAATAATTTTTCAGCTAGAAACGTCACCAATTTGTCGGCATGGAGACCTTTACCTGCCGGTGATGGACAAAAATTATCTTTACGTTTACAAGCAAATGGTGCGGCTTATCAAAATTACAGCTTAACTTTTACTGAACCTTGGCTTGGAGGTAAAAAGCCAAATTCATTTTCAATAAGTTTAAATAGAAGTGTTTCTTATCCGTATCAATTCCGTACGACTGGATACTCAGGATATGGAAGTGGTTATGGTGGAGGTTATGGAGGTTATGGAGGTTACGGTGGATATGGAGGGTATGGTGGATATAATCCTTATGGATATTCGTCTTATTCAGTTCCAGATTCATTATTGGATGCTCACTTCAATGTAAATAGCATAACACTTAGTTTAGGAAAAAGATTGAAATGGCCAGACGATTATTTCTCTTTAAGTAATTCAATCTCTCTTGCACAATATGATGTAGATCGTTATTATACTTGGGCCTATCCGCAAGGAAAGTCAACCTCTTTGACTTTTATGACGAATTTCTCAAGAAACAGTGTTGATAATCCTACGTTTCCTCGTAGTGGATCATCGTTTTCAATGACGGCTTCATTAACGCCTCCTTATTCTTTATTGGGTGGAAATAAAACGGGTCAATTGATTGAATATCATAAATGGATGTTTGATGCATCTTGGTATTCTTTACTAGTGGGTAAATTTGTGATCCACACTAGGGCCCACTTAGGCTTCCTAGGTTCTTATGGAGGTAGGGAGACCACTCGATTTGAGCGTTTTGATTTAGGAGGATCAGGAATGGTGCAAGGCTTCTCCTTTAATAGAGATATAGTAGGCTTAAGAGGTTATAAGGATCGAATTATTGGTCCATCTGGTTCGTATGGAAATGGAGGAGTGGCTTATAATAAATTTGTCATGGAAGTTAGATATCCGGTTTCTTTAAATCCATCTGCAACTATTTTTATGCTTGCTTTTGCTGAAGGTGGAAATAACTTCTCAAGTTTAAAAGATTACAATCCATTTAATTTATACAAATCTGCGGGTATGGGAGCAAGAATTTTTATGCCAGCATTTGGTATGATAGGTATTGATTATGGATTTGGATTTGATAAACCAAGACCAGGAGATTCTGATTTTGGTCGTCAGGCTTTCACATTCTCAATCGGGCAACAAATTCGATAAGCTATAATTAATGATGAAAAAGATATTTTTTTTATTAATTTTGGGACTATTCCTACTCGGACAAAGGTCTTATGGGCAAAAGTTTGGATATATAGACACTGAATTTATAACTTCAAAAATGCCTGAGTATAAAAAAGTTCAACAAAAAATTGAACAACAGTCTCAGCAATGGTTAAAAGAAATTAATCAAAAGCAGGAAGAGTTAAGTAAATTAGAGCGCGACTTTAAATTAGAAGAAGTTTTGTTGACGGAGGATTTAAGGCAACAAAGAGCTCTTCAAATAAAGATTAAAGATCAGGAATTACATTCTTTTGAGAATAAAATTTTTGGACCTGAAGGAGAGTTGTTTAAAGCTAAACAAGCTGCCTTGAAACCAATTTTAGATGAAATTTCAAAAGCTGTTGAGAAAGTTGTTCGCCAAAAGCGTTTGGACTTTATTTTTGATAAAGCGAGCGATGGTATAGCAATGATTTACACGAATCCGGTTCATGATTATTCTGATTATGTAATTGAAGAATTAGGAATTGAGCTTGATCCTAACTTAGTGGATAAAACTAAAGAAAATAAAAAATAGAAAAACAATTTAAATAACAATTATGAAAAACAAGTTTTTGCTCGCAATGAGCCTTATTTTTGGCCTAGCTACCATGCCTTTAAAGGCCCAAGTAAAGATCGGATTTATCAATGCTGACTATATTTTAAGTCAAATGCCAGAGGCAAAGCAAGTTGAAGAAGATTTGAAAAATACTCAAAAGCAATACGAGACTTTATATCAAAGCAAGGTTAAAGATTTTCAAGATAAATTAGCAGTATTTGAGAAATTACCAGCAACTACCTCTGATGTAATTAAGCAAGATAAAGAAAAGGAATTGCAAAATTTACAGACTTCTATTCAAGAATTTCAACAAAACTCACAAACCTCTTTGCAAAAGAAGCAAGCACAGTTGTTACAACCATTGTTGAAAAAAATTGAAGAAACTATGCATGCTGTTGCTGATGCAAATGCATTTACTTATGTATTTAATTATGATGCAGGTATGGGAACTGCTCCAATTTTGTTACATTACCCATCAGATGCAAATATTTCTGATTTAGTATTGAAGAAAATGGGAATTACTCCTAAACCAGCTGGCGCTGCTGCTCCTGCCGCTGCACCTGCCGCTGCACCAAAACCAGCTGCACCGAAAAAATAGGTGTTTAATTCTATTTGTTAATTGTAAATTGTTAAATGATAAACCATTTTGACAATTTACAATTAACAATTATTTAATAAAATAGAGGATCGTTTGCACTCCTGCCATTATACAAATAATACTCAATAGTATTATTTGAAATACTTTTTCAGGTAAAATTCCTACAATTTTCTTGCCTAAAAATGTTCCAATTATGCTTATGGCAATCAATATTGGAATAAAGATGATGTTTTCTGTCTTGAAAAATCCATAAAAAATATAAATACCTGCTCTACTAAAATCAACACCAAAATCAATGATTGCAGATGTTGAAATGAAAGCATTTTTTTCCAATTGAAAGGCTGCTAATGTAATTCCTCTGATGGCTCCGCCTGTTCCAATTAATCCAGCCAAAAATCCAGAAACAATTCCTCCTGAGTATAAATTGAAATTACTTTGATGTAGCTTTTTGTGATGACCGCTTAATAAATATGCTGCAATGCCAATAATGATAAAATTCATAGCCAATTCAATCGATTTTGCCTGAATATAATTGGTTAAAATCGCTCCAATAATTACGAATAGTACAGATGGTATTCCAAGTTTGATAGCAATTTTTTTATTGATGCCTTCTCTAAATAAATAGATTTTAGACATGTTTGAAAAAACATGAAATACAGCAGTGATACCAAGAACAAGTTGGAAGTCAAAAAATGCAGATGCGAGGGGTACAAATAAAATTGAAGAGCCAAAGCCACTTACAGTGCCAATTATTTCTGCCAATAAAGCCAATAAGAAGAATAAAATAGGGTATTGTTCCAATTTAATTAATTGCTTTTTTGTCGAAAAATTGATTTTGAAAAATCAATATAGCAACAACGCCGCAAAAAATGGTGGCATCAGCAAAATTAAATATTGGAGTTGAATAATAGGTGCCCCCCCAAATAGGAATCCATTCTGGTAAATTACCTTCCCAGAAATCAAAGAAAAACATATCAATCACTTGTCCATGTAACCATTCCATAGGTGCACCATAGGGGGCATTTCCTAAGAATTTTCCGTAAAAAATGGAGTCAATTAAGTTGCCTATTGCTCCTCCTAAAATCATCGATACACAGATCAATAAGCCCTCATGTGATTTTTTGTGATGCAAATAATATAGGCCATAGCCAATGCCGCACATGGCAAAAATTCGGAAACAGGTTAAAAATAATTTCCCATAAATTGAACCTATTTGCATTCCAAATGCCATTCCAGGATTTAGCGTATAATGTAATTTAAAAAAGCCAATAATTTCAATTTGACCAGGAAATCCAGGTTCCATAAAATGATGAACCCCTAATTTTATGGCTTGGTCTGTTAGGATAATGATAAATGCAAGAAGATAATATTGGCTAACAGGATGCTTCATTTCTTTTTCTGCGTAATACTTCGTTTTGTAGTAAGGCGAATTCCCTAGAAGTTTGACCAGCAATAGAGGTGTTTTCTTCTGCTCTTCTGAATAAATAAGGCATTACGGCTTCTACTGGTCCGTAGGGTACATATTTTGCAACATTGTATCCCATTTTGGCCAAATTATAGGAGATGTTATCCGACATACCCAATAATTGAGCAAAAAATACCTTTGGATGATTTTTCGTTATTCCTTTATCTTCTAATAATTGACATAAAAGCTTGCAGCTTTTTTCATTATGAGTGCCAATACAAAACTCAACTGTATCTAAATTTTCTAAACACAATCGCAATGCTTTGTCGTAATCGATGTCTGTGGCTTCTTTTTCCTTATGGATAGGCTCAGAATATTCATCCTCATGTGCTCTTAGCCTTTCTTTTTCTATATACGCCCCACGAACTAATTTAGCTCCTATGAAATAATGTTTCTCTTGAGCGGTTTGTATGGCATGCTGTAGATTCTCAAGCATGTCTACTCGGTACATTTGATACGTATTGAAAATAATGGTGTGCTTTTTATTAAACCTTTCCATCATTTCGTAAGTAAGCTCATCTATGGTATTTTGAATCCAACTTTCCTCTGCATCAATAAAAATTCTAATATCCTCATCAAAGGCTTTTTGACAAATTTCAAGTAGTATTTCTTTGGAATGTTCAAATTCTTCTAAATCACTTCCTTCAAGTTGACCGTTTTCGGATTGGTACATTTCCAATAACTCAGATTTGAAAATACCAGTTAATTTAAAAACTGCAAATGGAATATGTTGATTCTCTTTCGCCTTTTGTATCGTTTTAATTATTTCCTCTTTGGTTTTTTGAAAGGATTTTTCATTTTCTTCCCCTTCAACAGAGTAATCTAAAATGGTTCCGATATTTGACTTCCCTAGACTTTCAATCGTTGATTCACAGTCATTTATGGTTTCTCCACCACAAAATTGTTGGAAAATTGAAACTTTTATTAATTTTTTTATGGGAAAATGTAAAAAAAGAAACAATTTGATGAAAAAAGTCCCTAACTTTACAAGCCAATTTTGGTTCATTGTGGCAAAAATCCAATAAGCCTTCTTGAGTTGAAAATCGCTTTTAGCTTCAAAGGCAATCTTGGTGTCCTCAAATGATAAATTCTTCATTTATGAGAGGTTTTGTTCCTTGGGTAAATTTTAGGATGCAAATATAAGGGAATTAGTTTTTTGATTTCAAATAAAATTAAATATATAAGTTACGACGGAAGTATAAGTCCGATAAATTATTAAAATTATGAATGCCAAGTTAGACATCATTCCAATGCAGGATTGGATCAATACAAACGGAAAGCCATTGATTATTGCCGGACCTTGTTCAGCAGAGTCTGAAGAACAAGTTATGGAAACTGCCAAAAGAATTAAGGCAGAAGGTTATGCACATATCATGCGTGCTGGTGTATGGAAGCCTCGTACACGTCCGGGTAGTTTTGAAGGTCATGGAGAACCTGCTTTGAAATGGTTGGTTGAAGCTAAAAAGGAAACAGGCTTACCTACTGCAGTTGAAGTGGCAACCCCAGAGCATATTGAATTAGCATTAAAATATGGGGTAGATGTATTGTGGATCGGTGCAAGAACAACTGTTAATCCATTTAATGTACAAGAAATTGCAGACGCACTTCAAGGTGTGGATGTTCCCGTATTAGTCAAAAATCCGGTTAATCCAGATTTAGCACTTTGGGTTGGCGCATTCGAGCGTTTACAAGGAGCAGGTATTAAAAAATTAGGGGCTATTCACCGCGGTTTTTCAAATGCTCAAGAAACAAAATATAGAAATTCTCCAATGTGGTCGGTGGCTGTGGAATTGAAAAGAATGTTCCCTGAATTGCCATTAATTGGTGACCCTTCACATATGGCAGGTAAAAGAGCCTATTTAAATGAGTTGTCTCAGAGAATTTTAGATTTGAATTATGATGGTATGATTATCGAATCTCATCGTAATCCAGATGAAGCTTGGTCTGATGCTTCACAACAATTAACTCCTGAAGCTTTAGGTGAAATGTTACGTGAACTTGAGGTTAGAAAAGCAAGCTATGGCGCTGATTTTTCAGATGAATTAGCTCGTTTAAGAGAGAAAATTGATAATATCGATCGTGAATTAATGGAGGTTTTAGCTGCTCGTATGGCTGTAGTTGAAAAATTGGGCGAGTATAAGCGTGACAACAATGTTGCTGTTTTACAATTAGATCGTTGGAAGCAAGTACATGCTGACCGTGCAAGTCAAGCTAAAGGCTTAGGTTTATATCCAGAATTCGTAGAAGAAATGTTTAAATTGGTTCATTTAGAGTCAATTCGTAAGCAAACGGAAGTAATGAATTCTGCAACGGTTTAACTTTAGTGATCGAGTGATCAAGTGATATAGAGGCCAGTGAAAATATTCACTGGCTTTTTTTTGTATCAGATTTAAATCCAATGCTATGTAGAAAATTTAATTTTATTTACTAATCTTAATACTTCCCCAAACCACAAGTCCCATTCCAACAAGTACCGGCCATTCTGGAAGTCCTTGTCCAATAATGATTTCTATCATAATTGAAAATAATACAGAGGAATTACCAACCGCACCTACAATTGCTGTTTTTTCGAAACGAAGCGCTTGCGTCGTAAACCCTTGAACTCCTAAGGCTAAAAGTCCCAATATGATGGCTTGAACCCATTCAATCCCTTGAGGTTGTATCCATTGGGCTGTCCAAAAACTTGGTTCCACCTTGTAAAATGAACCTATACTTAAAGATAGGATGGAGGCTATAAAACCACTCCCCATAAATGAAACAATTACCCAGCGTGAATCATAATATTTTTGTGCCTCTTTAATAGCCATATAACCTAGTGCTGTACCAATTGCATATAATATTCCTGTGCTGTGCTTTTGCCAAGGAACATGTGCGTCAGGTCTAAAAATCGACATGATGCCAAAAAAGCCGATTAATAGGTATAAGATTTGCTTGGCACTCAACCGTTCATTAGGAATCCATATAAAAGTGAATAATGCAATAAACAGGGGAAATGCTTGTCCATAGGTATTTGTTAAGGATAAGCCTAAATGTTCTAAAGCATAAAATAGACAGTACAAAGTGAAGGCTCCCAGAATTCCTCGGTAGATTAAAAATAATAATTTACCTCCCTTTTGATTAAGGGGTGGGTTTTTCCAAAGACTCCAAAATAAAAATGGTAAACCAATGGCACTTCTAAAAAAGACTAATTCAATCGAAGGGAACCGAGCATTCATAGTTTTAGCCAAAGCCGATAAGATTGAAAAGCATAATGAGGAAAGGAGCATATAGCCAATTCCTTTATTTTGAATAATTTTAGAAGTAATTTTTGTTAGCATTTTCAAAATTGCATCTTGCTTTGACAAGATTACATACAAATTTTGGTAACTTGCACTTCTTTTCAAACTATGTCTAAGAAAATTATTTTTACAGAAGATGCCCCGGCAGCTATTGGACCTTATTCACAAGCTGTTTTGGTCGATAATGTTTTATATGTTTCGGGTCAAATTGCCTTAAGTGTTTTTGAGGCAGGAGGAAGTATTGAAGAAGAAACACTTCAAGTAATGAAAAATTTAGAGGCCATCTTGAAAGCCGCGAATGTATCATTTGACCATGTGGTCAAATGTTCAATCTTTCTTCAAAATATGGCTGATTTTGCTATCGTTAATCAAATTTATGGTCAGTTTTTTACCATAAATCCACCAGCAAGAGAAACGGTTCAGGTAGCCTGTCTGCCTAAAAATGTTCGTGTAGAAATTTCTTGTATTGCTCATTTATAATCATATGTTACAACCAGTGCGTGTTCGTTTTGCCCCAAGTCCAACTGGACCTTTACATATTGGAGGTGTTCGTACAGCTTTATATAATTACTTATTGGCCCATCAGACGGGTGGACAATTCATCTTGCGAATAGAAGACACCGATCAAACTCGATTTGTACCAGGTGCCGAAAATTACATCCTCGAAAGTTTGAAATGGCTTGGAATTAGTCCTGATGAAGGTGTGGGAGTGGGTGGACCACACGAGCCATATCGTCAGAGTGAGCGAAAAGATCTTTATAAATCCTTTGCGACTCAATTGTTGGAAGAAGGTAAAGCTTATTATGCTTTTGATACTGCCGAGGAATTAGACGCAATTCGTAAAACTTATGAAAGTAAAGGCAGCGCTTTTCAATACAACGCAGTAAATCGAACCAAACTTCGTAATTCGCTTGCATTAACAGCACATGAAGTATCAGAATTGTTAGAAAATGATACACCTTATGTAATTCGATTGAAGGTTCCGGCAAAGGGGGAAATTCGTTTTCAGGATAGCATTCGTGATTGGGTACATGTTCATACTTCTAGTATTGATGACAAAGTTTTAATGAAATCAGATGGTATGCCAACCTACCATTTGGCAAATGTGGTTGATGACCATATTATGCAAATTACCCATGTGATTCGAGGAGAAGAATGGTTGCCTTCTGCACCCTTACATATTTTATTATACCAAGCATTTGGTTGGACTCCACCAACTTTTGCTCATTTACCTTTGTTGTTGAAGCCTGAGGGTAATGGAAAATTATCCAAAAGAGATGCTGATTTAGGCGGATTTCCTGTGTTCCCATTGGAATGGAAAGATCCAGCAAGTGGGCAAATTTCTAAAGGTTTTAGAGAAGAAGGTTATTTGCCAGAAGCAACGTTGAATTTCTTGGCTTTTTTGGGATGGAATCCTGGTACAGAACAAGAATTGTTTAGTTTAGCTGATTTAGTTCAATCTTTTTCATTAGATCGCATCAACAAAGCGGGTGCAAAGTTTGATGTCAACAAGGCGAAATGGTTTAATGAACAGTATTTGAAAAACCAACCGATTGATCAATTGGTTGAAAAGTATTTGTCGAAAATGGATCCTGCAAAGGCAGAAGCCTTTGCTTCATTATATCTTGATCGAATTACTTTTCCGAATGAATTGGAAAAATTGGCAAATGAATTTTTTGAAATACCAGCTTCTTACGATCAGGCAGTTCTTGATAGTAAATGGAATGCTGAAAATCAAAAAGCACTTTTATTAATTTCGTCAAAATTATCTGATAGCGTCAGCAATTGGATAGCAGATGATATTAAACATGGAATTCATACCATTTTAGAAGAAGCAGGAATCAAGATGGGGAAAGTTATGCAATTATTGCGTGTAGCATTAAGTGGTAATGGAGCAGGACCCGATTTAATGATCTCAATGGAACTTTGGGGTAGAGATTCGGTGTTAAATAGATTACAAATGGCATTAGAAAAATTCCCTGTATTGTAATGGCTAAAAATCAGAAATCATCAGCGAAAGCACCTAAAGTTCATCCAGAATTAGAAGGTTTTGAGCTTACAATTGATCATTTTGGACAAATTGTTTCTACACTTGATCGTGATAAGATCAATCAGTTTTTAGATAAACATTTGCCTGAAGATAAAAAATTACAAAATAAGACAGATGAAAATTAGTCAAGAAGAGATAGAAAAAATTGCACACCTTGCACGTTTAGAACTTCAACCTGATAAGGTCGATGATTTGAAAGATTCAATAAATCGTGTGTTGCAATGGATGGAAGCTTTGAATGTTGTGGATACTTCTGAGGTGGAACCTTTAGTACATATCTCTAAAGCATTGAATCATTTCAGAGAAGATGAATCTAAACAGACATTAGATCGTTCAAAAGCGCTTGAATTAGGGCCGGATGCTAATGAGAAATTCTTTAAAGTTCCACAAGTTATTGAATAATTATCCGATGTAAAATTCAATAGCTTGTTTCATTTCTTTTTTGCTTACTGGTACATCATATCCACAATCGCCTAAGCCAGTCAATAACGAAAATAGTACCTCTTTCCCTTTGTTTTTCTTGTCTTGAACAGTAAGTTGGATGATTTCATCTACTTCATTTGCTGCTATTTCTACTCTACCATACGTTTGAAACAAATAGATTTCAATATCTTCTAAATACTGAGTTGAAATTAACCCTCTCTTCATAGCTAAGTAAGCTTCAGCTATCATTCCAAAGACAATAGCCTCACCATGTAAGATTTTTCGCTTGCCTTTGTCTAATAAATAAGTCTCTAATGCATGGCCTAGCGTATGTCCAAAATTTAAAATTTTCCGTAAGCCTTTCTCGGTTGGGTCTTCTGTAACAACTTGTTTTTTGATTTCAATGGAATGCGCTATTAATTCAGGAAAATTGTTTTCATCCCATTCTATTCTTTTGATTACATCCCATTTTTGCTCATCACGAATTAGGCAATGTTTAATGATCTCAGCAAATCCCGATCTTTTTTCTTGTATGGAAAGTGTTAGGATGAAATTCGGATCAACTAAAACAGTTTTCGGTAATTGAAATACCCCAATATGATTTTTGAATCCATGAAAATCGATTCCTAATTTACCACCTACACTAGCGTCTACTTGTGAAAGTAGGGTAGTTGGTATTTGAATAAAATCAATACCTCGTTTATAGGTAGATGCACAAAAACCACCCATATCACCAATTACACCGCCACCTAAATTAATCAGTAGGGCATGTCGATCTATATTGGCTTTGGTCATAGCCATCCATATTTGTTCGCAAGTATGTAGGGTTTTGTGTTTTTCGCCTGATTTTATTTGAATCTTTAAATAATTTTTTGGCAATAAATCCTTTACAATAGGTAAACAATATTTTTGGGTGTTTTCATCAACTAAAACAATAATCTTTGAATAAGATTTGTTTGCTAAAAATGCAGGTAATGATTGAGAAATGGGGGCAATATGTACAGACATTAAGAAATATTGTTTAGAAAATATAAAATTACATGGAAAATATGAAAATATACACTTTATATCCTTAAAATAGGTTTTGTGGTGTAAGAATTCTTGCCTAATTTTGCGAGCGGAAAAGAATAGACTTTCCCTAATCAATTATGAGAGAACTTCAATTTAGAGAAGCCTTACGAGAGGCAATGCAAGAGGAAATGCGTCGTGATGCATCCGTTTTTTTAATGGGTGAGGAAGTTGCAGAATACAATGGAGCTTACAAAGTATCACAAGGCATGCTGGATGAGTTTGGTCCGAAGCGTGTGATTGATACCCCAATTGCAGAACTTGGTTTTGGTGGAATTGGTGTAGGAGCAGCAGCAAATGGTTTACGACCAATTGTTGAATTCATGACTTTTAACTTCTCTTTAGTAGCAATCGATCAAGTAATCAACTCTGCTTCTAAATTAATGTCTATGTCTGGTGGTCAATATTCTTGTCCAATCGTATTTCGTGGTCCTACAGGAAATGCAGGTCAATTGTCTTCTCAGCACTCTTCAAACTTTGAAAATTGGTATGCCAATACTCCAGGTTTAAAGGTTGTTGTGCCTTCAAATCCTGCAGATGCTAAAGGATTATTAAAGGCCTCAATTCGTGATAACGATCCAGTGATTTTTATGGAATCAGAATTGATGTATGGCGACAAGGGTTTAGTACCAGATGGAGAATATTTAATTCCTATTGGTAAGGCAAACGTTATGACTACAGGGAAAGACGTTACCATTGTAAGTTTTGGAAAAATGATTTCTCGTGTGGTGATGCCTGCCATGATTGAATTAGAAAAAATGGGTATTTCAGCTGAATTAATTGACTTACGGTCAGTTCGTCCAATTGATTATGATACAATTATTGAATCAGTTAAGAAAACCAATCGTTGTGTAGTTGTTGAAGAGGCTAATCCATTGTCAGCGATCTCGTCTGAGATTGCATACAATGTGCAACGTTGGGCCTTTGATTATTTAGATGCACCGGTAATTCGTGTTAATTCAAAAGATTTACCTTTACCATATGCTCCAACTTTAATAGAAGAAATTTTACCATCAGTGGATCGTACCATTGCAGCTGTTAGGCAAGTGTTGTACAAATAACTAAGTGACTTAGTGATCCAGTGATGTAGTGATTTAGTATAATTCAAAAAGCCTCGAAATTTTCGAGGCTTTTTGAATTTATTATGGATTCAGATTAAAATTTATTTTGGCCTCGGATTTAATTCTACGGCTTACTAAATCACTGGATCACTAAATCACTGGATCACTAAATCACTGGATCACTGAATCACTAAAGTACATAAATAAATCTCGCTCCATCTACATCCACTCCCTCTAATTTAATTCTGCCTTTTTTACCTTCTAAGGCTTCAATGGCCTCACTTGGAGAATTAACAGTTTTATCATTAATTTTTGTGATAATTACTCCTTTTTCAATTCCATACATAGCTAATCGTCCGTCTTCATCTATTTCAGTGATTTTAACGCCACCATTGATCTTTAACTTAGATTTTTCTGCTTGAGTTAATGAACCAAATTTAGCTCCTAAGAATTCTGATTTACTGCTTTCTCCACCAGATCCTTTAACAATACTAGTATTACCATCTAAATTTCTTAGCGTTACTTTAAATTCTTTCGTCGACCCATCACGATTTACAGTGACATCTACCACCTCACCCGGACGTTTCCTGTTCACAATTTCCATCAGTTTGGCTGAAGATTTAGTTTCTACGCCATCTACTTTGGTGATTACATCATTCACTTTAATGCCCGCTTCTTTAGCTGCTGAATTTTCTGAGAATCCTCCAACATAAACTCCATTGTTCGTCTTTAAGTCTTTTTCTTCAGCAAGTTTTGAATTTACTTCTAAAATTTGAACACCCAAAAATCCTCTTTGAACATTCCCATATTTGATTAAATCGCCTGAAACCTTTTTCACAATACTTACCGGAACTGCAAATGAATATCCTGCAAATTGACCTGTTTTCGAATAGATAGCTGTGTTAATTCCAACTAATTCACCTTTCAAGTTTACCAATGCTCCTCCTGAATTACCTGGATTCACCGCGGCATCTGTTTGAATAAAAGATTCCAATGGATTGACATTCGCGCTAGGATCTCTATCAATAATATTTTGTCTTCCTTTAGCAGAAACGATACCTGCTGTAACGGTAGATTCCAAATTAAATGGATTTCCAACAGCTAATACCCATTCACCTACTCGCAAATTGTCTGAATCACCAAACGTTAAAAAGGGTAAATTTTCACCTTTAATTTGCACCACTGCCAAGTCTGAAGAGGGGTCTGTTGAAACTATTTTACCTTTAAACTCACGTTTGTCGTTAAGTACAACTGTGATTTCATCTGCATTTTCCACCACGTGATTGTTGGTTACGATATAACCATCTGCACTGATAATTACCCCTGAACCCGAAGCTTCCTGAGGCTGAGATCTACGTTGACCACCTCCGAATGGATCTCCAAACCCAAAGAAATCATCAAATGGACTTGAGAACTGGCGCCCCATTGATTTTGGAGTTGATTTTGTTTTAATATGTACAACTGCTGGAGTTGATTTTTCTGCTGCATAGGTAAATTCGCCTGGATTTCCGGGCACATTTACAGAAGAAACATTGGTTGTGAATGCCGATGGTGATGAACCAATCGCAGCAGAATTGTCAAGATTTAATAAATGATAGGCCCCTAAGGTCAAACCACTTGAAATTAGGCCTACTAATACGAATGATTTAATTTGATTCTTCATTTCCATACCTCTTTTTTTTCGGGTTAAATTTTAAGTACACGAATTTAACGAATTTTGATTTGCTACATTATTTCATTTCATCTCTTTAACATTATTTAAGAAAAAAATGTTCTCATAGTAGGTTTGCAGATGCATTTTTTTTATATCCCAGTGAAAATGGCTAATTTTGCAGCTTATATAAAAATAGAAATTCATGATACTTAGTGAGCAAGAACAACTTCGAAGACAAAAGCGATTGGATTTAATGGCATTAGGCATTGATCCATATCCAGCAGCGCAATATCCTGTGGATACGCTTTCTAAACAAATTTTAGAAGAATATGCTGCTGATAAAAATAACTTTCAAGAAGTTTGCCTTGCAGGTCGATTGATGAGTTTTCGTATCATGGGTAATGCTTCTTTTGCTGAACTACAAGATTCTGCAGGCAGAATTCAGTTGTATTTTAGAAGAGATGACTTGTGCCCAGGAGAAGATAAAACTTTATATAATACGGTATTCAAAAAGTTGTTAGATATAGGTGACATCATTGGCGTCAAAGGATATGTTTTTACCACACAAATGGGTGAAATTTCAGTTCATGTGCGTGAGTTTACTATTTTATCAAAAGCATTACGCCCACTTCCAATTGTTAAGGAAGCCGATGGACAAACTTTTGATGCTTTTTCTGATCCCGAATTACGATACCGTCAACGTTATGTTGATTTAATTGTAAATAGTCCGATTAAAGACATCTTTGTAAAGCGTGCAAAAATAATTTCTACCATGCGTAGAATGTTTGATGATCGTGGTTGGTTAGAAGTTGAAACGCCTATTTTACAAGCCATTCATGGAGGAGCATCTGCTCGTCCGTTTAAAACCCACCATAATACGCTTGATATGCCATTGTATTTGCGTATTGCAAATGAATTATATCTAAAACGATTAATTGTAGGTGGATTTGATGGTGTGTATGAATTCGGAAAAATGTTTAGAAATGAAGGAATGGATCGTACCCACAATCCAGAATTCACTTCCTTAGAATTTTATGTGGCTTACAAAGATTACCATTGGATGATGAATTTAACTGAAGAGATTTTTCAAACTGTGGCGATTGCACTTCATGGAAAATCTAGCGTTCAAGTGGGTGAAAATGAAATTGAATTTGCAGGTCCGTATCCTAAATTAAGTATTTCTGAAGCCATTTTAAATTACTCAGGTATTGATGTAGATGCACTTTCAGAAGAAGAACTTTATGAGGCATGTCTTACCTTTGGCATGGAAGTTGACAAGGGTATGGGTAAAGGAAAATTAATCGATGAATTATTTGGTGAAAAGGTAGAGGCAAATTTAATTCAACCAACGTTTATTATCGATTATCCAGTAGAAATGTCGCCCTTAACCAAGAAACATAGAAGCAAAGATGGATTAGTAGAACGATTTGAGCTATTCGTTAATGGAAAAGAAATTGCGAATGCCTACTCGGAATTAAATGATCCTATCGATCAAAAAGAACGTTTTGAGGATCAATTGCGTTTGGCTGAAAGGGGAGATGACGAGGCGATGGCGATGGATCATGACTTCATCCGTTCTTTGGAATATGCAATGCCTCCAACCTCTGGTATTGGAATTGGTATCGACCGTCTGACCATGTTGATGACCAACCAATCGTCTATACAGGAAGTGTTGTTTTTCCCACAAATGAGACCAGAGGTGATCAAAGAAGTGGATTCAGACCAAGCTTTTGTTGCTGCCGGAATTCCTTCAATTTGGATACCTGCTTTACAAAAAATGGGTATTTTAACGCTGGAGCAATTAAAAGAAGCTAATCCAAATAAAGTGTTCAATGATTTAGGCGGATTGCGCAAGAAATTGAAAATTGAAGAAAGTTTACCAAGTAAGGAAGAAGTACAAGCTTGGATACAAGGATAAAAAAAAGGCTGCATTTGCAGCCTTTTTCATTTCTCTTTGATTGAGATCAATTGTACTGTTTATATTTTTATATTCAGGAATGAAAACTCTAATCAAAAAAAACGTGAAATTAGATTTTCTTCACGTTTACAGCATTCGCGCCACGCTTTCCATCGATAACTTCGAAAGAAACTGAATCGTTTTCACGAATGGTAACTCCACCTAAACCTGTTACGTGAACAAAAATGTCCTCACCTGTTTGGTCGTCTACGACAAAACCAAATCCTTTGGTTTCGTTGAAAAATTTAACTTTGCCAGTTTGCATAAAATAAATAATTAAAAATTAATGCTTAAAGAAATTCGAAGCAAAATTCGATTGCTTATTTGATTCTACTCGAAAATTAGAGGGGAAAATGATAAGAGGAAATCAGAGTTTTGTAAATCGAAATCTATTTAAGTACTCAAATGTAGGTAAAAAAAAATCGATTGCAACTATTTTAGTAGTTTTTTTTCAAAAAATATAAGTTAATTTTGTACTAAATTAGAAAAGCATGGAAAAATTGAAGTATTTCGTTGAGTCTCAAGCTTTTGGAGTTTGTGCACATTTGGGAGAAAAATTCAAAATTTCTACCAGTAGTATTCGATTATATTTTATTTATACCTCCTTCCTAACAATGGGTTCTCCCATTATCATTTATCTAATTCTTGCATTCTGGATGAATGTTCGTAGATACATGCGCCAACGTAACAATCCTTCTGTTTGGGATATCTAAGGCAAATCTGAAAATTTCTTAATTTTTCGTACAAAAAACTGCCAAACAATTGATCGATTATAAAGGTTAAGCTTAACCTTTGGTTGATAGATTCTTTTATTTTTTTGAAAAAAAAGATACTTATAAAATGCAAAATGGGCTTTTATTATTGCCAATACATGCTCTAATTTTAAATCTAATGCATATTTAATGCCTGCTAACCCGTCTAAAAATAAGCGTGCAATAATTACTTGTAGGGTATGATTGCCTTGAAAGTTTTTATAAATTAAAATTAAATTATTTCTAAAATTCAAATACGTTTTTCTAGGACTTTCAGCTTGTAAGGTTCCGCCTCCCACATGAAGCACCTTACTTTCTGCTACTGCCGCAATTTGGTGTCCTGCTTTTTTAATTCTGCAGCATAAGTCTATTTCTTCTTGATGAGCAAATAAATATTCGTCAAAACCTCCAACATTCCAAAAGGTTTTTCGCTCCACCGCTAAACATGCACCTGTAGCCCAATGAAGGTCGGTGCTACTTTGATATTGATGATTATCCTTTTCGCAAACATCAAAAATTCTACCCTTGCAAAACGGGTATCCTAAAAAATCTAGGTAACCACCTGCTGCTCCTGCATATTCAAAGCTTGATGGATTAACATGTTGATAAATGAAAGGTTGAGCTGCCTTGACAGTCGGATGGTTTTCTAAGAAGGTAATTAAATGACTCGACCAATCTGCCATTGGTTCAATGTCCGAATTCATTAATACATACCAATCTGCTGGCACTTCTTGCAAGGCCACATTGTAACCGCCAGCATACCCTTTATTTTCAGCAATCTGAATGCATCTAAGGGTTGGGAAGTTGGTATAAAGAAAAGAAACCGAATCATCTGTTGAAGCGTTGTCGGCAATGATGATTTCGCAAGACGGACTATTTTGTACGACTTTTGGAAGAAATTTTTCTAAAAAATTTCTTCCATTATAGTTTAAAATAACAATTGCGACCTTCATATTTTTAAAATTATGTAAAGTTAGGTAAAAGCATTCAATTAGAATTTTAATTAAAAATGTATTTTTGCTAATTCATTTTCAACAAGCATAAATGGCTTCATCATTATTTAGAAAAAAATCGATCGATAAAATCCTTTCGGATCAACGTGAAATAGAGGCATTAGAGGGTTCTCATATGCTTAGAAACCTTGGAGTTCGCGACTTAACCTTTTTGGGTGTAGCTGCAATTATTGGAGCGAGTATTTTTTCTGCTATTGGTCAAGCATCTGCAAATGGTGGACCAGCAGTTTCTTTATTATTTGTCTTTACTGCTGTTGCTTGTATGTTTACAGCCTTTTGTTACGCTCGATTTGCTTCTACTGTTCCCATATCTGGAAGTGCTTATACGTATGCCTATACCAGTTTGGGGGAATTTATCGCTTGGATTTTAGGTTGGAATCTGTTGCTCGAATATGCAATCTCAAATGTAGCAGTAGCCATTTCTTGGTCGAAATATTTTGTTGATTTATTGGAAGGGCTAGGTATCCATGTGCCAGAGTACATTACCATGGATTTTTTGTCGGCAAAACGTGCTTTTATAGAAGCCGAACCACTATTGGCATCTGGTAAAAAATTGGCAGAATTGTCGGTGAATTTACGAGAAGGTTACACAGCCTATGCTGAGGCACCTGTTCTATTTGGTTGGCATGTAGTTGCAAACTTACCGGCTTTGTTAATTACTATTGGTATTACCTATTTAGTATATATCGGAATCAAAGAGAGTAAAAACATGAACAATGTGTTGGTTGTTTTAAAGCTTTTGGTGATTGCCATCGTCGTTGGGGTAGGGGCATTTTATGTACAAGTTGACAACTGGACTCCTTTCGCACCTAATGGAATTGCCGGGGTTTTGAAAAGTGTTGCCGCTGTTTGTTTTGCCTATATTGGATTTGATTCCATTTCAACCACAGCCGAAGAATGTAAAGACCCACAAAGAGATATTCCCAAAGCAATGATGTGGGCACTGGGTATTTGTACCATCTTGTATGTTTTAGTAACCTTGGTTTTAACTGGCATCGTACCAAGTGCTTCTTTAACAGGTATTGAAGATCCTTTGGCATATATGTTTACCATGGTCGGGTTGAATGGGGTGGCAGGTGTAGTAGCGGCAAGTGCAGTGATTGCTTTGACCAGTGCTTTGTTAGTATATCAATTAGGTCAACCAAGAATTTGGATGACGATGTCGCGCGATGGCTTATTGCCCAAAGCATTTTCCAGAATTCATCCAAAATACAGAACTCCTTCTTTTTCAACGATAATGACAGGAGTGTTAGTTGGATTTCCAGCTCTATTTGCCAATCTTGAAGAAGTGATAAATCTAAGTTCTATTGGAACGCTTTTTGCTTTTGTATTGGTTTGTGGAGGCGTTTTGATTTTAGATTTAAATCCAGAAAACCAGTCGAAATCTAAGTTCAAGATTCCTTATATCAATGCCCAATACTTGATTGGATTATCGTTTTTTGTTTCTGTGTACTTATTTTGGCCTACTTCGATTAGTCTGTGGATTTCGTCTCATTTTCAAGGTGACGACAAGGCTAACACCTGGATCATGACCATCTTTTTTATACTTTGGTGGTTGTTGGCAATTTTTAGTTTTTTGAAGAAACTGTCTTTGATTCCAGTTCTTGGCTTATTGATCAATTTGTATCTAATGACTCAAATGGGTGCAGCTAATTGGGAGCGTTTCTTCTATTGGTGCCTTGTTGGAGTTGCAATTTACTTTGCTTATGGATACCAGAAAAGTAAGTTGAGAGTTGAGAGTGGAAAGTTGAGAGTGGAAAGTTGAGAGTTTTCAATGTTTAATTTTCCACTTTCCACTCTCGGCTTTCCACTTACCATTGTCATTATTTAGTCATTTCTTCTTCCACCCAAAAGGTTCAAGTAATAAAGTAATTGTGCGAGCATGCCCAAAGCTGCGGCAACGTAGGTCATAGCTGCCCACCAAAGAGCATCTTTCGACATAGCGTACTCGGTATTATTTACAATTCCTTGTTCTTTGATCCATTTTAAAGCTCTATTGGATGCATCAAATTCGACCGGTAAGGTAACAAAACTAAATAGGGTAGCCAATGCGAAAAGTGCTACGCCAATACTTAATACCAATGGATTTCCAGTAGAGTATAAAATCATCATACCAATCATTAATAAAATTGGCATAAATCCATTTGCTACGCTTAAAGCTGGAACCATGGCACTTCTAAATTGAAGGAATGCATAGGCTCTGGCATGTTGAACGGCGTGTCCGCATTCATGTGCAGCAACTGCTGCTGCGGCTGCGTTTCTGCCATAAAATACGTCGTTACTTAAATTAACTGTTTTTTTACTTGGATCGTAATGGTCTGTTAATTGGCCATCTACTGAAATAACATGAACATCATAAATGCCATGGTCTCTAAGCATTTGTTCTGCAATTTCTTGGCCAGATAAATTTGATCGCAATGGAATTTGCGAATAAGTTTGAAATTTTGATTTTAATCGCCATGAAATTAACATTCCAATGACACCGAAAAGGATGGTTAATAGATATATTCCAGACATAATAATTATTAGTTATGAATTATGAATTATGTTTATTACTTCTTACTTCTTACTTATTAATTCTATCGTTTTAGTTGTTGAATAATCTGGTACGAGTTCAATTGTTTTTACTTCTCCTCCATTTTCTATTACTTCTTTGGCACCCACGATGGTTTCAATGGAGTAGTCGTTTCCTTTAATTAGAATATCTGGCTGAAGCAATTTGATTAATTCTAATGGAGTGTCCTCATTAAATAAAATTACTAAATCTACAAATTCTAGAGCAGCTAAAATACGTGCACGGGCGTATTCATTGTTAATCGGACGAGAAGGGCCTTTTAATTTTTTTACGGAAGCATCTGTGTTTAAACCAATAATTAATTTGTCCCCTGCTTGTCTTGATTTTTCTAAATAATCAACATGTCCTAAGTGAAGAATATCAAAGCAACCATTGGTAAAAACAACTTTTTGTTGATTGTTTTTCCAATTTTTTCTTTGTTCTAATGCCTCAGAAGCTATTTTTATTTTATTGCTCGTGTTCAAGTGAATTAATTTTTGGTAAAACTAAGGTAATGATAAAACTTATACCCCCTAATAACAAGATGGAAACCATTTGAGTTCCGTGGAAAAATGTAGCCAATGCGGCTGCATTGGCACTCTTTATTCCATAATAGATTAAAGTAGATCCTACAAGACTATGGTATGCGCCAATTCCACCTTGTGTTGGCATAGTCATTCCAAAAGAACCCATAACTAAAATGGTTACTGCCGCGCCTGCACCCAGGGCAGAAGATTCTGGAAAGGCAAGGAGTAAAATATAAGCATTTAGGTAATAACAAAGCCAAATTCCAATAGAATATACGATGAAAAGGAAGGGTTTTTTTACCAAAATAATTGATTGAATCCCATCAATCCAGCCGAGTAGCAATTGTATGATTTTTGTAGAATCTTTTTTTGCTTGTAAGTAATTCCAAAACGAATTTTTGTACTTGAAAAATAAGAAAATTGCAATGATGACGAATATCAACGCTCCTATAATGATTGATTTTCCTGGTAAATGTAAGTTTGGAAATAAATAATTTTTTAAAGGTTCAAATTCTATTAATAGGTTGATGCCAAGTACAAGTACGAGACACAATAAGTCGATGATTCGTTCTGTAATTACAGTTCCGAATGATTTTTCAAAAGGAATTTCAGCAGTTTTTTGAAGAGAGCCACATCTCGATACTTCCCCCATTCTAGGAATAATAAAATTGGCAAAATAGCCAATTAATACAGCCGATAAGGTACGAATCGAACCGGGTTTGTATTTCATAACCGCCAGCAATTGATTCCAACGAACTGCTCTAAAATAATGGGCTAATATTGAAATGAAAATCGATAAGCTGACCCAATAGTAATTTGCCGTTGAAAAAGTGTGGAATAAATCATTCCAGCTCAATTTACTAGAAGAAAAGGCCCAATAAAGCAGGGCGATAGCTAATAATGTTGAAAAAAGGTATTTTAAGGTCGATTTCAAAAACTTCGTATTTATCAAAAAGCTAAAATAAGAGGTATTTTAAAATAAATGAATGAGAATTGAGGAATTTTTTGTAATTTTGCATTGTTTTTTGGGTCAGTGTGCTCATTTATTAAACAGAATAGCCGATTATGCGAATTCTTTATGTGTCAAGCGAGGTAGATCCATTTTTAAATACCTCAAGAATTGCAGATTTTGTCAGGAATTTACCAACAGCGATGCAAGATCGTGGAATGGAAATTAGAATTCTTGTACCAAGATTTGGATTAATCAATGAGCGTAAAAACAGACTTCATGAAGTAGTAAGATTGTCAGGAATTACCATCCCTATGGGAGAGGAGGATAAGCCTTTGACGATCAAAGTTGCGAGTATTCCTGCAGCAAAATTACAGGTGTATTTTATTGACAATGAAGATTATTTTCAACGAAAAACGATCTTGACAGACAAGGAAGGTGCATTTTATGATGACAATCATGAGCGAGCTATTTTCTTTTGTAAAGGAGCCTTAGAAACTGTTGTTAAATTAGGATGGTCGCCTGATGTTATTCATTGCAATGATTGGATGTCGAGCTTTGTACCTTTGTATATTTCTACTCATTTCAGAAACCACCCTATTTTTAAAGATTCAAAAACAATTTTTTCTCCACACAATTCTTCATTCGATTTTACGTTTGACAAAGACGATTTGTTTGACAAAGTGAAATTAGGAGATATTGAAAATGATACATTAGGAAGCTTAGATGCAGCCAATTATGAATCTTTTATTCGACTTGGTTCAGAATATGCAGATCGAATAGTTGCTCTAGAAAATACCGAAGACCGCACGAATGCCGTTATTAATGAATTTAAAGATAAAGCTCATCAAAATATTGCCGAAAATGATATCGAATTTTTCGAAAAAGTGTACTTGGAATTGGCTGGCAATTAACAGCGTTTTTTTATTGACTTTTTTACTGAATAGTTGTGATACGGCTAAAGAAATTGGTTCAGACTTGTTCAGTGTTGAACTTGGTTTGAATTACACAGATACATTGACCGTAAATTCATCAACGATACAATTAGATTCTACTTATACCAGTGGACCTAGTGCCTTTTTGTTTGGTTCATTAGCGGATGATAACGTAGGACAAATTTCTTCCAATTTTTATACTCAAATGAGTAATGTGGATACCCTAAAAGCGAAGGATAATTCCATTTTGGGTTCTGCTAAATTGTATCTCGTTTATTCTTCTTATCGAGGAGATACTACGAAGTTACAAACCATGAAGATTTATAAATTGACAGATACCTTGTCTCGATTGGTCCCTTATTTCAGCAACTCAGTTAAGGGGTATGAGTCAAAACCAATTAAAACGATTTCTTTTTATCCTCGACCAATCAAGCGTTATATCGCTGATGGCGATACGGTTTCAATGGATACCTTGATTATTGATATGTCGAAGGAGTTAGGTAAAGAGTTAATGGGGTATTCTTCCAGCGCAGAAACAAATGCAGGTGGTTCATCTTTTCGAAAGGTTTTCAAGGGTTTATATTTTGAGAATAGTTCTGCGCCTAATGGAGCAATCTTAAGTTTTAGCTCCAATTATTCTCGTTTAGATTTACGTTATACAACCCCTGGTGATACGAATAAGTATTTTGTTCCTTTTCATTTTGCACTGTCAACGTACTCTCAAACAGAAGTATTAGCAAAATATAATCAATTTGCTGCAAATAGATCTTCTAGCTTATTGGCTGGTTTGAAATCAAACGGACAGCAAATAGAATCGAGGCTTACCAATAATAAAACCTTTGTTCAAAAAGGTATGGGACTTGCCACTAAGCTTTCAATTCCTTACTTGGCCAAATTGAAAAATAATAAATACATTGCTGTTAATAAAGCGGAATTAATTGTTGAGCCAAGTTCAGATGTTCCGGCGGCATTGTTGTTGGATAAGTTATCTTTGACAAGGGGGAATCCTGGTGCTAATCGTCCGTTGAGAAGTGCATATGGCTTATCTTATTTTTTATCTGAGGGTGCGACTGGTGTAAATACGGTGAGTTATAATGCTGCAAAAAAGTCTTATACATTTAACATCACTTCGTTGGTTCAAAATATTTTATCAGGTAGAGAATTAACTGATGAAATTTTAATAACTCCTGAAGTTTCTGCAATTTCAAGTACTGAATATGGATTCGTAGGAGATCAAATCAATTACGTAGCTCTAAATTCGTTTAAAACTAAGATTAAACTTTATTATTCGTTTATCAATAAATAGATAAATTGATGGAAGGTTCAAATGACACCTTGCGCGTAAGTTTAGTTCAAACAGCCTTAGTTTGGGAGAATCCTATTGCAAATTGCGCGGCATTAGAAGAAGAATTAGATTCTCTAATAGGCCAAACAGATGTAGTTATCTTGCCCGAAATGTTCAGCACGGGATTTTCTATCAATGCCGCCGAAGCCGAAATGATGAATGGTCCAAGTGTAAAATGGCTGGCTTTGATGGCCAAACGCTTAGATGCCCTAATTCTTGGAAGTTTGAAAATCAAAGAAGGAGGAAATCTCTACAATCGCTTATTAGGGGTTTTTCCAAATGGTAAAATTACGCATTACGATAAAAAGCATTTGTTTAGAATGGGTGAGGAAGGGAAGGTGTACACCGCAGGAAATGCTCAAAAAACGATATCTTTTAAGGGGTTTTCTATTCAATTATTTATTTGTTATGATTTGAGATTCCCTATTTGGATTCGAAATCAATCGAATAGCTATGATTTTGCCATATTCGTAGCCAATTGGCCTGCAGCGCGAGCAAACGCATGGAAAACCTTATTGCAAGCCAGAGCTATAGAAAATTTAAGTTTTGTGGCTGGGGTAAATATTGTTGGTGTAGATGGTAACGGCTTGGAATATCAGGGCGATTCTGCCCTTATCGACTATAAAGGAAATTACCTTTTAAATTTAGGGAATCAAAAGAGCATCCAAACGGCTTCGATACGTAAATCGAATTTGGAAACATTTAGGCAAAATTTTCCTGCCTATTTAGATGCCGATGAATTTCAGTTAGGCTGATTTTTCTGTTTTTTCTTTGAAAAATTTTTCCAAACCTCCCGGTTTGGAAATAATGTTAGCCGTTTGTTCATCGGCTATTAATTGCCCCTTATTAATTAATAAAATTCGGTCGCAAATTGCTTCAACTTCAGAAAGAATATGAGATGAAAATAAGATGATTTTATTAATACTTATTTTTTTAATCAAGTTTCTGATTTCCAGCATTTGATTAGGGTCTAATCCACTTGTTGGTTCATCTAAAATCAATATGGATGGATTGTGTAAGATGGCTTGTGCGATGCCCACACGCTGTTGATACCCCTTCGAAAGTTGATTAATTTTTTTGTGACACTCTGATTCTAGTCCTGTTAATACTATTACTTCTTGGATGCGGGTAGGAAGATCTGTGATTTGATGGATGTTTCCGATGAATGTCAAGAACTCACGAACATACATCTCTTTATACATGGGATTATGTTCTGCCAAAAATCCGACGACTTTTTTGATTTCTAAAGCATTTTCCGGAATTTTCAATCCATTAATTTCAATGGTTCCCGCATCCTTTTCGATTAGGCCAATCATCATTTTTAGCGTACTTGATTTTCCTGCCCCATTGGGTCCGAGAAAACCAACAATTTCGCCTTTTTGCAATTCGAAGCTGATTTGATCAACTGCTTTTTGATTTTGATAGGCCTTTGAAAGTCCAGAAACTAAAATAGACATCCTTATATTTGATATTAATTGCAAAGGTAGGTAAAATGGGAACTATTTCTAATTAACTTTGTGTTTTCGTTTTAAAATTTATGATGCAGGAGGATAAAATAAAGTTAGATCGTATTGAGGATGCGATTGAGGATATTCGTCAAGGTAAGATAATTATTGTGGCAGATGATGAGGATCGTGAAAATGAAGGAGACTTTATTTGTGCTTCGGAGGTGACAACTCCTGAAATGGTAAATTTTATGGTTAGTGTTGGTAGAGGATTGGTATGTGTTTCACTAACAGAAGAGCGTTGTAATGCCTTGGGATTGGAAATGATGGTTGAGCAAAATACGACCTCACATGAAACCCCATTTACGGTTTCTGTAGATTTATTAGGACATGGTTGTACTACTGGGATTTCTGCTTCTGATCGTGCAAAAACGATAAAAGCATTAGTTGATTATACTACTAAACCCAGTGATTTAGGAAGGCCTGGGCATATTTTTCCTTTGAAAAGTAAAGATGAAGGAGTGTTGAGAAGAACGGGGCATACAGAAGCAGCGATGGATTTTGCCAAATTAGCGGGTTTTCAACCATCTGGTGTTTTGTGCGAAGTATTGAAACCCGATGGAGAAATGGCTCGTTTGCCAGATTTAAGAAAAATTGCTGATCAATATCAATTAAAATTAGTGACTATTAAAGATTTAATTGAATATAGATTAAAAACTGAATCTTTAATCACTCGAGAAATTGGTGTAGAAATGCCTACTCAATGGGGGAATTTTGAATTAATTGCCTTCAAACAAAAGAATACGGGGGATACTCATTTGGCATTGATTAAAGGAACTTGGGAAGAATCAGAGCCCGTGATGGTTCGTGTTCATAGCTCATGTGTGACTGGAGATATTTTTGGTAGTTGTCGCTGCGATTGTGGTGGGCAATTACATAAAGCCATGGAGATGGTTGAAAAAGAAGGAAAGGGAATTATTTTATACATGTTCCAAGAAGGAAGAGGGATTGGTTTATTAAATAAATTAAAAGCTTATAAGTTGCAAGAAATGGGTCGTGATACGGTAGAGGCAAATTTAGAATTGGGCTTTTCGATGGATGAGCGTGATTATGGAGTGGGAGCACAAATTTTACGTGATTTGGGAGTGAAAAAGATTAAATTGATTTCAAATAATCCTAAAAAGCGTGCAGGTTTATTGGGATATGGACTTGAAATTGTCGATTCTATTTCTATTGAAATACCAGCAAATCCACATAATGAAAACTATTTGAGAACAAAAAAAGAAAAAATGGGACACACCCTATTTAAGCTATAATTTGTTGTCAATTATACGTATTTTTGGGTATGATCCAAATCAATAACATTTTTAAGGAATTTGATGGTCGAGTGATTCTTGATGGCATAAGTGGTACATTTAAAAATGGAACGACGAGTATGGTCATTGGGGGAAGTGGGACTGGAAAAAGTGTACTTTTAAAATGCATGATTGGGATTTTAAAACCAGAAAAAGGTGAAGTTCTCTTTGATGGAAGAAATATGTTGACTTCCAATGAGGAAGTTGTCAAGGAAATTCGTCGAGAGATGGGTGTCTTATTTCAAGGTGGGGCTCTTTTTGATTCTAAAACGGTTTTGGAAAATGTTCGGTTTCCCTTGGATATTTTGACCAGTCAACCTTTAAAAGAAAAGAATGAACGAGCGATGTTTTGCCTTCAACGAGTTGGATTGGAGCAAGCTGCTTACCGCATGCCTTCTGAAATTTCAGGTGGTATGAAAAAAAGGGTAGGGATTGCTCGTGCAATTGTGATGAATCCCAAATATTTGTTTTGTGATGAGCCAAATTCTGGTTTGGATCCACTTACTGCCATGAAGATTGACTTGCTCATTCAAGAAATTACAGAAGAATACGGTATTACTACTTTAGTGATTAGTCATGATATGAACTCTGTAATGCGAATGGGGCAATATATTATGTTCTTGAAAGATGGTAAAAAGGTTTGGGAAGGAACTAATAAAAATATATTAGATTCTCAAGTTCCCTCTTTACAAGAGTTTTTATCCACCAAATTAATGTAATGGAGATTGAATTGAAAAAAAATGTTTCGTTAAAGCCTTTCAATACCTTTGGTTTGGATGTTTTGGCGGATAATTTTGTTACTATTTCATCGTATAAAGATTTTATACATTTAAAAGAAAATTACAATTCCCTTTTCAAGGAAGGATTTCTGATTTTAGGAGGAGGAAGTAATTTGCTATTATCCAAAAATATTCCTGGTGTCGTTATAAAAAATGAAATAAAAGGAATAAGAATTACGGAGGAGAATGAAGAATTTGTTTGGATAGAAGCAGGTGCTGGTGAGATTTGGCATGATTTTGTTCTTTATACCGTAAAACATCAATGGGCTGGATTAGAAAATTTATCTTTAATACCCGGTACGGTAGGTGCCGCACCCATGCAAAATATTGGTGCGTATGGCATTGAGATTAAGGATCAATTTGCCTGGCTAGAGGCCTTAAATTTAGATACCCTTCAAATTGAAAAGTTTGACAAACAGGCTTGTGCATTTGGCTATCGAGAAAGCTTTTTTAAGCATGAAGGCAAAGGGAAGTACTTAATTGTTTCAGTTTGTTTTAAACTTTCAAAAACAGCTCATCTCAATACTTCATATGGCGCGATCAATGAAGTACTGCAGGTAAAAGGAATAGAAAATCCAAGTATAAAAGATGTTTCTGATGCGGTGATTGAAATTAGACAAAGTAAATTACCCGATCCAAAGGATATTGGTAATTCAGGAAGTTTTTTCAAAAATCCCACAGTTTCTGCTACGGAAGCTGAAAAAATTATTGAAAAATTTCCAACAATTCCTCGTTATGCAGTTGAAGGATCAACAGCTATCAAATTTCCTGCAGGTTGGTTAATTGAACAAGCAGGTTGGAAAGGGTATCGAAAGGGTGATGCTGGGGTTCATGCCAAACAGGCACTCGTATTGGTTAATTATGGTACGGCAAAAGGAGAAGAACTCATTGAACTTTCTAAAGAAATTAAACATTCCGTATTGGAAAAATTTGGTATAAATCTGGAAACAGAAGTAAATATATTATAAGATGAAATTACCCAATTTAGCAACTGTTGCCAATGGTCCATTTTTCTTAATGGCAGGGAGTTGTGCAATAGAAAGTAGAGATTTAGCATTTGAAATTGCTGAGAAAATTTACCATATCACAGCATCGATGGGGATACCTTATATTTTTAAGGGCTCCTACCGAAAGGCGAATCGTACCAAAATAGATTCTTTTACCGGTATAGGAGATATTCCAGCCTTAGAAATTTTAAAAGCGGTTGGTGATCATTACAAAATACCTACCGTTACGGATATTCATGAATCGGCTGAGGCAGAAATGGCTGCAAAATATGTAGATGTCTTACAAATCCCAGCCTTCCTTTGTAGGCAGACTGATTTATTGGCAGCTGCTGCTAAAACTGGTAAAGCGGTAAATATTAAAAAAGGACAATTTATGTCTGGGAATTCAATGAAATTCGCAGTTGAAAAAGTTATGCATGAAAATCCTGAGGCTGTGGTTTATCTAACTGATCGTGGGAATTCATTTGGTTATGGGGATTTAGTTGTAGACTATCGAAATATTCCCGAGATGGCAGCATTTGATGTCCCGGTGATCATGGATTGTACTCATTCCTTGCAAAGACCCAATCAGTCTGCAGGCGTAACTGGAGGACAACCTGCATTGATTGAAACTATTGCAAAGGCGGCAATAGCTACTGGTGCACATGGTTTATTTATAGAAACGCATCCTAATCCTTCAATTGCAAAGTCAGATGGTGCGAATATGTTACCATTAGACCAATTAGAAGGTCTTCTAGAACGATTATTAAAGGTACGTCAAGCCATTTTATAATTGTTTATAAACAAGTTGTAGGCTTAGGTCAGTTTTATGAGTCTTTTGAATGATATCTGTTCCTGAGCCTATTTCATTTCTATCAAAATACATTGTCCGACCTATTTTAGCAGAAAAATTCAATGATTTTGACAATTGAAAATCTACCACTGTTGCTATTCGAATGGCTTGACCAGCATAAGCAATTAAATTAAAGCTATAGGGAATTCCTGGCTCAAATGCATATAATCGCGTATCGTAGTTGGGAGTGTTTATATAAGCAATTCTTTGATTAAGGCTCAGTTTGCGAAATTTAGTTTCGAGGTCTTGTATATACAGTAAACCTGCATAGCTGACCAGGTTTTTATGTAGAAAATGGAGCATTATTCGACTATGGAATTCAATGTTTTTATGGCCAATAAATGTTAGATCCATACTTTCTTGCAAATCATGAATTCTTTCAAGGCTTTTTTCTGATTTTGATGACATGAAATCTTCTTGTTTACTGGTCCATTTATTTTGAATGAAAAACTTTAATTTGTTTTTCTTTTCTGATTGATATCTATTGAGCACCTCCCAACCAAAGGTACGAGGGAAAGAAACTTGGTATTTAATCTCCGGAAAGTAAAATATATCTACATAACTTGATAATTTTTTTCTTTTTGCGATTTGATATTGATGGCCAATAAATACTCCCAATTCATTTTCATTTTTTGTGTTTTCTCCAAAAGCTTTTCCATCGGGATTATAAAACCCAATTGGGAAATAGCGTAATAGGATGGATAGGTCTTGTTTTTTTGAATTGGAAATGGCCCATCCATGTATGATTGAAATGGCTTCGAAATTGAGCGTGGCAATTTCAGAAATGATTCGAATATTTTGATAAGTACCCGAATAAGAAAGACTCCATAATTGAAAGGAATTACCCGTCCATTCTTGCTTCTTATAATCGATACCAGAATTGATTTTAGGCATACCGTATTTAGTATACAGGGAATTGAGTTCAATTTGGCTATTTTTTGTCGGATGATATTGTAAGCTATTGCCCCATTTGAATTCGTGAATACGTTGTTGATTAGCAATTTCAGTCGTATTTCGGTGATAACCATCGGTGTCAATTGACTTAAATCCTAAAGAATTAGAAAACGAGTAAATTTTGCCATCAAGAAATTTGTTGCTAATAAACGTTTGCCAGTGAATGGTGTTAAATAGATTTTTACTAAGGTAAATCCCTCGATTATAGGCATATTCTGCACTTGAACTGTAAGGAATACCACCTAAGTGAAATTTTTGAGTTGATTTTATACTTTCATAGTTTTTACCAAGATTGAATCCACCTGTTTGCAAAAGACCTTGGCCCCATTGAATAGAATAATCTCCTAGTATAATTTTTTTGAAAATTTTAGATGGATTTATTTCTATGAAAAAGGAATAAAAATCTAAAAGATTTTTTTCTCCGGCATCTTTTTGACTAATGAATCCAAACTTGATTGTTTTATTTGAACTGTTTTTTAGCTTAATAAATTGTTTGAGCCGATTACCTTGATAAGAATTAGATTTACCATTTTCCTCAAATCCAATTGATTTTTCCGCAGTTTCTTCTATTCTGATTAAAGCAAATGATTGGCTTAGGTTAAGTTTAGTATTTAGCTTTTGGTTAATGTATATAAATGGAGCGATTTTTCGACAAGTGTTTACATCCCAATGGGCAATAACCTGTAATTCAAAAATATGTAGCAATTGACCTTGCTGACTTCGATAGGCAATAAATGAATGGATTTGATCCTGGTTTAAAAAGTAAATTTGATGTAGTTCTTCCTCTGTACAATCATTTAAATTTATAGGATTATTCAGCAAATAATCATACATGCTTATTTGTTCATCCGATTGTTGCAGGTCAAGACTCTGATTTTGCCCCCATAGTTGAGCGCTGAATAAAAATAATAAGCTGGTTAGGTAAGTTTTCATCGTACTTACCAAAGCTAGCTTAAAAGTAAACTAGAGGGCTAAAAAATCTTGATAATTAAAATCAATTAACTGAACTTTTTTTCGACAAGGAATAGAAGTTCCTCAAGAGCTTTTCTTTCATCCAAGTATAACAATTCTGGGAAATATTGATGAATTTCATTTTTCCAGTCTCCTGAACTTGCTTGTTCATCGATGAATTGAATGAATTGTTGAAATCGCTGATTATTTCCTTGGAAAATTTCTTTTGTAAAATGGATAGATTGGTAGAGGCTAATTGAATTTGATAATTTATCAATGAGTTGTGTTTCAACTTTTTTAAATAAAGGAGAGTCGTTTACTTGAATTGCTTCGAAAACTTTTTTTGTTTCCTCCTTATCATCTACAATTTGGTCATTGGCAAAAAACAATTCAGGCTCAATAATCGGCTCACTTTCAATTATCGGTTCACTCTCTTCAATCTGTTCGTTAACAAAATATACCTCCGAGGTAAGTAGATCTTGTTCGTCTAAAACTGGACTTACATATTCAGGAAATGGATTTTGTAAATACGAATATTCCAATGCCAGCGATTCAGCTCCCTCGTCACTCATCCCTATTCCCTCATCCCTATTCCCTATATGTCCAATCCATTTCTTCCAAACATTTTCCGGTAAGGAGATATTTAATAGCATAGATTCAGCGAATTGCTCCCATTTTTCAAAAGCTCTTTTATTGCTCCAGTCGATATTTGGGAATAATTCTGCTATTTTTTCAGAAACTAATTGGGAATAAATTTCGTTGCGGATGATTTGGAGGGTATCTGCTGAGAGGTCCCAAGTTAAAATTTCTTGAAAAGAAATTTTTTCTGACTCATCTGCCCAAAAATGTAAAAAGATATTTGGGTTTTCCATGTTATTTAATCTCGAGCAATTCACAGGCTTTCATGGCTGCGGTTTGTTCTGCTTTTTTCTTTGAATAACCTTTACCTTCTGTAACTTTCTCTGTATCTAAAAGAATTGAAGCCGTAAATTCTTTATTATGATGATGTCCTTCTTCGCTGATTTCAAAAACAATTTTTTTACCTTCTCTTTGACTCCATTCGATTAGTATAGATTTAAAATTCGGATTGTTCTGGACAACAGTTTCTAAGTCGAAGTGCTGAGTAAGGATTTTTTTGATGATGAATTTTTGGGTAAAGGCGAAGCCTTTATCCAGGTAAATGGCACCAACAAATGCTTCCATTGCATCACCGTACATACTTGAACGAGAAAGGGCGGCACGATTTTGATTTTCGTGCTCAATGATTTTATCGAGTCCTATTTTTCTACCTAAAAGGTTTAAGGATTCTCTGCTGACCATTCTTGAACGAATTTCAGTTAAAAATCCTTCGTCTTTAAAAGGGAATTTTTTAAATAAATAAGACGCGGTAACCATTCCTAGGACAGAATCTCCTAAGAATTCTAATCGTTCATTTGATTCTTTATATGTTTTTGCAATACTTTCTTTGGAAGCGGAAGAATGCAAGAATGCCAACCTGTATAATTGAAGATTCGATGGATTTTCACCAATCAAATACTTTACAGATTTTTTTAAAAACTTCTCTCGTTCGTCTAAGGGTACTAAATTTAAACCTTGTAATAGAGAGCGTAATGACATTTATTCTTCGATTTTTCTAAAGATTACAGTTGCATTATGACCTCCGAATCCAAATCCATTACTTAAAGCAACGTTAATTTTTCTTGATTTACCAATGTTTGGTGTTAAATCAAAACGTGGGTCAATTTCTGAATCTAAGTTGAATAAATTAATTGTTGGCGGTACAAACTGATTTTGTATAGCCAAAACTGAAGCTACAGCTTCAACTGCACCAGCTCCACCTAATAAGTGGCCCGTCATGGATTTAGTAGAGGAGATGCTTACGTTAAATGCGTGATCTCCAAAGCAATCCTTTATAGCTTTAAGCTCTTGAGGATCTCCAATAGGAGTGGAGGTACCATGTGTATTGATGTAATCAACTTCTTCTGGTTTAATTTGCGCATCTTCCAGAGCGTCTAGCATGGAAAGTAAGGCTCCATATCCATCTGGGTGTGGGGCAGTAATATGATGGGCATCGGATGAAAATCCTCCTCCAATTAATTCAGCATATATTTTAGCACCTCTCGCTTTTGCGTGCTCATATTCCTCTAATATTAATGCTCCTGCACCTTCTCCAACTACGAAACCATCACGATCTTGGTCGTATGGACGTGAAGCGGTTGAAGGGTCATCATTTCGGGTTGACATCGCATGCATGGCAGTAAATCCGCCTACTGAGGCAATAGTAACAGGGGCTTCTGATCCACCTGTAACGCAAACTTTTACTCGACCCGTTCTGATATAGTTAAAAGCATCAATGATTGCATTGTTTGCTGAAGAACAAGCTGAAACAGTTACATAGTTTGGTCCACGGAAACCATTTCGGATGGAGATTTGACCAGAACTAGAATCAGCAATCATTTTGGGAATAAAAAATGGATTAATCTTTGGGGTTCCGTCTCCTTTTCCAAAGTAAATCATTTCGTCCTCAAATGTTTTCAGACCACCTATCCCAGATCCCCAGATAACGCCGACCTTGTTTTTGTCGAGGGTTTCCATATCGAATCCTGCATCGGCAATCGCTTCGTCTGAAGCTACCACTGCATATTGTGTAAAAGGGTCCATCTTACGGGCTTCTTTTACAGGGATAAAGTCTTCAACTTTGAAGTCTTTTATTTCACAAGCAAAACGAGTTCTGAATTTTTCTGCATCAAATTTAGTGATGGGTCCACAGCCACTTTTACCAGCTTTTAACCCTTCCCAATATTCATTTACGGTATTTCCGATGGGAGTCAAAGCTCCTAATCCGGTTACAACAACTCGTTTTAGCTCCATTTTCTTAATTTTTTGTTAAAAAAAATGTCAATTTGTAAAGAATAGAGAAGATAAATCCTCACGATTATTCGATACCAATTGACATAATTTCTATTTCGTTTCGATTACTTAGCGTTTTCTTCCAAGTAGGAGATCGCCTGGCCAACAGTCTGAATGTTTTCAGCTTGATCATCTGGAATTGAAACATTGAATTCTTTTTCAAATTCCATGATTAATTCTACAGTGTCCAATGAATCAGCTCCTAAGTCGTTAGTGAAAGATGCCTCTGGAGTAACCTCTGATGCTTCCACTCCTAATTTTTCAACGATGATGCTTTTTACTTTTTCTGCAATATCTGACATTTTATAAAAGATTTTGGGGTTCAAAAACGATGCAAAGATTAAAATTAAATATCAGATTGTCAAACAATTTTTCTGCCAAATTGTACTTTGGCAATAATTTTTAGAAAATTATTTAAAAATTGATCAAATAATTTTTATTTTTTTTCGTTTAAGGCCCGGATTTAAAATTAAAAACAAAGAGATGCGGCTCCTAATAGACCTGCATCGTTCCCTAATAAAGCCTTCTTTATTGACAATTTTTCTAAATATGCGGGCGTCAACCAATAGTTCAATTGAGCTTCAATACTTGGAAGGATAAAGTCGTATGAAGCAGATAAACCACCCCCAATAAAAATATTTTTTATATCTAAAATTCGGATTAAACTAACCAACATATCTCCCAGCATGGTGCCAACTTCTTGCCAAATAGCTAATGCCAATTCATCTCCTTCTTCTGCTGCCACGACTAAAGCGGTTGTAGAAATAGTTCCGTCATCTGCTAAGCTAGTTTTACCTTTATATTCAGCACGCATGGTCGTAGCTAATTGAAGTAATTCTTTTTTTCCAACATTACGCTCCAACACTTTATTGTTTCTAGAAGGTACATGGCCTGGTTCCATCGCATTGCCATCGCCACCTAAAAATATCTTGCGATCAATAACTGCAGCGCCACCTACACCTGTACCTAAAGTAATGAAGATGAAATCTTCTGGCATGGTTGTTTTTTCAGGTGAGAAATAAAATTCACCCAATGCTGCCGCATTGGCATCGTTTTCCATGAAAAATTGGTGATCCGGAAATCTCTTTTCCAACATCTCAATGATATGAGCGCCATTAATTTCTGGAATGGCCGTTATTTCGATTAAAGTTCTCCTGTCTTTGGTTAGTGTGCCAGGTAAACCGATTCCTACTTTATGTATATTTTTATGTTGGTATAAAAACAAGGCAATGGCATCCGCAAAACGATCCAAGAAATGGTGAGATTCTCTCCAAGTTGCCGTGTCGTAACTTTGGAAATGATTGATTTGTCCGGTGTCTGGGTGTACCACGCCCATTTTAACGCCTGTACCTCCAACGTCTATGCCTAAATATTCTTCTGTTAATGCCATGTTTATAGGATAATAATGCTTGTAAATTTCGTCAATTTTGACTGGAATTCAAATGATTTATAAATAAACGCGTTCTAATTTTTCCATCATTTTTTCAACTGCCGGACAAATAGCCACATTTTTAGCTGTGAGATTTAAAATGCCCATCATATTTTTACGATCGGTATGAGGGTATTCTTTACATGCTCGAGGCCGATCTTCGTAAATTTGGCAATAATTATCACTGTCTAAAAAAGGACAAGAAGCAGTTTGGAAAACCCAATCGCCATCGGAATCTTTTTGTAAATAGTTATCCAGAAATTCAGAAACTTTTAATTTTAATAGTTTAGCAACTCGTTGGATATCTGTTTCATTCCAAATAGGGCTAGTTGTTTTGCAGCAATTTGCACAGGTGAGACAATCAAATTCTTCAAAAACTTCATCATGAACTCGATGAAATTGCGCATCAAGATCTTTAGGTTTTTTGGTTTTTATTTTTTGAAAAACCTTTTTATGTAAAGGATCTTTTGGCATGAATAAGCTTATTTATTGAAACAAGTTCTACATCTCGCCTCATAAAGGTCTGTTTCACCTAGTAAAACGGTTTGTTCCTGATTGACGGTTCGGTAGGAATAGTGGGCAACTCCGCCGCATTGTACACATACGGCATGTACTTTAGTGATATGTTCTGCAATAGCCATCAATTTTGGCATGGGTCCAAAGGGAACTCCTTTGAAATCCATATCCAGGCCAGCAATAATTACGCGTTTACCTTGGTTGGCTAAATTTGTACAAACCTCAACGATGCTATCATCAAAAAATTGAACTTCATCTAATCCTATGACATCGCAATCTCCGGTCAATAATAAAATTTCCGAAGCGCTTTGAACAGGAGTAGAGCGAATACTATTGTGATTATGGGAAACGATATCCTCGTCGTGATAGCGATTATCGGCAGCAGGTTTAAATATTTCTACTCGTAATTGAGCGATTTTTGCTCTTTTAAGTCGACGAATTAATTCTTCAGTTTTGCCAGAAAACATGGAACCACAAATTACTTCTATCCAACCAGATGCGCTTGGACTTTGTAAGGGGGTAAAGAGTTGAGGTTCTAAAAACATAGGGCAAAAAAAGGCCCTCGAGGATTCGAGGGCCAAGATATTTATTTAAAATATTATTTAGCTGAAAAAACCGATGAAAAATATTCACGGTTCATACGAGCGATGTTTTCAATTGAAATTCCTTTCGGACATTCAGCTTCACAAGCTCCTGTGTTGGTACATGCACCAAATCCTTCTTCGTCCATTTGAGCAACCATTGCCTGGGCTCTTTTTGAACGCTCAACTTGTCCTTGTGGTAACAAAGCTAATTGAGAAATTTTTGCAGAAGTAAACAACATGGCAGATGCATTTTTACAAGCTGCCACGCAAGCACCACAACCGATACAAGCTGCTGCTGCGAAAGCCTCATCTGCATCATCTTTTGGAACAGGAATATTGTTAGCATCTTGTGCGTTTCCAGTATTTACAGAAATAAATCCACCAGCGGCAATGATACGGTCAAAAGCAGATCGATTTACTACTAAATCTTTGATTACAGGGAAGGCACCTGCTCTCCAAGGTTCGATCGTAATTGTTTCTCCATTAGAGAAGCTTCGCATGTGTAATTGACAAGTAGTTACACCTTTATTTGGTCCGTGAGGTTTTCCATTGATATACATGGAGCACATACCGCAAATTCCTTCGCGACAATCGTGATCAAATGCAACTGGGTCATCTCCTTCTTCGATTAGGCGGTTGTTTAACACGTCAATCATTTCCAAAAAGGACATATCTTCTGAAATGCCTGAAACTTGGTAAGTTTGGAATGAACCAGCCTCATTAGCATTTTTTTGTCTCCAGATTTTAAGTGTAAGGTTTAAATTTCCTTCCATTGTTTGATTATTTATAAGATCTTTGAGCAATTTTAATGTTTTCGTATTTCAATTCTTCCTTGTGTAATTCAAAGTCAGATTCACCCTTGAATTCCCAAGCTGCTACGTAAGCATAATTTTCGTCGTCACGTAAGGCTTCACCATCTTCGGTTTGGAATTCTTCACGGAAGTGTCCACCACAACTTTCGTTACGATTCAATGCATCTTGACACATCAATTCGCCCAATTCAAGGAAATCAGCAACGCGAGCTGCTTTTTCCAATTCTGGATTAAAGTTGTCTAAATCACCTGTAACGCGTACATCTTTCCAGAACTCTTTTCTTAGTTCCTGAATTTCACTGATTGCTTCTTTTAATCCTTTTTCATTACGAGCCATCCCGCATTTATCCCACATGATTTTTCCTAGTTTTTTATGGAAATAATCAACTGGTTTTGTGCCTTTAATGTTCATTAATTTGGATAATAAATCACTCACTTCTTTTTCTGCAGCCACAAATGCTTCTGAGTCTGTAGAAATTGCTGGGGTACGTATTTCTGAGGCTAAATAGGCTCCAATTGTATAAGGAATAACGAAGTATCCATCTGCTAAACCTTGCATTAATGCGGAAGCTCCTAATCGATTGGCTCCATGGTCAGAGAAGTTTGCCTCACCAAGAGCATAAAGACCAGGAACAGTTGTCATAAGATTGTAATCTACCCAAAGTCCGCCCATTGTATAGTGAACAGCAGGATAAATTCTCATCGGTACTTCATATGGATCTTCACCAGTAATTTGTTTGTACATATCGAACAAATTACCATATTTTTCTTTTACGACTTCCTTACCCATTGCTTGAATTTCATCATCAGAAGGGTTGTGGATATTACGCTTATTAGCTTCTGCTTTACCATAACGAACAATTGCTGCAGCATAATCAAGGTATACAGCCATTTTGGATGTTCCTACGCCATAACCTGCATCACATCTTTCTTTAGCGGCACGAGAAGCAATATCTCTTGGTACTAAGTTACCAAAAGCAGGATATCTTCTCTCCAAATAGTAATCTCTTTCCTCTTCTGGAATATCATTTGCTTTTCTTGGGTCATCCTTTTTCTTTGGAACCCAAATACGACCATCGTTTCTTAACGATTCAGACATCAAGGTTAATTTAGATTGATGGTCTCCTGAAACAGGAATGCAAGTAGGGTGGATTTGTGTATAACAAGGATTGGCAAAAAATGCACCTCTCTTGTGTGCTTTCCAAGCAGCTGTTACATTAGATCCCATAGCATTTGTAGAAAGATAGAAAACGTTTCCGTATCCGCCTGTACAAAGAAGTACAGCATGTCCGAAATGACGTTCTAATTTTCCACTTACTAAATCACGTGCGATGATACCACGTGCTTTCCCGTCTATTTTAACGACATCCAACATTTCATGGCGCGTGTATAATTTCACGTTACCCATTCCCACTTGGCGTTGTAATGCGGAATAAGCTCCTAATAACAATTGTTGTCCGGTTTGTCCGGCCGCATAAAATGTACGTTGAACCTGTGTTCCACCAAAAGATCTATTGGATAATAATCCACCATATTCACGAGCAAAAGGTACCCCTTGTGCAACACATTGATCGATAATATTTCCTGAAACCTCTGCTAAACGATGAACGTTAGCCTCTCTTGCTCGGTAATCACCTCCTTTAATGGTATCATAAAACAAGCGATAAGTTGAATCGCCATCGTTTTGATAATTTTTTGCTGCATTGATACCACCTTGGGCAGCAATAGAGTGAGCACGACGTGGAGAATCTTGGAAACAAAATACTTTAACTTTGTAACCTAATTCAGCCAAAGACGCAGCTGCAGAAGCACCTGCTAAACCTGATCCAACTACCACCACTTCAAGATTTCTCTTGTTGGCTGGATTTACTAAAGGTACACTGGATTGATATTTGGTCCACTTTTCGGCTAAATTGCCTTCTGGGATTTTAGCATCTAATTTTGTCATATCTATTGAATCGGCTGAGGATTATTTAATCAAGTTTAAATGAAAAGCAATTGGCATCGCTGCAAAAATGATTGAAACCACAATCGCGTATACATTACCAATCAATTTAATTGCGGGGGTATATTTTGGATGATTCCAACCAATGGTTTGGAATGCACTTTGAAAACCATGCATTAGGTGATAGGCCAAAGATCCGCAACCTACTACGTATACCACAACAGGGATTGGACTAGCAAATACTTCCTTCATTTTATTGAACATGGTAATTTGCTCAGGAATGCTGCCAGCAATTCTAGCATTGAACCAAAAATGAGATAGGTGCATTACTAAAAATAATAATAACAAGGTGCCTAAAAGTCCCATCGAACGAGAATACCAAGTGCTATTCTTGCCATCTACGACTGCATAAGCAACAGGTCGTTTAGATTTGTTTTCAAAATGTAAACGCAAACCATCAATAATGTGAACAAGTAATCCTAAAAACAAAACAATCTCCATTGTACGAATCAAAGGATTAGTTGCCATGAATTCAGCAGCATGATTGAATGTTTCTCCACCATCTTGTAAAAATACTAAGGCGTTAATTGTGCAGTGAATAATCAAAAAGCTAATCAAAAATAAACCTGTAACGGCCATTAGAAGCTTTTTGCCTAGGGATGTACTGAATGAATTAGTTAACCAAGACATCTTTTAATTTATTTATGTTTAAGTAAAATTTAAATCAAAAAGGACTCGTAAGAGTTCTTATTAAAATTTTGACATCAAAACTACAATTCAAAACCTTGTCTATCAAATTTATTCAGCAAAAAATGTATATTTTTTAATAATTTTAAATTTTAGGTAGTAAATTCATCTTGTTAATCGATATGTATGGCCGCCATTAAGAAATTTTATCAATTATTTTTTCTTTTATTTTTTGGTTTGTTTATTAGTTATTCTTCCTTTGCGACCCATTTAAAAGGAGGAGAAATTACTGTAAAAAGAGTTTCCGATAAAACACTTACTTTTGAGTTTACCTTAACCACTTATACAGAGGATAATCCTGCCAATAGAGATCAAGTGGAAGTAAATTTTTGTTTTGGTGATGGATCTGGCATTCATAAAGTAGCACGCTGCTGCGGTACTCCCGTTAGTTTGGGAAATGGTACCATGAAAAATATTTATAAATACACTTATACCTATCCGGCTGCAGCCTTATCTTACAAAGTTTCGGTTGCAATTCCCAATCGGAATGAAGGTGTGTTAAATATTACTCGTTCAGTTGAGGTTCCTTTTTATGTTGAAACAACCTTTTCTATCAATGCTGGTTTAGGGCAAAATTCAACACCCTTGCTTTTGAATCCAGCTGTCGATTTAACTGCTGTTGTTGGTCAGCCATTTATTCATAATCCAAATGCGGTTGATGCAGAGGGTGATAGCTTAGCCTATCGATTAAGTGTTTCGAAAACGGGTGATGAAAATATTTGTACTGGACAAACAAGAGGAATTATGGCCCCAGGATTCACTCAGCCAAATGATTCCCTCTCTACCTTTACCATCAATTCAAGAACTGGTGATCTTATTTGGAATGTACCTCGACAGGTAGGTAAGTACAATTGTGCATTTATTGTCGAAGAATGGCGAAACGGTGTAAAAATTTCTGAAACCGTACGGGATATGCAAATTGAGGTAAAAGATTTGGATAACCGACCACCCAAAATTACTGTTCCACCAGATGTTTGTGTTGTTGCAGGGGCAAAAGTACAAGGTACCATTACAGCGATAGATACACCTTCCAAAACAGGTCGGACCGATCCTATAACAATTTTAAGTACGGGAAATGTTTATGCAATTGATACAGTTTATGCTGTTAAACCAGCATATGCTACTTTTATTTCTCCGGCCAATCAAACAGGAACAGCTACAGGTAATTTCAATTGGCAAACCAATTGTTTGCATGTGAACAAACAAGCCTATGATGTCTTTTTTAAAGTTACCGACACCCCTCCAGCTGTAAACGGAATCACTGAAAAATTGGTAGATAGTAAAATATGGAAAATTAGAGTTTTGGCACCTTCTATTTCTAATTTAACAAGTACAGTAAAGGCCGGAGCTAATGCTATCATCCTTTCTTGGTCTGCCTACAATTGTGCCTTAAACAATGCCCAAATTGTTTTATACAGAAAACAAGGGAATTGTTTGGAAGCAATTAATTCGGCGTGTTCGACTGGTATGACCTTGTCAGGATTTACAGAAATAGCTCGATTGAAATCGAATGTAACCCAATTTGAAGATACGAATGTAGGGAAGAATAAAAATTACGTTTATGTAGCTGTTGTTACGTTTACTAATAAAAATGGGGTAGATGATGTAAGTATCATGTCGAATACGACCTGCAACTACATTCCAACTTCCACGCCAATTATAACCAATGTGTCTGTTCAAAAAACAGATGCTAATTTGGGTGAGATTTTGGTAAAGTGGACTCGTCCGATGAAATTAGATACTGGTTTGTACAAGGGGCCTTATTATTATCAAGTCATGAGAGCCGATGGTACAACTTCTGCCGACTTTAAAAATGTTTCTGCTTTAATGCCAGGAAAATTAAAGCCTGCTATTGCTGATACCAGTTTTGTAGATATTGGATTAAACACATCTACTAAAATTTACTCTTACAAGGTTAAATTTTATTATACAGAGAATGGACAAGCCGTTTTGATGGATGCGAGTAATCAAGCTAGTAATGTGTTTTTATATGGACAAAGTTCAAATGTGACTAAAATTGATTTGGCATGGGTAGCAGATGTGCCTTGGAGTAATGACTATCAAATACATCGGATTTATCGAGAATATCCTGCTAAATCTGGACAATTAAATCAAATTGCAGATGTTTCAGTTGCCGCACAAAGTACATTTGTATATTCAGATAATGGAAAAGATAATTTTGAAAAAGATGGAAAGTTTGATGTTGTTCTGAAAAAGGATTCAACTTATTGCTATGTGGTGGAAACGATTGGAGAGTATAAACAATTACTTCCTAATGTGAAATTGGTAAACGCTTCCAGAAAAATTTGTTTTGTTGCAGGTACGGAGTCGAATTCGAACAATGGCGGCGGAGGCGGCGGTGGAGGAGAGGAGCCAACTAATAATTTAAAACCTTGCGCGCCGGTGTTAAAAGTTGAGAATCTTGATTGTTTAAAAATGAATGATTCAAAAACATGCGTTTTTGATACCTTTACGAATAGTCTTTCTTGGGTGCCAGCAACAGGTTCAACCTGTGATCCTAATATTGTGAAATACAATATTTATTATGCTCCAACCGTAAATGGAACTTTTAAGCTTATTTCAAATACAGATTTAATTACGTTTAATCATTTGAAGTCTGATGGGATTAGAGCTTGCTATTATGTGACGGCCGTAAACTCAAAAGGTGTTGAAAGTCCCAAAAGTAATATCGTATGTCTAGAAAATTGTCCAAATTTTGACTTGCCAAATTTATTTACTCCCAATGGTGATTTGAAAAACGACGTTTGGCTTCCGATGTATTGCCCTAGATTTGTTACCAATATTACTTGTAAAATTGTAGACCGTTACGGACAGGTTGTATATGAATACGAAGGAGATATCAATCAATTTGGTTGGGATGGTAAAAATAAAGAAGGTAAATTTGCAGCATCTTCTACCTATTTTTACGAATGCAATGTAGAATTTGATGTACTTGATAGTGCAGTAAAAACAAAGTATTTGAAAGGATGGGTGGAGTTGGTGAGATAGTGATCGAGTGATCGAGTGATTTAGTTTTAATTTACAATTAACAATTATTAAATGAAAGCATATATTTTCCCTGGACAAGGTTCTCAGTTTCCAGGAATGGCAAAAGATTTGGTAGAGCAATTTGATCTTGCAAAAGAGATCATGAAAGAAGCTGATGAGATTTTGGGATTTTCTATTTCTCAAGTAATGTTTGAGGGCACTGAGGATGAATTAAAACAGACAAAAGTTACTCAGCCTGCTATCTATTTACATTCTGTATTAGTGGCCAAATTGGCAAAAGACTTTGCACCAGAAATGGTTGCAGGCCATTCATTAGGTGAGTTTTCAGCATTAGTAGCAGCAGGAGCCTTATCCTGGCAAGATGGTTTGCGTTTGGTGTCTAAACGTGCTTTAGCCATGCAAAAAGCTTGTGAAATTCAAAAGAGTACCATGGCAGCTGTCTTAGGTTTGCCAGATGAAACCATTAAAGAAATTTGTACTAAATCAAATGGAGAGGTGGTAGCTGCAAATTTTAATTGTCCGGGACAAGTTGTTATTTCTGGATCGATTGAAGGTATAGAAAAAGTTGGAGAGGAGTTAAAAGCAGCTGGTGCTAAACGTGTGTTGCCTTTGCCAGTAGGTGGCGCATTCCACTCTCCGTTTATGGAGCCCGCGCGTGTTGAATTAGCGGCTGCTATTGAACAAACGGAATTAAAAGCGCCTATTTGTCCAATTATCCAAAATGTAAATGCAAAAGCATCTCAAGATCCAGACGAAATAAAGCAAAATTTGATCGATCAATTGACGGGCGCTGTTTTATGGACGCAATCTGTTGAAGCCATGATTGCTGCAGGAGCAAGTTCATTTATTGAGTGTGGTCCGGGTAAAGTTTTACAAGGTTTAGTGAAAAAAATCAATTCAGAAGCGCAAGTTGCCTCTGCTGAAATAAACTAGCATTCAAGGCATTAAGCCTGAAAAGAATATTTTATTTATTTTTTTTGCTCTTGCGTTTGATATTTTAGCCTAAAGGTCTTATTTTTGCACTCGATTTGTGATTGACCTATGGTGTAATGGTAACACATCTGATTTTGGTTCAGTCGTTCTAGGTTCGAGTCCTGGTAGGTCAACAAATTAAAAGCCTCTGATTTCAGAGGCTTTTTTTATGCGTAATTAAAAAGAAAAGGGTTTATTCCTTATTTAATACTCAATGTATTGCCATTTTTGGTAACTGTATAAATTTTCAAAGCTCTTCCTGTTACCCCATTGGTACATGTTCCGTTGGTAGAAAAAGATGCACCATGCTCTGGACAGTAAAATGAACCTGATTGGTATTTTATTGCATTTTTATTCTCATGTGGGCAAGTAATAGAAGCTGCGACATAATTTCCATTGCCGACGTTTGCCAATACCACATTTGATAGAACCACATAAGCGCCTGTATTTGTTAAAGAGGCGTAAGATGCATTTGTTAAATCAACTGTGATATCTACCGACGACGGAACGACTACATTTGAATCGGAGCTACAAGAACTTAGTCCTTGTCCGGTACAATATAAAGCTACTAGGGCACTTCCTTTGAATCCTAAAGATTTTAAGAACTCATTTCGATTTATTTTTTCTTCCATTTCATTGATATTTATTGCATTTTACAAAAAAATTAACTGAAACAATCCGAGTATCGATTAAATTCTTCCTTCAATCGATAAATCAGGGTATGGGGAATACATAATTTCCAATTTTGCAGGAACTGCACCTTTTTTTATCACAATAATTTCTTTTCCAATAAATGAATGATTGGGAATCGCCTGCATGCTTGGCTGTTAAACCTAGATGTAGAAATTGTTTTTCAAGGCTATGACCTTCTGGCTTTAGGGATTCTAGCCAATCCATGGCCTTATGATGATAAGACGAGGCTGATTTGTCACGTGCATAAATCAGGAGGATTGGTATGATGCCATTGATGACCAAGCTTTTGAATGCTTGCTCGCCAAAGTTTTTCTTTTTGTTGTCTACATGTAATTCAAATAAGATTTTTAAGTTTTGAATATCTTGCATGTCGAGTAGAAAAGTTAACAGCGATACATTTGATTTTAGCACATGCCCCAATTCATAAATTCGAATATTGGGATAATTTTGAGGCCTAAGCTTAAAATATTTCCAATTTGAGTGCTCTAAAAAGGTAGGCTCTAAAAGATGCTTGTGTTTTAAAAATTGGTATTCTAATTTGAGGTTATTGATTTGTTCTTTGATTGGAAATTGTTCCAATAATCCGGCTTGTCCAAAAAACATGGCTTCAATCCGAAGTGGACTTTCCCGATAGTTCCAGATAAGTTTCAAGGGAATCGAACAAGCTAAACGATACATTGCCTCGGCATTTTGTTGAAATCCCAAGGCTTTTGCAATGGATCGATAAATGGTTTCTTCCCAATCTTTGTTGCAATCCAACCAGATTTTTTCTGTTTCTGCCACTTTTTCACCTAGTCTTTTTTTTAAGCAGTTTGCTTTCATTTCATTGATGATGGAAGTTGGAACGCAATGAATGAGTTTTTGGCATAAAAAAGCGTCAGTAGTATTTGGTAAAAAGCTAGCTGGGTTTTTTACAAATTGGCTTAATATTAAACAAGGAATTTCATTTCCAGCTGTCGATTGAATGCATGCATCATATTCCCAAACCACATGTAAAATAACATTGTTATAGGAAGGATCTACATGATGTTTATGTAGGTGCCAGTCAGATGATTTCACATGAATTTCAACGGAACCAAACCAGTCCATGTCATTTAACCGAATATGAGCTTGGTTAAAATCCGGTCCTGAATAGTGGTTACGTTTACCGGCATTGATAATAAGTAGTGATTTTTGATCACTAGTTTGTAGGGAATGGCATAAAATCGATTTACTTTGCCATAATTGATACATTAATTCTTCGCTCATCTTTTTTGAAGATAAAGCTATGCATCCCTATTAAAAGTTGTTTGATATTCGATTGGTTGGAAGAAAATTATCAATTTTTTGCCTTATTCACTAGATATACCCCAGCCAATAATACCAACATAAAGATTATTTGAATCGGAAAGATTGATTCGCCATCTAACAAACCCCAGCCTAGTGCAACGATTGGTATGATATAGGTAACAGAGCTTGCAATGATGGCATCTGTCCATTTGATGAGTTGATTAAATATAACCATTGCCAATGCCGACCCCCCAATGCCTAGTCCGATACCAGCCAAAAGGGGCCAGGTGGTGGTTTCATTTACAGGTACTTCAAAAAATCCGTTACCTAGTAAGGTGAAAAATGCTGGAATTCCGATGAGCATAAAAACACCTGAAGTGGAAGTAAGCGGATGTAAATTGGATAATTTTGATTGTACAATATGCAAATTGATTCCATATAAAAAGGTTGCTAAAATTACCCACAAGGTGTGAATGTTAAAGTCTAATTGTAGATCTTTTCCAAAAAGTAAGAGTCCTAAACAACCCACGAGGCCAATGATTAATCCGAGTGTTTGTTTTGGATTGAATTTTTGTCCAAACAAGGTTAAGCCTATGATCAGTGTGAATAAAGGTGTGAAGGCATTTAACATGCCTGAGATGGCAGAAGGCAAATGTTTTCCAGCAATGGAAAACAACATGGATGGAAGTAGATTTCCTGTAAGGCCAGCCAAAAACAAAAAAATCCAATGATTTTTTTGAATATGTTTTCTTCGATAAATAAATACAGGTATGAAAAATACGGCTGCTGCAAAAATACGTAATGCACCAACTTGTGTAGGTGAATACGTTGCCAATGCCTTTTTAACTAAAATAAAGGAACTACCCCAAATAAGTGACAGTGCTGCGATAGATAAAATAATCCAAATGGGTTTTACTTTAGATGTTGACATAAGCAGTATTTAAATAATATTCTTTTACTTCATTTAAAATTTCATGGATTTCTTCAAAAGTCGGTGAGGTAACCAATCGAGCTCTAAAAGGTTTGAAATGGTCTAAACCTTTAAAATAATTGGCATAATGTCTCCTCATTTCAACAATACCCCCATGATTACCTTTCCATTTGATTGAAAATTCTAAATGTTGTAAACAAACTTGTACACGTTCTTCTATACTAGGTGAAGGTAGGTGCGAACCTGTTTTTAGGTAATGTTTAATTTCATTGAAAATCCAAGGATAGCCAATTGCTGCACGACCGATCATGATTCCATCAACACCATAGGTATTTTTGTAGGCTAGGGCTTTTTCTGGTGAATCAATATCACCGTTTCCAAAGATTGGTATCTTTATTCTCGGGTTTTCTTTAACTTTTGCAATTAGTGACCAATCGGCAGATCCCTTATACATTTGAACACGAGTTCTACCGTGAACGGTAAGGGCTTTAATTCCTATGTCTTGTAACCTTTCTGCTACCTCTTGGATATTTTTGGTAGAGTCGTCCCAACCCAAGCGAGTTTTAACGGTCACTGGTAAATGGGTAGCATCGACCACCGCTTTGGTCATGGCAACCATTTTTGGGATATCTTGTAACAAAGCAGCGCCTGCACCTTTACATGCAACTTGTTTTACAGGGCACCCGTAATTGATATCAATTAAATCTGGGCCAGCTTGTGTAGAAATTTTGGCACATTCTGCCATTGTTTCAATGTTGCTCCCGAATAATTGAATTCCGATAGGTCTCTCGTAATCAAAAATATCTAACTTTTGCACCGACTTTGCAGCATCTCGAATGAGTCCTTCGGATGAAATAAATTCAGTATACATTAAATCAGCGCCGTTTGATTTACAAACCGCCCGGAATGGGGGATCTGAAACATCTTCCATGGGAGCTAATAATAATGGGAAATCCCCTAATTCTATATTTCCAATTTTTACCATTCTCTACAAAAATTCTGTAAATTTACGAGCAATATGGGAGAAAGTAATAATAATTTTTTTGGTTTCCGTTTAGTTGAGCTATTGTCTCGCATGCTAATTTTATCGGGATTTACCTTTTTGGGGGCATTTGTTGGTCAGTTTGTGGGTCTATTGGCAGCCTTTTTAATTTTAAATTTTAAAGTTACTTCGGGTACAAATTCTCTCCAATTACAACAGATGTTGATGGACTTTATGCAAAATCCGACCTTATTTACCAATGGACAGCGTGCATTTATGGCGATGCAATGGTTTACTTCTCTTGGAACATTTGTAGGAGCATCTTGGGCTTTTAATAAGTATATCTTGAAACAAGATTTATCGGATCTAAGTCAAAATTCAAGTGTCTCATGGCATATATTTTTATGGGCAGTTGTTACCATGGTAGTAGGAACTCCATTATTGGAATATATTATTGAATTAAATAAGAATATGGTATTTCCTGCAGCATATAAAGAGATAGAAGATTGGATGAGGTCAAGTGAGTTGGCAATGGAAAAAACGACCAAATTACTGTTGCATTTTGATTCTCATTTAGATTTTATTTTGGGGCTAATGACCATTGGTTTTATGGCAGCATTAGGTGAAGAATTGTTTTTTAGAGGAGTTTTACAAAATCTATTTTTGAGATATTTAATTAATGAGCATGTTGCGATTTGGCTGAGTGCCGCTATTTTTAGTTTCATTCATTTTCAGTTTTTTGGATTTTTTCCGCGTTTATTTTTAGGTGCATTTTTTGGCTATTTGTACGTTTGGTATCGAAATATTTGGTTGCCTATACTTGCTCACTTTTTTAACAATGCCTTAGGTGTGACAACCTCCTATTTGTTTCAATTAAAATTGATAGATTTTGATCCAACGGAAGGAAGTATGAATACTTCTTTTTATGTGGTTTTTATTTCATTAGCTTTGGTTATCTTTTACATCAGAAGATTATATCGATTCAAAACCTAACAAAATATATAGATATGGTAGATTGGAAAGTAGTGACTAGTTCCGAAAGCATTGAGCATTTAGAAATGCTAAAAATCAATTTAAAAGAAAATTGTGCGATTGAAGCGGTGGTTTTAAATAAAAAAATCAGTGCCTATCAGATCGGAACTGCAGAATTATTAGTACTTGCTTCTGATTTTGAGGAGGCAAAAAGATATTTAGAAGTCTAATTATGGAATTAAAAAACATGTCTAATTTGATGCAAAGGGTACTGGCCGCTGTTGTAGCGGTGCCAGTTTTGATTACTTGCATTCAATACAGTGATTACTCATTCTTGGCTTTATTTTTATTGATTGGTGTTCTCGCTCAGCTAGAGTTTTATAAATTGATCGGAACAATGGAAGGAAACCTCCCTTTGAAATTTTATGGAACATTTTGTGGGGTGGTATTGCATTTACTTACCTTTTTTATTGAGAAAGGAATGATAGCCTATCAAAATTATTACATTTTATCGCCACTCTTAACCTTGATTTTCTTCATTAAACTTTACAAAAGAAATGATGCGAATCCGTTTCAAAATATCGCCTATACCTTTTTAGGAATTATTTATGTTGCCTTGCCTTTTGCTTTATTAACGGTTTTGGCTTTTATGAAAAATGAAACCTATGATCCACAAATTATTCTTGGTTGCCTTTTCCTTTTGTGGGCGAGTGACTCAGGAGCTTATTTTGCTGGTACCAAATTTGGAAAAACAAAACTTTTTGAGCGAGTTTCTCCTAAAAAATCATGGGAAGGTAGTCTGGGTGGATTTATTGCAGCAATGGTTGTTGCTTTAATATTGGGCAATTATTTTACCAATTACACCAATATAGAATGGATTATCATTGGAATTATCATTGTTATTGCCGGAACGTATGGAGATTTAGTAGAGTCTCTATTTAAAAGAAGTATCAATATCAAAGATTCAGCAAATACGATTCCTGGGCATGGCGGATTCCTCGATCGCTTTGATGGACTTTTGTTGTCGATTCCTTTTATTATTCCTTTTTTGAAGCTATTCTAAGAAAGGATGAAACTAAGAATCTAAGAAACTAAGAAACTAAGAACCTATGAATCTAAGAATCTAAGAAACTATAATACTTAATTGTAACGCAATATTCTTTGAATCACAAACACAAATCTCCTTGGTACATCAAATTCGCAATGCCTGTTGATACGTAGTTTGGAAGGATAAAAAAGAATTCTCTATTATTTTGAATCAATTTTTGCTATAATTGAAAAAAAGGTACGAATTTAAACGAAAATCCAAACCCATTATTTTTACTTACACAGAGATTATGGTATAATGTCAAATATTTATTCAACGTCCGATTCTTAGATTCATAGATTCATAGTTTCTTAGATTCATAGATTCTAAGATTCTTAGTTTCTTTTTATAACAATCTTTAACAAATTTTTTAGTTATCAAAAAAGATTTTTTTGCATCTTGCATCATGAAGTTTTGCCTAAAAATAGTTTTACTTTTTTCCGTTTTACTTGTCGGTACAATGGATGCTTTTTCGCAAGGGCAAGATAAAACGGTATTTTTTTCTGCCCGTGTGGTATCATCTCGAAATTTAGAATATCTTCCTTTAGCTTATTTGTATAACCCGGTCGCAGGCAGAGGGGCACTTAGTGATAATTTAGGTGTTGTAGAAATGCAAGTTTTTCCGGGCGACTCACTCATTTTTTCTTATGTAGGATTCAAAAAAAAGGTTTATGTTGTCCCAAAAGACAACGAGCAAATTCATCAGACCATTATTAAAATGGATGAAGAATCTACCATGTTGGCAGAGGTTAAAGTATACCGACATGCAGATGAATCTGAGTTTAAGCAGGCTTTTTTGGATATGAAATTACCTGATGAAAAAATGCGTGAAAATGCACGTACTAATTTGGATAAATCAGATTTAAAAGTCTTCGCAATGCAAGCTGGTATGGGTGCAGCATCCAATTTTAGGAATTTCTCAGATCAAATGACCTACGCCCAGGCTAATAAGGCCTTTTATAACAGTCCGATGCTTACTCTCACCAATCCTTTTGCCTGGATGAACTTTTTGAAGTCCATCAAAAACGGAGATTTAAAAAGAAAGGATTACCAAAAAGCCTATGAACTGCCTCCTAAAGAAAATGTTTCTAATAAGGATTATTTGAGGAATTTGAAATGAGAAGTAATATGTAAGAAGTAAAAATTTATAATTCTTCCTTCTTACATATTACTTATTACTTATTACTTCTTACTTCAATATATAAAACCCATATGGCGCAAAATCCAAATGGTCATGATCCATACCTATTTTAATTTCTTTGCCGCTTAGTAAATCTTTTACCTTCTTCGGCTTTATTCTATTTTCTTCAAATATAAAGTGTGTCAAGCCTTGGAGCTGATTGCTGAAATTAAACAGACAGTAGATTTTTTTGCCTTTAAATCTTCTGATATAACCAACTATAGAGGGATTATGAGAGGGAATCCACTCGATATTTTTATAATCAGCAAATGCTTCTTCACTTTTTCGTAACTTAATTAATGCTTGAGTTGCCGTAAATATTTTGTTCTCTATAGTATCTTTTTTCTTTACTAAAGCATTCTTCTTCCAATCAATAGTTGGTCGATGCATCCAGCGATTATCATAACTTTTACCCGGATCTTTTAAATAGGAATAGTCGTTTTCATAACCAACTTCATCACCATAAAAAATAATGGGTATGCCGCCTAATAAAAAGCTGTGGGCCTGCATTAATAGAATTTTTTGAATAGCCTCTTCTATTTTTTGTGCATTCTTAGATTCCTTAGCCTTTTCTAAACCACATAATGATGCCAATGAGCCTGAAATTCTAGCATCATTGGTTTTAGGATTAACTGCAAATAGTGCACCTGCTGCTGGTGAATCTTCCTGAATTCCACCATAATAATTTTTTAAATAATTACGATGGAGGTAAGGGGTGAATCCTGCTTGCTCGATCATGTAATCATCATAGCCTAGGCCAATGTCATCATGACAGCGAGTATAGGTGATCCATGTGCCTCCAAATGGTTTTTTTAGTAATTCTTGTTGAGCAGCAAGCATAATTCGGGTATCACCAGTTGCCAGCGCATCCCATTGTAAGGCCATGTGTGTGGCATTGTAGGCAACATCGCATTCATGATTAATAAACCTGCCTGTTCCAAAATATTGCATAATTTGTGCAGGTGCTACAATTGCTTCTCCTAATAAAGCCATTCCCGGAGTGGCAACTTCAGTACACAATTTTATTAGCTGCAACAATTTGTGTGCTTTTGGCAAGTTTTGACAAGTTGTACCTATTTCTTTCCAAATGAATGCGGGTGCATCTATTCTTAAAACATCAACACCCAAGTTTCCATAATGGAAAATGTTTAATAACATTTCATTAAAAACCTTCGGGTTTCTGTAATTTAAATCCCATTGATAGTGATGAAAAACGGTCATTACCCATTTGTCAACTTCTGGTATGTAAGTGAAACTTCCTGGACTACTCTCTGGAAAAATTTCCGGCATGGTTTCATCCATTTGATCGGGAATTTTTCGGTCCTCATAAAAATAGAAGTAATCTTGATATACTGGATCTCCTGCTTTGGCTTTTTGAGCCCATTCATGATGATGCGAGGTATGGTTTAACACAATGTCAATCATCAAATACATGTTTTTCGATTGAAGATCTTGCAATAAATTACTCAAATCTTCATTGCTCCCAAATCGTGCATCTACTTTTCTGAAATTAGATACAGCATAACCACCATCTGATTCACCCTCTGGACTCTCAAAGATTGGCATTAAATGTAAATAATTTACGCCCAATTCTTCCAAGTAATCTAATTTAGATTTCATTCCTTGTAAGCTACCTGCAAATCGATCAACATATAAACTCATGCCCATTAATTGGTTGCTTAAAAACCAATTGCCCTGCTTATTTTTTTTATCATCTCGATCTTTAAGCGTTTTTGGGCGGTCTATGTGACTTTGAAATATACTTTTTAATAAAGTTTCAAATTGACTTTCAAACTCCTTTGTTTCTCCATAAATGGTTTCGAAAATATGATGTATTTCATCAATATTTGCGATGAATCTTGTTAAAAATTGTTGATCATTAGCTGTTTTGCCAAGTTTAAATTCTTGAGCTAATCCTAATAAAGTATTGGTAAGTGAAATATTATACACGAGTATTAATTAAAAATGCTGTTATTTAAATGTTTAAATGCTTCCATGGCACCCATAAATTCACAGGTTCTTGCACCGGCTTTATTTGCATTTTGAACCAAGCTGGTCCATTCCTCAATAGACAAATCTTCGACTTTTTTACCCAAAAGATCTAATTGATATAAAATCCCTCCTACAAATGCATCTCCAGCACCTGTAGTATCTACAGGTTGTATAGGAATTGAAGGGATGATAATTGTTTGACCATGCAAACCTAATAAGGTGCCATCTTTACCTAAAGTAATGGCAAATACGCCTTTACACATAAGAAGTAAATTCTTAGTAGCTTCTTCTAAACTAGAACTTCTCGTAATCAACATCGCTTCTTCATCACTTAACTTCATGAAATCTGCATATTGCATAAACTCTTTTGAGCATCGAATAAATTCCTCCTGTTTATCTCCGAATAATAAATGTCTATAATTAGGGTCGAAACTGATAATTTTATCTCTTCTTTTGGCTTCCATTAATAAATATGCATAGGCTTCTTTAAGTGGACCTTGTAAAAAACCAGTTGCGGAGCCAAAATGGATAATTGAAAAGGAATGTAGGTCAATGTTCTTGATCTCTTCAATTGACAAATGTGCATCTGCTCCACGATTGAAGACAAAATCTCTTTCACCATCAAGCATAAGAGAGACAAAAGCAAATGTTGTGAAATGATCAGGATCTTGAAGTACATGTGTGGTGTCAACATCAAAATCTTCCATAACTTCTATAAGGTGTTTTCCAAAGGGGTCATTTCCCACCTTAGCACTAAGACTTACTTTGCCGCCTAAGGCGGCAATAGCAGCAGCCACATTTGTTGGCGCTCCACCAGGTTTTTTTAGGAAGTTTTGTCCATCAGATAAAGAAGAACCTTTATCTGTACAAATCATATCTATTAATGCTTCACCAACACACAATACACTCATAAAATTTTATTTTTCTTTTTTCGTTTGAATCATTCCTGTGGCTATAGCCGAAAGGATCAGTAATAATCCTGCAAATGTAATGGCATTCCTTGAATCATTCCCCAAAAAATTCTTTAAAATATAACCAAAGGTTACATTTTGTAAAATCATCGGGATTACAATCATCATGTTAATGATACCCATATATACTCCGTATCTTTCTTTTGGGATGTCGTTTACGACCAATAAATAGGGAATTCCCATCATACTTGCCCAACCAATACCAAAGCCAGTAATGGCTACGAATAATAGGTTTTTGTCAGTTATCATTGGAAAGGCTAAAAATCCGGCTGCAGCCAGTAATAAACACAATAAATGCACCGACTTTGCTCCGTGTTTTTGTGCTAATCTTGCTAATATTAAGGCAGATAAAAAGGTGACTACATTATACCATCCATTTACTAAACCGGTCCATGAAACGGCTTCTTCGTATTTACTTGGGTTGCCAGCAGGTGTAACATTCCAAACAGAAAGTGCGATACTTTTTGAAGAATTTTGCCAATAACAAAACAAGGCATACCATTGAAATAAATAGACCAAGGCCAATTGCCACATCACTTTAGGCATTTCACCAATCGCAGTAAATATCTCATAAATGGAATCAATTGCACCATGTTTTTTCGAACGAATAGATGCCAATTCTTCAGGATCTGGTTCAATTTCAGGTGTGGTTTTTAAACTCCACCAGATAGAGCCTATCGAGCAAATGGCTCCAAGAAAGAATGAGGCATATACCCAGGTTGGTAGAGAGCCTGTTTTACCAATAAAAATTAGAGGGAAAATAAATAAGGACACATTGGCTAAGGTTTGACCCAATCCGGTGAAAAAGCTTTGCATTTGAAAACCAGTTGGTTGTTGGTCTTCATTTAATTTATCTGCCACAAATGCACGATAGGGTTCCATAGCCGTGTTATTTCCTGCATCCAAAATCCATAACAAACTTGCAGCCATCCATAAGCTTGAACTAAAAGGATATACCAGTAAGCAGATACTACACAATAAGGCTCCTACAAAAAAGAAAGGTTTTCTGCGCCCCCATTTTGGGTGCCACGTGCGATCACTCCACGCACCGATGAATGGCTGAACCAATAAGCCAGTTACAGGTCCTGCTAAATTCAGTAAGGGTATCTGGTCTGGGCTTGCACCTAAAAAATCATATATTGGATTGACCGCACTTTGTTGAAGTCCGAATGAATATTGAATACCAAAAAATCCAACATTCATATTGACAATTTGGCTGAAACTTAAGTTAGGTTTAGTAATTTTCATTTGAAGGGGTTTATTGCAATTTTAAATATATTAAATACAATTTGCGGAATCAAACTGTTACAAGGTGTTTTTGTAAGATTTCCTGTTTTGTCCTTAAAAAAGTAAAAAAAACTAATTAAATTGTCATTTAGTATATATTCTAACAAACCTATGAAAAAACAATTTATTCTCTTGTGTTCGTTTGTGTTTACTTTGAGTATTCCATCCTTTCTAACAGCACAAAATGCCAAACAAAAAGCATTAAAAAACTTAGATTCACAAGTTAACCAATATGGGGTAATCGCAAAAAAGATATGGGAATTTGCAGAAGTCGGGTATAAGGAAAAGCAAAGCTCCAATCTATTGCAAGAAACATTAAAAAAAGCTGGATTTTCGGTTGAGGCAGGTGTTGCAGAAATTCCAACTGCTTTTGTCGCAAGTTTTGGCTCTGGTTCTCCAGTAATTGGTATCATGGCAGAATATGATGCGCTACCTGGGATGTCGCAAGATTCTATTCCACAAAAAAAGACCGCCGGAGGGAATAGTGGCCACGCATGTGGACATCATTTATTTGGTACTGCATCCATCGCAGCAGCTATTTCAGTGAAAGAATGGATGAAAGAAACAGGACAAAAAGGAACAATAAAGGTATATGGTTGCCCGGCCGAAGAGGGTGGTTCAGGAAAGGTTTACATGGTAAGAGCAGGATTGTTTAATGGGGTAGATGCAATGTTACATTGGCATCCAAATGATGAAAACACGGTAAGTAATGGCTCTTCATTGGCTAATAAAGCAGGTAAATTCAGGTTTTATGGGCTAGCTTCTCATGCTGCTGCTTCTCCAGAGATGGGTAGATCTGCTCTTGATGCTGTGGAGGCAATGAATCACATGGCAAATATGATGCGTGAGCATGTTCCTAGTTCAACACGTATTCATTATGTGATTACAAATGGTGGAAAAGCACCTAATATAGTTCCTGATTTTGCAGAAGTTTATTACTATGTACGTTCTCCTAAAAGAGATATTGTGAAAGATGTATGGAATCGAATTGAAAAAGCAGCAGAAGGAGCAAGCTTAGGAACAAGCACGAAATATGAAGTAGAAGTTATTGGTGGGGTATATGAAGTGCTTCCTAACGATGCATTGGCCAAAGTTATGGGTGATAATTTAAAACAAGTGGGAGGCTACATATTGGATGCAAAGGAATTAGAATTTGCCAAAACAATTCAGCAAACACCTGGTATGCAAGTAGTCGATTTAAATAGAACGCAGTCAACTTTTTTTGGAAATGCCGATCCAAGCTCTGGCGGTTCAACAGACGTAGCTGATGTGAGTTGGACGGTTCCCACGGTAGGAATGGGTGCTGCCACATGGGTGCCAGGTACTTCTGCTCATAGTTGGCAAGCGGTTGCAGCAGGAGGGATGAGTATTGGAAAGAAAGGGATGATGGTTGCAGCAAAAACTATTACTGGTGCAACAATTGATTTATTCCTTTCGCCAGAAACTTTAAAGAAAGCTAAAGAAGAATTAGATAAATTAAGAGGACCTAATTTTAAGTATGAATCATTGCTGGGAAATAGAAAGCCAGCTCTTAATTACCGAGATTAGTAATCTTCTTTTTTGTAGATTTTATCGATAGTTAATGGTTAATAGTAGATTGAATGAATAAAAATAAATTAAATTTTCGTAAAATCGTTTGTTCATATAAGCCTAAATGATGAAGAAGAAGTATAGTCGTTTCCAGTTTTTAAAAGCAGTCGGATTTACCGGTCCTGCTCTAATGGCCGCATTAAGTAGTTGTTCTCAAAATGAGAATTTCAATGTAGATTCTTTAGTTGTAAATTCAAATGGGGAAACTGTTGATAATTTAGGAACTACTACAGCCTCAAATTCAGGTGGCACTTCAGGTGGCACTTCTGGTGGAACATCAGGTGGAACATCAGGAGGCACATCAGGAGGCACAACTCCCATAAAGGCTATTGCCTTAGTAGATTTAAGTTCCAGTGCGGCTAGTAATCTGAAAAATATAGGAGGCTATATCATTGTTAGTAACATGTATGTGGTTGGTAGAGCAGCTAATGGAGATTATGTAGCAGCATCAAACTTATGTACGCACGAACCTAAAAGAAGAGTGATTTTTAATCGGACGGAATATTATTGTACTGATCATGGAGCACGATTTTCATTGACTGGCCAAGCTCTTACAACGATTGCTCGTGGTAATTTGTCGGTTTATAAAACTCAAGTTGATGGTAATATTCTAACGATTTATTAAGAACATGAAAGCATTTATTTTACTATTTTTTTTCGTTCTTGGTTTTCAAACTTTTGCAAGTGAAGGTTGGGGAAACGATTTTTCAGAAGCTCAAAAGGTAGCAAAGGCAGAACAAAAATTAATCCTTTTGAATTTTTCTGGGTCTGATTGGTGTGGGCCTTGTATCCAATTAAAAAAAGAAGTCTTTGAATCGGAACAGTTTAAACAGTTTGCTACTGGAAAATTAGTTTTACTTCGAGCAGATTTTCCACGTTTGAAAAAGAATCAATTGGATAAAATGCAGCAAGAAAAAAACGATAAATTAGCTGAAAAATATAATTCAGATGGTAAATTCCCATTAACCGTGCTCATCAATGCAGATGGGAAAGTGTTACGGAAATGGGAGGGCTTCCAAGCGTCCATTCCTAAATTTATTCAGGAAATTGAAACTTCTAAATAATGATTTTTCGCCGTCAAGAACATTTAATGGGGAATCGTTTTGCATTAGGTGTTATCGGTGAAAATGAATCCAAAGCCAAGGAGGCTTTGGACTTTGCAGTCGAAGAAATTAGGCGAATAGAATCCTTGTTTTCCACCTATCAAGATACCAGTATAACTAATCAAATTAATGAAAAGGCTGGCATTGAGCCAGTAGAGGTTCCAGAGGAAGTCTATTTGCTGATTCAAAGAGCTCAAAAAATTTCAGATTTAACCCAGGGTGCATTTGATTTGACATATGGGTCTTTGGATAAAAATTTTTGGAATTTTAATCAACAAATGACCCAATTGCCAAAGGCTGACCTAGCAGAAAAAGCAGTAGAGTTGATTAATTATAAAAATATTGAATTGGATGCAAACGCGCGTTCAGTTTTTTTGAAAAAAGCGGGAATGCGCATTGGCTTTGGAGGTATTGGCAAAGGATATGCCGCTGATCGTGCAAAAAAAATTCTGCTTGATTTAGGCTTTATCCATGGAATTGTGAATGCATCTGGCGATTTGTGTGCTTGGGGAAAAGATGAAAATAACCATGATTGGAAAATTGCCTTGGCCAATCCAGACGCTCCTGGAAAAGTCATTGCAGAAATTCCGCTACAAAATTACGCCGTGGCCACTTCTGGAACCTATGAAAAATTTGTTTGGATAGATGGTGTAAAATATTCGCATACTATTCATCCCAAAACGGGTTTTCCTGTTCGTGGTATAAAGTCGGTCACCGTTTTAGCACCATTTGCTGAATTAGCTGACGCTTTAACTACGCCAATTGCTGTGATGGGTGTGGAGGCAGGATTGCATTTGCTAAATCAATTGAAAGGAATTGCTGGTGTAGTCATAGATGATGATAATCGTTTGTTTCTTACCAATAATTTGAATAAATCGTTTTTTGATAGTAATTAAATAGTTTATGAAATATTTAAGTATAATATGTTTATTGGTGGTATGCACCCTATTGATGGGTGCATGTACTACTGTTAAAGAGTATCAAAAGAGTCGGATTAACGATTCTGAAATGGAGCTTTCGGCTCGAAAAAGTGAAAAGTTTGAACAAGCTTTTTACTTATATCGAGAAGGGGCTTCTGGTGCCAATGGCGGAAAAAGTGGTGGAGGCTGTGGTTGTAATTAATTAGCATTTGTATGAAAAAAATAATTTTAGCTATTGGAATATATTGTAGCTTTTTGCAAGTTGGGAAGGCACAATTAAGTACCTATTATGGAGATACCACAAATTTCAAAAAGCATGCCTTGAAATTTGAAGAAATTAATATTGTCTCGGGTTATTACCAACAGGATGGAAATAATTCGGCAATTACAGGAGGGATAGGGACTGAATATTTAACTGATTTTGCGAATTCATTTGATATTACTTTTTCCAAAATCGATCGTTACAATAGATTACATACATTCAATATAGATTTTAATGTTGATCGGTACACGTCTGCTTCTTCAGATAATATTGATCCTTTAACAAGGTCTTCAGCCTCCAAGAGTGATGTGCATATATATCCGAGCGTCAATTGGTCTGTAAAAGACAATGAAACGCGTATTACAAAATCGTTGGGATATGCTTTTTCAACGGAATATGACTATCGATCGCATGGATTTAATGCTGGATTAACATTCTTGTCTAAAGATAAAAATACGGAATATGCGATTAAGGGTTCAGCCTATTTAGATTCCTATATGTGCATTTTGCCGTCCGAATTGCGTCCGGCAGATTATCCTTCTGGTGCACATCGAGATCAAGCCGGTATTGCATACAAGCCTCGAAATTCTTTTGCGGGTTCGTTTTCAATTGCACAGGTAATCAATCAACGATTACAAGTAATGGGGATTATTGAGCCGGGTTATCAAGAGGGTTTGCTAAGCACTCCGTTTCATCGGGTGTATTTTACTAATGGTAATCACACTACCGAGAAATTACCAAGTACAAAAATTAAATTGCCAGTCGGATTACGATTGAGTTATTTTGGGGGGGATAAATTGGTTATTCGAGGATTTTATCGCTTCTATGTAGATGATTGGGGCTTGGTTGCGCATACGGCGAATATTGAAATTCCGTATAAAATAAGTCCGTTCTTCTCTGTGATGCCTTTTTATCGAGTAAATAATCAAAAGGCAGCTAAGTATTTTAATAAATACGGTCAGCATGATCCTGCTGAGCAATATTATACCTCTGATTACGATTTATCTACCTTTGTTTCTGAGTTTGTAGGGATGGGCTTACGGATGGCTCCTCCGGGTGGTATTGCCCATGTGTTAAATTGGAATTCTATGGAACTTAGATATGGCTTCTATCATCGATCGAATGGGATGGTCGGTCATAGTATAAGTCTTCAAATTAAAATTAAATAGTCCGGATAACCGGACTATTTTTTTTTCTTGTAGACAAATTTGGATAATTGGTAGCATTTCAGGATAAATCATTTTCTTTTTTGCTCCTATTGTATCATTTTTGTAAAATAATATTAATCTAAACTTATGATGAAAAAGGTATTGGCACTCAGTGCATTGTTATTTTCTACCTCATCTGTTTTATTTGCTCAAGCGCCAGACGAAAATCGATTCGTTAAATCTGTCTTGGTAGATAAATTAGATGAACCAATGGAATTCACGTTTGTGAATGAGGGTAAAATTCTATTTGTTGAAAGAAAAGGGGATGTAAAGCAATATGACCCTACTACGAAAGAAACGAAAGTAGTTGGGCATATCAACGTAAATACCAAGTACAAAAATAGATTAGGTCAAGTGAGAGAAGCAGAGGAAGGTTTGATGGGCGTTATAGCTGATCCAAATTTCAAGCAAAATCACTGGGTATATGTTTATTATGCACATCCGAATGAAACGAAACATATACTTTCGAGAATGGAGTATAAGGATGAACAATTGCTTTTGAATACAGAAAAAGTGATGTTAGAGGTAGGCGTACAGAGGGAGGAATGTTGTCATACCGGTGGTGGCATGGTGTTTGATAATTCTGGAAATTTATTTTTAACCGTTGGAAATAATACATCCAATAGTAATTCTGACGGATATGCTCCAATTGATGAGCGTCCGGGTCAGGCTTACTGGGATGATCAGCGTGGAGCGGCAAATACTAATGATTTAAGAGGAAAAATTTTGCGTATTCATCCTGAAAAGGATGGTTCTTACACGATTCCAAAAGGAAATCTATTTGCTCCTGGCACGCCAAAAACTCGTCCGGAGATTTATACAATGGGACACCGTAATCCTTGGAGAATTAGTGTAGATTCTAAAACAGGATATATTTATTGGGGTGAAGTGGGTCCGGATGCTTCGGTTGATTCTCCTGAAAAAGGGCCAAAAGGGTATGATGAATTTAACCAGGCAAAAGGTCCAGGGTTTTTCGGTTGGCCTTATTTTATTGGAAATAATCAAGCTTATACCGATTTTAATTTTGAAACCCTAGCAGTGGGTCCAAAATTTGATCCAGCAAAACCTGTTAATGAGTCACCCAATAACACAGGTTTAAGAGATTTACCGCCTGCCCAAAAAGCTTTTATTTGGTATCCTTATGGAATGTCAGAAGAGTTTCCATTAGTGGGTGCTTCAGGTAGAAGTGCAACTGGTGGACCAATTTACCATCGTTCTGATTTTCCAAATGCCAAACGTCCATTCCCAGCATATTATGAAAATAAATGGTTGGCAGTAGAGTTTATGCGTGGTTGGATTATGTCGATTACCATGGATGAAAATGGAAATTATAAATCCATGGAGCGATTCATGCCAAACACTACGTTTGGTAGTGCAATTGATATGAAATTTAGTCCTGATGGTGATTTGTATATTTTAGAATATGGTTCGGCTTGGTTTAAAGGAAATGACAATGCGCGCATTGTTAAAATTGAATATCAAGGAGGAAATAGAAAGCCAGTTGCTGCAGCATCAGCTTCTAAATTGCAAGGTGCTTTGCCAATGACCACCAAATTGTCGGCTGAAGGATCAAAAGATTATGATGGCGATCAATTGACTTATACTTGGACAGTTAAGAAACAGGGTAAATTAGTGAAAACTTTGTCAGGAATCAATCCAGAATTAACCTTAGCACAAGCAGGAAAATATCAAGTTTCATTGCAAGTGAAAGATCCAAAAGGATTAAGCAATAATGCTATGTTGGAATTGTTGGCAGGTAATGAACCTCCTCAAGTGGATGTTGATTTAAATGGATCAAATCAAACTTTTTATTTTCCAAATAAGAAAATCAATTATCAGGTAAAGGTAGAAGATAAGGAAGATGGAACTTTAGGAAAAGAAATTACAGAAGATGCAGTCGCTACTACGATTGATTATATCCCTGATACCTATGATCCAATTGAAATGTCGCAGTCGCACCGTAAAGCAGATTCAGATTTGTTTGCAGCAGCTGGATTGAAGATTATCAATAAAAATGATTGCAAGTCTTGTCACTTAAAGGAAGTTCGTTCCGTTGGTCCTGCATATGTTGAAATTGCTGAAAAGTATAAAGGTCAAAATGTGGTTGATCAATTGAGCAATAAAATTATCACTGGTGGTGGTGGAGTTTGGGGAGAACATGCAATGAGCGCCCATCCTTCGATTAGTAAAGGTGAAGCAAAATTAATTGTGGAATATATTTTGAGTTTAGGTGAAAAACAGCCTTCAAATCGAATTGGCTTAAAAGGAGAGTTGGAATTAAAAGTTCCGGCAAAACACGCAAATTCAAAAGGTGTATATGTGATTCGCGCTACTTATTTAGACAAAGGGAAGAATAAAATACCTGCAGCTCAGACTGAAAAATGGGTTATGTTGAGAAATCCTAAAATAGATGTAGAAAAGGCGGATGCTCAATTTGGTATTCAACAATTGATTACTCCTATGCGCTCTACCAATATGGTGGGTAAAAATCCATATTTAATGTATAAAGGTATCGATTTAACAGATATTAAAGCTATTGAAATTGCCGCTTCTGCACAAGCAAGAACTTCTGCTTCAGGTGGTGTAGTAGAAATTAGAATTGATTCACCAAACGGACCTGTCATTGGAAAAACTTCTATGATTGAAGTATCTAATCAGAGTGGTTTTGGTCCGGCACCTGCTGCCAATCCAAATCAGAAAGGAGTTTCATTGGGAACACCAGTTGCGGCAGCTGCACCAGCGAGTCCGGGTGCTGCAGGCGCACCAGCAGGAGGCGCACCAGCAGGAGGAGCACCTCGTCGAATGGGTCCTAGTGCGCAAACTGTTACTATTCAATCAACGAAAGGTACTCACGATTTGTATTTTGTAGCCGTTAATCCTGCGGCAGGAGAGCAACAAATTGTAGTTCAAATTTCAAGTATTGAAGTGAAGAATTAGTTTGAACCAAAAATAAATTGAAAGGCGGGTTTAATCCCGCCTTTTTTATTGCCCTCTAAATTGAGTAAACATGAGCCTTTTTCAGCTTTTAATCAAAATAATTAAGATGCAAAAGATTCTACTTTCTCTCGTTTTTTTTATGCTAATTGGTGATGTATTCGCACAAAAAAACATCACCAACGCAAATGATAACAATGCACCATTGCATGCCTTGCAACCTGATTACCCAACGCCCTACCTTGTTGCCACCAAGGCATCTATTATGGCAAATGTGGATAAAATTTTCACTTATTTAGACCAAGCAACACCCAGTAACATGGTGGATGCAGCAAGCGGACAGAAGTGGGAGCCGGGCCAGGCTTATTCTGAACAAATCAAGTTTGCCCAAGGTGATTTTCGTCCAATTTCATATGAGTGGGGAGTAACTTATTCTGGCATGCTGGCCTTGAATCAAATCACGGGCCAAGACCGTTTCAAAAATTATGTTTTTGATCGGTTGGGTTTTATTGAAAAGGCCTTGCCTGCTGCAAAAGAATTTAGTTTAAAATACCCTGAAAAAATTCATGCGCTACGTGGTTTGGTTTTTCCTAAAGCATTGGATGATATAGGTGCCATGTCGATGAGCGTTATAAAGGCGCAGCGCGCAGGTTATTCTGGCGACTTATCATATATTGTTCAACGGGCGAAAAATTTTATTTTAAAAGAGGAGCATCGTTTACCAGATAAGACCTTGGTTCGCGTCCGTCCTCTATATCATACCATGTGGTTAGACGATTTGTACATGGCTATCCCAGCTTTATTACAAATGGGTGTAAGTACAGGTGATCCCAGTTATTTTACTGAGGCAATTTTTCAATATGAATCTTACAAAAAGCGGATGTTTAATACTCAATTAAATATCTTCATGCATGGGTATTTGGTCGGAGCGGATACACACCCTGAATTTCATTGGGGGAGAGCAAATGGTTGGGCAATCTTAACTTTATGCGAAATGTTGGAATATTTGCCAGCAAATCATCCAAAAAGACCTGAATTACTTATTCAATTTAAAAAGCATTTAAGTGGATTGATGGCTTTACAAGATGGTACAGGATTTTGGCATCAATTATTGGATAAGAATGATTCATATTTGGAAACATCCGCAACAGCTATTTACTGTTATGTAATTGCCAAGGGAATTAGTAAAGGTTGGTTGGATGTAAGAATTTATGCACCAGCAGCCCTATTGGCTTATCAGGCTATTCAAACTCGTATTTCTGAATCAGGACATGTTGAAGGGACTTGCGTTGGAACAGGTTTGGCTTGGGATCCGGCATTTTATTACCATCGACCAGTGTCACCTTTTGCAGCACATGGGTATGGCCCTGTATTGTTGGCATCTGCTGCCATGCTAGAGATGATTGAGAAATATAATTTCTCTATTAATGATTCGGCCCTTCATTTTAAAGAAAAATAAAATTTACGATATTGCGTTAGATAGAAATATTCAGACCTAATGCACAGGGCTTTTCCACTTTTATTGATCTTTATTGTAGTGCTTTCCTGTAAAAAGGGAAGTGTGGATGAATTGATTAATCCAGTAAGCCCTACATCCTCTTTTTTTTATCAACCATCGAATTTTCCCAGTCCGGTTTATAATTTGGAGAGTAATCCGGTAACGGATGATGGATTTCAACTAGGTAAAGCAATTTTTAATGACCCCTTGTTGTCGAGAGATAACACCATTTCTTGTTCGGAATGTCATAATCAAGGCTTTGCATTTACCCACCATGGACATCCCTTGAGTCATGGAATAGATGGAAAAATTGGCGACCGAAATGCGCTACCTATTCAAAATGTAGCTTGGCAAAAAGAATTTTTCTGGGACGGTGGAGTGAATAAATTAGACGACTTCCCAATTCATCCGATTGAAAATCCGGTTGAAATGGATGAGAACATAGAAAATGTGTTGGCAAAGCTTAGAAAAACAAGTTATTTTCCTGGGCTATTTAAAAAAGCCTTTGGGACCGAAGAAATCAATCAGACTAGATTTTTGAAAGCCTTGTCGCAATATATGAATGGATTGATCTCAGCCAATTCAAAATACGATAAGGTGATACGAAAAGAAGGACAAGTTTTTACGGCTGAAGAACAGGAAGGGTATGATTTATTTTTGAATAAGTGTGCAAATTGCCATAAAGGAGAAAATTTTACAGATCAATCCTACCGAAATAATGGATTGCCTGTTGATCCGAAATTAAATGATGAAGGAAGATTTCGAATCAGTAAGGTAGAGGCAGATAAATATACTTTTAAAGTGCCGAACTTACGAAATGTAGAAGCAACGGCTCCTTATATGCACGATGGACGATTTACAACATTAGAAGAGGTATTGAATCACTATTCTTCTGGCATTGTAGACAGTCCCACTTTAGATTCCAAATTAAAAAAGGGAATAGCGATGAATGCTGAAGAAAAACGAAAAATAATTTTGTTTTTAAAGACCTTGACAGACAATCAATTTTTGACAGACCCTAAATTATCTAAGTAAAAAGAGCCTAAATTTAGGCTCTTTTTGTTCAATTGGCGTATTTATTATCAGTATCCTAATAGGAATTTTCTTTTTTTATTTGTTGGGGAAAGCCATTCCCCTTACCCCCTGCAAGATACCGATATATTCTATCAGTAAATTTATAAATTAACTATTTGCAAAATTTTACCAAGATTCTGATCCCAATAATTTTTTACCCAATTCGGATAATTCTGCAACCGGCTGTGTTTTTTCAAGGTTTCTTGGATCTCCAGGAAATGCATAACCAGTAGGTGCAATTTTGTGTTTCCAGGAATTAATTCTCCATTCTTTTAAGGCTTCATTTTCTGGTTCAGCTGGCATCATTGAAATGTATTGGGCCACGCGTACTTTGTCTTTAGTTAAATTGGGACGTATGCCATGCGGTTGTGTACTATTAAATATCAATAAATCGCCAGCCTCCATCTTTACTTTGGTTGGGGTGAAACCTGTTGTATCGGGTTGAAAACGATTTCTGTCTTCCGGTTGAGTTAATTTCCAGGTATCATAGGTTCTAAATAATTCTGGGATACATTGAAAGCCTCCCATGTTTTCATCTGTTTGGTCGACTAAAGCTAATACTCCTTGTACATTCACTGGTTTTGTCTCTGGATCATAATCCCAATGGATAAATCCTTTGAAAGGTTTATCTGGCTGTAGAGGGAAATTTAAATTTGTTCGATCAATGGTTACCCATAGGTCATCTAAACCCCAGATGTCGGCAAAAGCATCGTAAATTCGTTGCGTTTGTCTATTTTTCCACATTTCAGGATGATTGTACATTTCTACCATACCAGAGCCGATTAATTCTTTCATTTCCATTTCAGCTCGAGGAGGAGTGTACCATGTCGAAGGATCATGGGGTGATTTTTCTTCAAATTCCCAAACGGCCTGCGCCGTTTTTTCAGCCTGCTCTCTTGATATGGCTTGTTTAACGACTACATAACCATTGTAAATCCAAAATTGAAATTCTTCTTCTGTTAATGCTCTTAATTTTCGACCACTTTTTCCGTCATTTAATTGGGTAACTGCACTTTTTGCCACAGATGGATTTCCAGGAATATCCGTGTGTTGATTTTTAGGCACCATTCCAGTTACCATTGTTTTGTTTTCGTCATTCATTACGTCGTTATTTTAACAAGACAAATTTATACGCATTAGTTCATTGTTTTTTTTCCATAATTAGTATTTTTTTGAACAATATTGATATTTTTGGAAAATATATACAGTAAATATGTCAATTAAGGTACAATTTGAAACCATTCAAATCAAAGAAGAGAGTTCTTTTCGTATTTTACAAACGCCCTATCTCCAGGACTTTTACATGTGGCATTCGCATCCTGAATATGAATTATTGTTTATTGAAGCGGAAGAAGGACCCTGTTTTGTTGGTTCGCACAAGTCGCATTTTAAACAATCTGAATTGGTATTTATAGGTCCGCATGTACCTCATTTGAATTTTGATTATGGTGTCAAAGGAAATTACAGAAAGTTAGTCGTACAGATGCGTGAAGATTTTTTGGGTAATACGTGGAAGGAGATTCCGGAATTGTCTAAGATTGAAAAACTTTTTCAATTAGGAAAATCCGGTATTCGATTTGAAGGACAAAACAAAAATCAGATCGGAGAGCGATTGTTTGCTTTACCTACTAAATCGCATTTTGAGCAATTTGTTGAAATTCTCAGTATTTTTCAGTCTCTTTCTGATGATTTTGAAATTGAATTGTTGAATGAAGAGCAATTATGGCATAATCCTTCCTTACGAGATCAGCAGCGAATGAATACCATCAAAAATTTTGTTGAAGATCATTTTCAGCGCCCCATTACATTAGATGAAATTGCCGATTGGAGTAATTTAAGTAAAGAAGCATTTTGTCGTTATTTTAAAGGAAAAACTCAATTAACCTTTTCTGAATATCTGAATCAGTATCGCGTGAGTCAGGCTAAAAAAAGATTAATTCAGGATATTAGTATTGCTGAAGTAGCAGAGCAATGTGGATTTGAATCATTAAGTTATTTTAATCGTGTTTTTAAAAAGATTGTAGGAGAAAATCCGAGTAGGTATCGTTCCAAATTTACTTTTATAAAAAATGAAAAATATGTTCGATTTAAAGGGTAAAGTTGCTTTAGTAACAGGTTGTAAAAGAGGAATTGGTAAAGCAATGGCCATTGGGCTTGCAGAGGCGGGTGCTGATATTATTGGGGTTTCAGCTAATTTGGAATTATCAGGCTCTGAAGTAGAAAAAGAGGTAATTTCTTTGGGTAGAAATTTTAAAGCCTATCAAGCCAATTTTGGAAATCGAGCATCCTTATATGCTTTTATCGAACAAGTAAAAAAAGATTTTCCTCGGGTAGATATTTTAGTAAATAATGCAGGTACCATCTTGCGCGATCCTGCTGCCCAACACTCAGATGAATTTTGGGATGAAGTTTTAGAAGTAAATTTGAATTCCCAGTTTATTTTAAGTCGAGAAATCGGAAAAGGAATGTTGGCTCAAGGATCTGGTAAAATTATATTTACAGCTTCTTTATTGAGTTTTCAAGGAGGTATTAATGTGCCAGGCTATGCAGCAAGTAAAGGAGGTATTGCTCGTTTAACGATGGCCTTAGCCAATGAATGGGCTGGTAAGGGAATAAATGTAAATGCGATTGCCCCAGGATATATCTCTACTGATAATACAGAAGCCCTTCGAAATGATCCGAATCGTTCAAATGCGATTTTGGGTAGAATTCCCGCAGGCCGTTGGGGAGAAGCTTCTGACTTTAAGGGTCCAGTTGTTTTCTTAGCCTCAGAAGCTTCTAATTATGTTCACGGAACAATTTTAACAGTTGATGGGGGTTGGATGGGTCGATAATTAAACCGACATAATATCCTTCTCTTTCTCACCAAAAATCACATCGATTTTTGCGATAAAAGCATCCGTTTGTTTTTGTACTTTTTCCTCTCCGTCTTTAATAGCATCTTCAGAAACACCGTCAGCTTTTAGTTTTTTGATGCTGTTGTTGGCATCTTGACGTGCATTCCTGATGTTTACCTTAGCTACTTCAATCTCTTGCTTAACACGTTTTACTAAATCTTTTCTTCGTTCTTCTGTTAAAGGTGGAATGTTCAAACGGATAGTTTCGCCATCACTTACCGGATTTAATCCTAAAGAAGAATTACGAATTGCTTTTTCAATTTCTCCAAATAATCCCTTTTCAAACGGTTTGATTGCTATCGTGCGGGCATCTGGAGTGGTGATAGATGCAGCTCCATTGATTGGAGTAGCCATTCCATAATAATCAACCATTAAGCCATCAAGCATATTAACAGATGCTTTACCTGCTCTAATTTTTGATAATTCAATAGTTAAGTGTTTGATTGCGCCTTCCATTGTTTCTTTGGCCGCATCAATATAAAATTCTATTTCTTCCATTTCTTTAATTAACTAATAAGCGTTCCTACTTCTTCACCTTTAACCAATGCAGCCAAATTACCTTTTTTGTTCATGTCGAAAACAATAATCGGTACTTTGTTTTCTTGACATAAGGTAAATGCTGTCGTATCCATAATTTTTAAGCCTTTTTGAATGGCTTCCTGAAAACTAATTTGGGTGTATCGAGTTGCATTAGGATCTTTTTCAGGGTCGGCAGTGTACACGCCATCTACGCGAGTACCTTTTAATACAACATCCGCTTCCATTTCAATGGCACGTAAAGAAGCTGTAGAATCAGTGGTGAAATACGGATTTCCTGTTCCTGCACCAAAAATGACTACCCTTCCTTTTTCCAAATGACGGATAGCTCTTCTACGAATGAAAGGTTCACAAACCGCTTCAATTTTAATAGCAGTCATCATTCGCGTGTACAATCCTTGTTTCTCCAAAGAAGCTTGTACAGCCATTCCATTAATAACAGTTGCTAACATGCCCATATAATCGCCTTGTACACGATCAATACCTGCTTGTGCAGCAGCAGCACCTCTAAAAATATTACCCCCACCAATTACAATAGCTACTTCCACCCCTAGATCATGTACTTGCTTGATTTCAGCTGCATATTGCGCTAAAATACTTGGTTCAATCACTTCTTCTGTTGTGGAAAGGGCCTCGCCAGAAAGTTTCAATAAAATTCGTTTGTATTTAAGTTCTCCCATGAGGATGTCTGATAAAGGTAATTTGCCCTGCAAATTTAGAAAAATATTCGGGTTTTTGAATACCCTCTTTCATCAATTTTTAGCCTGGGGCAATTGCCACCATGGTAAATAGGGAAAGGCATGATGTTCATAATGATACCCGAAAAAATAACAGCTTAAAAATGCCCAAAGGTGGTTTTTTGACTGGGATTCAGATTGATGTTCATTCGTATGTGTACCTTTGTGTGGTAAATACGTGCCAAAATAAAACAATTGTAAAGTGCTCAAGATGGCAGGTAGCTCCCAAAACAGAATCAAATTCCACATCGGAATCCATAGTTTTAGAATGTTATAAGCGATAGCCATGGCAACAATTTGTTGCCATGAAATATATTGCATCATAAATTTAAACCACCACAAAAAAAAGTTACCCTGGTGCACATCTGGGTCCTTTTCAGTATTCACATGTTGATGATGTAGATGATGTTTTTTTTCCAAAAGACTATATTTGTTAAAGGCAAATAAAATAGTTGCGACTCGGCCAATCAATCGATTAACTTTGGGGTATTTAGGAGCAACTACTCCATGTATCGAATCATGACTAGTTATAAACAAGCCCGTATACAAGTGTGTTTGGACGAATACACCTATAAAAAGATAAAAATTGTTTAGTGAGAGGTTTTGATGTAGTAAGTAATAAAGGTGCAAAAACCAACAAATTAGGATAATTAAGGCAATTGTAATCCCTTTCAATGGATATTCTGATTTTTGCATTTGTTTACTCGATGAAATGAATTTATCTTCAAGAAATATTATTCAAAACTATGAAATTACGCTTACTTTTTGGCATGTTTTTGCTTTATTTTTTAGGATCTAAATCTTCAGCAGTGGCACAAAAGACTTTTTGTAACCCTATGAATTTAGATTATGGCTTTACCCCCATTCCAAATTTTTCAGAACAGGGGAGACATCGTGCCACAGCAGATCCTGTAATTAGTTATTTTAAAGGAAAATATTATTTATTTTCTACCAATCAATGGGGCTATTGGTGGAGTGATGATTTAATGAAATGGAATTTTATATCCCGTAAATTTCTACAGCCTTATCACAAAGTGTACGATGAATTATGTGCACCTGCTACATTAACGTTAGGTGATAGTTTATTGGTTATTGGCTCTACTTATTCCAAAGACTTTACCTTGTGGTACAGTCAAAATCCCACCACAGATTCTTGGAAAGAGGCAGTGCATGCTTTTACGGCTGGTGCATGGGATCCTGCTTTTTTTGAAGATGATGACAAACGCGTATATCTATACCATGGGTCTAGTAATTTATATCCAATGTATGGTATAGAAATCGATCGCAAGACCTTGCAACCTATTGGAGAACGAAAAGAATTGATTCGTTTGCACGATGATATTCATGGCTGGGAGCGATTTGGTGAATACCAAGACAATACGTTTTTGAAGCCTTTTATGGAAGGAGCTTGGATGAATAAATACAAAGGCAAATATTATTTACAATATGGGGCTCCTGGAACAGAGTTTTCTCACTATGGAGATGGGGTTTATACTTCTGATAAGCCACTCGGACCCTTTACCTATCAATCACATAATCCATTTGCCTACAAACCCGGCGGATTTACTCGCGGGGCGGGTCATGGGGCAACTTTTGAAGGACAATTCGGAAATTGGTGGCATGTGTCTACTATCACCATTGCCTCTAAAAATAGTTTTGAAAGACGCTTAGGGCTTTGGCCAACACAATTTGATAAAGATGGTATTCTCTATACAGAAACAGCTTATAGCGATTTTCCGATGAAAATACCGAGTCAAAAATTTGAAAAGCCGAGTGATTTGTTCTCAGGTTGGATGTTATTGAATTATAATAAACCTGTTCAGGTTTCTTCTAGTTTAGGTGCCTATACAGCTAATTATGCCGTAGATGAACAAATTAAAACATATTGGTCGGCTAAGAGTAACCAAAGAGGCGAATACATTCAGTCAGACTTAGGTGCAATTTCTACCGTTAGAGCCATACAAGTAAATTATGCAGACCAAGATGTAGATACTAGTTTTTTAGGCAAAATAAATGGTATTTATCATCAATATCAATTATTAGCTTCTAAGGACGGTAAATCATGGGAGTTAATTGTAGATAAATCAAAAAATAAAACGGATGTACCTCATGATTATATTGAACTTGAAAAACCTGTTGAAGCGAGGTTTATAAAATTAGTCAATATTCATATGGCAGCCGGAAAATTTGCTATTAGTGGTTTGCGTGTTTTTGGAAAAGGTCACGGTACCAAACCCAATCAAATAAAGGATTTTATAGTTTTACGCGGGGAGCACGATTCACGAGCTGCTTGGTTGAAATGGCGACACGATTCCAACGCAACCGGTTATGTCATCTATTCGGGAATTGCCCCAGATAAACTTTATACTTCGGTGATGGTTTATGGAAGTAATGATTATTACTTTAAATCAATGGACAAGGATAAAACCTATTATTTCCAAATTGAGGCATTTAATGAGAATGGGATAGGAGAGAGAACGGGAACTTTAGTAAGTAAGTGATCACTTCACCACTAATCTCACCACCATCCCTGGATTCTCTAATCCAACATAGATATAGCCATCCCGGCCCATTTCTACGTTACGCATACGACCTATGTTTAGTAAGACTTTCTCTTGCTTTACTACTTGGTTGTTTTTGATTTCTACACGTTGAAGGTAATTAAAGCGCAAGGATCCAATTAATAAATTTCCTTTCCAAGATGGATACTTGTCACCTGTTACAAACGTCAAACCAGAAGGTGCAATAGATGGTAAATAATAAGTAACAGGTTGTTCCATGCCATCTTTTTTAGAGATGTTAGAAATGGGTTTTCCATCATATCCGATCCCATACGTGATCGTCGGCCAACCGTAATTTTTACCTGCTTTTATGATATTGATTTCATCTCCTCCGCGTGGACCATGCTCTGTCTCCCAAATATCACCAGTGGCAGGATTGAGTGTTAAGCCCTGAGGATTTCGTTGTCCATACGAATAAATACTGTGATGAAATTCTTTCGGATCTTTTCCTACAAACGGATTGTCTTTTGGAATGCTTCCATCATCGTTCAAACGATGAATTTTGCCATTATCATTATTGGTAAACTGTGGAAATTCCTTTTCCATTCCCCTTTCTCCAACTGAAAAATACAAATATCCCTTTTTGTCAAAAGCAATACGAGATCCAAAATGATGGAACGTTTTGGTAAATGGTTGTGAAACAAATAATTCTTCTTGTTCTACAAATTCATTGTTTTTTATTTTTCCTCGAACAATGGCCGTAGCTGTTAAAGTAGTGCCATTTTCTTCTTTGAATTTCGAATATGACAAGTAAATCCAACCATTTTTTTCGAAGTTTGGATGCAATTCAATGTCTAAAAGTCCACCTTGTCCTTTCGCCATTACAGCCGGTACACCCTTAATTGCTGTTTTTTGTTGTTTCTGATCTACATGATAAAGAACTCCTTTACGATCTGAAATTAAATACGTTAAATCTGGTAATTGAACAAATCCCCAAGGACTTTCAAATCCAGTCGCAATCGTATCTAATTTGATTTTCATCCCCTCTGACTCAAAGATGGCAGATTTTGGTTTATTGGAGAATTTATATTGATCAACAGTTGCAAGATTCTTATTGATCAATTCTGCCAAATCATTAATTTCTTCCTTGCTTAAAATTTCCCCCCAAGTTGGCATACCTAAATCCGGATATCCTTTGGTGATGGATTGGATAAAGTCTTCTTTTGTTTTTCCGTGTTTCCAATTACGATCCACAAATGCCTCTACTTTTTCACCGTGACAAGATGCACAATACTGGGTATAATTTTTAAGTGCTTGTTTTTCATCTGCTGGATTGGCATGATTTTCTTTTTTTAAAGACATGGTGCCCATTCCACCAAGAAGTAATCCAAAAGCTATGATCAGTTTCTGTTTCATCGTTTATAAATTTTGGTGCAAAAATAAACAAAGGATATTGAACTTGTATCCTGAATTGAGTTTACTTTCTAAATCCCACAAAGGCCATCATACGACCTGTGATTCCTTGCTCTTTTCGGTGACTAAAAAAATGCTCATTGTGTGCCACCGTGCAAAAATCTGATATTTCAATATTCGAAATGCCGAGAGCTTGTAATTGATGGAAATTCGCTTTCTTTAGGTCAACAAAATACTTCTCACCAAGCTTGTTTTTTTCATTGGAAGCAAAGTAATTCGCCACGTCCTCACCGACTTCAAAATGCAATGCACTGATGCATGGACCGATCCAAGCAAGTAAATCTACAGCCTTTGATTGATGTTGGGCGATCATTTTTTCAGCCGTTTTTCGTGCAATTTGTGCGACTGTTCCTTTCCATCCCGCATGGATCGCAGCACAGATTTGATTTTTAGTGTCCACCAATAAAATAGGACAACAGTCTGCAATTCCAACTCCAGCAATTATCCCAGTTTGTGTTGAAATAATGGCATCAAAATTTTCTTGATATCCACCTGTTGCCGTTTCCCATATTGAATCGCCATGACATTGATAAGCTCTGGCTAATTGCTTGGTTTCAATGCCTAAATCCGTACATAATAGGGATAAGTTTTCCTTGATAAAAGTAGGAGAGTCGTCTGTATGTTTGCCTAGATTAAGGCTATTATAAGGAGCTTGGCTTACCCCTCCATGGCGGGTGGAAACACCCGCCAATAAATTGGGTATATCTTGAAAAATCTTGGGTACAATAAACCTTTGATTGGGTTTATGCATCATAAGATAATCCGTATTTTTTTAATACATCATTCGGAACACCTTCCCATTCATTGGGTCTGTTTCCTTGATATCCTAAATATTCAATGCCAATCTTAGAAGTGAAGAATCCAGTTGCAGTCAGATTTCTCATCAAATTAAAGAAAGAAACTCCTTGAGAATGCTGTGGCTTTGCTTTTTCTGGATAAGCGATGTCGTCTACAATCTCAATTCGTTGTTTAGGAGTAATATCGGTAAACACTTTCCCAAAACGCTTTTTAGATTCAGCATCTAACCAACCTAATCCACCTCTTACGGGAGTTTTTAACTCGGGTTTATCTTTTACAATAAATTCAATAAACTCCGTGGTGCCAGCTTGTGAAGCACTTCCTGAGGTAGCATCTGCAGGGAAAATGATATCCGTTAAGATGGTAATTGTTTTTAATTCATGTGCATTTAAAAACACCTCTGCACGTAAACGAGCATCTCTTTCTGCCTCGTCTTTTGTACGTCCGCCTGGTATTTTTAATTCTCCTGCTGCCGTTTTTGGCGCATTCATTTGATCCAATGCCTCAGCAGCTTGTACATCCGGACTCAACACTGCAAGTCCTAATGAACTTAAACCTAAGTTTTTTAAATAATCTCTTCTTTTCATTAGATATTGCCTTTTTTACGTTGATCTAAAATGTACTCTGAGGTTCTTAAAGATAGAGCCAAGATGGTCAATGTTGCATTTTTATCGCCTTGAGAAACAAATGGAGCCGCATCTGCAACAAATAAATTCTTAACATCGTGTGCCTGACAATTTGAATTTAGAACCGAAGTTTTTGGGTCATTCCCCATACGAGCAGTGCCTACTTCATGGATAATTTTTCCTGGCTCAGCTAATCCGTAATTGTTCTCTGGTCCTGGTTTTTTACCCATTGGAATACCACCCATTGCATGAATAATCTCCTCAAAGGTGTCTTGCATATGCTTGGCTTGCTTGATCTCATAATCAGACCATTTGTAATGGAAACGTAGGACAGGAATTCCGTATTTATCAACCGTATTTGGGTCAATTTCGCAATAATTATCTTCTCTTACCACTGGTTCACCTCTACCAGCCATTCCGATATATGCTCCATAATATCTTGCATAATCTTCTTTTAGACTAGATCCGTACCCTCCAGCTGCTTTTGCTTTACCATCTTTTGTGAATTCAGGTTTGCCATTCATACTCTCAATTCCCCAACCATATCCATAACCTGGCATTCCCATTCCTCCACCATACTCAATATGATAGCCTCTTGGGAAGTCTAATTTTTTGTTATCTAACCACCAAGGAGTATAAATATGCATGCCTCCCACACCATCTTCATTGTAACGCTTTCTGTCAAATAAAGCCGGAATGATACCCGATCTTGAAGCACCAGTTGAATCATTTAAATACTTTCCAACAACTCCAGAAGAATTGGCTAAGCCATTTGAAAATCTAGAACTTTTGGAGTTCAATAGCAATCGTGCGGTTTCTCCTGCACTAGCAGCTAATACAACTACTTTACCTTTGACTGTATATTCTTGTAAATTCAAGGTGTTCACATAAGAAACGCCAGTTGCTAATCCGGTTATTGGGTCTGTAATGACCTCCCTAGCCATGGCATGCGTAATTAGCGTAGTGTTACCTGTTGCAACTGCAGGTTTGATTAATACAGAAGACGCAGAAAAATCAGCGTATGCCATACAAGCTCTTCCACATTGACCGCAATAAAAGCATTTTCCACGCTCATCATTGATTTTCTTCGTCAACATCGCCATACGAGATGGGTAGGTTGGAATACCAATTTTTTTATTGGCCTTCATGATCATCAATTCGTGAAGTCTTGGTTTGGGTGGAGGTAAAAATTGACCATCTGGGTCATTTCTTAATCCTTCATTGGTCCCAAATACGCCAATTAATTTTTCAACACGATCATAATAGGGTTTCATGTCTTCATAGCCAATCGGCCAATCATCTCCTAAACCATCAATCGATTTTCTTTTAAAATCATCTGGTCCAAAACGTAAGGAAATTCTTCCCCAGTGGTTTGTTCTTCCCCCTACCATTTGAGAACGGAACCAGTCGAATGATGTTCCATTTTTTCTAGTATATGGTTGTCCTTCAATGTCCCAGCCACCATAAGCAGCATCAAAATCTCCAAAAGGACGAGTCGTACTTGCACCTCTTCGTGGAGATTCATACGGCCATTTTAATTGGGTGATATTTTTAGGGTCGGCTGGGTCAAAGTTTTGTCCGGCTTCTAAAACGCAAACTTTTACGCCTGCTTTGGATAACGTGTATGCCGCCATACCTCCTCCAGCACCAGAACCCACAATGACCACGTCAAAAACCTCAGTTTGGGCTTTAATATTAACTGAATCGTTTATCATAGTTGATGGTTTTAATTTGTCGGTTTAAAAATAAGAAATTATTCTATATTTTAAAAAGGACATTGACCTGACATATCCTTGGAATGAGCTGAATCTCTCTTGTGCTATTTCCATAGATACTGTTTTCAACTTGAATAATTTGATTGTTGTTAAATATATTTTTTATTGCTAAACCAATTTGAAATTGATTTTTAATGGGTTTTAAGTAATTTAATTGAAGATCGCAAAAATAAAATTGTTTGTTCAAACTTGAATTCGACGGGTTGATAATTTGATAAGTTAATGAAGAATTGATTAAAGAATTAAATTGATAATTAATCAATCCTTTTTGTCGTAATATTGTGTTTTTCCCTGAATTGAAAGGGTTGTTGATTTCAGACCAATCCATTCCAATTTCATATTCTAAAGAAAGCTGAGCAATTGGTTTGTTTTGTAATTTTAAGGAATAACCGTAATTACTATTTTTGGTTTTTGAAAAACCCGCATTTAAAAATTCAGTATAGCCATTTCCACTTTGAAAATTGGTCATCAAATTTACTTGTAACCTTGGCACAAAAAAGTATTTATTGAACTGGTACACCATAGCAAATTGCGACGTGCTGACATTTTTTTGAAAATTTATGGTTTCAAAAAACTGATTACCAAAATTTATTTTATTAAAATAGCCATTGTAAGAGGTCCCATAATTTAATTGAAACACATGCGAAATCCCTTCTAATAATTGGTCGAGCCGATAAATCGCAAATATATTTTGATTCTCCACCAAGTCTAATGAAGAAAGATTGGTTTTGTAATTTCTACCATCTGTAAATAAGGGATTTTTAAAATAGGGTAAATCTTGAGGTATATCTTTATTATTATTGTACGAAAGCAAGAAGGTAGATTTATTGTTGAATTTATAAGTGAGTATTAAATCATTTTTTAAAAAAAATGCTTGTTTTTTCGTAATGTTTGGATCAATCAATTGATAATTTAACCAAACCAAGCCAAGTTGGTATTGAAGACTAAAATTTTCCAACTCAATTTTAAATTGATTGTTTTGAGAAAATTTTGAACTTAAAAGTTCAAACTCATTTGGATTATATGAAGTGAAGGATTGATTGGTTGAAATATCAGAAAGAAACTTATTTTTCTGGTTTAAATAGTTGATCGAGCCACTCCATTTTAACCAATCTTTGGGAATCATTAATTGGACTTTTTGAAAAAATACCTGACTTGAAGACCGAAGTGCTTGCGTACTTTCAATAAAATTACTGTCTAAAGTTGTGGAAAATAGCTCGCCTATGAGGGGTTGTTGGAAAAATTGTTGCTGAAAGTCAGCGCCAAGTACCGTACTGGTTTGTAAAATACCAAATGGTAATTTCTCGGTATAATTTGCTTTTATTTGTTGCGTACCTAAATTCCAATTTGCTAGATTTTCTTGGGTCTGTAGTAAATTTCGTTGAAAAACTTTACGCGTATTTCCTGAACCATATTGAAGGAAAAGATTCGTCTCTAGTAGTTTTTTTGTACTGATATATTTTTTATAACTAAGGTTGATATAACCTAAAAATGGTGATTTAATTCCTCTCTGTGAATCGGTATAGCTAAAGGAATTGCTGGCCAAATTGGAAACCATTGTGGAGCTTTCTTGGTTGGAGAATTTATCACCCAAAACATTTAATTGTAATTTTAACTGCGATAAAGAATCGGGTTTCCAAATATTTCCTGAAATAATTGATTTTTGACTGTTTTCTTGAGATTGATTGTGTTCTGGTAAAGATTTTTGAAAATTGTCATCCAAATAATCAGTATTTTTTGTAGAAAAATCGTCATTAAAATTTCGAATACGAGAACTTTGTATTAGATCAATTCCTGCAGGATTAAGGCCAACATTATTTGTTTGTACGTTAAAGAAGTTTTTCATCTTTTTTAATAAAACAATTAATTGAAGATTTACTTCTTGTCTAATTTTGCCTCCTCCTCCTAATGATGCTTGGCCCTCTCCAAATATAGCCTTTGCAAGATTAGTAAGTTCTAGATTAAGGGCAACCTTGCTACTTTTGCCCATTTCTTTGAGCAGTGGATTGGAATGATAATTTTCAATCGCCTGAATCGATTTTACCAAATCAATCGATAAATTTTTTGTCAGTAAGCCATAATTTTGACCCATTAAATCGTCTCCCTGAATTTGAACTTCTTCAACCTCTTTTCCTTTAAATTTGAGTGCCCCAGAGGTTTCATCAACCTCCATGCCAGGAAGATTTTTTAGGACTTCTTCTAATTTTCTTTCGTTCCCCATTTTAAATGCATTCACCTTAAAAATGGTGGTATCTCCTAAAATTTCAATTCGCCTATTTTCTGTAACTATGACTTCTTGTAACTCTTGAACTTTTTCTTGGATTGAAAGGATTAATTCATTAGAAATAATTGGAATTTCATTCAATCGAATGAGTTTGGACTGGTAGGCAACATGGTTGATTTCTACTAAAATCATTGCTGGTTCCTTTACCGGATTTATCAAGGAAAATCTTCCTGATTCATTTGTAAACCCAAATTCAACTATGCTCGTATCTTGATGCTCGACTTTTTTAACAAAAAAGGTTGCATTAGAAATGGCAACCTTTTTTATTTCATCAATAACTATTCCTTTGGAAGGAATTTGAGAAAAACCAAATTGCGAAAAATAAAATAGAATAAATACTAGAAAAATTAATCTTTGGTACTTCATTAAAAAGATATTTTATTCAATTCTTCATCCATATGCTCTGGAATGTCTAAAATGGTTTCATAAAAAAAGCGTGGATCAATGTTGATTTGAAGACTGCCACCATTTTTTTCTATTTTATATTCTTTTTTGATGTCAGGTAATCTCCCAGCCATAGAAGCTTTGGTAGATAAAAGAATTTTTTTAATAAACTTTTCATAGGCTGCATAAGAAAGGACTTTGTTACTTGCAAAGTAGTTTTTGATTCGTTGAAATTCGGGAGATTGATCTACTTTTTGAATGGCTAATAATTTGGTAGTGAATAGTCCCCAATCGTCGCTAGCCTCAATGATAAGGCCTGGTAGTCCGTTCAATAAAACAGGGCCAAATGAATAAGGGAGGTCTTTACTAAACCATACGGTAAAATTCCTTCCATTTTTCTTGCCAGTTGCTTTGGTGCAAAGATAGTTGCCAATCTTTTTGGACTCTTTTGTGATTTTCCATTCAACCTCATTTTCTTGTTGATAAATAACTTCTTTTAGCGATTCTGAAGGGAAACGAAGATATTTTTTGTCACCATTCACATAGAAAATTTTTCCGATTGCATCTGTGAAAACAGTGTATGGTTCTGTAGTTTTTAGGATTGAATTTGCAGGTTGGTTTTTTAATAAATCATTCGGAAATTTTTGTTTACCTGTGTATTGGCCATTTTTTCTGTTTTCTTCCAAATGGTAAGCTGCCTCATTCCCGTTGATATAGATGTTGCTTTTATTTAAGTAGCCATAGGTGTCTTCATGCGAATACATGAGATGAATGATTTGTTGCCCTTGACTTTTAGTGGTAAATAATAGAATAAATAATATTAGGGTAATTTTCGATTTCATAAATTGGATTTTTGGGATGAAAAAAAAGCCCCGAAGGGCATTTTTTTAAAGACTAAATGGAGGTTTGAAACCTTTAAAGGCATACCAAACATATTCAGAAAGTCTACATGCGTAATCCTGTCCGCCATTACAAATATAGATTTGAAGACGAAGACCATAAGTAATACAACAACCCGTGTACTTACACCATAAAACATATTGAGGTTTTGGCGGTGTGGTAGAAGTTTGTGCGATAGATGTGTTAGTAGCCATGGCACTCACAAACAAGAACGTAAAGATTAACGCTAATTTTTTCATGTGAATTAAGGTTTGTTTATACTTCAAATAATTAAAGGTTTATTTGTCTTACCTCCCGTAAACCGGTGATGTAAAGATTGTATAATAAAAATTAAATTAAATATTTGAAAAGTATCATTTTGGTACCAAAAAAGTACCATTTTAACTAATTTCAGGAAAATCTTCAGTAGAAAGTTCGTTTAGAAAAATCCTAAGTGCTTGTTTGCCAGTTAGGTGTAAAGCTTTCATGATGTCTTGTTTGTGGCGCTTTACAGTAAGGACTGAAATGAATAGTGTGTCAGATATCTGCTTATTAGTGTACCCTTTGAATGTTAGTTTGAGGACTTTTAATTGTTGTAAGGTAAGTTGGCTTGGTATCTTTTTTTCCATTTGAGTGATTAATAATAGGGACTAACCACTTTTGGGTATTTTTTGTCAGTGATTAGGTAAAATTATTATAAAATAAATTTCACGACAAATCTATTTCTTTATACGTATAATGCAAATTTTTTTCGGATTTATTTGGTGAAAAATGTATTTTTACCTTTCATTAATTTTTTCATTTTGGCAAGACCTTCTGCAGATAATAAAGAGCCCAAGACCAAAGGCGAAACGCCTTTGGCTAAACAATTTAATCAAATAAAAGCCAAATATCCTGGTGCAATTTTATTGTTTCGCGTCGGAGATTTTTATGAAACATTTGGCGAAGATGCAGTAAAGGCTTCCAAAATTTTGGGTATCGTGCTTACTCGTAGAAATAATGGGAATGCAGATGACCACTTGGCCGGATTTCCCCATCATTCATTAGATGTATATTTGCCCAAATTGGTGCGGGCCGGTGAACGTGTTGCCATTTGTGACCAATTGGAAGATCCAGCTACAGTGAAGGGGATTGTGAAACGAGGTGTTACTGAATTGGTTACTCCAGGGGTTTCTTACAACGACCAAGTCTTGGATGTTAAAAAAAATAATTATTTGGCTTCCATTTGTTTTAAGGAAGGAAAAGAAGCCAGTATTGGATTAGCTTTATTGGATATTTCCACGGGTGAATTTTTGTGTACACAAGGACCCATGAACTACATTCAAAAATTAGTTCAAAGTTTTTTGCCTTCAGAAATTTTGTTTTCTAAAAAGTACCGAACACTTTTTCAAGAACATTTCGGAGAGGGATTCCACTCCTTCGCACTAGAAGATTGGATTTTCGCTTATGACTTTGCTTATCCGCTACTCACCCAACATTTCAAAACACAATCCCTAAAAGGCTTCGGGATCGAAAATGGTCGAGAAGGTATTGTTTCAGCAGGAGTAATTTTACATTATTTAGCAGAAACAGAACATAAGCAAATTGGTCATATTACCTCTATTCAACGTTTAGAAGAAGATCGCTATGTTTGGCTCGATCGATTCACGATTCGAAATTTGGAACTTGTGTATCCCGCGCAAGAGGGTGGAGTTCCCTTGATTCAATTACTTGATCAAACAGTTACCCCAATGGGAGCACGCTTATTGCGTAAATGGTTGGTACTGCCTTTGAAAGATTTGAAACCTATTAAAGATCGATTAGAAGCGGTTGAGTCTTGGGTGAACCATCAGGATGCCTTGGATATTTTTCTAAAAAATCTTCAACCTATTGGAGATTTAGAGCGTTTGATTTCTAAAGTAGCAGCTGCTCGTATCAATCCGAGAGAAATTTTACAACTTAAAAAGGCACTCATTCAAGTACCTATTTTACAAGATATTTTAAACCAACAAGCCTCACCTGTCTTGAAATCTTGGGCAGAAAAGCTAAAAGCTTGTGAAAATTTAGTTGCTAAAATTGAGCAAACAATTCGCGAGGATGCCCCTATGCTTTCTAACCAAGGTGGCATGATCAAGTCAGGCTTTTTAGCCGATTTAGATGAACTTCATCAATTGTCTGCGAATGGCAAGGAATATCTTGCCTCGATGCAAAAAAGAGAAATCGAACGCACAGGAATTACTTCCCTGAAGGTGGCCTACAATAAGGTTTTTGGTTATTATTTGGAAGTAACTAATGCTCACAAAGATCGCGTTCCAAGCGATTGGATTCGGAAGCAAACCTTAGTGAATGCGGAGCGTTATATTACAGAAGAATTGAAAATCTATGAAGAGAAGATTCTCAATGCCGAGGATAAAATTCATGCCATTGAATACCGAATTTTTCAAGAAATTGTTCAAGAAACCTTAACTTACCTTGGAGCTATTCAAATCAATGCCTTAGGAATTGCTACCTTAGATGTCTTGGCAAGCTTTGCTAGTGTGGCCATTCAAAACAGGTACACCAAGCCCGAATTGGATGAATCAGATCGTTTAGAGATTAAAGAAGGAAGACATCCTGTTATTGAAAAACAATTGCCTGTAGGGGAAGAATACGTTCCAAATGATGTGTATTTGGATAATGAAAGTCAACAAATAATGATGATTACCGGGCCAAATATGGCTGGAAAATCCGCATTATTGCGTCAAACCGCCTTAATTGTTTTAATGGCTCAGGTGGGTTCTTTTGTTCCTGCTTCTGCGGCTAAATTGGGCCTCATTGATAAAGTATTTACTCGTGTGGGTGCTTCTGATAACCTTTCGAAAGGTGAGTCAACTTTTATGGTTGAAATGACTGAGACGGCTGCCATTTTAAATAATTTATCAAGTAAATCTCTAGTGCTTTTAGATGAGATTGGGAGAGGGACTTCTACCTATGATGGAGTGTCAATGGCCTGGGCCATTGCAGAACATCTACATAATCATCCTAAAAACAGGGCTAAAACTCTCTTTGCGACCCACTATCATGAATTAAATGAATTGGCTGAGGATTTTCCACGTATTAATAACTTCCATGTTTCGGTGAAAGAAATGGGGAATAAAATTATCTTTTTGCGAAAACTAGTACCTGGTGGTTCAGCGCATAGTTTTGGTATTCACGTAGCACAACTAGCTGGTATGCCTACTGCTCTGGTTTTAAGGGCCCATGAAATTCTTCAAAACTTAGAAAAGGACCATTCAAGAGAGGAAAATATTGAAAGGCTAAAAGAAATGCCAAAACAAAATTTTCAATTAAGCCTTTTTGCACCTGAAGTGCCAGCAGGCTTATTAGAAATTCAACAAATGCTAGAAGATATAGATGTAAATACCCTTACACCCATTGAAGCACTGTTGAAATTGAGCGAGATGAAACGTAAAATTTAATTTCTGACGTCTAAACCCCAATTTAATTTACTGCGAAGGGTTTGAAGGAAATCATCTCCATGGATTTTTACCAATTTAGCAAAATAGGGTGCTTGTTCTACTTCAATGGCAATATGACTTTCTACAGGTTTGGAACGCGAATCTAAAGAAACGAGGAAATTTTGACTTCTTGAGCTGATTTCAAAGCGCAATTTCGATTGACTCGGCACCACCAATGGTCGGACATTTAAATTATGTGGACTCATTGGCGCAATGATGAAATTTTCTGAAGTTGGCATCACCAATGGTCCACCAACTGACAAGGAATATCCAGTAGACCCCGTTGCCGTTGAAACAATTAAACCATCTGCCCAATAAGTATTCAGGTAATCTCCATTTAAATAAGCCTTAATCACAATCATCGACGAAGAGTCCGTTTTCATGATTCCCACCTCATTCAGTGCAACTTGTACATCTGAAAACAGATTTGTAGGAGCGCTTACTTTGACCAAAACTCGATCTTCTAAACTATAATTTCCTTTATAAAGTTGTTCTAGTGCTTGTTGAACTTGATTGGGAGAAACCGTAGCCAAAAAGCCTAATCGCCCCGTATTGATACCTAAAATTGGAAATTCTTTTTCTCTGACTTGGGTTAAAGTTTCAAGGAGGGTGCCATCTCCACCTATGCTTAAGACAAAGTCTGGATTAATGGGACCAGATTCTGTTGAATAGATTTCAAAATTGCTGGGAAGGCAATTTTGATTTTTTAATTGTTCAACATAAAATGATGAAATCTGTAAATCACATGGAAGTAATTGCAGGGATTCAAAAATCTGCTCAATACTTGGCTTTGAATCTGCTTGAAAGGCTTTTCCGTGAATAGCAATTCTCATGTTGAACTAGATTGTTAAATATTTCATAAGCGATTCATAGCGCGAATGATCAAAATTGTCGGAACCAACTAATTGATAGGATTGTTCAATTAGATAGCCATGACGTTCTAAATGCTGTACCAAATTTCCTAATTGTTGGGTTTTTACTTGTAACATTAAGGTTGGTAATTTGTGTTCTTCCCCTTTATCTTGTAAAATAGATTTCACCACCAGGGCTTTGTTTTCCTCTAAAATCCGGAAAATTTGGGCCATAGAATCTCGCTGTTGATGAAATTGAATTTTGATGATTCCTCCGTCATCCAAATTTAAATCTGAATCAATAAGTTCCTTGCCTAGGGTATCGCGTTCCAAATAACCCAAGAAGCGTTCATTCTCATCTACTATTGGTGCAATTTTACTATCGTATTTGCCAAAGAAAGGAATAGCCGTAAAAAGGTCATTCTCTCCCAAAAGAGAATCTTTTGCCAAATCATCCTTTAAATCAATAATTTTTTGATCGGGATATTGATGTTGAAGATTTTGCTTATTTAAAAATCCCAAAAATTGGCCTCTATCTACAATAGCTAAAAAGCTAATTTGAAATTGTTCAAAAAGTTTTTGAGCCTTAGATAAACTATCTTGAGGCTTTAAAATTGGATAATGATCAGAAATGTGATTTAAAATCATCATATTTTGGTCTTTTGTAACCATTGTTCAAGAATTTGGTTGAATTCTTGCGGTCGTTCCATCATGGGGGCATGGCAGCATTTATCAATAAAATGCAATTGTGAGTTTTTAATTAATTTGTTAAACTCATGACCCACATGCGGTGGAGTGATGGTATCATTTAAACCCCAGATTAATAAAGTTGGGATATTAATGGAAACAATATCTTTTGCCATATTGTTCCGTTGTGCCGATTTTGCAATTGCAATAATGCGTAATACTTTTGGAATACTATTTGTGATGTCAAATACTTCATCAATTAATTCCTTTGATGCTGTTTTAGGATCATAGAAAGTGTATTCTACGCGTTCTTTGATGTATTCATAACTACCCCGCTTCGGGTAGGAGCCACCCATGGAATTTTCAAATAATCCAGAAGAACCCGTTAAAGCAAGTCGCTTAACTTTTTCAGGATGCTTTAATGTATATATCAAGGCTACATGGCCACCCAACGAATTGCCTACTAAGGTCAATTGCTCTAAACCCATTTTTTCCACAAATCCTTCAATAAATACAGTTAAGCCTTCACATCCTGCCTCCTTGATGGGCATATCGTGAATGGGCATTAAAGGAATAATTACTCGATAGGAGGATTTGAAGTGATTAATTACACCTTCCCAATTGCTTAGTGCACCAAAAAGTCCATGAAGCATCATCAAAATTTCACCCTGACCCTCGTCGATGTACTGATAATTGTCTAATTTTTTAATCAATGAATTCATTGGAAAGTATAATTCCTGCAATATTAACAAACTTTTCCTAATTTTAATCAAAATCAAATTCTTTCAATCCTGATGGAAGTTATTTTTTACCTTAATAATTATCAGTAATTTTGCTTTTATTCGTAAAAGTGATATTCAATGAAAAAATTATTCTTTTTAATAATCGCTGCAATCAGCATGGTTTCTTGTTCAAAAACGAAACAAGATTATCAACAAGCTGCGGCTAATCCTGAATTTTTAATTCGTTCCGAAGTAATGTTAACTGAAAGTATCATTCATGATATTTTCGCACCGCCAGTTTCTTCACGTATCTATATGTATGCTAGTCTGGCAGGTTATGAAGCAGCCATTCATGGGGATTCAACCTATCGATCGCTAACAGGTCAAATTAAGGGATTTGATAAAGTTTATCAGCCCGAGAAAGGACAAGAATATTGTTTTCCTTTAGCGTCTACTCGAGCTTTTTTGGCCGTTGGTAAGAAGTTAACCTTTGCCCAAGAATTGTATGATGATTTTGAAAAAAAATTAGAAGAAGACTATAAAAAAACAGGTATTCCAAATGATGTATATGATCGATCAATTGCATTTGGAGATTCCGTGGCAGCCTCTATTATTAAATTTGCTGGTAAAGATCATTATAAACAAACACGTGGGTTACGTTATACGGTTACAAATGAAACAGGAAAGTGGGCACCCACACCACCTGCGTATTTAGACGCCGTTGAGCCCTATTGGAGTACAATTCGACCAATTGTAATGGATACATCAAGTCAATTTCCATTGCCTGCCCCTCCTGCATTTAATTTAACTGCTGGTTCTCCTTATCACAAAGAGTTGATGAGGACCTATGAAACAGTAAAAAACCTAACTGATGAACAACGTAATATTGCAAATTTCTGGGATTGCAACCCTTTCAAAATGAATATTACGGGTCATGCCATGTTTGCCACTAAAAAAATGTCACCAGGTGGACACTGGATGGGCATCACCGGTCAAGTTGCTCGACAATTGAAAAAATCATACATAGAAACAGCAGAAGCTATGGCTTTAACCTCTATTGCAATTTTTGATGGTTTTATCGCTTGTTGGACAGAAAAATACAAATATGTGACCATTCGTCCTGAAACGGTAATTAATGCAAGTATTGATAAAGCATGGTTGCCTGTATTGCAAACGCCACCATTCCCAGAATATTCATCAGGACACAGTACAATTTCTCGTGCAGCGGCAGAAGTATTAACCAAATTATATGGAGATAATGTTGCTTTTGCGGATTCCACAGAAATTCCATATGGTTTGCCGCCAAGAAAATTCACTTCCTTTATTCAAGCATCTGATGAGGCATCTATTTCTCGATTATATGGAGGAATTCACTTCTGGCCTGCTTTGGATAACGGAGCAAAACAAGGATCTAAAATTGGTTTGTTGACGGTTGAAAAACTGAAAACAAGGAAATAGTTTAAATTTTGGTCCCTGAGCTTGTTGAAATGGAAAGTTGAAAATGAAAAGTGATATTATTAATCGAGAGGATATTATTCAATTTGTTAACGCTTTTTATGGAAACATGAAATCAGACGATTTGGTTGGACATGTTTTCTTAGAGGTGGAGCAAGTTGACTTTGCAAAGCATTTACCTAAAATGTATGACTTTTGGGAAATGCTTTTGTTAGATGGAGACCAATATCGTGGAGCTCCCATGCAACCACATCTTCGCATAAATCAATATCATCCTTTAACTCCCGAACATTTTGACCGATGGTTGGAAATGTTCAAAGCAACCATTGATTCTTTATTCGAAGGTCCCAAGGCAGAAGAAGCAAAAACGAAAGCATTTAATATTGCCAGTACTTGGAGTTATAAGTTGGAGTATTTGAGGAAAATGTAAATTGTAAATTGTTAATTATAAATTATTAATTTTGAATATTGTTATAAAAACTAATTTTCTAAATAATTCTGATTTATATTAATAATTCACAATTCACAATTCATAATTCACAATATATAATTCATACATGATCGTTTCCACCCCCGGTAGAATTTGTTTATTTGGTGAACACCAAGATTATTTAGGATTACCAGTGATAGCAGCAGCTATTTCTAAACGAATTCAAATTAGAGGAGATTTTAGACCAGATCAGCAAGTTCATATTTCCCTGCCAGATATTCATCAACATATTCAATTTGACTTGAAATTTCCGTTGACTTACCATTTAGAGCGTGATTATTTTAAGAGTGTCCTAAATGTGTTTCATCGAAGAGGGCATGATTTGAATAGGGGTTTAGAGCTTGAGGTACGAGGCAATATCCCAATTAACTCCGGAACTTCAAGTTCATCAGCACTAAATGTTTCTTGGGCAAAATTCCTTTCAGAAATATATGATTTGAACTACACCCAGAAAGAATTAGGTGAACTTACCTATGAGGCTGAAGTTTTAGAATTTACAGAGCCTGGTGGCATGATGGATCAGTATTCGACGGCCGTAGGAAATATTATTTATTTGGCGAGCAAGCCGAGTGTGTCAATAACTACCTATCAAGTGCCCTTGGGTACATTTGTGTTGGGAGATTCACAGCAGGCAAAAGATACATTAGGAATTTTAGCACGTGTGAAATTTGGTACACTTGGAGGAATTCAAAAAATAAAATCAAAAAATACTTCTTTCGATTTAAGTACATGTACAGTCGAAGATTTGATTCAGTATAAAGGGATTTTGACTTCTGATGAGTATGAATTAATTGCTGCAAATATCTCTGATCGAGATATTTTATTAGAAGCAAAAGAAATGTTTGAAGGAAAAGCTAAATGGTCCGATGACCATTTAGGCAACTTATTAAATAATCATCAAACAAATCTAAGGTTGTTTAAACAAATATCAACCGAAAAAATTGATCGAATGATTGAAGCATCTTTACAAGCAGGAGCATTAGGTGCTAAAATTAATGGATCTGGAGGAGGCGGATGTATGTTTGCTTATGCTCCTTCAAACCCAGAGGCCGTTGTGGAGGCTATAGAAAGAGAAGGTGGAAAAGCTTACATTATTCGAGTAGAGGAAGGAACAAGAGTAGAACAAGAAAGTTTATTTTATTAAGATATGACAAAGAGATTATTGATTCTTGCTGGAGGAATGGCAAGTAGAATGAAAAAAGCATTGGCAGAAGGTTCAGATTTGGATCCAAAATTATTGGCTCAAGCAAATTCTGTAACGAAAGGAATGATACAAGTGGGTAAAAATGGAAAAACCCTTATTGATTACCAATTATACAACGCACATTTGGCTGGAATTCAAGAAGTTTTGTTGCTATTGCATCCAACAGATTCCGTAACTCAAGAATATTGTGAACAATTAATGAATAGTGATGCATGTTGGGGATTAAAAATTTTCTTTGCTCGTCAGCATATTCCAGAGGGAAGAGAAAAACCAGCGGGAACCGCTGATGCAGTTTATCAAGCATTGGTACAACAAAAATCATGGCAAAATGGTCGATTGATTGTTTGTAATTCTGATAATTTATATTCTGTTAAAGCCTTAAATGCCTTGTGGAATTCATCGCATTCTGAAGCCTTGATTGCTTATAATCGTGATAGTTTATTGTATCCAGCTGAACGTATTTCAGCATTTGCACTCATTAAAACAGATAAAGACGGTTATTTATTAGATATTATAGAAAAACCAACAGCAGAACAAGCTGCTGAATTACAAAAGATCCAAGGTACTTTGGGGGTAAGTATGAATATATTTGTGTTTGAGGCAAGTGTATTTTTGCCTTATCTAGAAAAGACGCCTTATCATCCTGTACGTAATGAAAAAGAATTGCCTACAGCAGTATTTTTATATGGAGAAGGACAAGGTAGAGGATTCTTTACCATTCCATTAGCAGAAAATGTTCCCGATCTTACTTCCAAAGAAGATATTTTAGTTATGCAGCAATATTTAGAGGATACGTATGGGGAGTTTTAGGTAGGTGTAAGGTGTAAGGTATAAGGTGTAAGGTATAAGGTATAAGGTGCGGTCTAAGGATAATAAAGTTTTGATTTTATAAATAATTTTATAATTTGCCTAAATAAATTTATACAAATTACCTTACACTTTATACCTTACACTTTATACCTTACACTTTATACCTTACACTTTATACCTTACACCTTATTCCTCATCCCTCTAAACTAGAATTATGTCCATCCTTATCGTAATTGCTTGCATTCTTTTATTAGTAGTCTTGGTGACCTATTTAAAGATCAATCCATTTATTGCCTTTTTGTTGATTAGTTTATTGGCGGGTTATTTATTACAAATTCCAATAGTTGATTTAGCGAAGTCGGTGCAAAAGGGGATGGGAGATACCTTGGGGTCTTTGGTATCTGTGATCATATTAGGTGCTATGTTAGGCAAGTTAGTCGCACAAACAGGTGCTGCCCAACAAATATCAAGTTATTTAATTAAATTATTCGGACAAAAGAATTTAGCCTGGGGCTTAATGGTCACAGGATTTGTGATTGGCATTCCCTTGTTTTACAATGTGGGATTTGTGTTAATGGTCCCGCTTATTTTCACCATTTCAGCACAATATAAAATTAATCCAATTTATACAGGTATTCCCATGATGGCATCGATGTCTGTGGCACATGGATTTTTGCCTCCTCATCCGAGTCCGGCGGCCTTGGTCGGACAGTTTAATGCCAACATGGGTACAACTTTATTGTATGGTACTATTATTGCCATTCCTGCTATTATTTTGGCAGGTCCCGTTTTTGCCACTCGATTTAAGAACTTTGTTGTAAAAGATTCCAGTATGTTTACTTTGGAAAAGATGGACGAAAACACGTTGCCCTCTGTTTTTTCTAGTTTTGTAGCTGCACTATCACCTGTAGTCCTATTGATCATTACTACGATTTTGGAATTTAGAATATCTAAAACGGATCCACTATTTGCTGCAGTTAAATTTGTGGCAGATCCATCAATTGTGATGCTGATTGCAATTATCATTGCCACATTTGCTATTGGAATTTCAAAAGGTAGGTCGATGGAAAAGGTAATGTTTATTTATACGGATTCTGTAAAGGAAGTTGGGATGATTTTGTTAATAATTGCAGGTGCAGGTGCTTTAAAAGAAATTTTATTGGTGTCTGGGGTAAGTAAAGAGATTGCCATGAGGCTGCAAACCTTGCCCTTTCCGCCATTGGTACTTGGTTGGTTGATGGCTGCAATAATTCGTGTTAGTGTAGGCTCTGCAACTATTGCTGGATTAACGGCAGCCGGTATGATTTATCCAATAATTGAAACGGCACATATAGATCCCAATTTAATGGTATTGAGTATTGGTGCAGGAAGCCTAATGTTTTCGCATATCAATGATTCTGGATTTTGGCTTTTCAAGGAATATTTCAATTTATCGATAGGGGAGACCATAAAAACATGGTCAACTATGGAAAGTATTGTTTCGGTTGTTGGACTTATTGGCGTACTAATTTTGGATAAGTTGCTGTTTTAAAGAATATTATTTAACAAAAATTAACATTTTCACAATTTTCATTTGAATTTTGGTTTTTATTTCATAAACTTGGAAAATTGATATTTATCAACAAATTTATTTTTAAACCCAAAATTCAGTTTACATGAAAAAATCTTTACCAATGATTTTCATGTTACTTTTCTTGACAGCGATAAACTTGATCGCACAAGATAGAAAAGTAACTGGAAAAGTGACTTCAGCCGAAGATGGCTCTGGTCTTCCAGGTGTGACGATTGCAGTAAAAGGTACTGCAAAGGGAACACAATCGGATGCAAATGGAAATTATTCCATTAATGTTTCGAACTCTTCTACTTTGGTGTTTTCATTTATTGGAATGAATTCATCTTCTGTTCAGGTAGGAAATCAGAGTGTAATTAATGTTGCTTTAGCTGCTGACACCCGTCAATTGTCAGAAGTTGTTGTAACAGGTACAGGAGCGGCAATTGACAAACGTCAAACAGCGATTGATGTACAAGCGATTACTTCTAAAAATTTACCATCTGTTCCAACTGCTTCACTTGATCAAGCCTTAGTAGGTAAGATTGCTGGAGCACAAATCAGTTCAGCTAATGGTATGCCAGGTCAACCAGTTAACATTGTGTTACGTGGTATTAATACGATTAACCGTGGTACTAAGCCAATGATTTTATTGGATGGAGTTGAATTAGGATCTACTGATTTAAGCGCATTAGATTTAAATACAGTTGAAAGGGTTGAGGTAGTTCAAGGTGCTGCTGCTGCTACTATTTATGGTGCACAAGGGGCAAATGGGGTTATTCAATTATTTTCTAAGAAAGGAAAAGCTGGAAAAATTAATATTGATTTTAGTTCATCTGTTAGTAATTCAACTCCATTAAATGTAGGAAATTTAAGAAAAGCAGATAAGCATGGTTTTGTTACTAATTCAAATAATGAGGTTATTGGTGGTTCAGGTAAACCTTTAACCTTAGATCCAGAATACGGTTCTTATTCTGAGAACGTAATTTTTAATAGTACAGATCCTACTGTTAAAATTGACAAGCCTTATGGTCAGAATTTAAAATATTATGACCACTTCAAGATGTTTTTTGTTCCTGTGACAAACGTTTTGAACTCATTGAATATTTCTGGTGGTGCTGATAAATCAGACTATAGTTTCTCTTTGTCTAATGCAGATAATCCAGGTCCATTCAAAAATGTGGGTGCACAAAATAGAACAAACTTGACTGCTAATTTGGGTTTTGAATTAGCCAAAGGTTTGAAATTGCGTTCAATTACCCAATTAGTATATACTAAGAGTAATATTAATGACAACACAGGTCGTTCAATTATCTATTCTGTTTTTAACTCTCGTCCATTCTCTGATTATGATTTTAAAGATCAAGATGGAAATTATCCAGGATATTTTGGTGATGCTGTAGGAGTGAATGGTTACAATCCGAATGCAGTTAACTATTATACGAAAACGGATACAAAGCGTATTGATATCATGCAAAGTTTGAACTTGAATTGGGAAATCAATAAATTCTTATCGTTAGATGCTAAATATGGTTTGAATTATCAAACTGATAATACAAATTACACGTATTTGAATCAGACTGGTAATAAGAATATCATGGATCAACAATACTGGTACTATAATTTCAATGGAAATGATGCAACAGGTGAGTTGAATAAGTATGAATATACTAGCTCTTTTCAAAATTTCTTAGGTTCTGCATTTGTTAAGACAGACTTTAAGGAAGATTTTGGAATAAACCTTCCTTTGAAAACCACAACACAAGTTGCTTTTGATTACCGTAACAGAGAAAATACATCATATGTTTCTTATGGTATTGGTTTGCCAAATTATTCTCCGTACAATACTTCTCAGGCTGCAGAAACGAAGGTTTACAGAGATTATCGTGAGCCATTTATTACGTATGGTTATTTAGTAAATCATCGTTTTGACTATGGTAATTATGGTGGTATTTCTGGTGGTATCCGTACAGATTATTCATCAGCGTTTGGTGCGGCATCAACCCCACAAACCTTCCCACGTGGAGATGCATATTTACGATTGTCAGAATTTGATTTCTTAAAGAATTCTAATTTAGGAAAAACAATTGAAGATTTTAAAATTAGAGCAGCTTATGGTGAAGCGGGTATTCAGCCTAAGCCGTTTGATCGTTACATCACATTAAATACGGGAGTAATTGGTGGAGGTAACTCTTTCTATTTCCCTTTATCACAATCAAATCCAAATTTGAATGTGGAGATTTCTCGCGAATTGGAAATAGGTTCAGATATAGGTTTAAATTTAGGGAAGAATTCTTCATGGTTTAATTCAATGAATATTTCTGGATCGTATTGGAAGCGTTCTACAGATAACGCTATTTATGATGTAGATGCTGCACCTTCTACAGGTATTGGTACTGTAAAAGATAATGCATTCTCCTTAGCATCTCATGGTGTTCAAGTAAGCTTAAATACACAAGTGTTTAAAGATGCAGATTGGACATGGAACTTTACAACCAATTTTGGGAAGCAAACTTCAGAAATCACTGCTGTTCGTGGTGGAGCAGAAGTGGTAGTTTTATCTAATGCAGGTTCATCTGGTTATGTATTACGTGCAGGAGAGAAAATTGGACAGTTATTTGGATTTATGGGTATTCACTCGTTAGATGCGACCTTGCCAGATGGTTCTGTCGCAATTCCTGAAGGTTCTCGTTCTTTATACGAAGTTGCTTCAAATGGTTGGGTAGTAAAAAAATCTACTAAAGCGCCATATTTCTCTTCTAAGATGTACAGTTTTGGAGATCCAAATCCAGACTTTAACATGTCTTTCATCAATGAGTTGACTTACAAAGGTTACTTAACATTCAACTTACAAATTGATTGGTTACAAGGGGCACACTTATACAACCAAACAAAAGAATGGATGTATCGTGATGGTATTCACTCTGATTATCAGGAGCCGATTACAATTAATGGTGAAACTGCTGCTTGGTCTGCATTTTATCGTGGTGTGTATGCGGAGGTTTCGCGTAATGGTACCAAAAATTACTTCTACGAAGATGCTTCATTTGCTCGTTTGAGAAATTTATCTGTTGGGGTAGATTTAGTGAAAGCATTTGGAATTAAAGGATTCAGAAAGTTACAATTAGTGGCTTCAGGTAGAAACTTAGTTACTTTGACTAAATATACTGGTATGGATCCTGAGATTTCTTCAGGTTCAAATAACTCTGCATGGGATAGAGGTGTAGATCACAATACTATGCCAAATACTCGTACGTATCAGGTACAATTGAACATTGGTTTTTAATAAAAGAGAATAGAAGTAAATTTTTAAAAATTTTAGATTATGAAAAATATAAAAATAAAACTACTTTCCATTCTACTTTTAAGTGGAACGGTAATGTCGTGTAAAGATCAATTGGATATTCAAAATCCAAATCAACCTACTCCAGCAACTGCTGCGTCTGAAGCTGGAATTATTGCCTTAGCTCAAGGATCTATTTATAAGAATGGATTTACATCATCAGGAAATAAATATTATGATGGAGTCGTAGGTGCTTTTTATAATGGTGTTGTAGGTTTTCATGAATTAATGGGCGATGTAGTTGCTGCGGAAGCTGCTAATACGTACATTAATAATATGTCATGTCCAGATGTTGTGACTTTGGATAATGGAGCTTCTCAGCCTAATCCCAATAATCCTCCGATTCAGAAAACATTGTTAAGAATGGTTAATACTAATTCTCAACAAGGGCAAAATCCAGGTTTTCATGAGTGGGCAATGAGTTATCAATTGAATAATGCATGTAATACTGTTTTGGAAGCAGTTGACAAAACTACTTTTACTGGTGATGCTGCAGCAAAGAAAAACGCAATCAAGGCATGGGCTTATTTCTGGAAAGGTATAGCTTATTCTCATATCGGATCCATGTATTATGCAGGTTTAATTATTGATAAATCTTCTGTTACAAATGGAAAGTATGTATCTAAAGAAGCAATTATCGCTGAATCGAATTCGAATTTTGATAAAGCAGCCTCGGCTATTTCTGCTTCGGGTAGTTCATCTGATTTTCAATCTGTAATTGGTTCTTTGATTCCTGATTTCTTCCAAAATGAGTTAGGAGCTGTTCCTACAAAAGATCAGTGGTTGAGAAACTTAAATACCTTAAAAGCGCGTAATATATTGGTTAATACACCAACTGCAAGTATGACTGCTGCTCAATGGGATGCAATTTTGACACTTGTTAATAATGGTATTAAAGAAGGTGATCCAGTTTTTGCTGGTACTACCAATGCAAATGGTGATATTTTCTCTCCATCAAATTACAATGTTGCTGCACGTGCTGTAGGATCAAATGCTTCAGGTGGAACGTATAAAATTTCTGAGCGTTTGATTCAAGAGTTTAACGAAGGAGATAAGCGTTTGGCGAATAACTTTAAGCAATTCCCAACATGGATTGGTAATGCTGATCGTGGAAATGTATTCAATACGCGTTGGGCAATTATTGATAAAGGTGCCGGTTTGCCAGGTGTAATGGTATATAGCAACAGAACAGCTGGAGCTGGAGTTTTATATTTAGGTGCTAGCTATGAAGAAAATGAATTAATGAAAGCTGAGGCTAAATTATGGAAAGGTGATGTATCTGGTTCAGCTGCATCAATTAATAATGTACGTAGTTACCAAGGAGCTGGATTAGATGCATTAGCTTCAACAGATGCGGCAACAGTTAAAGAGCAATTACGCAGAGAGCGTCGTGTGGCTTTAGCATTCCGTGGATTATCTTTCTATGATGCACGTCGTTGGGGTGTTTTGGAAAATGGACGTACAGACGGTGTAGTGATTTCTAAAGATGGGAAATACATTTCTACTAAAACAACTATTAAATATGGTTATTTAGATTATTGGGATGTTCCAGAAAATGAATTAGCATACAATCCTGCTGAGGCTGGAAGTGCAGCTACCAAAAATCCGAAATAATTTTCGAAAAAGTAACTAAAAAGGCCACCTTCGGGTGGCCTTTTTTTGTCCTATTTTATCCTGATTTAAAGGAAATTATAAGGGGTCTTACTGAAATTAATTCAATTTAGCCTTTAAAATTTAAAATAATAGTTGTAACTTGGGGGGTTAATTTAATTTTCAATCAAAAACTAAATAACATGAGAAAACTCTTACTTATGGGGGTTTTAGTCTTCGTTTCAATAACAACGATGCTAGCCCAAACCAGACAAATTTCTGGTAAAGTAACAGCTTCAGAGGATGGAAGTGCCATTCCTGGGGTGTCTGTTACAGTTAAAGGATCTTCCCGTGGTGTTGCCACAGGAGCTGATGGTTCTTACAAAATTCAAGTATCTGAAGGAGCTGCATTGCAGTTTAGCTTCGTAGGTTACAAATCTCAAACTATCAATGTTGGTAGTCAAACAACAATCAATGCTGTATTACAAGCAGAAGCTTCGGAATTAAACGAGGTTGTAGTAACTGCATTAGGTTTAACAAGAACAAAAAATACATTGCCATATGCAGCAACTACTGTTAAGGCAGATGAAATTACACGTGTACGTACTGGTAACGCGATGCAATCTTTATCTGGTAAGGTAGCTGGTTTGCAAATTACTCAAGGTAATGCAATTGGTGGTTCTACTAACGTGGTGATTCGTGGTAACAAATCATTATTAGGTAACAACCAAGCATTATTCGTTGTGGATGGTGTACCTGTAGATAACTCTAACAAAAACTCTTCGAACCAAGTTACGGGTCGTGGTGGTTATGATTATGGTAATGCTGCTGCGGATATTAATCCAGATGATATTGAGACGATGACTGTGTTGAAAGGTGCTGCTGCAACAGCTCTTTATGGTTCACGTGCATCGAATGGTGTGATTATGATCACCACTAAAAAGGCTAAGAAAGGTTTAGGCTTAACAATTAATGCAGGTTTAACTGTAGGTACTATTGATAAGTCAACTTTTGCTTCTTACCAAGATCAATATGGTGCAGGTTATTCTGATCCATACCAAAAAGATGGTTTCTTGTATTTTGATGCAAATGGTGATGGTGTGAAGGATTATGTAGTTCCAACATCTGAAGATGCTTCTTATGGTGTTAAATTCGACAACCGTCCAGTTTACACTTGGGAATCATGGGATCCAGCAGGTCCATTATATGGAAAAACTTCTCCATGGGCTGCTGCTAAAAATACACCTGTTACATTCTATGAAACAGCTATCTCAAACAACACTAACATTATGTTAGATGGTGCAAATGATAGAGGTACATTTAAATTAGGATATACTCGTAATGAGGAGAGAGGTACCTTACCTAATTCTTTGGTAACTAAGAATACAGTTAATTTAGGTGGTACATATACTATTTCTAACAAGTTAACAGCCTCTGCAACTGCTAACTTCTCAATTGTTGATGGTAAAGGTCGTTATGGTTCTGGATATTCAGGAGGTAACGTAAACCAAAACTTCCGTCAATGGTATCAAACTAACGTTGATGTTCAAGCGCAAAAAGATGCATATTTCAGAAACAACCAAAATATTACTTGGAACTGGGCTGATCCATCATCTGCTGCAGGTTTGAAGCCAATTTATACAGATAACTATTATTGGACTCGTTACCAAAATTATGAGACTGATACTCGTTCTCGTATTTTTGGAAATGCATTCTTGAACTATAAGCCAACTTCTTATTTGGATGTTTTAGGTCGTATTACATTAGATACTTATAATGAATTCCAAGAGGAGCGTACTGCATTTGGTTCTCAAGCAGTAGCTGGTTATTCAAGATATGATCGTGCATTTAGTGAGACTAACTATGATTTAATTGCTACTTTTGATAAAGATGTAATGGAAGGATTAAACGTTAAAGCATTAGCTGGTTTAAACTTACGTAAATCATACGTTCGTTCTATTTTTGCTGCTACAAACGGTGGTTTAATTGTTCCAGGTTTGTATTCAATTGCTAACTCTAAAGGTACAGTAGCTGCTCCTTCAGAGGCGTATGCTCCAAGAGAAGTATTTGGTTTATTTGGAGGTGCTACATTGACTTACAAAGGATTCTTAACATTAGATGGAACGTTCCGTCGTGATAAGTCTTCTACTTTACCTGTAGAAAATAATACGTATAACTATTATTCAGGTTCTGCTTCATGGTTATTCTCTCACCATATTCAAGATTTACCTTGGTTAACTTCTGGTAAGTTGAGATTGAACTATGCAACTGTAGGTAATGATGCACCATGGGGATCTATCAAGAACGTTTATGATCAACCATCTCCATTTGGTTCAACCATTTTATTCTCTATGCCAAGTACACAAAATAACCCAATCTTGAAGCCAGAGCAAACTAAGTCTCAAGAAATTGGTTTAGAAATGGCATTTATGCAAAATCGTTTAGGTTTTGACTTCACTTATTACAAGTCAAGCACTTTAGATCAAATTTTAGCAGCTGCAGTATCTACTGCAACTGGTTTCTCAAGTTCTTATGTTAATGCGGGTGAAATCCAAAACTCAGGTTATGAAGTAAGTTTATATGCTACTCCAGTAAAAGTTGGTGATTTCTCTTGGAATATTAATGCTAACTGGACAAAGAATACTTCTTTAGTAGTTAGTTTATATAACGGATCTCAAAACTTGCAAATTGCTACTTTCCAAGGTGGTGTTTCTTTCAACGCAACTGTTGGTCAGCCATACGGAACTATTCAAGGAAAAACTTGGAATAGAGTAAATGGTGAAAAATTAGTAGGTTCTAGCGGTCGTTACAGCATCACTACAACTACAACAAATGTAATTGGCAACATGAATCCAAACTGGATTGGTGGTATTACAAATACATTTAAGTATAAGAACTTAGCATTCTCTGCTTTGATCGATATCAAGAATGGTGGAAATGTATTCTCTTTGGATCAGTATTATGGAGCAGCAACAGGTGTATATCCTGAATCTGCTGGTTTAAATGATTTAGGAAATCCATCAAGAAATCCAGTTTCTCAAGGTGGTGGTGTAATCATGCCAGGTGTAACTGCAGATGGTGCTGTTAATACAAAACGTGTTGAAAACGAATATGGTACTTTTGGATATGCATACAATCCAGCTGCTGCTTTCGTTTACGATGCTAGTTATGTAAAATTAAGAGAAGCCAATTTAACGTATACTTTACCAAGAGCAATCGTTAATAAGTTAGGTGGAATTAAAGGTGTAGATGTTTCTGTTTTTGGAAGAAACTTATGGATAATCAAGAAATATGTTCCTTATGCTGATCCTGAAGAAAATTTATCTGCAGGTAATATCCAAGGATACCAATCTGGTGCTTATCCTACTACAAGATCTATCGGATTTAACGTTAAATTAACTTTCTAATTATTAAACCAATAGAAAAGATGAAAAAGATATTAATAGCATTTGTACCTTTGATGTTGATTTTCGCATCATGTACGGAAGATATCTCTCAATTAAATATTGAGACTAAAAAGCCTGCAGTTGTACCTGCACCAACTTTGTTCTCCAATGCAGTTAAAACATTGGCTGGAACCTTGGCTTCTGCATCGGTGAATACAAATGTATTCCGTTTTACAGTTTCGCATTGGGCGATGGCTGTATACCAAGATGAAGCACAGTATGATTTCTCAACTCGTGCAATTCCTCAAGGATGGTGGACAACTATGTATCGTGACGTATTAGCTGATTTAAATGAATCTGCTCGTTTAATCGCAGCTGACAAAACTTTGTCTGCTGGTGAGCAAGCTAATAAATTAGCAATCATTGATATAATGTCTGTTTACACATACAGTACTTTAGTGAATACATTCGGAAACGTTCCTTACTCAGAAGCATTGAACGCTACTAATTTATTCCCTAAGTATGATGATGCTGCTACCATTTCAAAAGATTTATTAAATCGTTTGAATGCAGATATCGCTAAATTAAATACTGGATCTGCAGGTTTTGCATCTGGTGAAGATTTGGTTTACAAAGGTTCTGTAACAAAGTGGATTAAATTTGCCAATACATTACGTATGAAGTTAGGAATGATCTTAGCTGACGTTGATGCAACTACAGCTAAAGCTGCAGTTGAAGCTTCTGATGCTGGTGCGATTTCTTCTGCTTCAGATAATGGTTTATTTACTTATTTAGCTGCTTCTCCAAACCAAAATCCATTATATGTTGATATCGTAACAGGTGGTCGTCAAGATTACATTGCTGCAAAAGACTTAATGGATAAATTATTAGGTTGGAACGATCCACGTACATCGTTTTATTTCTCTAAAAATAACGCTGGTGCTTATGCTGGTGGTATTGTAGGTAAAACAAATACGTTCGTAGATTTCTCAAGAGCAGGTGCTAAGGTAATTTTACCAGATGCTCCATATGTTTTTGCTGATTATACTGAAACTGAATTCTTACGTGCTGAGGCAAAAGAAAGAGGTTGGAACGTTGCTGGTACAGCTGAAACTCACTACAACAATGGTATCAAATCATCGATCGCATATTGGGGTGGTTCTGCAGCTGATGCTGATGCTTACGTAGCTCAAGATGCTGTTGCTTATTCAACTGCTACAGGAGATTGGAAGCAAAAAATTGGAACTCAAAAATGGATTGCTTTATACAATCGTCCTTACGAAGGATGGACTGAATTGAGAAGATTAGATTGGCCAAAAATTACTGCTCCAGTAAATGCTAAATCTGGTTTCCCAAATCGTTTCTCATATCCTTTAAATGAGCAAACTCTAAATGGTGCTAACTATACTGCTGCTGCTGCTGCAGTTGGTGGTGACGTTGTAACTACAAAATTATTCTGGGATAAAAACTAAGAATTTTATTTTGAATAAATTGGAAAGGCAGTACATATGTACTGCCTTTTTTTTATTTCCTAAAATATTTGACGATTCAAATTAATTTGTATTTTTGGGAAATTTTTTAATCATCAAACTAATACTTATCATGAAAAAACTCGTACTTGTATGGGTTTTGGTGTGTACAACTGTGCTTCAAATGTATGCCCAATCCCGTTTCATCAGCGGTAAAGTGACTTCCGGAGACGATGGAAGTGTTTTGCCAGGAGTAAATGTAACAGTCAAAGGAACTTCAAAAGGAGTGACAACTGACAATTCAGGTAATTACAAAATTTCAGTTTCAGATGGATCTTCTCTACAATTTTCTTTTGTAGGATATTCTACACAAACCGTTTCGGTTGGTAATCGCTCTGTTATTGATGTGGTTTTATCTGCCGACAATCAACAATTAAATGAAGTTGTTGTAGTTGGATATGGTACTGTTCAGAAAAAAGACTTAACTAGTTCTATTTCAACAGTGAAAGGATCGGAAATTGCAAACTTAGCAACTCCTTCATTTGATCGTATGTTAGCGGGTCGTGCGTCTGGTTTACAAGTAACGACGCCTTCAGGTTTATTAGGTCAATCTCCTCAAATTCGTATTAGAGGTGTAGCATCTATTTCAGGAGGTAACTCACCTTTAATTGTAATTGATGGAGTTCCTTCATATTCTGGAAATGCAGGCGGATTTACTTCAGCTAACGTATTAGCAGATATTAATCCTGCAGATATTGAATCTTTTGAGGTATTGAAAGATGGTGCAGCTACAGCAATTTATGGTTCGAGAGCTGCTGCAGGTGTGATTTTAATTACCACTAAACGTGGTAAATCTGGACAAGTTAAGTTCTCTTATGATTCCAATTTTGGACAAGCAAAGGCGTCAAATTTGTTTGATTTATTAGATGCAAATCAATTCATTACCATTGCCAATGAGCGTTTTACTAATGCTGGTCAAAATATTCAAGCAAAACCAACGGTAGTTGATGGGCAAGAAGTAAACACCAATTGGTTAGATGCGGTTTATAGAACTGCCTTACAACAAAACCATACAATTTCGGCAACTGCCGGTTCTGAAAAAACGAAGTATTTTATTTCATTAGGATACTCTGATCAAAATGGTATTGCTGTTGCTAACTCCTTGAAAAGATATTCCTTAAGAACTAATTTAGATCAAAAGGTTACAAAATATATTGATTTTGGTTTAAATTTAGGTTTAACGGCTCAAGAGAATTATGGTCCATTAGTTGGTTCGAATAACCTTTCAGGTAATACGTTTGCAGCCATGAGAATGTTACCAAACGTTCCAGTTTATAGTACAACAGATGCAACAGGTTATAACATTGATGCATCAGATCGTCGTTCTTTAGGTCGCGGAGGAAACTTAATTACCATTTCTGATGGTATTCCAAATATTCGTTTTGTTTTGGATAATAATATCAGAAAGGCCTTGACCTATCGTGCCTTAGGTAGTACTTTCTTGAGTATCTCTTTGGCGCCTGGACTTAAATTGAAGACTCAATTTGGTATTGATGCCTCTTTCGTAGATGATTTCTTGTACCAGGATTCGCGTCATGGTGATGGATTTTCGGCAAATGGTATTTTATCTCAATCCTACAGCCCTACTATCCGTTGGAACTACCAAAATGTTTTAACTTATAATAAAACATTTGGAGGTAACCACAATTTAGATGTAACAGCGGTACAAGAGTTACAAAAAACAACAGGTTCTTATTACAATGCGCAAGCTCAGAATATTTCTGATACTTTCTTTAACAGAAATATTATTTCAAATACCTTCGTAACTCCTTTGGTATATGGTTCATTATCTGAAAGTGCGATTGTGTCGTATTTAGCTCGTGTGAATTATAACTACAAAGGCAAATACTACGTTGGAGGTTCTTATCGTACAGATGCCTTATCAAGATTACCAATTGATAATCGTTGGGGTTATTTCCCTGGTGTTTCCTTTGCATGGCGTTTATCTGAAGAGAAATTCATCAAAGACGCAGGTGGTTTAACATTCATCTCTGATTTACGTTTAAGAGGTTCTTATGGCCAGGTTGGTAATACTGAAATTGGTGGCGACTTTAGATACTTAGGTACCTACGGAGCCGCAGGTTATGGAGCGCAATCAGGTATTGCTTTCAATAATACAGGTAATCCAAGTTTGAAATGGGAATCTCAAACAACATATGATTTAGGATTTGATTTGGCTATGTTCAACAATCGCGTGAATTTGAACTTTGCCTATTACAATAAAGATACCGATGATTTGGTGTTAAGTGCTCCAACTCCTCCATCTTTAGGTGTACCGGGTAACTCAATTTTAAGAAATATTGGTAGAATTGTGAATGATGGTATCGAAGTTTCAGTAGAGGCAAATGTTATTAATACAGGTGATTTTACTTGGAAGTCGAATTTTAATTTGACCACCATGCGCAACGAAGTGAAGGCTTTAGTAGATGGTCAAGATATTACTGGCGATTACAATATCGTTCGTGTTGGAGAGTCAATTAATAGTATTTTTGGTTACATCTATGAAGGAGTAAATAAAGCAAATGGTAACCCACTTTATAGAAAAGCTGATGGAACAATTGTTCAAGGAAACATTGCAACTTCTACCTATCGTGTATACGACCCAGCAAATCCATCTGTATTAGGTGCTGCTACTTCTTTAGCTGCAACAGACCGCGTAATTCTTGGATCTGCTTTACCAAAATGGTTTGGTGGTTTCAATAATACGTTAACCTACAAGAATTTTGACTTCAATTTATTCTTGCGTTATTCAGGTGGTAATATGATTATGAACAGAACTCGCCAGGATTTATTAAATCAAAACTTCGTAAACAATGGTACTGAGATTCTAGGAAGATGGGTAAGCCAAGAAAATCCTGGAGATGGAATGACTCCCCGTCAGTGGTCTGCTCGAGGTACATTTATCAATCTAGAAAATGCAGCAAGTACTCGTTTTGTTGAAAAAGGAGATTTCTTACGTATAGATAATATTTCATTAGGTTATCGTTTCCCTAATTCAATCACTAGAAAGTTAGGAATTGATCGTTTAAGAATTTACGGTTCAGTTCAAAATGCCTATGTACTTACTTCTTACAAGGGTTTAGATCCAGAAACTAACACCAACGGATTTGGTGTAGACTACAATGGAAACCCACAACAAAGAACATTTATCGTAGGTTTAAATTTAGGATTTTAATAATTAGAAAGATTATCAATGAAAAATTTACATAAATCCACCAATTTAATTTCTAGGAATTTATCTTGGTTTAATGCAATCTTGTTATTCGTTGTAATGGGTGTTAGTTCTTGTCAAGAAATAACTGATTTACAACCAAGTAGTAGTTTTTCTGAAACTACCGCATTTACTTCTGCTGCACGTTGTGAATTATCAATGGCAGGTGTGTATGATGCTGCTCAATCTGGTTTTTATGCAGGTGGTGCAGTTCGTGGCTATCCTTTTGGAGCTGCTTCAACTGAACAAGGTGATATGCGTGGAGAGGATATGTTGAACGTTGCAACTTTTTATGCAATTACCTATGAAGGAACATATAATTCAACCACAGCAAATAATCAGTTTCACTGGGAAACCCTTTATGCCTTAATTAATCGTGCAAACGTAGTGATTGATGGAGTAAATGGTGCTGCCGCAAAAGGTGTAATTTCTGCAGAAAAGGCAAAAGAATATGAAGCTGAAGCTAGATATTTACGCGCTTTAGCTCATCATGAATTGTTGATTCATTTTGCTCGTCCTTATGCAGAAACAGCAGATGCATCTCATCCAGGGGTACCTTATCGTACAACAGCGGTGAATTCTCCTGCAACAGTTGATAATGCAAAATCTCAAGGTAGAAATACCGTTAAATTCTGCTACGATAAAATCATTGAAGATTTAAATTTTGCAGAGGTTAATTTACCTAGTACAAGAACGGGTGGCTTGAAAATTTCAAGAGCTACTAAAGGTGCTGCAATTGCTCTAAAATCTCGTGTGTATTTACATGCAAACAATTGGGCAAAGGTTGCTGAAGAAACGGCAAAATTAGTAAACGGTTCAACTACATTTAATAGTCCGGTGGGTAGTTATTCATTAACAGCTTCTCCAGATGGACCTTTCGCTAGTCCGGGTGCTAATTTAAGCAATACCGAGTCTATTTTCTCGATTGAAAATGCTTCTATCGATAATCCAGGAGTAAATGGAGCTTTGGCTGCAATGTATGCTAACTCTCCAGGTAGAGCTTTGATAGCCATTTCACCAATTATCTGGAATGCCTCGTTCTGGAAAGCAACTGATTTAAGAAGATCATTATTAACAGTATCTTCAGGTAGAGCGTATTTCTCTACAAAGTATAAGGATGCTTCAACGTATGTGGATGCAAACCCTATTATTCGCTATGCAGAGGTTTTATTGAATCGCGCGGAAGCATTGGCTCGCCAGGCTTCTGGTGTAGATGCAACAGCACTTGCTTTGTTAAATGCCGTTCGTAATAGAGCTGTAAAAACAGTGGATGATCAATATACTGCTAGTTCATTTGCAACTAAAAATGATTTAATTACTGCTATTTTGAATGAGCGTAGAATTGAATTTTTAGCAGAAGGTAGAAGATGGGCTGATTTACACCGTTTAGCTAAAGATGCTACTTTTGGTTCGAATGGTGTACCTTCAAAAGTTGCTTACACTTCAACGTCTTTTGCTTCATGGAATGCAAACGTACCTTATGCAGGTTCACGTTCAATTGCATCTATTCCATATGCAGATTATCGTTTTATTTGGCCAATTCCAATTTCGGAGGTCAATGCAAATCCAGTATTAGCGAAGGAGCAAAATCCTGGATACTAGTTTTTGTAAAAAATAAATGAAATAGGCCCCGGCGGGGCCTATTTTGTTAGTAATCTTTCCCATACAAACAAAGGAATATCCTTTTCTATAAAAATTGATTTTTCTCCTATTTTTTGAAATTGATTTTTTTGAAGGACCTTTTGGGATCCCACATTATCTATAGGCGTTTCTGCCAAAATTTTTAATAAATCTTTGTCCTGATTTGCCCATTCAATAAGTAGATTTACAGCTTCGGCAGCAAGGCCTCGATTTCTGAATTTTTGATCAATGACATAGCCAATTTCTGTTGCGCCTTCATTATTTGGCAATCCGGAAAAACCAATCCCCCCAACAGAGCAGGATGAATCTTTATGAATTATTTCCCAATTTGTGTACCAGCAAAAATCAAAGGGGTATTTGTGTGTTTGTGGAATCCAAAAATCATGTAAAGCTTGTTGCATTTCCTTTTCATAAAAGGATTCCAGATTGAATGAATTCGGATTTAGGTTGAGCGAATGCTCTAAGGCACTTCTACCTTGGTTCTTCCAAATGGAAAGCTGGGAATAATCCAATGGGATTAATTGTAGTTGATTGGATTGAAGTGCTATCATGAACCAAGTTCTAAATTTACCTACAAATTAGTAGGATTGGTCGCAAAAACACAAAACTAAAATGGATTGTTTGCAAATTTGTGTCAGGTTTAAAAAAAAATAAATGAAAAAACTATTTGTATTATTCATCTTCCTAAGTTGTTCAATAGTAACAAGTGCCCAGGTTCCTTCTGCCGTTCAATCTGCTCCTAAAGGATCTGCTAAAATATCAGGTGTTTTGTTGGATTCAACGACTAATAAGCCAGTTGATTTTGCTTCTATTGCTTTAATCAATCCTAGTACGAATAAACCAATCGATGGTACAATGGCTGACCAAGTGGGTAAATTTTCCATTCCAAAAGTAGCAGCTGGAAACTATAAGTTAGTGATTTCCTTTTTAGGTTATGAAAGTAAATCCTTGCTTTTGCATATTAAAGATAAAAACGATGACCAGGAATTGGGGGTCATTAAATTAAAACCCACCGAAAAAGTATTACAAGAAGTAGTGGTTGAAGGGCAACGTGCATTTATTGAAGAAAAAGTGGATCGTACGGTCTACAATGCAGAGCGCGATGCAACTAATAAAGGTGGAGATGCTACGGATGTCTTGAAAAAGGTACCCATGCTTTCAGTAGATATGGATGGTAACCCTTCCTTACGTGGATCTTCCAATGTAAAGGTTTTAATAAATAATAAACCATCCACCATTTTAGCAACATCAATTACAGATGCACTAAAACAAATTCCTGCTGATATGATTAAAAGTGTAGAGGTTATCACTTCTCCTTCAGCTAAGTATGATGCTGAGGGGTCTGCAGGTATTATTAATATTACAACAAAGAAAAACACATTGCAGGGTTTGACTTTGAATATTAATTCATCTGCTGGAATTAGAGGCTCTAATTTGGGACTAAATGGTAATTTTAGAAATAAAAATTGGGGTTTATCTCTTGGTGGTTTTGGAAGATCAGAATACAATGTTTTAGGAAGTTTTGAAAGTACTCAAGTAACGACTGCTTCTAATGGAACACAGACTACCAATTTACAAACAGCAGATTCTAGACGTCAAGGTTTGTTCGGAAATTATCAATTAGGTTTCGACTGGGATATTAATAAGTTTAATAGTATTACTTCTAGTATTCGTTTTGGATTACGCAATGGAAATAACTGGCAAGATGGTTTACGACAAGTGCGTAATAACATTCCTACCAGTTTACGAAATACCAATTCATTAGATCAATCCTCAAATGTGGATATTAATTTTGATTATACACATACCTACGAAAAGCCTCAAAAAGAATTTAGTATTTTATCGATGTACTCAAAAAATAATCGTACGAATGATTTTTATAATGATATCATGAATCCATATAGTACCATGAGTCAAATCATGAGTTCGATAAAAAATGAAAATACTTCATATAATGAAGAGATGACCTTTCAAATGGATTATCAAACACCCATTACCAAAATGCAATTATTTGAAGTAGGGGTAAAAGGTATTGGAAGAAATGTGACCTCTGATTACAAGTCGTTTGAAAATAAATCAGGAAATGACCCTTCTCAATATACTTTAGTCAATACTGCGATTTTACCTTCGAATGTTTTTGATTATACGCAAAATATAATTGGAACTTATGCCAATTATACCTTGACTACAAAAAATAAGTGGAGTATCAAAGCCGGTGGACGTTATGAATACACAGATATTACAGCTTCATTTTTGAAAAAAGAGGGTCAAAATTTGTCAATTCCTCCTTATGGAGTGTTTGTGCCAAGTATTAATTTTTCAAAAAACTTTAAGAAAGGAACCTGGAGATTTAGTTATAATCGTCGTATTCAAAGACCAGGGATTCAGAATTTGAATCCAAACGTAAATGCCACCAATCCATTGAATATATCCATGGGTAATCCAAATTTGGCTCCTGAATATACTTCGAATTATGAGATTAATTACAGTAGATATATCAAGCAGACTTATTTGTCATCAGCGATCTTTGTTCGTTCTACAACAGGTGCCATTAGTCAAATTCGTACCGTTACCGGAGATACCGTAAAAACAAAGTCGGTAAATATTGGAAGTGAGGATGCTTATGGTGCGAACTTTAACTTCAACATGAATTTGTCTAATAAATTAATGATTGGAGGGGGAGCAGATTTGTCTTATGTTTTCATGACCAATAATAATCCTGATCCGTTATTAAATGCTAAGAATGAAGGCTTGACATCTAATTTTAGAGTATTTTCAAATTATACGATTGGTGGGGGCTGGGGACTTCAATTATTTTCATTCTATAGACCAAATCAAATTATGCTTCAAGGTTCTCAAGGAGGATTTGGCATGTACAATTTAAGTATTCGTAAAGATTTGAAAAATAAAAAGGGCAGTTTTGGTATTGGGGCAGAGAATTTCTTGCAAAATGGAATGATTATCAAGAACGAAACACATTCTCCAACAATTTCTCAGGTTAGCTATAATACGATGAGAAACATGAACTTCAGAATTAATTTCACCTATAGTTTGGGTAAAATGACCTTTGGTCCACAAAAGAAAAAGAAGTCGGTCAATAACGACGATACCAAAGAAGGAGGAGATGCTCAGCCAGCACAACAGCAACCTATGCAAATGGGCCCGGGAATGGGTGGTGGAAATCGTGGAGGAGGATTTGGAGGTGGATTCGGTGGACCGAGATAAGAGAATGTAATTGTAAATTGTTAATTGTGAATTGTAAATTATTGTTCTTAAAAATTGTTTTAAAAAAATAAAAATAGCTCAATTAACAATTAACAATTAACAATTAACAATTAACAATTAACAATTAACAATTAACAATTCACTTACTTCTCTCAATCGTAAACGTAATCAAATCATTTAATGAATTTCTATATTCAGAAGGAGGGAAGTTCTGAAGGATTTCTCTTGCTTCGTTAGCAATTTGATGCATTTTTTCCGTGGCATATTGAAGTCCACCTGTAGATTTGACAAAATCAATTACTTCTCTAACCTTTTGAGGATTTTCGGAGTCGTTTTTGATCGTTGAAATGATGTACTTTCTGGTTTTTTTGTCGGTATGTTGAAGTGCATGAATTAAAGGCAAGGTCATTTTCTTTTCCTTAATATCAATGCCAAGTGGTTTACCTATTTCATCATCACCATAGTCAAATAAATCATCTTTTATCTGAAATGCAATTCCAACTTTTTCACCAAACATTCTAGCCTTATCTACGAAATCTTCTACAGCTTTTGTTGATTGAGCACCTACAGCACAGCAAGCTGCAATAAGAGTAGCTGTTTTCTTTCGAATAACTTCAAAATAGATATCCTCTGTAATGTCTAGTTTTCTTGCTTTTTCAATTTGTAACAATTCTCCTTCAGCTATTTCGCGTACAGCAGTAGAGACAGATTCGAGCATTTCAAAATCTTTGTGCTCTACAGAAAGTAATAAGCCTTTAGATAATAAATAATCACCCACTAAAACGGCAATTTTGTTTTTCCAAATAGCATTAATGGAGAAAAATCCTCTTCTATAATTAGAGTCATCCACAACATCGTCATGTACTAAAGTTGCTGTATGCAATAATTCGATTAAAGCAGCACCGCGATAAGTTTTTTCATTTATTTCACCAAACATGCCCGCCGACAGAAAAACGAACATAGGTCTAATTTGTTTTCCTTTTCTTTGGACAATATAATTCATGATGCTGTCGAGCAGCATCACTTTTGTTTTCATAAATTGTCTAAATTTTCCTTCAAAAGATTTCATTGGATCTGAAATCGGAGCTTGAATTTTTTGAATAGAGACAGACATTTATTTGCTTAATGCTTTTTTGAGAATGTAATTTACATAAATTTACTTAGTTTTAGAAAACTAATCGCTATTTAACAAATGAGTAAAATTTTAGTTTTAGCAGGAGGTTCAGTCAAAGGAGCCTTTCAAGCAGGAGTTATTCGGAAGGTTTTTGAAAATGGGTTTCAACCAGACGCAATCTATGGCATATCTGCGGGGAGTTTGAATGCTGCTTATTTGGTTAATCAATTAGGCGAACAAGCCGTCAATGGTGAGCCAATCGATTTTATTAAAGCTGGAAATGATTTGTGGGATTTTTGGGAAACTAGAATAACTCGACCTACCAATTTGTACCAACCATTTAATTTATTCCAATTAGGTTATTCTGCCCTCATAAAAAAATTTAAAGGCTTGGTAAGTATGAAGCCATTGCAAGAATTGATTGCAGATGTTTTGAATATGAGGAATTTACATGCAAGTCCGATTGGTATCAAGGTAGGGGCAGTGAATATTATCGATGGTGGAATTAAATATGTTGATCCAAGTGTAGAAGATTTTTTTGATTATTTAATGGCCTCATCTGCAGTGCCCATTTTAATGCCTGTAGTGAAAATTCAACAAGAAAATTTGCGAAGTTTTTTAGACGGTGGATTGAGAAATGTTTCACCGATCAAAAAGGCCATTGAAGATGGTGCTACAGAAATTGTAAGTATTTCTTGCCATCCAGAACAAATTGAAGGAGGCAATTTTGATTCTGGTGATTTATTGGCTTTGGTTGACCGGGTAATGGATATTGCTGTCAATGAGATTTTAAATGCAGATTTACGGGAAGCTCAATTATTGTGCAAAGAGAGAAATTCAGCTATTAAAATCACAAGCTATCGACCTGCTCAAGCCTTGCAGATTGATATGCAGAGTTTTACGAAATTTGATATTCGTAGATTGTTAGAGTTGGGGTATGTGATGGATGAAAGTTGAGAGTTGAATTGTGAATTGTAAATGGTGAATTGTATTTCGTAAGAAAAAAAATTGTTATTTAAATATTTTAAGAAATACTAGTAGTTTTTTTATTTATTTATCTTTAATTAACAATTAATAATTTACAATTCACAATTAAACTCCATGAAGAATAATCTGTTAGTACTGTTTTTGTTTTTAAATTTTTCCCTTTTTGCTCAAAAAATTGATATTAAGGCACAATATGCTTTGGCAGGAAAGCAATATGAGCAAATGTTGAAAGATCATCCGGATACAAGTGTAACCATACACTCAGCTAAAAGTGATGGTACATATCGTAACTTACCATCTAGTTGGTGGTGTTCTGGTTTTTTTCCGGGTGGACTTTGGTATTTGTTTGAGCAAACGAAAGATGCAAAGTGGGAAAAAGCAGCACGACTTTGGGATGCTGCCGTGGAAAAAGAAAAATACAACAAGGGTACGCATGATTTAGGATTCATGATGTATTGCTCTTTTGGAAATGCATTACGTTTGACAAAGGACCCTAAGGCAAAAGAAGTGTTGATTCAATCTGCCAAGTCTTTGGCTACTCGATTTGATCCAAATATTGGTTTAATTAAGTCTTGGAACTCCTTTAAAGGAGGTTATAAGTATCCTGTTATAATTGATAACATGATGAACTTGGAGTTATTATATTGGGCTTCAAAAGTTACTGGAGATCCAAGTTTTGCTAAGATTGCCAATACGCATGCAGATAATACCATGAAAAATCATTTTCGTCCGGATTATTCAAGTTATCATGTGATTTGCTATGGTCCGAATGGAGAAGTATTAGCTAAAAAACAACATCAGGGTTTCAAGGACGAAAGTACTTGGACTCGAGGACATGCATGGGCAATTTATGGATATGTGATGACCTATCGAGAAACGAAGGATAAAAAGTATTTGGATTTTGCGCAAAAAATTGCAGATTTTTATTTGAACCATCCAAACTTACCAAAAGATAAAATACCTTATTGGGATTTCAATGCACCTAATATTCCAAATGAAGAAAGAGATGCTTCTGCGGGTGCAATTGTTTCTTCTGCTATGTTTGAATTAGGAAAGTTGACGGGTGGAGAAAAAGGTAAAAATTATATTCAAAATGGAATTGATATGTTACAAGCTTTATCAAGTCCTGTCTATCGAGCAGCATTAGGCGAAAATAATAATTTTTTAATTAAACATTGCGTTGGAGCAAAAGGATTAAATTCAGAAATCGATGTACCTTTAATTTATGCCGATTATTATTATTTGGAGGCATTGAAAAGATACCAAGATTATTTAAAGAAGAGGTAGTAAAAATTGGGCTAATTTTTGAATATTTCGTACCTTTGTGGTTTCAATTTAATTCAAAAATAATGTCGTCCAAAAAAATTCAATCTGCCTTAATTTCGGTTTTTTATAAAGATGGTTTAGCGCCAATCATTTCAAAGTTGCATGAGGAGGGAGTCGTGTTATATTCTACAGGTGGAACGCAGCAATTTATAGAGGAAATGGGCATTCCGGTGATTCCTGTTGAAGATCTCACGGGCTATCCTTCTATATTTGGCGGACGAGTAAAGACTCTTCATCCGAAGGTTTTCGGAGGTATTTTATATAGAAGAGATTTGGCATCTGATGTGGAGGTGGCAAAGCAGTATGAGATTCCGGCATTGGATTTGGTGATGGTTGATTTGTATCCATTTGAGGAAACAGTAGCTTCAGGGGCTTCGGATGAAGACATTATTGAGAAAATTGATATTGGCGGGATATCTTTAATTCGTGGTGCGGCCAAGAATTTTAATGATGTATTGATTGTTTCTTCTCGTTCTCAATATGAAGAGGTATTGAATATATTTGATGCCCAAGGTGCAGCTACTACCTTAGAGCAAAGGCGTTTGTTTGCAGGAAAAGCATTTGCGGTATCTTCAGGATATGATGCGGCAATTGGATCTTACTTTGCAGGGCAAAGTAATGATTTGCATCAATTTGATCATTTGCCTGCACAATCCTTGCGCTATGGTGAAAATCCTCATCAATCAGCAACATTTTATGGTGACTTAGACGCTTTATTTACGAAGTTGAATGGCAAGGAGTTGTCGTATAATAATTTAGTGGATGTGGACGCTTGTTTAGCCTTGTTGGATGAATTTAAGGAAACGGCATTTGTAATCATTAAGCATACCAATGCATGTGGAGTTGCAACTGGAACCACGGTGAAAGAGGCTTATGAAAAAGCACTTTCTTGTGATCCTGTTTCAGCTTTTGGTGGTGTTTTGGCATGTAATGGCGAAGTAGATCAAGCCGCTGCAGAGGTAATAAATTCATTGTTTTGTGAAATTTTAATCGCGCCATCTTTTACTGAGGAGGCCTTAAATATTCTTCGTTCGAAGAAAAATAGAATTTTATTGCAAAGAAAAAATCAAGCTTTCCCAAAAAATATGTTTAAAACACTCTTAAATGGAGTTCTTGAACAAGATAAAGATGCAGTGATGGAAGAGGTAGCTGATTTTAAAACAGTTACAGAAAAAGCGCCAAGTGAAGAAGAATTGAGAGCCTTGGCTTTTGCCTTGAAGATTTGTAAGCATACTAAATCTAATACGATTGTGTTGGCCAAAGAAGGTCAATTGTTGGCCTCGGGGGTTGGTCAAACTTCCCGCGTAGATGCATTGAAGCAGGCTATTGAAAAGGCAGCTGAATTTGGGTTTGATTTACAAGGTTCAGTGATGGCCTCTGATGCCTTTTTTCCCTTCCCAGATTGTGTGGAGATTGCAGGGAAGGCCGGAATTACTGCAGTTACACAGCCAGGTGGATCAATAAAAGATCAGGATTCGGTAAATTATTGCAATGAAAATGGAATTGCTATGGTGATGACCGGAATTCGTCATTTTAAACACTAAGATTTTTATAGTTTTTTATTTAGAAAATTCTTCATTTTTCTAGGAAAAATGTGTATTTTTAAATTTGTAATTTAAATTAAATAATCACAAGGCTATTCGCCTTGTTTGGAATCAGATAAATCAGAATTATGTCAGAAATTCAAGATTCGGCCGCAGAAAATAAGGCCAATTATGGTGCGGATAATATTCAAGTATTAGAGGGATTAGAGGCTGTACGAAAAAGACCATCCATGTATATTGGTGACACCGGAATTAAAGGTTTACATCATTTGATTTGGGAGGTAGTTGATAACTCAATTGATGAGGCGTTGGCAGGTCATTGTGATAAAATCAAAGTTACCATCAATACTGATAATTCAATATTAGTAGAAGATAATGGTAGAGGTATTCCAACAGGAATGCATACGAAAGAAAAGCGTTCAGCTTTAGAGGTAGTAATGACTGTATTGCACGCTGGTGGTAAGTTTGATAAAGATACGTATAAGGTTTCTGGAGGTTTGCACGGTGTTGGTGTTTCTTGTGTGAATGCTTTGTCGACTGATTTAAAAGTTACCGTGCATCGTGAAGGAAAGATTTTTCAACAAGAATATAAGATTGGTGTGCCTCAATATCCGGTTAAGGAAGTTGGAGTGACTGATAGAACAGGAACTTCAGTATTATTTAAGCCAGATGATACTATTTTTTCCGTAACCGAATATAAATACGAAACAGTTGCTGCTCGTTTGAGAGAATTATCATTCTTAAATGCAGGTATTCGTGTGGAGTTGACTGATTTACGTGAAGTAGATGAAAATGGTGTGGCGCAATCTGAAGAGTTTTACTCTGAAGGTGGGCTTCGTGAGTTTGTGACCTATTTAGATGCTACTAGAGAGGCATTGATCGCCGAGCCAATTTATATGGAAGGTGATAAAAATGGGGTGCCAGTTCAGGTTGCAATGATGTACAATACTTCTTATTCAGAGAATGTTGTTTCCTATGTAAATAACATCAATACAATTGAAGGTGGAACACACGTTGCAGGATTTAGAGGTGCCTTAACACGTACTTTAAAGAATTATGCGGATAAATCGGGTGCTTTAGATAAATTAAAAATTGATATTGCTGGGGATGATTTTCGTGAAGGCTTGACTGCAGTAATATCTGTAAAAGTAGCAGAACCTCAGTTTGAGGGTCAGACTAAAACGAAGTTGGGTAATGGAGAGGTGTCTGGAGCTGTTTCGGCAGCCATGTCTGATATGTTGGAAGCTTGGTTAGAAGAACATCCAAAAGAAGCTCGACAAATTGTAGCTAAAGTGATTTTGGCGGCTCAGGCACGTCACGCTGCAAGAAAAGCACGTGAAATGGTGCAGCGTAAAACGGTCTTGGGGTCAAATTCATTGCCAGGTAAATTAGCAGACTGTTCTGATTCAGATCCAAATGTTTGTGAATTGTACCTTGTCGAGGGAGATTCAGCGGGTGGAACAGCTAAGCAAGGAAGAAATCGTGCGTTTCAAGCTATTTTGCCATTACGTGGTAAAATCTTAAACGTTGAAAAAGCCCAAGAATATCGGATCTACGAAAATGAAGAGATCAAAAATATGATCACTGCATTAGGCGTATCTTTTGGAAAAGATGGTGATGAAAGGGCCTTAAATATTGAGAAATTACGTTATCATAAGGTAATCATCATGACCGATGCTGACGTGGATGGTAGTCACATTCGTACCTTAATTTTAACATTCTTCTTCCGTTATATGAGAGAGCTGGTAGACCATGGATATATCTACATTGCACAACCTCCATTATATCAAGTGAAAAAGGGACAACAAGTTCGTTATGTTTGGGATGAGCAGCAAAGAGATGAGGCAATTAGAGAATTAGCAGGTGGTGGAAAAGAAGAAAGTGTTGGAGTACAGCGTTATAAGGGTCTTGGAGAGATGAATGCAGAGCAATTATGGGAGACAACAATGGATCCTGAAACCAGAACGCTTAAGCAAGTGACGATCGAATCAGCCATTGAAGCAGATTTATTGTTCTCTATGTTGATGGGTGACGAAGTAGCTCCAAGAAGAGACTTTATCGAAAAAAATGCCAAATACGCAAAAGTAGATGTCTAATGGAATTTGATTTTAAATCGTACCATATTCGTGCTATTAATGCAGTATCTGATGAAGAGAAACAAGCTATCAATCAGGAATTGAAAGACTTTTATCAATCTTTGACAGATGAATATAAGGCTGTTTTTAATCAAGAATTACAACGATTTTTGTTAGTCGAAATGGGCCGATTAGGCTCAGATTATGAAGCTATAAAAAATAATATTCCTCAAAATTAATATGAGCCAATCGAAAGATCGCTTGGATGAAATAATGGCAGAAGATTCTCAACGAGAGAATCTTTTGTCTTTCTTACAACCCAAAAACTGGAAGATTAATTTACTGGCCCCCCGAGAGTCAAATCGTAAATTAGAAAAATCTTTAGTTCGCAATCAGGAAATCATCGAGAAATCAAAGTTTATTTCTCGTGATTTATCGTGGCTGAAATTTGACGAACGAGTACTCGATCAAGCAAGGGATCAAACCAAGACTTTATTGGATCGATTGAAATTTTTGGCAATTACTGCCTCCAATTTAGATGAGTTTTTCACGATTCGTGTGGGTTCTTTGTACAATTATATTGATTTTGGCAAAGAGAGGACAGATTATTCAGGCCTAAGAGAAAAACCATTTAAGGAAACTTTGATTGCTTCTGCTAAAGAATTTAGTGCAGAAAAACATCGACTTTTTATTGAAGAAATCTTGCCTCGATTTCCTGAAAATGGGCTAAAATTGGCAAATTTTTCTGATTTAAGTGAAAGTGAAATTGAAGAATTGGATCAGTATTTTAATCGAACAATATACCCGATGCTGACGCCAATGGTGTTCGACAATACGCATACTTTTCCAAGTTTATTGGCTAAAACATTAATTTTTGGAGTTGTTTCTGTAGGTGGCCCCTCGATAAAACCTTCAAAAAATAAAGGCGAAAAAGATATGAAGATCTCTTTCGTTCAAATTCCTACCAATTTGAATCGCTTTTATACGATTGAACGTGATGATTTGGTCTTGTTTGTTCCGATTGAAGATATCATTCGAAACAATTTACACATTTTATATAAAAATGTTGAAATTGAGTCTGTTAGTCTTTTTAGGATAACTCGAAATGGTGATTTTGATGTAGTTGAACATGAAGATCAAGAAACAGATTTTGTGGATGAAATAAAGAAAAAAATCAAAGACAGGCGGTTAGGCCGAGTGACGCGCGTTGAGGTAGAAAAAAACTATTCTTCTTATTTAATGGAAGAAATGTTGAAAAGATGGAGCTTAGAACAATCTGATATTTTTGTAAAAGAATCAATCTTAGATTTTACCTGTTTTTGGCAGATTTTAAAACATCCTGAATTTAAGAATCAACTTCCAAAGAATCCTGCAATTGTACCTGCAATTGGTTTGAAATCTGTTGTTATTGATGACATTTTTGATACAATGAAAAAAGGAGACATCCTTTTGCATCATCCATACAATAATTTTGAACCCGTAATACAATTATTAGAACAGGCCGCTGAAGATCCGCAGGTATTAGCCATTAAAATTACTTTATATCGAATTTCAAAAAATTCGCGCATTGCAAATGCGCTTTTACGCGCCGCTGAACAAGGAAAGCACGTTTCTGTGTTGTTTGAAGTGAAGGCGCGTTTTGATGAAGAAAATAACATCAGAGAGGCAACGCGTTTGCAGAAAGCAGGTTGCTTCGTGATTTACGGGATTCCTGGTTTAAAAACTCATACCAAATTATTACAAGTAATCCGCAATGAAGGGACTCATGTAATGAGTTATGCCCACCTTTCTTCTGGAAATTATAATGAGGATACAGCCAAATTATATACGGATATAGGTTTATTAACAACAGATACTAGGATTACGCAAGATATAGCTGAATTTTTTAATGTAATTACGGGACATTCAATGCCAACTCAGTATGAGCATTTAATTACAGCCCCGCGTGACATGCGCAATCGATTGATTGAAATGATTGAAGAGGAAATTTCCAATCATCAAAATGGAATACCTGCTGGTATTTGTTGGAAAATAAATTCATTGCAAGACAATAAAGTTATTGAAGCTTTATACAAAGCATCAAATGCTGGCGTTCCAGTTTTATTAATTGTTAGAGGAATTTGTTGTTTGCGACCACAACGAAAAGACCTTTCTGAAAATATCTTTATTAAATCAATTGTAGGTGATTATTTAGAACATACTCGTTTATATTATTTTCATCATGCTGGAGAGCCTAAAGTGTATGGCGGTTCTGCAGATGTGATGGTTAGGAGTTTTGATCGCCGCATAGAATCTCTTTTTGAATTAGTAAATACTCGTGTTAGAAATCAGGCGATTACTATTTTAGATTGGAATTTAAGAGACACAAAAAACTCCTATGAAATGCAGGAAGATGGAAGTTATTGGAAGGTTGAAAGTAACGAACCTTTTAATATTCATGCTGAATTTTATCAATTAAAAGAAGAAAATTTAATAAATCAAATTAACTTTAACCAATATACAATCTCATTAGAAGCAAATAATGCCTGAGATTTCATCAATTAAATTATAAAATGGAAAGATTTACCGGACTTTTAGGTATTATTTTAATTTTAGGTTTATCCTATTTAATGTCTAACAATCGTAAAGCAATTAATTATCGAACTGTTGGGGTTGGGTTTGGCCTTCAGGTGATTTTAGCAATATTTATTTTAAAGACTGACGTCGGTCAAGTTGTTTTTCAATGGCTTGGAGATTCAATAAATACCTTATTAGGTCAAGCCGATAAAGGGGCCATGTTTGTTTTTGGATCTTTGGTGAATAGAGAATTGATGGGTAAGGCATTTGGTGCAGGGAATGAGTATATTTTCTTTTTCAAAGTTGTCCCAACCATCATTTTTGTAGCTGTTTTAGTAAATATGTTTTACTATTTGGGCGTTCTTCAACGTGTGGTTGCTATCATTGGTAAAGGTGTTCACTGGCTTATGGGAGTGAGTGGGGCAGAGGCTTTATCTAATGTTGCAAGTACATTTGTGGGCCAAGTGGAGGCTCAAATTATGATTAAGCCGTATTTGAAAAATATGACTAATTCAGAATTAATGGCTTCTATGACAGGTAGTTTTGCTTGTATTGCAGGTGGTGTGATGGCCGTTTATATTTCTCTTGGTGTGCCAGCACCTTATTTATTAGCTGCAAGTTTAATGGCTGCACCAGGCGCATTAGTGATTTCTAAAATTATGTTCCCAGAAACGGAAAAATCAGAAACTCATGGCGAGGTGAAATTAGAAATTTCTAAATCACATGCTAATTTGGTAGATGCAATTTCTGCTGGTGCATCAGAAGGTTTGAAAGTAGGTTTGAATGTAATTGCCATGTTAATTGGTTTCATTGCTTTAATTGCCTTAGTAGATATTGGATTAGGACATATTGGTAACTGGATCAATCTTCCAAATTTATCGATGAACTTAATATTAGGTAAATTGTTCTCTGTTTTTGCTTTTGCAATGGGCGTTCCATTGAAAGATATTGAAGCTGCGGGTGCTTTAATGGGAGAGAAAATGGTGGTAAATGAATTTGTTGCCTATCTTGATATGATGAAGATTAAGGGTACTTTAGACCCCAAAACGATTGCTATAACCAGTTTCGCCTTGTGTGGTTTCGCTAATTTTAGCTCAATTGCCATCCAAATTGGAGGAATAGGTGAATTAGCTCCGAGTAGAAGATCTGATTTAGCTAAATTAGGTTTCAAAGCTTTGATTGCTGGTACATTAGCTTCTTACATGTCTGCAACGCTTGCCGGTTTACTTTTATAATTGAACTCTAGATTACTAAATCACTGGATCACTTTTAAACTGTATCACTTAGAATTATGCGCATTGATCCCGAAACCGTCGAGCGAATTAAGCAGGCCGCATCTGTTTCTGATGTGATTGGGGATTATGTGACAATTAAGAAAAAAGGAGCCAATTATTGGGCATGTTGTCCGTTTCACGGAGAAAAAACACCTTCATTTTCGATTTCACCAAGCAAAGGGATTTACAAATGCTTTGGATGTGGCAAAGCAGGCGACTCAGTTCGATTTATCATGGATATCGAGGGGATTGGATATGGGGAGGCGCTGCGTCATTTGGCTAAAAAATATGGCATTGAAATTCAGGAACAAGAACTAACAGATGATCAGGTTCAAAAACAAAATGAACGCGAGAGTCTATTTATTATTTTGGATTGGGCCAAAGACTTTTTTAGGAAACAGTTAAATGAAACGGAAGAAGGAAAATCAATAGCTAAATCGTATTTCAAAGAACGCGGCTTCTCCGAAGCCACCATGGAAGCGTTTGAACTTGGATATAGTCCAGAATCTTGGGATTTAGTATTAAAAACGGCGCTTAAGCAAGGCTTTACAGAAGAAATTATTCAAAAATCGGGACTTGTCACACAAAAAAATGATGAGGGTAAAATGTTTGATCGATTCCGAAATCGAGTCATATTTCCTATTCATAATGTTTCAGGTAAAACTATTGCATTTGGGGCAAGGGTTTTAAAAACGGATGCGAATAAAAGTCAGGCTAAATACTTGAATTCCCCAGAAACCGATGTTTATCACAAATCCCAAATTTTATACGGGATTTTTCAAGCCAAAAATGCAATTCGTTCAGAGGATATGTGTTATTTGGTGGAAGGATATACCGATGTGATATCCCTACATCAAGCAGGTGTAAAAAATGTGGTAGCCTCTTCAGGTACTTCACTTACGGTTGAGCAAATCAAATTAATTGGTCGATTTACCAAGCATATAACTGTACTTTATGATGGTGATGCTGCAGGAATCAAGGCCGCTTTAAGAGGATTAGATTTAATTCTAGAAGAAGGTTTGCAAGTAAATTTGGTTGTATTCCCAGAAGGGCATGATCCGGATTCATTTGTTCGGAAAATGGGTTCGGAGGCTTTTGTCGAGTTTGTAAAAAAAGAATCTAAGGATTTTATTTCTTTTCAGGCTTCGTTATTTATTGCAGAAGCAGGAGAGGATCCATTCAAGAAAGCAGAAATAGTGAAGGAAATGGTGCAGAGTATTGCCAAAATTCCTGATGCCATTCAACGAAGTCTATTTATTCAAAAAGTAGCTGGCATGATGAAAATGGATGAGGAGGTCTTGTTGAGTGAAATGAATAAAATTCATTTGAAAGTACATAAGCAAGCCCTTAGTCCATTACCTGAAATTTCACAAGAGCAAAGAAATGAGTTAAAAGGACTCATAGAACCAGTTGCAGAGGAACCAAAGGAAATTCAAGACCCAATCTATTACCAAGAATTTGAGTGTATTCGCTTGCTCATAAATTTTGGTAATCTAGAAATTAGTCCTTCTCAAGCACCAGGAGTAACCTTGTTGCACTATATGGTAGATGAATTGGACGGAATTCAATTTCATACAGAACTATTTAATAAGGTATTGGGCTTTGCAAGAATTGAATTTCACCAAGATAAAAATCCGGGTCCTGAGTTTTATTTACATCACACTGATGAAGAAGTTCAGCGATTGGCCATAGATATCTCTTCCGAAAAACATCAGCTTTCAACAGCTTGGCGAGAAAAACACGAGATTTATGTCAAATTTGAAAATGAGTTATTAGAGGATTTGGCCTTTAAAAATATTCTGCGTTTACGGAAAACCTACAATGATCAAAAATTAGTTGATTTGTTAGAGAAACTGAAAACAAATAATGGAAGTGAGGAACAAATGAATCAATTGTTAGAACAATTCGTTGAATTAAAGGAAATTCAGAAAAAAATTTCGAATGAATTAGGCACTGTTATTGAAAAATAAATAACTTTGTTGATAGCATTTATGAAAAAATTTAGCGCATTTTTTTTAATTTCTGTGCTGCTTTATCAAGCAGGAGGATTTGCGTTGATGTTTTTAAGTCAAAAATCTTCTGAAATTTTCTCTGAAGAAATAGCTCAATTAGATAAAGTAGTAGTCAAAATCCCTATTTCATTACCTTACAATGAAGCCAAATGGCAAGAACCTAAAAAGGTTGAAGGTCAGGTTCAAAAGGGAAACGAGTTTTACCAAATGGTAGAGCAGAAAATGGAAGGAGATACGCTTTATACGACCATGGTTGCTGATCATTCTGCTCGTGAAAGTTTTCTTGAATTAGCAGAGATGGTTGACCAACACCTTAAAAACGATTCACCCAAGCACGACCATTCCAAGTCAAGTTTAATTAATTTATTGGTTAAAGAATACTGTGATTCCAAACAAACGTTCATTCTTTATGTCATGGATTGGTCAAAGGTTGAAGTGAACTTTCCAAACCCAAGGATTACCTTTTCTGCGTATTCCGCATCCTTAGATTCCCCTCCCGAGTTTTGTTAATTTTTTGATTTTATTAAAGTAAACAATTTTGCAGCGTCAAAATTGTAAAATTTTTGTATTCAAATAAATTAAACAAAATGAAAAAGCTATGCTTTTCTCTAATCCTTGTATTGGGATTGGGAAATCAAATCATAGCACAAATGCCAAACGACCATTTATATATGGCGAAAAAGGATATTTGTGCCGCTCTACTATATTCAAATACATCCTGGAATCAATACTGGGAAAACACCCTGTTCCGTGAAAATTTAAACCTTGGAACCGTAACGACTCAGTCTTATATGTTAATGGCCGCTTATGGTTTAAAAGATAATACAAATTTGATTGCAGCGTTGCCATATGTACAAACAAATGCAAATGCTGGGAATTTGATGGGTCAAAAGGGACTTCAAGATGCTGGTTTGTGGCTTAAGCAACGAGTGAAAGTTGCTAGAGGATTAAATTCACACTTCGTTGCAGGAATGACCTTTCCGGTTTCTAATTATGTTTCTGAATTTATGCCATTGTCTATAGGATATAAAACGACAGATGCACAAGTTCGAGGAATGTTAACCTATCAAATACCAAATACTAAATTTTATGTAAATGGATTAATCGGTTATCATTTCCGTGGTGCAAGTAAATTAGATCGTGATTCTTATTTAAATGGCAATCAGATGATTAATACCTCAACAGCAGATGTCCCAGATGCTTTAGAAGCTAGTTTTAAAGTAGGTTATCAAAAATGGGATAATCAAATTGAATTATATATGGATCATTATGCATGTGTTTCAGGTGATAATATGCGTAGGAATGATATGCCATTTGTTACAAATAAAACCATGATGACAAGTGTTGGGGTCTATGGCAAATATCAACCTAAAAATGTAGGTGTTAATGCCAGAATTCAACATGTAATTCAAGGTGCAAACACTGCGCAAATGACTACCTATTCGGTAGGTTTATTGTATCAATTCACCTTAATCAAATAGCCATGAAAAATATAAAATCAATATATAATACAATTAAGTTAAACCTCACACCTTACACCTCAAACTTTATACTTCTTACTTTTATCTTCTTACTTTTTATTTCTTGTACAAAGCTAGAGTTAGAAACGGTGGCTGAGCCTTATGCTCCAGCAAGTTTAAATGAATCTGGAGGGAATTGGAATCCATTTGTGTTAGCAAATGGTACGGAAATTTCGGTTGCAAAACCAGTTGATGTAAAGGATCCAAGTTTTGTAAAAGAATTAGATTCTTTAAAAAATAATGTAGTTGGAAAATTGAATAGTACGCAAACTCAGGCGGTTAATTATTGGGGCGCGGGTGCGGTGTATCGTTGGAATGAAATTGCCAGGGAGTTAGCAGCGAGATATAATGTTCCACCAGCTTCGAATGCGAGTGGGGTATATCCAGTTCCAGATGCTGCTAATCCAAAGGCAGACCCAGCCTTTCCTTTTGCAAATCCACCTTATACAGCTAGAGCATTAGCATATTTAAGTGTTGCCCAATATGATGCATTGATAACTGCTTGGAAAGCAAAATATACATATAATAGACCTGCTGCCTATACAATTGATACACAAATTAAAGCCTTACTTCCAGCCTCTACATTACCTGCTTATCCATCTGAAGAAGCAGTGGTTGCTCAGGCATCTTACCAGGTTTTAGTTGCCATGTTTCCAGGAGAGGTAGATTATTTGAAAGCTAAGTTAGAGGAAGCTAAAAATGTTGGAATCTGGGCAGGGAAAAATGTAACTTCAGATGTAACTGCGGGTGTAAAATTAGGGGCTGATGTAGCAGCCAAAGTGATGGCTAAAGCAAAAACCGACGGAATGGGCGCTGCAAATAATCAAACTTTAGTTCCAGGTTTAATTGAACATGCTAAAGCAACGGGAATCAATAACCCATGGACTTCACAAGAAGTACCTGCTCGTCCGCCAATGCTTCCTAATTACGGAGCAGTAAAAACTTGGAATTTTGACCGTGCTACCTTGGAGAAAATTAGACCAGCAAAACCATATGTGGAAGGCTCAGCGGAATTCCAAAAAGACCTAGATGAATTACAATCTATTCAAAAAGGACAAACTCGTGAGCAAGCACGTATTGCCAATTATTGGGCAGATGGGCCAGGCTCCTATACACCTCCTGGCCATTGGCACCGAATAGCAGCCAATGAAAGTTTAGCGGCTAAATTTTCTGAAATAAAAATGGCAAGAGTGTTGGCATATATAGGTACCGCTTTAATGGATGCAGGGATTGGATGTTGGGAAACGAAATATTATTATTACAGTCCAAGACCTCAGCAGTATGGATTAAAAACCTCAGTTGGTTTACCCAACTTCCCAAGTTATACTTCAGGTCACTCGACCTTCTCATTTGCAGGAGCAACAGTTATGAATTATTTTTTCCCAGAAAAGGCTGATTTATTCAACAACTTTGCTCAGGAGGCCTCGGATTCACGAGTTTATGGACTTATTCATTTTCGATTGGATTGCTCTATGGGAAGAGAGCACGGAAAAGCTATTGGAGGATATTCTGTGGTGAAGGCGAAATTGGATGGAGCTAATTAATAAGTAATAACTTTTAAGTAAGAAGTAATAATAACCAAATTTTAATAAGATGGTTACGATAAAAAAAGATTATTTGAAAATATTAAATCAAGCGGCATGGTTGAATAGAATTATGTTGGCACTTGTATACGTTTGGTTCGGATTTCTAAAAATAATTGGAAATTCGCCAGCAGAGGGATTAGTTTTGGATTTGTTTCATAAAACCTTATCAGAACTTATGTCTTCTTCACATTTTGTGATTGCATTAGGAATTTTTGAATGTTTATTAGGTGTAGTATGGCTTTTACCATCCTTGACAAAATATGCTTATTTCACTCTAATTTTTCATCTGATTACAACCTTTTTGCCTATTATTTTATTGCCAAATGCAACATGGTCCAGCTTTTTGACACTTACGCTAGTTGGCCAATATATTGTTAAAAATGTAGTGCTATTTTCGGCTGCTTATTTTATTCATAAGTTTACTAATACCCCTGGTTTTACCGGGGGTATTAATTAATATGAATATCAAAAGAATCTAACAATCCTTCTAAATTGTCTTTTGAGAATATTGCTTTTTTTATTCGATTATTTCTTGGGTCAATACTAAAGTGCATCGCCGTTTCGAAGTGAGCTTTTTCTAGGTTACAATTTTCAAATTTTGCATTCTGTAAATTACTGTCTTCAAAATTTGCTTCTACTAATTCACATTGAGAAAAATCAACTTCTTGTAATTGACAATTAATGAAATTCGTTTTATTGATTTTTAATTTATAGAAGGAGGAATTATTTATTACAGAATTTGCAAATTTAAATTGCAATCCGAACGGATTGCATGATTCGAATAAAATACCTAACATTTTACACGAATTAAATTCTACCTGCTGAAAGGCTGTATGTTTCACCTTCATCAAACTTAAATTACATTCTGTAAAAGTACAGTCAATGAATTTTGTTTGTGAAACATCAACTTCATGAAAATTACAATTGTTGAATTGGCAATTTTCATATTCTCCTTTATAGAAAGGTTCAGCTTGAAAATCAATTTTTGAAAAAGTTTGATCTGAAAGATAGGTCATTTTGAAAAAAAGGGACCGAAGTCCCTTTTATATTTAAATTCCAAGAATTCGTTTATTTAATTCTGTATCAGGACCACTTCCCGCAAAATCATCAAATACTTTTTCAGTGGCTTTGATGATATGGCTTGCAATAAATGGTGCCCCTTCTGTTGCTCCTTGTACAGGATCTTTAATACAGCATTCCCATTCTAAAACAGCCCATCCTTGGTAACCGTACTGAGTTAATTTAGAGAAGATACTCTTGAAATCTACTTGCCCATCTCCCAAAGAACGGAATCGACCAGCGCGATTTACCCAAGATTGATAGCCTCCATATACACCTTGTTTTCCAGTAGGATTAAATTCTGCATCTTTTACGTGGAACATTTTGATGCGTTCGTGGTAGAAATCAATATTTTGTTTGTAATCCATCGCTTGTAAAACAAAGTGAGATGGATCATATAATAAATTAGCTCTTTTATGTCCTTTTACCTCATCTAAAAACATTTCAAAACTTACCCCATCGTGTAAATCTTCTCCTGGGTGAATTTCATAGCATAAATCTACCCCACACTCATCAAATGTGTTCAAAATAGGCATCCAGCGTTTCCCTAATTCAGCAAAACCTTGCTCAACTAATCCAGCAGGACGTTGCGGCCACGGATAAACGGTATGCCACATTAAGGCACCTGAGAAGGTTGCATGGGCATTTAAACCTAAGTTTTGAGATGCTTTTGCCGCATACTTTAATTGTTGAACAGCCCACTCGGTTCTTGCTTTTGGATTTCCTTTAACTGAATCAGGGGCAAAAGCGTCGAATCCTAAGTCATATGCTGGATTTACTGCAACTAATTGACCTTGTAAGTGTGTTGAAAGTTCAGTGATTTGTAGGCCTTTTGCAGCCAACATTCCTGTGATTTCATCACAATAGGTTTTGGATTCAGCCGCTTTTTGTAAATCGATACATCTAGAATCCCATGAAGGAATCTGAACACCTTTGTATCCCAAAGAAGCAACCCAAGTGGTAATATTATCTAAATTATTAAAAGGGGCCTCATCGCCCATAAATTGTGCTAAAAATATAGCAGGTCCTTTTATAGTTTGCATAGTTTTTTCGTTTAGATTTTAACCCAAGCTTGTTTACGAGTACTTTCTAAGATTCTTTCGCAAATTAATAGTTCGCGATATCCGTCTGCAAAAGTAGGGTAGGTAGGCCTTTCAGGCTGTTTTCCACCTGCTTCTATAGCTGCATATACCTCTTTAAATAATTGTTTAGAAGTATCTGGGAAACCTTCATTGTGTCCGCCTGGGAAGGTAATGATATCTCTTGTTTCTGCATATACTAATGAAGGGTCTTTCATCAATACCTGATTTGCTTGATCTCTATTACCAATCCATAATTCATTTGGTCTTTCAGAATTATATGCAAATGTTTTATTGGCACCTGAAATTTCTAATTTCAACTGGTTTTTTCGACCTGCAGATACTTGTGAAACGGTAATGGAACCTTTGTTTCCATTGCTGAAACGTAATAATACGTTTGCAGTATCTTCCGTATTGATTTGAACATCAGCGTAATCATCAGGATTTAACATTTTTCCTGAATAGGTTTCTACTGGCTTTAATGGCTTTTTACGAATCGGATGTACCGTGTTGAAATCTGCCATTACTTCAGTTGTATGTAAACCTGTAATGTACTCTATGATGTCCATTAAATGGGAGCCAATGTCTGCAATTGCTCTTGAATCCCCAGATTTATCAGGCTCTAAACGCCAGTTGTAATCAGTTGCATAAAACAACCAATCTTGTAAATACGAACCTAAAACTGAATAGATTTCGCCTAAATCGCCTTTCTCACGCATGGTTCTCATCTGACGAACCAATGGATAATAACGTAAATTAAAGTGAACGGCATTTACTAAACCCGTTTGTTTTGCCAGTGCAACCAATTCCTCTGCTTCATGCAAAACTTTTGCTAATGGTTTTTCACAAACAACATGCTTGCCTGCCAATAATGCAGCTTTAGATTGCGAATAGTGTAAGAAATTAGGGGTACAGATATGCACACTTTGAATATCATCTTGTTTCAATAATTCATCAAATGTGTACCATCTTGGAATTCCCAATTGCTTTGCTTTAGCCTCTGCTAATTCGATAGTTACCTCACAAAGTGCAGCCACTTCAACATTGGGTAATCTTCTCAAGGCTTCAATATGTGCAGGTCCGATAAATCCAGTTCCTACAATTCCTACTTTAATTTTTGACATATTACAGGTTATTAAATTTCAAATTTTGTCCACTTATTTTGATTGTCTTTTGCAGATCGAACCACATTTTCAATGAATGCCATACCTTTGATTCCCTCTTCTATTCCTGGGAAATCATACATAGGGTCTGCTGGTTTTCCTTCCCATCTTGCTCTCAAGGCAAAGGTGAAGTTACGATAGATATTGGCAAACGTTTCTACGTAACCTTCTGGGTGTCCTGCTGGCTGACGCGTATGTGCCATCGCATTTGCCGAAAGCTTACCAACATTGGTTCGTAAAATTCGTGCTCCTTCATCTCTTGATTTTACAATAAGCGTGTTAGGATCCATTTGTTTCCAAACCAATCCAGCCTTCGTTCCGTATATACGAACATTCAAATCGTTTTCTTCCCCATTACAAATCTGACTACAATGTAAAACACCTCTTGCACCATTACTATAATGAATTAAGATATTGCCATCGTCATCTAGTTTACGACCTTCAACAAAAATCGTTAGATCTGCACAAAGTTCTTCGATTTGAAGACCTGTTATGTATTCAACTAGATTTTCTGCATGTGTTCCAATATCTCCAATGGCACCAGCTGCGCCGCAACGTGCAGGGTCTGTTCGCCAATCAGCTTGTTTTTGTCCAGTTGCTTCAACTAAATCGATTAACCAGCCTTGTGGATACTCTACAATTACTTTTCTTACCTCCCCAATTTCTCCAGCATCAACTAAAGCCTTAGCCTCCTTTATCATTGGGTAGCCTGTATAGTTGTGAGTAAGGGCAAATAGTAGTCCTGTCGACTCAATTACCTTTTTTAATTCTTTGGCTTCTGCCAAATTCAGCGTAGCTGGTTTATCGCAAACCACATGGAATCCGTTTTCTAAAGCAAATTTAGCAGCAGGGAAATGCACATGGTTGGGTGTAACAATCGATACAAAATCCATTCGCTCACCCTCTGGCAATTCTTTTTCTTTCAAAATCATTTCCTCATAAGAACCGTACACTCGGTTCGGATCTAAATATAAGGCCTCTCCTGTGGCTTTTGATTTTTCTGGACTTGAGCTAAATGCGCCACATACCAATTCGATTTCTCCATCTAATTGAGCACCTCTACGGTGCACCGCACCAATGAAAGCTTCTAAACTTCCACCGATCATTCCCATTTTTATTTTTCTACTTTGACGATTTTTGGCTTGGGTTCCGCCACCTCCTTGTATCATAGTTTTTCGATTTAGTCTATCTACAAAAATAGGGCTTATTTCTTTTTTTTTAAAAAATATTTTGTTAAATTGTTTAGATTTTTTTAATTTTCAATATTATTTTTTCAAGAATTTCGCATTCTAAACCTTTAAACAAAATAACAACTTATGAGTCAATCTGTTAATGCCAACCGTTTATTTTTAGCGAGTTGCTTTGCGCTTATCACGACTGCCTTTTCATTTAGTATTAGAGCAGGTATCCTACCTCAATTGGGGACTGAATTGAATTTAGACAATGTTCAGTTAGGACATATCAATCAAATGTGGTTTTTGGGTTTCCCAATTGCTATGGTTTTAGGTGGGGTTTTCTACACCTCAATTGGTCCAAAACTTATCATGCAAATTGCTTTGGTTGCACATGCTGTAGGTATTTTAATGACCATTTATGCGGTTGATTATAATACCTTATTAATTTCAACTTTATTAATTGGTATTGGTAATGGTTGTACAGAGGCTGCTTGTAATCCGATGATTGCCGATTCTTACACAGGAAACGAGATGAATAGTAAATTGAATCGTTTTCATATGTGGTTCCCTGGTGGTATCGTAGTAGGATCTTTGATTTCTAAGTTTATGACTGATGCAGGAATGACGTGGCAATCACAAGTGTGGGTAATTATTATTCCTACGGTGTTGTACGCATTTTTGTTTTTCGGACAAGTTTTCCCTAAGCCAAAAGCAGCTGAGAGCTCTGCTATTGCAAACTTTAAGGCAATGTTGAATCCTTTGTATTTGTTTATGGCCGCAACAATGGCATTAACAGCAATTTCTGAGTTTGGTCCGCAGCAATGGGTGGCTCCGATTTTGTCAAAAGCAGGTGCTAGTCCTATGTTGATTTTAGCTTTAGTTACTGGTTTAATGGCCGTTGGTCGTTATTTTGCTGGTCCACTTATTGCCAAAATTAATACCGTTGGTGTATTATTGGGTTCTGCTATTTTTGCTTTGGCTGGTTTATATTTAATGAGTAGCATGTCGGGTTCAACTTTATATTTTGCTGCCTTTATTTATGCTTTAGGTATTTGTTATTTTTGGCCAAATATGTTAGGCTTCATTGCTGAAAATTTACCACAAACAGGTGCATTAGGTTTATCTGTTTTAGGTGGCATTGGTATGTTCTCATCTTCAATGTTCCAGCCTATTATTGGTGGATGGATTGATGAAAACAAAGCCTCGCAAGTAGCCGCTGGTTTATCTGGCGATGCAGCTGATTTAGCTGCTGGTCAGGCTACTTTAAGCAATATGATGGTTTTCCCAGCTATTTTAATTGTAGTTTTTGCAGTATTATATTTTACAAGGAGAAAAACTGCTTAATCAATAAAAAAAATTAATTTAGGGGCGGAATTCCGCCCCTTTTTTTATGAAATACCTTCTAGTAACTGTATTGACCTTGTTCCTTATCGCTTGTAAAGAAAATTGGAATATTGATGCATTGCGTGTTAGAGAGGTGTTGTTAAGTAAGTCTGCTGAATTTCCAGAACATCAAATAGAGTTTGAGACCCGTTTGGGAAATTTTCAAGTAGAATTGTCAGACAAAACACCCTTGCATCGAATTAATTTTATTCGTTTGGTTAAATTGGGGTATTTTAAGGATCGTTATTTTTATCGTAATATTTATGATGCAGGTATGCAGGGCGGGGGAGAATACAAAGACCGTTTAGATTATTTAGTTCCTGCTGAATATGTGGATGAACTAAAACCTGTAAGAGGCACCATTGCCATGGCTCGATATGATGAAGGGAATCCGGAAAAAGCATCTTCCTCAACCGAGTTTTTTATTATCACTGATACTGAAGAAGCAAAGCCTTATGATAAAAATTATGTAGTTTTTGGGAAAGTTATTGCTGGAATGGCTGTATTAGATTCCATCAAAAAGGAACGTTCTTTTTTTGAAAAACCAGTTGTTCCCGTTAAATTTTCAATTAAAATTATCAAGTAGTTGATTTTTTTAAATTTGATAACAGAAATGTCAGTGCAATAACCAATAAGCAACCGACTACATTCAGCCATAAAAAGGCCATCAGGTCTTGTTTCCATAAATAAATCACAATTCCTTCTGCCAAAATTGCCGACCAAAAAACGGCATTGGATTGTGCTTTTGGTACATAAAACGCACAAAGGAAAATGCCTAAAATGGTACCATAAAACCATGAACCTAGAATATTGACCACTTCAATAAGTGAACCCATATTATTGGCAAATTGCGCTACAATTAAGCAAAAAATCCCCCATGCAATAGTAGTAACTTTGGAGGCCCACCAATAATGTTGATTTCCTTGATTGGGGGCTAAAAAGCGTTGGTAAATATCAACCATTGTGGTGGACGTCAATGAGCCAAATGCAGAGGCCATTGATCCCATAGATGACAATAAAATCATAGCAATTAGAAAGCCAATGATTCCTTGAGGTAAATGGTCGATAATGTAGGTTAAAAAGATGTAATTGGTGTCTTGGGTGTCTTTTTCTGGATATTTGGTATGAATGATATCAACTACCTTGGCTTTTAATTCCTTTTGCTTTCCGTCTATCTCAACTAATTGGTTTTTAATAGATTCTTTTACAATTTCTTGATCAGAAGTCAAAAGGCTTATTTCTAACTTTTTTTTACTTTCAAACAATTGTTTTTTCTCTAAATTGATCGTTTTAGCTTCGGGTTCTTTGAGCCATAAATGTTCCATATTTTTATTGAAAAACATAGGTGGTTCATTGAATTGATAAAAGACAAAAACTAAAATGCCTACAAGTAATATGAAAAATTGCATAGGGATTTTTAAAAATCCGTTGAGTAGTAATCCCAATTTACTTTGAGAAGTGTTTTGGGCAGTTAGGTATCTTCCAACTTGACTTTGATCCGTACCAAAATAGGATAATTGAAGAAAGAATCCACCAATGATTCCAGACCAAATGGTATACCGATTGTTTAGGTCGAATTTCCAATCAATTAAATTAACCTTTCCCATTTTACCAGCTAAATGAAGCGATTCATTTATTCCGATGTTTGTCGGTAATTGATGAATGAGTAAGATGGCGGCCAATACCATACCAAATAGCACCACTGTCATTTGTAGCATTTGTGTATATGAAATTGCCTTGGAGCCACCTAGTACACAATAAGTGGTCACTAAGATTGCTGTAAGTGTGTTAGTTAGACTTAGGTCCCAACCTAAAAGTGTGGATAAGATAATGGAAGGAGCAGCAATGGTGACACCCGTTGACAAGGCTCGTGGGATAAGAAATAATAAACTTGTTAAAACTCTAGTTTTGGCATCAAATCTGTCTTCGAGAAATTGGTAGGCTGTGTAAACCTTTAAACGAAAATATTGTGGAATAAAGGTAATGGAAAGAACTATCATCGCAATTGGCAAACCTAAATAAAACTGTACGAAACGCATACCATCCGTGTAGGCTTGTCCGGGTGCAGAAAGAAAAGTGATGGCTGATGCCTGGGTGGCCATCATTGAAAGTAACACATGATACCAAGGTAATTCACGGTCTGCCAGCAGAAAACCTTGTAAAGAATGTTTACTCTGTTTTCCTTTCCAGCTTCCGTAGGCAACGATTCCGCCAATCGTTCCGATTAAGATAATCCAATCTAGCAGTTTCATTATTGGTAAATGTTAGTCAAGAGGATGAATGCAAGAACAATGATGAGCAAAAAGCTCAACAAGGCAAGGTACCAATAGTTCCAATACTTCTGACTCTTTTCCATAGTTACTTGATTAAAGTTCAAATTTGCAAACAATTTTTTGAAATATAAAAATAGATTTATACCTTTGCAATCCAATTAAACGCGGGCGTGGTGGAATTGGTAGACATACCAGACTTAGGATCTGGCGCCGCGAGGCATGGGGGTTCGAGTCCCTCCGCCCGTACCACCAACGGCAAGCCCTCTTACCGATAGGTTTGGGGGCTTTTTTTTAATTCAATTAAAAAACATTCATATGAACATTTCTCTCAACAAATCAGATGATTTACAAGGTCGTTTGACAGTTGTAGTTTCCGCTCCAGATTATCAGGAAAAAGTAGACAAGAAAATTAAAGAATATCGTGCTAAGGCAAATTTGAAAGGATTCCGTCCTGGAAATGCCCCATTACCTTTGATCAAAAAATTGTATGGAACCTCCTTGTTGGTGGATGAAATCAATCACTTGTTGGGTCATGCAGTTAGCGATTATATCAAAGAAAATAATTTGAAATTAGTAGGAGAGCCATTGCCTGCAGTGGAAGAAACGGATTCAATTGATTGGGAAAAGGATACTGAATTTACGTTTCATTATGACTTAGGTTTTCATGGTGATTTCAAAGTTGAATTAGAAAAAGTTAAATCAATTACCTCATATGAGATAAAAGCGGGTAAGAAGGAAATTGATGAAACAATTGAAAATTTAAAAAAGCAGTTTGGAGATCAAACACATCCAGAATCTGCTGAAGATAGAGATTTGATTTTTGGAACATTTACGCAAGGTGAGTGGGTGGAGAAATCGGCTATTCCTATGCATGCCATCAATGATAAGTCGAAAAAAGTATTTATCGGAGCAAAGAAAGGCGATACCTTGAAGTTTGATATTGATAAAGTTTTTGTTGATGCTAAGTCACTAGCTTTAGCTACAGGTAAAAAAGAGGAAGAAGTTGGTGAATTGAAAGGTGAGGTTTCTTATCAAGTAGATGATATTACTCGTTCTGTACCTGCAGAAATGAATCAAGCTTTCTTTGATAAGGTTTTGGGAGCAGGTAAAGCAAGTGATGAAAAAACATTTGTTGAACAAGTAACTGAAATTATTCAAGATAATTATAAGCGCGAAGCTGAATATTTACTACGTATCGATGCTGAAAAAGCTCTATTAGAGCAAGTAAAGATTGATTTACCAGATGCGTTTTTGAGAACTTGGTTAATCAAAATTAATGAAGGCAAATATACGCCAGAGCAAATAGATCAAGATTTTGATAATGTGAAGAAAGATATCCGTTGGAATTTGATCAAAAATGAAATTGCTACTCAATATGAAGTGAAAGTTGAATATGCAGAGGTTGTTGAGAAAGCAAAAGACATGGTTCGTCAACAATTTGGTGGTTATTTGCCAGCAGATCAATCAGGAATTGAAGAGATGATTGAAAAGATTGCAATGGGATACTTACAAGATAAATCGAAATCAGATAATTTCATGAACTTGTATAACCAAGCATTCAATGATAAAGTATCTGCTGTGATCGTTGAAAAAGTGCCATCCAAATCAAGTAAAATTGATGTAGATAAATTTAAAGAATTAGCAGCTGCACTTTAATAATTGTCATAAAATAAATGCAAAAACCCCGAGAAATTCGGGGTTTTTTTATGAACTTAGTAGTATAAAATTTATTGAATTATGTTTCCAAAGGAATTATCAGGAGAAGAGTTTCGTAAGTATGCGGTACATCACCGTGGCCTAAATGGTTTGGCAGTAGATCAATATATGAATCAAATGGGAGATCAGCCAATACCTGGCATAAAAGATATGACCCAATATATCATTGAAGAGCGTCCGATGCGATTTGCTCAAATTGATGTTTTTTCACGTTTAATCATGGATCGAATCATTTTTATGGGTGTCCCTGTAGATGATTATATGGCAAATATTATTGTTGCACAATTATTGTTTATGGAATCAACAGATGCAAAAAAAGATATTGTGATGTATATTAATAGTCCTGGTGGGTCGGTTTATGCAGGATTGGGTATTTATGATACGATGAACTACATCCGTCCGGATGTAGCAACAGTATGTACTTCTTTGGCTGCTTCTATGGGTGCCGTTATATTGGCAGGTGGGGCAGCAGGAAAGCGTGCAGCTTTAGAGCATGCAAGAATTATGATTCATCAGCCATCAGGTGGAGCCCAAGGACAATCGCGTGATATTGAAATCACTGCTCGTGAAATTGTGAAAATTCGTAAAGAATTGTATGAAATCTTGGCTAAACATTCTGGGAAGACATTTGATGAAATTGAAAAAGATTCAGATCGTGATTATTGGATGAAATCGGAGGAGGCAAAAGAATATGGTCTCATCGATGAAATCTTAAGAAGAAGTTAAAAATGGCAAAAAATAATAAACCACATTGTTCCTTTTGTGGGCGTTCAAAATCTGAAGTATCTATGTTGCTATCAGGCTTTGAGGCTCATATCTGCGATAATTGTTTGGCTCAAGGATATGAGGTAATCAAGGAAGAATTACCGAATTCTTCTGCTGTTAATCAGCAGAAGAAATATCAATTTGACCTCATCAAACCGATGGATTTAAAAGCGCATTTAGATCAATATGTAATTGGACAGGATGAAGCTAAAAAGCATCTTTCTGTTGCGGTTTATAACCATTATAAGCGTTTGATGCAGCCGCAAAAGGCTGATGAAGTAAAAATTGAGAAGTCGAATATTTTAATGGTTGGTGAAACTGGAACAGGAAAAACTTATTTGGCTAGAACCTTGGCACAACGGTTACAAGTGCCTTTTTGTATTGCAGATGCTACTGTGATTACAGAAGCAGGTTATGTAGGAGAAGATGTTGAAACGATTTTAACACGCTTGCTTCAAGCTGCAAATTATGATGTAGAAAAGGCAGAATGTGGGATCGTTTTTATAGATGAAATTGATAAAATTGCGCGCAAATCAGATAATCCATCTATCACAAGAGATGTGTCTGGTGAAGGGGTGCAACAGGCTTTATTGAAATTGTTAGAAGGATCTATCGTAAATGTACCGCCGCAAGGAGGTAGAAAACATCCAGATCAAAAAATGATTGCAGTAAATACCGAAAATATACTATTTATCTGTGGTGGAGCGTTTGATGGAATAGATCGTCATATTGCTAAACGATTAAATTCTAGGCCGATTGGATTCTCAGGAGATGATACGTTCCACGAATCTTTTGAAAAAGATCAGATCATGAAATATGTTACCGCACAAGATTTAAAATCATTTGGTTTAATTCCTGAATTATTAGGTAGATTACCTGTGGTTACTTATTTGAATCCTTTAGATGCGAAGGCCCTGATTTCTATTTTGACTGAACCTAAAAATGCCTTAATCAAACAATATGAAAAATTGTTTGAAATGGAAGGTGTTAAATTGTCATTCGACCAAAAAGCTCTAGAATACATGGTAGCTCAAGCAATGGAATATCGACTAGGAGCCAGAGGATTACGCTCAATTATGGAGGCTATTATGACTGATGCTATGTATGAAATACCCTCAAAAGAAGATATAAAATCTTTTAAAGTTGATTTATCTTATGCGAAGGAAAAATTTGAAAAAACAGTGTTCCACCAAATGAAAGTTGTTGCCTAATGATGAAAAAGATAAGCCTCTGCACTTTATTTCTATTATTTACTTGCCTATCTTTTGTAGGATTTTCAAAAGAAGAAGATAGTAAAGCTCCTACTGCTTTAGTTATGGCCTCTTCTATGAATGAAAAGGTAGAAAAAGAAGTTAAGGAAAATAAATCTTTACCTCATGCTGCTAAAACAAAAGCAGAAAAAAAAGAAATCTTAGAAAAAGTAAAGGAATTGAAGGCAGAGGTTGAACAAATCAAAAATACTTCAGCGGCGGAGAAAAAATCATCGGACTGGGATCCCAAATTTAAAATTGGAGCCATTTTAACCGTTGTGGCCATCCTGTTAGCAATTGTAGGTATTGGTTGGGTGGCCGGATTGGCTGCTTTGGTTGGTTTGTTTTTTCTAGTGGTTGGATTATTACATACCTATAATTAAACATGCCTAAACTTCTATTTATTCATGGTTTCGGCGAAGATCGAAGCATTTGGGATGATTTTATTGCTCAATTTGATTGGTCTGAAGAGATTGAAGTAGTTGATTATGCAAATTGGGTAGATTGTACGTCAATAGCTGCCTATGCCCAAAAAATAGAAACTAATCTTGTTGGAAATTCGTATCATGTAATTGGTCATTCAATGGGTGGATATATTGCGCTTGAATTGGCCAAACAGTTTCCTGCATTGGTTCTAAGTGTGATTATGGTTAATTCTACTGCTAAATCTGATACGACAGAAAAGAAAGAAAATCGCAAAAAGACCATTGAATTTTTATTAAAACATGGTACTGAAACCTTCATGGAATCTTTTTTGCCTAATATGTTTGCCGCTTCAAAAGTTGCGGAACATCAGGTTTTGATTCAGGAATTACAGAGTAGATTTAAATCCTTGTCGAAAGATGCACTTGCAGCAGCAACGGCCTCTATGAAGGAACGAGAAGATTTTCAGCAATTTTTGAAAGAAACAACCATTCCTTTTTTATTTATAGCAGGAGAGGAGGATACATTCTTTAGTCCAGAGAGTATTTTAGATTATTTGAAATTTCCAGGTTCTATTCATTCCTTGGTTACTCTCCCTTCGGTGGGACATCATGCCAGTTATGAAGCACCAATTGCCTTGCAATATTTAATTGCAGAATTTATTGCACCCAAATGAAAAAAATAATTGTAGCGCTAGATGGCTATTCTTCTTGTGGGAAAAGTTCAACAGCTAAAAAAGTAGCAGCCGCTTTATCCTATGTTTTTATAGATTCTGGAGCCATGTATCGGGCTGTTGCACTTTATTTTGTGCAGCATGCTGTAGATGCAACAGATATCAACCAGGTGAAAAAAGCTTTGGACAAAATTACGATTGGTTTTGAATTTAATCCAGAACGTCTAGCCTCTGATACGCTCTTGAATGGTCAAAATGTGGAGGCCGAAATTCGTAAAATGTACATTTCTGAACTAGTAAGTTCAATTTCTTCCATTCCTGAAGTTCGACATGCCATGGTTGCCCAACAACAAAAAATGGGTGAAGAAAAAGGTATTGTGATGGATGGTAGGGATATTGGAACCGTTGTTTTTCCTAAGGCTGAAGTTAAAATTTTCATGACTGCCGATCCTTTGATTCGAGCTAAAAGAAGACAATTAGAATTGCAGCAAAAGGGTGAAGTAGTAGCTTTAGATGAAATTTTAGACAATCTTAAAAAGCGTGATTTAGCCGATTCTTCACGTCTAGAAGGTCCGTTGAAAAGAGCGGAAGACTCAATTGAACTTGATACTTCTCATCGAACACTTGATGAGCAAGTGAAATTTGTCTTGGACCAAGTAGCTGCGGTTCAGCATGAAAAATAATCAACATAAGGTTTTAATAGTGGGTCAAGGCTTGTCTGGAAGCCTATTAGCTTGGCATTTAATACAAGCTGATTTTTCAGTACAACTAATAGATCAAGAAGAGGTTTATTTTAAGTCTTCAAAAGCTGCTGGCGGATTATTTAATCCGGTTACAGGTAGAAAACTAGAACAAACATGGTTGGCAGATGAACTATTTCCATATTTATTTCAATTTTATCCAAGTTTAGAAAAGGAGCTGCAAGCTAGATTTTTTTATCCCATGCCTTTGTTTCGTCCTTTTGCAAATGACGAAATGAAAACCTGGTTGCTTGAACGGAAAAAACAAATTGATCATGCTTATTTGAATTGGACGGAAGAAGGTGTTTTTATACAAGACGCGGGTTGGGTAGATGTAGAACAAATGCTGAAAGCATTTGAATTATTTTTTGAAAAACATCAACTAATTAAACATCAAACTTTTGATTTTGATGCACTTCAGATTGAATCAAATGGTACAATAACCTATCAGCAAGACAACTATCAAACTATTCTTTTTTGCGAGGGATTTCATGCGCAGAAAAATAATCCTTTTTTTAAAGATTTATGCTTTTTGCCCGCAAAAGGTGAATTGTTGAAAATTGAAACCCAAGAAGCAGATGAAACCATGATTATTAATAAAAATGGATTTTTGTTGCCTATAGGTAATCATAACTTTAAAGTAGGTGCGACTTATTCTTGGGATGATTTCACGCAACAACCTCGACCAAATGCAATTGATGAACTTGAGCAAAAAATAGCACAGTTTCAGATTCGAGAATATTCGATTAAGGAGTTATTGGTTGGAATCCGCCCAGCTACTCAGGATCGACGACCTTTTGTGGGATTAATACCTGGAAAAAGTATTGGAATTTTTAATGGATTCGGTTCCAAAGGGGTAAGTTTAATTCCCTATTTTGCCAATCAATTCGTAAATCATTTACAATTCGAACAAGAATTACATCCCGAAGTTTCAATTCACCGATTTTCTCATTTATTTTCCATTTAAATCATTAAATTTGATATTGTAATTGAATAGAAATGCCTAACAGATTTTTTCATTTCTTTTTGTTGATTGTTTTTTTGTTTCAAGTTGGATTTTCGGCACTTGGACAAGAGTTTTTTCCTACACAAAGAAAAATTGAAAAAACACGTATTCAATTTCAAAAACAATCATGGAAGTATTTAACTAGCGATCTTTTCGAAGTTTATTTTTTTGGTAAAAATGAAAACTTAGCAAGACAATCATTGAAAATTGTTGAAGGAGAGTCAGCCAGAATGTTTGAATTATTAGGCTATTCGCCCTATCAAAAAGTAAAGATTTTTGTTTATCCATCGCAAGATGACTTATTTCAAAGTAATTCAGGTATTAGTTTCGATAATCAAACAGAAATTAAAGCAAATAATTTAGAAAAGTTTCGCATTGAAATAGCTTTTCAAAATGATTTAAATAGTTTTAAAAGACAATTACTTAAATCATTGGCAGATGTTTACATTCACGACATGTTATTTAGCGGTTCTGTTAAAGATGTTCTACAGAACTCATTATTTATGAATGTTTCAGAGTGGTATTTAAAAGGTTTAAGTGCCTATTTAGCCATGGGTGAAACGCGTGAAATGAACCAATTCATGTTTCAGGCAATTCGAAATAATAAAATTCGAAAAATAAATTTAGCCACAGGTTTAGAAGCTGAATTATTAGGTCAATCGATTTGGTCGTACTTGGTTAAAATCTATGGAAAACAGCCAATAAGTAATATCGTGAACTTGACTAGAATCATTCGTAATGAGCAATCGAGTGTGGCCAGTACATTGAAAAAGCCTTTTGCAAAATTTTTACAAGATTGGTATAAATTTTATTACAACCAGAATAGTTTTATCGTAAATAATGTAACCACACTTTCAAATATTGAAGATATTTTACATCTAGACCTTACGAAAGGAAAAAAACTGGGTACCTATCAACTAAGTTCCGATGGCCAATGGTTGGTCTATTCAATTCAAACAAATACTAAATTTCAGACCTATTTGTTTCATTTTGCTACAAAGAAAAAAGTAAACTTCTTTAATCTTACGATTAATGACCCATTAGGGCTCTCAAATGTTGTAGGGCCTAAATTTTCATGGGGTAAAGGTAATAGTTTGTATGTTGTATATTCTGAAGAAGGAAAAACCTGGCTTGCTAATTTTGCTGCGCCAAGCAGCAATAAAATTGCTTCCAAATTACTAAACAAAAGAGAACTCAAAGATCTTAATTGTTTAGATTTTGAAATAGCACCAAGCAATCAAAAGTTATTATTAAAAGTATTGCGTAATGGCCAAGTTGATATTGGTACCTACGATTTGAGAAGAAATAGATTCATGCCAATTACACAAGATGCTTTTGAAGAGCCAGAAGCCCATTGGGCGAGTAACGGTAATAATGTCTTATATGTTAGTGAGCAAATTGTTGATTCTACCCTTACTGATAAAGATAAAGTAGGAATGAATGCTTTATATGAATGGAATGCTGAGGAAGGAAACAGCAAAATGCTTTTTAAAATAAAAGGAGAAATTCGTGATTTTGTTTTGGAAGCTGATTCTACCATTCAATTCCTAGGTAATAATAAAAATGGTCGAACCATTATACGTTATTCTTTGAAGGATCAACTATTGAAAGAAAAATTAGCTGATGTAGGTTCTTGGAACAAATTTCAGAAATCAGTTAACTATTCGGTTGTTCAGAAAAACGACATGTTAGATCAATATTTAAGCCTTGTTCCGAACGATGTATTTTCTAAAGTTTCAGAATTTGATTTTATACCTGATCAAAATGATAGTGATTTTGCGGCAAATTCAGCGGAAAAAGATTCTGTAGTCAATGATTTAATTTCCAGAAGAAATGCCCAGAGAAAGGCAAGATTGGAGAGAAGTAATGTATTAAAAGCAAAAAACAATCCGGCAGGAGCAAAGGGGATTTTAACTTATGAAAACTCATTTGCCAATAGTGACCTAAGTGGATATTTTAAGTCAGATCCCATTCGTGGAGTTGGGTATGCCTTGCAAGCTAACATGAATGACCTGATGGAAAATCATTTATTACAAGCTGGTTTTTTCTTAGGTGCCAATCTTAAAAGTTCGGATTTGTGGGGAGAATATAATTATGTTGAAAATAGAACGGATTGGTCAATCCGATTTGATCGAAAAGTTCTGAATCAAGAGGTTGATTACACTAATTCTCAACGAATTAGATTTAATCGCATAGAGGTTAAAGGTTTGTATCCATTTAATTTAAGAAATAAATTTGCCATTTCTGGAATATATTCCTTAAACAGACAAGTCGATCAAACTAATTTCCGTATCCCTGAAAATGTAATGGGTTATGCAGGTATTAAATCTGAATATCAATTTGATAATACGATTTCGTTAGGTGAAAATTTACAAGAGGGACAAAGAGTTTGGCTTTCTGCTGAATTACAAAAGAAAACCATGGAGCCAGGTGGTTTTTTGAAGTTTAAATTAGACTATCGTAAGTATATTGGATTGCAGGAATGGGTATATTTTTATACGCGTTTTTCAGCCTCCCACGCAATCGGTTTTGGAGGAAATCAAAACATCCCTCAAACAATTTTAGGGGGAATGGATAATTGGTTGTTTCAAACAAGAGAATCTAGAACTACGGCAAACCCTTTAGGAGTTGACGGTTTAGCGCAGCGAGATGTTTTTATGAGTGATATGGCAGGTAATATGCGTGGATTTGGAATCAATAAAATGTCTGGCAATAGTCATTTGTTGTGGAATCTTGAAGCACATTTTCCTGTAAAGAAATTAATAACTCAAGATCAAGAAAGAGGCGAGTTTGTCAATAACTTACAATTAATTGGTTTTACAGATATCGGTTGTGCATGGTCAGGAAGTTCACCTTTTGCACGGACCAATGGATTTAATACCAATGAATATGGGGGAAAAACGAATCCCTTTAGAGCAACTGTTACCGATTTTAGAAATCCATTTTTATTAGGTTTTGGGGTAGGGGCACGTACTAAAATTATGGGATATTATGTAAAATTGGATTATGCAGTGGGTATGTCTGATGGACAGCTTTTGCCATCAATTACCTACTTGTCTTTGGGGAAAGATTTTTAGTTAGAAGTATAATATAAACGTTAGTGAAAAATTCCATTGAATCTTTGTTGAAAGCCTGCAGGGAGGCTTCGAGTTATATTGCTAATGCAAGTTCTTTGATTAAGAACCAATTATTAGAAGATATAGCCTTGAATTTGGAGCAACATATTCCACAAATAATTGCTGAAAATGAAAAGGATTTAGTCCAAATGGATATATCTAATCCAATGCGAGATCGATTATTATTAAACGAATCGCGCATTTTAGCATTAGCAAGATCTGTAAGAGATATTCAACAATTAGAAGACCCTACCGGAAAAGTATTGGTATCTAAAACATTACAAAATGGTTTAGATTTAAAGAAAATTTCTGTTCCATTAGGCGTAGTTGGTATCATTTATGAATCGCGACCAAATGTGACAATTGATGTAGCTGCATTATGTGTTCGCTCTGGAAATGCAGCGGTATTGCGAGGTGGTTCAGATGCTTGGAACTCTAATTTGATTTTAGTTCAGATGATTGCAATGGCTTTGGAAAAAAATGGACTTCCTAAAGAAATTGTAACGCTATTGCCAACGGCACGAGAATATGTTGGTGAGTTTTTAACTGCTACGAAGTATGTAGATGTAATCATCCCAAGAGGCTCTGAGGCTTTGATTCAGCGGGTTAGAAAGGAATCTCTTGTACCTACTATAGAAACTGGCGCAGGAGTGTGTCATACCTATGTTGCAGAAAAGGCCGATTTATCGAAAGCCATACCAATTGTAATAAATGCAAAGGTTTCTAGGCCATCTGTCTGCAATTCTCTCGATACCATTGTGCTTCACTCTTCTATTGTTAAAGATTTTTTAGAAGGGATTTTGGATGGATTTAGGCAATATAACGTTAAACTTTTTGCGGATGCAAAAAGTTTTCAAATACTTGAAAAAATAAACTATCCATTTGTTTATAAAGCAGAAGAAGCTGACTTTGGTAGGGAGTTTTTAGATTTTGCATGTTCTGTAAAAGTAGTAGATCATTTAGCAGAGGCTTTAAATCATATCGCTTCTTTTTCTTCCAGACACTCTGAAGCCATAGTTACTGAGGATGAATTTGAAGCCGAAACCTTTTTACAAATGGTTGACGCAGCCGCAGTGTATTGGAACGCTTCCACACGATTCACAGATGGAGGAGTGTTTGAATTAGGCGCAGAAATTGGTATTTCAACCCAAAAACTACATGCTCGAGGACCCTTTGCCTTAGAAAAGTTAGTAACTGAAAAGTGGGTGCTCAAAGGAAATGGTCAAACTAGATGGTAGTTTAGTACTCGTAATCTAAGCCAAAATTTTGTTTCATTTCTGCCAATATTGGATATTTCTTTACCAAATGGTTGTATTTGTCTTCTTGAGTATATAAAGAACGCTTTGCATTCTCTTCATCAGGTAAGACATCCAAAACAATGTCGATACTTGCATTACGTAGTTTTTCACGCAGGGTCGTTAATAATTCTAATCGAATAGTCTCATTGAATTGTTGAACCTGAACCTCATTTTCAACTTTTAGATGAATCAATCCATCGATTAAATGAAACTCCCTATTCATCATCACAAACTTATTGATGAAGTTCTGGGTTTTAAATTGAAGCGAGATTTCATTCCAAACCACTCGAAGTTGTTCTTCATTGTATGGTTCATTAAAGGTTTGTACAACCGATGCCTGAAGCTCCTGCTCTTTTGAATTATTGATTAGATTTTTTGTTGAACGAATCCCTAGTCCCTTAGTGCTTGGCCTCTTCAATTCCTCACTCGGTCCACTTACCTTACTCGGCCCACTTACCTTACTCGGCCCACTAACCTCACTTTGTCCACTAACCTCACTTTGTCCACTAACCTCACTTTGTCCACTAACCTCACTCGGCCCACTAACTTCACTCGGCCCACTAACCTCACTCGTCCCACTAACTTCTTTCATCTCCTCAGCAGCCTTACTTGGCTGCTCAGACTTTTTTCCAGATTCGACCTCCGACGATCCAGGATTTGTAGGCTTATATACAGATGGAAGGTAATTGATTTTTAATAAGGTGAGTTCTAAGAGAAGTCTTGGATTTTTGGCTGCCTTGAAGTTGTTTTCTGCGTTTGCGCAAAGGTTCATGGCAGAAAGTAAATAAGACTGACTTAGGGCGTTTGACTGCTCTTTGAATTTTTGTCTGTTTTCCTCACTTATATCCATTAAAGCCAAGGTTCTTGGGTCTTTGGCAAATAATAAGTTACGGAAATGTTCCATTAATCCACTCAGAAATAAATGTCCATCAAATCCTTTTTGAATGATTTCGTGTAAAAGCAAAAGAATCTCTGAATGGTTTTGTGATTTTAAATGGTCTGTAATTTTAAAATAATAGTCACTATCTAAAATATGCAGATTTTCTAATACATTTTTATATGCAAGTGAATTATCTGTTGAATAGGTGACATTGAGGTCAAACATAGAAAGAGCATCCCTTAAGCCTCCATCTGCTTTGATTGCGATAAGGTCAAGAGCCTCTTTTTCAGCATTAATTCCTTCTTTTTGCGCAATTTGTGCTAAATGCTCCGACATATCTTTCCATTGAATTCGGTTGAAGTCAAATATTTGACAACGGGAAAGAATTGTTGGAAGGATTTTATGTTTTTCTGTAGTAGCTAGAATAAAAATCGCATAGGATGGGGGTTCTTCTAATGTTTTCAAAAAAGCATTGAAAGCTGCAGCTGAAAGCATGTGAACCTCATCAATGATATAGATTTTGTATTTTCCGTCTTGAGGTGGGTATCGAACTTGATCAATCAAGTTTCTAATGTCATCTACAGAATTATTTGACGCTGCATCTAATTCATGTATGGCTAAAGATGAATTTTCTTGAAAGGATTTGCATGAATCGCATACTCCACACGCCTCTCCATCTTCTCTTAAATCTTTACAATTTATAGTTTTTGCTAAGATTCTCGCACAGGTAGTTTTACCGACTCCACGAGGACCACAAAATAAAAATGCTTGCGCCAAGTGATTGGACTTAATTGCATTTTTAAGTGTAGTTGTGATATGCCCTTGTCCAACTACAGAATCGAAATTGGTTGGTCTATATTTTCTAGCAGAAACGATAAAATTTTCCATAATGCAAGTTAAGTCGAAACCCTAAATTTCCAAAATTTCTAGGGAAGTTGAATGAGTGAACTTACAGGAAAATGGTCGGATGGATATAAGTTATTCCATGTTTCAGAATGTGTAGCATGTTGTAAAACCTTGGGTCCATTTTTTACAAAAATATAATCTATATGCTTTCCTTTTTGTTCTTCTTTAAAGCCATTGAAAGAGCTGTATGGTCCGTAATGTCCATTTTTGCTAATTTTTTCTGCATCTATTACCTTTTGTGGATTATTATCAGCTACTAATAGTTGAATAGGTTCATCATCTGGTGTTGCGTTAAAATCACCCATTAAAATACAAGGATAATTTTTTCCAATTTCTTGGATTTTTTTTAACACAAGTTTGGAGCTTTCTCTTCTTGCAATTTTTCCAAGATGATCAAAATGGGTGTTGAAAACAAAAAATACTTTTTTACTTTTAATTTCTTGAAATTTCCCCCATGTTACTACTCTTCTGCAAGCTGCATCCCAACCAAATCCTACTTTATCACATGAGTCGGAAAGCCAAAATGTTGCTTGTTCAATCAATTTGAATTTTTTGGTATTGTAAAGTAATGGTGAAAATTCGCCAGCTTCTTTTCCATCATCTCTTCCTCTTCCAAACCATTTATATCCTGGTAGCTGATTTTCCATATCCTTAATTTGATGAATAAAGGCCTCTTGCATGCCAAGAATATCAACTTGGTGATATTTTACTAATTCTGCGCATCTTTCTTTTCGGTAGGGCCATTGATTGATTCCGTCATCTTTGGTATCTAGGCGGATATTAAATGTCATGAATTTGATCTGTGCTGAAGAAAAATGAGAAGTAAAAAGTAATCCGATAAGTAGAATTGAAAGTGCACTTAATCGCTTAAATAGGTTTAATACTTGAGGGAGTACTCTAGAGGATTCATTATTTTCAATCGACCACTCATTCAAGACATGAGGATAATTCTTTTCTTGTAAATCAATTATTTTCATAGCATCTACACGGTTTATATTTCGTTTGGATAATCGTTTTATTCTTGTTTCTTTATCACAAGTTATTGTAATAATTCGGTCAATAAATACAGGTTTATTCGCTTCTGAAAGCAAAGCAGATTCATAAAGGGCAAAAGGAGTGTTAGGTTCGAGTTGTAATTGAAATTCTTGGGCTTTTTTTCTTACCGCTGGATGCACAATTTCATTTAATTTTCTTCGAAATGATTCATTTTCGATAATTTTAGATCTGACGAATGCTGTTTGATAATCACCTGCTTGATTATAGGCCTCGATACCAAATACTTTACAAATTTGCTTTTTTACCTCGGGATCTAAAATTACCTCTTTGGCAATTTGATCTGTGTAAAAAACAGGAATCCCTAAACATGAAAAAATCCGACAAATAATCGATTTGCCGGATCCAATTCCGCCTGTAATACCAATAAAAGGAATCAGGCTTTTTTCGTTCATTTTATTCTTCCGTTAATCTGCCTGAAGCATCTTTTGAAATTGCAGTTTTTTCAAATACCACACGAACCCCTTTTGCTGCATCAACTTCAACAACTACTGTTTTTTCTCGGATACTTACAATTGAACCATGTAAGCCACCAATCGTTACGACCTTGTCTCCAGCTTTTAATTCTTCAATGAATTTTTTGGTTTCTTTCGCCTTTTTTTGTTGCGGACGAATCATGAAAAAGTAAAATACGACGAAGATTCCACCAAAAAGAATCAATTGTGTTACTTGTGGACTAGCTTGTAATAAAATCATAATTATTTGTTATTTATTAGGTACAACATCTACTTTAAAGCTTACTTGGTTATCCATGGGTAGGGTATTGCAGTAAGCTGTAATCGATTTGGAGTTTCTTCCAATTCGACCTAAACTATTAAACTTAATTTTTATAAATCCCTTTTCTCCAGGATTAATGACCTCTTTCGACCATTTTGTACTTGTGCAACCACAAGATACATTTACTGAAATGATTTTCAAAGGTAAATTGCCTCTATTTCTAAAATGAAAGGTGTGGAATAAACTATCACCTTCTTTAATTCGACCGAGATAAACTGACTTTTGATCAAAAACCATTAAAGGCTTTTTCTCCAGTGTTGGTTGCAATTCTATGGGAATAGCGGTCTCGGTAGCACTTAATGCCTCTTTTTGTTTGTTTTCACAGGCCAGTATACTGAATGCGAAAGGGATAAAAAGAAACCAGTGTTTCATTATTTTGTCTTGATTTGAGTCATTAGCTTCTCAACATCTTCCAACAACTTTTCTGCTTTTTCTTTTGTCTCAGTAATAACTTTTTTACCTTCTGATTTTGCCATTGTTTCAGGAATTTCTTTACCCTCCACTAAATCATTGATTAAATTTTTCAATTGATCCCTGTATTTGTTCAATTGAAAATATAGTTTACCTCTTGTGTTTTCCCCTTTATCCGGTGCATATAAGATCCCCAATACGGCCCCTGTTGCAGCTCCTGCAAGAAATGCTAAAAATGCTTTTGATGACTTGTTCATGTTACTTACTTGCTATGTCGATTAATCCTCGACCTGATTTATTGATAATTTTATCATTTACTAATTTAGCAGATAATACATCCAGTACCCCATTAATAAATAATCCTGATTTAGGTGTGGAATAATTTTTTGCCAATTCAATATACTCATTTATACTCACTTTTACCGGAATACTTGAAAATTTAATCATTTCAGCTAAGGCCAATTTTAAAATGATTAAATCGGTGGTAGCCAAACGCTCCGATTCCCAATTTTGTGTATTTCCCTCAATCCATTCTTCAAAACGTGCATCTTCTTCAACAACCGTTTCAAAAAGTGTTTTAAAATACACTTCATCTTCCTCCCATTGCAAGGCAATGTCTTGAATTTTCAAATCTTCCAAGGCTTCTGCACGAAAGGTTTTACTTGCCAAACTTTTAACAACATCTTTGTTTAAATGCCAATTAAGGTCTTTTTCTTCAAAATAATCTACCATTATCTGATGTTTAATCAGATAATTTTTCAGAATATATTGAATTATTTCAGCATCTTTTTCAAAACTTTTTCCCGCATTTGGAAGGTATTCTACAAAACTTTCATCTATTAGTAAACCCTCAATGAAAAGTTTTTTAATCATATTTTCTTCCTCTTCCGTCCATCCGATTTGATTTTTTTGAAATTCATTTTGCAATTCCACCCACTTGGGTAAAATGGCTAAAATTTTATTTCTAGAAAGATTAGAGGTTTTAATCGGACTTTCAAGTAATCTTCGGTTTTCGTCCCACTGCCCGATACTTACTAATTCCTGAATAAAGAAAATAACTTTTAGATAACGACGATAAATTTGATGTACTTCATCGAGCATTTGATCTTTTATTGTTTTTTTAAGCAAAGCAATGTCCTTAGAATATAGTTTAAATTCTTGATCGGCTGCTTGATAAGCTTGCTTAGGGATTTCCTCAGTATTACTAACTTGATTAAAAAATTCGGATAATTGAATTTCAGCTAGCTTTTTAAGGCCTTCTAATTTTGGCGCTTGATCTTCTTTAGAAATCATAAGCGATAAATCAGGCTGAAAAATTTGTTCTAATTCATCAAAGGCTAGTTGATACCTAGCACGTTCTTGGGTGTGGTAGGAATAAAGCGCTTGGAAAGCTTTTATTCTTAGTATTCTTCTGTTAATCATCCGAAATGAAAGAGCGTTTTAATTTGTTACACAAAGTTAAGGAATTTATGTGAGAATCCTCCTATCTTTGTTATAACTAGCGAATATGAGATCTTTAGCACACCTTAATAAGTATTTTTGGAAGTATAAATGGCTTCTCTTTTTAGGGATTTTCTTTACTTTTTGCTCCAATTTTTTTGGGGTCGTGCCAGCCCAATTAGTTCGCTACGCACTCGATTTAGTGACTGAAACGATTGGTGTCTATTTTCTTTTTAAAGGTTTTTCTCTCCAAACTTCTTTTTATGAGGTGTTTGCTTCTACCATTCTATATTATGGTGTGCTCATTATTTGCATGGCTTTCATTAAAGGCTTTTTTCTGTTTTTAGTTCGACAAACCATTATTGTAATGTCTCGTCATATTGAGTTTGATCTAAAAAATGAAATTTATGCCAAGTATCAAACACTTCCGCTTTCCTTTTATCGTAAGCAAAATACAGGCGATCTAATGGCAAGAATTTCCGAAGATGTTAGCAAAGTCCGTATGTATGTGGGCCCAAGTATCATGTATGGAATGAATTTGATTTCCGTTTTTATTTTAGTTATTTTTTATATGTATCATGTCAATCAAACATTGATGTGGTATGTGTTAATTCCTCTTCCATTTCTCTCTTTAAGTATCTATTTTGTCAATTCTTTGATTATCCGTAAATCAGAGGAAATTCAAAAAGGATTATCTGGTATTTCAACTTTCGCACAGGAAGCCTTTTCTGGGATTCGTGTATTGAAATCATTCGTTAGAGAAAATAGTTCGATCCAAGACTTTGAAGAGGCTGCTGCGAATTATCGAAAAAAATCAATCGATTTAGTTAAAATTGATTCTTTGTTCACTCCTCTAATTTCTCTATTAGTGGGCTTATCAACTTTATTAGTTGTTTTCGTTGGGTCTAGAGAAGTGATGGCAGGTGAAATTTCACTTGGCAACATTGCCGAGTTTATTATGTATGTATTCATGCTCACATGGCCCGTTACGGCATTGGGTTGGACATCTTCTCAAATTCAACGTGCCACCGCCTCTCAAAGTAGAATCAACGAGTTTTTACAAGCTAGTTCTGAAATGCCTGTAGGTAAGCAAATAAAGCAAGAAATTAAAGGGGAATGGAGATTTGAAAATGTAAGCTTCAGGTATCCAGGTACGCAAGTGAAGGTGCTTGATCAACTTGATTTTGCCATAAAACCTGGGGAGTCAGTGGCCATTTTAGGTGCCACAGGTTCTGGGAAATCAACTTTGTCATTATTAATGGGTCGATTTTATGATCCAACAGAGGGGGCAATTTATTTGGATGGAATTAATTTGAAAGATTGGGACTTGTCTCAAGTAAGACACCAATTGGGTTTTGTGCCACAAGATGTGTTTCTTTTTTCAACTACTATTGCGGATAATATAAAATTCGGAGATGAAAGTCTGACCCAATCCCAAATTGAGGAGGCAGCGAAATTAGCCGATGTCCATGAAAATATAATCGATTTCCCTGATCAATACGAAACTATTTTAGGAGAAAGAGGCGTGACGCTGTCTGGCGGACAAAAACAGCGGGTGTCTATAGCAAGAGCTTTGGCCAAAAATCCTTCTATGGTTATTTTAGACGATTGTCTATCTGCTGTTGATACGCATACTGAGCACACCATTTTAAGTAATTTGAAACGTGTGCTTGAACATAAATCAAGTTTGATTATTTCTCACCGTGTTTCTTCTGCTAAATTAGCTCAACAAATTTTAGTTTTAGAACAAGGAAGTATAGTAGAAAGGGGTACGCACAAAAAATTAATGGCCCAAAAGGGCCATTATTATAATTTGTACCAAAAACAATTAGAAGAAACTAATTAATGAGCGTTCCACTTAATCGGATAAGTTCAATTTCAGCTGCTTTTGCATTATATTTTGCCTCGATAAGTCTGGTTTCTGCTGCCACAGCATTTCGCTGAACCTCTCTTAATTCATAAGAAGTAGCAAAACCTACTTTGTATCGATCAAAGGCAATGTCGATATTTTGTTTCGCAATCAAATAATTCTCATTTTCCAATTTAATGAGGTTTAAAGCATTTTCATAAGAAAAATAAGTACGCTCAAGGGCCGCAGTTAAATTGTTTTTTAAATCTTGAATTTGTAAGTCAGCTATTTCAGCATTGATTTTTGCATTTTGTATTTTTCTCTTTTGATTCGAACCATCAAAAATATTAATCGTTGCTCTAATGCCATAATTAAATACATTGCTCGTTCCTTTTTCAACTCCAAAACCCGCACCATTTACTACTTTAGAGGTATTATAACCTGCTAAAAGGTCTATTTGAGGATGTGTTTGACTTTTTAAATTTTCAATATCGTTTTCAGCAATTGTTTTATTTATTAGAGAAGTAATAATTTGTGGATTTTGAGAAAGTGCCTGATTTTTAAGTTCTTCTAATTGTAATTTTGGTAACAAATCAATGTTTGGATTAATTTTGATTTCACTATGTAAATCTCTTACCAATAAACTATTAAAACTAATCAAGGTGTTTTTGAGCGATTGTTCTTGGGCCAATAAGGCCGCTTTGTCTTCATTGAAATCTACCTGCGCTGAATAAAAATCTACTTTCGATCCTTGACCTACCTCAAATCGATCTTTCGAAAGTTTTAATCGGTCTTCAGAAATTTCTAATCCTTTTTTGAAATTGTTTAAACGTAAATTTTGACGAATTATTTCATAGTAACCCGTACTTATTTGTGCAATTAAATTCTCTATTGTAGCCTCAGTTTGTTTAGTGCCCAATTTTTGAAGTTCTTTCAGGCGGTTTCTTAAGATAAACATTCCCTTTCCATCATAAATAGTCCATGCTAATCCAACACCCGCTGCTCCGTTATTGGATTCTACTCCAGACTGAACCAATGGAGCTCTTAGTCCTCCAAAAAAAGATTGGTCAATTCCAGAAATTGTATAATTTTTGTTCGCAGTTCCTGTGATAGTAGGTAAAAAACCTGCATTTCCCAAGGTATTGTCGTTGAGTGCTTGCTCTTCCTTTTTCTTCGAAATTTTGATCGAATACTGATTTTGAAGGCCAATTTGTATAGCATCTTCTAAGCTTAGCGATTGTGCATTCACAAAATTTGATGAAAACAAACCAATAAATAGAATGAAGCCTAGGCGAACGCTTGAAATTTTCATAAATTAGGTTTAAGTAATATACTAATTACAAACTTAAACAAAATGTAGGAATTTTAGCTTGTTTTACCCTATAAAAGCCTATAAGATTTAAAATGGACCAAACCTTTGTCAAACATTTAATTATTTACCCAATAAAATCATTGGGCCCCGTTTTTGTGGATGAAATTTATATTGGACCACTTGGATTGGCAGGTGATCGTGAAATGATGTTGGTAGATCGTTCGGGTAAATTTATTACGCAAAGGACAAAAACAGAATTAGTTCGATTTCAAATAAAAAGGCATGAAGATACCTATAAAATTATTGACCGTTGGGGAAATCAAGAAGTCGTATTGGATCCCAATGGATTTACCGAAATAGTTCAAAATGTTTCAATTTGGGAGGATCATGTACAAGAAGTATATCAACATCCTGCTCATAGTCAGTGGTTTTCTACTATTTTAAAGGAAGAGGTTCGTTTGGTTAAATTGAATGAAAACTTTCAACGATTAATTGCTGAAAAACATCAGACATCTTTCACGAAAGCAACTTCCTTTGCAGATTCTTTACCTATTTTATTATGCACTACTGCTTCTTTTCTAGCGGTTGAAGAACAATATGGGTTGTTTGATTTTCTTCGATTTAGGCCAAATATTGTGATAAAAAATTCAAAACCATTTGAGGAGGACCTATGGACCGATGTGCAAATTGGAAAGGTTGATCTTTCCGTGAAAAAGAAATGTGCAAGGTGTAATTTAATCACTATTGACCCCCAAACAGGGGAGGCAGATCAATCTTTTTTAGGAAATTTGGCAAGCTATCGAAAAGAAGAAAATAAAGTTAATTTTGGGGTGCAATTGGTTCCTCAGTCGGGTGGGAAGGTGGCTGTAGGCGATTTAATTAATGTAAATTGAAAACATGAAGTTCTATAAATACATCCATTTTTTATCACTTGATGTATGTATGGGTGCTCTTTGTTATCAATCTTTATTTTATTTTTTTCAAAATGGGTCAATCATCCCGTTTCGTTTTCAAATTCTTTTGTTTTGTGCCATATGGATGATTTATTTAATTGATCGGTTGATTGATGTAAGAATAGCTTTAATCAGAGATGAACGGCATCAATTTATTTTTAATCATCAATTTTGGGTGGTTTTGATCTGTATTGTTTTGAGCACCATTGGGCTATATTATGTATTTCAAATTAATCAGGAACAATTAGCCGAAGGATTCAGTATTTTATTGATGATGGGGGTTTATTGGTGGGCTTGGATCAAAAAATGGTTTACAGTTTGGTTATCAAAGGATTTACTTACTGCCTTGATTTATGTCTTGGGGGTTCTTTTTCCTTTTTCAAATGCGAATCATCCTGCATTTTTTGCTTTGGGTATTCTCTTGTTTTTAACTGTTTTTCACCATCTGAAATTATTTTTGCATGTAAATGGAAAAAAATGTGAAACATTTTTACGTTTACTTGAAGTCCTATTTTTGGTTGGTAATCTCCTTTTTTATGTATTTTATCCTACATTGATTCATTTTTGCATTCCTTTATGGATAACCTTGGGAGTTCAGGTCATAATTCATTATTTTTATCCATCCGAACGACTTCGTATCTGGGCCGAATTGGCTTATTGGAGTCCCTTATTCGTTTATATATATGAGTTATTTTGAAAACAAAAATCCGTATGCTGCACTTAAATTCCCTGAATTTAGAGCATTCATTTTGGGTAATTCTTTGTTTACGATGGCCTTGCTGATGCAAGAAGTGGTGATATCGTATGAAATTTATAAAATAACCCACAATCCACTGGCCTTGGGATTAATTGGTTTGGCTGAGGTGGTTCCTTACATTTGTTTGGCTTTATTTGGTGGACATTTTGCGGATACTCGCGATAAAAAGCAAATTTTACAGATTAGTTTGAGCTTTATTATTTTAGGGTCTTTTATCCTTTTATATGCTGCAATGAATTTACATGGTGAATCTCGTGATTTACAGATCTATACTATTTATTTTGTGATTTTTTTGATAGGTCTCTCGAAAGGATTTTTTTCTCCCGCAGCTTCTTCATTAAATCCATTTTTAGTTCCCAAAGAAATTTTTGCGAATGCGGCTACTTGGAATAGCTCCTTGTGGCAAATTGGAGCAATTTTAGGACCTGGTATGGCAGGGTTTGTCTATGCTGTGCTTGGCTTAAAAGGTAGTTTATGGGTAGTTATTGCCTTGTTAGCGGTAGTAATGGGCTGTATTACGTTTATTGGGAAAAAACCAATACCTGAAAAAACTAAGCAAACCGAGAATTTATGGGCGAGTTTAAAAGAAGGAATATCTTTTGTTTTCCAAACTAAAATTATTCTCTATGCCATTTCGCTTGATTTATTTTCAGTGCTTTTTGGAGGAGTTGTAGCCATTTTGCCCATTTTTGCCGAAGATATTTTAAAGGTAGGAGCGGAAGGTCTGGGTATTCTGAGAGCAGCTCCCTCTGTGGGAGCTGTTGCAACTATGGGCATTATGCTCTATTTTCCACCCTTGAAACATGCTTGGAGAAATTTGATTTTGGCAATTTTGGGGTTTGGTTTGGCAACCTTTGTATTTGGAGTTTCAACAAATTTTGTGATCTCAGTTATTGCCTTGTTTTTCACCGGGGCATTTGATTCTGTATCGGTTGTTATTCGACAAACCATTTTACGTTTTTATACTCCAGACGAAATGCGCGGAAGAGTTTCCTCAGTTAATGGTATTTTTGTGAGTTCATCCAATGAATTGGGTGCTTTTGAGTCGGGGTTAGCCGCCAAGCTGCTTGGTACGGTTCCTTCTGTACTTGCGGGTGCTATTACCACGATTTCTTTGGTTACATTAGTCGCAATCAGTTCAAAGGAATTGTTTTCCTTAAATGTTGAGCGAAAAGTTGCTGAAGACTGATTATTTCTTCCAGTTTTCAAAAAATTGAATCAGATTTTCAAATTGATTTTTGTGTTCAATAATTTCGGCAAGTTTCTCGATTTTAGAACTGTTTGTTCCTAAAAAAGCAGGAAAAATTTCAAAGTCGTAGGTTTTGTTGGTATATTCTCCCTCTTTTTTACCTGGCTTTTGGATGCTTAATTGAACGTCAAATTGCTTTGGATCGTGACTCGATTTATTCCAAGATTTTACATCAGCAATTTCCTTGTTTAAAATTTCAGTTACTTCTAAAATCTCATTTCCACGGGTATGGATGTTTTTTATGGTTGATTCTCCAATAACAATAAAACTAATACGCTCATTTCCTGATTTTCTAGCAAAATAATCGCCGATAGATTGAAATAAACTTCTTGGATGCAATTTGGTGATGCCATATCCTACGACATTTTCAGAAATTACAGAATTTAGGATTGATAGAGAAGGAATGCTATTCATGGCGTTTTATAATCTTATTTTAGGCTTTGGTAGTTCAAAATTTTTGGCAAATTGCATGGTCCATTCATGTATGCTAAGGAAACCTGTTTGATTCAGACTATAAATAACAAATTGCCCTTTTTTCTCGGCATGAATTAATTGTGCTTGTTTCAATAAATCTAAATGATGAGAAATACTTGGCTTAGACATGTCAAATTGCTTAGCAATTTGTCCTGCATTTTTAGGGCCATCTGTCAAAAATACTAAAATATCTCTTCTTGTGGCATCATTTAAACCTTTATATATTAAATCCATGCTTTTAATTAAATAATTAAGTAAATATCTAAATAAAATTTGAATCTACAAATAAGCTTTGTCGGTTTTTTGATAGGCTTCAATAAGTTTTTGTTCTCCCTCTTTGCCAGGGTAGAAATTGCCATGTTCCATTCCTAACACACCTTGGTAATTTTTCTTGCGTAAGAAGTCGAATACTTTACCGTAATTAATTTCTCCAGTTCCAGGTTCTTTTCTTCCTGGATTATCGCCAATTTGAATATAGGCTATTTCATCCCAGCACCATTCCATCATTTTGATTAAATTTCCATCATTTCTTTGCATGTGGTAAATATCAAATAGTGTTTTACATGCCGTACCACCCACAGCTTTACAGATAGCATACGATTGATCGGCATGGCGTAAGAAAAGGTCTGGATTGTCGCTTAAAGGTTCTAATACCATCGTTAATTGATGTGGTTCGAAAATTTCAGCTGCTCTTTTTAAATTTTCAATTACATGTCCTGTTTGAATCCCAATGGGTAAATCTCTTGAGAAATTTCCTGGAACAACGGTCATCCATTTAGCTTGCACTCTTTTAGCTGTTTCAACGGCTTGTTTACACGATTTTAAAAATAGATCAGTCCATTCTTTTTTGCCGGTTGTCATGTGCGATTTGTCGAAAAAACCATCAAATTTCACTACAAAAACCCCCATTTCCATGTTTAGCTTGGCCAATGTTTCTCCAATTTTTACTTGAAGTTCAATAGGTCTTTCCATCATTTCATTGTCTTCCATTGCTCTGAAACCCATTTCGTGCATGAATTTCAATTGGTCAATGGGGTCGTTGCCAGCACTGTTTTTAAACATTCCAAAATGTGGAGCATATTTTAAACTAAAGCCTTGGTTAGCTGTTTGATTCGTAGATTGACTAAAAGTAGAAATACTTGGTATGGTCATGGCGCTTCCAAGCATTTTTGAAAAATTACGTCTATTCATTTTTTTTCTTTTTTAAGGTCAATAAATACTCAGTTAAATCTACCAATTCTTGTGTTTTTAATCCGTCGGCTAATCCGGCAGGCATCATTGAATCTTCCATTTGTTTGATATTTTTGATGGTCGATGTTTTTAATCGCTGTAAGGTCCCACCAGGTAATTTCAGGGCAATATCCGTCTCATTTTTTGAAACAATTATTCCTTGATATTGATCTCCATTTTTCATAGTAATTTCAAATCCTTCATAGCCAAATCCAATGCCTGCATTAGGATGTAAAATAGCAATATACATGCCTTCGCGTGATAGTTTTGAGCCAATTTCAGATAATTTTGGACCAAAGTCTACTCCCTTATCATTAATTTGATGACACATCGAACATAAGTTGACAAATTGTTCTATTCCTTTTTCGGCACTTCCTCTCATTTGTACCAATTCGTTTAAGGAAGGATGATTTGTTTTTGCTTGGGTTTGTTGCCCTAAATATGAATTAGCTTCCATACGAATTGATTTCCTCCAAGCTCTTGATAAACTTTCTACTACTGAAGGGATATATTTTTCAGGTATTTTTTTATCCTTTAATAATTGTAGAACAGATTCTTCTGCTGGATAAGCATTTCCAATGCTTTTCGCTGCTTCCCTTTGGATATCTGCTGAATTTGCTTGACTCAAAATCGCATCGAATAAGAGTTTGACACTGTGTTGGTTGCCAATTCCTTTTATAGCATCAATGATTGCTTTCTTTTGCTCGTTAGTGGATTTTGCAAATGTTGTTTGAAGGTAATCACTTGCGCCAATATCATATAATACTTGCCCTGCCTTACTTCCTGAATTTCTTTTAAGGATATATGACATCACATTCTCCTTTTCTTCAACTAACTTATATTTCTGTACAAGTTCTAAATATTCAATATCCTTCGTTTGGTGAACCAATGGTAATAAGATCGTTTTTTTCTCAGGATGTTGCACAAAATAATCTGCCTGCAAATGACGTAATGTTTCTAATTGGGCTAATAGATTATTAGAAAACTTTCCTTGAATTAACTGAATTAGCAGATCAGATTTTTCTGAACTTTCCACAAAATCTAATGCTCTAAAATAAGTAAGATTTGTTTCTGGATGTTGTCCTTCTGCAAGTAAGTCAATTAGGTAGGGTAATGAAATGGCACCTCTTGAGCGCCAAACAAGTTGATTAAAGACTTCTGGAGATATTTCATTTTTGTGTTGTAATAACTTATTGAATCTGCTCTCCCAATTTCCATCAGCCCCAATACCTAATGCTTCCAAATACCATCTGTCTTTAGTTGATAAAGATTTTGCACAGCTTACCCATAATTCATCTGCAAGAGGATCGGATTCATGGCGAAGGGCAATCACCAACTCTCTTTTTACTTGAATGTCTGAATCATTTGCTAATTCTTTGGCGATTTGTTTCCATCGGCCGAAGTTATATTGTTTTGCAGCTCGAATCGCAGTCATTCGTAGTTCTGGTAGTTCATTTTTTGCCAAATTGGAAATTCGTTCCATGGAAGGGTTAAGTTGATTTAACACCCAGAATGCTCTTGCTTTCATACGAGGATTAGCTTCTGAAGTGAACATTTTTTCTAAACCACTTTCAGCTTCTTTGCCCATTTTTAATAGGGCCTGAAAGGCCAAATATCTTCTTGCTAAATTTGGACTTTTTAATTCTTGCAGAGCATCGTGTGTTGTATTAACACTAAATGCTGGTGTTTGATAGGAGTGTCCTTTAGGTGCTACTCGATAAATTCTACCTTTTAGTTGATCTCCTGCTTGGTGACCGCCTACGCCTGGATCGTACCAATCGGCAATAAAAATGGAGCCATCTGGGGCTACACAAACATCTGATGGTCTGAACCATTGATCTTTACTTGAATTGACTAAATTTACGATGCTCGCTTTGTAGCCTGCGCCATCTTTTTGTACAGGGTAGGCGCGAACAACATTTGGTCCCGCATCACTATGAATCATTTGGTTCTGAAAAACTTCTGGTAATAAATTTCCTTCATAAATTGTCATTCCAGTTGGAGATCCTGAACCTGTTTGCAATAAATTAGGAACCACGCCAGGGTCATTTAAATGCCAATGTCTCAGAGGTACCTCTTTTTCAATATTCGTTCGGTTGATATACCAACCTTCGCCTGTTTTTTCATCTACATAGCCATAATTTCCATGTTCGAAAACTGCATTAATTCGAACCCCTTTATTACCGTCATCATCATTATCTGATTGCCATAAACTTCCATATGAATCTACAGCAACTTCGTAATTATTTCTAAAATTATGTCCAAGGACTTCTACCTTACTACCATCTAGGTTGCATCTAAATACTAATCCTTGTCTGTATTTTTTTTGATTGATAGGGTCGCCATCTTGGTCTAAAACCGGATTTCCCTTTGCATCTAGCAATTGCTTACCTTCATTTCCTAAATTGAAATATAATTTTCCGTCTGGACCAAACACAAAGGCATGAGCACCGTGGTCATGTTGTTCTCCGCCAATACCCTGAAATAGAATTTCTTTTCGATCTGCTTTCCCGTCACGATTGTCGTCGTACATTTTCCAGATGTAGGGACTTTGAGAAACAATCACCATATTGTCTAATACTGCAATTCCTAAAGGTGCATTTAGGTCTTTCGATTGATAAAAAACAGTTTGCTTATCTGCTTTACCATCTTTATTGGTGTCTTCTAAAATTAAGATTCGATCTCCTTCTGCGTTAGTAGGATTTCCGTTGATTGCTGGTCTGTAATTATAGGCCTCCAAAACCCAAATTCTTCCTGCAGCATCCACTTCAATGTTTGTCGGATTTTTTAACATGGGTTCAGTGGCAAAGGTCGTTACCTCAAGCCCAGGATAGACCTCTAAATCTCGAACATCTCCTGTTCCTTCTTGTTGAAGATCGTTTTGTAGGGCATTAATCAAAAATGATTTTTGATTAAAAAAAGCAAAGGAAAAAAGGGTTAAAATTGATAATGAAGCCAATATGATTGGTCTCATTTTTGATTTCAAAAATGACATTTTCATTTAAATTGGTTTAGAGAAATTTATGACTTAAAAATAAGATAAAATTTTATAATTTTCTTTATAAAATTTGTCATTAATGATTCTTTGAAAGAATTTTTTAGTAATTCATTCGACGAATTGGGTAATAATAACCAGGCTTTAAGGAAATAATAGAGCTTTTTAAACCAATGTTTTTTTAATTCTTGGGTATTTAAATACATTAAATAATATTCTCCAAGGATCGATTTTATTTCTTTTTTGAATTTATCATTCGTGTATTCATTGATTTTTGAATACATGAAAATGCGGTTTTCTAAAAAGGGCAAGGATTGCGTATTGTCCGTAAAAGAGATGCCTTCCAAATGTCTTCTATAGACACTCATTTCTCGATTTATATAAGCGATAGGGGCAAATTCGCTCAATATTACATATAATGGGATGTCTCCACTTTTACATGTTAGAAACCATTCTGGTAAGCTTGAAACATATTTTTTGCGCATCATGACACTAGCAGTTGCCATAAACCAGGTTTCTTTTTTGCCTAAAAAATCTGGAGTGTAAATGATACTTTTTTGATCTGGAGGATTTATTAAGTGGTTTGTTCTTTGGGTTTCATCTTCGTAAAGCATTAAAGCATTATGAAAACAAGCGGAATATTCTTGATGTTGATCCAAGAATTCTGCTTGAATTTGTAATTTTTCTGGATCAGAAAAATAATCATCGCCCTCAATATGTACTATGTAATCTCCTTTACAGGTAAAAAAGCTATGTAAATAATTGAATTTTGCGCCAATATTTTTTGGTCGAATAAACGCTTTAATTTTTTCAGGATATTTTTCAGCGTATTCTCTGATAATTTCAGGTGTTCGATCGGTACTGTGATCTTCTCCTATAACTATTTCAAAATCAAAGCTTGTTTGTTGACAAAGAATTGAATCTAAACATTTTTGAATGTACTGCTCATGATTATACGTAACCAAGCAAACACTTACTTTCGGTTTGTTTGAGCAAGTATTGCCAGGAAATAGGTCTTTATCAAATTGACTGAAATTCATTATTTTTCTAAGATGGCGTAACCTACCCCTGTTTTTCCGAAATGATTTCCGTTATAAAATAAAATTGTTTCACCTCGATGTTGAATGACAAGAGGATATTCAATCATTTGAGCATCCCAATCCGATGAATTTTCACTGATATCAATACCTACTTCCTCATCTTTTCGTGTCCAATTTACGCCATCGAATGATTCTGCATAATAGATTCGATAAGAATTATTGGTATTGTTTCGGTAATCAAATTTTGCGCGTGAAGAGAACCACATTTTATAGACTCCGTTTTCAATTAACACGCTTGGTCTAGAAATGCCTCCTTCAAGTTCATTTTTATAATCTATTGCAATGATGCCGTTTCGATCCCAATGAATTCCATCTTTTGATTCTGCATATTTCAAATGATAACAGGGTTCCATTTTTCCTTCAACTTCAATCCATTCTGTGCAATTTAGATACCAGCATTTATAGATTCCTTGATCAAATAAAAAGCAAGCAGATCCATTAAAATAGGGTTCCTCTGCTGTTGTTGAAATGATTGGGCCTTCAAATTTTTTTGTGAAATGTTCACCATCTATTGAAGTTGCCAAACCTAGGGCATTGTGATAAGGTATGGTATTACGGACGGTCCATCCTATATAATAAAGCCATTTTTCAGTGCCATTTTGTAAAAACCAGGTCGGCATGATTCCGCAATCATCAAATGTTCCTGGGTTTCCTAAAGGTAAAATGGTTTTAGGATGTTCATAAATTACCTTGGAAAGGTCATTTGCATCTAAATCAATAAAAGAGGCTTGACATCTGCCTTTGGAATCTCTACAAGAATAGTACAATCTTATTTTGTCTGGGTAATTTGTATCTGCACAAACTACATGAGCATATTGATTGGCATTCCATTCTTGTTGTCCATTCGGGCAATAGATCAAGCCTTTTTTTGTCCATTTCATATCTTACAAAGATACAAAAAAGGATTATTTGATTAATGAGAAATCAGTTGGACTCATGTAAATAGATTCAACTTTTTCTACAATTTTTCCGTTTTTCTCTGATTCTTCTTTCACTTTTATCCATTCAGGGTCCTTTCTGAATGCGTCAAAGGACGCCTTTCCTGCTTCTTCACTCTGATGAGCAAGAATGTAGAATAATTTGGATTGTCCTTCTTTTTCGATTGTTCTAAAGTAGGCAATGTTGGTCATGCCATGTTTTTCAAACAATTTAGTCGTATGATTTCTAAAGCGAGCCAACACATTCTCAATTTTATCTGGAGAGGCTGAATAGGTTCTCATTTCAAATGTACGATCTGGGGATTTGATATTCTTTTTGATTTTTGGAGAAAAGTCTGTGGCATTCATGAAAATGCTTGTCACTTTTGCAACAATCTTACCAGTTTCTTCCGATTTTCTTGCTACCTCTTTCCATTCTGGGTCTCTACCAAATTGTTTCCATGATGAATCCCTAGCAACTTGCGAAGGATAAGATAAAATGTAATAAAGTGCATTTTCATCGTTTTTATTTGGAATCCAATAACCTATGTTAGTCATTCCATGCTTTTCAAATATTTTGGTGGTATGATTTCTGAAGCGTTGTAATAATGCATCTAATCTACCAGGATGACAATAATAAATTCTCATTTCGAAATATCTTGTATCTGGTTTCTTTGCAAATCCAACAAAGGATAATGTTAGTAAAACGAGGGTGATGTATTTTTTCATTGTTTTATATTTTTTTGCCAAATTATGGATTTATTTGAAATTCTTATCCTTTTATGGATTTAATCTCCTAGTGAGTATAAAATCTATTCCTTTAAATAGTTGAATAGGTTCTAAAGTTCTCCAATTGTCGAGGTATAAATTGCCACCAAAATTAATGTAATAATCTACATGATATTTTGTCCATTCTTTTTCAATGAATTCTGGAAAATTTATGGCAGCTATCCATCCATTTTCTACCTCTTCTAGCCATTCAGCATAATAATCATCATCAGTGGATCCATGAAAATTGAACACATTTTCACCAATTAGAATGAAGTGCTGAATCCCTTTTTCAATTAAATGGTCAATGACATTTCGTTTAAAATACATGATGTCGTTGTGCAGGGTATCGTTCCATTCTCCGAACAATTCAATGATACAATATTTGTTGGAGTAATCTGTAAAAAGTATTTTAAGGTACAAGGTTTCAGAGCCAATTTCATCCCACAATGGATGAATGAAATAACCATAAATACTGTTTTCGTATTCTATTTTCGAGTATTTCCTGCCATAAAAAGGGGAATTCAGGTCATGAGAAGCCACGTATTTATTTTCCCATTGAAAGGATGGTTCAATATTTTGCATGCTTAAAAATAAAAAAAGGTCCGAAGATTTCGGACCTTTTTAAACAATTTTTGAAAAAATTATAAAACCTTAGTGCTTAGGAATTTGTTTGTTCCGTCAAATTCTGACTTGTACTTTTTATCACCAATGGTGAAGAAAATTTCTGTTTCCAGCACTGATCCATCTTTTGTAATCGATAGGGCCTTGGTTAAAACCCAGCCAGCATAATTGGTATTTAGGTATGTGTTTATGTCGGCAGGTATTTTATCTTTTGTTAATTCAGTTACCACTACATTTGGAAGTGGAGGATTGTCTTTTGGACCTTTCCCTGGATTAGTAACCAAATTTAATTCTGCATCGAACATATAGGTTTGACTATTTCCGGCAACAGTAACAACTACATGATAGTGGATAATCACATTGTCTTTGGAAATTGAAATAGCTTCTTTCAAGGTCCAGCCTTTGGCATTTGCGTCTAAATAAGATTTGATTTTGTCAGGAAGCGTCGTAAGCGTTGCTTTTGTAACATCTGCGCCTTTAGCATTTTCAGCAGATTTTTCTATTAATTTCCCTGTTTCATCATAAGTTAAATTATAAACAGTTCCATCTTTCTCTAAATGAACATGGTATAATTTAATGCCAGCTTTATCCACGATTAATACACCTGATTTAAAAGTATATCCAGCAATCGCTGTTTTAACTGCTGCAGGTAGATCTGCTTCAGTAATACTTGCAGCTGGGGCAGGCTTATCTTTGTTTTTACCACCCGGACCCATGCCACCTGGACCCATACCCATGCCATTTGGCTTGCCAACCATTCCTTTGATTTCAGCTAAAAATCCACCATTTGCGTCAAAGAAATTAGAGTATTTTTCTGCATTATAGGTTAATTCAACTCGGTAACCTTTTACTACATTTAGACTGTCTGTCTTTTTTGAAGCATTGTCAAATGTATAATTTGGGTATTTACCTGCTAAATAATCCAAAATGGTTTTAGGTAATTCAGCTTGGGTTATTTGAGAAGCTGTTTCTCTAATTTTACCTTGTTTATTTAGAACAACAGAGCTTGAAGAAGTTGGTGTTTTAACATCTGCGTTGTACAAACTATTTGTCGCAATAACTGAATATTCAACTGTGGTTGCATTAGCAAAAGTTGAAGTAACTGTTTTTACGACCGCAGCAGGCATTAAATCCTGATTCACACTTTGAATAGATGCTGATCCCATGTCTTCTTTCGAACATGAAACAGCAACAATTCCTAATAGAAGGATTCCGGCAGATTGAATAATTGACTTTTTCATTGTTTTAATGTTTAAATTTCTTTTCTAACGGTTAAATATGATTCAAATATATATTCACAAAATAATAAAATATAAAATTTATACAACTTGTCGACGAATCGACATAAAACGACAATGAATATTTCCTATTTTTGAAAAAAAAATGAAAATGATAACATTAGCGATAGATTGGAATCCAAATCCGGAAATTTTTTCTTTGTTCGGTTTTTCTGTGAGATATTATGGTTTTTTCTTTGCCTTGGCTTTTCTTGCTGGATTTCAGGTCTTAAGTTATATTTTTAAAAAAGAGGGTAGACCCGCAGCCCAGGCTGACCAATTATTGATGTATGCAATGGTAGCGACTGTTATTGGCGCTAGGGTTGGTCACTATGTTTTTTATGAATATCCTTTGTTTTTAGAGGACCCGATTCGCTTTCTCATTCAAATGATTACGCCTCCTTTTTCTGGTCTTGCTTCTCATGGGGCAGCCATTGGACTCTTTACAGCATTTTATATTTACACGAAAAAGAATCCCGGGCAATCCTATTTATATGTTACAGATCGTGTAGTTCCGACTATTGCCCTGGGTGGATTTTTTATTCGTATGGGGAATTTAATGAATTCTGAAATTATCGGTAAACCAACTGATTTGCCTTGGGGTTTTCGTTTTTATCGTGATATGGAGTTTGCTACTTTTCAGTCGGGTGTGGTGCCTAGGCATCCATCTCAATTGTATGAGGCTCTTTCTTGTTTGGTCCTATTTTTTGTTTTAATGTTTATTTGGAATAGGAAAAAGGCAGATACTCCAGAGGGATTAATGACCGGTTGGTTTATGATTATTTTATTTACCTTGCGTTTTTTCTATGAATTTTTGAAAGAAAATCAAAGTGCTTTTGAAAATCAGATGACCTTAAATATGGGCCAGATTCTTTCTATTCCAGCTGTTGCCTTTGGTGTAATTGTTCTTTTGGTGGGAAGAAGGAAAATAGGGAATAGGGAATAGACATTCATCCCTATTTTAAAAGAAGTTTGCCCAATTCTTTCATGAAAGGAAAGCCGATGGTTTCATAGTCGTATTTGTCATCATTAAAGATTTCATCTTCGTTACATAGCATGCTAACGCTTACCAAGATTTCTTTCTTCGTTTGTTTATCTACCAAATAGGCATTGTCTAATAAAAATCCATAAGCGTCGCCTACCTTATTGTATATAGTGAGGTTTGGATTTAATTCAGCATTTCGGTCGCCACCATAATAAAGAAATTTACAATAGGCAGGGAAAATGTTTGAGTCTTTTTTATAACTCGGATAATCGCTTTCTGTAGGGTACATCGACATGTATTTTTTTAAAAAATCATAATCTTCTTTTGTTAAATGAAAGCGTTTAGATGTTGGAAATGACTCTGGGAACATGATTCTTTTTAATAAATCGTGCTGTGCCTCTAATGGAAATGCATTTTTATAAGTAAATTCCAAAGGTTTGTCTTCAATTTGACCTCGGTCGTTCATGACTCCTTTACCAAGGAAAATAGGTGTTTCGGCCTTTAAAATTGATTTATTTTCCTTTGCAGATTCTTCATAAAGGATATTTCCATCTTTATCTACAAATTGAACAGGATTGGTATGCCTATTTTCTTCTGGACTAAGGGGCATCTGCAGTCGATGAATGAGTCGAACACCTTTGAAACCTTTTTCTGCCATTTGCTCATTTATTTCTTTCTGACCTATCCATTCATAGATTCGATTATAAGCATCATTGTCGGAAACTAATAATATTTTTTTGATGTATTGCGCCAAAGAAGGTAGTCCGTTGTATGCACTTGTATCTATTTTTGCCTCGGTTTGACTTGCTCTAGATTTACCATGGAACATGGTAGTTTCTTTTGAAATCCCTTTGGATTTCAACCTATTTATTTTTTCTAAACCTAACACACAGGCTGCCAGTTTTACCGTTGAAGCTGGATAAAAATATTCATTCAAATCTGTTCTGTAACGATGCGTGATAAATTGCGCTTTGTTTTTGGCATCTCTTTTTACTTCAGTGTAAATAATTTGTAATCGATATTTCTCAGGATTTGAAAATACTTTTTTGATAACTTCCGGTTGATTTTTAAAGGTTAACGGAAAGTTGGGTTGCTGAGCATAAGATGCTAAACTGGTCGCTAATCCTAGCATAAAAATGAATAATTTGTAATGCATACTAACTTTTTACAATTTCAATAATCTCTTCAACATCCTGACTATTCAATAATGGATGTATAATTCCACGAGTAATAGGGGCATCGGAAGGATTAGGGTATGGGAAATGATTTAATAAAAATCCTTTTTCTTTAAATTTTTTAAAGTGACTTGGATCTAAACTTGCAAAACTGGGGTGACCACTAACTGTTTGAAGGTTTTGCATCCTATTTTGTTGAAACTGCTTTAAAAGGAGATTCAATTTACCGATCTGTTCTAAATAGGCATCTCCACTTTTTAAGGCTGCATAGGTATGTGAAGGGCTCGGCGGTGATGCTCCAATCCAAAAGGAATGTTTTTTGAATGCTTCAATCATCGAACTATTACTTAAAATAATTCCAGCAGGAATACCAAATGTTTTAGACAATGAAGCAATTTGTATCAGACTTGCAGGAGTTTCCAAATGGATGTCTAATAATCCAATTCGATGCGACTCATCTACAATTAGGATATTGCTTGCATCTAGATTTTTGATCCATTGTAAGTCTCTTTGCTGAATGAATGGTGTTTGTATGCCATCACAGACGATAATCGTATTTTTGATTCCTTCCAAGGAATGAATCCAGTCTTCATAACTAATGGCTTTGGGATAATATTTATATGGCCATAAACACGGGTGTGTTTGTGGTGCAACTTCTACTTCAAATTCAGGAATTAGTTGTCCTAATATTTGCAGGCACGTTTGTCCGGCTAATTGCCCGGATGTACACAATGCTGCCTGATCGTGATTAAATTTTTGAGCGAATTGGTTTTCTAATTCTTCCCATATCGCAAATTTGATGTTATTGGCTCTGGAGCTTCCCCAATTTTGAGGAAATTTTAAAATACCTGTTTTTAAGTGTTGTTGAAATAATGGATGGGCACCAATACATAAATAGTTTGAACCTCCCATCCATCGGTAGGACTGATTATCCAACTTGATGAATTTGTTAGGAAGTTCTTGTAGATACAGATTATAATTCTCCATTTGTTAGTAGTTGAGCTCCGGTACCGGGTACGTTTGCGTAAATTATTTTACCATATTCTATTTGAATACCACTGGCTATTTGGTCGTCGACCAATAAACAGCCATCCATATCTACAAAATCTAATAGTGGGACTAATTGGGCAATTGCCGAACATCCGATAGTCGATTCTGTCATGCATCCCACCATAATTTTAAGTCCCAATTGTTTGCCTTTTTCAATCATTCGAAGTGCTGGGGTAATACCTCCGCATTTCATTAATTTGATATTAATTCCATCAAAAAAATTGGCGCATTTTTCAACATCCTCTTCTAAAATGCAACTTTCATCAGCAATAATGGGTAGAGCACAATTTCCTATGAGTTTTTTCATTCCCTCCCAATTTTCAGCTTTTAGAGGCTGTTCTATAAATTCAACGCCTAGTGCTTTCAATTTTGGAGCAAAGTCGATAGTTTGTTCGGGGGACCAAGCGGTATTGGCATCTACCCTAAAAACAGCCTCCGTTTCCTTTCGTAAGGCTTCAACAATTTCTATGTCTTCAGTGGTTCCTAGTTTGATTTTATATAAAGGAAAGGGCATTTCCTTCATTTTGAAGACCATTTTATCTATTTGATCAATTCCGATGGTGTAATCAGTGATAATATTTTGATCGATGGATAGATTCCAAAGTTGATAAAGAGGTTTATTTTGAATTTTGCCCCATAAATCCCAATAAGCAACATCTAAAGCACAAAGTGCAAAAGGGTGGTTATCTAATAAAATAGGAGATACTGTTGACCAGAAATCGCTTGGATGCGGCAGAGAATCCTGTGGTAAAAGCCCTTCAATGGCATTCAGTTGTTCCACCATTTTTTCAATAGTAACCCCATAATAAGGTGTTTCGGTAGCCTCCCCAAATCCGCTTTTCCCCTGGTGGCAAAGTTCCACAATTAAGGTTGGTTGCACATCCCTCGACTCATGCGTGATGGTAAAGGTATGTTTTAAGGGTAGGTCGAATCGGTGAATTTTGATTTCCATATCATTATTTAAGTGCAACGTAAGGTAAATATATCGAATTGTCGCCAGCTTTTTGCCAAATCAACATATCTGCTTTTCGCCAATTAATTAAATCGCCTGATCCATTTGTAGGAAGGATTTCTATCTCTTGAAAAGGGGTCACCCATTTGGCGGGAATCCACATATCTAAACCTGCGTTCGCAGGTTTTATGTTTGGCGCTTCTACAAAACCATCTACTATTTCCTTTCCAGAAAGAAAAGGTAAAAAATATACATAGAAACAAATTAGCGTAGAAATAGGATTACCTGGTAAGGCAAATACAGTCTTTTGATCTGAGTTGCGCGTTCCAAACCACATGGGTTTACCTGGTTTTTGTGCAATTTTATGAAAATGACATTCGAATTGAAGGCTTTCCAAAACACTGGGTAGGAAATCTTTTTTGCCTGCAGAAACACCACCAGAAAGAATAAGGATGTCGTGATTTTGTAAAATGTTTTTCAATTGTTTTTCCATTTCTTCTTTCGAATCGGGAAGGTGGAAAGAGTGGGTCGACAAACCTTTTGCTTTCAGGGTAGCTGCTAGCATCGGCATATTAGAGCTCCTAATTTGATGAGGAAGTGGATTTTGTTCGATGGCAACCAATTCGTCACCCGTTGAAATAAGTGCGATGGAAGGTTTTTTATAAACCTTTAATTCTTTTTTTCCAATGCTTGCCGCGAGCGCTATCTCAATTGTATGAAGATTAGTTCCAATAGGAATTAGTAATTCGTTTTGAGGAAGATCGATGCCTTGTGGATGAATAAATTGTCCATTTTTGATTTCTTTTCCTTTGAAATGTGCAATTCGTTTGTTTTCAAGGGACTCAATTTCAATTTCTTCGATAGGAATAATGGCGTGGCAACCAATAGGTACAGGTGCGCCTGTCATAATTTCAATACAGGCATCTTTTTGTATTAAAGCAACCTGTTCTTGGCCGGCAAAAACGGTCTGTTCGATGATCCAGCTATTTTGTTGCATGCCAGCAATGGCAATTCCATCCATCATGGCACGATTAAAAGGAGGGAAGTCCCTATCTGCTAATAAATTTTCTGCTAATTGATACCCTAAACAGTTTTCTAATGGAATTGAAACGATTTTTGGTAAAAATTTGTTTTGATGAATTAGCTTCTGTGCTTCTAATGGACTGATCATTCTTTTTTGTTATAGTTTCTAAAATAATCATTTTGAATTGAATCGATGCAACAATTTTTCAAATTTATTGTAGGAAAGCGTAAATTTTTATTGTGGGGAATCCTATTCGTATCGATTAGTATGCTTTTTGAGGTTTCCAAATTGAAGATATCGTATGATTTTGACAGTTATTTTGCAAAAAATGAATCATTCTATCAAGATTTTGAAAAATATCAACGAGAATTTCCTGTAGGGCAGAATCACCAAATCATTGTTGCGCTTGAATCACCTAAAACAATCGATCGAGCATTTGCTAGACGTGCTCATTCCGTTTTTTCGCAAATTGAACAATTGACTGGGGTCAAAAAATCATACTATTTTTCAAAAATAACAGAATTTAACCCTGGTAATTTGAATGGAGGGGAACGACTCCTTTTCAATTTTCAATCGGATCGTGCTTTTCAACAATCGGTGGTCTATTTTAGAGATCGTTCATCTATTTATCGGGGTTTACTGTCAAAAGATTACAAGTCTTTAGTAGGCTATTTTACTATTGAAAAAGATTTGTTTAACAAGCCAGGAAGAGATACCCTTATACAGGCTATTCAAAGTAAATTAAATGCTTCTCAGCTAAGTCATCATTTATTTGGAATCCCAGTCATTCGGTCTATTTATTCAGAAAAAATTTGGAGCGATTTTTTGATTTTCTCTGTCGTTTCGATTGCTTTATTGTTGCTGGTCTTGTATTTGTTATTCAGGCATTTTTTATTGGTAATTATTCCTTGTTTAACGGTAGTGATGGGTATTTTATGGAATTTTGGATTAATGAGTTTACTCGGATTTTCCATAAATATGATTTCAAATTTGTTGGTCCCAATTTTGTTTGTCGTAGGAATATCAGATTCCATTCATTTGATTTCTGTTTTTTATGAGAAAATTCATCAAGGATTAACGAAACAAGAGGCTATCGTTGAGGCTTTACAGGAGGTTGGTAAAGCTACCTTTTTAACCGCCTTAGTTTCATCATTAGGTTTTTTGTCTTTGTCTTTTACCTCAGCGGAAGCGATTAAGTTTTTTGGTTTATTTGGATTTACAGGGATTATTCTAACCTATTTTTTGTCTATCGTTATAGTTCCAAGTTTGTTGTTGGTATTGAATGAAAAAATTTATCACCAATCTAAAAATGTGATGAATCAAGACCTTTGGCAACAACTTTTTTCAAAGGTTTATCTTCTAGGAAAAGAACAAAAAAAGTGGGTTCTTGGCATATTTGGTGTACTGGTTTTAGTATCTATTTTACTGATTCCTAAAATAAAAACCACTTTGTATTTTACTAATGATGTGAAGGCCAGGGATTCCATTACAAGTGATTTTGCTTATTTTGAAAAGAATATTGGTTATTTAAAACCATTTGAGTTTGTAATAAGCACAAAACGCCCCAATCAACCCGTCAATTTAGACTTTTTAAAATCCTTAGAGCGAATAACCAAGGAATTAGAAGGTAAATCGAATTTTGGAGAGGTATATTCCTTGGTCTTTCAAGTAAAATATGCAAATTATCTATTACATCAAGGAAATAAGGCTTTTTTCTGTTTGCCTGAAACTGATCAGAAATTAAAATTTTTAATTAAGCAAATTCAAGAACGTTCAGATGTGTCATTGTTTAAAAAGGAAGGTTTGACCACCTTTTATTTTGCAAGTAAAATTAAAGATTTGGGAAGTGAACAGATGGAAGAAGAGGAAAATCGATTAAAGCAATTAATTGAAGCAAGACTGCCAGTTCAAGTTAAATTTACTGGATTTGGACACGTGTTAGATCAGTCTAATAAAAGTTCCCGGACAGATATATTCTGGGGTTTGTTTGGTGATTTAATCGTCGTGTCTTTATTAATGGCCTTTTTGTTTAAAAAAATTAAATTTATTTTAATCAGTTTAATACCCAATGTGATTCCGCTCTGTGTTTTATTGGGCATTATTTCATTCCTAGGTATTCCATTTAGTCCAGCTAATGCACTAATTTTAGTGGTTATATTTGGAATTAGTATCGACGATACGATTCATTTTTTGACGCATTATTTATTGATTCGAAAAGAGGATCGTCAGCCTATTCGGACTACCTTGCTGACTTGTGGAAAGGCTATGTTGTTTGTTTCTTTTTTATTGATGTCGGGTTTAGGTGTTACTTATTTTTCTGATTTTGAAGCAATTTCGAATTTAGGATTATTTGGAATGATTACTATAATTTTTGCAACTTTAACAGAATTTTTCATCACACCCATTTTACTAGATCAATTAGACCCACAATTGCATGAAAACAGAATTTAGTCATGTCTCAGAAAATAATCAGCCCGGCATGGTTGACGTAGGTGAAAAAAAAGTCACTGTTAGAGAAGCGGAGGCGCAATCGATTGTTTGGTTGGGCAAAGAAAATATCGATTTGTTTGAAAAGGCAGGTTGGGAAAATAAAAAAGGGGGGATTTTGCAAACGGCTATTATTGCAGGTACCATGGCTGCCAAGAAAACCGGAGATTTAATTCCCATGTGTCATCCGCTTGGATTGGAATCTTGTAAAATCAACATAGAAGTACAACCAGAAAGTTTGAAAATCAATTGTATTTGTCGCTTAGAAGCTAAAACGGGTGTTGAAATGGAAGCGATGGTTGGAGCCTCCATTGCTGCTTTAACCATTTATGATATGTGCAAATCGGTTTCAAAAGGAATCGTCATTCAAGAAACGAAATTGATTCGTAAATCAGGAGGTAAATCAGATTTTAACGCCTAATGTCATCACATCATATCATTCGTGAAAAACAAGAACCAGCATTAATTATTGCTAATGGGGAGTCGTGCTCGATGGAGATTTTGGGACAATTGTTAGAGTGGTCACCCACGGTGGTTGTTTTAGATGGGGCTATAAAACGAGTGCTGGAATTAGGAATTAAAATAGATGTCTGGTTGGGCGATTTTGATCATTTGCATGACATTGATGAAGACTTAATCAATTATCCATTCGAAAAAATACATACTCCCGATCAAGAATACACTGATTTGGAAAAGGCTATGATGTATTTAGAGGAAAAGGGATATCCTGCAGTCAATATTGTTTGGGCTACAGGAAAACGCATGGATCATACCTTGAATAATTTTCATTCCTTGAAACGAATGGCTGATCGAATGAAAGTGGTCATGATTGATGATTATTCAGTCATTTATCCCTTACCAAAGAATTTTCAAAAGTGGTATCCCAAAGGAACTGCTCTTTCCATTATGCCGTTTGGAGAAGCCTATCAAGTAAAAAGTAAAGGATTGAAATACGAACTCAATCACGAGCAATTGGCACTCGGTATTTTAACCAGTTCTTCTAATGAAACAATTGCAGATGGAATAGTTGAAATCTCTTATGAAAGTGGGATGTTGTTAATGATGGAGTGTGTGGACTAAAAAACTAAGTGACTAAAGTGACTATAGTGAATAAAGTACTTTAGTTACTTAGTTTCTTTGGTCACTCTAATCACTTAAATATCCGGCATCAAATTTACCAATTCTACAAAATCCGCCACACTTAGTTGTTCCGCTCGTTTGCTTAATAATGGATGCTCTGGCAATTGAACCGCACGCAAGGCATTACGTAAGGTTTTGCGACGCTGGTTAAAAGCCATTTTTACTAATGACTTGAATTTCTTCGGATCGCAATCTAATTTTTTGTCAAAGTTGCGTTTAAGTCGAATGACTCCAGAATTTACTTTTGGTGGTGGGGTAAATACTTCAGGACCCAAGGAAAAAAGGTATTCAATATCATAATAAGCTTGTAAAAGCACACTTAAGATTCCGTAATCTTTGTTTCCAGGTTTGGCAGCCAATCGAACCGCTACTTCTTTTTGCAACATACCCACTACTTCTACACATTGATCTTTGTAATCTAAAATTCGAAAGAATATCTGTGTGGAAATGAAATAAGGAAAATTACCAACGATTGCAAAAGGACGATCCTCAAAAATTTTTTCTAAGGGATATCTCAAAAAGTCTCCTTCGATCAATCGCGGACCTGTAAATTCTAAATAGTTTTTGCGAAGGTAAGCAACCGATTCGGTATCAATTTCAATCAAATGAGTTGTATAATCGGTCTTTTTTACCAAAAATTGGGTCAAAACACCCATTCCCGGACCAATCTCCAAAACTTCCTGATATCTACCTTCAGGTTGTAAGCCATCCACAATTGCTTGGGCAGCTCCCAAATCATTTAAAAAATGTTGTCCTAAATTTTTCTTGGCACGAACTTGTTGCATGAGGCAAAGGTACGATTTAATTGGGAGTTTTATAGTATGAGGTGTTAAAGGTATAAGGTGTGAGGTGTGAGGTATAAAGTATAAGGTATAAGGTGTGAGGTATGAGGTATGAGGTGTAAGGTGTGATGAGGTATAAGGTGTGATGAGGTATAAGGTGTGATGAGGAATAAGGTGTGATGAGGTGTGAGGTGTGAGGTATAAAGTATGAGGTATGAGGTATAAGGTGTGAGGTGTAAAGTTTTGTTTGCTCGTTTAAAGTGTATTTGATAATTTTAAAAATTAATTTTACATTTTTCCAAGACATAAACTTATACCTCATACCTTATACTTTATACTTTATACCTTATACTTTATACCTCATACCTTATACTTTATACTTTATACCTCACACCTTATACCTCATACCTCATACTTTATACCTCATACCTTATACTTTATACCTCACACCTTACACCTTATACCTTACACCTTACAACTTCTTACCTTTAACCCATGGCCCTCTCTCTCCAAAATATCATACAAACCGTAGAAAGTCTGAAGATTTTTGGAATCATCATGGCATTAGATGGAAAGATTGTGTTTGCGAATTCATACACGCATCAAATGCTTGGGTATGCTGAGGAAGAGTTAAATGGAAAAGATTTTTTTACCACTTTGGTGCCAGGTTATGATCAGGAGTTTAGAAGAACTTCTTTTGCCAAAGCGATTGATTCGGGTGGATTGTTTGAAGAAAGAGAGCGTGATTATGTGACCAAATCAGGCTTGATAAAATGGGTCGAAGTAAAATCTACCATTGTTTCTGAGATAGATAATCAAAAGTATTTAAGTGTCATTGGAGAAGATATATCCGAGCGTAAAAAAGTCACGGAGGCCCTAAATCGTTCTAATGCGCAGTTGCAAGATTTGATTGATAATACCAATGATTTAATTCAAATCATCGGAGCTTCAGGTCGTTTTTTATTTGTGAATAAGGCATGGTGCGAAACCATGGGTTATTCTCAAGAGGAGGCCCGAGAACTCAAATTTCAAGATATTCTTCATCCTGAATTTGCGCATCAAACCAAAGTACAATTTGATAAGTTAGCAAAAGGCGAAACGATTGAGGAATACACGGGTGTTGTACGTCGAAAAGATGGTAGACGATTATACATAAGTGGTTCGGTTTCTTGTCGATTTGAAAAAGGCGTGCCTACGGCTTTTCGTTGTATTTTACATGATTCAACAGCTAAAATTAGGGCGGAACGTGCTTCTAAGTTATTTGCCTCCATTGCGCAAGTTACTGTCAATTCTTCCAATTTGGATGATTTGTATTTCAATATCCACAAGCAACTTGGTGAGGTAATTGATGTAAAAAACTTCTTTATTGCGCAATACGATCCTGGTAAAAGCTATTTATATTTTCCATATTATATCGACGAATATTTCAATTCAAGAGTACATTTTACCAAAAGAAAATTAGGAAATGGACTGACGGAATACGCCATAATGGCCAATAAGCCATTGATTTTACATGACGATGATATTCATCAATTGGCGAAAGAAAAGAAAATTTATCTGTATGGTGTTGTACCCAAAGTGATGCTTTGTGTGCCTTTACGTATAGGCGATCGCGTTACGGGAATTATTGGTGTGAAATCCTATGAGCGTACCAATAAATACGAAAAACGAGATTTAGAATTATTGGATTTTATTTCTGGACAAGTGGCTCTGGCTATCGCAAGAAAGCAGTCGGAAGCTGCTTTGGCAAGAGAAACGGCTCGTTTAAATGCCATTTTTGAAGGCAGCTCCCACTTAATGTGGTCAGTGAATAAGCGTTTGTTTTTAACCAGTTTTAATCATGATTATGCCGATTTATTGCGTAATCGATTAAATATGGAGCCTCAAATCAATTTCAGTACGGAAAAATTAGGCTTTAAATTAGTGGATAGTGCAGAGAGAAGAGGTTTAGAAGATCGATACAAACAAGCTTTTCGTGGATTTAAACAACACTTTGAAATTCAGTTGTCGGAAACGGGTAAAGAAGAAACTTGGTTAGAGGTGTATTTGAATCCGATTTTTTTAGAAAACGGAAATATTGAAGAAGTTTCTGGAATTGCCCGTGATATCTCCGAATTAAAACGAAATCAAAAAGAATTAGTAGAGGCAAGAGAGCAAGCCGAACATTCTTTGAAGGTAAAAGAACAGTTTTTGGCTAACATGAGTCATGAGATTCGTACTCCAATGAATGGGGTGATTGGCATGATTGATTTGTTGAGCGAGACGGCCTTGCAAGAGGATCAAAAGGATTATGTGCAGACTATAAAAAAGTCCTCGGAAACCCTTTTACACATCCTGAATGATATTTTAGACTTGGCTAAAATAGAAGCTGGAAAGATGATGCTTCAACCACATGATGTATTGTTGGAAGATATTTTCGATCGATTGATGGCTCTGTTTTCTCAAGTAGCTTCTCAAAAAAATAATAAACTTCATTATCAATTAGATGAAAAACTTCCAAAGGTTGTTTTAGCTGATGAAACCAGGTTATTGCAAATACTTTCCAACTTGACTTCCAATGCCTTGAAATTTACAGAAAATGGCGAGGTTTGTGTGAAGGCCAAATTGGAAAAACAGAAAGGTAATAAAGTGACTATTCGTGTGGATGTATCTGATTCTGGGGTTGGGATTAGTCAAGAAAATATCCAGAAATTGTTTAATTCTTTCCAACAATTAGATAATTCAACCAAAAAAGTACATGGGGGCACGGGATTAGGATTGGCGATCTCAAAAGAATTAAGTCGCATGATGAAAGGGGAAATTGGTGTGAATTCGGAAGAGGGAAAAGGAAGTACGTTTTGGTTTACCGTGGTTTTAGAATTGGGAAATCAAGAGTTGGTTTCAGAGAAAAAAGTTTTGGATGCCAACATCGAAATTAAAAATTCTTTACAAGCAATTCAACCACATGTTTTGTTAGTAGATGATAACGCAACGAATCGAAAAGTAGCGTCTGAAATTTTGAAAAAAGCAGGTTGCGTGGTAGAAACTGCCAATTCAGGATTAGAAGCGATTGCAGCTTTGAAAAAAGAACATAGGTTTGATTTAGTCTTGATGGATATTCAAATGCCTGGCATGGATGGAATGGAGACTACACAGCACTTGAAATCGTTATCGCTTAACAATTTGCCACCGATCGTAGCCATGACCGCCTATGCCATGAAAGAAGATCGAGAGCGTTTCTTGGCTGCAGGTATGGATGATTATTTGGCCAAGCCGATTCGAGCAGGGCAATTGATAGAGGTTGTTTTGAGGCACGTGCCTTCGAGAGCCTCAAGCACCATAAAAAGAACTTCACGAGCAGTTAAAATAGATGAAGCCAATCAGCTAAACCAAAAAAATCTGAAACAATCAGCGATCCTTGATCGCGCTGTTTTACAATCTTTGCAAGAGGCTGTGGGGGGAGAAGTGAGTTTTGTGCTGGGGATGTTGGAGGAGTTTATTGAGGAGGCTAAGGGACAAATTGCTGAGGCAGAAACTGCCTATTTGAAGGAAAATTGCAAGGGTGTACAGTCTGAATTGCATACCTTGAAGGGCAATTCGGGTACATTGGGGGCCACAGAAGTGCATCGAATTTGTGAAATTATTGAAGTAAAGGCTAAGGTTTGTGATTTCACCCATTTTGAATCTGAAATCATTGAATTGAAAAATGCTTTAGATGATTTTGAAAAGGCCGTTCAATTAGAATTTGGGTCAAAATAGCCGTATATGCGCCAAAATGGCGCATTTTTTAATTGTTTTCAAAAAATAATAAGTCAAAATTTCCGAAATTTTCATTTGGGTATTCATTTGTACAAGTAGTTTGCAAATTAGATGAATCATGAATCCAAACAATTATACCAGTCAGGCTGGTTTAGTAATCCAGCAAGCGGTGGAGATTGCTTCTTCCAATGGGCAACAGGCCATTGAGTCGGGACATCTCTTGCAAGCTATTTTACAAGAGGACACGAAAACCATTGAATTTTTACTGAAGAAAATCGGGGTGAATCCTGCGACAATCCAGTCGAAAATTCAAGAAACGGTGAATGCCTATCCTAAAGTTTCGGGCGGACAACCCTATTTGGGGAATTCAATGAATACGGTTTTGCAAAAAGCAGATTCACTGAAAGCTGACTTCGGAGATACCTATGTGAGTGTGGAAATATTGTTTTTGGCTCTTGTGGCTGGAAATGATTCGGTAGCCGGACTATTAAAAAATGCCGGTTTGAAAGTAGAAATTGTTAAAAATGCGATTAAAGAACTTAGAGGAAACAGAAAAGTGAACGATCAACATGCAGAAGGTACTTACCAATCTTTAGAAAAATATGGTAAGAATTTAAATGAATTAGCGAAAGCTGGGAAAATTGACCCAGTGATTGGTCGCGATGAGGAAATTCGTCGTGTGTTACAGATTTTATCTCGTCGTACCAAAAACAATCCCATCTTATTGGGTGAGCCAGGTGTGGGTAAAACGGCTATTGTGGAAGGTTTAGCGCAACGAATTATTTCGGGAGACGTGCCAGAAAACTTGAAAAGCAAGACGATAATGTCGCTCGACATGGGTTTATTGGTCGCAGGTGCCAAATACAAGGGTGAGTTTGAGGAGCGTTTGAAGGCTGTCATAAAAGAGGTGACCGATTCTGATGGGGAGATTGTCTTGTTTATTGATGAGATTCACACTTTGATTGGCGCGGGTGGAGGCGGAGAAGGTGCCATGGATGCGGCTAACTTGTTGAAACCTGCTTTGGCTCGTGGAGAACTGCATGCCATTGGTGCGACTACCTTAAAAGAATACCAAAAATATATTGAGAAAGACAAAGCCTTAGAACGTCGTTTTCAGGCGGTTATGGTGGAAGAACCCGATGTAACCGATGCAATTTCGATCCTTCGTGGAATCAAAGATAAGTATGAATTACACCATGGAGTTCGTATCCAAGACGATGCGGTTATTGCGGCTGTTGAGTTGTCGAATCGTTATATTTCAGATCGTTTCTTGCCCGATAAAGCCATTGACTTAATGGATGAAGCAGCAGCAAAAATGCGATTAGAGATTGATTCGGTGCCAGAGGAGATTGATGATATCCAACGTAAAATCATGCAGTTGGAAATCGAGCGAGAGGCGATTCGAAGAGAGAATAACAAAGAGAAAGAGGTGGTTTTAACGCGTGAATTAGCTGAATTAGTAGAGAAGCGTGATGCCTTAAAAGCTAAATGGCAGGCTGAGAAATCGGTTTTGGATTCCGTTCGTGAAGAAAAAGAAAAGATTGAAAAATTGAAATTGGAAGCCGAGCAAGCTGAGCGTCAGGGCGATTATGGAAAAGTAGCCGAAATTCGCTACGGACGTTTGATCGAATCGGAAAATAAATTAAAAGAATTACAAGCTGCTTCCAATGGAGATGAAAGTATGTTGCAAGAAGAGGTAACAGCTGAAAACGTTGCAGAAGTGGTGGCCAAGTGGACAGGTATTCCGGTAAGTAAAATGCTTCAAACGGAGGTGGATAAATTGTTACACTTGGAAGACGAATTGCACAAACGTGTAGCAGGACAAGATTATGCGATTGAGGTGGTTTCGGATGCCGTGCGTAGAAGTAGAGCTGGTTTGCAAGATCCTAAACGTCCGATTGGTTCCTTCATATTCTTAGGTACAACGGGTGTTGGTAAGACCGAATTAGCGAAAGCCTTGGCAACCTATTTGTTCAATGATGAAAACGCGATTGTACGAATCGATATGTCGGAGTACCAAGAGCGTCATGCCGTAAGCCGCCTAATCGGTGCGCCTCCAGGATATGTGGGTTATGATGAAGGAGGGCAATTGACCGAAGCCGTTCGTAGAAAACCGTATTCAGTGGTCTTGTTGGACGAAATTGAGAAGGCGCATCCAGATGTGTGGAACATCATGTTGCAGGTATTAGACGAAGGTCGATTAACTGATAACAAGGGTAGAACCGCCAATTTCAAAAATACGATCATTATCATGACTTCTAATATTGGTTCTCATTTGATTCAAGAAAAGATGTCGGAAATGGAGGGTTGGAACAACCAAATGGTGTTGGATGAAACCAAGGAAGAGGTGATGGCCTTGTTGAAACAACAAGTTCGTCCAGAGTTCTTGAATCGTGTAGATGAGGTGGTCTTATTTGAGCCATTGACTGAAAGTCATGCGCGTCAAATCTTGGGCATCCAATTCAAAGAAGTGCAAAAACGCTTAGCGGAACAAAACATCACGTTGGATGCAACCGAGGAGGCACTTTCTAAATTGGCAAAAGACGGCTATGATCCAAATTATGGTGGTCGACCAATGAAAAGACTTTTGCAACGTGCAGTTTTAAACGAATTATCTAAATTAATCCTATCCGGCAAAGTGCAAAAAGACTCAGCTGTTTTGATGGACGTGGATAAAGAAGGCAATTTGATTTTCGAAAATGTGATTGTTAAAATTTAATTTTTTAAGATATCCTCATTCATCATTTTATCAAGATTTTGATAATCCTCTGATGAGTTTTGCTTTCATTTTTGAATCTTAATATATTTGACATATCAAAAAAATGAACATAAATAGTTACATTTGTATGTACTTATTTATGTTCATTATGGTAGTCACTAATATGTCAGATTTTCGAAATAATATGAAAAAATACCTTGACCAAATCACTCAAGATCATAAAACGGTTATTATGAGTCGTAGTAATGACCAAGCAGTTGTGATGATTTCGTTGGAAGAATATAATTCTATTCAAGAAACCCAATATTTACTTTCTACTAAAGCAAATAGGGAACATTTATTAGCCTCTATTGAAGATGCCCAAGGCTCAACCATCATCAATAATGTGGACGATTTATGCGATTAATTTTCAGCAAGCAAGCCTGGGAAGATTATCAATACTGGCAAGAAAAGGATAGGAAATTACTTAAGAAAATCAATGATTTGTTAAAGGAAATTTCAAGAGATCCAGATTCCGCTTTGGCGAAAGCTGAATCTCTGAAATATGAATTATCTGGATTTAAGTCTCTGAGAATAAACAAAGAGCATCGTTTGGTATTCAATTATTTGAACCCTGATTTATTTATTATTGCTTGCAGATTTCATTATTAAATTTTTTTTAGGGGAAAGACGCCATCTGCCTGTCGTAGTACAGACACACGTCCGTGCGTCTCGACTTAAATGAATTAAAAATTATCCCCATCCATTATTCTACCCAATCCGCCTAATAAACTACCCTCTTCCTTTCCTCCGCCTGCCATAGAAGGAGCGTTAGCTAAGATTCTGCCAGCTAGTCGGCTAAATGGTAATGATTGAATATACACGGTCCCAGGGCCTCTCAAGGTAGCATAAAATACACCTTCGCCGCCGAATAGCGTGTTTTTGATTCCACCTACAAATTCAATATCAAAATCTACGTCTTGGGTATAACCAACCACGCATCCCGTATCTATGCGCATAACTTCGCCTGGTGCCAAGGTTTTTTTAGCCAACGTTCCTCCTGAATGGATAAAGGCTAAACCGTCACCTTCTATTTTTTGCATGATAAAACCTTCTCCACCGAATAAAGCTCGACCTATTTTTTTGGAAAATTCAATGCCGACTGACACACCTTTGGCCGCGCACAAGAAGGCGTCTTTTTGACAAACAAATTTACCATTGTATTCTTTTAAATCGATGGGAATGATTTTGCCAGGATATGGCGAAGCAAAGGATACTTTTTTCTTGCCATAACCTTGGTTTTGAAAGGCGGTCATGAATAAGCTTTCTCCCGTTAACACACGTTTTCCTGCGTTGAGTAAACTGCCTAAAAAACCTGACTGCTGAGCACTTCCATCACCAAAAATGGTTTCCATTTTAATGCCATCTTCCATCATCATAAATCCACCGGCTTCGGCTATGACAACCTCTTGTGGATCTAATTCGATTTCCACGTATTGCATTTCTTCTCCAAAAATATGATAATCTATTTCATGTGCGTTCATTGTTTTAAAGTATTTATTGTTAGGTAAAATTTTGAAAACAAATGGGTCTTGTGAATCGATAAATGGCTTGTGTGCCAACGGAGGTGCTTCTTGGGTCTGTTGTAGCGGGGAATGGTCCGCCATGTACCATGGCTGGAGAAACTTCCACGCCGGTTGGGAATCCGTTTAAGAGGATCCTTCCCACACGTTGTTCGAGGGCTTCTACGAGGTCCATATGGGCTTCTAGTTCTATTTTTTCTGCCTGGATGGTTCCTGTTAATTGTCCGGGAAGATTTTCAATTACCTGAATCAAATCGGACTTGTTTTCACATACAATGGCTAGGGTACTGGGACCAAAAACTTCTTCCAATAATTCAGGATGTTGCTCAACAGCTGCTGAATCTACCGAGAACAAATTGGGACCCAATTCATTTTTAGTCCATTGTTTTACTTTCGGATGCTTGGCAAATTGTTCTACGCCAATTTGGAAAGCAGAGGCAATACCTTCGTTTAAGAAGGTGCCTAATGGCATTTGATTCAATTTATCGGCAACTTTCTGAAGAAAATCTACATCTTGTTTGAGCAATAAGACCAATCCCGGATTGGTACAAAATTGTCCCACTCCTAAACAAATAGAGCCCGAAAGTCCTTCGGCTAAGCTATCGCCTTGCACCTTGATTCGTTCTGAAAGCAAGACCACCGGATTAATACTGCCCATTTCTGCATAGACAGGAATCGGTTCTGGTCTGCGGACCGCTAAGTCGAACAAGGCTTTTCCGCCTTGGTAACTTCCCGTAAATCCAACCGCCTTGATGCTCGGATGTTGCACTAGCTGCGAACCAACCGTATGTTTTCTTCCATGAATCATAGAAAAAGTCCCTTCTGGCATGCCGGTGGATTGTGCAGCTTTGATGATGGCTTGTCCGACTAATTCGCAAGTGTTTGGGTGACCCGGATGTGCTTTGAACACGACCGGACAACCAGCAGCTAAGGCAGAAATACAATCGCCACCAGCCACCGAAAAGGCTAATGGGAAATTACTTGCCCCAAAAACAGCCACGGGTCCAAGTGGTATTTGTTTCTGAACCAAATGCGGTTTAGGTAAAGGTTCGCGATTTGGTTGGGCTGGATCAATAATGGTTTTGGTCCAAGCTGGATCCGAAATAAAAGCGGCAAAAGCTTCTATTTGTCCGGTCGTACGACCTCTTTCTCCTTGAATTCTTGCAGTTGGCAAGGCCGTTTCCGCACAAGCGGTTTCGATTAGCTCATCGCCTAAATTCATGATTTCTTGTGCGATAGCGCGCAAAAAAGTTGCTCTTTCTGCATCGGTTTTTTTTCGATAGGCCGGAAAAGCATCTTTGGCCAATTGAACGGCTGCTGCTAATTCTTCAGCAGTACATTCGTGAAATGAAGTAGGTAAAATATCGCCGGTGGTGGCTATTTTACCATAAAAAGTATCGTTTCCGGATTTGGAGGTGCCAAATCCGATTAATTGTGCTCCGCTTGTCATTGTGCTGCTACAGTTTGTATTAAAGTTCCAATAGGTTCAATCTTAATTTCAATGCGATCGTTGGCTTGTAAGGTAAAAGGAGGATCTGGAACAATACAGGTTCCGGTCATTAAAAAGACTCCTTTCGGGAAGCTCAATTCTCGTGTTAAATATTCGGCTAATTCGGTATGCGTTCTTTTCATTTGAGAAATGGTGGTGTCGCCTTGAAACACTTGTTCTTTTTCTCTAAAAATCTTCATGTCGATCACCGTTTCGGGTGCCAAGGGTTTTTCTGGAACCAATATGCCGGGACCAATACCCGCACTGGCATCATATACCTTGGCTTGTGGTAGGTATAAAGGATTTTCGCCCTCAATATCCCGCGAGCTCATGTCGTTGCCAATGGTATAACCGACAATTTGTTTGTTTTTATTGATGAAAAGGGTCAATTCAGGCTCGGGAACATTCCAAACCGCATCCTTTCGGATGCGTACTTGTCCGCCGTTTCCAATGGCTCTCAGTGCATTCCCTTTGTAAAAAATCTCTGGTCGCTCTGCCGAATAGACCTTATCATAAAACGTATCTCCCCCTGATTCTTTCGACTCCTCCATGCGCGCCACTTTACTTCTCAAATAGGTCACACCCGCGGCCCAAATCTCCTGCTGACCCACGGGAGGCAGGATTTCGTATTGATTAAAATCAACCTTTGTTCCACGATTAAATTCAGATTGACAAGCTGAAAAAAGGTCATTTTGATTCAAAAAATCATCCCATGATAAAGCATGATGAAAAATAGATTGGTCGGAATTGCTGGACTGAATAATGTGTCCGTGCGGAGTCCTAAATAATTTAAAATAATTCATTGTTAAAAGGTAGATTAAAAAATTGTTTTTTGAACCATAGTTCAAAAGCTGGATCTAAAAATTCATACATTCCATCTACTTCATGAACCATATCGTTGTTTGTAAGTATTGTTTTATTTTTACTCACATTTCTAGGCGTACCTAAAGCGTATTGGTTCATGACAAAAGTACTTGTAAACTTGGTTTCACCTTTACAAATAGCTTTTAAAAGATTAATTTGCGTATGGCTAATTATTTCTACTTCTCGCTGATATAGCGGGGAATTCGCATTAATAAGTTCGTTTAATGCATTTTGTATTTCTGTTAGAGAAGCAGTTTGTGATGTTAAATTCCACGTATAATGTGCAAGCTGTTGCACATACCAGGAATGGTTTTTCATTAATAATGGTATTTTTTCTGCAGTGATTGAATCAATCGTTTTGCCCGTTTTACCAAATCCTTGTATGATGAATTCTATCCATTTGTCTGTAGCAATTTTAGGCAATAACATAATGTCTCCAAACCGATAAAATGGTTTGGATGGGTTATTGAAAATATCAGTCATCATGTGACGCTTACTTCCATATAGACAATAAGTAACTAAGTTGTGACGCTGCCAATTGGCTCTTAATTTTTTCTCAAAAAGTAAGGGATCTCCAAAGTTTGCTAAATTTTGAAATTCGTCAAGGCAAATGATAAACTTGATATTTTTCTTTTCTGCTATTTTTTCTGGAAGATTCAGGATTTCATCACTGTTTTTTTGTAATTCATTCCAATCAAAACTTACATTAAAATCATTTTGAGGATCAATGCCAACACTTAATTTGGGTGTCAGTGATTTAAAAAAATCTTTACCACTGTTAATCCAATCTTCCCATTTAGTTGATGAAGATTTAATGACTTCTCGCGCAAATGATTCTAAAAACTCTTCTTCACTTCCAACTGAGAATAAATCAATAAGTACGATTTTGTGGTTTTTATGCGTTTTTTGAATGTCAGAACTTACTTTTTCAACCAAAGATGATTTACCCCATCTTCGTGGCGAAATAATAGTCGTATTGATGCCATTCAATAGGTTGTCTCTTAATTTTTTAATTTCAACCTCCCTATTGGTAAAAGCATGTTCACTTACTATGTTGCCATAAATAAATGGAGAATCTTTCATTTATACTAATTGGTATTATACTTAAAGGTATAAAAATTATCTATAGAGAAAAAGGTCATGGACTAATTGTTAATTATAAATTGTCAATTGTAAATTAAATTTAGGAAAATAATAGTTGGAAATAGAAATGAAAATGGTAACAATTAACAATTATCAATTAACAATTCATAATCCGTAAGCTTCCCCATCACCATTTCCTCATCACTCAGCTTAAAGGCTAACTCAAAGGTACAAAGGTTATTGATTTCTTGTTTTACTATTCGTATTGGATTTTTTTTGATGATTTTCATCAAATCATTCATTTGTATATAATTTACAGTTAGTTTAAGGTGTTTCTCCGGCTCTTTTAAATAGATATTTTCCTCCTTCAACGCATCCAGGCTGGCTTCTTTATATGCATGAATTAATCCGGGAACGCCCAACAAGGTGCCGCCAAAATAGCGCACAACGGCAACTAAAGTAAAATATAAGTTATGTGATAAAATCGTATTTAAAATGGGTTTACCTGCGGAACCTGAGGGCTCGCCGTCGTCGTTGGAGCGCGCTTCTTCGGGAGTGAAGCCCAGTCTGTAAGCGTAGCAAACGTGTCGCGACTTCGGATGTTCTTCCTTCAATAATTGGATGTAGGATTTAATTTCCTCCAAATCTTTCACAGGGAAGGCATAGGCAATAAATTTACTTCCTTTATCTTTGTAAAGTCCTTCGGAATTGCCAATAAGTGTCAGGTAGGAAGTGGGGGTACTCATGGTAAATTTTAAGCAAAATGCACAATAATTATTATTTCCTGAAATTTTTAGTCGCAGAATTGCGTCAACATTTGTGCTATGCTCGATTGAAGCAATCTTTTTCCCAAGAAAAAGACGAGTTGATGCTGGGATTTGAGTTACAAACGGGAGATGATTTTTGGATCAAGTGTTATTTGGGCGGACAATTTTCCTCGCTCGTTTTTTTAGACGATTTTAGAAGGGCGGGTCGCAATTCAGTCGATTTGTTTTCGGATGTCTTGCTGGCCGAAGTGCAGGAAGTAGAACTGTATGAAAACGAACGTGCCTTTTCGATCCATTTTTTGGGCGGCTACAAAATGCTTTTCAAACTCTTTGGTACAAGAGGCAATGTCTTGTTGTTTCAAGACGAGCAGTATCAAAGTCAGTTTCAAAAGAAATTAAAGAAAGACCAAGAAATTGTGATTTCACAATTATCTCGACCGCTAGATCAATCATTTGAGGCCTTTTTGACAAATAATGGAGAAATAAAGTCTGTTTTCCCAACTTTTGGCAAAGAAGTGTTGACCTATTTGCAAGCCAAAGATTTTGAGTCAAGGGATATTCATACCCGTTGGGAATTGATCCAAGAAGTGCTTGCGCTGCAAGCACAGGGTATATTTTATCTTTACCTCGGACCCAAGGGCGTGGTGCTGAGTTTGGTTCCAATGTCCCTCGAATTATTGTGGGAGGGGAGTTCAGCTATTGAAGCTTTAAATCAACTTTTTTATTTCCATTGGTCGATTGGCGAATTTGAGCGCGAGAAAAACCTGATTATTTCCAATCTCGAAAAACGCATTGCGAAAACCAGTTTGTATCTCCAAGACTTGGAAAAACAACAAGTAAAGCGTGAAAACAGCATCTCCTTAGAGGAAATAGGACACATATTAATGGCCAATTTGCATGCCATAGTAGATGGTGTCACGCAAGTAAGCTTGGAAGATTTTTACCGCAATCAACCCATTCAAATCAAGTTGAATGCGAAAATGAGTCCTATCCAAAATGCTGAAAATTATTATCGGAAAGCGAAGAATTTCAACCGAGAAGTAGAGATTTGGCAACAAAACTGGGACCGCAAGCAAAGCGAGTTGTTGACCTACAAACGTGCCCTGCAAGATGTGCAAGAAGTCAGCAACAAAAGAGGCTTGAAACCCTTTGCCGCTTATTTGAAAGTAGAAAACACCAGCAAAGAAGTTAGCGAAGACCTCCCTTATGCCGAATACGAGTGCATGGGTTGGGACATTTGGGTAGGCAAATCCGCCAAAACCAACGACCTCCTGACCTTCAAACATGCCAAGAAAACCGATTTCTGGCTACATGCTCGTGACGTACCCGGTTCTCACGTGATCATCCGCAATCCACAAAATAAACCCATCCCCAAACCAGTCATTGAACGCGCCGCTTCATTAGCAGCCTATTACTCCAAACGTCAGCACGAAAAGCTCGTCCCTGTTCAAATGGCCCCCAAAAAATACATCCGCAAAACCAAGGATTTAGCCCCAGGTCAGGTCTTGGTAGATAGGGAAGAAGTTATTTTGGTGGAGCCTATTTCATAAAAAATTTTATTTTTTTGCCTTAAAGTACTATTTTAGCAAAATTAATTACCTCAAAACAATTAAACTCTATGCAATCGCAAGGATTACAAACACTAGATTACCTCGTATTTTTATTCTATTTCGTTGTTGTCGCCTCTTATGGTTATTGGGTGTACAACAAGAAAAAAGTTCAGGCAGAATCATCCAATGACTTCTTTTTAGCCGAAGGGTCTTTAACTTGGTGGGCTATCGGAGCTTCGTTAATCGCTTCCAATATTTCTGCTGAGCAGTTCATTGGTACCTCTGGCGATGGTTTTAAAATGGGTTTGGCGATTGCAACCTACGAATGGATGGCCGCTGCAACTTTATTGATTGTTGCCATTTTCTTTATGCCAATCTACCTGAAAAACAAGATTTTTACAATGCCTCAGTTCCTGAGCCAGCGTTATAGTCCGACTGTTTCATTAATCATGGCGGTTTTCTGGTTGATGTTGTACATTACCGTTAACTTAACGTCTATTTTATACTTGGGTGCTTTAGCGGTTTCAGCTATTTCGGGTATTTCCATCACGGTTTGTATGATCGGAATGTCGCTTTTTGCGGGTATTATTACGCTAGGAGGGATGAAGGTAATCGGTTATACCGACGTTATCCAAGTGGTTTTCTTAGTATTTGGTGGTTTAGTAACTGCTTATTTGGCCCTAAACATGGTGTCTGAGCACTATGGCGATACTGGTTTCTTCAATGGTTTGAATCATTTAATGACCAAGGCGCCTGAGCATTTCCACATGATTTTACAGAAAGGAAACGAGAATTATCCTTCGCTTCCGGGACTTACGGTATTGATTGGCGGTATGTGGATCATCAACTTAAACTACTGGGGTTGTAACCAATACATCACACAGCGTGCTTTAGGGGCCGATCTTCCAACGGCAAGAAATGGTATTTTGTTCGCAGCTTTTTTGAAAATGATGATGCCAATCATCGTGGTTTTACCGGGTATCGCAGCATATTTATTGCACAAAGAGGGCATGTTCCAACAAGAAATGATGACCAACGGTGTGGTAAATAAAGATAATGCCTATCCGATTTTATTGAATTTGTTACCAAACGGCCTAAAAGGCCTTTCATTTGCAGCCTTAACGGCTGCAGTAGTGGCTTCTATGGCCGGTAAAGCAAATTCCATCTCTACGATCTTTACTTTAGATATCTACAAGAAATACCTAAATCCAGGTGCTTCTGAAAAGAACTTAGTTTCGGTTGGTAAAATCGCCGTAATTGCTTCTTTAGTATTAGCTATTATTGTGACACCTTTAATGGGTATCGACAAAAAAGGTGGTTTCCAATTCATTCAAGAATATACAGGCTATGTATCTCCAGGTATCTTCGCTTTGTTTACGCTAGGATTCTTCTGGAAGCGTACCACTTCAAAAGCAGCTTTATTTGCTTTAATCGGTGGCGTTACCTTCTCTATTTTGAGTAAGTATATTCCTACTTGGACAGGCGTAAATGATTGCTTATTCTACACAGCGTATGCAGACGAAACGGGCACCATGATGATTCCTTTCATGGATCGTATGGGCTGGGTATTTATCTTCTGTGTGACCTCCATGGTGATCATCACCTTAGCAGATCCTACAAGTAAAAATAATCCAAAAGGTCTCGAAATCGACCCATCGATGTTCAAACTTACTCCAAGTTTCTTAGTAGGAACCGTAGTAGTTTGTGTGATGTTGTTGTTCTTGTATACGTATTTTTGGTAAAACTTTTTTAAGTTGAAAGTTGAGAGTTGAAAGTTAAGAGTTGAAAGTTATTTTTTAATTTTCCACTTTCCACTTTCCACTCTCCACTCTCCACTTTCCACTTTCAACTTTCAACTTTCAACTCTCCACTTTCAACTCTCCACTTTCAACTCTCAACTCTCAACTCTTACAAAGCTCCCCCAATAATCTCATCCACCACACTTGGGTCTAAGAGCGTAGAAGTATCTCCTAAATTAGAAACATCTCCTTCGGCAACTTTGCGCAAGATACGACGCATGATTTTACCTGAACGGGTTTTTGGTAAGCCGGAAACAATTTGAATTTTATCGGGTTTGGCGATGGGTCCAATGATTTTGGATACCGTCATTAAAATGTCTTGCTTTAATAAATCTGGATGCTCTGGTGCGTGCTCACAAATGACATAGGCGTAAATGCCTTGTCCTTTGATGTCGTGTGGATAACCAACTACTGCAGATTCTACCACACCTGTATGTGAATTGATCGCATTTTCTACTTCTGCGGTACCAATACGGTGACCTGAAATATTCATTACATCATCTACACGACCCGTTATGCGATAATAGCCACTTTCATCTCTCATACATCCGTCACCAGTGAAATATAAGCCTTTGTAGGTAGAGAAATAGGTCGATTTACATCGCTCGTGATCTCCCCAAGTGGTACGAATAATCGATGGCCAAGGATATTTGATGCAAAGGTTGCCATTTACGCCATTGCCAAGAATTTCATTTCCGTTTTCATCTACTAAAAGCGGTTGAACTCCCGGTAAGGGTAGCGTAGCAAAGGCAGGTTTGGTCTCGGTAATACCTGCTAAAGGCGAAATCATGATGCCTGCGGTTTCGGTTTGCCACCAAGTATCTACTATTGGACAATTACCTTTTCCAATTTTTTCGTTGTACCAATGCCAAGCTTCTTCGTTTAATGGCTCACCCACCGAACCAAGTACGCGGAGCGTACTTAAATCTTTATTTTCCAAAAACGAATCCCCAAAACCCATCAAGGAACGAATGGCTGTTGGAGCGGTATAGAAAATGTTTACTTTGTGTCGAGCTATGATGTCCCAGAATCTTCCGGCATCTGGATAGGTCGGAATACCCTCAAACATCAGCGAGGTTGCCCCATTTAAGAGCGGACCATACACCAAGTAGGAGTGACCCGTGATCCAACCAATGTCGGCCGTACAGAAATACACCTCTCCCGGATTGTATTGGAACACATTGGCGAAGGTATAGGCCGCATACACCATGTAACCGCCACAAGTATGGACTACGCCTTTGGGTTTGCCCGTTGAGCCAGACGTATATAAAATAAACAAAGGATCTTCCGCATTCATGATTTCAGCGGGACAATCGGCACTTACCTCTTGCTCCGCCTCTTTCCACCAAAGGTCTCTTCCTTTAATCATGGAAACCGGCGTATGGGTGCGAGAAGCCACAATTACTTTTTCTACGCATGGACAAGTCACTAATGCCTCATCAACGGTTTCTTTCATGGGTATTTTCTTGTTTCCACGCACAGCTCCATCGGTCGTTACCACCACTTTACATTCCGAGTCATTGATACGATCGGCAATGGATTGTGCGGAAAATCCTCCAAAAACAACCGAGTGGATAGCCCCAATTCGAGCAGTTGCCAAAACGGCAATGGCCAATTCAGGAATCATCGGCATGTAGATACACACACGGTCGCCTTTTTGAACGCCATTTGCTTTTAAGACATTGGCAAAACGAGAAACACGTTCTAATAATTCTTTATAGGTGATGGAAATGGCATCGTCGCCTGGTTCGTTTGGTTCGTAAATCAAAGCAACTGTATTCGGGTTCTTTTCAGCATGACGATCCAAGGCGTTGGTGGTAATATTTAATTGTCCATCTTCAAACCATTTGACTTGGTAATTGTTAAAATCCCAATCCAACACTTTGGTAAATGGTTTATGCCAAGTAAAGTTTTCGGAGGCAATTTTAGCCCAGAATTGCTCTGGATGTTCTACACTTTGTTTATAAGCTTCTTGATAGGCTGCAAAATTTGTAATTCTCATGGTATGATGGTTGGTCTTCTTAGTTTGTTTCGTTGTTAAATTCTCCTGTTAGCGCATAGTAGCCAAAAATCGACATGCCTAATGTGATTAAAGGAGCGAGGATAAAAGTATAAATGATGGCTGGGACTAAATCGTTTCCTCCTGTTTGCCACAAAGGTAAAGCCTGAGAAATGACTAAATAATAACCTGCGCCAACTCCCAACGTAATCCAAACCAATCCTAATATTTTTTTAATTGCATTCATTTATTGCGGGGTTAATCAGCCATGTGTCGGCCAGTTCCTTTGATATAAATAAGTCCAATCACAAAGCAAACTGCTGCTAGTGCAATTGGATAGTTCAAACCTTCTAAATACGGTTTTGCATAAACCGCTGCATTCCCTGTTTCCTCTGCCACTTTATTTACCTCTTTCGCTTGCGTAACCAAGAAGGTGGCAATGGCTGGCATCAATCCGCCAAAAATACCGTTTCCGATATGGTAGGGAAGCGACATAGAAGTATAACGTATTTTAGTTGGGAATAATTCTACTAAAAATGCTGCAATAGGCCCATAGGCCATGGTAACGAAAGAAATTAAGCAGAAAATCATGGCAATGAGCGTCCATCGATCTGATGAATTTAGGAAAATCGTAGTTTTTTCATCTGCCTTCGGCGCTTCTTTGCTCGAATCGGCTAATTGAGTTACCTTGATTACTTTTTTAAACAAGGTTCCATCAGTGTAAGATGCTGTAATGGTAGTTGTAATTAATGAGTCAGTAGTTCCTTCAATTACACTGACTTTGCGTTGAACTGATTCGGAATTTATTACTTTTTCCTTATTACTTAAATTCGTTGTTTGGTACATTTTATCAAAGATTGGTCGGTAACAAATTACACCTAAGAACATACCAGCCAACATGATTCCTTTTCTTCCAATTTTATCTGATAATGCACCAAAGAAGATAAATAAAGGCGTACCAATGAGCAAACCAATCACCATAATGGTATTTGCTTGGGTATCGTCGATGTTACAGATTTTGATCAAGAATGTTTGCGCATAAAACTGACCCGTGTACCAAATAAGTCCTTGTCCCATGGTTGCACCAAAAAGTGCCAAAAGAACATATTTCAAATTTAATTTATGTCCAAACGATTCTTTTAATGGATTTGTAGAAATATTTCCTTCTTTTTTTGCCTTTTCAAAAAGAGGTGATTCCGACATATTTCTTCTGATAATAAATGAAACCAACACCATTAAAGCGGATAACAAAAATGGAATTCTCCACCCAAAATCATCAAAGGATTCTTTGCTCATCGATGCTTTAGTAAGCATGATGACTCCAAGAGAAATGATTAATCCCACGGTGGCCGTTGTTTGAATCCATGAGGTGTAAAAACCACGTTTTTCGTCAGGGGAATGTTCTGCTACATAGGTTGCTGCACCACCATACTCTCCTCCAAGAGCAAGACCTTGCAGCAAACGTAAAGTTAACACCAATATGGGTGCAAAAGCGCCAATACTTGCATAGGAAGGCACTAATCCTATCGCAAAAGTTGCGCCACCCATCAACATCAAGGTGACCATAAAGGTGTATTTTCGACCAATCAAATCACCTAATCGACCAAAAACTAAGGCACCAAAGGGTCGAACCACAAATCCTGCTGCAAAAGTAGCTAATGTGTTTAAAAAAGCAGCCGTAGGATTGTCTGTTGGAAAAAATTTGGTGGATAAAACTGTAGCTAAACTTCCGAAAATATAAAAGTCGTACCATTCGATTAATGTTCCCACCGAGGACGCACTAATGATGTAGGCAAGGCTCTGTTTTTTTTGTAACATGTATCAGTTCAATTAAATAGGTTGGGTAAAGGTTTACCTTATATCTTCAAAAATAGCATATTTTTTTAAAAAAGCCGTACCTTTGTATATCAGCTTTGGGGAAAATTCGTTTCCCATTATTCTGTTCATATTTTCATTCATGAAATTTCAAGAATTACATCTCATAGATCCAATTTTAAAAGCATTAAAAGAGGAAGGCTATGAAAACTTAACTCCCATTCAAGAACAAGCCATTCCGGAAGTGTTGAAAGGGAAAGATTTGTTGGGTTGCGCCCAAACCGGTACCGGTAAAACAGCTGCGTTTTTATTACCCATCATTCAATTGATGGATGCTACCAAAAATTTTAATAAAAAAAGAACGATAAGAGGACTAGTTGTAACGCCAACACGTGAATTAGCGATTCAAATTGGGGAAAGTTTTGAAGCTTATGCTCGACACCTTCCTTTAAAATGTACTGTTATTTTTGGTGGAGTTGGACAAAATCCACAAGTGACCGCATTGAGAAGTGGGGTAGATGTGGTGATTGCTACTCCAGGTAGATTATTAGATTTAATGAATCAGCGTTTATTATCGATTGCTGATGTAGAATATTTTGTGTTGGATGAGGCCGATCGTATGTTAGACATGGGTTTTATCCATGATGTGCGTAAACTTTTAGCTGTGTTGCCAAAGAAAAGACAATCCTTGTTTTTCTCGGCTACCATGGCGCCAGAAATCATTACGCTAGCCAATTCTATTTTAAATAATCCGGCCGAAGTAAAAGTAACACCTGTTTCTTCTACGGTAGAAATCATTAATCAATCGGTTCGCTTTGTTGACAAAAACAACAAATACAACATGTTGTTGAGTGTCTTGGAAGACACGTCCATCAAAACAGCCTTAGTCTTTACAAGAACAAAACATGGTGCAGATAAGGTAGTAAAGGTCTTACACAAAGCAGGTATTACTGCGGAGGCCATTCATGGCAATAAATCGCAAAATGCACGTCAGACTGCATTGAATAATTTCAAATCACAAAAGACACGCGTGTTGGTAGCTACAGATATTGCCGCAAGGGGAATTGATGTGGATGAATTGGAATATGTGATTAATTTTGAGTTGCCGAATATCCCAGAAACCTATGTGCATCGTATCGGTAGAACAGGTAGGGCAGGAGCAAAAGGAACAGCAATTTCCTTTTGTGATATTGAAGAAAAAGTAGATTTAAAAGAAATTGAAAAGTTAATTGGGAAGAAAATTCCAGTATTTGAGGATCATAAGTTTCCAATGACCATTTTTCAGGTAGAAAAGAAAGAAGTGAAGGGTCGTGGTCCAAAACCGGGATCCAATTCAAATAACCTTTCAGCAAAACAAAACGAAGCAAAATTTTCGAACAAAAACACGGAGAAGCCAAAAACTGGACGCTCATGGTACAAAAAGAAAAACGCTTATTAATTGTTGTTGCGGGTCCCACAGCAGTAGGTAAAACGGCCTATTGCGTGGAATTGGCAAAGAAATATAACACAGAAATTATTTCTGCCGACTCGCGACAATTTTATAAAGAACTTTCGATTGGTACTGCGAAACCAAGTTTAGAGGAACAAGGCGGTGTCAAACATCATTTTATTGATTCACACTCCATCCACGACTATTTCTCGCCTGGCGATTTTGAGCGCGAAGCGCTCAAGCTCTTGGATCAATTATTCCAAAAACATGAAGTAGTTATTGCCACCGGTGGCTCAGGTCTGTACCTAAAAGCTTTAACCGACGGATTGGATGAGATGCCAGAGGTGGATCTAGACCTAAGAGAAAAACTAAATGATCGTTTAGCTTTAGAAGGCATTGAAGTGCTTGCTAAGGAATTGAAAAACCTAGATCCTGAATATGCCGCACAAGTGGATATCCAAAATCCGCAACGCATCGTCAGAGCCTTGGAAGTTTGTTTGTCAACAGGCAAACCTTATTCAAGTTTCAGGAATGCTAAAAAAGCAGACCGACCCTTTGAGATGCAGCTCATTTGTCTGGATCGTCCGAGAGAAATCTTGTACAAACGCATCGATGATCGTATGGATGAAATGTTAAAAAAAGGCCTTGTGGAGGAGGCTAAACAATTTGAACAAGTTCAGGAACTCTATGCCCTTAAAACCTTAGGCTACAAAGAAGTCTACGGCTATCTTCGTGGCGAATACGATGAAGCTGAAATGATTCGATTGTTGAAGCGAAATAGTCGTCACTATGCCAAAAAACAATTGACTTGGTTTCGGCATCAGGGGGGGTATGAGTTTTTAGTGATCGAGTGATCGAGTGATCGAGTGATGTAGTGATGTAGTGATGTAGTGATGTAGTGATGTAGTGATGTAGTGATCGAGTATTATAAGCTTAAATAGGCTTCAAGTCCGCCTTCAAGATTTTCTGTTTGGAATCCTTTTGCATTCAATAATCGACAAGCAATGTTACTTTGTGTTCCGTTATAACAAACAACAATATAATTTTTAGACGAATCTAACTCAATTATACGTTCTAATAGGAAATCTAGTGGTATATGAATTCCACCAACGTTAAAATCTTCCCATTCTCTCTCAGTTCTTATGTCTAAGATGGAAAGCTCAGGAAGATTTTTTTTAAATTGTAAAGCTTGCATAAACTCGATCACTACATCACTACATCACTTAAGAATTCTGCCACTCAATCATCCCACCCAACAAATTTCTAACTTTCGTAAATCCTTGCATTTCGAGGAAATCTTTTGCGCGACCCGAACGAGCACCCGAGCGACAATGGACAATTAATTCGGCATCTTTCAAGTCTTCAATTTCATCCAATCGATCAGGTAGCTCTCCTAATGGGATCAGGGTAGCCCCAATATTGAATTCATCAAATTCATGCTCTTCACGAACATCAATGATGTTTAAGGCTTCGTTAGCAGCCATGCGCTCTTTTAATTCTTTTACTGTGATATCTTCCATGCTATAATTGTGAGTTGTAAATTAATTCATTACAACTTTAAGGGGTAAATATGAGGTCAAAAATTTGGTCAAAAAAATAAAAAATTGCTTAATTAACAATTAACAATTAACAATTAACAATTAACAATTAACAATTAACAATTAACAATTAACAATTAACAATTAACAATTAACAATTAACAATTAACAATTAACAATTCTTCCTACTGCTCTCCAGATCCTGCAATCCACAAGTCGATTAAGTCTCCTGGCTTAACACTTGTTCCAGTACAGGTTGCACAAACTTGTTTAAAGACTGCACCTTCTGAAACTTGATCGGTGGCTTCATAGGTTACTTTCCCGACTTTTAAGTTCATTCCAGCCAAAATGATATTTACCTCATCTAATGGCTTTCCAGTTAAATCAGGCATTTCAATTTCAACGTCAGCAGTTCCATTTCCAATAAATAAATCGACCATGGTGCCTTTTGGAATTGAGGCTCCGGGTTCAATTTTTTTGCCATTAACTTGTATTTCGATAACTTCTTTAACACGAGGATCGTTAATCTCATGTACTAATCCTTTTTTTAAACCGGCAATCACCAATTGTTGCTCAGCACTTCTTACCGATAATCCGATAATACCTGGCATTTTAATCATTGGTGGAGTTTCTGAATTAATCGTGATGTAAACCTTACGTCCCGATTTAACTAAAGCATTAGGTAAAGGATACTGAGATAAAATAGTAAGTGGTGGCTTATCAGCAGTGAACGTGCAATCTGAAATTTCATACGTTAGATTATTTTCATCTAATAAATCTTCCATTTGCTCCACCCGCATGCCTTTTAAATTTGGTACTTTAATTGTTTCTCCATGATGCGTGCTCCACGGTAAATACACGAAGAAGAAGCCAAAAAAGAATACAAATGCCAAGGCTACAATTATGCCAATGTGCGTATATAAATCTTTTTTACTATCAGTTGAAATCTTAGACATAAAGTACGCTGATTAATTTATCTACAATATTAAAAAAAAAGGGGGAGATTTAATAATTATGAGTTATGGGTTATTGGTTATGGGTTATAAAGTCTAAGGTGTAAGGTATTAGGTATTAGGTAAAAAGTATTATATAAGAAGTTTTTATTCATAAAATAAAAAAAGCCCGGTTGCCCGGGCTAAATTTTTTATGCGTCTAAGAATTCACAATTCACAATTCACAATTCACAATTCACAATTATTAGTACTTAAACACCTTATCACCAGCCATCACCTCTTGTGTTTTTTCATTGAAGGTAACGCGTTGACCTGTGCGGTAAGCGGCATTCGACATAATCGTAGCGATCGAATGTTGGTAACCAGCTTCAATAGGAGCATTTGGTGTTTTGCGTGAACGAACACATTCCATCCAGTTTTTAATGTGATTGAAAGTTAATTCGTCACCTCCCGTATTGGCATCAGTAGCAACTGGGGAAGCACCTTGGATTTTCATACTTGGTAATAAATTTGCTTGCATTCCCATGGCTTTTGCCTCTCTTTCTGACAAGCCGCCATTTGGAGAAATCATGTTAGTATCCAAATTCAATTCACCACCATTTGAGTAGTAAATTTCTTTGGTTCCCCCTGCTCCATTGGAGAAGCGAGAAGTGAATTGTACTTGGAAACCTTTGTTCATGTCATCTGCCGGACCGTAATCAAAAACTACTGTCAGCGTATCCGCATTTTTACGTCCATCATTCCATTGGTAAATACCACCATTAGCAACTGCAGAACGAGGATGTGAAAGTCCAGAGAACCAGTGTACGGTATCAATTTGGTGAGACATCCATTGGCCTGGAATTCCAGAAGAATAAGGCCAGAATAAACGATATTCTAAGTATTTTCTTGGATCAAAAGTATCTGCAGGACGATTCATCAAGAAGCGTTTCCAATCGATATCTGATTCTTTCAAATCTTTACACAAAGCAGGTCTTCTCCATCTTCCTGGTTGGTTTACATTCCACATGAGTTCCACCATTTTGATATCGCCAAATTTACCTGATTTGATAAACTCATCAGCTGCCCAATAATTGGCACCAGATCTTCTTTGTGAACCAATTTGTACTATTTTACCAGAGTCTTTCACTGCTTTCAATACGGCACGAGCATCTTCCATGGTTTCAGCTAAAGGCTTTTCAGTATACGTGTCGCAGCCGGCTTTAACTGCTTCAATCGTATGAAGCGCATGTTGGAAATCTGCTGTTGAAATAAATACTGCATCTATTCCTTTGGCTGCATATAATTCATCGTTATTACGATAAGTTGTAATGGTGCCACCCAATTCTTTTTCTAGAAAGGCTTTACCTTCTTCTCTTCTACGATTCCAAAGGTCAGAAAGTGCGACCATTTCAAAGTTCATTCCTTTGGCTAAGGCTTTAAAAGGAGGGACGTGCGAGGCTCTGTGACGGTCAGAAAAACCTACGCAAGCCACACGAACACGGTCATTTGCTCCTAAAATTTTACTATAAGATTTAGGACTAAAAGCAAATGTGCCTAAAGATGCTAAACTTGTTTTTTCAATAAATTCTCTTCTTTTCATGGGTTAAAAAGGTTTAAATTGAGCTATTTAATTTCTCTAATTTTAATATTTTGGTAATATACAGAATCTCCGTGTTCTTGCAATAAAATCGGACCTCTTTCTAACATGCCAAAGCCTGGCCATACTTTATGTTTTGAATGAGCTACTAAAACACGATAGGCTGGTCCACCTCTTTCATATTCCAATACCTTGAATCCATTTAACCAATGCTCAATGTGATTGTTTGGATAAACAATGATTCTACCTTTATTCCATTCACCAATTTTCTTTTGAAAACGTTTTTCAATTTTAAGAGATGGAATTAAATCATATAAACTCGCCATGGTTCTATTTCCTTCAGTTCCTAATTTTGCATCTGGATGTTTTTCATCATCTAATACCTGATATTCCAAACCAATGGCAGATTTACCCGACTGATACGTTTCGTTTACAAAGTATTTTACACCTGAGTTTGCTCCTTCAGTTAATTTAAAGTCGAAATCTAATTCAAATGCTTTAAAAGTTTCTTTTGATAGGATATCTCCTCCATTCGTAGATTCCGCACCACCTGATGAATTCACATGCAATACTCCATTTTCTACGGTCCAAACACTTGGAGGTGCTGTTTCTTTAAAGGCTGATCTCCAGTTATTTAAATCTTTACCATTGAATAACAATTTATATCCTAGCGCCTCTTCCTGAGGAGATATCGTGTTTTGCGTATAATTTTCTACAGGAGTTGTGCCATCTACCGAACTTGGCTTCATATCTTTCCCGGTTTGAATACGAATATTTCTCCACATCACCTGCATACCCGGTTTCATATCTGCATAGATGGCATGCACTTGTAATGCAATGAATCCAGAAGCTGTCATGTCATCTACTAAGTAGGCAACAGGCTGGCCGTTGATCCATGTACGGATGATATTTCCTATGGCTTCTATGCGGTATTTGTTCCATTCATCATTTTTAAACGCCTTTTTTGCTTCTGGGTGAATTTCATTGGTATATAGCCATCCTCTTCTCGATTCGTCATAAATGCCACCTGACCAACCTCTTGCCGAAGGATCAATTTCGCATTGGTAGCCATGAACGGTTCCATTTAAATAATCTGCCTTTGAGTTTGAACGGAATTGTACACCAGAATTCATTTTGCTATCTACCTTCAATTCTAATTCCAAAATGAAATCTCCATAATCTTTTTCTGTGGCTAAAAATGAATTTGGGGTTTTTTCAACTGTGGTGCCTACAATAGCGCCATCTTTAACTTCATAGGTAGCTTTCCCACCTAATTGCTTCCATCCATTTAATGTTTTTCCATCAAATAAATTGGTCCATTTTTGTGAAAATCCTTCAAAGGAGAGTAAGGTGCCAATCACTATAACGGAGAGTATTAGTTTTTTCATATTTTTTTTAAGTTTATAACAAATATATAAAGTAAAAAGCCGAAAGTATTTACTGATTTATAGGGCAAATTCTAAACAATATCTATTAGTTTTGTAGGATAATTGAAAATGCCCATGAAAAGACAAACCCAAGCAATTAGAATTCAAGCAGAAAGATCACAAAATCGTGAGCATGCTGTTCCTTTATATTTAACTTCTAGTTTTACGTTTGAAGATGTTGAACAGGGAAGGGCTATTTTTGCCGAAGAACAGCAAGGAAACATTTACTCCCGCTACATGAATCCGAACGTGGATGAATTTGTGGAGAAAATGTGCATGTTTGAAAAAGCTGAAGATGGTTTGGCCTTCTCAACAGGTATGGCAGCAATTTTTGCTTCCATGGCTGGCTTGTTAAAAACGGGTGACCATGTGGTTGCCTCAAGTGCATTGTTTGGTTCTGCGATTCAGATTTTGACGAAAATTACGGCTAAATGGGGAATAGATTGCACATTTGTTGAAGGGGCTGATATTTCTGCATGGGAAAAAGCTATTCAACCCAATACGAAATTTTTCTTTTGCGAGAGTCCAAGTAACCCTGGCTTAGAATTAATCGATTTAGTGGCTTTAGCAAAAGTTAAAGAAGGTAAAAACATCGTTTTGGCCGTTGATAATTGTTTTGCGACTCCCATTTTACAAAATCCAATTGAACTTGGGGCTGATTTAGTAATTCATTCAGCCACTAAATATATAGATGGCCAGGGAAGAGTGTTAGGGGGAGTTATTTGTGGAAAGAAGGAATACATTCAAGAAATTCGTTTTTTTGCTAGACATACAGGTCCATCATTATCTCCATTTAATGCCTGGGTGATGTCTAAAAGTTTAGAACTTTTAGAATTGCGTATGCAAAAGCATTCGGAGAATGCTTTGACTTTGGCACAAACTTTAGAAAATCATCCTAAATTACACGCCGTTAAATATCCTTTTTTACCGAGTCATCCGCAATATGATTTGGCTAAAAAGCAAATGAAATACGGTGGGGGAATTTTAACCTTAGATATCAAAGGTGGATTTGAAAAGGTTTTAGCCTTTAGTAAAGCCTTGAAAATTGTTTCGATTTCTCCTAATTTAGGAGATACCCGAACGATTTTGACGCACCCCGCCTCCACTACGCATTCTAAGATTAGTCCAGAAGATCGTGCAGCGGTTGGAATTACAGAAGGTTTGGTTCGTGTTGCAGTAGGATTGGAAGATATTGAAGATTTGAAGGCCGATTTTTTAAATGCTTTGAATACCTTATAAGATGTGGATTTCCCTACTTTTATGTTTAGCAATTCTCTCCATTAACGTGGTTATTGGGGTGTATGTTGAACGTAAATTGTCGGCTTTTTTTCAAGACCGTTTGGGTCCGATGGAGGTTGGTAAATGGGGACTATTGCAAGTATTTGCCGATTTATTAAAATTATTTCAAAAGGAAGATATCGTTCCGGCTATGGCGCAAAAACGCTTATTTTTATTAGCGCCATGGATTATTTTTATTTCAATCTTTGGAGCTTTTTCTGTTATTCCCTTAAGTAGTGGTTCCTTGTTGCAAGGTAGTTCAACAGAAATGGGACTTATGTTGTTAATGGCTATTGTTTCGCTTGATAGTGTGGGAATTATGTTGGCAGGATGGAGCTCAAATAATAAATATTCTTTATTGGGTGCCATTAGGTCTGCTGCTCAATTGATTTCGTATGAAATTCCTTTGGGTTTGAGTATCTTATCTGTTGTTATCTATTCTTCAAGTTTAAATTTGCAAGAAATTGTTTTACAACAAGGTATATTTTCCGGAACGGAAAATTATTTATTTGGTATCAAAAAACTAGGTTTGGATGTGACAAGCATAGGAGGGATTCTCACCTGGAATGTGGTTCGTATGCCTTTGTTTTTTGGCTTATTTATTTTGTTTTTTATCGCTAGTTTGGCGGAGGCTAATCGAGCGCCTTTTGATATACCCGAGGCGGAATCGGAATTAGTTGGAGGATTTCATACGGAATATTCTGGGATGCGTTGGGCCTTATTGTTTTTATCAGAATATGGGATGATGCTTTTGGTATCCATATTAGGAGTGATTTTGTTTTTTGGAGGCTGGTATTCTCCGTTTCCTAATTTTTTTGGAATTCAATTGGCCGATTGGAGCAATGGAACTCCTGGAGAATGGTCTGGCTATGTCTTAGGCTTTTTCTGGTTAATGCTTAAATCATATTTATTGATTGCTTTACAAATGTGGGTTCGTTGGACCCTACCTCGTCTTCGCGTAGATCAGCTTATGTATCTATGTTGGAAGGTTTTGACCCCCCTTGCCCTGCTTTTCGTCGCAATTTCTAGTGTCTGGGTTTTATTAAAGGTATAATCTCAAGATTTTTTTGTATCATTGACGTTTATATTATTCTGTCAAAAACAAAAATCTATGACCAAAAGTTTTACAAAGGTCTTTTTCTCCATTATTTTATTATTTTTAGGGATAAGTCAAGCAATTTCACAAACCACCACCTTGCCTGCTATTTATGGGAAAGTTGTAGATGCTCAAACGGGTGAGCCTTTAAAAGGTGCAGTAATTTCTCTCGATTTTAAAAAATCAGGTACCAAAACGGATAGTACAGGTAAATATAAAGTGTATTTGCCTTATGGGGAATATGTAATTAAAATCTCCTATGTAGGCTATAACCCTTTTCGTACAAGAGTAAATCTTAAAAAAGACGAGGAATTAAATGTTGAATTAAATGATGTGACCAAGCAATTGGAAGAAGTTATTGTATCTTCCTCATCAACCAAAAAGGATATTCAAACGCCTTCTTTAGGAGTAACTATTTTAAGTTTAAAGGGTATTAAGAAGTTGCCAACCATGATGGGAGAGGTTGATGTAATACGTTCTTTACAAACCTTACCGGGAGTATCTTCCGTTGGTGAAGGTTCAAATGGTTTGAATATTCGTGGTTCAAATGTAGATCAAAATTTAATTTTTATAGATGATACGCCGATTTTCAATCCGACGCACATGTTTGGCTTATTTTCCGTATTTGCATCCGATGCAATTCGTGATTTAGAACTCTATAAAGGAGGGGTGCCCGCGCGTTTTGGAGGGAGATCGGCTTCTGTTTTAGACATAAAAATGATCGAGCCCAATACAGAAAACTTTAAAATGCAAGGAGGAATTGGTTTGGTTTCGAATCGAGTGATGGCTGAAATACCCATTATTAAAGAAAAGTTATCTGTATTAGTTGCAGGTAGAGCATCTTTTAATGATTTTCTTTTTAAAATGGTGGCACCCGCAAATTTGAAAAATGTTCGTGCCAATTTTATGGATATTGCCACTAAAATTTATTATCGACCAAATAACAAAAACACAATCTCATTTAGTAATTATTATAGCTATGACTACTACCGTGTAGATTCATTGTTTAGTTTAGAAAATGTGGTTGCCAAGCGAACTAATTTTGATTATGGTCATCAAAATTTTGCTGTTCATTGGAATCATTATTTTTCTCCAAAATTAAGTATGATGTTGAGTGGCTCTACGACCTTATATGATACTAAAACGTATGCGCCAGATACTGTTAATACGATTAATTTGACAAGTTCTATCAATTATAAAAACTTACATGCAAGTTTCGATTATATACCTAATGATGTCCATAAGCTTAATTTTGGAGCATCTTTAACTAGATATGATATTAAACCTGGAACCTTAAATGATGGAGTGGTCTCTAGAGTTTCTAAAGTATATCTGGCTGATGAGCATTCAATGGAAGCAGGCATCTATGTGGATGAAGAATGGAAAATGAGTGAGAAATTTACCATTCAAACAGGCTTACGATATGCCCATTATTGGCAATTGGGAGAGGGGTCGGTTAATCAATATGCAAGTAATCAAATGCCATCTTTAAATACCATCGTTTCTAAAAAAACGTATGGAGCAGGTGAGGTTATGTATTCTTATGGTGGATTTGAGCCACGATTAACAATGAAGTATTCTATAGGAAAGGATGCTACGGTAAAATTTGGTTATAATAGAATGCAGCAATTTTTCCAATTGCTGTCGAACAATACAACACCCTTACCTACCTCAAGATGGAAAACAGCTAGTGAATACATTAAACCGCAGAAGTCAGATTTTGTATCATTAGGTATGTTTAAGACCTTTAATGATAACGTATATGAAACAAGTTTAGAAACCTATTATCGCGATGTGCAAAATACGGTTGATTTTGTTTCTGGCGCTAATTTACAATTGAATCCAAATATTGAAACGCAATTAATTACAGGGAAGGGAAAAGCTTATGGGCTTGAGTTAATGTTGCAAAAGAAAAAAGGAGAAATGACCGGATGGATTAGTTACACCTATGCAAGAGCGTTTTCTCAAATGATTGGCGATTTTCCTGAGGTTCAAGCCATCAATGGTGGGAATTGGTTCCCAACCAATTATGATAAGCCTCATACCTTTAATGCCATGATAAACATGACACCGACTCCTCATCATAGTTTCTCATTTACCTTTGCTTATAATACCGGAAGACCCTTCTCATCACCATCAGGTTTGTACGAAATTGGTGGGAAAAGATATCCAGTATTTACGGAAAGAAATAATGATCGAATTAGGGATTATCATCGTTTAGATTTTTCTTGGACCATCAATAATCCTTCGATGAAACACGTTCGATGGGAAGGAAGTTGGGTGTTTACCGTTTATAATTTATACGGAAGACAAAATCCTTATTCCTTGTTTTTCAAATCAACCAAAAATGGAGTTCAACCCTATGAGCTAAGTGTTTTTGCTTCTCCATTTGTTTCATTAACCTATAATTTTAAATTTTTATAAGATGCTTAAGAGAGTATTTCAACTAGTTTTGTCCATCGGAATCTTAAGCTTCCTAGTTGCTGCTTGTGTATTCCCTGTTACCGATTTCGTTCAAAAAGATGCTACTTCTTTTATTACTATTGAAGCGGATATTACGAATGAACTTGGTACTTCAAAAATTAGAATAACTAATTCTGCCAATCGTTTACAATCTGTCTTGATGTTACCTGTAACAAAGGCAACTGTTTATGTGACAGATGAAAAAGGAGTTCAAACCATTTTTAAAGAAGGTACGGTTACAGGTACTTATTTGCCTCCTAGCGGATTTTTAGGTAAAGTAGGTTCTTCTTACCAATTATATATAAAAACTTTATTGGGGACCGAATATTTGAGTGATGTGGAAACAATGAATCCTGTTCCTGCTTTAGAAAATGTAGTTTCTCAATTTGAGATTTATGACCAATATTCAAAAGGAGATCCAAAGCGTGTGGGTTGGTCTATTTATTTAGATTTCAAGGATAATGACCGTGAAGGAGATTTTTACCAATGGAATTGGAAACATTATGAAAAGATACAAATTTGTGCAACATGTACGGGTGGTGGATTATGGAATTTTACTAAAAATGAATGTAATATCCCGCGAACTCCCAACGATCAAATTTGGAATTTCCAATGTGATGGTAATTGTTGGGATGTAAGTTGGAATAATGAAATAAATGTATTCTCTGATGCGTTGACAAATGGACAACGAGTAGTTGGTAAACAAGTTGCACGTGTCCCATTTGATGGTTATCGTGATTATTATTTTAGATTAGAACAACGTGCCATAACGAAGTCCGTGTTTACTTATAATCAATCCATCATTAGTTCGGTACAATCTAATGGTTCAATGTTTGATGTGCCTGCAGAAACAAAATTCAGTTTAAATATCAAGTCAAAGACGAATCCAAGTGAGCGAATTTTGGGGGTATTTAATGTCTATTCGGTGGCTAAGAAAATATTTTTTATCAATAGATCAACTAACATTCCACAAGGAGAAAGTGCTTCAGTAGTACCAATGCAGGGAGATGTTTATACTTGTCCTCCTGGGGCAGTAGGCTGTCAGGAACGTGTTCCTTGTTTTGAATCTCCTACTCGAACAAAGATTACACCAGAAGGTTGGAATTTGTAAAAAAAATGAAGCATCTTTGTGCTTCATTTTTTGCTTATGGTAGGAGTCTTATTAGTTAATTTAGGTACTCCGGATGCACCGGATACCTCTTCTGTGCGCAGATACTTGCGTGAATTTTTAATGGATGGTCGTGTTATCGACATTCCATATTTATTTAGAAGTCTTTTGGTGAATGGAATTATTGCGCCATTCAGAGCACCTAAGTCGGCAAAGGTGTATCAAGAATTATGGGAGGAAAGAGGCTCTCCTTTGAAGTTTTATGGAGAAGATAATGTTCGTGATTTACAAGAAGAATTAGGAAAAGAGTATGCAGTTCGATTAGCAATGCGTTATCAAAATCCTTCTTTACAAACTGTTTTGAAGGAGTTTGAATACATGAATTTAACCAAGCTAATTGTTATTCCATTATTTCCTCAATATGCATCTGCTACCACAGGTTCGGTATATGAACGGGTAATGGAAATTTTGAAAAATTGGCAGATAATGCCCGAATTGAAGGTAGTTAATTATTTCTATAACCATCCTGACTTTGCAAAATATTTTGCTGAAAAAGCATCAAAATATCAAAAAGAGCATACTTTTGATCATTACATCTTTTCTTATCATGGTGTACCAGAGCGACATATTCGCAAAGGGGATTTAAGCAAAAGCACGTGTGCTTTTGGTACTTGTTGTCAACAAATCACCGAAAAAAATCATGCCTGTTATCGTGCACAGTGTTTTGAAACATCTCGATTAATAGCTAAGCAGATGGGTTTAAAAGAAGATGAATATACAACCGCTTTTCAAAGCAGATTGGGACGTGACCCTTGGTTGCAACCCTACACCGATGAAACCATTAAAAAATTAACCAAAGAAGGAAAGAAAAACATTCTAGCATTTTCTCCTGCTTTTGTCGCAGATTGCTTAGAAACTACTATTGAAGTAGGTGAAGAATACAAAGAGTTATTTGAAGAAAATGGCGGTAAGCATTGGCAATTAGTGGAAAGCCTTAACAACTCAAAAGAATGGGTTGGGATTTTGAAAGAACTTTGTGAAAATTAAAATTAAGTTGAAAGTTGAGAGTTGAAAAAAAACTTTCCACTCTCAACTTTCAACTTTCAACTGAAATATCATGCTTCTCCTCTCCATCATTTTCTCAATCTTATTACTCGTTAATTTTCGATTACATGCAAATTGGAAAGTGAACACCTCTGTAGCAATTTTATTAAATTATCCGATTTGTTTTTTAGCTGGTTTTGCAGTTCAACCAAGTGCATTAGATGGGATTGGAAAGTTGAATTTATGGAATGAATGGCCATCTTTGATGCTAGGTGTTGGATTTGTAGTTACATTTCTTTTTTCTGGAAATTCTACTCAAAAAAATGGGATGGCTGTTACCTCTTTGGCAAGTAATATGTCATTGGTCATGCCGGTATTATTTAGTTTGACTTTTTTAGGTGGCTTTCAAACTGCTAACTGGCAAACGTATATAGGTATTTTTTTAGCCCTTGGCGCTATTTATTTGTTTAGTCCAAGAGTAAGTTCAGGTAATGCTCAGTTAAAAGCTCCTCTGACTTTATTGGGGGTATTTTTATGTTATGGTATTACAAATTCAACGTTTAATTATTTAAATAAAGAAGCTGCACCTATTTTGGGTGGTACGGTTCCTTTTATGTTACTCGCCTTAATTGGTTCTGTCTTGGCAGGAATTGTCGTCTTATTGTTTCAGGTTGGAACAAAAAAAATACAGATCGATGTACGATCTGTATTGGCTACTATTCCCTTAGGTATTCCCAATTTCTTTTCCTTTTATTTTTTGTTAAAAGCCTTAGATCAGGCAGGTAACAATGGTGCTATTCTTTTGCCCATTTATAATATAGGCGTTATAGGTGGAACTGCTTTAGTTGCTTATTTATTTTTTAAAGAAAAGTTGGCTAAAAATCAATTGTTTGGCTTGTTATTAGGAGTTTTAGCTATTTTGTTTTTGCTTTTTTAATCGAGTCTAACTGATTAATGCTCATCATTTGTTGCATGGTTTTCTGCATATTGTCTGCAGAACCATCTAAGAAAATAACATTGCCATTTGACTGCTCTCCAAACTGTTTAATTGCTTCTGTCCACATGGAGAATAAAATGACAGAAGTATCTAAATTGGCTTGTTGCATTTCTCTTGCAGCGTCTGTCATACCTTTAGCAACCTCCTGACGGAATAAAGCAACTCCTTGTCCTCGTAATTGAGCTGCTTCTCTTTCTGCATTGGCTGCAATTTTAATTGCATTTCCTTCGGCTTCTGCTGCTTTAGTTTTGGTGATTAATAAAGCTTGACCCTCATTTTCTGCAGCAGCTTTTAAGTTGTTGGAAGCAACTACTTGACTCATTGATTTCAAGATTGCTTCATCGAAGGTAATGTCATTTAATTGTAAATCTTGTAAATGATAGCCCCACTCTTCCATTACCTGGTCGATTTGGTCTTTTACATATTCAACAATTTCCTTGCGTAAACTTAAAATTTCACTTTGTTTTTTAGTCGCTACAAACGATCGAATGGACCCTTCGACAGTTCGTACAATCGTCTGCATTAAACTTTGTTGATCAATAAATTTATAGGCTACGTTTTTAATCGTTTCTTCTTCATGATTAATGACACTATATAATAACATGGATTTAAAATACACATTAGCTTGATCTTGCGTAATTGCCTGAAACTCTAATTCAATAGATCTGTTTTGAACAGAAATCACTTTAAAAACCTGCTCTAAAAAGGGTATTTTAAAGTTTAGGCCTGGATGTAAAATACGGCGGTATTTACCAAACATGGAAATAACAGCTACATTACCTTGCTGAACTGTTACTAAACCTGATAAAATAATAGCTAAAATGGCTACAATAATAATTCCAATTGCGATCATAGTTAAAGTTGAAAGTTGAAAGTTAATTTAAAAACTAAAAATATTTAAAAAAAATAAAAAACAAATTGAGTTTTCTCAATTTTCAACTCTCAACTTTCAACTCTCCACTTAATTACAACACATTTGCAGTTTGCTCTTTGATTTTTTCCAATTCATCTTTCATATTCACTACTAATCGTTGAATGACAGAATCGTTAGCTTTGGAGCCGATGGTATTGATTTCACGACCAATTTCTTGTGATAAGAAATTAAGTTTTTTTCCATTTCCTTCTTTTAGTACTTCATGGAAATAGGTTAAATGCGTTCTTAATCGAACTTTTTCTTCTGAAATATCTAATTTTTCGATATAATAGATAACCTCTTGTTCAAATCGATTGTTGTCGAATTCATCAGAAACCTTGATTTCAGAGATGGATTTGTGTAATCTCTCTCTTAGGTTAGGAATTCTTAATTTATCTTGTTCAACAATTTCATCTAGTCCGGATGTGATATTTTGAATATATTCTTTAAATTTCTCTTCCACAACTTTGCCTTCTCTTAGTCGAAACGCTTTACATTCTTGAGTAGCTTCAGTTAATGCGACCATTACCGCTGAGGATAGTTTTTCAAACTCCTCGTCATTATCATTTACAGAATCTGATAAAACAGCATTAGGTAAATTCAATGTTTGTAAAAAAAGATCTGTTTCGTTAAGCTGACCTACTTGGGCTGTTTGAGCAATATTTTTTAACTCATTAAAGTAGGCTGTAATGGTTGGAGCATGAAATAGGCTTGAGGATACTAGTTCTTGATTTGGATTTTTTTGGATATTGATATTTAATTCCATTTTACCTCTTTCCAATTGCTGGGTAAGGTAATTTCTGATTTCAATTTCCTTAGACGATATGCTTTTAGGAAGTCTGCAAAAGATATCCGTAAATTTTGAGTTAAGTGTTTTTAATTCAACTCGAATAATGAATTCAGGAGTTTCTTTTGTGGCTTTCCCAAAGCCTGTCATTGAATAAATCATGCTTTCTGTTTCTCTTTTTTAATGTGTAAACCTAGCATTGCTAAAACAAAGATGATTAATCCAAGAGATGCTATTCCGTCGATGTTTTTTCCTGTACCTACAGATGCTGGTTCGAATTTGAATTCGATGGTATGTTTTCCTGCAGGAATAAGCATTCCTCTTAACACATAATCAGTTTTGTAATGAGGGGTAAATTTTCCATCAATGTAGGCCTTCCAGTCCTTATTTCCTCGGTAATAAATTTCTGAAAATACGGCAAAACCAGTATTTGTATTTTCACTTTTATAGGTCAATTGGTTGGGTTTATAATCAACTAATTGAATACTACCAACTTGAAAATTGCTAACCTTGCCTGTAAAATCTGATTTTTCAAGAATAGCGGTTGTTGAAGGATTCAATTTTTCAATAGCATTCAATGCCTCATCGGCATTGGCTTTAATTTCTACTGAAGAAACAAACCAAGCATTCCCTAAAGCGGCTGGATTTGTTTGGGCAATTGGCATGCCTGCAGAATCGGCACCAATTACATATTTTGTGTTTAATAAATTCAATACGGTTAATTGGGCAGGAGAACCGCCAAAATACTTCTCAATTAGTTCTTGATAGCGTCTAAGTTTTGCTCCATGATAACCACCAATTGAATGATGGTAATAAGAAGTACTTGCATCGCTCATGAAAGACGTCGTAGAATTTAGTACTCTAAATTGAGATTTATCTGCTAAAATTTGTTGATCTGCAGGTGATGGCTGACGTTCTTCTTCCAAGGTGTATTTTGAAACAAACGCATCGTTTGTAAAATATCTTTTTGAAACAGTAAATACATCAAACAAAGAAACGACAATCAGAATACCTAGAATAATGTTTTTATTTGCTTTTTGAGTGGTCGACCAAGCAACTAATCCTGCACCAATTAGGATTAAAATTGCACTTCTTATCGCATCTGATTGTAATAAAGAGATACGGTCTAGACGTATAGCATTCCAAATGGAATTATTAATAGCATTGTCATCTAATAATTTTGCGCCATCTTGAATTCCTTTAAAGTCTAAAAATAAGGTAGGAATTAGCGCAAATAAAAGACAAAGTCCAGCGGTAACTCCTGCTGAAATAAATAATTTCTTTTTGATTTCTTGAAAACTTGGGCCTTCTTCAATTAATTGTTTAATACCCAACATGGCCATGAGCACAAGTAACAATTGTACTAGGTTTAGCACCATAGTTATTGCTCGAAACTTATTAAACAATGGGAAGTAATCAAATAAAATCGAATTGAAGAAAAAGTTTTTTCCCCAAGCCATTGAGATAAAGAATAGGGTGCAAACCAATAGCCAATATTTTTCCTTTGATTTTACATAAAGTGCAGCAAAAACAAATAAAAAGACCAAAATAGCACCCGCATAAGCAGGACCAGCAGTGAAAGATTGTTCGCCCCAATAACTAGGACCTTTCTCTACAAAGGGTAGGGCAGATTCTGCAGGAATTCCAGCGTTGGTCATTACCTGATAGGTTTCCGATTTCTCCCCACCTAAATTACCCGCTGAGGCTCCACCATAAAAATTGGGAATTAACAAGGTGCCTGTTTCTGCAATACCATAGGACCAATCAAATGCATAATTTTTGTCTAAACCCGATCCTTGGGCGGCCTTTGCTTTTAATTCAGATTTTCCACGAATAGTTTCTTTGGCATAATCGTAATTGTTCCATAAACGCATGGTTTGCGTACCTAATGCTAAAACCATTGCCAAAGCAATTAATAAGCCTGTCTTATACCAATTGGCAAATTGTTTATTTTTTATCGCTATGATGGCCGAATAAATTTTATAGGCTCCAATGATAAAAAAGGAATAATATGTTATTTGAATGTGATTGGCATAAAGCTCCAAACTCATTGCAATAGCAATGAGGGCAAGTCCTAACCATTTTTTCGAATTACTCCAAGCTAGGTAAATTCCAGCCAATAACATGGGTACATAAGCTAATGCCAAAACTTTTGACGTATGACCAGCCGGAATAATTACCATGTTGTAAGAAGCCAAAGCATAGGCAATTGCTCCTAAAATCCCAATTAAATTACGTGTCCCTAGGCTAATGAGCAATACATACATGCCTAGCATTTGTAAAAAAATTAAATTAACTGGATTCGGTAAAATAGAGGAGATAAATCCACCTAAATAACTAGAAATGCTATACGGGTAGGAGCCTGCTATTTGAAAGGAAGGCATCCCACCAAACATTGAATTAGTCCACCAGGCATCAATTCCTGTTTCACTTTTATATTGATTTAATTCATGAGCAGCTGATTGTGCCTGTTGGATATCGTGTTGTGATAATACTTTACCTGAAAGAACAGGGCTGCAATATAGAAAAGCAATCAATAAAAGAACCGCAAGTGAAACTACATGCGGTAGGAGTTTGCGCCAAATAGAATTCATAGGTTTAGTTGATTGAAACCAGTTCTAGTTCGAAAATTAAATCTTTACCTGCTAATGGATGATTAGCATCCAAGGTAACATGTGTATCTGTAAGATCAATTACTTGGACCTCTACTACATAACCACCATCTTGATGCATATTCAAATTCATACCAATTTCTAATTCAATATTGGCTGGTATTTGTGTTCTTTCAATCGTAATGGTATTTTCAGGAGAATGCTCTCCGTAAGCTTCCGCTGCAGGAATATGGATTGTTTTTTTCTCTCCAATTTGCATGCCAGTGATACCATCATCAAATCCTTTGATGACCATTCCAGATCCTAATTGAAATTCTAATGGTGTTCTGCCAACGGAAGAATCAAAAATCTCTCCTGTTGTATGTTTTCCTGTATAATGTACGGATACTTTATCTCCTGTTTTTGCCGACATAATATTTTTTTTAAGAATTTAAGTGACTTAAGAATCTAAGTGACTTAAGAATCTAAGTGACTTAAGAATCTAAGTGAATAAAGAATTTATTTAATTAATTTACAATTTACAATTGATTGTAAGATTTCCAAGCCATCGATGTTGCTTAAAGCTGCATCAGCTGCTCTTTCTGGGTGAGGCATCATGCCAAATACATTTCGCTGTGCATTACAGATACCAGCAATATTTTCTAAGCTTCCGTTCGGATTGGCTGCCTCAGTTACATTACCTGCTTCATCGCAATAATAAAACAAAATTTGGTCATTGTCTTTTAAAGTTTGAATGGTTTTGGCATCTGCAAAATAGCGGCCTTCAGCATGTGCAATTGGCACTTTGTACGCCTTTGTAGTATCTAATGATTGAGTAAGTAAACTTTTTTGTGTAGCCGCCTTGAGGTAAATATTTTTCGAAATGAATTTTTGAGAATTATTTCTCAATAAAACTCCTGGTAATAAATGTGCTTCCACTAAAATTTGAAATCCATTGCAAATCCCCATTAAATAGCCGCCTTCATTTGCATGTTTAATGACATTATCCATGATAGGTGAAAAACGAGCAATGGCACCAGAACGTAAATAATCTCCATAGGAAAATCCACCAGGGACAATAATAAAATCACAGTTTTCTAAACTGGTTTGTTTGTGCCATAATTTGACAGCTTGGTGGCCTAAAGATTCAATTACTCCAACGGTATCATCATCACAATTTGACCCAGGAAATACAATTACTCCGAACTTCATTTTTTTAGATTAAAATTTTTGCAAAAATACGGCTTTTTTGCGGATTTATTTGAATTAATTTTGCTTTTCTACTTTCACTAAAAAATGCTCCATATCAACTTCGAAATCATTTTCAATTTTTATTTCTTGCCAATTATCGCTTGGTTGGATTCTGACTTTTTTACTCCTTTGAATGATTAAGTCAATGGGTAACATGACCTCACTAGGCACGTTTTTCCATCGGTATGCTAGCATACCATTTTCAAATTTGTATTGAAGCGTTGGAAATTCCGTTTGAAATAAATAATAATTGAGAATATTTTTGGTTGAACCGCCAAGTTTAGAATCAAAATAGTTTACCACTTCTTCGGTATTTGTATTTTTATGATAAAAGTCTAAACAAAAACTTTTTAGCGTTTTAAACCATTTTTCATCGTTATTGATAACACTTCTTAGCGTATGAAACATCCACGTTCCTTTGAAGTACATGTCGGAATCAGGACTTTGGTAATTGACATGATAGGGTCCAACTATTGGATATTTTCCTTGGATGCGGTCTTTTTGTCCATTGATGTACTTTTGCATCATTTCTTTTCCCATTTTTTCCTCTAAATAAACAGCTTCAGCATAGGTGCCTGTTGCTTCATGAATCCACAAATCTGCATGGTCAGAGCAAGAAATAGAATTGCCAAACCATTCATGCGCAGATTCATGAATGATGATGAAATCAAAGCCAAATGGGTTGTTTTTATAGTGGTTTCCATAAGCGACAGCCGATTGATGCTCCATGCCCCAATAATCGGTTTCCACTAAACAATAACCATCTTTTGGAAAAGGATAAGGGCCGAAGTATTTTTCAAAAATTAAAAGCATTTCTCTGCTTTGTTGAAAATGGGCCTTTGCTTTTTCAAGATTTTTTTCCAAAACATAATAATCTAGATTCAATACCTTCCCATTTAATTGCGTCAACTGTTCAGACCAATGAGCATATTTGGCAATATTTAAGGAAATATTATACGTGTTAATCGGGTAACTCACATGCCAATTCCATTGGGTATTGTTTCCTTTTTTAATTTTTGAGACTAAATTCCCATTAGAAACTGCCATTAATTCAGAAGGTACTTCTACATGAATATCTGCCGATTCAGGCTCATCAGCAGGATGATCTTTACAAGGCCACCAAACTGAGGCACCTAGCCCTTCGCAAGATACAGTTACCCACGGATTTCCTTCTGGGTCTTTTGTCCAAGAAAATCCGCCATCCCATGGCGGACGAACCGCGGCACGCGGTTTTCCGTGGTAGGCAATCAAAATCTTCTTCGTTAATCCTTTATTCAAAACCTTCGGAAATTCAATAAAAATCGCGTTCCCATCTCTTGTATATTTTAAGTGTTGACCCGCATCTGAAATTTGATCAATTTCCATATTGGCAAATAAATCAAGTTGAATACGTTTGGTGGGCTCAACAATTAAAAAACTAATTTCATTTGATCCTTGAATGGATCGATTTGGGATATCAACATTTACGGATAGGTTATAATGCTTAACATCAAAACTGGTTCTTTCTGGTCGTAATGAACCACGCAGAGTGTCGGCATGAGTGAAGGTCTGAGCAAATGTAAAGTATGAAGTAAAAAGTAAGAAGTAAGTAATAAGGAATAGGGATGAGGGAAAGCGCTTGTTCATGTATATTGTGAATATGAATCTAAGAATCTAAGAATTTTAGAATCTAAGAATTTTAGAATCTAAGAATCTAAGTATCTAAGAATCTAAGTATCTAAGTATCTAAGAATCTAAGATAATAATAATTATATGTTTAGATGAATATAAATAATAAAATTATAACAAAAAAAGCCTCAGATTTCTCCAAGGCTTTAATTATTTTTTAACTTCCGTTCTTCCGATTCTAAGATTCATAGATTCTAAGATTCTTAGTTTCATAGATTCTAAAATTCATAGATTCTAAAATTCATAGATTCTTAATAACGATAATGCTCCGGTTTGAATGGACCTTCAACCTGAACGCCAATATAATCTGCCTGTGCTTTATCTAATTTTTCTAACTTCGCACCGATATGAGCTAAGTGCAAGAAGGCTACTTTCTCATCTAAATGTTTAGGAAGGATGTAAACCTCATTCTTGTAATTTGCTGAATTGTTCCATAATTCAATTTGTGCTAATGTCTGGTTACAGAATGAATTCGACATCACAAAAGATGGGTGACCCATTGCACAACCTAAATTCACCAAACGTCCTTCTGCTAATACAATGATGTTTTTACCATCTACATTGTACATATCTACTTGTGGTTTGATTTGCTCTTTTGTATTTCCGTAATTGCCATTCAACCAAGCCATGTCGATTTCATTGTCGAAGTGACCAATGTTACAAACAACAGCTTTGTCTTTCATTGCTTTGAAATGACGATCTTTGATGATTCCAATATTACCAGTAGCGGTTACAAAGATGTTTGCACGAGAAGCTGCTTCGTCCATTGGAACAACCTCATAGCCATCCATTGCTGCTTGTAAAGCGCAAATTGGGTCGATTTCAGTTACCAAAACTCGACAACCCGCACCACGTAACGATTCTGCTGAACCTTTTCCTACATCACCATATCCTGCTACTACCGCTACTTTACCAGCTAACATTAAGTCGGTAGCACGACGAATCGCATCTACTAAAGACTCTTTACAGCCGTACTTATTATCAAATTTCGATTTCGTAACCGAGTCGTTTACGTTAATTGCTGGTAAATGCAAGGTTCCGTTTTTCATTCTTTCGTATAAACGGTGAACACCTGTTGTGGTTTCCTCTGATAAACCTTTGATGCCTCCGATTAACTCTGGGTATTCATCAAATACCATGTTGGTTAAATCGCCACCATCATCCAAAATCATATTTAATGGCTGCTTTTCTTCTCCAAAGAATAAAGTTTGTTCAATACACCAGTTGAATTCTTCCTCGTTCATACCTTTCCAAGCATACACTGGAATACCTGCAGCAGCGATTGCTGCAGCAGCGTGATCTTGTGTAGAGAAAATATTACAAGACGACCAAGTAACATCAGCACCTAAAGCAGTTAACGTTTCAATTAAAACAGCTGTTTGGATGGTCATGTGTAAACAACCTGCAATTCTTGCACCTTTCAAAGGTTGTGATTGTCCAAACTCAGCACGCAAGGCCATTAATCCTGGCATTTCTGCTTCTGCTAATTGAATTTCTTTACGACCCCACTCGGCCAAACTGATATCTTTCACTTTGTATGGAACATAAGTTCCTGTCGAATTCGCCATTTCTTCTTTTGTTGATTTTCTTAATAAAGTGCAAAAATACATAAATAAGTATTAAGTAAAAAGTAAGAAGGAAGAAAATCAAAACTTCTTGCTTCTTACTTATTATTTCTTACTTAGTACTTAAAAAAGGAAGTACACTCTCCAAGGCAATCCCTCTCGATCCTTTTACTAAAATGAAACTGTTATGGATGGGATGGTCTTGTAACCAAGTATGTAAACCAAATTTGTCTGGGAAATAATAGGCTTTTGGAAGGTGTACCAAGGCATGTTGAAAATGAGTTCCGACCAATAAAATGTTATCGATTTGACAAGATGCTAATAGCTTTCCAATGGCCTCGTGCTCTTCTTTCGAGGAATCTCCCAATTCAAACATATCACCTAAAATGACAATTTTGGGTGATTGTTCCACTTCATTGAAATGTGCAATTGCGGCACTCATGGAAGATGGATTGGCATTATAGGCATCCATTAAAACTTGGTTACTGCCAATTTTTAAAAATTGACTTCGATGATTAGTGGGGGCATAGGAAGAAACTCCCTCATGACATTGCTCATCACTTAGACCAAAAGCATGTCCAACGGCTAATGCCATTTGAATATTTTCAAAATTATAAATTCCTGGCAAATGGGTTTTAATTTGCTTGCTATTTGCTCTGTAAACCACAGTAGGTTTAGCTTCCACCAACTCGCTTGGAATGGCTGTATTGCTTTCTATATAATGCTTGAAATTTCTTCTCAGAAAGACCTCTCTGACCCCATTGGAATCTTTCGGAATAAATACTACTCCATCTGTCGCCGATAAATAATCAAATAACTCGCCTTTCCCTTTTTTAACGCCTTCAATCCCGCCAAATCCTTCTAAATGAGCTTTGCCAATATTGGTAATTAAACCATGAGTGGGTAATGCAATTTCAACTAATTCCTTGATGTCGCCCAATTTATTGGCACCCATTTCAATGACTGCAATTTCATGTTCAGGCTTGATGGACAGTATGCTTAAAGGGACTCCAATATGATTGTTTAGATTGCCTGAAGTAGCAAAGCAGTGATATTTTTGAGATAAAACAGAAAATATCAACTCCTTGGTTGTAGTTTTTCCATTCGAGCCTGTTAAGCCAATGACCGGAATAGAAAGTGTTTTTCGGTAATCTCGGGCTAAGTCTTGTAAAGCCAAAAGTCCATCTTCCACCAAAAGTGTTTTTTCTCCAAGGTCATAGGCTATATCATCAATAATAGCATAAGTTGCACCTTTTTCCAATGCTTCTTTTGCCAAAGCATTTGCATTAAAATTAGGTCCTTTTAGGGCAAAAAATAAATTTCCCTCTTGGATTTTTCGGGTATCCGTTGATACCCCACTTGATGATAAAAATTTCTCTAAAAGTTCAGAATGTTGAATCTTCATTTATCTTTGCTTCTTTGCTTGCCACAAATATCGAATGAAATTTTTACACTTCCTTTGTTTTATCTTATTAAGCCAAGTTTTTTTTGGTCAAACTAGTAATTGGAAGTATTTTGATGGAATAAAAGTCCAAAATTCCTCCGGAATTTTAGCGAACTCCTGGTCGGGTTCTTTTAATAATGCACAAATGAATTCAATCGACCTTAATTTCGATGGTTTGGAAGATTTGTGGATTTTCGACCGAGTCGCACAGCGGTCGATTACCTTTCGGCAAGAAAACAAACAATGGATTTACGACTATTCTTTAGAAAAACAATTGCCAATTATTGCTGATTGGCTTCTTATTGAAGATTATGATGGGGATGGACGAAAAGATGTGTTTACTAGTACCTCAGCAGGTATCAAGGTTTTTCGTAATAGTTCTCAAAATTCGAAGCTAAGTTTTGAACTTGTTGCTAATCCTTTAAAAGAGGAAGGCTTTTCTGGTGAAATTAATTTATATGTGGCAAGTACAGATATTCCTGTAATTAAGGATTTGGATGGTGATGGAGACTTAGACATCTTGGCCTTCGAGTCGGCCGGACATATCATTGAACTGCATCAAAATTTTGCAATGGATCGCAAAAAAATTAAAGGACTCGACTTTCAAAAAAAATCAGGTTGTTGGGGGAATTTGGTTTATCAGGACTGTTCAACGATTTATTTGAATCAAGGTTGTGAAATTCCAGGATTACAAAATGTTCGTAAAATATCTTCAGCTAACCAAATTTTGCATTCAGGTAATTCAATAGCTCTTTTTCCAAGAAATGGTAGCTATGATATTTGGATGGGGCATGTGGGATGTGAAAGTATAGCTTCGGTAAAAAATGAAGGTTTGGGACTTAATCCATATTTTTCAAGCATTGAATATCAATTCCCGAGAAATAATCCTGTGAAGGTCTCCTTCCCATCTGCCTTTATAGCAGATGTAGATTTTGATGGTAAATTAGACGCAATTATTAGTCCAAACGCCTCTGATAATTTGAATTATCAAACAAATTTCAAAGAATCTGCCATCCAAATGACTGAATCAAATGGCATATTGGAGCGAAAGCAAAACGATTTTTTACAAAATACAAGTATCGAAGTGGGAGAAAATGCAAGTCCGCTCTTTTTTGATGTGGATCAAGATGGCGATTTAGATTTATTAATTGGGAATGCCTTGGGTCAACTATATTTATTTGAACGCTCTGGTCAACAGTTAAATTTTAAAAGTAATGATTTTGGGGCTTTAAAATCATTGAACCCAGGTTATGAATTACGTATACTTTTTGCAGATTGGAATCATGATGGAGAAAAAGAACTGTGCGCAGTTTCTCAGTCTTTGTTTGGTCCAGGGGTATATTGGTATGATTTTAATGCAAAACAATGGCAAAAATTAACTCAAGGAGATTTGCTTCCTAATGATCAGTTTTTGTCTATGGACGTTGATTTGGATGGAAGATTGGATAATTTGATTTTGCACCGTTCAGGTCAAGTTGACTTAGTGAATGTTCATAAAGTAGGAGGGACTTTGCAAATTCAAAAAATTAAAGAAGATTGGGGAGGCCTGCTTAGTAAAGGTTTACTTTTTCAATCATTTGTCGTATTTGATGAATTAGGGACTGGTCAATTGACCCTATTGGGAATAAACAAGGAAGGATTTCTTAAGAAAGCTTTGTTGGAAAATGGAGAGTGGAAAGAAGTTACCGTGGACTTGGCATTACAAAATAGATTTGGTAAAAATGTGCAAATGAGTGTATCAGATTTTTCCAATGATGGAAAAATAGATTTAATTCTTGGCACTTCTGGTGGGGGACTTATGTTGTTCGAAAATTTAAATCAATCATCGGTTTTCCAATCGCAGGATAAGCCTTTCCTGATTTGGCCCAATCCAATTGAAAATGACTTTTTTGTTCGAAGTTCTGTTAAAGGAATATTAAAAGTAATTGATATTCATGGTAAAATCCTTTTTGAAAAAGCTGATTTCCCAAAAAATGAATCCATTAAAGTCGAATGGAATAATCAATTTAAAGGAATGTATTTTGTTCAATTAGTAACTGAAAATGGGAAGGTTTCAAGTGAAAAAATTATTATTCACTAATCCTTCTTCCTTCTTCCTTCTTACCTAAAAGAACTTCGGAGCTCCCAAGATTATTTGACGAATCGAAACGATAATCACCACTAATCCAACCAATATCATCATCGATTTTACGGGTATTTTGTTTGCTAACTTGGCAGCAATGGGTGCTGCAATAACTCCTCCTAAAATTAATCCAAATATGACTTGCCAATAGCCCAAACCGATTACCGTAAAAAAGGTGATGGAACTTGCTAGGGAAACAAAAAATTCAGTTAAGTTAACCGAACCTATGGTGTATTTTGGGTGTCGACCGGAAGCAATTAAGGTAGAAGATACAATGGGCCCCCAGCCTCCGCCTCCAATTGAATCCAAGTAAGCTCCAAACAAGGCCAAAATGCCTAATCGTTTAGTAGGTTTTTTCTGCACGCGTTTAACCAAGGCTTTTTTGATGATTACAGCACCTAAAATTAAGGTATAAATGGATACAATTGGTTTGATATATCCTGCGTATTCTTCCAAACTAGATAATAAGTAAGCACCTAATATCGCACCAATAATTCCTGGAATAACTAAGGTTTTAAATAATTTCGAATTAACATTTCCAAATTTTAAATGCATATAACCCGACACGCCTGATGTGAAAACCTCAGATGCATGTACACTGGCGGAAGCCGCAGCAGGAGTGATGCCAACTGAAAGTAAAAAGGTTGTTGCCGTCACACCATAGGCCATTCCCAAGGCTCCATCTATCATTTGAGCAATGAATCCACCTAATACATAATACAATACATCAGGAGTTAGTTCAGTCCACATGCCAGAAATCTTTTCTGGGGTGAAATAGGTAAATAGCAAATGTCCGACAATCATTAATGCCAAAGCATTACTGATATGAATAATGACCTCCGTAATACTTCTTTGCCGATTCCAAATGATTTTAATCGCTTGAAAAATATGCGGAAACTGATTATTTGATTTGCTGGATTCTGAACTCACTATAATTATTTTTTTACAAAAATATAAAAACATATTAAATCTACCAATATAGTAGAGTAAATATTTTTTAAAGAAAAAAACGTAATTTGCATTCCTTTTTAAAATTTGAGTATAAACTATGCGTACAGAGTATCGTTTTCGTGAGATTGAAAAACAGTGGCAAGGCTTTTGGGAAGAAAAGCAAACCTTTAAGGCGGCTATAAATCCGAATAAGCCTAAATATTATGTGTTAGATATGTTTCCGTATCCATCAGGAGCAGGCCTGCATGTCGGCCATCCACTGGGTTACATTGCCTCTGATATCATGGCTCGTTACAAGCGATTGAGAGGATATGAGGTCTTGCACCCAATGGGTTTTGATTCTTTCGGTTTACCTGCAGAGCAATATGCTATCCAAACGGGTCAACATCCTGCTATTACAACAGAACAAAACATTACTCGATATATTGAACAATTGAAAAACATTGGTTTTTCATATGATTGGTCTCGAGAGGTTCGTACATCAGATCCTTCCTATTATAAATGGACCCAATGGATTTTTATGCAATTGTTTAATTCTTGGTACAATCAAGATTCAGACAAGGCTGAATCGATAGATTCATTAGTTGCTATTTTAAAGGAAAAAGGGAGTCACGGCCTAAAAGCCGTGTGTGATGATGAGGTAAAACGTATTTCTGCGGCAGAATGGAATGCCTTATCAACAGATGAACAATATGAATATTTGTTGAATTTCCGTTTGGCTTTCCTAGACGACTCAGTGGTAAACTGGTGTCCGGCATTAGGAACAGTTTTGGCTAATGATGAAGTAAAAGATGGCGTTTCTGAGCGCGGAGGCTATCCGGTAGAACAAAAGAAAATGCGCCAATGGTCGATGCGAATTACCGCTTATGCGGATCGTTTATTGCGCGGACTAGAAGAGGTAGATTGGGTGGATTCTTTAAAAGAACAACAAAGAAATTGGATTGGTAAATCGGTAGGAGCAGAGGTGGATTTCGACATCTTTGAACCGGCTGCCAAGTTATCAGATAAAAAAATTAAAGTATTTACAACTCGTGTAGATACTATTTATGGCGTATCTTTTATGGTACTAGCACCAGAACATGAGTGGGCATTGGACTTAACAACAACTGCACAAAAAAACGCTGTTGAAGAGTATATTAATTGGGCAAAATCGAGATCTGAATTAGATCGCATGTCCGAGGTGAAACAAGTTTCAGGTGTATTTACTGGTTCCTATGTAGTCAATCCTTTCAATGGTGAAAAGGTGCCTATTTATTTGGCAGATTATGTGTTGGCAGGATATGGAACAGGTGCGGTAATGGGTGTACCTAGTGGCGATCAACGCGATTGGAACTTTGCCACTCATTTCAATTTACCTATCATTCCGATTTTAGATGCCCAAAAAGATATTGAAAAACAAGCAGATAATACGAAGGAAGGGAAGTATATCAACTCAGGAATGATTGATGGCTTAACCTATAAGGAAGCTACTCAAAAATTGATTGCCTGGTTAGAGGAAAAAGGAATTGGTAAAGGAAAAGTACAGTATCGTATGCGTAATGCTGTTTTTTCTCGCCAACGCTATTGGGGAGAACCCGTACCGGTCTATTTCAAACCAAGTGCTTCAGGAAAATTATTACCTTACTTGATTGAAGAAAGTGAATTGCCCTTAGAGCTTCCTAAAATTGATAAGTATTTACCAACGGAAACGGGTGAGCCACCTCTAGGTAGAGCAGCCGATTCTTGGAAATATCAAGGGCAATACGATTATGAATGGTCGACGATGCCTGGTTGGGCAGGATCCTCTTGGTATTGGTACCGTTACATGGATGCTCAAAATAAGGATTTCTTTGCAAGCAAAGAGTCGATCGATTATTGGCAAGCTGTGGATTTATACATTGGTGGGTCAGAGCACGCAACCGGACACTTATTATACGCTCGTTTCTGGAATAAATTCTTGAAAGATTTGGGTTATGTGAAAGAAGAAGAATTTGCTAAGAAATTGATCAATCAAGGAATGATTCAAGGAAGATCAAATTTTGTGTATCGTGTAAAGGATTCAGAAAAGGTGACTTTTGTTTCTCATGGATTAAAAGACCAATACGATGTAGCTGCGCTACACGTTGATGTAAATATTGTTGAGAATGATGTATTGGATGTTGCGACTTTTAAGTCGAGCCGTAATGATGTACCAGCAGATGCTTTATTTATTTTAGAGGACGGAAAGTATGTGTGTGGTTGGGAAGTGGAAAAGATGTCGAAATCTAAATTCAATGTGGTTAATCCAGATGATTTAATTGCAAAATACGGAGCAGATACCTTGCGTGTGTATGAAATGTTCTTAGGACCATTGGAGCAATTTAAACCATGGAATACCAATAGTATTTCGGGTTCTCATAACTTCTTGAAAAAAGTATGGCGATTGTTCTTTGATGAGGTAACTCAACAGTGCAAAGTCACTGATGAAGCTCCAAAGCCTGAAGAATTGAAAGTCCTACATACAGCCATTCGTAAGGTACAAGACGACTTAGATCGCTTCTCATTCAATACGGTTGTGTCTACCTTGATGATCTGCGTAAATGATTTAACGCAATTGAAATGTAGTAAAAAGGCTGTTCTTAAAGAGTTGGTGATTTTATTGTCGCCTTATGCGCCACATATTGCAGAGGAATTATGGACCGTGTTAGGAGAGGAGGCAGGAACTTTATCGTATGCAAACTTCCCAGCATTTAATGCTTCATTTTTAGTAGAGGATTCATTTAATTATCCAATATCTTTCAATGGTAAAGTAAAATTAACCTTATCTTTCCCAGCTGATGCTACTCCACAAGTAATTGAGGAGGCTGTTTTAGCTAATGAGCAAGTACAAAAGAATTTGGCAGGAGCAACACCTAAAAAAGTAATTGTGGTGCCAAAGAGAATTGTGAATGTAGTGGTTTAAAAATTTACAACCGTAATACCAGCACCGCCGCGGTCTGCATGCTCGTCTTCAAATTTACGAACTTGTGGGTAGCGGCGGAGTTGTTCACGGACTAAATTCCGTAAGATGCCATCGCCTTTGCCATGTAAAATTTTTACTTCAGTGGCACCAGTTAAAAGTGCATCATTGATATAGTGGTCCAAAATTCCATAAACTTCTTCACCTCTTTTTCCTCTTAAATCTAAATTAATAGAAAAGTGAGCCATTTTGCTGGTGATATCTAGTCCAGAACTACCCGAGTACTTCTTTTTTTCCTGTTTCGGCCCTTTTGTTTTTGTTAATCGATTACGTTTTACAGTACTCTTTATGCCTCCTAAGGCAACAACCGCATCTTTTACTTTAAGTTCTAAAATTTGTACTAAAGTTGCCTCATGCGATCCATTATCAATCAATACCCAATCACCTACTTTCAACTCTCCACTCTCAACCTTCCCTTTTTCACTTTCCACTTTCCTCATTCCACTTTCCACTTTCCACTTTCCACTTTCAACCTTCAACTCTCCACTTTCCACTTTCAACTCCTTCTCCACATACTCCGCCAGCTCCTTCCTCACTAGTTTTGTACTTTCCCTCTCCGCTTCCTTTTCTTTAATCTGTCGAATCGTTTGCTCAATTTTTTGATTGGCTTCTTTGATAATTCTTTTTGCTTCAGCTTTAGCCGCATTGAGCATATTTTTTTGCTCCTCTTCCAAATGTTGCTTTAGCGACTCATATTGTTCTTTTATTACTTTTGATTGCTTATTTTGCTCCTCTAAGGCAATGTTTTTACTTTCCCAAATCTGTTTTTCAGTGGAAGTTTCCAACAATAACTTATCAAAATCAACTTGTTTCTTATTCAATTTACTCTTAGCCGATTGAATAATTTTCTCTGGCAAGCCAATTTTATGGGCAATTTCAAAGGCAAATGAACTCCCAGGTTGACCAATCTCTAATTCATATAAGGGTTCCAAATGAACCGTATCATATTTCATGGCTGCATTAAACAATCCTTTTTTGTTGCTTGCTAAACTTTTTAAATTACCATAGTGGGTATTAATCGCGCCAAATGATCCTTTCTCTGCTAGTTTCTCTAAAATTGATTCTGCGATGGCACCTCCCAAACCTGGTTCTGTTCCTGTTCCAAATTCATCTACTAACAATAAGGTTTTGGCATTTGCATGTTGTAAAAAATAGCGCATATTGGATAAATGAGAACTATATGTACTCAGTTCATTTTCCAAATTCTGCTCATCACCCATATCTAAGAATATATGTTGATAAAATCCTATGGTCGAATTTTCCTCAACGGGAACTAAGCAACCAGATTGAAACAAGTATTGTAACAAACCAATCGTGCTTAAGGTAACAGATTTTCCTCCAGCATTGGGTCCTGAAACGACCATAATGCGTAAATCTTCTGTAAGGGTAATAGTCAGGGGATTAATTTTTTTGCCAATTTTCTTTAAGGAATTCTCTAATAATGGGTGTCTGGCATTTTTCCAATCAAAGGCTTGTCCTTCCGATAATTTGGGTAAAATTGCTTTGTGTTCCTCTGCCCACAAGGCCTTTGCTCGAATAAAATCAATTAAACCTAACCATTGCATCCATTGGCTTAATAAGGGTACCAATGGTCGAACTCGATCCGATAATTTGGCCAAGATGGCCTGAATTTCTCTTCTTTCAGCCGATTCCAATGATTTGATTTCATTGTTGGCTGCAAGTGCATCTGCTGGTTCCAAAAATACCGTTTTCCCTGTATCAGATTCATCATGTACAAATCCTCGGATTTTTCGTTTATGTTCTGCAGCGATAGGTATGACCATTCTGCCATTTCGTAAACTCAAGGAAAAATCTTTACTTACCCAGCCTTCTTTTTGTGCCTGGGAAAGCATTTGATCTAGCTTTTTTCTTAATCCCTGTTCTTCTCCTAATTTTTTACGTCTAATTTCACCTAATTCGGCTGATGCATTTTCTTTTATCTGACCATTGATGTCAAATACTTGGTCTAATGCTTGTACAATGGGAATTAAACTTCGATAGTTTAAGCCCAATTCTTCATTTTTTTGAAGATTTGAATGGGTTAAACGATGTAATTCTGGATAATTTTCGGCAGAAATATGCTCAAAAAATCGAATGCATTGGTATAATACATCCAATGCTCGTTGCCAATCTCTCCAAGCCTCAGCACTTAAGTAATTACCTTCTAAGGATAATGGAGCAAGCCAAGGTCTAAGATCAAAATAATCTGTTTGTGGCCATTCCCCTCCATGATTGGCCATTAGATTTTTCATTTCAGCTACCTGATCCACCCATTGCTTTACCAAATGAAATTTGTTTGAAAATTTCATTTTTTCAGCAAATTCAATGCCTAATTGACTGATGCAATAGTCTTTAATTTGCTTTTGAACTTGTTCAAAACCTAATTTTTCGGATAGATTACTTGGATAATTCATTACGATAAAAATCGGAAATTTTGGAGGTCAAAACCTCGCTTATTTTCTGGTAACTTTCTATGGTCCAGCCAGCTACATGCGGACTAAACAAGGTGTTGGGGAAGGATTTTATTTTGTCAAACAACTGGGTTTCTTGGCTTGTCCACGTATTAATTTTTTCATTAGGCAAAACATCTACGATTAGACCGGATAAAATGCCATTTTCTAAGCCGTATAACATGTTTTCGAAGGAAAGGATTTCGCCACGAGCACTATTAATTAAAACAATAGATTTTTTGAATTGGTTCAAAAAATCTTGATTGACCATGTCTCTTGTTTCGTTACTTAAGGGGATATGTAAACTTAAAATATCAGCTTCTTGATAAATTTCCTCCATACTTGCAGGGAAATCAGGCGATGGGTGGTATTTATCAAAGGCTAAAATCCGCATCCCAAAGGCATGAAGTCTTTTGGCAACCGCTTTTCCCATATTTCCATATCCAATTAGCCCAATAGTTTTTCCTTCCAATTCCCAACCTCTATTTTCTTCTCTATTCCAAATCTTGTTTCTGACGTCAAGGTCGGCTTGTTTGAGTTTGGCTGAAAGCATTAATAATTGGCCAATCACATGTTCGGCTAATGCATCTTTATTGCCTTCATTGGCAGCAAAAACTTTAACTTGGTAAGACTTTGCCGCTTCTAAATCAATTAGATCCAAGCCAGCTCCTGCACGTGCAATGAATTTTAGTTTTTTTGCGGCAGCAAAAAACGATTGGTCGATTTTGAATTTGGAGCGAATGACAATCCCTTCAATTTCAGGTAATAATGATTGAATCGAATCTAAATTTGCTTGTGGTTGATATAGAAGTTCAATATCAAGTTCTTGTAAACTTGTCAGTAAACTTTCGTGCACATCATCAACCACTAATACCTTTTTCATTAGGCATTCATTCTATTTTTGACCAATTCTAAGGCTAAATAAAAGGCATGTAAAAACGAGCCTGGATCAGCTTCATTTTTACCCGCAATATCATAGGCTGTCCCATGGTCTGGCGAAGTGCGAATAATCGGAAGTCCGGCCGTATAATTTACCCCACTATCAAACGCAATGTACTTAAAGGGTATTAATCCTTGGTCGTGGTACATTCCTAAAACCCCATCAAAATCTTTAAATTGAGCTTTTCCAAAGAATCCATCTGCTGGATATGGCCCAAAAACTAAGTGCCCTTCTTTACGATAGTCGTCTATTAAGGGTTGGATTATTTCTTGTTCTTCCTTGCCCAATAAACCAGATTCTCCTGCATGTGGATTGAGACCTAGGATAGCCAATTTTGGTTTATTGATAGAAAAATCTTCTTTTAATGATTTTAAGAATAAATCAATTTTCGATTTCAGCAAATTGGCATTAAGATGTTTACTAACTTCTTGAACGGGAACATGTCCTGTTGCTACACCAATTCTAAAATTTTCTGAAACCATCATCATTAAACTTTCCTTGGCTTCAAATTTATCTGTCAAGTATTCTGTATGTCCTGGGAATTTGAAATTTTCTGATTGAATATTATTTTTGTTAATGGGTGCAGTGACTAAAGCGGCAATTTTTCCAGCGTCTAAATCTTTACAAGCTCTTTCTAAACAGGCAAATGCCGCAGCTCCCGCTTCTTTAGTCTCTTTACCTGGTTCCACTTGTGTTTGTTGGTCATCCCAACAATTAATCACATGGGCATGTTCATCTCTGATTTTATCAGGATCGGTAATCACCTGAAAATGGAAATCTCGCATATCGAATTGCTTCTTGTAATAATTCAATACCTTGAGTGATCCATATACCACAGGGGTACACCATTTTAATAAAATGTTATGATTGAGAGCTTTTAAAATTACCTCTGGGCCAATCCCATTATAATCTCCAAGCGTGATGCCAATTGCAGGTTTATTCATGTTGTAAACGATCTCTTTTTAAAGAATATGCAAGTTACTAAAATAAAAATTGTGTGTAACCCGACAAATGTTAGATTTTTTCAATAAGTTTTGAATTTTAACTAGAAAAAGTGAGTATTTCTCCCATATATTTTACATTTTTGTTACAATGCATAAAATGAAGTAAAATGCCAAAGTCACACATTAAAAAAATATCCAGCCTTTTAGTAGCCAATCGTGGAGAAATTGCCATTCGCATCATGCGAGCGGCGTCTGAATTAGGAATTCGAACGATAGCTGTTTACACGTTCGAAGATCGTTATTCGCTCCATCGATATAAAGCTGATGAAGCCTACCAGATTGGAAAAGAAGATGAACCATTGAAACCCTATTTGGACGTAGAGGGTCTTATTGAACTTTGTAAATCAAAGAATATTGAGGCGGTACATCCCGGGTATGGATTTCTGTCTGAAAATGTGAATTTGGCTAGAAGATGTAGAGAGGAAGGAATTGTGTTTGTGGGTCCATCTCCTGAAGCGATGAATGCTTTAGGGGATAAAGTAGCAGCAAAAGAAGCCGCATACAAGGCCAAGGTGCCTATGATTGAAGATTCTAAAGGTGATTTAAGTTTATATGAAACAGCCCTATCTGAAGCACGAAGAATTGGTTTCCCTGTGATGGTAAAGGCAGCAGCCGGTGGTGGTGGTAGAGGAATGCGCGTGGTAAGAACAGAAGAGGAACTTGAAAAATCATATACTGAGGCTAAAAATGAGGCTAAAAATGCCTTTGGCGATGAAACCATTTTCATTGAAAAATTCATTGATCAGCCCAAACATATTGAGGTGCAATTATTGGGCGACCAGCATGGAAATTTGGTGCATTTATATGAACGCGATTGCTCCGTTCAGCGTCGTTTTCAAAAAGTAGTAGAAGTGGCTCCTTCTTTTGGTTTAAAAGAAGAGACAAAGCAAAAATTATATGCATACGCTTTAGCCATTGGAAAGGCAGTAAATTATTACAATGCTGGTACTGTTGAGTTTTTGGTGGATCGTGATGAAAATATCTTCTTTATTGAGGTGAATCCACGGATTCAGGTAGAACATACCATTACGGAAGAAGTTACCGGTATTGATATTGTACGAACACAAATCTTAATTGCCCAAAACTATAAATTATCTGACCCTGGTATTTTTATACTTTCACAAGAAGAAATTCCTTTGAAAGGTTTTGCCATTCAGTGTAGAATAACCACAGAGGATCCTGCAAACGGTTTTAAACCAGATTTTGGAACCATCATTGCTTATCGAAATGCCGCAGGATTTGGTATTCGATTGGATGAAGGCTCCTCTTATCCAGGGGTAAAAATCTCTCCTTATTTCGACTCCATGTTAGTGAAGGTGTCTGCTAAAGGTAGAACCTTACGTGGAGCAGCTGAGCGTTTGAATAGAGCCTTGACAGAGTTTCGTATTCGTGGTGTAAAAACCAATATTCCATTTTTACGAAATGTTATTCAACATCCTATTTTCCAGGATGGAAAATGTACGGTACAATTTATCGATACACATCAAGAGTTGTTTAATTTCACACCAACTCGTGATCGTTCTACAAAAGCTTTACGCTATTTGGGTGAGGTAATAGTAAACGGGAATCCAGATGTAAAAGTAAAACCTTCGAATCCATTTAGACAACCGATCATTCCAAGTTCAGGATTGATTAAAGAGTTTCCTAAAGGATATAAGCAATTGCTAGAAGAGTTGGGTCCGGAAAAGTTGGCTAAATATGTGCGTGATCAAAAGCATGTTTTATTTACAGATACCACATTTAGAGATGGACATCAATCTCTTTTAGCCACTCGCGTTCGTACACAAGACATGTTGGCTGTAGCTTCTGATTTTGCTTACTCATTTCCACAATTGTTTTCAATGGAAGTTTGGGGTGGAGCAACATTTGATGTAGCCATGCGTTTCTTGCACGAATCTCCTTGGAACAGATTAAGAGATTTTAGGGAAGCCATGCCAAACATGTTGCTTCAAATGTTATTTAGAGGTTCTAATGCTGTTGGTTATTCTGCCTATCCCGACAATTTAATTGAAAAATTTGTTGAGAAATCAGCCGAAGCAGGAATAGATGTATTTAGAATTTTCGATTCTTTAAACTGGGTAGATGCAATGAAAGTTTCTATTAGAGCGGTTAGAGAACGAACAAATTCCATTGCAGAAGCAGCCATTTGTTATACAGGTGATGTATTTACAAATGAGAAATACAATCTTCAATATTATCTAGACTTGGCCAAGCAGTTAGAAGATGAAGGTGCTCATATGTTGGCTATTAAGGATATGGCTGGATTACTTCGACCATTCCAAGCTGAAAAATTAGTTACTGAATTAAAGAAAGTTATTGATATTCCTATTCACTTACATACTCACGATACAGCATCTATTCAATCTGCAACGTATTTAAAGTCGATTGAAGCGGGAGTAGATGTAGTTGATGGAGCTTTGGCAGCTATGTCTGGATTAACTTCTCAGCCTAATTTGAACTCACTTGTTGCCATGATGAAAGGTCAAGAGGGTGCCTGTGATATCAATCTGGATAAATTGAATGAACATTCAAATTATTGGGAGGCTGTTAGAAATTGGTATTTCCCATTTGAATCTGAATTGAAAGCTGGAACAGCTGAAGTTTATGAAAATGAAATACCTGGTGGACAATATACTAATTTACGTGGACAAGCCATTGCCTTAGGTGTTGGCGATAAATTTGAGTTACTGAAAGGAAATTATTCTGAGGCAAATAAGTTATTCGGAGATATTGTTAAAGTTACCCCTTCTTCAAAAGTTGTGGGGGATATGGCTATTTTCATGACAGCCAATAGTTTGACAGCGGAAGATGTATATGCCAAAGGTTCTTCCTTATCATTTCCAGAATCGGTTAAAGATTTCTTTAAAGGTGGCCTAGGTCAACCGTATAAAGGATTTCCAAAGCAGTTACAAGAAATTGTATTAAAAGGAGAAGTGCCTATTGAAGGACGTCCAAATGATTCGTTGAAGCCAATTGATTTTGATCTTGATTTTGCCAATTTTAAGGCAAAATTCCCTGAAGCCGAAGATGGATTTTATGATTATTTATCCTTTAAAATGTATCCTAAGGTTTATGAAGATTATTATAAAAATCAACAGTTATACGGCGATTTAAGTTCTGTTCCTACTCCAGCTTTCTTTTATGGGCTTAAGCAGGATGAAGAAATAATGATTACCATAGAAGAAGGAAAAACAATTATCGTTAAATACTTATACATGTCGGAACCTGACGAATCAGGTCTACGTAATGTAACTTTTGAATTGAATGGTCAGGCACGTCGGATTAAGGTGTTGGATAAAACCATAAAAATCGAAAGACCACAACATATAAAAGCAAATAAGAAAGGAGACATTGGGGCGCCATTGCAGGGTAGATTGAGTAGAATTTTGGTTAAACCAGGAGAAGAGGTTAAGAAAAATGCTCCATTATATGTGATTGAAGCAATGAAAATGGAATCCATAGTTTCTGCTCCTTTTGAAGGAATTATTGGGAATGTGGTATTAAATGAGGGTACAGTTGTAGAGCAAGAAGATTTAGTATTGACCTTAGAAGAAGCCAAATTACCTGAACCAGATAAGGAAGAGTATTTATTTGTTTATGGTACTTTAAGAAGAGATTGTGGAAATGACTTACATCGCTTGATCGCAAGAAATTCTGATTATGTTGGTATGGCATCTTATCAAGGAAATATGTACCAAGTGGCAGAATACCCGGGTATTGTACCTTCTGAAAAAGCCAACGATCAGGTGATAGGAGAGTTGTATTTATTGTCAAATACCATTAAATTGTTGAATGTATTAGATGAATACGAAGAATATGATGCTGAAAATCCGGCTAAAAGTTTATTTGTAAGAACGGAGGTTCAAGTTCAATTAAATGGTGAAATGAAGCCTGCATACGCTTATTTGTATAATCGACCAATTGATGGATTTGCAAAGATTTCTTCAGGTGATTATTTAAAAAAATAAAATGAAAAAAATCTTATTTTTTTCTCTTCTATTTTTGGGCATTCAATTGAATGCCCAAACTGCTTTACGAAAGGCCCATGCCCATAATGATTATGAACATGCTAAACCTTTTTTTGAAGCTTTTCAATTAGGTTTTGGTTCTATTGAGGCAGATGTATTTGCTGTCAATGGAGAATTGCTAGTGGCACATGAAATTGGTCATGCAAGTTCAGTTAGAACCTTAAAAGTTTTGTATTTAGATCCAATTGAGCAAATTTTGAAAAAGGACAGTCAAGGAAATTTTCATTTGTTTTTAATTGATTTGAAAACGAATGCTGATTCCACCATGCCGCTTATCGTAAAGGCGCTGACGCCTTTATCAAAATTGATTCAAGAAAAAAATATAAAAATTGTTATTTCAGGAAATCGACCAGCACCCAAGGATTATATTAAATATCCAAACTGGCTAACTTTTGATGGAAGAAAGGATGAAAAAATCCCAAGTTTTGTTCAAGATCGAATTTATCTTGTTTCTGAATCCTTTCTGAAATTTGGGTTTTGGGATGGGAAAAAACCCATGAAACCAGAAATGAAGTTCAAGTTAGAGAGCTTTATTCAGGAAGTTCATGCAAATGGTAAAAAGATTCGGTTTTGGGCAACTCCAGACACTTTGATTACCTACCAAACTCTCTTATCTTTAGGAGTTGATTATATTGGAACAGATCAATTAGCAGCACTGGCTGACTATTTAAAAACCTATTAACAATGAACAGAAGAAAATTTATTCAGAATTCTGCTGGCTTAGCGGGATTGTTGATGTTGCCTGCAATTGGGAAAAAAAACATTCAATTTGCTTATTCATCGATCACCTGGGGTGGAAAAGACTTGCAAGCCATTCAAGAAATAGCATCTTTAGGCTTTAAAGGTATTCAGTTAAGAGCAAATACGTATCCAATTTATAAAGATAAACCTAATGAGTTAAAAGATGCCATTGAAAAGGCTGGATTAACCTTGGCCATGTTTTCAAGTGGTAATGTAGAAATTTCACCTGAAAAAGTGGAGGCCTCAATCGCACAACATGTAAGACATGCTGAATTTGTGAAACAGTTAGGAGGAATTGCTATTCAACTTACCAATAGTTTACGTAAGAAAGATCAGATTCCTACAAAAGAAGAATTGGTTCAGCTAGCTGAAGTAATGAATGAAATTGGAGCTAAAACAAAAGAGATCGGAATTCAAACAACCTACCATAATCATATGCACCAATGGGGTGAAACCCCAGAAGAGGTTGATATTATTTTGACACATTTGGATCCTCAAAAAGTGTTATTAGAGTTGGATATTGCCCATTATTTTCAGGGCGGGGGTAATCCGGCTGAGGCAGTATTGAAATACAAAAAAATACTACATACCTTACATATTAAGGATGTGGAGGCACCTATAAAGGGAAAAGAATCAGATATGAAATCCTATAAATTTGTTGAATTAGGTCAAGGAAAGGTCAATATTAAAGAAGTATTTAAAAATCTTGAAAAAATAAATTTTGGTGGTTGGGCCGTGGTCGAATTAGATGGAGTTCCCTCTCCAGAAAAAACACCTTTACAATGTGCTACAACAAGTAGAGATTTTATTGAAAGTGAGGGGTATAAACTAAGTAATTAAGTGATTAAAGTGACTAAAGTGATTCAGTCTATATACTTTAGTCACTAAGATTCTTTAGTCACTAAATTACAAATACATAGATTCAATTTTTTACATGTATGTTGAAAAAAACAAAAAACGCCGCTATAGGCTTTATATTTATAACAATATTAATTGATGTGTTGGGTATTGGAATTATTGTTCCAGTAATGCCGACATTAATTAGAAGTTTTACTGGAGGTGACCTTAGTACAGCATCTCAATATTCGGGATTGTTGATGGCAAGTTATGCGATCATGCAATTCCTATTTTCTCCAATCTTGGGAGGTTTGTCAGATAAGTTTGGTCGTCGACCTGTTATACTTGCTTCATTATTTGGATTTTCTGTTGATTATTTAGTTCTGGCAAATGCTCCATCAATTTTTTGGTTGTTTTTAGGTCGATTGTTTGCTGGAATTACTGGCGCGAGTTTTACAACAGCGCAAGCCTATATTGCAGACATTTCAAAGCCTGAAGATCGTGCGAAAAATTTTGGAATGGTGGGAGCTGCCTTTGGATTAGGATTTATTGTTGGCCCTGCCATTGGAGGAATGCTTGGTCAGTATGGAATTCGTTTTCCGTTTTATGCTGCAGCAGTTTTGACTTTTGTCAATGCACTTTATGGATATTTTGTATTACCTGAATCCTTAAGGGAAGAAAACAGAAGAGATTTCGATATCAAACGTGCAAATCCTTGGGGCTCCTTGAAAAATTTAACCAAATTTCCACTGATTGCTGGATTAGTAGGTTCCTTTTTTTGTTTACAATTAGCCGGGCAAGCGCATCCGAGCACTTGGTCTTATTTTACAATGAAAGTATTTAACTGGACACCTGCTGAAGTTGGGTATTCTTTAGCTTTTGTCGGTTTAATCGTTGCTATTGTTCAAGGTGGATTAAGTAGAGTCTTGACGCCAAAATTGGGCGAAAAAAATGCAGTGAATATTGGTTTGCTGTTGTATGGTTTCGGATTTATATTATTTGCTTATGCAAGCCAATCTTGGATGATGTATGCCTTCATGATTCCTTTCGGTTTGGGTGGAATTGCGGGTCCAAGTTTACAAAGTATGATCACCCAACAGGTAGGCCCGAATGAACAAGGAGAATTACAAGGAGGGTTAACAAGTTTACAGTCGATAACTACAATTGTAGGTCCTTTGTTTGCCTCTAATTTATTTGCTTATTTTACAAGTGCAGATGCACCTTTTCAATTTCCTGGTGCAGCCTTTTTAATGGCAGGCTTGCTTGTTTTTATCGGTTGGGGAATTGCCATGAAAAGTTTTAAGTAACTTGCAAAATCACAACTTTATGTCGATTGAATTTTAATACATTTAAGCCCTAAATAAAATCATAATGAAAAAAACTACGATTATTTTAACACTATGTTTGTCTTTTGTCGGCCTAGTGAATGTCTTTGCACAAAGCACAGAAGAAATTATTCAAAAACATGAGGCCGCAATGGGTGGCGTTGATAAGTGGGCAAATTTGAAATCTTTGGTTATGAAAAGTAAGTTTTCAGTTCAAGGGATGGATATTACCTCAAGCACAAGTATGTTGGTAGGAAAGGCAGTTAGAACAGAAGTTGAAGTAATGGGAAATAAAATTATTACAGCTTATGATGGAAATAATGGTTGGATGATTCGTCCAGCAATGATGGGTGGAACAGGTAAAGCAGAAGACATGCCAAAGGAGCAAGCTGATGGAATGAAGTCTCAAACAAATCCAGGCTCACCGATTATGGATGCCAAATCAAATGGTAGTAAAATTGAATTAGATAGCAAGGAAAAATTAGATGGAGCAGATGTTTATGTGTTAACCATAACCGACAAACAGGGTAAAACTTCCACGGTTTATGTTTCTACAACGACTAATTATGTTGTTAAAACAGCTTCAAAGCAAAATGTCAATGGACAAGATTTAGATATTGAAACGATGTACTCTAACTACAAAGCTGTTGACGGTTTATATTTCCCATTCACTGTTGAGCAACCAAATCCAATGGCAGGAGGAACGATGACGGTTGAAATTACAAACGTTGAATTAAATCCTAAATTAGAACCAGCAATTTTTGCAAAGTCTGATAAGTAAATTTTTTAAATAAAATATTTTTAAAGGCTATTGGCAACAATAGCCTTTATATTTATATATCTTTGCAAAGAATTAATAAATAATGAAGCATTTAAAATTAGTTTTAACTCTCTTTCTAGGATATTTATTGGCAGGTTGTAATAAAATAGAAGAGCCAAAAACCAGAACTGATATTTTACAATATACAACTTGGATGGTTGAATCGGCACAAGCAACTGGATACTTGACAGGTCAAATTTACAAAAGAGGCGTAACCGCGGAGGGATCTCCCTATGATATGTCAAAAATCCGTGTTTCTTTCTACTCAAATGGTACTATATCTGCAATAGATAATACTGGGAATGCCCAAAAAAATGGGAAATGGACTTTGACAGAAAATGATACCAAAATCGTGATTTCCAGTGCAGACAATGAGTTGTTAAATGGCCTTGGAAATATCAATTCCTTAACCACTGCAGAATTTACTTTTTCAGGTGAAAGACTATATAAATCAGAATTAGTTAAGGCAACTGTTCGAATGATTCCTGCTCAATAATTTAATGCAGGAATTGTTTAATATGATTTCTGGCTGTTAAAATGGCTTTTTCAATATCTTCCTCAGAGCCTTCAAAAGCTTTATCTTCTACTTCAATAACGATAGGGCCTCTATATCTGACATCATGTAAGGCAGAAATAAATTTTCCCCAATTTATTTCCCCTAAACCAGGTAATTTCGGCGAATGATATTCTAATGGATTTGCCATTATGCCCACTCGATCTAATTTTTCTCTATAAACACGAACATCTTTTAAATGGATGTGATGTAGTTTTTCTTTATAATGATAAATAGGATATAAATAATCCATCATTTGCCAAACCATGTGAGAGGGATCGTAGTTTAAGCCGAAGTTTGGCGAGGGGATAATAGAGAATAATTCGTCCCAGATTTTAGGTGTAGTAGCTAAATTTTTTCCTCCCGGCCATTCATCATCTGTAAAAAACATTGGGCAGTTTTCTATACCAATTTTTATGTTATGTTGGTCGGCTAATTGGATGATTTCTGGCCAAACCAGTTTGAATTTGTCAATGTTATAGGCAATTCCTTTATGATAATCTCTTCCTACAAAAGTATTTACACGTTCAATGCCTAAAATTGCTGCTGCTTTGATAATCTTTTTGATGTGCTCTCTGTAAAATTCACCTAATTTTTCATCTGGATCCATGGGATTGGGATAATATCCTAATGCAGAGATTTTTACAGGATGAAGTGCTAATTTACCTTTTAAATTAAGTAAGTCTGATTCTGTTAATTGATCAATTGCAATATGTGATACCCCCGCATATCTTCTGGTATCAGCATTTTGACTTGGCCAACACATCACTTCAACACATGAAAAACCATTCAGATGGGCAAAATTTAAAACTTCCTCTAAATTTTTATTTGGTAAAATGGCAGAACCAAATCCTAAGTCCAACATAAAAAGCCTATTTTAATTTATTCAGAATGTAAAAAATAATATATGAAAAGGTTGAAATCCATAATCCAACAGATTCACGTGCTAATTCCTGATTGTGTGTTTTCATGCTCAATCCATCAGTCAAAAATCCCTCCCAAGCATCCATTTCAGTCCAAATTTGCAAACCTGCCGCAAACGACATTATTATTGCAACAATTAGAAGTTCATGATTCACTTGGTTCCTTGCTGCTTTAAAAGAAATATAAGAAGCAATCAAATAAGGAGGGATCCAAATAATTGGATCAGGATCATTTAATTGCCAATAAGCGAATAATAAAAAGATGAGCGTAAAGCTCCAACCTAAAATAATTAGTAAATTTTTCATCGTATTTTATTTATTCGCATAATTGATGCGATGCTTGTTGTGCGCCTGGGTAGTTCAATCGAAGGGCTTGTTTAATAGATAAACAAGCCTTTTCTTTTTCATTTGAATAAAAATAACTCAAACCCAATGCATAATAGGCTTTCCCAAAATTAGAATTTATTTCGATACTTTTTTCGAAATCTTGACTCGCCTCATGATATTTTTTTTGTTGAAAATAAATATTCCCTCGATTATAAAAAGCATCCATATTTTTAGCATCTAAGACGATTGATTTCGTAAAGGATTGAACTGCTTCTTGGGGATTGCCCAATGCAGCTAAAATAATTCCTTTTTTTAGGAATACATCACTTGAATCAGGTGCAATTTTTTCTGTTTTTAAAATGACAGGCAATGCATTTTTCCAATCATTGATTTCCATTTTCACAGAAACTAAATTGAGATTGGCTTGGTAATAACTCGGTTTTAACCGAATGGCTTCTTGGTAATTGTTTTCAGCCTCTTTTAAGTTTTTTTGTTGAAAATAAATAACACCTTTTAAATTATATGCTTCAGCAAATCCTGGATTTTTTTCAAGAGCTTTATTACAAGCATCAAGTGCCGGTTTTAATTCTCCTTTTTCCAATCGAGATTTGGCTTCTTTTAGCCAAGTTTCCTCGGAAGAATTACATTGAATAAATAAAAAAAGAGTGACGAAGAATGATACTATTTTTTTCATACCACAAAAATCAAAATAAATTAAAATAGAAGTGTATTTATTTGTAAATATTTTGAAAAAAGCTGAAAATTTCGCAATTTTGTATCGGCAAATTACCAGCTCCCGCTGAATCCCCCAGGTCTTGATCGAAGCAAGGGTAGGTTGGTTGTAGCGGTGAATTTGCCATTTTTTTGTTATCGAAATTCTCTACAGATATGAAATTTTTTATTGATACAGCCAATTTAGATCAAATTCGTGAAGCTCAAGATTTAGGTGTTTTAGATGGTGTTACTACGAATCCGTCCTTAATGGCTAAGGAAGGCATTAGCGGAAAAGAAAATGTATTGAAACACTATAAAGCGATTTGTGATATCGTAGATGGTGATGTATCAGCAGAGGTCATTGCAACCGATTATGAAGGGATGATTCGTGAAGGAGAAGAGTTGGCAGCATTAGATAGCAAAATCGTAGTGAAAATTCCTATGATTAAAGACGGTGTTAAGGCTTTAAAATATTTTTCATCAAAAGGAATTAAGACAAACTGTACCTTAGTTTTTTCAGCGGGACAAGCTTTGTTAGCAGCTAAAGCAGGAGCAACCTATGTTTCTCCTTTTATTGGTCGTTTAGATGATATTTCATTTGATGGACTTGAATTGATTGAGCAAATCCGTTTGATTTACGATAACTATCAATACGATACTCAAATTTTGGCGGCATCTGTTCGTCACTCAATGCATATCTTAAAATGTGCTGAAATTGGTTCAGATGTAATGACAGGTCCTCTTTCTGCAATTTTAGCTTTATTGAAACATCCATTAACAGATAGCGGTTTGGCTACTTTCTTAGCTGACCATGCCAAAGCAAATTCTGGTAATTAATCTATGGCAGAGGCAATTTTATCTTTTGACCAAGTAAGTATTTTGCAAGAGGGTGTACCTACCTTACAAAATGTATCTTTTCAATTAATGCCCGGCGATTTTGCCTATTTAGTAGGTAAGTCGGGATCTGGTAAAAGTACCCTTTTTCGTGCAATATTTGCCGAATTACCAATAGAAATTGGATTAGCATCCGTTGCTGGCTATTCCTTGAATACAATCAAAAAAAATGAAGTGCCTTTTCTTCGTAGAAAATTGGGATTTGTTTTTCAAGATTTTCAGTTACTAACTGATCGAAATGTTGAGAAAAATCTATCTTTTGTATTAGAAGCAACCGGACATACCAATAAAGAAGAAATTAAATTTAAGATTCAAGAAGTTCTTGCAAAAGTAGGGATGGAAAATTCTATTCATAAAAGTATTCATAAGTTATCTGGCGGAGAACAACAAAGAGTATCCATTGCCCGTGCTTTATTGAATAACCCAACCTTGCTTTTGGCCGATGAACCAACGGGTCACCTAGATCCAGAGGTTTCTAAAGAAATTCTTCAATTGTTCAAAGAATTAAACCAACAAGGTACCACCATCTTGATGGCTACGCATGATTACGCAACGATCCGTCAATTTCCAGGTCGTTATTTCCGTTGTGAAAACAACGGAATCACCGAAATTTCAGGTGTTTAATTATTTTTTCGGACTTAAATAGACAACCGGTATGATACATTCTTCCATGGAAATTCCTCCATGTTGGAACGTGTTTTTATAGTGTTGTACATAGTGGTTATAATTATTTGGATAGGCCAAAAAGGTGTCTTCTTTGGAAAATACATAGGATGTTGACATGTTTATTTTAGGAAGAAAATAGCTTTCTGGATTTTTTACAACCATAATTTTATTTGATTGGTCATAGCTTAAGTTCTTCCCGTGCTTATAACGTAAATTGGTATTAGTCGATTTGTCTCCTATAATTTTTACCGGATTTTGAACGCGTATCATCCCATGGTCTGTTGTAATGACTACTCGTCCTTTTTTGGCATAAATTTTCTTTAAAAACTCAAAAAGGGCAGAATGTTGAAACCAACTTGCAGTCAAGCTTCTGTAAGCAGACTCATCCGGAGAAAGTTGTTTAATTACAGACATGTCGGTTCTTGAATGCGATAACATATCTACAAAATTGAAAACTACCACATTCAATTGGTTATTAAGCAAATTGTTGAAATTGTCTAAAAGATTTTTTTCGTGTTGTTGATGAATAATTTTATGATAGCTTGCTTTTACATTAATTTTCAAGCGCTTTAGTTGTTCCTGTAGATAAAAGTCTTCATGTTGATTAAATCCTTCCTCATCTGTTGAGTCGCCTAAATCATTGACCCATTTATCGGAATATTTTTTTTGAATCTCAGAAGGCATCATTCCCGCAAAAATTGAATTTCTTGCATAGGCAGTTGTTGTAGGTAAAATGGAGAAATAAGTCTCTTCTTTTTCTGGTTGAAAATAATCACTTAATAAATTTTCCAAAATCTTCCATTGATCTAATCGTAAATTATCAATTAGTATAAAGAACAAGGGACTTTTATCATTTAACAAAGGAAATACATGTTTTCGCATCATTAGATGCGATAAAATGGGTGTATCACCATCAGGGTGGTTTAACCAACCCTCATAGGATTGTTCGATAAACTTGGAAAATTGTTTATTAGCTTCAGTTTTTTGATCCTGTAATATTGGAGCCATGGATTTATTTTCAGTTAAATCAATTTCCAATTCCCAAAATGTGAGTTTTTGGTAAATTTCAGCCCATTCTTTTGCTGTTAAATGTTTTTGATATTGAAGAGAGAGCTCTGCAAATTCTTGACGATAATTACTATTGGTATGTACTTCTTCCAATTTTTTACGCTCCATGATCTTTTTCACAGATAGTAATAATTGACTTGGATTGATGGGTTTAATTAAATAATCAGAAATTTTTGAGCCAATGGCGCCTTCCATGATTTCCTCCTCTTCAGATTTGGTGATCATTACAACCGGAAGATTAGGTTTTTGCTTTTTTATTTCTACCAAAACCTCTAATCCTGACATGCCTGGCATGTTTTCATCTAGAAATATTAAATCATATGAATTGTTTTGAACATTTTCTATGGCATCTAATCCTGAATTTACGGTAGATACCTTCAATCCTTTACCCTCTAAAAAAATGATAAGAGGTTTAAGTAAATCAATTTCATCGTCTGCCCAAAGGATTGAATAATTCATATGTTGTAAATTTCAAAATAAACTTCAATTTGGGAGTTTTATTGCATTCTAAAAAATTAATAATTGTTAAAGGCATAAATTTCCAGACAAAATATAAAAATTTTATCTTTACAGTAGATTAATTAAGAGAATGTCTACATTAACTCCTATAACATTTACTAAAGAAGCGAAAGCGTATTTTCTTCATTTATTAGCATCCAATTCTTTTCCTGAACCATTTGTTCGAATTGGGATGAATGGCGGAGCTTGTGGAGGTACCTTTCTACTTGGCTTTGATTCGAAAAATGAATTTGATGATGAGTTCTTGATAGAGAATATTCCTGTGGTAATCGACAAGCGTCAAATGTTATTTGTGATGGGAACTGAAGTAGCATTTGAGTCGAGAGCCAATGGATTTTATTTACATAAACCTACAAAATCATGAAATTCGCAGCCATAGACATCGGATCAAATGCAGCCCGTTTACAAATTTCTAGTGTTTTAGATAATGATGGACAAATTTCATTTAAGCGGGTTGAATATGTTCGCTTTGCCTTGCGTTTGGGTCATGATGTTTTTACTACTGGTGAAATTTCTCCAGAATCAGAGGTTCGAATTTTTAAATTATTGCAAGCCTACAAATTATTGATGGATTTGCATGAAGTGCGTGATTATGCAATTTTCGCTACATCAGCCATGAGAGAAGCTAGTAACTCGGGACCTATTTTAACGCGAATTCAAAAAATCTTGGATATGAAAATCCAAATTATTGATGGAAGTCGAGAAGCTGAACTAATAAATGATGTGGTAGTTCAATCTTTACATCCTAAAAAAAATTATTTGCATATTGACGTAGGCGGGGGCTCTACCGAATTAAATATTTATCACAATCGACAAAAATTGGCTTCTAAATCATTTAAAATTGGTTCAGTTAGATTGTTAGAAGGGAAGGAAAAGGAGGGTGATTGGGAAAAAATGAAAAAATGGATTTCGATTCAAAAAGAGGAAATAGATGGTGAGATTTTAGCAGTTGGGACTGGAGGGAACATCAATAAATTGTACAATATTTCTGGTCATGTAGATGATTCAAAAACGATTGGAATCGAGGAGTTAAATACCATTACCAATTTTGTGGCTAAGCATACCTATGAAGAAAGAGTACATAAATTACGATTAAATACAGACCGTGCTGACGTAATTGTCCCTGCTGCGTCTATTTATTTGACAGCCATGAAAGAGGCAGGTTGTAAAGAAATCTTCGTTCCCGATTTAGGTTTGAAAGATGGAATCTTGCAATTGTTGTATGATCGATACCTTCGAAAGTTGAAAGTGGAGAGTTGAAATAAACTTAGATTCGTAGTTTCTGGAATTCCTAGTTTCTGGAATTCGTAGTTTCTGGAATTCGTAGTTTCTGGAATTCTTAATTTCTTAATTCACAATTCTATACAAAAATCCCAAACTAATCGCCTGAGAAAATTGCCATCTTGGGTCTTGATCTTGATCTCGTAATAGAATGGCTTGTAAATTGGCATTTACATATTTATTGACTTTCATTGAAATGGTTGTATCAAATCGATGAACGTAGGTGCCAGGATAATTTAATCTGAAATAGTCAAATAAACCTGAATATCTGGCCTTTAAATTAATGTTTTCAAAAATATCTCGGTCGATATTGAAAATAACTTGTAAAACAAACTGATTACGAATATTGTCTCCTGGTTTTTCTAAACCGTATAGGCCAGCATTTGAAATTCGTTTATCCAACACAAATGTTTGACGAAGTGAGCCTACACCGAAACGAGAGAAGAAATTTTTGTTAGGATGAACTTCAAATCCAAGAGAAGAAGTCAAGTAAGCGGGAGCAAAAAGGCTAGAAACAAGTGAGTCTACCGGAACTCCTAAGTAATTTTTCTTTCCATATTCATAACCAGTTAAAAACTGGGTTTGAAAGTTTGTTGACCCGAAAAAATCCCATTTGTCGCTTATTCGATAACCTGCCTTGAATTCGTAAAATATACGGTCAACGTTTTTTCGAAGATTTTGGGTTTTGTTTTGCAAAAAGCCTAATTGCATGTTCAAATCACTATTCAAACGCCATCCGGCATTGTCGAACTTGGCGCTATGTGTTAAAAACCAACCCCCAGCGAAGGTGTTAGATCCCCCAGATTTCCAATTTTCACTGAAAGATGATTGATTTAAATTGGCCCCAATTTGAAAGTCTTTTTTCCATAAACTTACCGGAGCAGCAGGAGCTAAAGAGTCTGCCGGAATTTCCAATGCAAAAGCAACCGTTGGAAACAGTAATATAAATAAGAAAAACGACTTAAACTGATTCATGCTGCAATTTACAAATTTTAATTCTAAAATTAGTTTTGTCCTATTTTGTTCAAGCTAATTTTTATGTCGCCAGTAAATTCTTCTTGACTACTTAATTCAATTAAACCTTCAAACGTATTGAAGCAATCGGTATTGCCTGTCATGGGTTCTAGGGCAATGCAATTTTCTCCTTCCGGACAAAAAGCAATGAAATATGGAAAGATTTCAGAATTAAATTCAAGGCATAACTTTCTTTTTTGTTTATGGTCCACTAAAGCAACGGAGTTGCTTTTCGACTTTTGTAATAAATACACATTGTCGGGTTTTTCAATTTTCAGTGAAATTCCATTTTGTGCAAAAAATGGTTCAGCAGAAAGTGGAATCATTTGGCTATCTGAAAGATATTTTTCAATGGAATGAAAATATAACGTTGAATCTTCAATATTATTTCCTAGTTGAAAATAAGGATGCCATCCGGTAGCAAAAGGTATTTCTTTTTCTCCCGTATTTTTACAAGTAATGTTAAAATTTAGATCTCCATTTGAATGAAACGTATAGGTAAGAATGCATTCAAACGAAAAAGGATAACCTGGAAATGTGCCATCAGACTGATGTTTTAAACAAACGCTTGCGAAATCTTCCTTTTCTTCTTCTGAAATAATTTCAAAGTAGGCATGTGCCATAAATCCATGTATTGCATTTCCAAGTTTTGTTTCATTGATTGGCAATTGGTAGTTTTTACCTTTAAATGAATAATTTCCATTTCTGACACGATTTACCCATGGCATGAGTAAACCACTTGGATAATAGGGGTTTTTAGATAAAGAATAGCTTTTTTTAGCGGGTATGGCAATTAATTCTTGAATTGAATCGCCATCGGAAAGTTGTAAGGAGATTAACATTCCACCAATACTTGCATTTATTTTTACAAGTTCGTTCGAAATTGGATTATTAATTATAATGATTTTTTCACCATTTATTTCTTCAATTCTTATTTTCATCTTTTCTTAAATTCTATGATTCTTAGTTTCTTAGATTCTTAGTTTCAATTCCTAATCCAAATAATGCAAAATCATATTTTACAGGATCTATTGGGTCGAAATGTCTTAGTTGTTCTGTTAATTGTTTGGCTAGTTTCCAACTTGCAGGAGCAGGAGGGATGAGTTGAAGCCTTTCGGCCTGCCTTTGAACATGAACATCAAGTGGACAAATTAGTTGAGCTGGTTTTATGTTTTTCCAAATCCCAAAATCTACTCCACGGGGGTCTGTTCTAACCATCCAACGAAGAAACATGCATATTCTTTTACAAGCTGAGTTGCTTGAAGGTCTTGAAAGGTGTTTTTTTGTACGTTGCAACAACCATTCATTATCAAAAAAATAGTTGTAAAAATTGTTTAAAGCTGCTTCAATTGTCTCGTGATTCGAATCAAAATTATTCGTAAAAGCAGTTTCAAGGCTATCGAATTTCTGATAATGTTGTTGAAAAAAATGTAAAAAATATAATGTATCCGGATATTGAAACGTTCGATGCTTAAAGTGTTCAAATCGTTTCAAGTCTTTTTCTTCAAATTGAACGATGAATTGATGTGGATTGCCATCCATTAAATCAATTAATTGATGTGCTTTTTTTAGGATGGTTGTACGTTGTCCCCATGAAAGGATTGCTACCCAAAACCCCATTATTTCAATATTTTCTTTCTCAGAAAATAAGTGAGGTATACTGATAGGGTCGTCTTTGATAAACTCAAACTGATTAAACTGTTGGAACTTTAGATCTAACAATTTTTTTACATCAGTTTTCATTTTTTACCAAAAAAGAAGGAGACTACTTTTGAAAGAAGGGAAAATATCCAGACCAAAATAGTAGACATTAGGGTAAATGCAGCTATGAACGGATATGATAAAATAAATAATATTTCAAATACTACTTGTCCGGTAGTAATGGGTCTTTTTTGTCTAGGCATACTATTGAATCAAATAGCTTATTTCTGCACGAATTCTTTTATCTACGGCATTTAATTTTTCAAAAGCCTTCGGAGAGATTTTAATGATAACTTTTGGGTCAGAATTGGGTAAACGACCCACTACCTTTACCCAAATGCTTTGGTTATTGGCTAGATTTTTTACTAAAACCAGGGTACCAATAGGTGCACTTTTATGCAAGGCAAGGTATTTTCCAGAATTATCAGGTACGTCAATTAACTCTGCAATACCTGTTTCAATTGTTTTTTTGATTCCTTCATTTGTAGAAGCACTTGCAGATTCTGTTGATTTTGCCTGAGTTTCAGCAGGAAATGAGGTGTCAATTTTTCCTTCAGGTTTTCCTTCTGTCTTTTTATCAGATTTAATTGAGGTTGTTAAAGAAACTGTTTCAATACTAGGTTCCTTAATAATTAGGCGTTGGCCTTCTTGTAATTTATCAGATTTCAAATTATTCCATTTTCTCAATTGTGCCATTGTAACCTTGTATTGGTTTGCGATGGTCAATAAACCTTGTTTAGGCAAAACAATATGAATATTTTCGTTTGCTGATTCTGAAGTATTTTTTGGGGTTTCTTTTACTTCAGATTCTGCGGTATTAGCTACCTGCTTATCAATATTTTTTAAGATACTTGGACTTTCTTCTAAATAATGAAGAGGGATATATATAATTTCACCTGTTTTTACTGGAATATCAGTTTCTGGATTAACCTGCTTGAATTCTGTAAGAGAAAGATTGTATTTCTTTAATACTGAAAACAAAGTTTGTTTTGCACCTAATTTGTAAACAATATAGGTTTTATTGTTTTCCTTTTTAAGGCCTAATGAATCCAATTTATTTGAAAAAATTGGAGCGCTTATAAGGATGAAAAATAATAGAAATTTTGTAGACTTATTCATTTCTTAAAATGATCAATTCGTTTTTGTTTTTTGTGTAAATAATCAGATTTTCAAAAATCTGAAAGGTTTTGTGACCCATCAATTGTGTAGATTCTATGGTTTCTTCCCATAAAGTATCAAACGACAAATTACATACTTTTAGTTTATTTACCCAAGTATTTTCGTAAAGATAATAAGAAAATATAAGCTTATTATCACCTTCTAGATAATCAATCCCTTTGATGATTTTTTGTTGAAAGGTACGATCGAAAAATTCTTGAAAATCTTTAAAATAGATATCTTCTTCTGTGTAATGATTTGGGTTTTGAATATAGAACATCGTACTTGAATATGTTGACGAATCTATGATTGGCAGATTTTCTATTTTTTCTTCAATGGTCCCTGTATTTAAATTAACTCCAAAAATTCCGATGGATTTTGGGTTTTTCCCATTTTCTAAAAGGGAGAAAAATGCTTTTTCTTTGTTCGAATCGATCCATGAATAGACCAAAGAATGTTCGAAAGGGTTGGGGATGATTGTTATTAATTGGGAAGATATATCAATTGTAAACCATTTTTTGCCTTCTGGAGAACTTATGTCGATCCATATTTTTGGCTCTTTTTTAGAACCGAAATAGGCGATTTGATGAATGATTCCTGGAAATTGATGTTGAAAAATTCTTTTCAAAATGTTTTTGTAGAAATTTATATGCAAATTTGGTGAAAAATGTTCATTTATGACGAATCCTTCTCTTTCTGTTTTGGCAATTATTCCTGCCCGTTATGCATCTACGAGGTTCCCGGGCAAACCCTTGGTAGATTTAGGAGGAAAAACAATGATCCAGCGTACCTATGAGCAGGTTTGTCGTGCAGGCAATTGGAAAGAAGTAGTGATTGCCACAGATGATGAACGAATTCAATTAGTAGCAGAAAAATTTGGGGCAAAAGTCGTAATGACTTCCTCGAGTCACCTTACTGGAACTGATCGTTGTGCGGAAGTTTTGGAGAAATTGGGTTTAGAGGTAGATTATGTGGTGAATATTCAAGGAGATGAACCATTTATTGATCCTATTCAGATTCAATCATTGATTTCTGGGTTTGAACAAAAGCCAGAATTGGTTACCTTGATAAAGCGTATAAGCGATTTAGGCACCCTGTTTAATCCAAATTCACCTAAAGTTATTATTGATGAAAAAATGAAAGCAATTTATTTTTCTCGTCAAACCTTACCTTATTTGAGAGGAATTCCTCAAGATGAATGGCTAATGAAAGGAGTATTTTATAAGCACATTGGACTTTATGCGTATCGATCTGATGTTTTGCCATCTTTAGCAAAATTAAAGCCCACCCCTCTCGAATTGGCAGAGTCTTTGGAACAATTACGTTGGATTGAAAATGGATATCAGATTCTAACTGTTGAAACTGAAATTGAAACCTTGGGTATTGATACGCCAGAAGACTTAGAAAGAATTAAAGCTTTAGGTTTAATTTCTTGATTTAATCCTATAATTTTCTGTAAAAAGCCGTAACTTTGTTGTATTATGCAAAAGCCATCGGTTAGAGAAGTTTTACAGGAAAGAATTTTAGTATTAGATGGAGCCATGGGTTCCCTAATTCAGGAATATAAATTAACGGATGCAGATTATCGTGGAGAAAGATTTAAAGATTTTCCGCATGAGGTCAAAGGAAATAATGATTTACTTTCCTTAACTCGACCTGATATTATTCAAGAAATTCATAGAAAGTATTTTGAAGCAGGAGCAGATATTGCTGAAACCAATACCTTTTCTTCCACGTCCATTGCCATGGAAGATTATCACATGGAAGATTTAGTCTTTGAATTAAACTTTCAATCGGCCAAAATAGCTAAAGAAGTTGCTGATGCTTATACTTTAAAAAATCCAAATAAACCTCGATACGTGGCTGGATCGATGGGACCAACAAATCGAACCTTATCGCTTTCTCCTGATGTGAATGATCCTGGTTATCGTGCGATTCATTTTGATCAATTAGTTGAAGCGTATCAGGAGCAGGTTCGTGGTTTAGTGGATGGTGGAGTGGATTTACTTTTAATTGAAACGGTTTTTGATACATTGAATGCAAAAGCTGCTTTATTTGCGATTGATCAATTTTTCAAAAATAACCCAGATAAAGAATATTTGCCAGTAATGGTTTCTGGAACGATTACCGATCAATCGGGAAGAACCTTATCTGGACAAACCACCGATGCGTTTTTAACCTCAGTTTCACACATGCCTTTATTAAGTGTGGGGATAAACTGTGCCTTAGGGGCAGATTTGATGCGTCCTTATGTAAAAACACTTTCTGATAAATCTCCATTTTTTGTTTCTGCGCATCCCAATGCTGGTTTGCCAAATGAGATGGGAGAATACGACCAAAGTCCAGAAGAGATGGCCGAAATCATTGAAGATTTCTTGAAAAATGGTTTTGTAAACATCATAGGTGGTTGTTGCGGTACTACTCCGGCTCATATCCGTCAGATTGCTGAAATAGCTTCGAAATATGCTCCACATCAAATTCCTGAACAAAATGTAAATCAGAAATTGTCGGGTTTGGAGCCTTTAGAAATAACTCCATTGACCAATTTTGTCAATGTTGGAGAGCGTTGTAATGTAACAGGATCAAAGAAATTTGCCAGATTAATTCGAGAAGAGAAATTTGAAGAGGCAATTCAGATTGCAAGAGATCAGGTAGAAGGTGGTGCGCAAATACTTGACATCAATTTAGATGAAGGTATGATTGATGGTGTCAGTATGATGCCAAAATTCTTGAATTTATTGATGGCAGAGCCAGATATTTCAAAATTACCTTTGATGATTGATTCATCTAAATGGGAGGTTATTGAAGCTGGATTGAAATGCGTTCAAGGGAAATCGATAGTTAATTCGATTTCATTGAAAGAAGGTGAGGAGCGATTTATTGAACTTGCTGAAAAAATTAAAAGTTATGGTGCCTCTGCAGTTGTGATGGCATTTGATGAAAAGGGACAAGCAGACAATTACCAACGTAGAATTGAAATATGCCAACGTGCCTACAATATTCTAACTCAAAAAGTAAATTTTCCAGCACAGGATATCATATTTGATCCGAATATTTTAACCGTTGCCACAGGTATTGAAGATCATAATAATTATGCTGTTGACTTTATTCAGGCCACTAAGTGGATAAAAGAAAATTTACCTTTGGCTAAAGTTTCGGGAGGGGTTTCAAATATTTCATTCTCATTTAGAGGTAATGAACCTGTTCGTGAAGCAATGCATACTGTTTTTCTTTATCATGCTATTAAAGCTGGTATGGATATGGGAATTGTAAATGCTGGTCAGTTAGGTGTTTATGATGAAATTCCACAGCCATTACGCGATTTATGTGAGGATGTGTTACTGAACCGTAATGAGGATGCCACTGAAAAATTGGTAAGTTTTGCTGAAACGGTAAAATCCTCTGGCAAAGAGGTAGTAGTTGATTTGGAGTGGAGAAACTTGCCAGTGAAGAAGCGTTTGGAGCATGCACTTATCAAAGGCTTGACTGAATATATTGATGAGGATGTAGAGGAAGCTAGACTTCAAGTTAAAAAGCCGATTGAGGTGATAGAAGGTCCGCTAATGGACGGAATGAATGTTGTTGGCGATTTATTTGGTGAAGGAAAAATGTTTTTACCACAAGTGGTAAAATCGGCCCGCGTGATGAAAAAGGCGGTAGCTTATTTATTGCCATTTATAGAGGCAGAAAAGCAAGGAACGGAAAGTTCTTCTGCAGGAAAAATTTTATTAGCTACGGTAAAAGGTGATGTGCACGATATTGGAAAAAATATTGTAGGTGTCGTATTAGCCTGTAATAATTACGAAATTATTGATTTAGGAGTAATGGTACCTTGCGATAAAATTTTAGCTGCAGCCAAAGAGTATCAGGTAGATATTATCGGTTTGTCTGGACTAATTACGCCAAGTTTAGATGAAATGGTGTATGTAGCCAAAGAAATGGAGCGTCAAGGATTTACCATTCCATTATTAATTGGTGGGGCGACCACTTCTCGAATACATACGGCTGTAAAAATTGATCCACATTATTCAGGACCAGTTATTCATGTGCTAGATGCCTCGCGATCTGTTCCTGTGGCAGGTAGATTATTGCAAAGTGACTTATCGCAGCAAGAGATTTTTAATGAGATTAAAAAAGAATATGCTGAGCTGCGCGAAGCACATGCAAATCGTCAACAAGATAAAAATTACTTGAGCCTTCAACAAGCAAGAGACAAGCAAAAGACGATTGATTGGACAGGTTTTAAAGCGACCAAGCCATCATTTTTAGGGTCTAAGTATTTACAAAATTTTCCATTAGAGCAATTAGTTCCTTATATCGATTGGACGCCCTTTTTCTCTACGTGGCAATTGTCTGGTAAATATCCAAAGATATTTGACAATGAAGTAGTTGGAAAAGAGGCGCGCAAATTGTTTGATGATGCACAATCAATGTTAAAAAAGATTGTTTCTGAAAAATGGATAACCGCCAATGCCGCTGTAGGGTTTTTTCCTGCGAATGCCTTTGGTGATGATATTATTTTGCATGATTTTGTAGCAAAAGAGCAAACAGTTGCTTGTGAGAAACATGGTCAACATGTACATGTTGACTATCAAATTGTTCCAAAAGATCAAACTTCAGATTCTACCAAATGGTTACATCACTTGAGACAACAAGGATTAAAAGCGAGTAACTTGCCAAATTATTCTTTAAGTGATTTTGTGGCTCCATTGGGAAATGAAATTGATTATGTTGGTGCATTTGCAGTAACAACGGGTCTAGGAATTGAAGAAAAATTGGCTGAATTTGAAAAAGATCATGATGACTACAATGGCATCATGTTAAAAGCTTTGGCAGATCGATTGGCGGAAGCTTTTGCTGAGTATTTACATGAAAAAGTGAGAACTGATTATTGGGGATATGCTAAAGAGGAAAAGCTTTCGAATGAAGAGTTGATTAGTGAAAAATACGAAGGAATTCGTCCCGCACCTGGGTATCCTGCTTGTCCGGATCACACGGAAAAAACAAGATTGTTTGAACTATTGGAAGTAGAAAAGCATACGGGCATCTCTTTAACAGAAAGTTTGGCTATGTATCCAGCTTCATCTGTTTCTGGATTTTATTTTTCTCACCCGAAAAGTACGTATTATGGTTTGGGTAAAATAGCCAAAGATCAAGTGGAAGACTATGCTAAACGTAAAGGAATGAGCGTGGAAGAAGTAGAAAAATGGTTGAGTCCGGTCTTGAATTATCAATAAATTGAAATGACAAAAATTACAGAATACTTCAAGCAAGCAAATGGGAAAACCTTGTTTTCCATTGAAATTATTCCACCGATGAAAGGCCAAAATTTTGGCGAATTAATGGGTCATTTGGAATCTTTGATGGAATTTAATCCTCCATTTATTGAAGTTACCTACCATAGAGAAGAATATATTAACAAGTCTATTAATGGTGAATTAAAAAGAATTCCGATTCGAAAACGTCCGGGTACTCTTGGTATTTGTGCGGCTATAATGCATCAATTAAAAGTTGAGGCGGTTCCTCATGTAATTTGTGGCGGATTTACTAAAGAGGAAACGGAAGATTTTTTAATAGATTTACATTATTTGGGAATAGAAAATATTTTGGCCTTGCGTGGTGATCATGAAAAGGGTGAAGATTTATTTATTCCAAAGGAAGGAGGACATGCTTTCGCAAATGAGTTAGTAGGTCAGATCCACCAAATGAATCAGGGGAAATTATTATATGAAGAAACAGAATCCTTTCCTACTAATTTTTGTGTGGGGGTAGCGGGTTATCCTGAGAAACATTACGAGGCAATAAGTTTTGATGTGGATTTAAAATACTTAAAACAAAAAGTAGATGCAGGGGCAGATTATATTGTAACTCAAATGTTTTTTGATAATAAGTATTATTTTGATTTTGTAGAGAAATGTAGAGCGATTGGTATTAATGTTCCTATCATACCGGGTTTAAAACCATTGTCGACTGCCAAGCAAGTTGAAATATTGCCTGAAATTTTCTTTTTAAATATTCCAGAAGTACTAAAACAGGAAGTGCTAAAATGTTCATCAAATGACCAAATTAAGCAGTTGGGCATCGAATGGACGATTCAGCAGGGAAAAGAATTAATGAAGGCTAATGTACCAGCCTTACATTTTTATACCATGTCTAAATCAGACAGTGTGAAGGCAATAGCCAAATCATTATTCTGATTTGGCTTTTTGAATTATTTCATCTGCTTTTATTTGTGCATCTTGTAATATTTTTTCTACTCTTTTATCCGCTTCTTTTTTTAATTTATCTGCTAATTTTTTCGCTGCGAATTTTGTGAGGGGATTATTAGCTTGTTCAATTAATTGGTCTGCTTCTTGATAAGCCTTTGTTTTTAAATCTTCCGCTATCAGTTTTGCTTTTTGAATTTCTTGGTCTGCTTTTAGTTTAGCTTCATCTAAACCTTTATTTTTTTGCGTTTTGATTTCTGCTTTTATTAATTCCTTACTAGCCTCTTTAAAGTTTTTATTGCCTGAAAGTGATACTTGTATGCTTGGTTGTTTGATATTGCCAGATATACTAAATTCAAGAGGGATTTTTTGGATTATATTTCCTACCGAACTATTGAGTTTTTCTAGTTTTGAGTTTAAAGATGCTCCAGTTTTTGAATCAATTAATCCAGCATCAAACTTTGCACTTACCACATAGTTTAACGTTTGATCTAAGCCATTGCTACCTGAAATAGTAAACGTTCCTACAGAAGAGTTTAGGTTAAAAGGTTTAATCAGTAGGCGACCATCGGTTATTTTGAAGTTTAGGTTGATGGGTTTAATGTGTAAATCATTGGCTCCTTTCCATTTAGCTACTTGTAAAAGTTTTTTAAAAATGGGGGAGGTGGTTCCATCAATTTCAGTACTTGTTAAACTACCTTCAGCCTGAACAGATGGTAAAACTAAATCAAATGATTTATTGAAGTTTCCAGAGAAATCAAAGGAAGGTGAAATATTTCCAATCAAATTCTTGGTAATAGGTAAATAAGTTTGAACTATTTTAAAATTATCAAAAGCTTTTGTTATTGCTAGCGATTGAATATTTACCTTTAATTTAGTTTCAAGATCTTCACCTTTAAGAACATATCCGAAAATGTTGCCAATTTTTCCAACAATTGTAAATGGTGCATTTAGGTAATTAAAACTTGTTTGGGCTTGTAGTGAATTGCTATTAAATGTTCCTGTTATATTGGGGATTTGAATCAATTTGTTTTGAAATGTACCATTAAAATTATTTATTTGAGCATTTCCCATTACATTTCCTTTTCCTGATTTTAGTTCATTTAAGTTACCTTCAAATTGTACCTTTGCCTCTAATAATCCCGCATAATTCAAACCTTCTTTCGGGAACAGTTTTGCTACATTTTCTAAGTGTAATTTAGTTTGAATATTTCCTTGGAGAAATGGATTTCTTGTTGGATTTTTAACTAAAAGATTGGATGCAAATGATTCATTATTTAAATGGAAATTAAATGGTTTTAGTTGAATTTCTGTTTCATCTATTTTACCATGCGCATTTTTGGCAAAAAAGTTTAATTCTAATTGTTGGATTCTTTCAGCTTTTCCTTCATAGGAAAATGCACCTTTTTGAATCAATAAATTTAAATTAAAATTGGGAATTTGGGTATTACTTAACTTGCCAATAACAGAACCTTTTAAGGTAGCCTTTCCACTTGAGGTTAATTTTTCGAAATTGTTAGTATATAAACTTGGAATGAGTGATAAGAAATGTTTTAAGGGAGAATTATTTGTTGCAAAAGTTAAATTCATGTCCATGGTACTATCTGGCATAGAAAGTTCATATGAAAAATTAATGGGTAGTTCGTTTACTTGTAAAACGTTATTTGAAAATTTAAATTGCATTTTTTTGAAGTCCATCAAAATAGGTGCATCTAAACTTGCTTGAACATTATTTAACAAAGGTTTTCCAAGAAATTCTAAGTCCCACTGTTTAACTTCTGTTTTTGTTTGTAAGGTGAAAATTTCTTCTTTGAAGTTCCCGTTTCCCTCATGATTAAAACCCGTAAATTTAGTGTAGAAATTTCTGGATAAATCATTGTATTCAATGCTGGAGTTATCAATTAGATAATTATCGATTGAAAGTTGAAAGGATGATTTTTCAGTATTTTCTGATTTTTTCGATGCTTTCATGATATCCCAATTGGCCTTTCCACTTGCTAACACTTTTACATTGATTTTTGCCTCTTCAATAGCTAAGGAATTGATTAAAATAGTGCTTTCTTTTAAGTATTTCCATAATGAAATGGATATGGTAAGTTTAGGAATGCTTGCTAAGGTATCTTTTTGAAATTCTTGCACACCAATGATCTTTAAATTCTTTGCTTGGATTTGTAATTTAGGGAAGTTTCGGATAAAACTTAGTTCAATATCCTCTAAAGTTATTTGAGCATTAACTTGTTTATTTGCTTGTGAAAGGATTTCAGTTTTTATTTTGTCTTTATATAACCAACTAAATCCAAACGAAAGTGAAACGATAAATAGTAATGCAATTCCAATAAATTTGATGATATTTGTTTTCATTCCTTTCTAACTAATTTTGATTAATTATTCAATAACGTACATATGAAAGTTTTGGTTTATGGCGCTTCTGAAAATCCTGAAAGATATGCCTATAAGGCGACTTCATTATTATTGGAACATGGACATGAAGTGATTTTGGTTGGGCATCGGGATGGTCAAGTTTTTGGACATCCAATTCATAAACAAAAACAATTTGAAAAGGTTGATACTGTAACTTTGTATGTAGGACCAAAAAATCAGGAAGGCCTATTAGATTATTTAAAAGTATTGAAACCTAGAAGAGTTATTTTTAATCCAGGCACAGAAAATCTGGTATTGGAAAATGAATTAGAACAGCTAGGTATACAAGTAGAAGAGGCCTGTACACTTGTCTTGTTGCATACAGGCCAATTTTAATTTATTGTTGGATTAATTTGAAATCAAATTCTTCCATGATAATATTAGCTAATAACTTTTTGCAGGCATTTGTTACAATTTCACTTGCCTCTGCCTCCGAATTTGCTTCCACTTGTAATTGAATGTGTTTGCCAATTCGAACATCTGCTACTTGATTGATCCCTAAATTTTGAAGCCCAATTTTTACAGCTTTTCCTTGAGGATCAAGGATTTCTTTTTGAGGCATTACATTGATTTCTGCTAAAAATTTCATTTTTGACGACTATTTAAGATATAAACAACTCCAGATAAAAGGACGTAACTAATCACAATTAATGGAATAGCTACAAATTTAAACAATATTAAATTGATGACACAGTAAATCAGGAAAATGTATTTCATTTGATTGGCATTCCAAGCAAAAGTTTTGAACTTAAATGCCATTAAGGGTAGTTCTGAAATCATTAAATAGCTCATGATAATTGCGTAAATTAATAAGCCATTGAAATGCAAAAAGTAAGTTGAAAATGCTGGTTGAAAATGTAAAATTACAGGTATCGAAGCGATAAATAATCCATTCGCTGGTGTAGGTACTCCTATAAATTGTTCAGATTGACGGGTGTCGATGTTGAACTTGGCTAATCGATAAGCTGAGGCAAGGGCTAAAGTAAAAACCATGTATGGTTTATAAAATCCGCCAATTCCATAATAGCATAAGCTTGAGCAAGATCTTTCAACTAAATGCAACAGCATAAAACTTGGTAATACCCCGAAAGAGACCATGTCTGCTAGGGAGTCTAATTGTTTGCCTAGTTCTGAGTATGCCTGAAGTAAACGTGCCAAAAAACCATCAAAAAAATCGCAGACCAAGGAAATTCCAATACAATAAGAGGCCCATAAGATGTTTCCTTGCATGACAAACACAATGCCTAAACAACCTGCCAATAAATTACCTAAAGTTAATAAATTGGGTATTTCTTTTTTTAAACTCATTCGAAACGTACAAAAGGATTTAATTTTTTTTCATCACCAATTGTGGTGGTTCCGCCATGACCCGGATAAACAATTACCTCATCAGGCAAGATGTAAAATTTAGTTTGAATACTTTTTACTAAATCATCATGGCTACATAATGGAAAATCTGTTCGACCAATACTTCTCCTGAAAAGTACATCACCCGAAAGTAAGATTTGCTCTAGTTCAAAATAAAATGCCACATGGCCTGGAGCATGCCCAGGAACAAATAATACTTTTGGCGACAAATCGCCAAAAGTTAGAGCTTGATCTTCATCTAAATAAAAATCAATTTCTGCCTCCTGATAATGTGGGAAGCCATAAAACAAGGCTCTGTTTTTTACATCTTGTAAAACGATGGAGTCTTTTTGATGTAAACCAAAGGGTATTTGATAAATTTCTTTGAGGCTTTGAACGCCCAAAACATGATCTACGTGTGCATGTGTGTTGATAATTGCCTTTGGGTTGATGGAATTTGATGCTATGAAATCACGTAAAATTTGTCTTTCTTCAAAAGTATAGCAACCAGGGTCAATGATTAAACCTTCTCCTTGTTCATTCCAAACGACATACGTATTCTCTTGGAAGGCGTTAAAACAGAAAGCTTTTACTTGAATCATGCTCAAAATTTGTAAAAAAAAGTGGAAAAATGAAATTAGCGTCCCAATAAAAAGATACATGGTTTTTTATGTAAATCGGGAATTTGAGATTTCCATTGTTGGATGCTCATTGTTTTATAAATAGCCTCTTCACTTTTTATTGCTGCAGAAATGCTTAATAAGGTGTCTGGATTGCAGGTTTGTAACAAATCTTCTAGGAGGGCATTGTTTCGATAGGGTGTTTCCATAAAAATTTGCGTTTGACCAGATTTTAGGACTTCTTTTTCTAGCCATTCTATTTTTTTAATTCGTTGTGGCCTTTCAATTGGTAAATATCCTAAGAAAACAAAGCTTTGACCAGAAAAACCTGAACCCATTAAGGCCAACAAAATCGAAGAGGGACCTACCAATGCTTCAACCTCGATGTTCATTTGATGTGCTAATTGTACTGCCAAGGCTCCAGGGTCTGCTACACCTGGACAGCCTGCCTCTGAAATTACTCCAACATGTTTACAATCGCTTCCCTTTAGATCCTGCAGAATTTTACGAATTTCTGCAGATTTACTATCTTTCGTTAATTCATAAAATTGTAATTCTTCTATTTTTACCCCCAACTTTAATTCGCTAATAAATCTCCTTGTTGTTCGAATATTTTCAACAAGAAAATGTTTGCATTGTAAAATGGTATCCTTAATTTCTTGAGGTAAGGTTTGTGATGCCGTATTTTCAGCGATAGGACAAGGGATCAAATACAATTTCATAAGATTTGCTGAAGGGCTTTTAAAAATGCTTCTGGCTGATCGGCTTGTACCCAATGCCCTGCATTGGGTATTTCTATGATTTCAAAATTGGGAAAAATTTCAGCAATTAACCGATGGTCCTCTGGTAAAATATAATTTGATTCGGCGCCTTTAATAAAAATGGTTGTCGTTTCAGAGGGATTTCTATAAAATAATTCATGTCCAACCACATCAATATTTTTTGTTATTACTTTCAGATTAATGCGAAAAGCAAACTCATTTTGCTCATTTCTATATAAATTTTTTAATAGAAATTGGCGTACTCCTTCTTTCTCCTCAAATCGTTTTAAATGTTCATTTGCCTCAGTCCGACTCTGAAGTTTCTTTAGGTCTAGTGAATTTAAGCCATTCAATATTTGGGTGTGATGTACTGGATAAAATTTGGGTGCTATATCTACCACTACTACTTTTTGGGCAATAGTAGGGTAATTTAATTCAAACTGCATGACCACTTTTCCACCCATTGAGTGACCAATCAAAATTGGATTTTCTAAAGAATGATCTTCAAGAAATTCCTTTAAGTCCGCAGCCATGACCATGTAATCAAACTCATCAGACCAAGGACTTTGGCCATGGTTTCGCTGATCTACTAAGAACACGCGATTCGATTCCCCCAGTTGTTTTGCAATCCCTAACCAATTATCGGATGTTCCAAAAATACCATGAAGAATTACGATAGGGGTCCCAGTTTCTCCAACTTGTCTGTAGAATTGTTTCATTTTAGGTAAATGGCTTTTTCTTTTTGGTCAATGGTATGTCCAATTTTCCAAAAACGTTGATTTTTTTGAGTAAGTAATGCTTCAAATTCAGTGCATGCCTCATTTTCAATTGCAATTAATAAGCCACCAGAAGTTTGTGGGTCTGCACCAATATAATTTATAATTATATCTTCGCCAATTTCGATGCGATGTTGATAGGAAGTCAAATTTCGTTTGGTTCCACCAGGAAAGCAATCTTGCTGTAAATAATTATGTATATTTGGTAGGGTAGGAATCGATTCAGGATCAATAATTGAAGATATTCCTGATCCATCGCACATTTCTATTAAATGCCCGAACAAACCGAAACCAGTCACATCTGTCAATGCTTTTACAAAAGGAAGGGGCCCTAAAATGGCACCAATTTTATTTAATTCTTCCATTTGCTGAACTGCAGTTTCTAAATCTTTTGGATCAAGAATATTTCTTTTTTGAGCAGTTGTTAAAATTCCAACACCTAAAGGTTTCGTTAAATAAAGTGTGCAATTTGGAGTTGCCGTATTATTTTGTTTTAAATGCTCTTTTATGACTTTTCCAGTAACTGCCAAACCAAAGATTGGTTCTGGTGAATCGATGGAGTGTCCACCTGCCAAAGGAATGCCGGCAGCCAAACAGGCGTCTCTACCACCATTTATCACTTCTTTTGCGATTTCAGGGGCTAATTTGTCGATGGGCCAACCAAGTATGGCAATTGCTAATAAAGGGGAACCTCCCATAGCATAAATATCAGAAATGGCATTGGTAGCCGCTATTTTACCAAAATGATAAGGGTCGTCCACAATAGGCATGAAAAAATCAGTGGTAGAAATCACCGCCTCTCCATTTCCCCAATCAAAAGCTGCCGCATCATCTTTACTTTCATTTCCAACTAAAAGTTGATTCCAAACCTGTTTATGATCAGTGTGAATGATTTTTTCTAAAATTTGGGGAGAAATTTTACAGCCACATCCAGCGCCGTGGGAAAAGGATGTAAGTTTAATTGAAGGGTCTTCTGCTTTCATTGTGAATATTTGGTACAAAAATATTCTTTAAAAAGTTAAAAATTAATTTTATGTTAAGATTTTAAGGAAAATGTGATTATTCGGGCACTAAAGTGGGAAAATTTATAAATAAATATACGTTTAGTACTAAAAGTCAATGAATTGTACAATTATTAGAAATTATACTTTTTGGAGTATTTAATTTTTATAAGTTAATTTGCAAAGTCAAACTAAAATTCATTTTATTACTAAATTCCAAATTTATGCAGAAAAGATTTACGTTTAAGTCTGTATTGTTAGGTGCTTTTTTTGCACTAATCGCAATACTGCCTTCTGGGCGAGTTTTTGCTCAGGGATCTACAACTGCTGCGATGGCAGGTGTTGTTGTAGATGAAAAGGGAGAAGGTCTTCCTGGTGCTACCATTATTGCAATTCATGAGCCAACAGGTTCTCGTTATGGCGCTTCTACGCGTGCTGATGGTCGTTACAACATTGTTAACATGCGTGTGGGTGGTCCTTACAAATTGACTGTATCATTCGTTGGTTACAAAGAGGCTTCTCAAACAGGAATCGTACTGACTCTTGCTCAAGAGCTTCGTCAAAACTTCAAATTAGAAGTGAATCAAGCTCAATTAGAGGAGGTTAAAGTGGTTGCTTCACGTAGTTCTGTGATTAACTCAGGTCGTACGGGTGCTGCTACCACAGTAGGTAATTCACAAATTACAACTCTTCCTACCCTAAATCGTTCTTTGGGTGATTTTGCTCGTTTAGATCCTCGTGCTAATGGTTTAAATTTTGCTGGTAGAAATGCTTTATACAACAACATTACTGTTGATGGTGCTTATTTCAACAATGCATTTGGCTTACAATCTACCATTGGTTCTCAAGCTGGTGCATCTCCAATTTCAGTTGATGCGATTGACCAGTTCCAAGTATTAATCGCTCCATATGACGTTCGTCAGGGTATGGCTACCGGTGCTAATATTAACATTGTAACAAAATCTGGAACAAACAACTGGACAGGTTCAGGTTACTATTTTGGAACAAATGAAGGTTTAGTAGGTAATAAAATTGGTGATGTAACTAACCAATATGGTAAATTCCAAAGAGGACAATTTGGAGGTCGTGTAGGTGGGGCTATCATCAAAAACAAGTTATTTGTTTTTGGTTCATTTGAACAAGAAAACCAAACAGAACCGGGTTCAAATTTCGTAGCTAGAGCTTCAACAGCTTCTCAATCTGCAAGTGAGTCTCGTGCTTTACAAGCTGATATGGATCGTTTAAAAGATTTCTTAAAGACTAAATTTAATTATGATCCAGGAGCTTATCAAAATTATGATAAGGAAAAATATTCTCAAAAAATTAATTTACGTTTAGATTGGAATATTTCTGACAAGCATAAATTTAACTTTAAGTATAATTACTTACGTTCTTATGCTGATATTAGCCCGTCTTCTTCTGGTTCATTGACAAATGGTCGTTCTCCTTCTTCGCAAGTACTTCCTTTCCAAGGTATCATGTATAGAATCAACAATAACTTAGATTCTTACATTGCTGAATTGAACTCAACGTTCTCTTCTTCAGTAGCGAATAACTTGACTGTAGGTTATACTCAAATGCGTGATTATCGCCAATCGCCAGTAAACAACACACCATTCCCAACGGTGGATATTGGTAACAATGACTTAACGGAATTAACAACATTTGGTTATGAACCATTCTCTGCGAACAATATTTTGAATTCAGATATTTTCCAAATTTCAGATAACTTAACTATTTATAAAGGAAAGCATGTTTGGACATTTGGTGCAGCGTATGAAACAAATGCATTTAGCAATGGCTTTGCTCCAAACTATTATGGTGCCTATCAGTTTAAATCAATCGATGACTTTATTAAGAACGCATCAGGAGATTTGTCTGCTTTACCTGTAAGATATCAGCAACAATGGTCTAACTATTCTACGTTCCCATTTGCTGAAATGAAAGGTTCTACCTTATCTTTCTACGGTCAAGATGAAATTTCAGTAGCTAAAGGTTTGAAACTAACATTTGGTTTACGTGGTGATGGTACATCTTTCCCAGTTGCTGAAGAAGCTAAATATACGAATACGTATGTTCCAGGCTTAACTTTCAGAAATGGTGCGAAAATCGAATCAACTAACAAATTCCCAGATTTCACTTTGTTGTGGTCTCCACGTTTTGGATTTAACTGGGATGTGAAAGATGATAAAACTACTCAAATTCGTGGTGGTTTAGGTATTTTCTCTGGTCGTGTTCCTTACGTTTGGTTATCAAATCAATTATCAAACAATGGTGTGTTATTTGGTTCAGAAAACTTAACTTCTGCCGCAGATATGAAGGCGCATCCGTTTAATCCAAATGTTGATGCATACAGACCTGCTATTACTACAAACATTCAACCATTGGCTTACAATTTGGCTATCACAGATGCAAACTTTAAGTTTCCTCAAGTTTTCAGATCTAATTTAGCTGTTGATAAGCAATTAGGCGAAGGTTGGATTGTAGGTTTAGAAGCAATCTATACGAAAGATATCAATGCGGTTTATTTAGAAAATATCAATTTGCCAAATGCTTTAGCTAAGGCTGTAGGTGCAGATAATCGTCCTATTTGGTATATTCCAAGTGCTACTGGTATTCCAACAAACTCAAAGAATAATCAGATTTATGGTAACGTTAAAGGTGTGAATGCTCCAGCTGCTGGAAACTCAGTAACAAATCCAAACATTTCTGATGCGATTTTGATTAAGAATACGGATTTAGGTTATTCATATGCATTTACTGCTTCAGTTTCTAAATCATTTGACAATGGATTGTTTGCTAGCTTAGCGTATACAAATTCAGATTCTCGTTCAGTGAATGATGGTGGTTCGATTGCTCAATCACAATGGAGAGATCGTGTTGTGTCAGGTGATCCTAATGAAAATGTATTAGGTTATTCTTCTTACTTACAAAGACATCGTATTAATGCTTATGGCTCTTATAAGTTAAATTATTTGAATGATAAAGCTAGTACAACTTTTGGTTTTACTTATTCAGTAGCTCCAGCAGGTAGATATTCATATGTTTACGCAGGAGATATGAATGGTGATAATCAAACGTCAAATGACTTGATGTATATTCCACGTGGTCAAAGTGAAATTATTTTAAAAGATTTAGTTGTTGGAACTACAACTTACACTGCTGATCAACAATGGCAAGATTTAGATAAGTTCATTTCTCAAGATCCATATTTAAGTTCTCGTAGAGGACAATATGCTGAAAGAAATGGTGCTGAATTGCCATGGCAAGCTAACTTTGACTTCAAAATCATTCAAGATTTTTATGTTAAAGTAGGTGGTAAGAAAAATACAATCCAATTAACCTTAGATGTATTCAACTTTGGTAACTATGTATCACCAAACTGGGGATTAGGTCAATCTGCTATCAAGACTGCAGTATTGAACTATGTAAACAACGATGCGCAAGGTCGTCCGGTTTTCCAATTCCCTTACCGTACAGGTACAACCCCATTAACAGAAACTTTCCAAAGAAACTTAGGTTTAGGTTCTAGATGGCAAGCACAATTTGGTCTTCGTTATATCTTTAACTAATATCAAATTAAATAAACAAAAAAGGCTTCGAGAAATCGAAGCCTTTTTGTTTGATTATAATCCCTGTGAATAATTTATTCCTTCGGATTAAAATCCGCAGCTATTGATTTTACATTGAATAACTTGAATTTTAATTTTATATTCATCAGCTGCAGAATTAATTCTACAGCAAATAACTTTCCACTTTCAACTTTCAACTCTCCACTTTCAACTCTCAATTACATTTTATTAATCCACTCCTTAATCAATTCAACTCCTTCTTTGTGAATTAATTTTCTGCCAAGCTCTGGCATCATAATGCCAGGATCCGTAGAATTCATTCTAAAATACAAGATACTTTCCTTAGCTTTTCCTGGTATTATATCATATTTAAAATGCCCAGAACCTCTTCCTGCAGCAACCGGACTTTTCATATAACCGTAACTACTCGATTCACGATTATACCAACTTAAATTTAATCCACTATTTTTTGCTGGCCCACTCGGATTATGGCAATGCGCACAATTAATATCTAAATACGCTTTAGCTCTTTCCTCTATACTAATTTTTTCATCAAAATAATTCGGCATTCGGTGTGCCTCTTTTATATCTTGATTTGAAACTTCCAATAAGCCCATTTCTTTTAATTCTGATAGCTGATTATTTGTATGGCCTCCGTAGTTGATTTCCTTATTTAATTGGCGCGCTGAGGGGCCAATGGGGCTCATTTGTCCGTTTACCTCATGACAGCCTTTACACTGGTTGATATTTGGGACTTCATAGGTGAAATCAAGGGCTTGATGTCCTTTTACTTTTATTTTTAGCGGTATGGAAGCGCCTGTGATTTCCAAGCTTGCATCATTCTGTTCTTCATTCCATACATATGGATAGGCTTTCCATTCATTATCTTGTTTAATGAGTAATCGAGTTTCAATTATTCTATTCCCTTTGGTAGGTTGATTTTCATCTTTTGGATAGAAAAAATTTTTAATGATAATCGTTCCTTCTGGAAAGGTTAAAACATTTTCCTTTTGATAGGTGATTTTAGATCCTTTGGGTAATACGATAAATCGCGATTTACTAGCATAATCAGAAAATAATGGACTATTTAATTCGTAGGGGATTACTCCGTCTTTGGGTTCTAAATTTTTTATATCCCCTTTGAAAAATTGATAAGATGATAAATTTTCAGGAATAGATGGTTGTGCATTTTTAAAAAGCAAGAAGAGTAAATAACTTATGAAAAGGCTGGAAATTATTTTTTTCACATTACTCATTTTTAAAATTTGTGCGATGTCGGATTGAAAAAAAATTAAATTTTAGTTTTTTTACAAATCAAATTGATTTAAAGAAAGTCCACACTCGGCACAGCCGTGCGTGAGTAGTTTAATGTAAAACTTTTTCATTTACATAATCGCAATCATATTTTTTCATGTCCCAACTTCTATTTTTGAAATTGTTACTAGCATCTAAATTCATGAAACTTTGATTGGAATTATTTCGAATACATATTTTAAATTCTGGGAAAAATTCTCCTTCCTTATTTATTTTTTTAGGATCTAAAATTCCATCATAAACAATCATTGGTGGATTTTTGCCAAATCTGAGCAGATATCGATAAAGTTTTCCAAATTTTCCTTTAGCAGGAACTCTTGAAGGTTTTCTTTCGAAATAATTATCATGAATATTGATTCCTGCAGGGTAAGGGTCATATTCTACATCTTTGATAGGAATCTCTGTCATGTAGTAACTGATAATTCCAGCGCCAATTGTATGATGGTTTAGAATTTTATTATTAAATATTTCCACATGATTGGTGGCTAAAATTAATACACCAGTTCCTTGTGGTACATTGCCAACAATATTTCCTTTTGGGGCAAAATTTGGTAAGTTATTTTCTTGAATTAAATTGTCATGAACCAACACATGTCCTCCCTTTTTTTGAACTAAATCTGGTAAGTCAAATACTAAAATGCCACCCGTATTCCCAACTGCTTGGTTATTATAGACCTCAGCATAAAGTGAATTCTCAATTTCAATTCCAGCTACATTCTGAGTGGCATAACAATTTTTAACTTGAATGCGCTTAGATTGACCCACATAAATTCCCGCATCTGATGCTCCAATAGCCACGCAACTATCAATCAAGACATCTTCACACATGACAGGGTATAAGGCATAACTTCCATTGCTTTCTTTGGGCCCATTGGTCCACTCTGCTTTTAATTTTTTAAAGGCCATTCCCTTTACTTCCATGGTTTTTATCAAATCACCTTTAGCATTTTGTGCCGTTAAATTTTCAATGGTAATATCCTCACAATTGGTGATTTTAATCCCTTCAGCGCCGGAAGTTTGATTGCTAAAATTAAGGATAGTCTTGTCAATTCCTTTTCCTCGTATTATTACATGTTTTTTCCCTTCTAAAGAGAGTGTTTTTGTAAGCTGAATGGTGCCCTCATCAAATTCAATGACAGAATGGTCTTCCGCTAATAAAAACTGTTTTTGTATTTTTTTCTCAATATCAACCTGAGCTTTTAAAGGAATATATAAAAGGCTGAAAATGATGATTAATAGATTTAAATTCTTGATTTTCATTTAAATAGGCGAAATAATAATAACTAATCTATTTAAAAAAAATATTTTTTCATAAATTTTAGCAAAAAATATAAGCAACTTGATAACTTTTTGTTATCCAATTTTTTGCATGTAAAATTGTTTACATTTGACCCATTCAAACCACTAAACTCATGGAAAATTATTTACAACAATTATTGGGTGACTTAAATGCCGCTTGTCGAGTAGGAAAACAGCAAAACAAGAAATCGTTTTCATCCCTAGAAGAATCGATCGATGAAATTGAATCCTATTTCGGGATACCTAAAAGCCAATATGTTTTTGAAGTGATTGGACTCACCAAAGAGTGGTTTCCGCCAAAGAGCCAATTAACTTTTCTTCAAATGCAAAGAATCAATCAAGGCTTTGAAAAATGTTTACAATCTTGGAATATCGTAGTTGATCTTCCCAAATCATTTCCTGTTGATCGTCGTTATGAACTACTAATAACAAGTTTGAATCGTAAGGTTTCTATTATGCGGTTTGGCTATTACCATTTAGAATTTTGTGATCAACAAATTGAAGATTGTCCTTTAGGCCCATCCCACTGTTCTTGCCAACATTTTTACAATGATTTGGATCTTCATTTTAAAGATTGGGAAGATGAAGAAGGATGGACCTGAAAATGATTATTTGTTTTGTGGTCTTTGGCCAAATCCTCCGCCTTGGCGCATTCTAGCCTGCATTTCTTGGTATTTGCTTAATTGCTCTGGGGTTAAAATTCCTTTTAAGCTTTCAATCATCGCTTGCCCATTTTTCATCATTGCCTCTCTCATTTGCTCCATTCCCATACCGTTTTGGCGCATTTCCATCATTTTTTCAATGTTGGCAGTGAGTAAAGGCCAAATTTTATCAGATTGCTCTTTGCTTAATTTTAATTCAGATTCCATTCTGGCAATTTGGCGTTGTGCCATTGCTTCTGGACTAAAATCCTGTGCCTGTGTTACATAATTTCCTGCTAATAATGCAAAGGTTAATACTAGTACTTTTTTGATTGTTTTCATAGGTGTATTATTTGTTATAAAGTTTAAAATATTTTGTTAATAATTTCATCAAAAACCTCAATTGGTTCTAAATCTTTTTTGCTACTATTAGAAGAAATAAATACTGGATAAAATTGTTTTTCAACAAATGGACTTCCATGAGATCCTTTAATTAGATTTGCATCTAAAGGAATTACATTCATTAAATACCTAAATCCAGATAATTTCCTAGCTAACTTATAGGCAGCTTTTAATTTAATAAATGGATTCTTTGGATCCATAAACATCTCTACTGGATCATATCCCGGTTTGCGGTGGATATCAACTAATCTGGCGAAATCTGGGGCTTTTTTGTCATCCAACCAATAATAATAAGTAAACCATGCCTCATCCTCGGCTATCAATACCAAATCTCCTGATCTACTGTGTTTGATGTGAAATTCTTCCTGTTCTTTTTTATCAAGGATTAATTTGATTCCTTTTAATTTGCTCAAATCAGATTTGATTTGATCAATTTTACTTGAATCCTTGCAATAAATATGAGCAATTTGATGGTCTGATACCGCAAATGCTTCACATGCACCCGCATCCAATAATTCTAAACCCCTTTCTTCACGGATGGCTAGGTAACCTTTCTCTCGCAAGAACCGATTAATATGAATCGGTTTATTTACTGGATTAATACCATACTCCGACAATAAAATAATCTCCGCATTCACCGATTCAAAATAATCAACTAATTGCTTCACTACATCATCTATTTCCCTCAGATCATTAGCAATCTTTGAGACATCGTTTCCAAATTTTTGTAAACAATAATCTAAATGGGGTAAATAAATTAAATTAAGTGTTGGGTTATATTTTTGATCAACTAAAATAGATGCGTCTGCAATCCATTTAGTTGATTTTATATTTGCATTTGGTCCCCAAAAATTAAATAAAGGAAATGTTCCTAATTTTTCTTGAAGTTCATCTCGTAAACTAGCCGGATGAGAGTAACAATCTGGGGCCTTTACTCCATCAGCATGATACTGCGGTCGTGGAGTTACAGAATAGTCAGCATTAGAATACATATTATACCACCAAAACATTTTGGCACATGTGAAATTCGGGTCCCTCTTTTTAGCAATGTCCCATATTTTTTCCGATTCTACTAAATGATTGGATTGCTTCCAAAATTTAACTTCTGCATCTTTATGGTCATACCATCCATTGCCCACAATTCCATGGTCCTTCGGATATTTTCCTGTAAGATAGGTGCTTTGAGAGGTAGTGGTAACAGCTGGTAAAACTGGTTTTATTCTCTGTAAATTATTTTTTTTAATAAATGCTTGAATAAAAGGTGTAAATTCTCCAATAACACTTTCACTTAAGCCAATAATATCAATTACAGCTGTCTTTTTCATTTTAATCCAATTGTTTTAAAACCCACTGAACTTCCCTCGCAATCGAATCTTCGATTGGTTTTTGATAATCTTTAGGTAAAACGCCCCATGTATACGTTTCAATTTCCATCTGTTCAGTAAATTTACTTAATTTTTGAAACTGTAAACTTTTTAAAATTTCTTCCTGAGTAGAACGTATATCTCCGAAATTATCTAAAAATAGGGGGACATGGAAATGTATTCTTGCTTCTGTAAAATCTTTGTTTGAAGATTGTAAATAAGTTTCCAAGTCTTCAAATTCAATTATTTCATTTTGATTTGTTTTTGCACGAACTTGATGCAAGTAGATTGGTTCTTTATATTGTTCCAATGCCTTCATTCGCTTTTCAAAATCAGTTTGCAAATCAACTTTTAAGGCAGAGCTTATTTGTAATTTACCTATCTGAATTCCTCGATTTTTTAAATCATTTAACGATAGTTCGATGTCATCAAAACTCACTCCATAATGACAAACATCAAAACAAATTTGAATATGTTCTTTTAAAATCCCTTCCAATTCAGGGTATTTCACAACTAAATCCTCTTCATACCATCGAATAAAATCCTGGTGGTTTCCTAATAGGCCATCTGGTTCTGGTTCTAGGTCTAAATGAATCGATTTTCCAGTTTCTATTTTTAAAGCATTTAAAAATAAGGCTAATTCAACAATTTGTTTAGTTGATTGATGAAATGCCTCCGGCATTTCAGTTGAATTCCACCAAAATTTATAAGATAATGGAGAGGTAGAAATTCCCGCTTTCTGTAAATTTTCTGGCATGATTTTGACCAAAATTGTAGCCAGGCGTTTGGTATATTCCAATCGATCAGGGGTAGTCCAATCAGGTTGGTGTACCAGATCTTTTACAATATCATGATGAAATCCACCATATGGAAACCCATTAATTGTAAAAATAAATAGATCTTCCTTTTCCAACCATTTTTTGAAAGTCAAAAGTTTTTCAGGATGACTCGTAAGTTCGATTGAAGCTAAATTAGCAATTCTCAAACCTAAACCAAATGCTTGGTTTGGGCATACTTGTTTTTTGACTATTGGAACATAGCTTTGTAATTCCTTGAAGTGGTCTTCCCAAACCTCTCCTGGGTGAATGTTGCTGCAATAGCCTAGAATGCCATGTTTTGTAATCATTCGGATAATTCTTTTAATTGGTCAACTGCTTTTTTCATTAATTCGAAATCAATTTCATGCACTTCAAGTCCTTTTCCTATTGCTTCTAACAGCGTAATCGTCAACTGGCCACCTAGATGTTCTCTAAATTCATTTAAACCATTTAATAAGTTTATTTTATCATTTTCTTCTAAAGCGGTATGAAAAGTTGCAAATCCTAAATCTTGAAAAAGTTTTACGACTTCAAGGGATTCTTCCTTTGAAATATTGCCCAATAAGTAAGAATAAATTGAGTCTAAGCAAATTCCAATCGCCACTGCTTCCCCATGTCTGATTTCGAAATTGCTTAAATATTCTAGTTTATGTGCTGCCCAATGGCCAAAATCCAAGGGTCTTGCCGAACCTGTTTCAAAAGGATCTCCACTGGCTATGTGTTGCATATGTAATTTTGCACATTGGTAAATTTGCTCAACCATGACCTCCTTTTCTCCATTTTTAAGGGCATTTTTATGCTGGATAATCCACTCAAAAAACGATTTATCTTTGATGAGTGCCACTTTAATTGCTTCGGCAAATCCTCCACGTAAATCTCTAGGCTCAAGTGTTTTTAAGAAATTAAAATCATTGAAAACAGCTACCGGTGGAGCAAAGGTTCCTAAAAAATTCTTTTTACCAAGGTAATTTACACTGTTTTTTACGCCCACTCCCGAATCGTTTTGGGATAACACAGTTGTTGGGATACGTATTAATTTTACTCCACGGTGGGAGATAGCCGATGCATACCCTACCATATCCAAAAATGCTCCACCTCCAATACATGCAACAAACGAATGCCGATCAATTCCATGTTCATTGATTGCCCGGATTACTTCCTCATAATATCTTGGATCATTTTTACAGTTTTCTCCTCCAGGCATCACCAAAATTTCATCCATTAAATCGGCGAAATTTTCATTAGAAAAATAACCAACGATTTTGGAGGTTAATTCAGGATGAGATTTTGTCACAAATTCATCTATCACAAAAAGAATTTTCTTTCGATATTCTTTTGTTCCAAAATTGAATATGAATTCTTTAAAAGCAGTATTTTCATTACCAAATAAATCTTCTGTAAAAAAAACTTCATATTTATACGGTACCGAAAATTCCTGGATAATCGACTGTTGTTTCATACTTACGTTACGGCAAATTGCTTGGCCAAAAATCTTGATAAGAATAAAAGGCTAATGACAAAAATAGCAATAAACCACTGTTCTCCTATACTTGTCCATCCTGCATTCATCACAATAAGTGATAAAACACCTGATTTTACTGCTTTTCCAATGTTTGGTCCTATAGGTTCTTGGTATGCTTTGAATAAAGGTGGATAAATGAGGTATGCATGTAATAATACAAATGGGAGCGTGTATAGAATATGTTGATGCACATACGAATAATTCAATTGCCCAAGTTGAATACTTAGATAAAAGAAAAAGGCTATAAGCATTGGCCATTTTTTACTTCCATTTACCTCTCCTTTACTAATTAGTGTGATGGCCCCAATGTAGATTAATGGTAATAAAGTGAGTTGTATATGAGTCATGAACTCGAATTCATAAACACTCATTCCAAGACCTAGGTTCAAAGACCGGCAAAGCCCCATTACAATAGGACCCAATACTAAAAAGTTTTTGGCATACGCATCATATAATAGAATGAATGCGACTAAAATACTTGCAATAATTCCTGAGAATATACTATGTGCAAAGGCAAAACCGACACCCAATGCAAATAAAATCATTCCACCCCAAATTGCAGATGAAAGAGCTAATCTGCCGGAAGGCAAGGCCCTTTCAGGCCTTTCAATCTTATCTAAAGCTAAATCAAAAACATCATTCATTACCACTCCTGCTGCATATAAGCACATTGTACTAATTCCCAAAAAAAGCAGGGGACTTGTTTGATAAGATTTAAATCCAAAAAGAAAACCAACAATTGACATTCCTGCTATTACATCACTGAGAGCGGTTATTACATTCGCCGGTCGAGTTAATTCAAGAAAAGCTCTAATTTTTTGCATTAACGAATAAAAATAGACGATTTATCAATTCTTGGAGACTGTCCACCTCTTAAAATCGTATTACCATTAAACTTTTGAGTTTGATCAATCGATAGACCATGAATAAAATCAGCTTCGTTAATTTGACCACTTTGTGCAAAAGCCTTTAAGGCATTTTGGTAGGTAACTCTTTCGATATCTTGTGTTGAAATCCCATTAATTTTCATTAATGCAGCAGTTTTTGGTATTGCCATTGGATCTGAAATTCCCCAGTCGGCGGCAGAGTTTACCATGATTCGCTCTGATCCATATTGCTTTACAATTTCTACCATTCGTTCATTTCCCATTTTGGTAAAAGGATAGATAGTAAATGCTGCATAAAATCCTTGGTCTAAAACTGATTTTACAGTTTCCTCATTATTATGATCAATAATTACCATTTCAGGATTTATTTGATGCTCTAATGCAATGGCCATACTGCGTTCTGTGCCCTTTTTCTTGTCACGGTGAGGGGTATGTACTTGTACAGGTAAATTAAATTCCTTTGCCAATTCTAATTGTGCACGATAATATTTTTCCTCCAGGGCCGTTTGATCATCAAAACCAATTTCCCCAACGCCAACAACTCCTTCTTTTTGTAAAAATAAGGGAAGAATGTCCATTACCTCCTCAGCCAGTGCTTCATTATTAGCTTCTCTTGAATTTAAACCGATGGTGCAATAATGTTTAATTCCAAATTGGGAAGATCGAAATCGTTCCCAACCAACTAAGCTTGAAAAATAATCCTTAAAGGAAGATAGTCCAGTTCTAGGCTGACCCAACCAAAAGGCAGGTTCAATGATAGCAACGATTCCTGCATCAGCTAGAGCCTCATAATCATCTGTGGTACGAGAGGTCATGTGTATGTGAGGATCAAAAAATTTCATTCCCAAAATATGTTCTCTATAATTTATGGGTGTTTGATCTTGTGTGGTTTCTGAGCCACTTGATTCAAAGTGCGAAGGGTTTTTATGATTTTGACACATGATTTATTGTCCGGTATAAATTGGTTCGTTATTTTCTAAAGTAGCCCATGTAAAAGAGTTGTATTTTTCAAGAAGCAACGTATTTAGCTGGGATAAAGAATCCAATGAAGAATGATTGGCCTCTTGGATTACTAAACATGCTGCTAATTGATCTCTTTCATCTGACGAAGCTATTAATTTTGCCACATCATTTGCTAATGTTTCATTCATAAAAGGAGAGACTAAGCGCCAAACTTGCGATGGTACTCGTCTGCCTGCCGCCCATCTTTCATGAGCAAAATCAGATAAGGTGTCTGCTAATGCTTGATTTCTTCGCTCATTTAATCCAATGATTAAATGAATAGGTTTGTCATTAAAAATACATTTTAAGATCAATTGATTCCAAGCTGCCTCTTCAAAATAATGAAAAGGATAGGGGTTAAAGAAGGCAATGGCGTCAAAAATAGATCCCACATTTGACCGAACTGCATCTTTTGCCCTGCTGAGTAGGTCCTCTGGTATCGAACTTAGGGATAAAAACTGAATCAATGCAATAGCTTCATTGACTTCTGCAGTTTCAAAAAGATCATTCATCCACTTTAAATACTCTTTCTTATCTGAACTGTTTTCTGCCAATAAACATAATAAATAGGCTCTGGCAATAGCGTCTTTTGTAAGATGGTCTAAATTCCATGACGTATCAAAACTTTTCCAAAGCTGAATGCTTGAGATAGTTGATTTTTCAATCTTTCTACTAGCTAAAACAAAAGCAAGTGCGATTTCTTTGGATGGAGCAATTTGTTTTGATTTCAACCAAGATAATTCTTGATCGCTTAAATGCTCTTTTAAAAAGTTAAATAGTAAGGCAGATTTCATTGTAAATAATTCTAACAACTTATACGAAAATACGTAAAATTGCTCATAATTTTAGCAATTTTTTCTAAAATGATTAAAATCACTTTTTTCAGAAATTTATTAAATATTTTGCCTAAATTGAGTGTTATATTCAATTCGTTTTTCAATTTTTTAAACTTGACCATGAAAAGAAAACTATTGATTCTAAGTGTTATCATTTTTCAATTACTAGTAATTTTTAACACAAACGCTCAATTTTCAATCAGAGATATTAAATCTTATGTATTTCCCAGTGAATTAATTTCTTCAGCTGATGGCAAAAAAATTGCATTGGCAATGAATGAAGAGGGTGTTCGGAATATTTATGTGGGAGAAGCACCAACTTTTAAACTTAGAAAACTAACAAGTTTTCAGCAGGATAATGGCCAAGAAATTACGTCTATTTCTATTAGTTCAAATGGCAAATGGGTTGTTTTTGTTTTAGGAGGAGAGCATGGTGGAAATTGGGATACCGGTAAACCTGTAAACACCAATTCCGCTCAAATGAATTTAAAGGTGCGGGTATGCCAAATTCCTTTTGAAGGTGGTCCCTTAAAATATATTTCTGAAGGAGATTATCCAACTATTTCTGCAAATGGTAAAGTGGTTGCCTTTATCAAAGACGACCAACCATGGGTTTGTCATTTAGACTCTCTTACTGGGGATGATTTTTTAGAGATTCCTAGACAATTAGTGCAAACACGAGGTAAAATTTCAGATTTACAATGGTCTCCTACAAGCGACCAAATAGCCTTTACCGTGGACAGAGGAAATTATTCTTTTGTAGCATATACCTTGGTGGGTAAAGAGTTAGAAACAGAAAATATCAAATGGATTGCCCCTGGGTTCTTTAATGATTTTAGCCCAAGATGGTCTCCTACTGGTGATAAAATTGCCTTTATTAGAACACCAGCAATTGGTGGTGAACCAGATTCTTTGTCTATACGTAAACCCATTCATTGGTCAATTCAAATTGGTGATTTAAAACAAAATGGTTCGAAATTAGTTTGGGAATCACCCAAAAATAATCGAGGAACTTTGCCACCAACAGATGGTCAAGCCAATTTATTTTTCCCAAATCAAAATACAATCACTTTTACTAGTTATCAGGATGGATACCCTCACTTATATTCTGTTCCTTCCCAAGGTGGAAAAGCTATTTGCTTAACTCCAGGTAATTTTATGATTGAACATCTTTCGTTAACATATAACAAGCAATCGATTTTGTTTGATGGTAATTTTGGCCCAGATCCTTTGGATTATCATCGCCGACATATTGGAATCGTTTCGGTTGATAAACCAGACATGAAAGTCTTAACGCCAGGAAACGGTAATGAATGGAAAGGACATTTGGTAGGAAATGAACAAGTTGTTTTTTTAGGTGCTAATGCCCAAAAAGGCCCGCAAGTATATGTAAAAGCCTTAACAAATTCTAATGAACAATCTCTTTCAGCTCATTTGTATTCACCAAAATTCCCTGAAAAACAATTGGTGAGTCCTAAATCAGTTGAATTTAAATCTTTAGATGGTTTGACAATTTATGGTCAAATATTCGACAATGGAGATGGTAAAGCTAACAAACCTGCAGTTGTATTTGTTCATGGTGGACCATCGCGACAAATGCTTTTAGGTTGGCACTATTCAGATTATTACGACAATGCTTATGCTTTAAATCAATATTTGGCCAATCAAGGCTTTGTAGTTCTTTCAGTAAATTATCGTTTAGGAATTGGATATGGATTTGAGTTTCAACACCCATCTAATTTTTTAGTCGCGCCGGAATATTGGGATGTAAAAGCTGCAGGAGAATGGCTAGCCAAACAATCTAATGTAAATCCTAAAAAAATTGGTTTATGGGGCGGATCTTATGGAGGTTATTTAACTGCTATGGGATTAGGCAAAGATTCCAAATTATTTGCTGCTGGGGTTGATATTCATGGAGTTCATGATTGGTCGGTGTATAATGAAAAAGAACTATTTGGTCCTTTAAATAAAAAAGCTCCAGATGCAGATTGGGCAGCTAACTTAATTGGTAAAGCTTCACCAATTTCTTATGTGAACTCATGGACTTCTCCTGTGCTCTTTATACATGGTGATGATGATCGAAATGTTGCTTTTCAGCAATCTATTGATTTGATTAAACGATTAGAAAAGAAAAAAGTTAAAATTGAAACGATGGTTGTTGTTGATGATAATCATCATTGGACCAAACACGAAAATGCGATATCTGTGCTGGAAGCTACAGCAGAATTTTTAAAAAATCAATTAATGAAATAGATTTTGCTTGGGATTGAGTAATTTTGTCAAATGAATGCAGAACGTCCCATTACAGATTGGTTGCCATTAACCAAAAAAGAGGTTGAAAAAAGAGGCTGGGAACAATTAGATGTTATTCTAATTTCTGGTGATGCTTATGTAGACCACCCATCTTTTGGTACTGCTGTTATTGGCAGAATCATGGAGAGTGAAGGTTTTAAAGTTGGGATCGTAGCCCAACCAAACTGGCAAGATGATTTGCGAGATTTCAAAAAATTAGGAACTCCAAAGTATTTTTTCGGTGTTACTGCCGGTTGCATGGATTCCATGGTGAATCATTATACGGCCAATAAAAGACTCCGTTCTAATGATTCGTACACGCCAGGAGGTGAAGCTGGTTTTCGACCCGATTATGCTACGATTGTTTATACCAATATCCTAAAAGATTTATTCCCTGAAGTACCCGTGTTAATAGGAGGTATAGAGGCATCATTGCGTCGTGTAACGCATTACGACTATTGGTCGGATCAATTGATGCCATCTATTTTAGTAGATTCGAAAGCAGACATGTTGGTGTATGGAATGGGAGAACAGCCTCTAAGAGAAATTATAAGAGGTTTGAAGGAAGGGAAAGGATTTGATGATTTACACGATATCAAACAAATTGCCTATTTGCAAGAGGCAAATAGGCAAATTTCAACTTGGGATGAAACAGAAACGGTAGAACTTGCAAGTCATGAAGAATGCCTTTCTGATAAAATTAAATATGCATCCAATTTCAAAATCGTTGAAGTTGAATCAAATAAATGGCAGGCAAATCGAATTTTACAGAAAGTTGGAGACAAAGTCTTAGTTATTAATCCACCGTTTAAAACCATGGACGAGAAAGAAATGGATAAATCATTTGATTTGCCTTACACTCGTTTGCCTCATCCAAAATATAAAAAACGTGGGCCTATTCCTGCTTTTGAAATGATTAAGTTTTCTGTGAATATGCACAGAGGCTGTTTTGGTGGTTGTAGCTTTTGCACGATTTCTGCGCATCAAGGAAAATTTATCGCATCAAGAAGTGAAAAATCAATTTTGAAAGAAGTGGAATTTATCACTCAACAAGATGATTTTAAAGGCTATATTTCAGACCTCGGCGGTCCTTCAGCAAATATGTATCGAATGAAGGGTAAAGATGAAGAAATTTGTGCCAGATGTGTAAGTCCAAGTTGTATTCATCCTGTAATTTGTTCCAATTTGGATACTTCCCACAAACCTCTGACAGCTTTATACCAAAAAGTTGATGAGCATCCTAAAATTAAAAAAGCATTTGTAGGTTCAGGGGTTCGTTATGATTTATTAGTTGATGATTTTAACAAAAATAATCAAGATGGAAATCATGATGAGTACATGGAACAATTGATTACGCGCCATGTTTCAGGTCGATTAAAAGTTGCCCCTGAACATACTTCAGATAATACCCTGCGAATTATGAGAAAACCTTCTTTTAAATATTTTAAAAAATTTAAAGAGAAGTATGATCAAATTTCTGAGAAACACCATTTAAGACAACCTTTAATACCCTATTTTATTTCTTCTCATCCTGGCTGTGAAGAAGAAGATATGGCCAATTTAGCAGCCGAAACCAAAGATTTAGGATTTCATTTAGAACAAGTACAAGACTTTACGCCCACCCCGATGACAGTGGCTGAAGTGATTTATTATTCAGGTGTACATCCTTATACCCTTCAACCTGTAAAAACGGCTAAAACAAGAGAAGAAAAGCAAAATCAAAATAAATACTTCTTTTGGTATAAATCTGAATTTAAAGATTGGATACGAAGTAGATTAACTAAATTAGGAAGGCCTGATTTAGCACAAAGGTTATTAGGATTTAATAAACAACAAAATCAAACAAATAAATATGGAAGTAAGAGATAGTAATGGTAATTTATTAAATGAAGGGGATAGTGTAGTTGTAATAAAGGATTTAAAAGTTAGAGGATCCTCGGGTGTAATTAAAAGAGGTACAGTGGTTAAAAATATTCGTTTAACAGATGATGAAGAGGAAATTGAAGGGAAAGTTGAAAAGTCTGTTATGGTTTTAAAAACTTGTTTTTTGAAGAAATCTTAAACTTCTTCATTGTCTTCCAAATCATCATGCGGTAAATCAATTTTTTTACTTGCATTAATTCCCATTTTTCGAAGATTTTCTACCTTAGATACCAAATTACCTCGGCCGGTAGTAAGCTTAGAAAAAGCCTTTTGGTGAGCATCTTCAGCTTTTTGAATGTGCTTACCAACTTCTTGTAAATCATTAGTGAATCCTACAAATTTATCATAAAGGTCGCCAGCTTTTGCAGCAATTTCTATGGCATTTCTAGTTTGATTTTCTATTTTCCAAACCGAAGCAATCGTTCTTAAGGTCGCCAGTAGGGTTGATGGGGAAACTAACACAATTTTTCTGTCCCAAGCATAATTAAATATAGAACTGTCTTCGCTGATGCTCAGTGCAAATCCTGATACTATTGGGATAAATAATAAAATGAAATCCGGAGAATTTAGTCCTAAAGCGGTATGGTAGTCTTTTTGCGCTAATCCTTTAATATGATTTTTTAAGGAGTCTAAATGATTTTTCAATTGAATTTCTTTTTCCAGACTTCCATCCTCAGCATGACAAAATGCCTCATAAGCTTTTAACGATACTTTACTATCTATGATAATATTTTTCTCTTCCGGAAGAAAAATTACAGCATCAGGTTTTATGGTTTCATTAAAATTATTTTTACTTACAAATTGGGTCTTGTATTCCCGATCTTTTACCAAACCAGAACTTTCTAGTACTCGCTCTAAAATAATTTCACCCCAATTGCCTTGAAATTTGTTAGAGCCTTTTAGTGCATTCGTTAAATCTTCTGTTTTTTGGGTCACAGTTTGATTTAAATCTGTTAAATGCTTGATTTGATGCATCAATTGAAGACTTTGCTTGGTGCTTTCAGTTTGATTCTCTTCTACTTTTTTTTCAAAATCTTTAAGTTTTTCTTTCAATGGTTTTAATACTTCTTCCAGTCGTTTTTCCTGTTGCTCATGTAATAATTTGCCTTGTTTTAAAACCGATTCATTCGAAACTTCACCAAGTAGTTGCTTAAGCTTGATTTCATTGGTCTTTTGTTCCTCAAGCTTTACTTTGATTTCATTTAACTGTCCTTTTAGATAAGCATTTTCAGATAATAAATTTTTGTTCTCTCCATTCAATTGAGAACTGTTATATGCCAAGTAGATGCAGATCGATAAAAACAAAATAAATACCAAAAGAAAAATAAGTTCCATGCATTCGATTTTTAGAATTCAAATATCGAAAGAATTACGAGATGGTTTGTCGGGATGCAAAAAAAAGAGTGACAAAAAAAAGCCAGTCAAAGACCGGCTCATTTTTAAAATACCTAACCACTAATAATCTTTAATATTTTTTAGCAAATAAATTGCTCTTTTTTTCTGCTGTAAATTTAACACTTATTTTATAAAAATTATCAAGTCAACACTTTTTTTCTATTATTTTTATGTAAAAAATTGAATTTTTAAAATTTACTTGATTTATCTCAATTATTTTACATGAAAGTCCATTTAAAGCCATTTGTTTTTTCTGCTATTACCATACTTATGGTAGCTTGTTCCTCAGCCAATGAATCGAATAAACCGAACGTTGAAGCTCAACTTTCTGCTCAAGAACAAAAGCAATTGGATGCATGGAACGAACTTTCTCCCGCTGCTAAAAAAATATTGGGTAATTATCATGGTTTAGTTCGAAATATAACCTGGGAACAAACGATAACAACTATTCAGGAACCCTTAGAAAAAGCCGAAAATCAACCAAATAATGGGGTCTCTTTTACGCAATATTTAGATGAAACGGATTTGAATTTTGTGGATATTACTTACAAAGGAAAAGAGGATGCATTGAGTGACATTATTCTTGATGTTTTTTTGGAAGACTCTCAAGAAGTTCAAGCTTTGAAAAATGAATTATTAACTTTTCTTTCAATAAAATTTGGTAAATCTCAGATTGCAGGAAAAAGAATAACTTGGAATTATGGAAAAACCCGAATCAATTTAGAAGACGTTAGTACTTCTAAAGATCCGGGTTTACAATTACATTTTGAAAAACTTCCTTAAGCCTTCCAAATCCAATTTCTGGTGTCAGCCTTTATTCCAAGACGAATATCATTAATCTCTTTATATACTCGATTTGAGAAATCATCAGCTTTTCTTTCTGGTAATTGATAATCAATGCCTCCAAGTCCGATTGTTTGAATTGGTGCAATAACAGCTGCTGTTCCAGCACCGAAAGCTTCCGTCACCTGACCTGATTGAATGCCCTCAACTAATTCATCAATAGTTAAAGGTCTTTCTTGTACATCCATTCCCCAATCTTTTGCAATTTGTAAAACACTCTTACGAGTTACACCGTCTAAAATAGTGTCTCCGGTAGGTGCAGTAACCAAAGCGCCGTTAATAACAAACATTAAATTCATTGTTCCAGCTTCTTCCACATATTGATGTGTGGCTGCATCTGTCCAAATGATTTGGTCGTAACCTTCCTGATTTGCTAACATAGTAGGAAACAATGAACCTCCATAATTTCCAGCATTTTTAGCAAATCCTACACCGCCTTTTGCCGCGCGAATATAGGTTGTTTCAATTTTTACTCGTAATGGTTTTGCGTAATAAGAACCCACAGGACAATTGAAAATTATGAATTTGTAGGTAGTAGAAGGAGTAACACCCACGTATTCATCCGTTGCAAACATAAACGGACGAATATATAATGAACAGCCCTCTTTAGAAGGAACCCACGCTTGATCTAGTTCTAATAATTTTTTTAAACCACCCAAAAACAATTCTTCTGGTACCTCTGGCATACACATTCTTGCCGCAGACTTGTTGAATCTTTTCCAGTTTTCCTCAGGTCTAAATACGAGTATTTGTCCTTCTTGAGAACGATATGCCTTCATGCCTTCAAATATTGCCTGTCCATAATGTAAAGACATCATGGCTGGTTGGTAAGATAAAGGTCCATAAGGCTGAATGGTGGCGGTTTGCCAAGCTCCATTTGCATATTCTGCAACCAACATGTGGTCTGCAAAGCTTCTTCCAAAAGCTAGGTTATTAAAGTCTACTTCGGCGATTCTCGATTGCTCGATTTTATTGATGGTAATTTGCATAAGCTTTATATTCTATTTGCCAGATTTCCAAGGTATTTCAGGTATATTTAATTCCTGATGTAGGTATCTGCATAACATAAAAAGGTAATCTGATAATCTATTTAAAAACGCAATTGCGATTTGGTAATTGTCTTTATTCTCTGTAAAAACCCAATGTATTAATGTTCTCTCTGCCCTGCGGCAGACCGCTCTAGCTATTTGAACTTGGGCAATTGTTTCATTGCCTCCAGGTAAAATAAAATTCTTTAAAGGAGTGATTTTTCCTTCAATTTCATCAATCATGTCTTCAATTAAAACAATGTCATGAAGAGATACCAATTTCATATTGCCTAATATTTCCTCTGTATCTGTTGAAAGATGAGCGCCTAATGAAAATAAGGTACTTTGAATTTCTTGAAGATGATTAGCTTGGTTGACAGGAATCTTTGTTATGATGAGTCCCAAATGACAATTCAATTCATCAATTTCTCCCAAAGCATGAATACGACTTTCAGATTTAGATACACCTTGGCCATCTGCTAATTTGGTAAATCCTTGGTCCCCATTTTTGGTGTAAATCTTCATGAAAATTTATAGCTGTATTTACAAATCTAAAATTTTAACAGCTAAATAACAAATTCAATTTTTTGAAAATCATTAGTTCAATTGGCCATTGTGTCTTAATTTTGCAAACATTCAAATAATATATGTCAATAGATCATTTTGTTTCGAGGTTTTGGCGAGTGGTTTCAATAATCGCTTTTGGTATTACTTTGCTTTTTACCTATAGGGGCTTACCTGATCCAACAGCAGTTCATTTTGGGGAAACGGGAAGGGGTGATGGTTTTTTGCCCAAAGAGGAAGTGTTTTATTTAATGGCTGGAGTAGTTACATTTTTGAATGTTATAATTTTGTTATTAATAAAAAATGTTGAAAAAATTCCCTCCTTTCAATCGCTTTCATCATTTACATTTGTTAAGCTAAAAGGTGATGAGCTTATTCGAAAAGCAATTTTAAATTGGTTGCATTTTTTGCCAGCTGCCTTGAATACGTTTTTAATTTTTGTTTTAAGGGCCTTACTTTTATTAAATGATGAGCGTACGTATGCACAAGATTTTTCTTATTTGCTATGGTTGGCCTATGGTTTAATTACATTATGGATAGCCTATATTCCTCTTAAATTAATTTTAAGTAAAGATTTAAAAGAAGAATGAGCGCAGTAAAAATGCCCGAAGTTCGAATTCAGGACTACGACTACGACTTGCCCAATCACTTAATCGCAGTTTTTCCAAAAGAAAATCGAGACGAATCTAACTTGCTGGTATTCAAAAATGGCGATATCTCACATCGAATATTTTCTGATCTTCCAACAATTCTACCTTCTAATTCATGTTTACTTTTTAATAATACGAAAGTAATTCCTGCTCGAATACAAATCGAAAAATCGACTGGAGCGATGATTGAATTGTTTTTGTTGCGACCAAACTTGTCACAAAATTTCTCGGAGGTACTGAAGGCACAAAATCAATCTTTAATTTGGGAAGCATTGGTAGGTAATAAAAAGCGATGGAAAAACGGTGATGTGTTGCAGAAAAGTTTGTTAAAAGATAGAGAATTAATTGAGGTCCATTTTTCTTGGCATGACCGTGAGAATAATTTAGTGGAGGTCTCTTGGAATCATCCTTTTTCAATGTCAGAATTGTTAGTTCATTTAGGAAAAACTCCTTTGCCTCCATATATGGAAAGAGAGGCAAATGAAGTAGATGAAATTCGATATCAGACAGTTTTTTCGAAAGAAGTGGGTGCAGTGGCCGCACCAACGGCATCCTTACATTTTACGGAGAAAACCTTCCAAGATATGGAAGCTAATAGGATCTCTTCCATGTTTTTAACCTTACATGTAGGTGCAGGTACGTTTTTACCAGTTAAAGAAGAAAATGTGTCGAATCATCCAATGCATAAAGAGCAAGTAATTATTCAGAAAGATTTGATCAAAAATCTCATGATACATACTGGCCCTTTTGTACCCGTTGGCACCACTGTACTTAGAGCTTTGGAAAGTTTATATTGGTCAGGGGTGTATTTAATCGAAAATCCAATTTGGATAGGAGAGTCATTGATCATTCCAAAGGAATATCCTTACATGCAAAGGGAATTGCCTAGCAATCAAACAGCCCTTCAGGCTGTTTTAAATTATTTAGAAAAAACAAAAAAAGAATCCTGGGTATTTGAAACCGAAATTTTGATTATGCCTGGTTATGATTTTCATTTTTGTGATGCTTTAGTTACAAATTTTCATCAACCAAAATCTACTTTAATGGTTTTGGTCTCTGCTTTGGTGGGAGAATCTTGGAAGAATATTTATGAATCAGCCAAAGAAAATAACTATCGGTTTTTAAGTTATGGAGATTCCTCTCTTTTGTTTAATCAAAATATGAGAGATTTTCTGTAATTTTGAGGCCGTTTTACCTTAAAAAGAAACAAATGTCTTTAAATTTTATCGAAGAATTACGTTGGAGAGGCATGTTGCATGATATGATTCCGGGTTTGGAGGAGCATCTGCAAAAAGAATTGACAACAGCATATATTGGATTTGACCCTACGGCCCCAAGTTTACATATAGGTAATTTGGCAGCAATTATGTTGCTTAAACATTTTCAGCTGGCAGGGCACAAACCTATTGCCTTGGTAGGTGGTGCAACAGGTATGATAGGGGATCCGTCTGGTAAATCTGCAGAAAGAGATTTTTTATCTGAAGAAACACTTAGAGAAAATCAAATAGGAATTAAAACCCAATTAGAGAAGTTTTTGGATTTTGAATGTGGGAAAAATGCAGCTGAGCTTGTAAATAATTATGACTGGTTCAAAGATTTTTCTTTTTTGGGTTTCCTGCGTGAGGCGGGAAAATTTTTGACAGTAAACTACATGATGTCGAAAGATTCCGTTCAAAAGAGATTAGAAACAGGCTTGTCTTTTACTGAATTTTCCTATCAATTACTACAAGGATATGATTTTTACCATTTGTACAAAACCAAGAATGTGCGTTTACAAATGGGTGGCTCAGACCAATGGGGAAATATTACCACAGGAACAGAAATTATTAGAAGAAAGTCTGAAGGAGAGCAGGAGGAAAGAGCTTACGCATTAACTACTCCTTTAGTAACTAAGTCGGATGGTACTAAATTTGGTAAATCAGAAAGCGGTAATGTTTGGTTAGATGCTGCTCGTACAAGTCCGTATGATTTTTACCAATTTTGGTTAAATGCAGCAGATGCAGATTGTGCTAGATTGATACGAGTATTTACCTTGTTTTCAAAAGAAGAAATTGAAGCCATGGAAAAGGAGCATGCAGAAGCGCCACATTTACGAATTTTACAAAAGGCAATTGCAGAAGAAGTGACTACAAGAGTGCATGGTGCGAAGATTACATCTCTCGTGATGGAGGCAAGCGGCTTATTGTTTTCAAAAGATGCAGTTGAATTATTGACCAATGCTTCAGATGAATTATTGGCGCAATTACCTGTCATAACTATATCAGATGAAGATACAGAAGGTTGTACGAATTTAACAGATTTAGTATCTGTTGGGACGAAAAATATAATTTTTTCTTCAAAAGGCGATGCACGAAAGGCAATTCAGGGTAATGCTGTTAGTGTAAACAAGGTTAAAATTACAGATCCTCAAACTGACTGGAAATCAATAGGTAAGATTCGTAACAAGTATTTATTAGTTGGAAATGGTAAGCAGAAAAATTATTTATTGAAGTTTTGATCGAAAAAAAAATAAAAATTTCTTTGTTAGAAATTTGGACAAAAAAAATAATTCGTGCATCTTTGCACTCCCAACCACTGAACAAATGAGTTCGGTGCAATTAAAAAAAGGAAAATGATCCTGATTTTAAAACGTTCTTTGAAGTGTTGATAGAAGTAAACGATTTATTATTCTGAATATAGAAGAAGGGTAATAGATTTAATTGTGTAGCATTCTAAAGTATTGGATAGACAATTCTTATTGAATAAGATAAGAG